>Ga0081540_1000004_pt1 | contig 231552 bp, 213 predicted proteins | sample TabmetS2T1R1_FD_71024 | JGI IMG/M metagenome (GOLD analysis project Ga0081540, IMG submission 71024) | Tabebuia heterophylla rhizosphere microbial communities from the University of Puerto Rico - S2T1R1 | ecosystem: Host-associated > Plants > Roots > Rhizosphere ... | reverse complement strand
CTGGGCCTCGTCGGACGAGACAAGCCCCACCTCCACGAGGTCGAGCGGGCTGATGAAGGCATCGCTGATGCGGAAACCACCGGCTCGCATGATCGCGTCGCGAAGCGGTACCGCCCAGTGGTGCTCGATCAGGATGAGTGCTGCCGCCGAGTCGTTCGGGATGTCCGCCAGCACATCCCAGGCCTCCTCGTCGTTAAACACGTTAATGCCGCCCTCGGCCGCGACCTCCTCGGCGCCCGCGATGGCGCCTGCCTCTGCGCCCTCCTCACCCTCGATCCCCAGGCCGATCAGGGCGCCGATCTTGCTGCCGAGCTCGATCGCCTCGTCTTGGGTGAGGTTGCTGAGGTGCTCTACTTCCAGCTCGCCGTCGGCGTCCTTGTAGACGGCGAGCGAGTCGATGACGCGTACCGTGTCGGTCTCGCGGAGCCGCTCGAGCTCGGCGATGACCTCGCCGTGGAAGTTGGGGTGATTGAATCCCAGTACGATCAGCTGCACCGGTCCGATTGCCATGTTCATGCCCTCCGATTTGGATCTCTGCTCGGCACCAGCATCTGGGTGATCGAGGCGCGGGCACATCACCCGACGCGGGCGATGTCCCGTCGAGCCGGCGGACCGCTCATGCTCGAGCGGGTGAATCACTCCCGCGTCGGGCCATCCGTCGAGGGCGAGCCGCCCGGCCGACTCACCCGCCGTGAATGGGGTGCGGCGAGCCGTTAGGAGGGACATTGGAGGTGGCCACGCCCGAATTCCGATCGACTGGGGGCTGCGGTGCCATCGTCTTACTACGAAATCCGCGTGACTAGTGTCCTTCCGCCTGAAGTCCTGCTTGACTTCGACCGGCTCACCGCGTCAGTGGAGCCGGTCGAGACCGTCGTGCACGGCCCTCTCCGGGATCAGGCGGACCTGAACGGGCTTCTCGCCAGGCTCGAAACCTTCGGCGTCCAGGTCCTGGAGATACGACGCCGCCGAGACAGGGATCCGTCCGAAACAGACCGTGGACCTCATGGTTGATGACCTGCGGATCCTGAGCGAAAGCCTTCCATGCGCGGCCCCGGGCTCAGGATGCGGGCTGGTCCGGCCCAGGGCTGGTCAGGCCGGCGGCCAGGATGCGCCGACGAGCCGCTCGATGTCCTCGCCGAACGGCCGGTCTTCCTCGATCGGATCGACGATCCCGGCCAGCCAGTCGAGCAGGACCCGGCTCCCGGCGGGCGGCGGCTGCCCGGACAGGGCCGCGGCCTGGAAACCGGCCAGCAGCTCGCACGCGGTGACCGCGCGGGCGTGACGCAGCGCGGCGCAGAGCTTCCCGGCCGCTTCCCAGCCGAACGACTGCACGTCCTCCTGGCCGCCGGACGTCTCGATCAGGCCGACCGGCGTCGCGGCCGCCAGCCGCCGCATCGCGTGTACCTCGCCAGCCGCGCGCTTGTGGACCGGCGCCAGGCCGGCCTGCGGGCCGGGATCGCGGGCTAGCTGAGCGGGCAGCCCGGTCACGGCGGGATTCATCAGCCGGTGCAGCCGTGCCGCCGCCACCTCGGCGGCGTGACAGAACGCCGCCGTGAGGTGGTCGCAGTGCGCGGCCAGGTCGATCCCGTGGAAACCGGCCGTGCTGGTGAACCGCCCGTCGAGGTAGGCGGGGGAGTCGGTGACCCCGGTCAGGGCCCGGCGGACGGCCGCCTCGAGCAGCGCGGCGGCCCGGTGGAGCTGGGTGAGGACCGGCCCGGCCACCCGGAACGACACCGGCGCCTGCAGGGACCGCGGCGACGGCTCGTCGCCCGCCGCCGCGCGGAGCCGCGTCAGCACCGCGGCCAGCACCTCGTCACCGCGCCCGCAGGCGGCCCGGTAGGGATCTCGCGGCGCCCGGATCACCGCGATGGACAGCGCCGCGGCCGCCTCCATCAGCGAGGTGAGCGCAGCGGCCTCGCCGAGGCGGAGGACGGCTAGCCCGGTGGCTCCCGGGATCCCCTGGATCAGGGCGATGCCCTCCTTCGGGCCCAGGCCGAACTCGGCCAGCCCATGCTCGCGCAGCGCCTCGGCCGCGGGCCGGGTGGTCCCGCCCAGCCCCAGCACCCGGCCGATGCCGGCCAGCGGCCCGAACGCGTGCGCCAGCTGGGTGATCTCGCCCGCGGTCCCGGCGCCGGCTTCGGGCACCGCGGGCACGATGCCGTCGTTGAGGAGATCGGCGAGCCGCTGGCAGAGTCCGTCAGAAACAGCAGCGTCACCGGTGAGGAAGGTCAGCAGCCGGACCACCACGATCGCCCTGGCATCGGTTTCGCTCAGCCACGGCGGGCCGCCGGCGGCCCGGGCCCGTAGCAGGTTGCGCTGGTGGTGGCGCTGCTGCTGCTCGGTCAGCCGGACCGAGGACAGCGCCCCCATGCCGGTGTTGACGCCGTACACCGGCTGGCCGTGCAGCGCCTGCCGGGCCTGTTCGCAGTGCTGCCGCACCGCCGCGAGCAGGCCGGGCGCCACGGCGACGGGCCGGCCCCCGGCCACGGCTCTGATCAGGCCGAGGTCCGGGTCGTCGACCTGAGTGATCATCAGCGCGGGCATCGTCAGCGGTACCGGAGCATCGTTCCGGCGTCCTGCTCTTCGGCCCGGCGCAGGATGGCCAGGCCGACGGCGATGTCGAGGATGGCGAGCCCGCGGTGCCAGAGCAGGATCCGCTCGTCGTCGCGCTCCCGGCCGGGTCGCTGGCCGGTGACGATCTGGCCCAGCTCGGCGTGCAGTGACGCGGGCGAGAGCCGGCCGGTATCCACGTGGCGGCGGAGCGCGCCGAACCGGCCCGACTGCGCCTCCCGCCAGTCGTCGACCACCACCTTGTCCATCACGTCGAGCAGGTCGAGTTCCACCGCGCTGACGGTGCCGTAGGGGACGACGAAGGCGCCCGGCCTGACCGCGGCGGTTCGCAGCAGCGGCGCGGGTTCGGTCAGCCGCGACGCCTCGACCAGGATGTCCGCGCCGTCGAAGACGTCCTCCGCGGTGCCGGTCACGCGGACGGGAGCCCGGGTGACCGCGGCGAGCTGCCGGGCGAACGCCTCCCGGGATTCCGGCCGGCGGCTGGTGACCCGGATCTCGTCCAGGTCGAACAGCTCGTCCAGCAGGACGACATTCCAGAACGCGGTTCCGCGCGCCCCCACGTGGCCGAGCACCCGCGAGTCCGGCCGGGCCAGGTAGCGGGCGCCCACGGCGGTCATCGCGCCGGTCCGGCAGGCGGTGATCAAGGTGGCGTCCATGATCGCCAGCGGAACCCCCGTGCCGGGGTCGTAGAGGGTCAGCAGCCCGAGCTCGCTGGGCAGCCCGGCGGCGTAGTTGGCCACGAAGTCGCCGACCACCTTGACCCCGGCGACCCCGGCGACCCCGCCGCGAAGCACGTTGAAGTGACCGGCGCCGTCGTTGTCCGGGACGAGGTGCACCCTCGGCTCGACCACCGCGTGCCCGTCGCCGTGCGCGCGCACGGCGCCCTCCACGGCGTCGATGATCTCGGCGTTCGAGAGCCCGAGCGAGTCGATGTCAGGCCCGGAGAGGAACCGGATCCACAGTCCTCCCGACGTGGCCATGTCAGCGATCACCTGGCTTAGGCTAGCGGGGGTGCAGCGACGCGCAGTGAGCCAGGCCCGCCGATGACACCCGAGGCGAGGATCCGGCCGCTCCGCCCGTCCGACCACGCTCCGGTGATCGCGGTGATCGACGAGTGGTGGGGCGGCCGCCCCATGGCCCAGATGCTGCCCAGGCTGTTCTTCGACCACTTCGGTTACGACGGTCCCGGGCGGGACCGGGTGCGCTTCGTCCGGGACCTGCCGTCCTGACCGGGCCGCGCCGTGGCGGCGCCCGGACACCCGAACTGGCATCATGAGGAACATGGCCGCTGGCTTGGTGAGCCCGGTTTTCGCGGGCCGAGAGGCTGAGCTCGTGCTGCTGGCTAGCGCGTTCGAAGATGCGGCAGGCGGTACGCCGCGCACGGTGCTGACCGGCGCGGAAGCCGGAGGCGGCAAGTCGAGGCTGGTCGCCGAGTTCACCGCGACAGTGGCGGACCGCGCCATGGTTCTCGGCGGGGGCTGTGTCGAGCTGGGCGCGGGCGGCCTGCCCTACGCGCCGTTCACCGCGGCGCTGCGCCGGCTGGTCCGGGCGCGCGGCGCCGCGGAGGTGGCCGGACTGCTGCCTGGCCAGACCGCGGGCGAACTGGGCATGCTGCTGCCCGGTTTCGGTACGCCGCCAGCGGGCGCCGACCCTGGGACGGCGCGCGCCCGCCTCTTCGAGGTGCTCCTCACCCTGCTCGAGACCCTGGCGGAACAACAGCCGGTCGTCCTGGTCGTCGAGGACGTGCACTGGGCCGACCGTTCGACCTGTGACCTGCTGAGCTTCCTGGTCCGCAACATCCGGCAGGCGCGCGTGCTGCTGGTGGTTACGTTCAGGTCCGATGAGCTGAACCGCAATGACCTGCTCCGGCCGCTGCTCGCCGGGCTGGCCCGGGCAGAGGGGGTCTCACGCCTGCAGCTGGCCCGGCTGTCCCGCGCCCAGGCCGCGGTGCAGCTCGAGGGCATCCTGGGGCGGCCGCCGGCCGCCGTGCTGATCAACGAGGTGTACCGGCGCGGCGGCGGTATCCCTCTGCTCACCGAGGCCCTGGTGAATTCCGACGGCACGGTCGGTGCCGGGCTGCCGGTGTCCTTGCGGGATCTGCTGCTGGCCACGGTCGCGGTACTGCCGGAACGGACGCAGCAGGCGCTGCGGATCGCCGCCGCCGGCGGCGCGCGGCTCAGTCATGGGCTGCTCGCGGCCGTGACCGGGCTCGATGATGCGACCCTGACGGCCGCCCTGCGCCCGGCCGTCGACGCTAACGTGCTGGTCGGCGACGCCGACGGGTACGCCTTCCGGCATCAGCTGATCCGCGAGGCGGTGCTGGAGGAGATGCTGCCCGGAGAGCGCGCTCAGGCGCACCGCGCCTTCGCCACCGCGCTGGAAGCCGCGCTGGAAGCCGGGCTGGAGACCGGTTCGCGGGCCGGGTCCGACAGCACCCTCGTGGTTCTGGCCGCGCTGCACTGGCACGGCGCGCAGGATAACGAGCGCGCGCTGGCGGCTGCGTGGCGGGCGGCGGGCGCCGCGGGGACGGCCCACGCGTACGCGCAGCGGCTGCGGATGCTCGAGCAGGTGCTCGAGCTCTGGGATCGGGTGCCCGAACCCGCCCGTCCGTCCGGCCTGGATCACGTCGGCGTGCTCGAGCTCGCCGCCGACGCCGCCCGCTGGGCCGGCGAGCCGGAACGCGGCCTGACCCTGGCGGAGGCGGCCATCGCCGAGCTCGGTGCCGTCGATGATGCCGAACGGATGGCCTCGATGCTCCGCCACCGCGCCGGGCTCCGCCAGGATTTGCTGCTCCCCGGGCAGCTCGATGACCTGCACGCGGCGCTGGGCCTGGCGACTGCGCCGAGCCTGGTGCGGGCCCAGATCCTGGCCCGGCTCTGCTGGGCGCTGAAGCGGGAGGACCGCTATGCGGAATCCGAGGGCATGGCCCTGGACCTGCGCGCCCTCGCTGAACAGCTCGGCGACGAGGAGCACAGGATCGAAGCCGACATGGCGCTGGCGTCACTCGGAGCGCTCCGGGGCGAGGACACCCTAGCCGCCTTGCGCGGGGCGCAGGAAGCGGCTGAGCGGGCCGGCTTCGGGCTCCTCGAGGCGTGGGCGTACCTCACCATCACCAACGCGCTCGAGGGCAGCGGCCGTCACGAGCTCGCCATCCCGGCGGGCCGGGACGGCCTGGCCCGGGCCCGGCAGCTCGGCCTGGGCCGGCAGATCGCGGCGCCGATCGCCGGGAACCTGGCCGAGTCCCTGACCTCGGCCGGGCGCTGGGACGAGGCACTCGAGATCCTGGACGAGGTGCTCGGCCTGGACCTATCGCCGCTGGGACGCTTCGGGCCGCTCGCGATCCGTGCCCAGATCGCCGTGGCCCGGGGAGACCAGGAAACGGCCGAACGGATCCTGGACGAACTGCGTTCGCTGCCGGCCGGCGTGCAGGCGGAGAGCCAGCGCCTGTTCTCGCTCGCCCGGATCGAGATCGACGCCCGGCTGGCCAGGGGTGACCTCGCGGGTGCCCTGGACGCGGGGCGAACGGCCCTGATCCGCGACTTGCCGGCCGATTCGCGGTATCTGTGGCCGCTGCTCGCCGCGGCCATGCGCGCCTGCGCCGAGACGAGGGCGGCGAGCCTGCCGCCGGATGCCTGCGACCCGGGACGGCTACGCAAGGACCTGGAGCTGCGGGCCGGGAGCACGGACCGGGCCGGGCCGGTACACGACGCCTGGGCGGCGACCTTCGCCGCTGAAGCAGCCCGCGCCGACGCCTGTGCCGGCGCCTGTGCCGGCGCCCGTGCCGGCGATGGGCCCGACCTGGCCGGCTGGGATGCCGCCGCCTCGGCGTGGGCCGCCCTGGCTCAGCCGCAGCAGGAGGCGTACGCGCTCCTGCTGGCCGCGAGCGCCGCGTCGGCGGCCGGGAACCGGGAAGGCGCGGCCGCCCGGCTCGGCCGCGCGGCCGAGCTGGCCGGCTATCTCGGCGCGCGCCCTCTGCTCGAGCGGATCGGCTCGCTGGCCCGGCGGGCCCGCGTCGACGTGCCCGCCCTGCCCGGGCCGCGCGGGCACGTCGAGCCCGGGGGAGCCGCGCCGTTCGGGCTCACCGAGCGCGAACTCGAAGTGCTGCGCCTGGTGGCCGCCGGCCGCAGTAACCGCGACATCGCCGCCGAGCTCTTCATCTCGCCCAAGACGGCCAGCGTGCACGTTTCCAACATCCTGGGCAAACTCGGCGTCAGCTCGCGCGGCGAGGCCGCCGCGACGGCCCGCCGGCAGCACCTTCTGGACGACAGCTAACCGCCGTACGCTGAGAATCAGCCATCTCCCTGACGGAGGAATAGCCGTGACCAGCCGCCACCCCCCGGTCGAGGACTGGGCCACCGACTTCGATCACACCGACCCCGCCTGGGTAGCCGACCCGTACCCGATCTGGGAGGAGCTGCGCCAGCGGTGCCCCGTCGCGCACAGCGACCGGTACGGCGGGACGTGGCTGCCGGTAACCCACGAACTGGTCTCCGAGGTGGCCTACGACACCGACCACTTCACCTCCCGCTCGGTCGTGGTCGGCGAGGAGCGGCCCGGTCCCGACGACCTGCCCGCGCCGATCGGGCTGTCCCCGCCGATCACGTCCGACCCGCCCTTCCACGCCATGGCCCGCGGGATGCTGCTGCCCGCCTTCGGGCCGAGGGCGACCGCCGCCCTCGAGCCCTTCACCCGGGACCTGTGCCGCGAACTGCTCGCGGAGACCGAGGGCCGGACGAGCTTCGACGCGGCCATCGAGTACGCCCGGCACATCCCGGTCCGGGTCATCGTCAGGTTCCTCGGGTTCCCCCAGGAAGACGCCGACCGCTTCCGGCGCTTCATCCGGCTGGTGCTCGAGGAGGTCAACATGCCCGCCGAGGACGAGGAGCGGGAGGCGATGTTCGGCGAACTCGACGCGTACATGGACGCCCAGATCGACGATCACATCGCGCACCCCAGAGACGACCTCACCTCGTTTCTCATCGGGGCGGAGATCGGCGGCAGCAAGCTGAGCCGGGAGCACGTCCGCGGCACCATGATCCTGCTGATGATCGCCGGGATCGACACCACCTGGTCGGCGATTGGCGCGGCCCTCTGGCACCTGGCCCGGCATCCCGGCGACCGGCGCAGGCTGGCCGGCGATCCGGGTCTGATGGGCACCGCCGTCGAGGAGTTCCTGCGCGCCTACGCACCGGTCACGATGGCGCGCCTGGTGGCCAAGGACTTCGACTTCCACGGGCACCAGCTGAAGGAGGGCGACTGGCTGCTGCTCCCGTTCCCGGCGGCCAACCGGGACCCCAGCGTCTTCGAGAATCCCGATGCGATACAGCTGGACCGGGAAAGGAACCGGCACGCGGCGTTCGGCCTGGGGCGGCATCGCTGCCTCGGATCCAGCCTGGCCCGGATGGAACTCCGGGTCGCCCTGCAAGAGTGGATGGCCCGCTACCCGGACTTCGAGCTATCTGATCCCGCGGCCGTCACCTGGTCCGGCGGCCAGGTCCGCGGCCCGCGTACGCTCCCCGTCACCATCCTCTGACGCGCCGGCGTCCTAGCTCTCACTCGCTGGCCTAAGTCCTGGAACAGCCCCAGAAGTAGGGCATTTGTCCGATGCACCCGCGCGGGTCTTAACCGTAATTTCGATGGTGGGTGCCTGACGCCGGCTGACCGGCGAGAGCGGGCACCCAGACCACGGGGTTCGCGAGGAGTTGCATCATGATGCCGTATCAGTCCTACCAGATCTACCAGGCCGAGCGGCCGAAGAGCGCCGCCGAGATCCGGCACGCCGACGAGCAGCTCGGCCACATGGCCGAGAACGTGTCCTGGCTATGGCAGCACGCCATCCGGCCCATCACGCTGCTGCGGGGCCAGGACCGGCAGCCGGCCTGCTCCGCCCTGCTCGACGCGACGCAGTAAGACGCTCGCCGGGGGAGAACCAGGGGGAGCCGGGGAGATCCGTCACCTAAGACCGGCCGCTGAGCCGCGCCAGGCTCAGCGGCCGGTCCACACCGGGGGCCGCTTGTCGCGGAACGCGGCGGGCCCTTCCTGCGCGTCGGAGCTGTGGTAGACCGGCGCCCAGATCCGTTCGGCCTCGTCGAAAAGGTCCGGCCTGGACAGGTATGCGGTGCGCTTGGCGGCCAGCACGGACAGCGGGGCGTTGGCCGCGATCCGCATCGCTACCTGCTGTGTCCGCGCCCGCAGGTCCGCGAGCGGCACGACGTCGTTGACCAGCCCGATCTCATACGCCCGCCGGGCAGTGAGCGGGTCGCCGGTGAGCAGGATCTGCAGCGCGATCCGGGGCGGGATCAGCCAGGACAGCGGCGCGGCCCACGGCGCGCCGCGCCCCACCTTCACCTCGCTGATGGCGAACGTCGCGGTGTCCGCGGCGATGCACAGGTCACAGCACTGGGCGAGCAGGAACCCGCCGGCCCACGCGACACCGTTCACCGCGGCGATGGTCGGCTTGGCCACCTCGATGTTGCGGCCGAACTGGGGCACGAAGTCCGGCGGCGGCACGGTGAGCGCGGTCTCGGCCATCTCCTTCAGGTCGCCGCCGGCGCAGAACGCCTTCTCGCCGGCGCCGGTGAGCACCAGGACCTTCGCGGTGTCGTCCTCGTTGAAGCGCCGAACCCCCGCGTACAGGCCCGTCCGCACCGCCGCGTTGAGCGCGTTGCGGGCTTCAGGCCGCTCGATGGTGAGCCAGGCGACGCCGCCCTCGACCCGGTAGCTGACCGCATCCGTCATCGCACCACTCCATGGCTTCACAGCAGCGGACCGAACTCGTAGATTATGGCACTAGTGAACTGTGAATCACTAATGTCGCTCCGGGAGGACGCCGTGGATCTGGATGTGACGAGCCTGCATCACCGGCGAGCCGTGCACCGGTGGGAGCGGATGAGCGTCGGCGACCTCATCGAGCGGGTGACCTGGAGCCGGCCGGACAAGGTGGCCATCGTCGGCCGCCCGGGCGCCTACGCCGACGAGCAGATGCGCGCGCTGACCTACCGGCAGGCCGATCAAGTCGCCAATCAGGTAGCGAACGCGCTGCTGGCCAGTGGCCTGGAACGCGGCGATGTGGTCCTGCTGTTCTGCGAGAACTCGGTCGAGGCCTACCTGGCCAAGATCGGCATCGCCAAGGCCGGCCTGGTCGCGGCGCCGCTGAACCCGATGATGGCGCCGGACCTCGTACAGGCCATGATCGACCTGGTCCAGCCGAAGCTGGCCATCGTGGACGCCGAACTGTGGCCCAGGGCTCAGGAACCGTTCACCGCGAAGGGCCTGCCAGCCGGGGTCACCATCGCCATCGGCGGTGCGCCGGTGCCGGGCAGCGTGTCGTTTACCGAGTTCATCGCGGGTCAGGCCGGCACCGAGCCGGACGTGGAGATCCACTCGGACGATATCTGGGAGATCCTGTTCACCTCGGGCACGACCGCGCTGCCGAAGGGCGTCATGATCTCGCACGCGTGCAGCTACGCGGCCGGGTTCGGGTTCGCGCTCTCGCTGACCCGCGGGCTGCGGCTCGAATCCGACCTCAAGGTCGGGACCTACCTGCCGATGATCTACCACGTCGGTGATCAGCCCTTCACCTACTCGGTGTTCCTGTGTGCCGGCACGCTGGTACTGGGCCGCCGCCCCAACCCCGATCACATCGCCGAGATGATCGACGCGGAGGGGGTGACCGCGCTGTGGGCCGGCTCGCCGGCCATGGTGCGGGCGCTGGACGCAGTGCTGACCGCGCGCCCGGACCTGGACGCGCGCAGCCTGACCGTGATCGTGTACGGCTGGGCCGCGCTGCCCCCGGCCACGCTGGCCTCGATGAAGCGGCACTGCGGCGATGACCTGTGCGTATTCGAGATCTTCGGCCAGACCGAGTCGATCTCGTGCCACCGGTTCTGGCCGGGCGAGTGGCCGGAACTGTACGCGGCGACGGCGCCGCAGCAGAACTACGTGGGCGTGCCGAGTCCGATCCTGGCCTCAACGGTCCTCGACCCGGACGGCCGTGACCTGGCCGGCCAGCCCGGTGTGGCCGGCGAGGCGGTGTACCGCTCCCCGGCCGTGATGGCCGGCTACTACCGGGACGAGGCGGCCACCCGGCACGCGTTCCGGTTCGGCTGGTTCCACTCCGGGGACAGCTGCGCCTACGACGACGCCGGCCTGCGCGTCATGCTCGACCGGTACAAGGACATCGTGAAGACGGGCGGCGAGAACGTGTCCAGCCTGCGGGTGGAGGCCGTGCTGGCCCAGCACCCGGACGTGGCTAAGGCGGCGGTCATCGGGCTGCCGCACCCGCGCTGGAGCGAGGCCGTGACCGCGGTGGTGGTGCTCAGGGACGGGGCCGAGGCCAGCGAGGAGGACCTGATCAAGCACTGCCGGGCCAGCCTGGCCGGCTACGAGACGCCCAAGTCGGTGGTGTTCGCCGCCGACCTGCCCGAGACCGTCGGCGGCAAGGTGCTCAAGTACCGGTTGCGCTCCGAGCACGCCGGGCATTACCGCGAGGTGATCGAGCCGTTGTGAGGAGGATCCCGTGCCCGGTGTCTTCGATCTGATGCCCGCCCCGGACTGGGCGGCGACCGCCACGACCGCGGCCGAGAACGCCGCCGCGCGCCGGCTCGCGATCTGACCTTCGCGCCGGGACCTGGCATGCTGGTCACGTGAACGAAGAGTCGCCACCCAGGAGCCGGTTCGGCCGCATGCTCCGGGCAGCCGAACGTCGTCATGTCCCCCTGCTGACCATCCTGGTCACGGTCGGCGTGGTAGCCGCCACCTACCTGACCGGCAAGCTGTTGTACCGGCTCAAGGACATCGTGCTGCTGATCGTGGTGGCCGGGTTCATCGCGCTGCTGCTCAACCCGATCGTGGTGCTGGTACAGCGTCAACTGGTCCCGCGCCGGGGCGCCGCCGTCGCGATCGTCACCCTCCTGGCCACGCTGGTGTTCATCGGCCTGGCCGTGGCCTTCGGCTACCCGCTGGTGAACGGGATCACCCACCTGGCCGACGCGCTGCCCGGCTACATCGCGAACGCGCAGCACGGCCGGGGCTGGATCGGCCACCTGGTGACCAGGTACCACATCCAGGACTGGGTACAGCGGAACACGCCCAAGCTGGTGAGCTACGCCCAGTCGCTCAGCAAGCCGGCCCTGAGCATCGGCGCGGGCGCCTTCTCCCTGCTCATCGAGCTGCTGACGATCTTCTTCCTCGTCCTGCTGCTCCTGATCGAGGCGCCGAAGATGCGGGTCTGGATCCTGGGCCAGATGAGGCCGGCCCGGGCGGCCAAGGCCACCGAGGTGGCGTCCGAGGTGAACCGGGCCGTGGCCGGGTACATGCTGGGCAACTTCCTGACCTCGCTCATCGCCGGCGTCATAGTGTTCGTGACGCTGACGGTCCTCGGCGTCCCGTACGCGCTGCTGTGGGGGCTGTGGGTCGCCCTGGTGGACTTCCTCCCGATGATCGGCGGGGCGCTGGCCGGCATTCCCACGGCGCTGTTCGCCTTCACGCATTCCCTGACCGCGGGCATCGTGACCGCCATCGTCTTCATCGCCTACCAGCAGATCGAGAACCACATCCTGAACCCGGTGATCATGTCCAAGACGGTGAAGATCAGCCCGCTGCTGGTGCTGATCGCGGTCCTGGTCGGCGCGTCGCTGGGCAGCCTGGTCGGCGGGCTGTTCGGCGGCTTCGTGGCCGCCCTGCTGGCCATCCCGCTGGCCGGGGCGCTGCAGGTCCTCGTCAAGGAGGTGTGGAATGCCACCGCGCCGCCCCGGGAACCCCCCGAACCGCCGCCCGGGCAGGCTGAGCTGGAAGATCCGGTGAACGCCCCGGGAGAACTCTTCCCTGTCCCGACCGAGAAGGGGGAGCATGGCCCTGAGGCCGCCGCACCGTAAGCCGCAGTACGCGTCTTAGGAGGACCGGACATGGCAAGCAAGTCAGTCCTGGGCATCGTGCTCGCCGGGGGCGCCGGAACCCGGCTCAGCCCGCTGACGGCGGACAGGGCGAAACCGGCCGTCCCGTTCGGCGGCCTGTACCGGCTGATCGACTTCGCGCTGTCCAACCTGGCCAACGGCGGCATCCGGAAGATCTGCGTGCTCACCCAGTACAAGAGCCACAGCCTGGACCGGCACATCTCCACCACGTGGCGGATGAGCTCCCTGCTCGGCAACTACGTGACCCCGGTCCCGGCCCAGCAGCGTCTCGGCCCGCACTGGTATACCGGCTCGGCCGACGCCATCTTCCAGTCGATGAACCTGATCAACGACGAGCAGCCGGACATCGTGATCGTCTTCGGCGCCGACCACGTGTACCGGATGGACCCGACGCAGATGATCGACCACCACGTGCGGCACGGGGCGGGCGTGACCGTGGCGGCCATCCCGGTGCCGCGCAGCGAGGCGTCTGCCTTCGGCATCGTCAACGTCGGGCCGGACGGCAGGACGATCGACGCGTTCCTGGAAAAGCCCGCCGACCCGCCGCCCATGCCGGGCAACGCGGACATGAGCTACTCGTCCATGGGCAACTACGTGTTCGACACCGACGTGCTGGTCGACGCGCTCCGCAAGGACGCCGACGACGACTCCAGCCGGCACGACATCGGCGGCAACATCATCCCGAACCTGGTGCGGAACGGCAGCGCGCAGGCGTACGACTTCAGCTTCAACGAGGTGCCCGGCGCCACCTCGCGGGACGCGGGCTACTGGCGCGACGTCGGCTCGCTCGAATCCTACTTCGACGCCCACATGGACCTGTGCGCGGTGGAGCCGATCTTCAACCTGTACAACGACCGGTGGCCGATCCTGACCTCCGTCCCGTCGCTGCCGCCGGCCAAGTTCGTGCACGAGGCGGGGGACCGGATCGGGCGGGCGATCGACAGCCTGGTCAGCCCCGGCGTGGTGATCTCCGGCGGCCTGGTGCGGCAGTCCGTGCTCTCGCCCGGGGTGCGGGTGAACAGCTGGGCCACCGTGGAGCGGTCGGTGCTGCTGCACAACACCAAGATCGGCCGGCATGCGCTGGTCCGGGACGCGATCATCGACAAGAACGTCACGGTACCGGAGGGGGCGCAGGTCGGCGTGGACAAGGACCACGACAGGGCGCGCGGCTTCGCGGTCTCGGCCGGCGGCATCACGGTGGTGGGCAAGGGCCAGGAGGTCGTACCGTGACTCAGCCCCTTCGACCCTCGGCCACGGGCAAGCTCCGAGTCGCGCTGCTGACCCGCGAGTACCCGCCCGAGGTGTACGGCGGCGCCGGCGTGCACGTCACGTACCTGGCCCGCGAGCTCACGCCGCTGGTCGATCTCACCGTGCACTGCCAGGGGGCGGACCGCCCGGACGCGGTCGCGCACCGGCCCTGGGATTTGCTGGCCGGAGCCAACCAGGCGCTGCAGGTGATCTCCACCGACCTGTCCATGGCCGCGGCCGTCGGGCCGGGAACGAACAGCGCGCAGCTGCTCCACTCGCACACCTGGTACGCCAACCTGGCCGGCCACCTGGCCGCCATGCTCTACGACATCCCGCACGTGATGACGATGCACTCGCTGGAGGCCCTGCGTCCGTGGAAGGCGGAGCAGCTCGGCGGCGGGTACACGGTCTCCTCCTGGTGCGAGCGGGTGGCGGCGGCCTCGGCCGCCGCGGTGGTGGCCGTCTCGGACGGCATGCGCGCCGACATCATGGCCGCTTACCCCGAAATTCCGGCCGAACGGATCCGGGTCATACGCAACGGCATAGACACCACCGAGTACCGTCCCGACCCGGATACCGATGTGCTCGGGCGCTACGGCATCGACCTGGCGCGTCCCTACGTCATATTCGTCGGCCGCATCACGCGGCAGAAGGGCGTGCCCGTCCTGCTTCGCGCGGCCTCCGGCCTGATCCCCGAGGCGCAGCTGGTGCTGCTGGCCGGGGCCGCCGACACCCAGGAGCAGCTGGCCGAGGTCACCGAGCTGGTCGACGGCCTGCGTGTCACCAGGTCTGGCGTGTTCTGGATCCCCGAGATGCTGCCCAAGCGCGACGTCATCCAGCTCCTCACGCACGCCACGGTGTTCGCCATCCCGTCGATCTACGAGCCGCTCGGCATCGTGAACCTGGAGGCCATGGCGTGCGGGACCGCGGTGGTCGGTTCCCGTACCGGCGGGATTCCCGAGGTGGTGGCCGACGGCGAGACGGGCCTGCTGGTGCCGGCGGGGGAGCCGGAGCCGCTCGCGGCGGCACTGAACACGCTGCTGAGTGACCCCGACCGCGCCGCGGCCATGGGACATGCGGGCCGCAAGCGCGCGGTGGCGGAATTCGGCTGGCCCGCAATTGCCGCCCAGACGGCTGACCTTTATGCCGAATTGGCTCACTAGGGCTTAAAGCGCCTTCTTGGCTCGTCCCGGCGCGCCGGGACGAGGCGGACTCATGGCAGCATGTCGGCATGAAGGTGCTGAGGACGCCCGAGGACCGTTTCGCGGATCTGCCTGACTTCGGTTACCGGCCCGGGTACGGCGAGGTGGACGGGGTCCGGGTGGCCTACGTGGAGGCCGGTCCGGCCGACGGCGAACCCGTCCTGCTCCTGCACGGGGAGCCGAGCTGGTCGTTCCTGTACCGCAAGGTCATGCCGGTGCTGGCCGGGGCGGGGCTGCGCGCCATCGCGGCGGACCTGGTGGGGTTCGGCCGCTCGGACAAGCCGGCCGAGGTCGGGGACCACAGCTTCGCGCGGCACGTGGAGTGGATCCGGGGACTCGCGTTCGACCATCTCGACCTGCGCGGGCTGACCGTCGTGGGGCAGGACTGGGGCGGCCTGATCGGGCTGCGGCTGGTGGCGGAGAACCCCGGCCGGTTCGCCCGGGTGGTGGCGGCCAACACCGGGCTGCCCACCGGTGACGTGCCGATGCCCGACGTCTGGCACCGGTTCCGCGAGATCGTCCGGACCGCGCCTGCGCTCAGCGTGTCCCGGCTGGTGCAGGCCGGTTGCCGGACCACGCTGCCGCCGGAGGTGCTGGCCGCCTACGAGGCGCCGTTCCCCGATCCTTCCTACGCCGCCGCGGTCCGCGCGATGCCGGAACTGGTCCCCACGACACCCGATGACCCCGCCTCCGAGGCGAACCAGGCCGCCTGGCGTCAGCTGGCGGCCTGGGACAAGCCGTTCCTGGTGGCGTTCAGCGACAAGGACCCGATCACCGGCGCGATGGCGCCCGTCCTGAAGGACACCGTGCCCGGCGCGGCCGGGCTGGAGCATCCGGTGATCGAGGGCGCAGGCCACTTCCTGCAAGAAGACGCGGGGGAACGACTCGGCACCGTGATCGCCGAGTTCGTGCGCGCTCATCCGGCATGACGGCGTTCGGTTCGTGGCCCTGCGCGGCCGCAAGCGGGGCGTCCGACAGGAGGACGGGGAGGGCGCAGGTCAGCTTGCCGGCGATGATCCGGACGCCGACCTGCACCCGGCGTCGCGCTAGGCCCGTGACCTAGGCTTCCGGCCTAGGCTGGAGCGTCGTCGCTACGTTCGAGCTGGCCGGGAGCCATGTTGGCTCCGCTGATCACGACGGCCACCCGCTCCTCGGGTGCGGGCTTGTAGGCGCCGGTGAGCAGGGCCGCGATCCCGACCGAGGCGGCCGGTTCGGCGGCGATCCTGGCCGCCTGCCACAGCGCCCGCTGGGCCGCCAGGATCGCGGCGTCGCCGACCAGCACGACGTCCTCGACATGGGCCTGCGTGATCGGGAACACCAGCTCACCCACCCGCCGCGGGGCCAGGGCGTCGGCGGCGACGCCTTCGGCCGGCGCGTCGGCAGGCCTGCCCTCGGCCCGGGCGCGGGTCAGCGTCGGGGCACCGTCCGGCTCGACCCCGATCACCCGGGTTTTCGGGTCGGAGCCGGCGAACCAGGCCGCGATACCGCCGATCAGCCCGCCGCCGCCGACGGGGACGAGGACGGTGTCCAGCTGATCGGCTTGCCCGGCAAGCTCTAGCCCGAGGGTGCCCTGGCCGAGCAGGGTCTCCCGCTGGTCGAAGGCATGCACGCTCATCGCGCCCGAGCTCTGCACCCAGGCCTGTGCGGCGGCCAGCGCGTCGGCGTACCTGTCGCCGGTCACCACGAGCTCCGCGCCGAGCTGCCGGATCCGCTCCATCTTGGCCGGGGCCGACACGGTGGGCACGAAGATCCTGGCCGGCACGCCGCGGCGATGGGCAGCGTAAGCAACGGCCACGCCGTGATTACCACCAGAGGCCGCCGCCACGCCCGCGGGCGGCACGTCCCGTAGCAGCAGGTTCGTGAACGCGCCCCGGGCCTTGAACGACCCGGCGCACTGCAGCTGCTCCAGCTTGAGGGTGACACAGGGCAGGTCACAGGCCGCCGGATCGAGGTCGGCTAGGTCGAGCTGGACCACCGGCGTACGCCGGATATACGGCCTGATGATGTCGTAGGTGCCGCGGATTTCGTCACGGGAGATCACGAGGGCAGACTAGCTGTATGACTGAGCACACGCACCACCACGACGATGACCCGGCCTGTGCGGTAGCCCACAGCCCCGTCGCCCCCGCGAGTAGTTCGGTCCCGGCCGAACGGACGCTGGTCGCCGTCTTCGCCTCGCCGGTCGCCGGTTACCTGCTCAGGTACGGCGCCGACATGGGGTTCCGCAGCCTGCTGCTCGAGCCGGACGAGGCGCGCGCAGCCGGGGCCGCCGCCCTCGGGTTCCCGCTGATCACCGCGATCCCCGACGACCTTGACGACAGCACGGACGTGGTCCTCACCGACCACCACCGATCCGAGCTCGGCGTCATCCTCCGCGATGCGCTGGTGACCAAGGCTCGCTGGATCGGCATCATGGGCAATCCGCACCACGTCGGACCGCACGTGGCCATGCTGACCGAACTCGGCGTCCCGCCGGCGGAAATCGCCCGCGTGCACCGGCCGATCGGGCTCAACATCGGCTCCCGGATTCCCCCGGAGATCGCCGTCTCCACCCTGGCTGGCCTGCTCGCTGACCGGAACGGCCGCCCTGGCGGATTCGAATTCTAGCCCGCCTCTCCTCGCGGGCATACATGCCCGCTTTGCCCGGTTACACCGAATAGCGGGCCACAGTATCTGCCGCCGCCTGGACCCCGCGGCAGCCGTACGTGCCCTACGGCACGTTAGGCTGTGTTTAGCCAAAGCGGGGGCGCTGGCATACGGGAGGCAGGGGTTTGGCCGGGGGTTTCGTCCGGCACCGGGGGCTTATCGCGTTTGCGGCCGGGGGCGCGATGGCCGAGGCGATGCTGCTCACTTTCCTTGCGCCCAGCGCGCGCCCGCTCGCCCCCCAGGTCACCGCGCTCCCGCCGCTCGCGGCCTACCACGACCTGCGCTGGCTGTTCGCATTCAACCAGCCCTGGCTTGGCTTCACCGGCGTGCTCCTGCTCCTCGTCGTGGCCCGCGCGGCGGTAGACGCCGTGCTGGTCATGCTGGCCTGGCCGAAAGGTGGCGCGGGCGGCGAGCACAGCCTGCCGCGGCCCCGGTTCATGGCCTCGCTGGTGTCCTGCGCGGTGCTGACCGTGCTGGTCGGGCTGGTGATGTCCCCGGTGGTCACGCTGATGTTCGGGGTGGCGCTGCTGCCGTTCTCCTGGCCCTACCTGGCCGCGGTGCCCATCCTGCTCGGCACGGCCGTGGCGCTGAGCCAGGGCGGCGTCGGCCAGACCTGGTGGCGGCGGCTTCCGGCGGCCGGCACGGCGGCGTGGGTCCTCGCCAGCTTCGGCGTGCTGTCGCTGTCCTCGGCCCTGATGGCGCGCCTCGATACGCCCGGCGTGGTGGCCGTGGCCGGGCTGGCCGGGGTGGTGGACGCGCGGGCCTGGTACGGGCTGACCACGGCCGCGGCGCAGGCCGCCGCGGAAAAGCCGCCCCATCCCTGGCAGTGGCGCGCCACGCTGTGGCGGATCAGGCGGGCACTCCGGCACCGGACCAACTGGGTGCCGATGGCGCCGCTGGCGGCGGTGATGGTGCTGGCCCTGGTCGTGGGGATGACCCGGCTGGCCTTCACCGGCACCGTGCGGTTCGCCCCGGGCCCCAGCGGCGTAACGGCCGGCACGGTTACCGGGGACGACCTGACCGGGCCGGGCGGCGGAGCCAGCACGGCCAGCGCCAAGGCCGTTAGCGGGCCGGCCCGGGTCAGCGGCGCCGTGCTCGTGGTCGAGGGCTTCGGATCGACCTGCTGCCACAGCGCGAACTCGCTGCGTGCCGCCGAACCGCACATGGTCGTACGCCAGTTCTCCTACCAGGGCCTGGATGCCGCCGGGCAGCCGATCCCGTACGACCTGGGCGGGAATATGTCGATCCAGGTGCTCGGCGACCGGATGGCCATCCAGGTCGAGAAGCTGTACCGGCTGGCCGGCGCGCCCGTGGACATCGTGGCCGAGAGCGAGGGGACCCTTGGCCTGTACGCGATGCTGGCCCGGCACCCGCACCTGCCGGTCAGGTCGGTGGTGCTGCTCAGCCCCATCGTCCAGCCCGGCCAGCTCGGCCAGGCCGGAGGCACCGTGCCGGGCGCCGCGCTGACCACGCTGAACAACCTGGTCGGCGGCATGTCACCCTACGGGTCGTCCGGGGCGCAGGAGCTGATCAACTCGGTGAGCGAGGTGGGCGGCCGCTACTTCGACCGGGTCAGCCGGGACCGCGGCCTATCCTGGCTGGCGGTGGTGCCGCTCGCCGACGCGGTCACGCTGCCCGCCTGCCCGATGCCGCAGAACGTGATCTTCGTCGACGCTTTCCACGGCGGCCTGCTCGGCGACCCCTCGGTGCGGCGGATCGTGGCCGCGTTCCTGGCCGGTGGCACACCCTCGGACCGGGACCTGGACGCGATGGCAGGCGGATCCCAGCGGGACCTGCGCAGCGCGGCTTCGCTCATCGCGGCCGCGGCCGCGGCCTGGCGGATGCCGGACCTGCACCCGGCCTGCCTGGGCTCCTGAGCGCCCGTCCGGTGGCGGGACCTGGGTGCCGTCCGCTACGCTATGCCCCGTGACGAGAACAGCCCGCCTGCAGTGGTGGCGCCGCCCCTAGGCGGCGTGCTGATTCGCGTTTCGACACAAGCGACCGCCCAGGAACGGCGGCCGCTTTTTCGTTGCCCGGCCGCCTCCGGGGCCTGAGACCCGAGGGGCCACAGTGGACGCCCAGCGTTTGGACATGACGACCCGCGACGGGGTGCGGGTCATCCGCACCGCCGCGCCATTCGACCCCGCCGAGCTGGGCCGGATCGCGGCCCTCGCCGACGAGCGCCGCGGTGGCGTGATGAGCTCCGGCATGGAGTACCCGGGACGGTACAGCCGGTGGCACATGGCGTACGCCGACCCGTGCCTGGAGATCGTCGCGACCGGCAGGCGGGTGACGGTCCGGGCGCTGAACGACCGCGGCCGCGTGCTCCTGCCGGTGATCCGCGCCGCCCTGCGCCGGGCCGGGCCCTCGATCCAGCCCGACGGCGAGGACAGCGTCGTTGTCGCCGAGGACGACAGGGAGTTCACCGAGGAGGAGCGCAGCCGCAGGCCGACCGTGTTCACCGCGCTGCGGGATATCATCGCGGCGCTCGGCTGCGACGACCCGCACCTGGGACTGTACGGGGCGTTCGGCTACGACCTGGCGTTCCAGTTCGAGCCGGTGCGGCGCAGGCTCGACCGCCCGGCCACCCAGCGTGACCTGGTGCTGCACCTGCCGGACGAGATCTGGATCCTGGACCGCAAACGCGAGGAGGCGGTCAGGTACTCCTACGACTTCGAGGTGGACGGGGTGTCCACGGCCGGGCTCAGCCGGGAAACCGCAGGCACCGGCGGGGGACGGGATACCCAGCCCGTTCGGGATCAAGATCTGCCTGCCCAGCCGAGGCCGGGACGTTATGCGCAGGTGGTGGGGGACGCCAGGGAGCGCTTCGCCCGCGGGGACCTGTTCGAGGTGGTGCCCAGCCACGTGTTCTACGGCCGGTGCGCGTCGCCGGCCGCGTTCTACGAGCTGCTGCGCCAGCGCAACCCGGCCCCGTACGAGTTCCTGTTCAACCTGGGCGAGGGGGAGTACCTGGTCGGCGCCTCGCCCGAGATGTACGTGCGGGTCACCGGGGACCGGGTGGAGACCTGCCCGATCGCCGGCACGATCGCGCGCGGCGAGGACACCCTGGAGGACGCGGCCAACATCGCCACCCTGCTCGGCTCGGCCAAGGAGGAATCCGAGCTGACCATGTGCACCGACGTGGACCGCAACGACAAGGCGCGGGTCTGCGTGCCGGGCTCGGTCCGGGTGATCGGCCGGCGGCAGATCGAGATGTACAGCCGCCTCATCCACACCGTCGACCACATCGAGGGACGGCTCAGGCCCGGGTTCGACGCGTTCGACGCGTTTCTCACCCACATGTGGGCGGTCACCGTGACCGGCGCCCCGAAGACCTGGGCCATGCAGTTCATCGAGGACCACGAGGACACCCCGCGCCGCTGGTACGGCGGGGCCGTCGGCAAGATCGGCTTCGACGGGTCGATGAACACGGGGCTCACCCTGCGCACCGCGCACATCACCGGCGGGATCGCCGCGATCCGGGCCGGGGCGACGCTGCTGTACGACTCGGTGCCGGAGGCCGAGGAGAAGGAGACGCACATCAAGGCGCGCGCCTTGCTGGAGACGCTGGCCGAGGCCGGCCGGGGGACGAAGCCCGCGGCCGGGGCCGCCCGCGGGCAGGTCCCCGGCTCGGCGTCGGGTGACTACGCGCCCCGGATCCTGCTGGTCGACCACCAGGACTCGTTCGTGCACACGCTGGGCGACTACTTCCGCCAGCAGGGCGCCGAGGTGACCACGCTGCGCTTCGGTTTCTCCCCGGACCTGCTCGACTCCTACGCGCCGGACCTGGTGGTGATGTCGCCCGGACCGGGCCGGCCGGCCGACTTCGGCTGCGCCGCGCTGCTCGACGAGGTGTACGCGCGGCACCTGCCGGTCTTCGGCGTCTGCCTGGGCCTGCAGGCGATGGTGGAGCACGCGGGCGGCGCGCTGTCCCTGCTGCCCGAGCCCGCGCACGGCAAGCCGGGGCTGGTCCAGGTGGCCGGGGGCTCGCTGCTGGCCGGGCTGCCCGCCGAGTTCACCGCGGGCCGCTATCACAGTCTGTACGCGCCGGCCGGGGAGGTCCGCGGCGGGTTCGAGGTGACCGCGGCCACCCCGGATGGCGTGGTGATGGCGATCGAGGACCTCGAGGCCGGGCGGTGGGGGGTGCAGTTCCATCCCGAGTCGATCCTGACCGCGTCCGGCCGGGCCGGGCACCAGATCATCGGCAACGTCCTGCACCTGTGTCGTGCCCGGGAGAAGGTCGCTGGTGCCCTGTAGTGTGCTGAACCATGAGGAGCGTGGAACCCGAGGTTTTCCTGGTCGCCCGGCCGAAGGTCGACTACGAGGCGATGGCCGCCTACCTGCGCGAGGTGGGCGGCGAGCGCTGGCTGGAGCGGGTCGACCGCGGCCAGCTCGAGGCCCAGGACCTCGCCGAATTCAGCGGCAAGATGTGCTACCGATCCTGGGAGCCCGGCCTCAATCCGAACGTACGCAAGGTACGCGACGATCAAGAGGTGTACCTGCAGAACATCCTGAAGCAGGCGCATGGCTCGGTGCTCGAGCACGTCAGCTTCAGTTTCGTGCTGCACAACGTCTCTCGCGTTTTCACACATGAGATATCTAGGCATCGTCCGGGGACAGCGATTTCGCAGGAGTCGCTGCGCTACGTCCGGCTCGACGAGCTGCCGTTCTGGTTCCCCGACTGGGCGCTCCAGGACGCCGAGCTGATGAAGCGGGCCACCGCCCTGCTGACCGAGCTCGAGCAGTTCCAGGTGTGGCTGGCCGGGCACTTCGGGCTGGACGAGGACGACACCAAGATGCACGAGAAGAAGGCCAAGACCTCGTTCATGCGCCGGTTCGCGCCCGAGGGCCTGGCCACCGGGCTGGTCTGGACGGCGAACGTCCGCACCCTGCGGCACACCATCGAGGCGCGTACGGACCAGGGTGCCGAGGAGGAGATCCGCCTGGTGTTCGGCAAGATCGGCGAGCTGATGCGGGCGGAGGCGCCGGCCCTGTTCGGGGACTACACCGTGACCGAGGACGGCACCTGGATCCCCGGCTGGCGCAAGGTCTAGCGGTGGCTGACGTCGCGGTCGGCGCCACGGCCGCCTATCTTGCCGTCCCGCACGGCTCGGCTGGCCCATGGCCCGGGGTGGTGGTGATCCACGAGGCGTTCGGCCTCAACGCGGACACCCGGGCCCACGCGGACCGGCTGGCCGCGCTCGGCTACCTGGCGCTCGCGCCCGACCTGCTCGACGGCAAGCTCTGGCTGCGCTGCGTCCGGAGCATGTTCCGGCAGCTGCGGGCCGGGTCGGGGCCGGCCTTCGAGATCCTGGACGCGTGCCGCGCCTGGCTGGCCGCGCGCCCCGACTGCACCGGCAAGACCGGGGTGATCGGGTTCTGCATGGGCGGCGGCTTCGCGCTGCTGTGCGCGCCGCGCGGCGAGTACTCCGCCGCGGCGGTCAACTACGGCATGGTCCCCGCCGACGCCGAAGCGGCGCTGACCGGATCGTGCCCGGTCGTCGGGAGCTACGGCGGACGGGACACGATGGGCGCCTCGCATCCGGAGCGGCTCGAGGCCGCGCTGACCGTGCTGGGGGTGGCGCACGACGTGAAGGTGTACCCGGAGGCCGGGCACAGCTTCATGAGCCCCAAGCCGGCCGCGATGGCTCCGCTCACCGCGCTGGCGCGGCTGCAGTACGACAAGGGCGCGGCCGAGGATGCCTGGCAGCGGATCTTCGCGTTCTTCGGCACGCACCTGAGCGAGTCCGGCTCATCCGGTTAGAAGCCCTGGCCGGCCTCCGGGTTTAGGTCGTAGTGGAGGAGGCGGGGACTCCGCCGCGTCGTCCTTGGCGGCCTCGATCATGATGGTGGCGGCGCGGTTGTACGCCATCTCCCGGGCGTGCTTCGCGGTCTCGTTCCAGCGTGGCGCGGCGAACCCGCCGCAGCGTCGCGAGCAGGGTCCGCCTGAACACCTCGTAATGCCGCTCGCGAACGCCGAACTTACGATGTGCGCGCCCGAGTTCCTGCAGGTAAGGCACGAGGCGATCGCGGTCGGCTTGGCTCTGCCGGGCATCGGCGATCCGGCCCAGGGCCTCGAAGAAACGCCGTCGCTGCAGGTCCATCGCGGCCGGGAACATGGCCCGGATTTCGGTGTCCAGGGCAAACAGGCGGGCGTAGGAGTATGTCATTGCCGCATCAGCGATCGGCTCAAGCAGCCAGAATGAGACCTGTGCAGGATTTCGGACGGCATCGGCCGGGCTGTTAGGTGCCGGAAGGCCTTCAGCTGGGCGGGCCGATTCGTTGCCCGCGGGAATCACCGCACTCACGGTGTTGCGCCGACAGCAGAGCGCTATCATCGATTCCCGGCAAGTCGGGTTTAACCGGCGCTGAAGATTTTCCCCGGTGGACAGGTCTGACGAAGCCGTGATGGGCCATTATGGGCTTGGGACCTTATGTGCAGGAGGACAACGGATGGGCCGGCCGATCATCGGCATCACCGGGGAGCTTGAGGCCGCCCGGTGGGGTAACTGGATTCGCGAGGCCGTGGTCTCGCCGGTGAGCTACACCCGAGCCGTCGATCGTGCCGGGGGGACGCCGGTTATCTTGCCGCCGGTGCCCGCGATTTCCGTGCCCGTGCTGATCGCCGGACTCAGCGGCCTGCTGCTGACCGGCGGCCGTGACGTCGACCCCTCCTTGTATGACGAGGCGCCGCACGCCCAGACCGACCTACCCGACCACCGGCGAGACCGGTTCGAGCTGATCCTGACCCGGGCGGCGATCGAAGCCGACCTTCCCTTCCTGGCCGTCGGCCGCGGCATGCACATCCTCAACGTGGCCCGCGGCGGCAACCTGACCCAGCACCTTCCCGACCGCCTTGGCAACGAGAGCCACAAGCCCGACCCGGTCAAGATGACCACCCACGACGTCCAGATCGCCGCGGCGAGCAAGCTCAGCAGCGTGCTGGGCGAGAACGCCCAGGTGCCCGCGTCCCACCACCAGGCGGTCAACCAGCTCGGCACCGGGCTCCTCACGGTGGCCTGGACGTCGGACAAGGTCGTGGAGGCGCTCGAGGTGCAGGGCCACCGGTGGGGCCTGGGCGTGCAGTGGAGTCCCGAGGAGGGCGACGACGCCCGGCTGTTCGAGGCGCTGGTGACGGCGGCCAGCACCGCCGCGCCGCCCGCATCGCCACCGCAGCCCGAGGTGAGCGCCCGCTCCAAGCGCAAGCGGCACGCCGCCCGCTCCTCCTAGGCGCTGTTACCGGTCACCGGGTTTTCCGGCCCTCTCGGCTCCCCTTACCGCCCCTGCTTCCGCGGCGGGACCGCAGTGCACGCCGGCCCGCACCGGCGCAGCGTGCCCGTCCAGCCCTGGCCGCGCAGGACCTCGGCGATCTCCGCGGCGGTCCGGCAGCGGTATTCGGTGACGTCGGGCCAGCCGTACCTCAGCGTCCGCACTCCCTGGGCCAGGTTGGCGTTGTCCCGGCGGGTGTCGCGCCAGCGCCCCTCGGCCGGGTGGGCGGCGTTGCCGTCTAGCTCCACGCACAGCCTGAACGGCTCGTACAAGTTGTCCAGGTAGCGGTGACCGCTCCCGTGCCTGCGCCTGGCCTGCCGCCGGGCTGCCGGCAGCCCGTGGGCGCGCTCGACCCCGTGCACGTACCGCCGCTCGAGCGGCGAGTGAACGCCGTCGGCGGCATCGTGCAGGGCCGCGGTGACCCACCCTCGCCAGCGCATCCGCGAGCGGGCCGCGAGTGCCTTGCCGAGAAGTTCGGGTGTGCTGAGGCGGCGGCCGACCGCAGCCGAGATCCAGCTGTAAGCGTCGTCGAAGGTCCGCGCCGCGGCGATCAGGTCGAGCACGGTGTCCTCGACGGTGGTCCGCGGCAGATGCCACGGCGGCTGCCATTCCGCAACCAGCCCCCGCGATCTGTGGATAACTACGCCTCTGATCTTCGTGCGCTGTCCGGGACGCCGCTCGATCGGGACGCTTACGTGGATCCGTGCACTCTCCTTGTCGGTCAGGCGGTGGATCTCGGCAGCGGTCTCATGGCTGAGTACAGCGCCCGGCCCCACGTGCAACACAGCTGCCCACAGCCTTCCCTCCCGTGAGGGCTTTCCGCTGAATGTTGCATAGGTCCCGGCATGCAAGCGCTGCCACGTGCCGCGGCGGAGCCGCCATTCGATGGCCTTTTCGCTGAAACCAGCGTCAAGCGCCTGCTGCCGGGAGACGACACCCCCCTGGCGCTGAATCTGACCGAGCCAGATCAAGCTCTGCTGATCCTCCATACCCCCAGCCTGAATAGCCCCGCTGCCCCGCGCCATCCCAACTTTCAGTCTGTGGATAACTGCGACCCTGATCGCGGGGCAAGGATTGCGGATATCGGCCCCCCTCATGGGGGGTGCAGATATCCGCAATGATGGGCGGCCCTTCCGGGGTGAGCAGGGAGGGGCGAGTGGGGCGAGGGCTGAGGGCGCCCGGGCAGGGGTGGCGCGCCCGAGTCGGCGAGCCTTGGGCGCGGGGTTAGATGGGGGGTTCGTAGGTGCTGACCCAGTGGACCTGGAGCCAGGCCATGAAGGTGGACCAGGCGCCGGTTACCTCGAGCAGGCCGACGCAGATCAGCATGGCGCCGCCGATCCTGGTCACCAGCCGGGCGTGGCGGCGGAAGAACGCGAAGGCCCGCATCGCTACCTGGAAGCCGAACGACACCAGCAGGAACGGCACGCCCAGCCCCAGGGCGTACACGAAGGCCAGCACGGCGCCGCGCGCGACGGTGCCGGTGGAGGCGGACAGCGCCAGCACGGCGGTCAGCGTGGGACCGATGCAGGGAGTCCAGCCGAGGCCGAACATCACCCCGAGCAGCGGCGCCCCGGCCAGGCCTGCCTTCGGCCGCGCCGAGGGGCGCGCGATGCGGCCGGCGAACGAGAACCGGTCGAACGCCCCGGCGAACAGCAGCCCCAGCAGTATGGTCAGCCCGCCCAGGACCTGGGTCAGCACCCGGGCGTGCCCGGTCAGCAGGTGCCCGAGGCCGCCCAGGGCCGCGCCGTACGCCATGAACACGACGGAGAAGCCGAGCACGAACAGCGCCGTTCCGGCCACCACCCGGCCGCGAGGCGGAACCGCCGCGGTGGCGGCCAGCGCGGGAGCGGCCACCGCGACCCCGGACGCCCCGGCTGCCGCGGGCGCCGTTGCAGGCACCGCGGGCGCCGTTGCGGGCACCGCGGGAGACGAAGGCCCGCCGGCTCCGGCCATGCCGGTGACGAAGGACAGGTAGCCGGGCACGAGCGGCAGGCAGCACGGCGACAGGAAGGTGACCGCCCCGGCGGCCGCGGCTACGGGGAGCGCCAGCAACAGCGGGCCAGAGGTCACGAGCTGGGTCATGCTCATGTCGCCTCCGGTGCGGGATCAGGGTGCGCGGCTGCCAGGATTCACTATGCCATGGCCGCCCGGACCGGTCGACGCCCGGCTACTACATCACGTAGTGGGCAACGGCGGCAGCGCGAGCCGCTAGGGTTAGCGAGGTGAGATCGGTCCTCACCCGGACGCGCACGCCCGCCGGGGAACATGACGCGCCGCGCCGCTGGCTGCTGCCCGCCGGCCTGGGCCTGTTCGCCGTGGCCCTCGGGCTCTACGTGATCTACACGGTCATCCACCCGAAGAGCTTCACCATGGACCCGGTGGACCTGGCCGTATACCGGTCGGGCGGGCTCATCGTCCGGCACGTCCGGCCGCTGTACGACCCGCGCCTGGCGGCGCCGCTCTACGACTGGATCGGGTACGGCAAGCTGCACCTGCCGTTCACCTACACGCCGTTCGCGGCCATCGCGTTCGCCGTCATCTCGTTCGTGCCCTGGTCGCTGTTGCAGCAGCTGTCGGTGGCGGTGAACATCCTCGCGCTGGTCATCGCGCTCTGGGTGACCCTGGGCGGGCTCGGCTACCGGAAGGACAAGACCAGGCTGGCCGTCACCCTGCTCGGCGCGGCCGCCGTCATCTGGACCGAACCTGTCCTGCGCACCATGTACCTGGGCCAGGTCAACCTGGTCCTGATGGCGCTGATCATCTGGGACCTGTGCCAGCCGGATACGGAGACGAGCCGCTGGTGGAAGGGGTTCGGCACCGGGATCGCGGCCGGGATCAAGCTGGTCCCGCTGATCTTCATCCCGTACCTGCTGCTGGCCAGGAAGTTCCGGCAGGCCGCGATGGCCTGCGCCGGCTTCGCGTTCACCGTGCTGCTCGGCTTCGCGATCCTGCCGGCCGACTCGCGCATGTGGTGGTTCGACGGCCTGTTCTTCCAGGGCGGCCGGACCGGTTTCACCGGCTGGGCCGGCAACCAGTCGCTCGACGGCCTGATTACCCGGCTGGCCGGCAGCGTCAACGGCGCCAGGCCGGCCTGGATCGCGGCGGCCGTCGTGGTCGGCGCCGTCGGGGTGACCGCGGCCGCGCTGCTCGACCGCAAGGGCTACCAGGTGCCCGCGCTGCTGATGGCCGCGCTGACCGGGCTGCTCGTCTCGCCGATCAGCTGGGATCACCACTGGGTGTGGATCGCGCCCGGCGCGCTGGTCGCCGCGCACTACGCGGTCAGGGCGTGGCGACGCGCGGCCAAGAGGACCGCGTGGGCGCTCTGGATCCTGGCCGCGGGCATCGTGGCCTGGTTCGGCGCCTGGCCGGCCCGGCTGTTCACGGCCAAGCTCAACCTCGGCAACGACTCGCTCGGCCTGCTCTGGATCCCCAGGAACACCAACCCGGTCTACTACCAGTGGTACGGCGACAAGCGATGGTTCACCGAGTACCACTGGCACGCCCTGGCCCTCATCGCGGGCAACGCGTACGTGCTGGCCGGGCTGGCGCTGTTCGGGCTGCTCGGCGCCCTGGCGCTGCTGCTGCCGCACCGGACGAAGGAGCACGACCATGAGCCTGGGCCCGCTGGAGCCAGAACTCAGGGAAGTCTGCGAGGACGTCTACGCCTACCTGCAGCCTGACGGCAGCTGGTACCTGAACAACACCGGCTTCCTGGTCAGCGAGACCGGCGTGATCAGCGTCGACGCCACCTCCACCGAGCGCCGCACCCGCGCCTACCTGGACACCATAAACACCATCACCAAGCAACCCGTTCGCACCCTGGTCAACACCCATCACCACGGCGACCACACGCACGGCAACTACCTGATGAGCGGCGCCACCATCGTCGGCCACGAGCGGTGCCGCGAGGCCATCCTGGCCTCGCCGATGCCGCCCCCGCCGGGTATCTGGTCCGAGGTGGACTGGGGTCATCTGGAGCCCGCCCCGCCGTTCCTGACCTACACCGACGGCGTCACCTTGTGGTCCGGCGACCTGCGCTGCGAGGTCCGCTACGTGGGCACGCCCGCGCACACCACCAACGACTCGATCGTGCACATCCCGGACCGCGACGTGGTGTTCGCCGGCGACCTGCTGTTCAACGGCGGCACCCCGTTCGCGCTGATGGGTTCGGTCAGCGGCTGGATCGAGGTGCTCCAGACCGTACTCCGCCCGCTCGGCGCGCACACCATCGTCCCCGGCCACGGCCCGGTCTGCGGCCCCGAGGTCATCGACGACGTGCTGGCCTACCTGCGCTTCGTACAGGATCTCGCCCGCGAGGCCAAGGCGGCCGGCCTGACTCCGCTGGACGCCGCACGCCAGGCTGACCTAGGTGGGTTCAGGGACCTTCTTGATGCCGAACGGGTCGTGGGTAACCTGCACCGTGCCTACCTCGAGCTGGACCAAGCCGAACGCGGCGCCGGGGCAGACCTCGTCCGTGCCCTCGGCGACATGATCGCCTACAACGGCGGCCAGCCGCTGACCTGCCACGCCTGAGTACATGGCCTGGTTCAACGAGGAAGTAGCGGGCCTGCTCCGTGAGTACGCCGAGCTGACGCAGATCACCGGCGGTGACGTGTTCCGGGCCAGGAACTACGAGAAGGCGGCCCGTTCGGTCCGGGGCTGGGGCGACGACATCGGCCAGCTCGACGCCACGGCGCTGCGGGCGATTCCCGGCGTGGGCGCGTCGATCGCGGCCAAGATCGCCGAGTACCGCGAGAGCGGGAGCATCCGGGCGCTGGACGAGCTGCGCGCGAAGATACCGCCCGGGGTCCTGGAGCTGACCCGGGTACCCGGCCTGGGCCCGAAGCGGGCCCTGCAGCTCAACCGGGACCTTGGCGTCCGGTCGGTGGACGACCTGGCGGAGGCGATCAAGGCGGGCCGGCTGGACGGCCTGGCCGGGTTCGGGGCCAGGAGCGAGGAGCGGATCGCGGCCGGGATCGAGGTGTACCGGCAGGGCCGCGAACGGGTGCTGCTCGACGTGGCGCTGCGCACGGCGACCGAGATGGTGGACGCGCTCACCCCGCTCAGCCAGCGCTGTGCCTACGCGGGCTCGCTGCGCCGGTGGCGGGAGACCATCGGTGACATCGACATCCTCGCCGCGGCCGACGACTCGGCGCCGCTGATGGCGGCGTTTTCCGCCGGGCACGAGGTCGTGGCCAGCGGCCCCGCCAAGACCACGATCAGGACCGCGAGCGGGCTGACCGCCGACCTGCGGGTGGTGTCGCTGGACGCCTGGGGCGCGGCGCTGCAGTACTTCACCGGCTCGGCGGCGCACAACGTCGCGGTGCGCCAGATCGCGATCAAGCAGAAGCTGAAACTATCCGAATATGGACTATTCGAGGCCGAGACAAACACGCTGATCGTCTCCCGGACCGAGGAGGACGTGTACGAGCGGCTGGGGCTGGCGTGGGTGCCCCCGGCCATGCGCGAGGATCGCGGGGAAATCGAGCTGGCGGCGCAGGGGCGAATACCCCGGCTCGTTCGGGTCGATGACCTGAGAGGGGACCTGCACACGCACACCGACCTCACCGACGGCGTGGCCTCGCTCGAGACCATGGCGGACGCGGCGCGCCGGCGCGGATACGAGTACTACGCCGTCACCGACCACGCGCCGGACCTGATCATGCAGCGGATGACGGACGAGAAGATGCTGGCCCAGCGGGAGCAGGTACGGGCCCTAACAGCGCACATCACTGGCGGGCTCGAGCTGCTGCACGGCACCGAGCTCAACATCGGCCCGGACGGCTCGGTGGACTGGGACGCGGACTTCCTGGCCGGGTTCGACATCTGCGTCGCCTCGGTGCACTCGCACTTCGAGCAGTCCCGCGCCGAGATGACCAGGCGGTTCGTGGCCGCGTGTGAGAACCCGCACGTCAACGTCATCGGCCACCCCACCACCCGGCGGATGGGCAAGCGCCCGCCGGTCGAGGTGGACTTCGGCGAGCTGTTCCGGGCCTGCGCCCGCACCGGCACCGCGCTGGAGATCAACGCCTCGCCGCAGCGGCTGGACCTGCCGTCCGACCACATCCGCGCGGCCCGCGACGCCGGGGTCAGGTTCGCCATCGACAGCGACGCGCACTCCGTCTCCGACCTGGGCAACATGCCGTACGGCGCGGGCACCGCGCAGCGCGGCTGGCTCACCCCTGACGACGTGATCAACACCTGGCCGCTGGACCGGCTGCGCACCTTCCTCCGCAAAGACCGGTGAGAATCGGCGGCCGCACCGGTCTATACAGGCATGGACACGCTTCCGGGCGCGATCGGCCTGCTGGCCGGCGCGGTCAGCTACATGCTCGGCGTGTGCGCGCCGCTCGGCCCGGGGGAGATGGCGCTGCCCACGCCGTGCGCGCACTGGGACCTGGCCAGGCTGCTCGGCCACCTGTGCGAGTCGATGGCGGACCTGGAGACGGCGCTGCGCACCGGGCGGCTGGACCTGGACGGACCGCCCCGCCGCACCGGAGGCGACCCGGTCGAGGCGCTTCGCGACCGCGCCGCCGAGCTGCTGTGCGCCGGTTACTGCTATGGCGGCCCGGAACGCTTCGTGGCGGTGGGCGGCCTGCCGATCCCGGCCGGCGTGGTCGCCTGCACCGGGGCGGTGGAGATCGCGGTGCACGGCTGGGACGTCTCGGCGGCCCGCGCCCGGGCCGGCCGGGCCGACGGCATTCACCAAGCCCCGATCCCGGCCGCGCTCGCCACCCGGATGCTGCGTCTGGGCCCGCTGCTCGTGGCCGGGCGGGAGGGCCTGTTCGGCGTCCCGGTCGAGGTTCCGGCCCAGGCCAGCCCGGGTGACCGGCTGGTTGGTTATCTGGGGCGGCACCCGGATGCCGCCCTGTAGTTACTCGCGGGTAATATAAAGGGGTCATCGTTCTCCGCAGCTAGGGGGAGGCCACGTGGCCCGCACCGCACGCGACGTCGTCTTCGTGGACGGCGTTCGTACCCCGTTCGGGAAGGCCGGGCCTAACGGCCTGTACGCCGAGACCAGGGCCGACGACATGGTCGTCAGCGTGATCCGCGAACTGCTCCGGCGCAATCCGGCGCTGCCGCCCGGGCGAATCGGCGAGGTGGCCATCGCCGCTACCACCCAGACCGGCGACCAGGGACTGACCATCGGGCGCAGCGCCGCCGTGCTGGCCGGGCTGCCGAAATCGGTGCCGGGCTACGCTATCGACCGGATGTGCGCGGGCGCGATGACCGCCGTGACCACCGCCGCCGGGTCGATCGCGCTGGGCGCCACCGACACGGCCATCGCGGGCGGCGTCGAGCACATGGGCCACCACCCGATGGGGTCCGGCGTCGATCCCAACCCGCGGTTCATCTCCGAGCGCCTGGTCGACCCGTCCGCGCTGGTGATGGGCTCGACAGCGGAGAACCTGCACGACCGCTACCCGGCCGTCACCCGCGAGCGGGCCGATGCGTATGCGCTGGGCAGCCAGCGCAAGGTCGCCGCGGCCTACGCGGCGGGCCAGATCCAGCCTGACCTGGTGCCGGTCGCGATCCGCAGCGCCGAGCGTGGCTGGGGTCTGGCCACCGCGGACGAGCCGCCGCGCCCGGACACGACGCTGGCCGCGCTGGCCGGGCTCAAGACGCCGTTCCGGCCGCACGGCCGGGTCACCGCGGGGAATTCGGCCGGGCTGAACGACGGCGCCACCGGCTGCATCATCGCCGCCGCGGACGTCGCCGCCGACCTCGGCCTGGACGCCAGGATGCGGCTGGTCGACTTCTCCTTCGCCGGGGTGGACCCCGAGGTGATGGGCATCGGCCCGGTCCCCGCCACCGAGGCCGTGCTGGCCCGCAACGACCTGACCATGGACGACATCGGCCTGATCGAGATCAACGAGGCGTTCGCGGTCCAGGTGCTCGCCTTCCTCGACCATTTCAAGATCGCCGATGACGACCCGCGGGTGAACCCGTGGGGCGGCGCGATCGCGCTCGGCCACCCGCTCGCCAGCTCCGGCGTGCGGCTGATGATCCAGCTGGCCCGCGAGTTCGCCGCTCAGCCCCCGGGTGGACACCGGGCCCGTTACGGCCTGACCACGATGTGCGTCGGGCTGGGCATGGGCGGCACCGTCCTGTGGGAGAACCTCAATGCCTGACGCGTCGCTTCTCACCTCGCTGTTCGGTGATGAAGTCGTCACCAGGGCGCTGGTGCGCGACGTGGAGCTGCCCGACGGCGCCGGCACGATGGCGCTCATCACGCTGGACAACGGGCGCGACCACACCCGGCCGAGCACGTTCGGCCCGGCTGGGCTGCTGTCGCTGAACGACGCGCTGGACGTGGTGGCGGCGCGAACGGACATCGCCGCCGTGGGAGTCACCGGCAAGCCGTTCATCTTCGCGGTCGGGGCCGACCTGAGCGGCGCCCCGCTGATCGCCGCGCGGGACGAGGCCCTGACCATCGCCCGGCTCGGGCACGCGGTGTTCCGGCGGCTCGGCGAGCTGAGCGTGCCGTCGTTCGCGTTCGTGAACGGCGCCGCCCTCGGCGGCGGCCTGGAACTGGCGTTGCACTGCTCGTACCGGACGATCTCCTCCGGGGTCACCGCGGTGGCGTTCCCCGAGTGCTTCCTGGGCCTGCTGCCCGGCTGGGGCGGCACCTACCTCCTGCCGCACCTGATCGGCCCGGGGAACGCGCTGAAGGTCATCGTCGAGAACCCGCTCAGCCAGAACCGCATGCTGCGCGGCGCGCAGGCCTACTCGCTCGGCATCGCCGACGCGATGTTCGAGCCCGCCGACTTCCTGGCCGAGTCGCTGCGCTGGGCGGCCCGGGTGCTCACCGGATCGGCCGAGGTCACCCGGTCGGTGCCAGAGGAGAGCTGGGACGCCGCGGTCGCGGCGGCGCGGCTGTTCGCCGACGGCAAGCTGCACGGCGCCGCCCCCGCGCCCTACCGGGCCATCGACCTGGTGGCCGCGGCCCGCGGCCGGACCCGCGACGAGGGGTTCGCCGCCGAGGACGAGGCCCTCGCCGACCTGCTGGTCAGCGAGGAACTGCGGGCCGGGCTCTACGCCTTCGACCTGACCCAGAAGCGGGCCCGGCACGCGGCCGGGGCGCCAGACGTGTCGCTAGCCCGGCCTGTCACCAAGATCGGGGTGGTGGGCGCCGGGCTGATGGCCGCGCAGATCGCGTTGCTGTTCGCGCGGCGGCTCGAGGTGCCCGTGGTGCTGACCGACCTGGACCAGGCCCGGCTGGACGCCGGGCTCGGTCACGTGCGGGCCGAGGTGGCCGGGCTCCGCGAGCGCGGCCGGATCAGCGCCGACGCCGCGGCGCGGCTGACCGCGCTGGTCACGGGGTCGCTGACCAAGGACGCGTTCGCCGACGCCGACTTCGTGATCGAGGCCGTGTTCGAGGAGATGGCCGTCAAGCAGCGGGTGCTCGCCGAGGTCGAGGCGGTGGTCCGGCCGGACTGCGTGCTGGCCACGAACACCTCCTCGCTGTCGGTAACCGAGATGGCGTCGGGGCTGGCGCATCCTTCGCGGGTCACCGGGTTCCACTTCTTCAACCCGGTGGCCATGATGCCGCTGGTCGAAGTAGTCCGCGGTGCGGCCACCGACGACGCGACGGCCGCCACCGCGCTCGCCGTCGGCGCCCAGCTGAAGAAGAACTGCGTGCTGGTCAAGGACGCGCCCGCCTTCGTGGTGAACCGCCTGCTGACCCGGTTCCTCGGCGAGATCCTCGGCTGCGTCGACGAGGGCACGCCGCTCGAGGTGGCCGAGCACGCGCCCGACGCGCTGGGCCTGCCCATGTCCCCGTTCTTCCTGCTCCAGCTGGTCGGCCCGGCGGTCGCGCTGCACGTGGGGGAGACGCTGGCCGCGACTTACCCGGACCGGTTCGCGCCCTCGCCCAAGCTCCGCGCCCTGGTCGCGGCGGGCAAGACCGCCGTCTACCGGCCCGACTTCACCATCGACGAGTCGGTCGCGGCGATTCTGGCCGGCGGTGACCGCCCCTCCACCGCGGAGGAGGTCCGCGAGCGCGCCCTGGAGGCGCTGGCCGATGAGATCCGGCTGATGCTCGACGAGGGCGTCGTGGCCGGGCCCGAGGACATCGACCTGTGCATGATCCTGGGCGCCGGCTGGCCGTTCCACCTGGGCGGGATCACGCCCTACCTGGACCGCACCGGGATCGCGGAAAAGGTGACCGGCACCCGGTTCCACCCCTAGCCCGCGGTCGTAGGGTGAGGGCATGACCGAGGTGTTCCGGCTCTGCGATGACTACCTCACCCGGTGGGCGGCACTGGATCCGGTCGCGGCCGGGATGGTCGGGCTCAGCGGGGTGTTCGGCGCGGCCACCGACTACGGCCCGGACGGATTTGCGGCGCGTGAGGAGCTGATCGCCGCCACGCTGGCCACGCTCGGGGTGGCGCCGGTGACCTCTGAGGCCGACCAGCGGGCAGCCGGCTTCCTGCGGGAACGCCTGGAGGCCCAGCTGGCCTGGCACCGGACCGGGGAGCCGCTACGGCTGCTCCGTGCCCCGATCGGACAGCTCAGCGCGATCAGGGACAGCGTGGACCTGCTGCCCCGCGACGGCGAGGAGAGCTGGCGGAACATCGCGGCCCGGCTGGCCGCCATCCCCGCGATGTTCGCCAGCTGGCGGTCGAGCCTGGACGCCGGGCTCGACCGCGGCCTGACGGCGGCGCGCAGGCAGGCGGTCGAGGCGGCGGCCGCCGCCGACCGCTACGCCGGGACGCACGACGCGCTGGTGGCCTCCTACGGTGACGGCCCGCTGGCCGGCGAGCTCGCCGGGGCCGCCGGGCAAGCGCACGGCGGCTACCGGGAGCTGGCCCGCTACCTGCGCGAGGACTACGCGCCGCGGGCGTCAGAGCGGGACGCGGTCGGCGCCGAGCGGTACGCCGTGGCCGCCAGGATCAGCCTGGGCGCGGACATCGACCTAGCCGAGGCCTACGCATGGGGCTGGGCCGAACTCGCCCGGATCGAGGCCGAGATGGCCACCGAGGCGGACAAGGTCAGCCCGGGCGCGAGCCCGGACGAGGCCGCCGCGGTGCTGGACCAGACCGAGTACGTGACCGGCGCCGGTGCCTACCAGGCCTGGCTGCAGGACCGCCAGGACGAGGCGGTCGAGCGGCTGGACGGCGTCTTGTTCGACATCGCGCCGCCACTGCGCCGGATCGAGGCGGTGCTGGCCCGCAACTCCAGCTCGGGGGCGGCCTACTACTCGAAGCCGAGCGAGGACCTGACCAGGCCCGGCCGGACCTGGTGGCCGCTCGCCGGGCGGGGCGAGGCGGACCGGTTCCAGACCTGGTCCGAGCTCTCCACCGTCTTCCACGAGGGGGTGCCCGGCCATCACCTGCAGGCGGGCGCGGCCATGATGGCGGGGGACACGCTGTCCCGGTACGCCAGGTGCGTGTTCGTGAGCGGGCACGGCGAGGGCTGGGCCTTGTACGCCGAACGGCTGGCCGATGAGCTCGGCTGGTTTGCCGAGCCCGGCACGCGGCTCGGCATGCTGAGCGGATCGGCGCTGCGCGCGGCCCGGGTCGTCATCGACATCGGCTTCCACCTGGACCTGCCGCTGCCCGACGGCTCCCGGTGGACGTTCGAGCGGGCCTGCGACGTGCTGCGTGACCGCGGCCGGGCCGAGCCGCACCGGGTGCACCCCGAAGTGGTCCGCTACCTCGGCTGGCCCGGCCAGGCCATCTCCTACAAGCTCGGCGAGCGGGGCTGGCTGGCGGCCCGCGAGCAGGCTATGCGCCGCCCGGGACCGGGAGGGTTCGACCTGAAGCGGTGGCATACCGCCGCGCTCAGCCTGGGCCCGATGGGCCTGGACGGCCTCACCGAGGCGCTGGCCACGGCCGGCGCCGGCCGCGGCTGAGGGGGCTAGCCTCTCATCGCTTGTCCTCGCGGATCCAGTGCGGACGCCGGAAGAGGCGGCCCAGCCTGTCATGCAGGCTGTGCCCGCTGCCGGCCAGTGCGTCCACCCGGTACACCGGAGGCCCGTCGGGTGGCGGCAGCTGGCTGGCCTGGGCGTCGTCCACGGTGGACCGGATCTGGCTCCGGGTGATCTGGAGCACCTGGTCGGCGTCGATGAAGCGCAGGCCGGCGTCGGTGGCGATCACGATCCCGTCGAAGACGTCGACCTCGGGTACTTCCAGCACGTGCTCGAGGGTCCCGATCGTGGCCCCGCTGCTGCTCAGCACCGGCGTCCCGCGGACCGCCGCCTGGTACGAAATAGGCTGATCGTCGTCGGTCATGGGAGCAATCCTGCCTGCTAGCGCGGCCGGTGGTCTACGATGCGGCGCATCTTGCCCAGCGACCGCTCGATCGTCCCCGGGGCCTCGACGCTGGTGGTGACGGTGACGCCGATGGTGTTCTTGACCCGCGCCGACAGCGTGGCGCCCGCCTCGGCCGCGTCGGGAGCCGCGGTGCCCGGGCGGCATTCGACGTGCACGGCGAGCTGGTCCATCCGGCCCTCCCGGGACAGGTGCAGCTGGAAGTGCGGGGACAGCGCCGGGATGCCCATGATGAGCTCTTCGATCTGCGTCGGGAACAGGTTGACCCCGCGCAGGATGATCATGTCGTCGGTGCGGCCGGTGATCTTCTGCATCCGCCGCATGGTGCGCGCGGTGCCCGGCAGCAGCCGGGTCAGGTCGCGGGTCCGGTAGCGGATTACCGGCATGGCCTGCTTGGTCAGCGAGGTGAAGACGAGTTCGCCCTCCTCGCCGTCGGGCAGCGGTTCCCCGCTGACCGGGTCGATCACCTCGGGGTAGAAGTGGTCCTCCCAGATGTGCAGGCCATCCTTGGTCTCCACGCACTCCTGCGCCACCCCCGGCCCCATCACCTCGGACAGGCCGTAGATGTCGGTGGCGTCGAGCCCGGCCCGGGCCTCCATCTCGGTCCGCATCTCGTTCGTCCACGGCTCGGCGCCGAAGATGCCGAACCGCAGCGAGCAGGCCGCCGGGTCAAGCCCCTGCCGCTCCATCTCGTCCAGGATCGCGAGCATGTAGGACGGCGTGACCATGATGATGTCCGGCTGGAAGTCCCTGATCAGGGTGACCTGGCGCTCGGTCATCCCGCCGGAGACGGGGACCACGGTGCAGCCGAGCTTCTCGCCCCCGTAGTGTGCTCCGAGGCCGCCGGTGAACAGCCCGTAACCGTAGGCGTTGTGCAGGACGTGGCCAGGACGGCCGCCCGCCGCCCTGATCGAGCGGGCCATCACGGCGGCCCACACCTCGATGTCGCCGGAGGTGTAGCCGACCACGGTGGCCCGGCCCGTGGTGCCCGAGCTGGCGTGCACCCGGACCACCTGCTCGCGGGGGACCGCGAACATGCCGAACGGGTAGTTCTCCCGCAGGTCGGCCTTGCTGGTCAGCGGGTACTTGGCCAGGTCGGCCAGGTCCTTGCAGTCGTCCGGGTGCAGCCCGGCCGCGTCGAACGCCGCGCGGTAGTGCGGCACGTTGGCGTAGGCGTGCCGCAGCGTCCAGCGGAGCCGCTCCAGCTGCAGCGCGCGCAGCTCGCCGGCCGAGGCCCGCTCGATGGGCTCCAGGTCACCGCCCGGCGACGTGAGGTCCCGCATCCTGCCTCCTCGGGGGCTAGGCGTCGTAGTCGACGATAATGCTGGGCGAAACGGGGAGGGACTGGCAGGTGAGAACATAGCCCGCGTCGAGCTCCTCCTGCTCCAGGGCGTAGTTGCGGCGCATGGTGACCTCGCCGGCGGTGAGCCGGGCGCGGCAGGTGCCGCACACCCCGCCCTTGCACGCGAACGGCAGGTCGGGGCGGACCCGCTGGGCGCCGTCAAGGACCGGGGTGCCGTGCGGGACGGTGACGGTGCTGCTGCGGCCGTCGAGCAGCACGGTCACCTCGGCGCCCGGGCCCGGCGCGGCCTCAGCGTGGGTAGCCGGAGCGGGCGGGGCGTCCTCGACGTAGAACAGCTCGCGGTGGATCCGCCGCCGCGGCACGCCGAGCTCGGCGAGCAGGCCGATCGCGTCCTCCACCAGGCCGAACGGACCGCACAGCCACCAGTGGTCCACCGCGGCCACGTCGACGGTGACCGGCAGCAGCGCGCGCAGCTTGGCCGCGTCGAGCCGGCCGTTGAACAGCTCGACCTCCTGTGGCTCGCGGCTGAGCACGTGCACCAGGCAGATCCGCTCCGGGTAGGCGTCCTTGAGGTCGGCGATCTCGTCGGCGAACATCACCGAGTCGTTGCGCCGGTTGCCGTAGAGCAGGGTGACGGAGGACTTGTCCTGCGCGGCGAGCACGGAGGCGGCGATGGACAGCACCGGGGTGATCCCGCTGCCCGCCGCGATGAGCACGTGGTGGCCTGGCACGTCCAGGTCGGGGGTGAACGAGCCGGACGGCGCCTGGACCTCGAGCACGTCACCGGGCCGTACCTCGTGCACCAGCCAGCCCGAGACGGCGCCACCCGCCACCTCGCGCACTCCGATGCGCGGCGCCCCTCCGCGGGCCGCGCAGATGGAATAGGACCGGCGTTCGTCGCCGCGGCGGACGGTCAGCGACTGCCCGGGCGTGAAGGCGAACCGTTCGGCCAGCCCGGCCGGGACGTCGAAGGTCACCGCGGCCGAGTCGTCGGTGAGCGGGTCCACCCGCGCCACCGTGAGCCGGTGGAACTCGGTCCTGGGCATGTCAGATGGCCTTCACGTGCTCGAAGGGCTCACGGCAGCTCTCGCAGCGGAACAGCGCCGTGCACGCGGTCGCGCCGAACGCCGCGGTCCGCGTCGTATCCGCCGAGCCGCAGCGCGGGCAGGCGACCGGCTCCTGCCGCGTCTCCCCGAGGGTGAGCGGGACCGGACCCGAGCGGGCGGGCGCGGCGTGGGGCGGGGCGATGCCGGCCGCCGACAGCTTGCGGCGGCCGTCGGCGGTGATCCAGTCGCTGCTCCAGGCGGGCGCGAGCACGGTCCGCACGTCGACCTCGGCGAAGCCGGACGCGGCGAGCCGGCGCCGCAGGTCATGGGCGATCTCGCGCAGCGCGGGGCAGCCCGAGTAGGTCGGCGTGATCGTCACCACCAAGCGCTCGCCCTCGGTCCCGACGTCGCGCAGGATGCCCAGGTCGGCCACTGTCACCATGGGCAGCTCGGGGTCGGGCACGGCCGCCGCGACCGCGCGGGCCGCGGCGAGGCCGGCCGCCGTTACCATGTCGCGTCCGGATGGGCGCGCGCGACGCTCTGCAGCTCGGCCAGCAGGTAGCCGAACGGTTCGGTGTGCACGCCGTCCCGTCCGGCTTTGCCCGCCACCCGGGCGAGCGGGGCGCTCTGCGGGCGGTCCAGGGTGGCGGCGCCGAGCACGGCGCCGAGCACGGCGTCCACCTCGGCCCGCAGGTCCGCCGGGTCGATCGCCACCCCGGGCAGCCGGGCCGCCACCGGGTCGGCCCGGAAGAGCTCGTCGGTCAGCGGCCAGATGACGCCGAGCGCGGCCGCCATCTTGCCGTGCGACAGCGCCGTCCCGTCGCCGAGCCTGATCACCCACTGGGCCGCGTAGTCCCGGTGGTAGGCCAGCTCGTTGGCGCCCTTGGCCGCGATCGCGGCGAGCACCGGGTCGGCCGAGGCCGCCAGCCGGCCGAACAGGGCCAGCCGCCAGGCCGAGAAGACCAGCAGCCGGGCGGCCAGCTGGGCGAAATCGGCGTCGGTGTGCTCGGCCAGCCGGACGCTGCGGAACTCGTGTTCGTCACGGAAGAACGCCAGGTCGTCTTCCCCTCGGCCGCGGCCTTCGGCCTGCCCGGCCCGGGCCAGCAGCATGCGCGCCTGCCCGAGCAGGTCCAGGGCGATGTTGGCCAGCGCGGTCTCCTCCTCGAGTTCGGGCATGCGCGTCATCCACTGCTGCAGCCGGTGCGAGTAGATCAGCGCGTCGTCGCCGAGCGCCAGGCAGTAGGCGGTCAGCGCGGCCGCGTCGACCCCGTCGGGGACCGACGCGTCGATCCCCTCCAGCGGGTCGGTGAACCCGGTGCCGAACGCCCACCGGTGGTCTTCGGTCTCCTCGCTCAGGCTCTGGTACGCCGCGAACTCGTCCTCGGTCACGGCACCCCCTACATGTGCGGGACGTCGTCGGGGAGCTGGTAGAACGTCGGGTGCCGGTACACCTTGTCGCCGGACGGCGCGAAGAACGGGTCCTTCTCGTCCGGGCTCGACGCGGTGATGTCGGCGGCCGCCACGACCCAGATGCTGACCCCCTCGTTCCGCCGGGTGTACAGGTCCCGGGCGTGCCGCAGGGCCATCTGCGCGTCGGCCGCGTGCAGCGACCCGACGTGGACGTGGTTGAGCCCGCGCTTGCCGCGCAGGAACACCTCGTACAGCGGCCAGCCCGAGCGCACCTGCTGTTCCTCCATCAGGCGGCGTCCTTCCGGCCGGCTCGTTTGGCGGCGTGGGCGGCGGCGGCCTCCCGCACCCAGGCGCCTTCGTCGTGGGCGGCCTGGCGGCGCTCGATCCGCTGCGCGTTGCACGGGCCGTTGCCCTTGACCACGGCCATGAACTCGTCCCAGTCCACCGCGCCGAAGTCGTAGTGCCCGCGCCCGGCGTTCCACCGCAGCCCGGGGTCGGGCAGCGTCACGCCCAGCTTTTCCGCCTGCGGCACGGTCATGTCCACGAACCGCTGCCGCAACTCGTCGTTGGTGTGCCGCTTGACGCCCCAGGCCATCGACTGGGCCGTGTTCGGCGACTGGTCATCCGGCGGCCCGAACATCATCAGCGACGGCCACCAGAACCGGTCGGTCGCGTCCTGGACCATCGCCCGCTGCGCCGCCGAGCCGCGCATCATGGTCAGCAGCAGCTCGTAGCCCTGCCGCTGGTGGAACGACTCTTCCTTGCAGATGCGCACCATGGCCCGGCCGTAGGGGCCGTAGGAGGAGCGGCACAGCGGTACCTGGTTGCAGATGGCCGCGCCGTCCACCAGCCAGCCGATCACGCCCACGTCGGCGTAGGTCAGCGTGGGGTAGTTGAAGATCGAGGAGTACTTCTGCCGCCCGCTGATCAGCTTGGCGGTGAGGTCGGCGCGATCAGCGCCGAGCGTCTCGGCGGCGGAGTACAGGTACATGCCGTGGCCGGCCTCGTCCTGCACCTTCGCGATGAGGATCGCCTTGCGGCGCAGCGAGGGCGCCCGGGTGATCCAGTTGCCTTCCGGCTGCATGCCGATGATCTCCGAGTGGGCGTGCTGGGAGATCTGGCGGATCATCGTGGCGCGGTAGGCGTCCGGCATCCAGTCCCTGGGCTCGATCCGCCGCCCGTGCTCGATCGTCTGGTCGAAGTGGGCCTGGAGTTCACCGGTTTCGTCCCCGGGAAGTGCTGCCATCGCTCGATCTCCTTCCGGCATCCCCTTCCGGCACCATCGTAAGCACGGTGCGGCCGCCAATACCCGGCTCTTTCATCGTATTATATACCGGACGTTCGGTCAGTAATAGTGGGAGGCGAGGACCATGCCGCGGTGGCCCAGCGTGGAGACGATGATGGCGAACGACGAGGCCTCCCGCGCCCTGGGCATCGAGCTGATCGACTCCGGCGAGGGGCGGGCGGTGACCCGGATGACGGTGCGCGGGGACATGGTGAACGGCCACGCCATGGCGCACGGCGGCCTGATCTTCACGCTGGCTGACACCGCGTTCGCCTGCGCCTGCAACAGCTTCGGCCCGGTGACCGTGGCCGCGTCGGCCGAGATCGTGTTCGTGGCGCCCGCGCGCGCCGGGGACGTGCTGGTGGCCGAGGCGGTGCTGCGGACCAGGTTCGGCCGGTCCGGGGTCTACGACGTGACCGTGCGCCGAGGCGGCGAGGTGATCGCGGAGTTCCGCGGCCACAGTCACCAGCTCGGGCACCAGCTCGGGCCCGTCTCGTGAGCGAGCCGGAAGGGCGGCGCCGCGGGCGGCCCGGCCACGACCTCGCCTCGGTGCTGGCGGTGGCGGTCGAGCTGTTCAACGAGCGCGGCTACGACGGCACCAGCATGCGCGACCTGGCGGCCAGGCTCGGCATCGCCAAGTCGGCCATCTACCACCACGTGGCGGGCAAGGAGGAGCTGCTCAGCCTGGCCCTGGACCGGGCCCTGGGCGGCCTGGCCACGGTGACCAGCCGGGCCCGCGCGCTCCCCGCCCCGGCCGTCGAGCGCCTGGAGTACCTCGTCCGGGGCAGCGTCGAGGTGCTCGAAGCCGAGTCGCCCTACGTCACGCTGCTGCTCCGGGTCCGCGGCAACACCGACGTGGAGCGGGCCGCGCTGGACCAGCGGCGCGCCTTCGACCGGTTCGTGGCCGAGCTGGTGGCCGAGGCCGCCCGCGACGGCGACATCCGGTCCGACGCCGACGCGATGATCACCGCCCGCCTGCTGTTCGGCCTGGTCAACTCCATCGTCGAGTGGTATAGGCCGGACCGGCGCGCGAACGCGGCCCCGCTGGCCGACGCGGTCTGCGCGCTGGCGTTCGACGGGCTGCGCGCCCGGCGGCCGGGAGCAGCCCGTCAGTAGCGGATCGCGACCTGCAGGCCCCGCTCGTCCCGCTGCGGCCGGGCCGGGATGACCACGGCGCGGCCGGTCGCGATGCGCCAGGCGCTCCAGGCCACGGCGGCCGCGTCCAGCGTGTCCAGGACCGGTGCCCGCGGCGTCGGAGGCAGCGCGATCCCGGCCCGGCTCAGCAGCTCACGGCGCAGCTCGCGGCCCTGCGGCGTGTGCTTGCTGTACTCGAGCGGCGCGCCCGCCATGGCGCAGAAGGCCAGCTCGGGGTGCACCTCGTAGAGCGGATGCGGGCTGCTGCCGCGGTACCTGTCGGCCTCGAGCAGCCTGGCCCGCAGGCCCCAGGCCTGGATGGACAGGCCCTGGCCGGTCAGCTCGCGGCAGCGCTGGCTGGCCGCCTGGTAGCTGGCCTGCTCCCAGACCGCCCGGGGCGGGATGGCAAAGACCGAGCTGCGCCTGGGCCCGAGCAGGCCGCGCGCCGCCCGGTCCGCCTCGCGCCAGCCCGCTTCGAGCAGCCCCAGCGGCATGTCGATCCCGGTCACCCGGGCCTCGGTGCCGTCGAGCGCATCCGCCAGGGTCTGGTGCACGCGGACCGCTTCCACCTGGAGGCGAGCCGCCACCCCGGCCCGTTCGGTCCCATCGAGACTCACCGCGACCCAGCCGCGCCGGCAGGCGTCAAGACCGGTTACCCGCATACCGCCACCGTGGCACATCGGCCGCGTTCCGGGCATTTTCTCCGGCGAGGCTCCTACGCGACGGGCGGCCGGGCCGTTAGGGTTTGCTCGTGGCCGAGGGCACTATCAGCGTCGCTGGTGATCGGTCCGCACATGCCAAGGGCAGCGGGTCCGGCCCCGCCCACCTGCGTGCTTCCGCGTTTCCCCGCGGCCCGGTCGCCGTCCGCGGCACCGGCCCGGACGCCCTGTCGAACCTCGTTGCCGTCCTCGAGCTCGCCGCCGACGGCCAGCTGCGCTGTGCCGCGGCCACCAGGCGGCCGCTGGCCGCCACGGTCAGGCTGGTCGAGGACGCTCTCGTGGCCGGGGACTACTACGACCGCCGCGACCAGGGCGAGCCCGTCGCGGCCTTCGCCTGGCCGATGCTGCTGCAAGCCGGCGGCCTGGCCCGACTCGCCGGGACCAGGCTCGAGCTGACCCCGCGCGGCGAGGCGGTGCTGACCCGGCCGTGCTACCCGGCCCTCGGCGAGCTCTGGGACCGCTGGCTGCGGAGCGTGTCGCAGGACGAGCTGACCCGGATCGAGGCGATCAGGGGCCAGCGCAGAACCGGCACCCTGACCGCGCCGGCCCGGCGCCGCGCCGCGGTGGCCGACGGCCTCGCCGCGCTCGCGCCCGGCGTCTGGGTCGAGGTCGACGCCCTGTTCGCCGTGCTGCGGGCGCAGCCGGCCCCGCTCGCGGTGGCCGCCAGCCCGCTGACCCGATGGCGGCTCTACCTGACCGATCCCCGGCACGGATCGCTCGGCCCGGCCGGCCCGAAGGCGTGGAACGTCCTGGAGGGCCGGTACGCGCTGTGCGTGCTCTTTGAGTACGCAGCCACCCTCGGCGTGGTGGACGTCGCCTACACCGGCGCGTGCGGCGCCCGTGCCGACTACCGCGGGCTGCCGGGCGCGGCCGGGTACGACAGCCTGTCCCGCTACGACGGCCTGGCCGCTGTCCGGGTCAACGACCTGGGCGCGGTCATCCTGCACGACCCCGGCGCCCTGCCCGCCCTCGGTCTGCCAGTGCCCAGGCGAATTCTGGAATAGCTCAGCCGTCTGATCCGTCACGATCGTGCGTGGTCTCATAGAGGGGGGCCACGAATCCTCGGGAGGCATGATGAAACGGACCTGGCTAGCTCTGGCGGCTGGCCTGGCACTGGTACTGACGAGCGCCGGGACCGCCAGTGCCACCGAGCGGCTGCCGGCCGGTGACGCGCCGCCCGGGTTCTGGTGGGGTACCGACAGCTTCAACGTCTCCGTGCCGGGCAAGGCGCCGTACAGCATGCCGTTCCTCGGCGGCGCCTACGGCGGCTACATCGGGATGACCGGGAACTGGGCGTACTGGAAGGGTTGCAGCGGCCAGGAGCACTTCATCGCCTACTCGTCGACCAACGCGGCGCAGGCGCACACCAACTTCGTCACCTACCACAAGGGCGTCGGCCGCGGCGCGTACTGGTTCATGGGCGGCCCCGGCGTCGACCCGCACTACAACGGCACCACCAGCGAGGCCTACAGCTGGGGCGCGCAGCAGGCGTCCCGGGCCCTGATCGACATCGCCAACGGCGGCGGCATCGACTACCCGGTCGTCTGGATGGACATCGAGCTGCCCGGCATCGGGCCCGCCACCGACAACGGCTGGAACAGCGTCTATACGACGCCATGCAGCGGGGTCAAGAAGCAGAATTTCGTGGCGGTCTCGCTCGACCGGGCCGTCTTCAACGGCTTCTTCGACTTCGTCAAGGCGCACTCGCACTACCAGCCCGGTGTCTACTCCTCGGCCGGCGTCTGGCAGTCGATCTTCGCCGGCACCAGCTCCGGTAACATCCCGAACACCGACGAGTGGACGTACGAGCCCGAGACCACCAACTACAAGGGCGCCTTCCCGGTCGGCTTCTGCCTCAACAAGGGCAGCGGCCCGTGCGCGCAGTTCTTCGGCGGCGTCACCCGGTCGAGCAGCCACGCCCTCATGTGGCAGTGGTCCGGCGGCGGCGGGCAGACCAACGGGATCGGCGGCTTCAACGGCGACCTCGACCAGATCGACGGCGCGCGCCACCCCTAGCCCAGCCTCATGCCCGGCCCTCGGATATTTGTGCGCGGTTCAGAAGCTCACCCTCATAAGGGCGTGGCCGGGTCGTGAACGCTGGCCAGCCGGAAGCCTGTCCCGGATAGCGTGGTGGATTCGGGTTATGAGGTTGATCCGGTGCACTCTGGACCCCCTAATCAACCGCATAGCCCTGATCAACCACGTAAGATTCCGGCATAAGCGGACAAAAGGTACGCTTATGCCGTCGGCCGGCGACTGGCGGCTCAGCCGGCGATCAGGGGCTCGAGCAGGATGTCCGGGTGCTCCCGCTGTACCTGGGCGAGCCTCCACTTGTCGCTGAACAGGGCGAGCAGGGCACCGTCGTGGCGCCGGGCCAGCACCTCGACGGCGCGCTGACCCGCCAGCGCCCTGGCTCCGTCAAGATCGGTCCGGCGGGCCATCGAGTAGTCCAGGTGGTCGAGGTCGGCCCGGGCGCCGAACTCGTGCTCGAGCCGGTGCAGCACCACGTCGAACTGCAGCGGCCCGACGGCGGCCAGCACCGGCGCCTGGTCGCCGCGCAGATCGGAGGAGAGCACCTGGACCACGCCCTCGGTGTCGAGCTGCTCGATGCCGCGGCGGAATTGCTTGGCCTTGCCCGCCTCCTTGCCGCGCGCCACGGCGAAATGCTCGGGCGCGAAGCTCGGGATGGGCGGGAACTCCACCGGGACCTCACCCGCGTACAGCGTGTCGCCCGGACGCAGCGCGGTGGCGTTGACCAGGCCGATCACGTCGCCGGGGAAGGCCTCCTCGACGGTCTCCCGGTCCTGCCCGAACATGGACTGGGCGTACTTGGTGGCGAACGGGCGCCCGGTCGCGGCGTGGGTCAGCACCATGCCGCGCTCGAACCGGCCCGAGCACACCCGGACGAATGCCATCCGGTCCCGGTGCGCCGGGTCCATGTTGGCCTGCACCTTGAACACCAGGCCGGAGAACGGCGCGTCGACCGGCCGGGGCTCGTCCTTGACGTCCTCCCGCGCGGACGGCGGGGGAGCGTACGAGGTCACCGCGTCGAGCAGGCGGCGCACCCCGAAGTTCGGCAGCGCGGCGCCGAACAGCACCGGGCTGGTCACGCCGGCCAGGAAGGACTCCATGTCGACCGCGGGGCCGTACACCTCGTCGAGCAGCGCCAGTTCCTCCTGCGCCGCGTCGTAGGCGGCACCGTCGCGGGCCTGCGCCGCCGCGGGGTCCAGGATCGTCTCCAGCGCCCGCCCGGCCCCGCCCGGAGTCCGCTCGAACGTGACGTACTCCCCGGTGGCCCGCTCGACCAGGCCGCGGAAGTCGCCGGCCACCCCGACCGGCCAGTTCACCGGGGCCGGGTGCAGGCCGATCCGCTGCTCGATCTCGTCGAGCAGTTCGAGCGGCTCCCGGCCGGGCCGGTCCCACTTGTTCACGAACGTGATCACCGGCACGGCCCGGCTGCGGCACACGTCGAACAGCTTCAGCGTCTGCGGCTCCAGGCCCTTGGCCGAGTCCAGCAGCATGATCGCGCAGTCCACCGCCGACAGCACCCGGTACGTGTCCTCGGAGAAGTCGGCGTGACCGGGCGTGTCCAGCAGGTTGAGCACCGTGCCGTGGTAGTCGAAGCGCAAGGCCGCCGAGGTGATCGAGATGCCCCGGGCGCGCTCCATCGCCATCCAGTCCGACGTCACACCGCGCCGGCCGGCCTTGCCATGCACCGCGCCCGCCTGGGCGATCGCCGACGCGTGCAGCGCCAGCGCCTCGGTGAGCGTCGACTTGCCCGCGTCCGGATGGCTGATCACCGCGAACGCCCGGCGCCTGCCCGCTTCAGCCAGCACCTTCGCGCGGGCCGCCCGCGGAGGTGCCCCCGTATCCGTAAGTGTCACTTCAGTGAGGATACTGGGTTCGTGGACCGCGTCCTGACCATCCCGAACGCGATCAGCGCCGCCCGGCTAGCCGGGGTCCCGGTGTTCTTGTGGCTGGTACTGGGCGTCCAGACCCAGGCCGCCGACTACTGGGCGGTCGCCCTGCTCATCGTGGCAGGCCTGTCCGACTGGCTGGACGGCAAGATCGCCCGCGCGCTGAATCAGGGCAGCCGGCTGGGCGAGGTGCTCGACCCGGCCGCGGACCGGCTGTACATCGCGGCCACCATCATCGCGCTGGCCGTGCGGAACATCATCCCGTGGTGGCTGGTCGCCGTCCTGGCGCTGCGCGAGCTGACGGTCGGGCTGGCCCTGACCGTGCTGCGGCGGCGGGCCGGGTACAGCACCTTGCAGGTCAGCTTCGTCGGCAAGGCCGCCACGCTTTGCCTGCTGTATGCGTTCCCCTTGCTGTTCCTTGGCGATCACCCCGGCTGGGGCGGAACCCTCGCCCGGGTACTAGGCTGGGCTTTCGCGACCTGGGGAACCGCCCTGTACTGGTGGGCCGCGATGCTGTACCTAGTCCAGGTCAGGAGCCTGGTCAGTGACACCGCGAGTTCGTTAGGTAACAAGGCGCGTCCTTGATTCCGCCCGTGACGGGGTGCACATAATGGCGGAAACCGGGAAGGAGCCGCAAAGCCATTGAAGGCCGTTGTCATGGCAGGAGGCGAGGGGACGCGGCTGCGGCCGATGACCGCGAACCAGCCTAAGCCGCTGCTGCCCGTGGCCAACCGCCCGATCATGGAGCACGTGCTGCGGCTGCTCAGGCGGCACGGCTTCGACGAGACCGTGGTAACCGTCCAGTTCCTCGCCGCCCTCGTCCGGAACTACTTCGGCGACGGCGAGGAGTTCGGCATGAGCCTGCAGTACGCCACCGAGGAGATGCCGCTGGGCACCGCGGGCAGCGTGCGGAACGCGGAGGACGCACTGCGGGACGAGCCGTTCCTGGTCATCTCCGGCGACGCGCTCACCGACATGGACCTCACCGGCCTGGTCCGCTTCCACAAGGACAAGGGCGCGCTGGTCACGGTGGCGCTGGCCAAGGTGCCGAACCCGCTGGAGTTCGGCATCGTGATCACCGAGGAGGACGGCCAGATCCAGCGGTTCCTGGAGAAGCCGACCTGGGGCCAGGTGTTCTCGGACACGGTGAACACCGGGCTCTACGTGATGGAACCCGAGGTGCTCGCGGAGGTCCCGCCGGGCCAGGTGGTGGACTGGTCCGCCGACGTCTTCCCCAAGCTGCTCGACCGCGGGGCCCCGCTCTACGGCTACGTCTCGGAGAGTTACTGGGAGGACGTCGGCACCCACGAGAGTTACCTGAAGGCCCAGGCCGACGTACTGGCCGAGCGGGTGCAGACCGACATCGCGGGCTTTGAGGTCTCGCCGGGCGTCTGGGTCGCCGAGGGCGCCGAAGTCGATACCGACGCGGTGCTCACCGGCCCGCTGTGCATCGGCGACTACGCCAAGATCGAGGCCGGCGCGCACCTGCGCGAGTACACCGTGATCGGCAGCAACGTGGTGGTCAAGGAGGGCGCGTTCCTGCACCGGGCCGTGGTGCACAACAACGTCTACATCGGCCAGGGCGTCACCCTGCGCGGATGCGTGATCGGGAAGAACACCGACGTGATGCGGCTGGCCAGGATCGAGGAGGCCGCCGTCGTCGGGGACGAGTGCGTGATCGAGCCGGAGGCCTACCTGTCCGCCGAGGTCAAGGTCTACCCGTTCAAGACCATCGAGGCGGGCGCGGTGGTCAACACCAGCGTGATCTGGGAGTCCAGGGGGCAGCGCACCCTGTTCGGCCCGCGCGGCGTGTCCGGCCTGGTCAACGTCGAGGTCACCCCCGAGCTCGCGGTCCGGCTGGCCAGCGCATACGCCACCATGCTGCGCAAGGGCTCCACCGTCACCACCTCGCGGGACGTGTCCCGGGCCGCCCGCGCGCTCAAGCGGGCCGTGCAGGGCGCGCTCAACGCCAGCGCGATCAACGTCGTGGACCTGGAGTCCCAGCCGCTCCCGGTGGCCAGGTTCGAGACCGCCCGCGACCACTACAGCGGCGGCATCGCACTGCGCACCACGCCCGGCGACCCGCAGTCGGTCGACATCATCTTCCTGGACGAGCGCGGCGCCGAGCTGTCCCAGGCCGACCAGCGCAAGCTGCAGCGGGTGTTCTCCCGGCAGGAGTTCCGGCGGGCTTTCCCTGGCGAGATCGCCGAGCTCAGCTACCCGCCCCGGGTGGTCGAGTCCTACAGCCACGAACTGCTGCGGTGCATCGACATGAGCGGCGTCCGCGAGGCCGGGCTGAAGGTGGTGGCGGACTGCGCGGGCGGTACCGCGTCGCTGGTGCTGCCCAGCCTGCTCGGCACGATCGGGGTCGAGGTGCACACCCTGAACAACCGGCTGGACGAGGTCTCGCCCACCGAGACCACCGCGCAGCAGCGCGCCGGGCTGCAGCGGCTGGCCGACGTGGTGTCCTCGTCCCGGGCCGCGTTCGGCGTCAGGTTCGACCCGGTGGGCGAGCGGATCCAGCTCGTGGACGAGAAGGGCGAGCTGGTCAGCGAGGACCGGGCCCTGCTGGCCGTGCTCGACCTGGTCGCGGCCGAACGCAAAAAGGGCCGCGTCGCGCTCCCGGTGACCACCACCCGGGTGGCCGAGCAGGTCTGCCGGTTCCACGGCGTCCAGGTGGAGTGGACACCGACCTCGATGCACGCGCTGACCCTGGCCGCGACCCAGGACGATGTGATCTTCGCGGCCGACGGCCACGGCGGGTTCGTGGTGCCCGAGTGCGCGCGGACCATCGACGGCATCGCGGCCTTCGTCCTGCTGCTCGGGCTGGTCGCGCGGACCCGGCTGACGCTGAGCCAGATCGACGCCAGGATCCCGGTCGCGCACCTGCTCAGGCGCTCGGTGCCGACGCCCTGGGCGGCCAAGGGCGGGGTCATGCGCACGGTCATGGAGGCCGCGGGCGACCACGAGATCGACACCACCGACGGCGTGCGCGTGACCGAGCGGGACCGCGGCTGGGTGCTGGTGCTGCCCGACCCGGCGGACGCCGTCACGCACCTGTGGGCCGAAGGGAACGACGCCGACGCCGCTCAGCTGCTGCTCGACGAGTGGGCGGCGGTGGTGGAGCGGGCCGGGCGCTAGCTCAGGCTGGCGGTTACCGCCAAGTGTCGCGATACTGCGGTTAGGTCCCCGGATATTCGGTCTGCGGACGGGTAAGCTGTGTCCCTCACGCGATGATGCGAAAGGCGCCAACCACGCGGAATTCGCGAATGTGAGACAATCGCGCGCACGGCGGAGGTGAGAAAGCGGTGTGGCGGAAGCGTCGCAACAAAAATGGCCGGCGCGGACGGCGCGGGCTGTTCGCGTGGCGCATGGACCGCCCCGCCTCCTCTCGCGTACCGTTGGCTGGATCGCTCGAAGACGATGAGTACGACCAGGGGAGGCCGAGCGGAGCCATGCCACGGGTCTACTGCGCCAGGTGCGGCCGGCCGAATCCCGACGGAGCCAGATTCTGCTCGTACTGCGGGACCCAGCTGACCGCGCCGGTGCCCCCCGGGTCCGGGATGCCGGCCGGATCAGGGCTGCCGGCTGTTCCCGGCGGGACCGGCGGCTACCCCGCCGGGGGCACCCCGGAGCGCCCGGGCGAGACCACCTCGACGATCTCGCTGGGCCGCACCGACGACGACCTCGGTGACGACCTGTTCCCCGATTCGGCGTCGTTCGGCGCGCTGCCGCCCGGCAGCGCCCTGCTGCTGGTCATGCGCGGGCCCAACGCGGGCAGCCGGTTCCGGCTCGACGGCGAGCTGACCACCGCGGGCCGTCACCCGGACAGCGACATCTTCCTCGACGACGTGACCGTGTCCCGGCGGCACGCCGAGTTCTACCGGGAAGGCGCCCGGTTCACCGTGCGCGACGTGGGCAGCCTCAACGGGACCTACGTGAACCGGGAGCGGATCGAGGAGGCCGAGCTGACCGGCGGGGACGAGGTGCAGATCGGCAAGTTCCGGCTGCTGTTCCTGACCAGCCAGGATCTCGGCCCGGGCCCTTCGACGCCGTCCGCCGACCGCCGCGGCAGGGGCGCCCAGGACTACGCATGAGCGAGCAGTCCGCGCGCGGTCAGTTCGGTATCGGCGCGGTGCTCGCTCAGCTCCAGCCGGAATTCCCGGACATCAGCACGTCCAAGATCCGGTTCCTGGAGGCCGAAGGGCTGATCGAGCCGGCCAGGTCCCGCTCCGGGTACCGGCGGTTCTCCGCGGCCGACATCGAGCGGCTGCGGTACATCCTGACCATGCAGCGGGACTCCTACCTGCCGCTGCGGGTGATCAGGGAACGCCTCGCCGACGGGGCCGGAGCAGCCGACGGCCAGTCCCCGGCGGGCCGGTCACCGGCCGACATGACCCGCCGCCAGCTGCTCGACGCCGCCGAGATCAGCGAGGCCGAGCTGACCGAGCTCGAGGACTACGGGCTGATCCGCCGGGTGGGCCGGCTGTACGGCGCGGACGCGCTGGCGGTGGCCCGGGCCCTGGCCGCGCTGCGCCAGTACGGCGTGCAGGCGAGGCACCTGCGGCCGGTCAAGGCGGCGGCCGACCGGGCTGCCAACCTGGTCGAGCAGGTGGTAGCGCCCCAGCTGCGGCAGCGCGGGCCGGGCGCGCGGGACGCGGCGGCCAGGACCGCCTGGCAGATCGCCGATCTGACCCTGCGGCTGCACGCGACGCTGGTCGAATCCGCTCTCGGCGAAGCCGGGCTCGCCTCGGCGCCGCTGCACGCCCGCGTCTTCGAGTTCGAGGCCCCAGAAGCCTCGGGTCAGGCCGGATCCGGCCCCGCTCCGGACGCGGCCGGCCCCGCAGCCGGGGGGCTGCGGTCGGCCTCCGGGCGATTACGGGTGTACCTTGGCAAAGGGAGTGGTGGCCAAACAGAGGTTCCCCAGGCACGTGAGGACGGAGCTGTAGTGCGGCAGATGGAGGTCATCGGCGTCCGGGTCGAGATGCCATCGAACAGCCCCATTGTCTTGCTAAAGGAGGCGCAGGGCGACAGGTACCTGCCCATCTGGATCGGAGCGGTCGAGGCAACGGCAATCGCCTTCGCCCAGCAGGGCATGGTTTCCCTTCGCCCGCTGACGCACGATCTGTTCCGTGACGTGCTCGAGGTGCTGAACGTCCAGCTCCGCACCGTGAACATCACCGCGCTGCGGGATGGGATCTTCTACGCGGACCTGGTCTTCTCCAACGGCGCCGAGGTCAGCGCGCGGCCGTCCGACTCGATCGCGCTGGCGCTGCGGACCGGCGCGCAGATCTTCGCCAGCGAGGAGATCCTGGACGAGGCGGGCGTGGCCATCCCGGAGGAGCCGGAAGACAACGAGACGGAAGTCGAGAAGTTCAGGGAGTTCCTCGACACGATCTCGCCCGAGGACTTCGGCCGGGCTACCTGACCGGCTGCGGACTCCTCATGCGCCCTGAAATGGCACGGGGCCCCCGGAATGTCGCGACGCGCCGCGCGCGGTCGTTGACGCCGCTGCGTGCGCCGGCTTACGGTGCGAGTACCGTGGGTAGTCAGCTCCCGTGGAGGTGGGCGTGGCGGTGACTAGGGGTGATGACGGCTCGCCCGATCGCTTGCAGGGCACCCTGTTTGACGACAGCGAGGTTCCCGGCGTTTCCGGCGGTCCCAGCGCTTCGCACGAGGCCAGCACGCCCGGTCAGCCCGGCGCCGACTCCGATGAGATCGGGTACCGGGGGCCGACCGCTTGTTCCGCCGCTGGCATCACCTACCGGCAGCTCGACTACTGGGCGCGTACCGGGCTGGTCGAGCCCAGCGTCCGCGCCGCCCACGGATCCGGTTCGCAGCGGCTGTACAGCTTCCGTGACATCCTCGTGCTCAAGGTGGTCAAGCGGCTGCTCGACACGGGTATCTCGCTGCAGCAGATCAGGGCCGCGGTCCAGCACCTGCGCGACCGGGGCAGCGCCGACCTGGCCCAGGTGACGCTGATGAGCGACGGGGTCAGCGTCTACGAGTGCACCTCCACCGACGAGGTGGTCGACCTGCTGCAAGGCGGCCAGGGCGTGTTCGGCATCGCGCTCGGCAAGGTCTGGCGCGAGGTCGAGGGCGACCTAGCCGAACTGCCCGCCGTCCGGGCCGAGGACGGGCTCGTCGCGGTGCCGCCCGGCGGGACGGGGTTCCAGGACGACCTGGCCAAGCGGCGCCTGCGCCGCACGAGCTGAGATGGGTTAGCGGCGCGTCCCACCATCTGGGCCGGGCTCAGGTAAGATCGCAGATGCTGACGACACCGCCCGGGAGAGTCTCCGCCTAACCGCGGGCGCCGAAGGGGCAACATCCCCGGAACCTCTCAGGCACACGAACCGGGCGGGATAGGCATCTCTGGAGCGGCGGCCAGCTTGCCCGGGCGCCGTGACAGACGGGGAGCCAGTGACCGCGCTCGTCCGGGAGGCTCTCCATGACCGACTTCGCCGTTCGTCACATCGGCCCGACACCAGCCGAGCAGCGGCAGATGCTCAGCAGCCTGGGCCATTCCTCGCTCGACGAGCTCACCACCGCCGCCCTGCCGGACGGGACGCCCCCGGCCGATCTGCACCTGCCCGATCCGCTGACCGAGACCGAGGCGCTGGCCGAGCTGCGCCGGATGGCCAGGCGGAACCAGCTGCTCACCTCGATGATCGGCCTGGGCTACCACGACACGATCACCCCGGCCGTGATCCGCCGCAATGTGCTGGAGAACCCCGCCTGGTACACGGCGTACACCCCGTACCAGCCGGAGATATCCCAGGGGCGGCTGGAGGCCCTGCTGAACTTCCAGACCATGGTGGCCGACCTGACCGGACTGCCCTGGGCCGGCGCGTCGCTGCTCGACGAGGCGACCGCGGCCGCCGAGGCCATGACGCTGGCACGGCGCGCTACCCGCCAGGGTCACGTTTTTCTCGCGGACGCCGACTGCCTGCCGCAGACGCTGGCGGTGCTCCGGACCCGGGCCGAGCCACTCGGCATCCACCTGGTGGTCGAGCCGGTCACGGCCGAGGCCATCGCCAGGCAGGGCGGTGACCTGTTCGGTGTGCTGCTGCAGTTCCCCGGCGCCTCCGGGGTCATCCGCGACCCCGCGCCGCTGATCGAGGCGGCACACGCGGCGGGAACGCTGGTCGCGGTGGCCGCCGACCTGCTCGCGCTGACCCTGCTCCGGCCGCCCGGCGAGGCGGGCGCCGATATCGCGGTCGGGTCCACCCAGCGGTTCGGCGTGCCGTTGTGGTTCGGCGGCCCGCACGCGGGCTACATCGCGGTCAGCGACGCGCTGAAGCGCCAGCTGCCCGGGCGGCTGGTCGGGGTGTCGGTGGACGCCGACGGCCAGCCCGCCTACCGGCTCGCGCTGCAGGCCCGCGAGCAGCACATCCGCCGGGAAAAGGCGACGAGCAACATCTGCACGGCGCAGGTCCTGCTGGCGGTGACCGCGGCCATGTACGCCGCCTACCACGGCCCGGACGGGCTGGCGGCCATCGCACGGGGCGTGCACCGTAGCGCCGCGGTGCTGGCCGCGACGCTGCGCGGCTACGGGCACCGAACGAGCCCGGGTGATTTCTTCGACACGATCCGGATCGTCTTCGCGGGCGGACGCGACGAGGCGGCGCACGCCCTGGAACGTGCGCGGGTCGCCGGGTACAACCTCTACCTGGCGCCGGACGATGCCCTGCAGGTCAGCTGCGACGAGACCACCACCGACGACCAGCTGCGGGCGCTCGTGGCCGCCCTCTGCTTCGTGGAAGACCCCGCGGACGTGGAGCTCTCCGAGCCGGACGGCGCGTGGCCGGGCGCGCTGCGGCGCACCTCTGCCTACCTGACCCACCCGGTGTTCAGCGAGCACCGCAGCGAGACCGCGATGCTGCGCTACCTGCGGCGGCTGGCGGACTTCGACATCGCCCTCGACCGGTCGATGATCCCGCTCGGCTCGTGCACGATGAAGCTGAACGCGGCGGCCGAGATGGAGCCCATCAGCTGGCCCGGGTTCGCCGGCATGCACCCGTTCGCCCCGGCCGGGCAGGCCGGCGGCTACCTGGAGCTGATCGAGTCACTCGAGCTCCGGCTGGCCCGGCTCACCGGCTACGACGCCGTCTCGGTCCAGCCGAACGCCGGCTCCCAGGGCGAGCTGGCCGGCCTGCTCGCCATCCGCGGCTACCACGCCTCTCAGGGACTCCAGGAACGCGATGTCTGCCTGATCCCGGAGTCGGCACACGGCACCAACGCGGCCAGCGCCGTGCTGGCCGGCCTGCGCGTCGTGGTGGTCAAGTGCGATGCCAACGGCGCCGTCGACGCCGGCGACCTGCAGGTCAAGCTGGAGGCGCACGAGGGCCGCATCGCGGCGATCATGATCACCTACCCGTCCACGGCCGGGGTCTACGAGCAGAACGTCAGCGACATCTGCGCGGCCGTGCACGCGGCCGGCGGCCAGGTGTACATCGACGGGGCGAACCTCAACGCGCTGGTCGGGGTGGCCACCCTGCCGGCCTTCGGCGCCGACGTGTCGCACCTGAACCTGCACAAGACGTTCTGCATCCCGCATGGCGGCGGCGGCCCCGGCGTCGGGCCCGTGGCGGTCCGCGCGCACCTGGCGGACTTCCTGCCCGGCCGCGGCAGCGCGGGCCCGGTCGCGGCCGCGCCCTACGGGTCGGCCGGCATCCTGCCCATCTCCTGGGCTTACGTCGCGATGATGGGCGCGTCCGGGCTGAAGCAGGCGACCCAGGTCGCGGTGCTGTCCGCCAACTACGTGGCCCGGCGGCTGGCGCCGCACTACCCGGTGCTGTACACCGGGCGGAACGGCCTGGTCGCGCACGAGTGCGTCATCGACCTGCGGCCGCTGGCCAGGGAAACCGGGATCACCGTGGACGACGTGGCCAAGCGGCTGATCGACTACGGCTTCCACGCGCCGACGATGTCGTTCCCGGTGGCCGGCACGCTGATGATCGAGCCCACCGAGAGCGAGAGCCTGGCCGAGCTCGACCGGTTCTGCGACGCGCTGATCGCGATCCGGGCGGAGATCGCCCGGATAGCATCCGGCGAGTACGACGCCCGCGACAACCCGCTGAGGAACGCCCCGCACACCGCGGAGATGCTCATCGCAGGGGAGTGGAAGCATCCCTACGATGCCGAGCAGGCGGCCTACCCGCCCGGCGTGGACCGCCGGGCCAAGTACTGGCCGCCGGTGCGGCGCGTCGACCAGGCCTACGGCGACAGGAACCTAGTCTGCGCCTGCCCCCCGCCAGAGGCGTTCGCGGGCTGAGGATGGCACAGGCATGCGCGCCCGCCCCTGCGAGCACCATCGGTGCCCCGGTCGGGGCTCGGGAGGGGGTGTGGTGCTCGCAGTGGCGGGAGGAGCGGGCGGGCGCGGCTTTGAGGAGGGCTCGGGGTACCAGGCCCGGTCAGGGGCTGGCGACGGGGAAGTCGTCGAGTTCGGCGAGGTGCGGTGGCAGGCTCATCGTGACGACGCTCTCCTGCTCCTGGGGGTCGGTACGGGCGACGACGGCCACCGTCATGACGGCGCTGCGGTTCACCGGGAGGTGCGGGATGCCCGGCGGTACGTACATGAAGTCACCGGCCCGGACCACGATGCGCCGCATCAGGCCCTCGCCGTGCCAGACCTCGGTCTCGCCGCTGACGGTATAGATGGCGGACTCATGCCCCTCGTGGACGTGCGGCACGCCCCGGGACCCGGGCGGGATCGTCACCAGGTGCAGGCACAGGGCCCGGGCGCCCGCGGACCGGCGGCTCACGCCGGTGGCCAGGCTCATGCCCTGCTTGCCGTCGTAGCTGCTGCCGGAGCGGATGACGATGACGTCTCCTCCTGGTCTGGCGACGGCGCCGGCGGGTGCGTGGAATGCCCTCTCCCACTCGTCGCTAACTCTGAGCATTTATCCATATCCTATCCGTGATGTTCCCTCTGACAGGTTATGGCTCTCTGTATTCAGATAGATACTCTTCGTAAGGACAGTGTGTCCTGTCTTAATAGTTAGGTCGACATATCCACACGGTAAGGTCCGAGCTGCGCCGGGGTGCGCCGGGCCAGCTGGGACGCCATGAAACCAGGATCCCTTTCGGTGTCCACGCCGTGATCCCCCACGACGAGCCGGGGTCAGGTAGAGGCGCGCCGCAGTTCGTCGAGCACTCGCTGCCGGGCCTGGGCGGTATCGATGCCCAGTTCCCTAAGGGTCTGCGGGCTGAAGTCCCCGCGCGGGTTGCGCTGCGCCGCGCCGATCAGGCCGAGCAGCAGGTGCTCGGTGCCGATGTAGCCGTGGTGCAGGGCCCGGGCTTCCCTGGCGGCGAGCTCGACCGACTGCTTCGCCTCCCGGGTCATCGCGATCCTCCCGGTCCCCTGGACCGGCCCGGGAGACCGGTCGAGCGCGCCAGGACCGAAGCTCTCCTCGACCCTGCGCGCGATCTCGTCCAGGTCGATGCCGATGCTGGCCAGCGCTTCGGCGTCGTCGCCGCCTGGCGGCCGGCGCAGCGGTGCGGCGCGGCCCAGCCTGCGCTCGATGGCGGCGTCGTCGACGCCCAGGCCGGTCAGGACCCGGGCCGCGACACCGTCGCCGGACGCCAGCGCGTGCAGCATGTACACCGGCCGGATCTGGTCGCCGCGCTCGGCGGCCTCGGCCCTGGCCGCGATCACGGCCGTCCTGGCCTTGTCGGTGAATCGCTCGAACATCGGTATCCCCTCGGGTCAGAGCACGCGGGCGCGGCGGGCGTGCTTCTTGTGGACGGCCTGCCGGGATACGCCGAGGATCTCCGCGATCTCCTGCCAGGACCAGCCGTGTTCCCGGGCGTTGTCGACCTGGAGCGCCTCGAGCTGCTCCAGCAGCCTGCGGAGGGCGGCCACGGCCCGGAGCCCGGTGCGCGGGTCCGAGCTGTCGGCCGCGGCCGCCAGGGCGGGTGCGTTCTCCATGCTGTCAATCTACGTTGACACCAGCCCTTCTGTCAACCTGAGTTGACAGGCGGGTGGGGCGGGCCGATTACGAAGCGCTTACGAGAGCCAGCTGAACCGTGCGAAATCGCGCTGCGTAGTCGTTACTAGGGGGAGGGCTCTGGGGCGAGATCCGGACGGCCGATCCTGCCCGCTGCGCAGACGATTCCAGCTAGGCCGTTGCCACGGGAGGTGCGGGTGACCAGCGTTGCCAGGCGACCGGGCCCGGCTCGCCATGCCGGCCCGGAGGCGCATCCGGGGCCGCACCGGGGTCAGGCGCCCCGCCCGGCGCCGTCCCGCCCCGTCGGGCGCCCGCCGGCCAGGCCGGTGCCCGCCCGGCCGGCGAATCGCCCGGCCCGGGTCGGCGCGCGCGGCGTGCTGGCGGTCATCATCGCCGGCGCGGTCGTGGTCATCGCCCTGTGGTGGCACAGCACGCCCGGCGTCCACGGGCTCGGTGGCTGGCTGACCAGCGCGGGCCAGGTCCTCGGCCTGCTCTGCGGGTACGGCGTCGTGGTCCTGGTCGCGCTGATGGCGCGGCTGCCGCCGCTGGAGCGGGGCCTGGGCACCGACAAGCTGGCCAGCTGGCACGCTATGGGCGGTCGTTACATCGTCAGCCTGGTGGTCGCGCACGGCCTGTTCATCGTGTGGGGTTACGCGGTCACCGCGCACGCCAGCGTGGTGAGCGAGAGCGCGACGCTGCTCACCCAGTACCCCGACGTGCTGATGGCCACCGTGGCCGGGTTCCTCCTGCTCGGCATCGGGATCGTCTCGATGCGCGCCGCCCGCCGCCGGCTGCGCTACGAGACGTGGTACTTCCTGCACCTGTACACCTACCTGGCGATCGCGCTGGCGTTCAGCCACCAGCTCGCCGACGGCGCGGCCTTCACCGGCAACCTGGCCGCGCGGTTCTGGTGGTCCGCGATGTACCTCACGGTGCTCGTCCTGGTGCTGTGGTACCGGTTCGCCGTCCCGCTGCTGTCCTACCGCAAGCACCGCTTCGAGGTCCTCGGGGTGAAGGCGGAGCGGCCCGGGGTCATCTCGGTCTACATCGGCGGCAGGCGGTTCGAGGAGCTCGATGCCGAGCCCGGGCAGTTCTTCCGCTGGCGGTTCCTGACACGGTCGCTGTGGTGGTCCTCGCACCCGTTCTCGCTGTCCGCCGCGCCAGGAGCCGACGTCATGCGGATCACCGTCAAGAACCTGGGCGACCACAGCCAGGCGCTCGCGCAGCTGCAGCCCGGGACCCGGATCTTCGCCGAGGGACCCTACGGGGCGTTCACCCCCGCCGATTCCGGACGCGGCGTGGTACTGCTGGCCGGCGGCGTCGGCATCACCCCGCTGCGGGCCATCTTCGCCACGCTGCCCGGCCACGTCACCCTGATCTACCGGGCCAGCAGCGAGCGGGACCTCGTGTTCCGCGAGGAGCTCGACGCGATCGCGGCCGCGCGCGGCGCGACCGTCCACTACCTGGTCGGGTCGCGGGCCCAGATCCGCGCGGACCCGCTGTCTCCGCGGGTGCTGCAGTCCCTGGTGCCCGGCCTGGACCAGCAGGAAGCCTACGTCTGCGGGCCGTCCGGCATGACGTCCGCCGCCGTCCGCGCGCTGCGTGCCGCCGGGGTACCGCGGCGGCGCATCCACTTCGAGTCGTTCGAGTTCTGAGGGGGATCCGCGTCATGCGCCGGGTGATCCTGGCCGTCACCGGCACTATCGCCGGTCTCGTGGCCCTGCTGTCGTTCAAGTCGCACGTGCCGTCCGCCCCGGTGGCGGCCACGACCGGCGGCACGGGCGGTACCTCGGCCTCCTCGTCCTCGACCTCGCCGTCGTCCTCGGGCGGCGGACAGACCGAAGTCGTCCCCGGGGCGTTCCCGCAGGGGTCGATAGCCAGGAACTTGCCGGCGGGCGAGACCGCCATCGACGGGAAGGTGGCCAGCACTTCCTACGGCCCCGTCCAGATCCAGCTGATCAAGCGGAACGGCAAGATCGTCAAGGTCGCGGTCCTGACGCAGCCGACCAACACCCTGAACGACGTCCGGATCGGCAAGTTCGCCTTCCCCAAGCTGATCAGCGAGACGCTGGCCGCGCAGAACGGCAAGATCGACGCGGTGTCCGGCGCCACCTACACCAGCGCGGGCTACATCCGGTCGCTGCAGAGCGCGCTCGACAAGCGCTCCTGAGTCCGGATGGGCGCGGATCGCCGCAGGCACGCCGAGCACGTGATGGGCACGGTCGTCTCCTTCGACGTGCCTGCGCGGGCCGGGGAGCCGCGTGGCGACGGCCCCCTCGGCCGGGCGGTCCGCTGGCTGCACTGGGTGGACGCCACCTTCTCGCCGTACCGGGACGACAGCGACGTCAGCCGGTTCGGCCGGGGGGAGGTACCGCTAGAGCAGTGCGTGCCCGAGCTTGCCGAGGTGCTCCAGGCGTGCGCCGCCGTCAGCACGCGCAGCCGCGGGTACTTCACCACCACCCCGGGCGGCAGGTTCGATCCCTCCGGGTACGTCAAGGGCTGGGCCGTGGAGCGGGCCGGGGTGATCCTCACCGCGGCGGGCCCGGGCGGGCACAGCGTCAACGGCGGCGGTGACGTCCAGTGCAGCGGTGACCGGATGTGGCGGATAGGAATCGCCGACCCGCTGCACCCCGGCCGGCTGGCGCTGGTGGTGACCGGCCGGGACTTCGCCGTGGCCACGTCCGGCGTCGCCGAGCGCCGGGAGCACATCATCGACCCGTACACCGGTCAGCCGCCGGCCGGCCTGGCCAGCATCACCGTGGTCGGCACGAGGCTGGCCGAGACGGACGCCTACGCCACGGCGGCGTTCGCGATGGGATCTGCGGCCCGCGACTGGGTGGAGGGCCTGGACGACTACGAGGCGTTCGCCATCACCGCGGCCGGCGCGACGTGGCAGACCAGCGGTTTCGGCCGCTACCTGGGCTGACCCCGCCGTTACGGCAGGGTCTTCACAGCAGGCTGGCCTGGCCCGCGTCGTAGACGAGCAGACCGTCGTCGCGCCGCCGCAGGCCGGCGGACAGACGGTGCTCCTCGATCCGCCCGTCATGCAGCAGATGGCGGACCGGCACGCCCCGGGAGGCGACGGCGAAGTCGGCAATCAGCCGCCGGTGGCACCGCCACCACAGGCTCTCCGCGCACATCACCGCGGTGCTGTCGACGCCGGCCTGGGCGAGTACCTCGTCCATCGCGGCCTGGAATCCCTCGGTCCGCATGTGCGCGGCATAGCCGCGGAACATATCCTCGCGCCACGCGGTGTCGGGTGAGTCGGGGGCGGCCGTGCGGAAACCGCCGAGCCGCTTGTCCCAGCGGTAGGAGATGCCGGCCTCAGGCAGCCAGCGTTCGAGCTCGGCGCGCGCCACGTGCGGATGCCGGCGGCTGCCCGGGGCCGTCCTGACGTCGACCAGGACGGCCACGCCGGCGCCCCGGAGCAGTTCCGTCATCCGCTCGGCCGTAGCCGTCCCGTGCCCGAACGTCAGCAGCATCTCAGCGCGATCCTATCCCGCCCGGGGCCGGGGCTACTGCGATGCGGATATCGGTTCGCGTGCCCGGCTCGCGGCCGATAGCATGCTCCTCGTGCACCGGTGCTTCCCCATCACCCCGCCGACCCGCTCCTAGCGGGGCGTTGGTCCGCGCGTCGGGCCCGGTGCGTCGAGCCATGTCAGCCGAGCACCCGGCCAGCTGAACTGACGCCTTTTCTCATACCCGGTGAGTACGGCCGTGCTGGCCGCCTGGATGAGCTCGGTGCGCCCCGCTTCCGCGACCTTTCCCTTCTCGTCGCAGGAGCGATTCCCCGATGCGTGCGTATTCTTCCCGGCCCTCCGCGGGCCTGCTCTGCCTCGTTACATCCGGATTGCTATGGGGGACAGGCGGGCTGGCCGGCAGCCTGCTCGGCCGGGTGGCCGGCCTGTCCGCGATCGCCGTCGCCGCCTGCCGGCTGACCGCGGGCGGCGTGCTGATCGTCTGCTACCTCACCGGGACCCGCGGGACCTGGCCGTCCGGCCGGGCGGCCTGGGCCCGGATCACCGTGATCGGGCTGGTGGCGGCGAGCTACCAGAGCTGCTACTTCACGGCCGTGTCCCTGACCTCGGTGCCGCTGGCCACGTTGATCACGATCGGCACCGCCCCGGTCATCGTGCTCGGCGCGGACCGCCTGACCGGCCGGCCGGCCGGACGCCTCGCCGTCCTCACCACGGGGCTGGCCGTCACCGGCCTCGGGCTGCTCGTGGGCCTGCCGTCCGGGTTCCGCGAGACCGCGGTCCTGGCCAGCGCGGGCATGGCCGTGCTCGCCGCGGCGGGCTTCGCCGCGATCACCCTGGTCAGCACCCGGCCGGTAGCCGGCCTTGACGACCTCGCCGTGACCGGGTTCGGCTTCACCATCGGCGGCCTGCTCCTGCTGCCGCTGGCGTGGCTAGCGGGGGGCGGCATCACGTTCCGGCCCGGACTTGCCGCCATCGGCTTGCTGGTCGCCCTGGGCACCGGCCCGACCGCCGCGGCCTACACGCTGTATTTCCGTGGCCTGCGCACCGTCGCCGCGAGCACGGCCGCGCGGCTGACCCTGCTCGAACCGCTGACCGGCGCCATCCTCGCGGCGCTGCTGCTGGGCGAGCGGCTGAGCGCGACCGGGATCGCGGGCGCGGCCATCATCGGCGCGGCCGTGATCCTCACCGTGCAGGCGGATCGCGGCGGCGGTGGCGTTGGCGGCGACGATGGCGGCGATGCTCAGCCACGCCTCCCACGACAGCGACTGGTGCAGGATCAGCAGGCCGATGAGCGCGGCCAGCACCGGGTGGACGCTCATGAAGATGCCGAAGTAGCCGGCCGGAACCCGGCGCAGCGCCAGCAGGTCGGTCAGGAGCGGCACGGCCGAGGACAAGATCCCCGCGGTGGCCGCGCACGCGAGCGCGATCAACGTCGGCGGGTGCCGGAGCAGCACCATGATCCCGGCCGGCACGAAGACCAGAGCGGACAGCACCGCGGCCGCCGCCGAGCCCTCGGCGCCGGGCAGGCGCCGCCCGATCTCCCGGTTGAGCAGGATGTAGCTGGCCCAGCAGGCGGCGGCCAGTAGGCCCAGGCCGATGCCGAGATAGTCGGTGGCCGGCCGCGGGCGGGTCAGCGCGACCACGCCCGCGCCGGCCATCAGCGCGCATACGAGGTCCGCCCGGCGGCGCGAGGTGGCCAGGGCGACGGCGAGCGGGCCGAGGAACTCCAGCGTCACCGCCAGGCCGAGGCCGAGCCGGCCGATCGCGGTGTACAGGGACAGGTTCATGGTGCCGTAGGCCGCCGCGAGCAGCAGCACCGGGCGCCACTGCGCCGCGGTGAACGAGCGCCACCGGGGCCGCCCGGCGGCCAGCAGCACGATCCCGGCGATCCACTGGCGGATCGCGACCACGCCCGCCGGGCCGATCACGCCGAACGCCAGGGCCCCGGTCGCCGCGCCCAGCTGGTTAGACAGGGCCCCGCCGAACATCAGGGCCGGCCCCGCCCACGGGCGGGATCCGGGACGGGCGGCGCGGTCCCCGGCGGGCGCCTGCAGGGCCGCCCCCCGACCGGCAGGCGGACGCGCATCGTGGCTGACCTGAACCTCGTACGTGGTAGGCATACGGCTAGCGTGCGCCTTGCTTCGGATTGCGTAAAATGCATGGAGGGAAACATCTATGCGATCTAGTTATGAACACATAGAGCTGCGACAGCTGCGCTGCCTGGTCGCCATCGCGGAGGCGGGCAGCTTCACCGACGCAGCGATTGACCTGGGCATCTCCCAGGCGGCGGCGTCACGCACGCTGGCGTCGCTCGAATCGGCGCTCGGCGTCCGGCTACTCCGCCGCACCACCAGGGAGGTCACCCTCACCGCGGCGGGCAGCCGGGTCCTGGCGCACGCGCGGCGGGCGCTGGCCGCGGCCGACGACGTGGTGCGCGAGGCGGCCGCGGGCCCGGCCCGGCTGCGTATCGGCTATGCCTGGTCGGCGATGGGGCGGCACACCACGCCGTTCCAGCGCCGCTGGGCGGCGGAGCACCCCGGCATCGACCTCCAGCTGATCCGGACCAACTCGGCCACGGCCGGACTGGCCGAAGGTGCCTGCGATATCGCGGTCATCCGCACCGAACCGGACCAGCACCGGTTCCGCGACGCCATCGTCGGCCTGGAGCGCCGGTACTGCGCCATGGCCGCCGACGACCCGTGGACGACGCGGCGCTCGCTGCGACTGGCCGAGATCAGCCAGCGCGTCCTGGTCATCGACCGGCGCACCGGCACGACCACCCCGGACCTCTGGCCGCCGGAAGCGCGCCCCGCCATCGAGTACACCGCCGACATCGACGACTGGCTCACCGCGATCGCCACCGGGCGCTACGTGGGCGTCACCCCGGAGTCCACCGTGACGCAGTACCCCCGGCCGGGAATCGCCTTCCGGCCGCTGCGCGACGCCCCGCCCGTCCCGGTCCGGCTGGTGTGGTGGCGGGACGAGGCGCACCCGGCCGCCGCGGCGGCCGTCGGCCTGCTCACCAGCCTGTTCCGCTACCCGGCCCGGTGCTGACCGCGGCGCTGCCGGTTCAGGACGTACCGAGCGCCGCGAGCAGCTCGCGCTCGCGATCCGCGCTCAGGCCCGCCCGCCGCGGCCGGTCAAGGCCCTGTTCCCGCTCCCAGGCCAGCACGTCGGCCTGGAGTTCGGACCGGGGCCGGTGTCGCAGCCCGGCGGCCGCCGCGGCCTGGCCGCTGCGCGCGGAAAATCCCTCCCAGCCGGGCTCGGCGACCCACATCGGCAGCGACTCGGGACCCATGTACTCGGCCACGCCCTGGCCGAGCAGCCAGGCCGGGTCCGCCTCGATGACCGGCCCGGTGTGCCCGCCGAGCGCCCGGGCCTGCTCGATCCAGCGGCCGAACGGGACAACGGGGCCGACCGTATCGTAGGTTCCCGTGGTCCCGTCCCGGGCGCAGTCCAGCAGCCAGGCGGCCAGGTCGCGAGCGTCGACCACCTGCGTCGGCATGACCGGGGTGGCGGGCACGAGCATCGGGCCCTCCGGGTCCCGTGCGGCCCGCGCCACCCAGTAGCCGGATCGTCCGCTGTGATCGCCGGGGCCGCCGATCAGCCCGGCGCGCGCGATCAGCTGACGACCGGCGACCGCGGCGGCCGTCGCCTGCTCGCACGCCACCTTCGCCTCGCCGTAGCGCTCGATGTCCGCTTCGTCGCCGTCGTGCGGAGCGAGCACCGGCGCGGACTCGTCCGCGCCGATGACCGCGTGCGACGCGTAGACGCTGCCCGATGAGACGTACGTCCAGTGCGCCGCCTGGCCGCCCAGGGCGGCCAGGGCGCCGCGGACCATCCCGGGCTGCCAGGAAACCTCGATCACCGCATCCCAGTGGCGGCCGCGCACCGCGTCGTAACCGTCGTCCCGGCGCCGGTCCGCGGCGACCAGGACCGTGCCGTCGGCGGCCGGTCCGCTCTCGCCGCGGGCCAGGCAGGTCACGCAGTGCCCGCGGCCCACCGCCTGCCGGGCCAGCTCCCGGCCCAGCCACGCTGTCCCGCCGAGTACGAGGATCTCCATGGCCTCACGTTATCGCCGTGTTTCTCTCCATCACTGAACAGGCGGGAATCCGAACCTGGTGACGAGCCCGGGATCGCCGAACACCACGATGCGGGCGATGCCGGTCCCGGTCACGGTCAGCACGGCCAGGCCGAACGCGCGGTGCACACCGTCGGGCCCGCGCAGGTACGTTGCCGCGGCGGGCTGCCCGTTGGCGGCCGTGGCCGCCATCCGCCAGTCGCCCGGGGCGCCGAAGAATCCCCTGACGTAGCGCATGCAGGTGTCACGGCCCGAGAACCAGGTCAGCGAGCCGACCGGCTCCAGCGCGGCGTCCTTGCGGAGCACCCGCTCCAGCGCGGCCGGGTCGGCGTTCTGGAAGGCCGAGATATAGGCCTCGAGCAGGGCCCGGGCCTCGGGCTCGGCGGGCTCGGTGACGTCCTCGGGAGCAGGCGCCACCTGTTCCAGCCGCGCCCGGGCGCGCTGCAGCGTGCTCTTGACCGCCACGGTGCTCGTGCCGAGCATGGCGGCGACCTCGGCGGCCGGGAAGGCGAGCACGTCGCGCAGGATGAGGACCGCCCGCTGCCGCGCGGGCAGGTACTGCAGGCAGGCGATCAGGCCGAGGCGCAGGCTCTCGCGCGCCACCGCGATGGCCGCGGGATCCTCGGCCGGCCCGGTGACCAGCGCATCCGGGATCGGGCCGAGCCAGCTGACCTCAGGCCCGGCCACCACGGGCGCTCCGGCCGGGTCGTCGCTGGGCGCGCCGAGCCCGGAGGGCAGAGCGCGGCGGCCGCGCTGTTCCAGCGCGGTCAGGCAGGCGTTGGTCGCGATCCGGTACAGCCACACCCGCAGCGACGAGCGGCCCTCGAACCCGGCGTGTGACCGCCAGGCCCGCAGGAACGTCTCCTGGACCAGGTCCTCGGCCTCGTCCAGTGAGCCGAGCATCCGGTAGCAGTGCGCCAGCAGCTCCCGCCGGAACGGCTCGGTGCTGCGCGCGAACTCCTCCCGGGCCGGTACGGTCCGTGCCTGTTGCGGCATCGTCGGCCTCCTTCACGGCTGGTCCTACCCCGTGCAGACCGCCGGCCGCGGGAAAAGGAATCGCCCGGGCTCGGATCAAAGTGTCAGGAAGGCTGGAGAGAGTGCCCAGCCGGCCTGCAGACGTTTCGGTTAGGTTCGGACAGGACAAAGCAGGGCGGGACGGCTGAGGCAGGAGCTAAGGAAGGCTGGGATCGTGTTTGACAACGTGACCATCACGTACCGCGGAGCCACCTACGAGATCGGGCGCGGATCGGGCTTCTACGGCGTCTGGACCGTCGGCGGGCCGAGGTCGCGGCCGCTCGAGCGATGGCCGGAGACGCCCGAGGGCTGGACGGCCGCGTGGACCAGGTTCGTGACCATCGAGGCGCCGGACACGATCGTACCGGTGGGCCGGAACACCCCTCCGGTTGGCGCGAGTCCCCTGCGGGAGGGCGGGGACCCCGGCCCGTTCGGTGATAATGCCGTGCGGACCCCGGCCGGCGCAGCGCTCAGCGGGCAGGCCGGCCGGATCATGGCGGCGGCGCTGCTCGGCGCGGGCGTCATCCTGGGGATCGCCGGGCTCTTCCCCGCCTACATCGGTGGCGCCAGCCTCGCCCAGCAACCCGACCAGGTCACCCCGCACGCCATCTACCTGGCCACCTGGACCGTGAGCGCCGTGCTCATCCTGCTCGGCGGCGGCCGCCTCCGGCTCGGCGCGCTGCTCAGCCTGGGGCTGAGCGCGGTCACGTTCGGCCTGTTCCTCGCCGACGCCGGCACGGCCATCTCGGCGGCGGGGAACGTCGGCGGCGGCGCCGGCCTGGTGCTCTCCCTCATCGGCTGGGTCGCCTGCGCGGCGGGCACGGTGGTCGCGTTCCTGCCCGGCCTCCGGTCAGGGTCCCGCGTCGCCCCCGCCGCCCGGCCAGGTGCGGTCGCGCGGCCGCACGGATCCGCGGTCGGGCCCATGGTGCTGGTCATACTGGCCGGCCTCGGGGCGGCCGCCGCGTTCGCCCCCTCGTGGGACAGCTTCACGCTGCGCACGGCGGCCGGACAGGTGCAGACGCTGACCGCGGGCAACGCCTTCTCCAATCCCGCCCTGGTGATCACCGGGGACGTGGTCGTGATGATCGCGTTCGCGGCGGCCGTCATCGCGGCCGCGCTGTGGCGCCCGGCCCGGCACGGGGCGGTGCTGCTGGCCGGGGCCACTATCCCGATGGCGGCCCAGGCCATCTCGGCGCTCGTCCAGGTCGGCGAGGCTCACGGGCCGGCCCAGTTCGGCATCCCGCCCGCGACGGCCCGGCAGCTCGGGCTCACGATCAGCGCCGGCCTCACCCCCGCGTTCTGGATCTACTGCGGATTCCTCATCGCGCTGATCGTCTCGTGCGTATGGATGCTCTTCACCCCGCAGCCCGTCCCGGCGACGACGGCCGGGGTGGTGCCGCCCGCGGCGACGCCGGAGGCCGCAGGGACCCACACGGGGACCGACGCCGGGACGGGGGCCACCTACACCGCGGCCACGGACCATACTGCAGCCACGGACCATACTGCGGTCACGGACCACGCCGCGGCCGGTGCCCGCGACGGGGACGGCCCGGCCTGACCCCATCTCGCCGGTTGCGCCCGCCCGCCCGGCCTTGACGCCGGCGAGATCACCGACAAGGGTTACGTCAACCAGCGCCGGGTTCTCGCCAACCGTGCCGCGCTGGTCGAGCTGCTCTACGCCCCGCCGGCCCCGGAGAACCCGGAGTTGCCGGCCGGGGTCGTCGAGGCGGAAAGGACGGCATGATGCGCCAGCAGAGCATGACGCGCCCGCGGAACCTGACGAGCCAGCACGCCGGATCCAAGGCGGGCGGCTCCGAGGCGGGCGGCTCCGGGGCGGCCGGGGCCCGTCCTCTCAGCCGGGCCGCGGACGCGCTCGGCCGGGCCGCGGCCCGGGGCTGGTCGCTGCCGCCGCGGCGGAACCGGGTCGCCGTGGAGTACGACGTCGAGGTGCCGATGTCCGACGGCACGGTGCTGCTGGCCACCCACTACATCCCGGTCAGCGTGGCGTCCGCGGCCTCCGTGCTGGTCCGCTGCCCGTACGGCCGCACCGGCGTGTTCGCCCTGCAGACCGGGCAGATCCTCGCCGAACGCGGTTATCACGTGCTGCTGCAGAGCGTGCGCGGCACGTTCGGGTCGGGCGGGGACTTCGAGCCGATGCGGCACGAGATCACCGACGGGCAGGACACCGTGGCGTGGCTGCGCCAGCAGAACTGGTTCGAGGGCAGGCTGGCCACCTACGGCCCCAGCTACCTCGGCTTCGTGCAGTGGGCGCTGGCCATGGAGCCGCCGCCGGAACTGGTCGCCGCCGTGGTGCACGTAGGGCCGCACGACTTCAGCCGGTCCGCGTACCGCAACGGCGCCTTCGATCTGTACAACTACGTCATGTGGAGCGACCTGGTCGCGCACCAGGAGAGCACCGGGCTGCTGCGCGCGATGGCGCGCATGGTCACGGCCGAACGGAGGCTGCACCGGGTGCTGGACGGCCTCCCGGTCGCGGCCCGGTACGCCGACGTGATCGGCCGCGAGCCGGCCTGGTCCGAGCGGTGGATGGAGCACCCGCAGGCCAGCGACCCGTTCTGGGCCCCCATGCAGTGCGGTCCCGCGCTGGAGCGGATCACGGCCCCGGTGCTGCTTGTCGGCGGCTGGCAGGACCTGTTCATCGAGCAGACCCTGGAGCAGTTCCGCACGCTCGCCGGCCGGGGCGTGCCCGTCCGGCTGCTCGTCGGACCCTGGGCCCACCTGGACCTCACCTCCCAGGGCGCCGTCGCGATCAACGAGAGCCTGGCCTGGCTCGACCGCTACGCCGGCCCCGGCCGTCAGGCCACTCAGAGCCGGCCGCCTTCCCCGCCGGATCACCCGGTGCGCGTCTGGGTCGGCGGCGAAGGCGCGGAGCAGTGGCGCGAGATCGGCGGCTGGCCGCCGCCCGCCGGCGCCGGGCAGCGGTGGTACCTGGGTCCCGGCGGCTCACTCCGCCCCGTTGAGCCGGCCGGGGCGGAACCGGCCCCGGGCGGGCCGGCCGCCAGCTTCCGCTACGACCCGGCCGACCCCACGCCGTCGCCGGGTGGTGCGATCATGGCGATGAAGGCGGGGAGCCGGGACAACCGGCCCGTCGAACGCCGTCTGGACGTGCTGGTCTTCAGCAGTGACCCGCTGAGCGAGCCGGTCGAGATCCTCGGCGAGGTTGCCGCCGAGGTCTTCCTCACCCGCGACAACCCGTACGCCGACCTGTTCGTGCGGCTGTGCGACGTGGACCCGCGCGGCCGGTCGCTGAACGTCTGCGACGGCATCGTGCGGCTCACCGACGCCGACCCGCTGACCGGGACCGTCCGGGTGAGCCTGGTCGGCGCGGCGCACCGGTTCGGCCGCGGGCACCGGATCAGGCTGCAGGTCGCCGGGGGAGCGTTCCCGCGCTTCGCCCGCAACCCCGGAAACGGGCAGCTCGACGCCACCGCCGCCGACCTCGAGCCGACGCAGTACGACATCGGCCTCGACGCGGCGCACCCGTCGGTGCTGCTGCTGCCGGTCGCGGGGGCGTAACCACCGGACGCGGAGCGAGAGCGGACGCTAGGCCTTGAAGTACCGCACCTGCTCGTGGTGCATGGCCCGCATCCACTCCGGGCTGTCCGGCGTCAGCCTTGGATCGTCGTACGGCTGGCCCGCCGATACGGCGTCCAGGTAGGCGGCGTCCAGAGCGAGCCGCCTGCGGAGCTCGGCTGCGTCCCCGATATGCCCGTGGCCGGGCACTACCCGGCGGACGCCGGGTGCGGACGCCAGCCGCTCCATCCCGGTGCGATAGTCGCCGAACGGATCCGCCGCGTCGGTGTCGAGCAGCGGTATCTCGACGTCGGAGCACATATCCCCGGCGATCAGGACACCGCTCTCCGGCAGGAACACCGCGCCGTGACCGGGTGCATGCCCGTCGTGCACGATAAGCCGGGCCTCCGGCCCGTCCCACGGGATAGCGGGGGCGTCCAGTGATGTCATCCGCCCGACCAGCTCCGGGTCGAGATCGGGCACGGCCTGCCGCGCCCCGTCGAGGATGCCGCTCCGTTCGGCCTCGGCGATGGTGATGGCGGCCGGCGCGGCGTACCTCGGCGCGTCCCCGAGGTCCCGGCTCCACAGCACGTGATCCCAGTGCGGGTGGGTCGACCAGCCGACCGCAGGCCGTAGCCCCCTCGCGGCCAGCTCGGCGGCCAGTCCGGCCAGGTCAGCCGTTGTCACGGCCGGGTCGATGACCAGGCAGCCCCCGGAGGAGCCGACCACCACCGTGCTCGTCGTCATCGCGTAGGAACTGGTCGCGACCAGCACCCCGGGCGCGACCTCAGTCAAGCTCCGCACCGAACCGGTATACCACCCGCCGGCCTACCGGGCCACGCTGACGCGAGCGATCAGCTGCACGTCGAGTTGGACGCGTCCACGAAGCTCTTCACCGAGCTCACCACGCTCGCCGCGTCCTTCGTGGCGGTGGCGACCTGCGCGGCCGACGGACTCGACGGCAGCGCCGTGACGGAGTTCTTGAGCGCGGTGACCGAGGACGTGATGGCGCTGGTTTCGCTCGGGAAGTCGCCCTTGGCCGAGCTGACCAGCGTGGTGGCGTCACTCTGGATCTGCTTGAGCTGCGATTTCAGGCCGCTGACCCCCGCGCTGGTCAGCCCCTTGACGGAATTCTCGAGGCTGGTCCGGTCCGTGCAATAGGCAGGCTTGCTGCTACCGCAGCCGGCCAGGCTAACCGCCGTCGCCGCGGCGGCAAGGACCAAGGGAACCCGGACCCAGGCGCTGCCCTGGCGGGCTCGCGACCTCTCGTGCCCTGGAGTCATCTTCATAATGACCAAGACCTACCAGCGGCCCGAGGGCGCGTCCTCACCCCGGACAGGTGATTTACCGGCCGGGACCCCAGCCCTGACCGGTCACGGGCCGAGCCGCACCGGCAGCGACTCCAGGCCGTGGATGAGCGTGCTCGGCCGCCAGCGCAGCGAGGCCGCCGGGACCGCGAGGCTGATCGAGCCGAACCTCGCCAGCAGGCCGGAAATGGCGATCCCGGCCTCCAGCCGGGCCAGCGGCGCGCCCAGGCAGTAGTGGATGCCGTGGCCGAACGCCAGGTGCCCGGAGCTGTCCCGGCCCAGGTCCAGCCGATCCGGGTCGCCGAACCGTGCCGGATCCCGGTTGGCGCCGCTCAGCGAGACGAGCACGGGATCGCCCCGGCCGATGCGCATGCCGCCGAGCTCGACCGGCTCGGTGGCGCACCGGAAGGTCGCGTTGCTGACCGGGTTCACGTACCGCAGCAGCTCCTCCACCGCGCCGGCGATGAGCGCCGGGTCGGCGCGCAGCCGGGCGAGTTCGGCCGGGTTGAGCAGCAGCGCGAGCATGCCGCTGGCGATCAGGTTGACCGTGGTCTCGTGCCCGGCCACCAGGAGCAGGAACGCCATTGACACCAGCTCGTTCTCGCTGAGCCTGTCCTCGTCGTCCCGGGCCGCGAGCAACGCCGACAGCAGGTCGTCGCCGGGCTGCAGCCGCTTGGCCGCCAGCAGCGCCATGAAGTAGCGGGCCATCGCGGTGGCATGCGCCTGGAACACCTCGGGCGCCGGGGTGTCGGACACGATAGTGGCCGACCAGGCGCGGAAGTCGTCCCGGTCGGCGGGCGGCACGCCGAGCAGCTCGCAGATCACGGTGATCGGCAACGGGAACGCGAACGACGCGAGCAGATCCACCTCGGGCTGGTCCTTTTGACCCGCCATGTCGTCGAGCAGGCCGACGGTGATCGCGGTGATCCGCGGCCTGAGCCGCTCGACCTGGCGCACGGTGAAGGCCTTGTTCACCAGCCTGCGGAGCCGCCCGTGGTCCGGCGGGTCGCTGTTGAGCATGTGCAGGTCCATCGTGGCGATGACGGAGCCTGGCTCCGGGTGCCAGCCGGGCATGCGCTTGCTCAGCCGCGGGTCGGCCAGCGCGGCCCGCGCCTCGGCGTACCCGGTTATCAGCCACACGGTCGCCCCGCCCGGCATGATCACCGGCGTGACCGGACGCTGCGCTCGCAGCCGGGCGTGCACGGAGTACGGGTCCTGGAAGTAGTCGGCGCCCAGGCGCTCGGCGGCGATGTGCGGCGCGCTCATGCGTGTCCCTCGTCTCGTCGGCTCAGCGAGACCCCGGCCCCGTACCCCCTCGTGACCCTCGCAGCCCCCAGTCCGCAGCTTAAGTAATAACTCGACTGTTGTAAAGACGGCGCCGGGGCCGCCGTCCGGCGGAGCGGCAGGCACCGCGGCCGGCCGCGCCCGGTACAGCGCGGACGGCCACCAGTTCCACCGTCCGATCAGCACCACCGCCGACGGCACCAGCAGCGTCCGGACCAGGAACGTGTCCATGAGCACGCCGAGCGCGAGGCCCACGCCGACGTTCACGATCGTCCGGACGTTCTGCGCGCCGGCGCTGCCGGACCCCACGATGGCCAGCACCCCGAACGTCCCGGCCAGCACCAGCCCGGCCGAGGTCACCGTGGTCCCGGTGACGCTCAGCGCCCGGCCCACGGCCTCGCGCAGCGGCAGCTGCCGAGCTTCTTCCCTGATCCGCGTCATGACCAGGATGTTGTAGTCCTCGCCCAGCGCCAGCAGGAACACGAACAGCAAGAACGGCAGGATGAACGTCAGCCCCGGCTGGCCCGCGATGTTGACGAACACCAGCACGGTCAGCCCGAGGGCGGCGAAGTAGGAGAGCACCACGGAGGCGATCAGGTACAGCGGCGCGATCAGCGAGCGCATCACCAGCGCGAGCAGTACCGCGATGACCGCGACGGCGATCGGGATGACCGTCCACAGGTCGCCGTCGGACAGCTGGGCGACGTCGTAGGTGAACGCCGCCTGCCCGGTCACTCCGGCGGCCACGGCGCCGGCCGCCCGTGCCGCGCGGGCGGCGGCGGCCCGGACGGCGGGCACCGCCTGCGCCGCCGCGGTGGTGCTCGCGTTTCCCGCCGCGAGCGAGGTGGCGAACGAGATCGTGCGGCCGTCCTCGCTGACGTAGGAGCCGCTGGCCCGGTAGGACTGGTACGCGGCCAGCCTGGCCGGGGGGACCCGGGTCGCGGCTGGGCCCTGCGTGTCCCGCGGCGGCCCGTAAGTGGCGTACAGCGCGGTGTACTGGGCCGCGGTCAGCGCCGTCCCGTTGGCGTTCAGGGGCCCGGACACCGCGGTGAACACCGGATCGGCGGCCAGTTGCCGCTCCGCCGCGGCCACCGCGCGCGCGGCGGCCCAGGCGGGCTGGCGCAGGCGCAGCACGATGACGGTCGGGTTGGCCGCCGTCTGCGGGAAGTGCCTGCTGAGCAGGCTGTTGCCGGCGGCGGAATCGCTGCCCGCCGGACCGGTGACCGCGCCGCCGAACCCCGCGGCCAGGTAGCCCGCCGCGGCTACCGCGAGCGCGCCGAACACGACCAGGCCGATGACCAGGGTGAGTACCGGCCGCCGCACGATCCGCGAGCAGGTCGGCCCCCACCACCCGGGCCGTCCGGCCCCCGGCCGGACCGAGGAGGGCCAGAACGCCGCCGGGCCGCAGATGGCGAGCAGGGCGGGCAGCAGGGTGAGCCCGGCCACGAGCATCAGCCCGATCGCGATGGCCAGCGGCACCGCCAGCCCGGAGTAGAGGCTGAAGGTGGCGGCGGCCAGCGACAGCAGCGCGGCGATGAGGACACACGCGGAGAACGTGATCGTCTCGCCGACCCGCGCGACCGAGAGCACGATCGCCTCGTGGCCGCCCAGCCCCTCCCGCATCTCCTCCCGTACCCGGAACATCAGGAACAGCGCGTAGTCCGTGCCCGCCCCGAGCACCAGCACGATCAGCAGCAGCGAAGCGATCTGGGACACGCCCAGCCCGTGCACTGCGGCCTCGGCGGTGAGCCGCTCGGCCGCCAGCACCACCACCACCGCGGGCAGCACCGCGATCAGCGGCGCCAGCGCGGACCTGAACACGGCCACGAGCAGCGCGATCACGAAGGCGATGGAGAACCACTGGACCTGGCCGCCGGTCTTGCCCGAGGTGGCGTTGGTGTCGGTCCGGGTGGCGACCGTGCCCGCGGTGTGCACCGAGAACCCGGCCGGAGGCACGGCCGTGCGTATCGCGTCGCGCACCCGTCCGACCAGGGTGGCCTGCTGGGAGGTAGCGAGGCCGCCCGACTGGGCCAGCGCGGCCAGCACCGTGAGCTGCTCGGCCCGCCCGTCGGCCGACTGCCCGGCGTCCCGTACCGAGACGACGCGGGGGATCCGGGCCAGCGAGCCCCTGAGCCGGTCCACGAAGGCCTCGTCCGGGCCGGTCAGCGCCCCGCCGGACCGGGCGCCGACCACCGTGACCGCGGTTAGCGCGGCCCCCTGCAGCGGCGAGGCCAGCCGGGCCGCCTGCTGGCTGGGCGCGCTGGCCGGCAGGAACGAGGTGTTGTCGCTCTGCGTCACGCTGGACAGGGACGGCAGCAGCGCCATGGCCGCGGCCGCGCCCGCCGCCCAGGCCAGGACGATGGCCCAGCGGAAGCGGACGGCCAGCCGCCCGGTCGCGGCGAAGAAGGTACCCACGAAGGCCATCGTGGCCGGCCGTGGCGCGGCTCCGTTAGACCCGGGGGAGCGTAAAGTTGCTTCGTGGCAGATCCGTACGGAACCGTTGCCTTCCGGCCGGCGCCGGGCGAGATTCCCGAATCCCCAGGGGTTTACAGGTTCCGCGACCAGCGTGGCCGGGTGATCTACGTCGGGAAGGCGAAGTCGCTGCGCCAGCGGCTCAATCAGTACTTCGCCGACTTCGCCGGCCTGCACCCGCGCACCCAGATGATGCTGCAGACCGCGGCCGGCGTCGAGTGGACCGTGGTCGGCACCGAGGTCGAGGCCCTGCAGCTCGAATACTCCTGGATCAAGGAGTTCGACCCCCGGTTCAACATCAAGTACCGGGACGACAAGAGCTACCCGTACCTGGCCGTCACCATGGGCGAGGAGTACCCCCGGGTCATGGTCATGCGCGGGGCCAAGCGGAAGGGCACCAGGTACTTCGGCCCGTACAGCCACGCCTGGGCCATCCGCGACACGGTGGACACGCTGCTCCGGGTGTTCCCGGTGCGCACCTGCTCGGCCGGGGTGTTCAAGCGGTCCGGGCAGATCGGCCGTCCCTGCCTGCTCGGTTACATCGGCAAGTGCTCCGCGCCGTGCGTCAAGCGGATCAGCGCCGAAGAGCACCGCCGGCTGGCCGAGGACTTCTGCGACTTCATGGCCGGGCAGACCAGCCGGTTCGCCAGCCGCCTCGAGGCCGAGATGAAGCAGGCCGCGCGCGAGGAGGAATTCGAGCGCGCCGCGCGGCTCCGCGACGACCTGCGGGCGCTGGAGCGCGCGATCGAGAAGCAGGCGGTGGTGCTGGGCGACGGCACCGACTGCGACGTCATCGCGCTAGCCGAGGACCAGCTCGAGGCGGCCGTCCAGGTGTTCTACGTGCGCGGCGGCCGGGTCCGCGGCCAGCGCGGGTGGGTCCTGGACAAGATCGAGGAAGTGACGCCGGCCGGCCTGGTGGAGCAGTTCCTCGGCCAGGTCTACGCGGACAGCCCGGCGGGGGCCGAGGCGATCAACGCCGGCATCCCGCGCGAGGTCCTGGTGCCCGAGCTGCCGCCGGACCCGGGCAGCATGAGCCAGTGGCTGGCCGAGCGCCGCGGCGGCCCGGTCAGCCTGCGGGTGCCGCGGCGCGGCGACAAGAAGGCCCTGCTCGAGACCGTGGCCAGGAACGCGGGCGAGTCGCTGGCGCTGCACAAGACCCGCCGTGCCAGCGACCTGACCACCCGGAGCAAGGCGCTCAACGAGATCCAGGAGGCCCTCGACCTGGACGACGCGCCGCTGCGGATCGAGTGCTACGACGTGTCGAACCTCCAGGGCACCCATGTGGTCGCGTCGATGGTCGTGTTCGAGGACGGCCTGGCCCGCAAGAGCGAGTACCGCCGGTTCGCGATCAAGGGCCACGACGGCACCGACGACATCTCCTCGATCCACGAGGTGATCACCCGGAGGTTCCGCCGCTACCTGGCCGAGCGGGAGAAGACCGGCGAGCTGGACACGCTCGGCGACCCCGAGGCCGGCGAGGACTCGGACGATGGGGCCGAACGGGCCGATGTGACGGCCCAGAAGAAGTTCTCGTACCCGCCCAACCTGGTCGTCGTCGACGGCGGCCCGCTGCAGGCCGAGGCGGCGGCGCGTGCCCTGGCCGAGCTCGGCATCGACGACGTGGCCGTGTGCGGCCTGGCCAAGCGGCTGGAGGAGGTCTGGATTCCCGGCGAGGAGTACCCGGTCATCCTGCCGCGCAGCAGCGAGGGGCTGTACCTGCTGCAGCGGGTGCGAGACGAGGCGCACAGGTTCGCGATCGCCTACCACCGGGCCAAGCGCGGCAAGGCCGCCACCACCAGCGCCCTGGACGACGTGCCCGGGCTCGGCCCGGCGCGCCGCAAGGCGCTGCTCAAGCAGTTCGGCTCGGTGCGCAAGCTCAGCGCGGCGAGCATCGAGGAGATCGCGGCGGTACCGGGCATCGGAACCCGGCTGGCCGCCACCATTTCTGCTGCTCTAGGCGCCAACCACAGGGGGAGACCCGATGAGAACGGCTGACGACCCGGCGGACATCGTCGTCATCACCGGCCTGTCCGGGGCGGGCCGGTCGACGGCGGCCAAATCGCTTGAGGACCTGGGCTGGTTCGTGGTCGACAACCTGCCCCCCGGGCTGCTGCCGACCATGATGGACCTCGCGGCCAGGTCGAACGGCGCGGTCAGCCGGATGGCGGCGGTGGTCGACGTACGCAGCCGGGCGTTCAGCACCGACCTGAAGTCCGCGATCAGCGACCTCGGCGCGCGCGGCGCGACCGCGCGCGTGGTCTACCTGGAGGCCGCGGAGGACACGCTGGTGCGCCGGTTCGACAGCGAACGGCGGCCGCATCCGCTGCAGGGCACGGGGCGGGTCACCGACGGCATCGCGGCCGAGCGCGAGCTGCTCCGCGAGGCCCGCGGCGACGCGGACCTGGTGCTGGACACGACCCGGCTCAACGTGCACGAGCTGCGGGCCAGGATGCGCGATTTTTTCGGTGGCGGCGCGGCGGCCGGGCTGAGGCTGTCCATCGTCTCGTTCGGCTACAAGTACGGCCTCCCGGTGGACGCTGACCAGGTGGCCGACTGCCGGTTCCTGCCCAACCCGCACTGGATTCCCGAGCTGGCCCCGATGACGGGGCAAGACGCGCCGGTGCGCGATTACGTCCTGGCCCAGCCGGGCGCCACGCCGTTCCTTGAGCATTACGCGGAGCTGCTGCGGGTGATGCTCGCGGGCTACGAACGCGAAGGCAAGCGGTTCGTCACCCTCGCGGTGGGCTGCACGGGCGGCAAGCACCGGAGCGTGGCGATCGCCACCGAACTGGCGGCGCGGGTCGCGGCCCTGCCGACCTCCGCGGGCGGAACGGACGTGCAGGTGGTGCACCGGGATCTTGGTCGGGAGTGAGCAGTTGGGGACTGGCCCGAGGGCGGTAGCGCTCGGCGGCGGGCACGGCCTGGCGGCGTCACTGTCGGCCCTGCGCCGGGTAACCGGTGATCTCACCGCGATCGTGACGGTCGCGGACGACGGCGGGTCGAGCGGGCGGCTGCGCCGGGACTACGGCGTCCTGCCCCCGGGCGACCTGCGGATGGCGCTGGCCGCGCTGTGCGGTGATGACGAGTGGGGCACCACCTGGAGCAAGGTGGTGCAGCATCGGTTCGGCGGCGACCGCGAGCTGGCCGGCCACGCCGTCGGCAACCTGCTCATCGTGGCGCTGTGGGACCTGCTCGGCGACACGGTCGCGGGCCTGGAATGGGTGGGCAGGCTGCTCGGCACCGGCGGCCGGGTGCTCCCCATGGCCGCGGTGCCGCTGGACATCGTGGCCGAGGTGGTCGGCGCCAACCCGGACCGGCCCGAGGAGATCAGCACGGTCCGCGGCCAGGCGGAATGCGCCAGCACGCCGGGCCAGGTGCGGTCGATCACGCTCCTGCCGCCCGACCCGCCCGCGGTGCCCGAGGCGGTGCGCGCGGTGCTCGACGCGGAATGGGTGGTGCTCGGCCCGGGCTCGTGGTTCACCAGCGTGCTGCCGCACCTGCTGGTGCCCGGGCTCGCCTCCGCGCTGCACGGCACCACGGCCCGGCGGCTGGTCGTCCTCAACCTGGCGCCGCAGCCGGGGGAGACCGAGGGATTTTCGCCACACAAGCACCTCGAGGTCCTCGCCGGGCACGCACCTGCGCTTAGTGTGGATGTAGTCCTCGCGGACACCAAGGCCACCGGAGCGGGTAGCCTGGCCGACCTGGAGAAGGCAGCCGCGCTGCTCGGCGCCCGGCTGGTACTGGCGGACGTGGCCGCGGCCGACGGCACGCCCCGGCATGACCCGAGGCTGCTGGCGGGGATGTACGCGCAGATATTCCAAAGGGGGGAGTGACGCCGTGTGGCCATGACCAGCGTGGTGAAGGACGAGCTCAGCCGGGTTCAGGTGATCAAGCCCTGCTGCCGCAAGGCCGAGGTCTCCACGCTGCTCAGATTCGCCGGCGGCTTGCACCTGTCCGAGGGCCGCGTGATCATCGAGGCCGAACTCGACACCGGCGCGGCGGCCCGGCGGCTGCGCGCGAGCATCACCGAGGTGTTCGGGCACCCGGCGGAGTTCCTCGTGCTGTCCCCGGGCGGCCTGCGCAAGGGCAACCGTTACCTGGTCCGGGTGAGCAAGGGCCAGGCCGGCGAGAGCCTGGCCCGCCAGGCCGGCCTGATCGACAGCTTCGGCCGCCCGGTGCGCGGCCTGCCCAGACAGGTGGTGTCGGGTTCGGCCTGTGACTGCGAGGCGGCCTGGCGGGGGGCGTTCCTGGCCCACGGGTCGCTGACCGAGCCGGGCCGGTCGATGGCGCTGGAGATCACCTGCCCCGGCTCCGAGGCGGCGCTCGCCCTGGTCGGCGCGGCGCGCCGGCTGAAGATACACGCCAAGGCCCGTGACGTGCGCGGCGTGGACCGCGTGGTGATCAGGGACGGCGAGGCGATCGCCGCCATGCTGACCCGGCTCGGCGCGCACCAGGCCGTGCTGGCCTGGGAGGAGCGCCGGATGCGCCGCGAGGTCCGGGCCACCGCCAACCGGCTGGCCAACTTCGACGACGCCAACCTGCGCCGCAGCGCCCGCGCCGCGGTGGCCGCGGGCGCGCGGGTGGAGCGCGCCCTGGAAATCCTCGGCCCGGACGCACCGGAGCACCTGACCATGGCGGGCAAGCTGCGGATGGCGCACCGGCAGGCCAGCCTGGAGGAACTCGGCCAGCTCGCCAACCCTCCACTGACCAAAGACGCCATCGCGGGCCGCATCCGCCGCCTGCTGGCCATGGCCGACCGGCGGGCCATGGAACAGGGCATCCCCAACACCGAGGCCAGCCTCACCGTCGACATGCTCCCCTGACCCGCGGGCCTGACCCGCGCGTATTATTCGCCCGCGTGACGTGCAGGCCCGACGTGCGGAGCCGCCGCGCTAGCGCCAGTCAGAATGGCCCCAATGCGAACTTTAGCCACACCAGCACCGCCCGTACCAGATTCTAACGACATGAATGCCTCGTTCATGTCGCTGGAACTGCATGAGCGAGACATCCATGCAGTATGGACGGGCGGAACGGGGCGGAGGGCAGGGTAACAGGGGGCGCAGGAGTAGGGCGGGGGCACACGGACACCAGAAACGAGGCCAAAAGGCCGCGCATCTGCCTCGCCCATGATCAACTCCAGCCGAGCGGCCTGGCGCGGAACAGCATGAACGCGGCATCCATCGCCTAGAGCGGAGACAGCCGCCGCGGCGACGGGTATCACCGGACACGACAATGCGCCGGGAGCGCACGGGCACCGGGAGCGCACGGGCACCAGGAGCTCGCCCGGGAGCCGCTAGCCGCTTCTTCCCGGCGGTGGCGGTGAGCGTCTTCGGCGCCGTGTTCCTGGCGCTCGACCTTGGCTACGCCGTCCGGCTAGGACAGCTGCTGCTTCGCCCGCGTTAGGTAGGCGCGCTCGGCCGCGTTACCGGTCCGCTCGATCGCGGTGCCGTAGGCCGCGTCCGCCTCGGCCCGGCGGCCCAGCCGCCGCAGCAGATCGGCGCGGATCGCGTGGAACAGGTAGTACCGGTCCAGGTCCAGCTCGTCCACGAGGACCAGCGCGGCGGCGGGGCCGTCCAGCTCGGCCACCGCGACCGCCCGATTGAGCGCCGCCACCGGGCTCGGCGCGACGACCAGCAACTGGTCGTACAGGCGCAGGATCTGGTCCCAGTCGGTGGCGGCCGCGATGGGCGCGTCGCTGTGCACGGCGCCGATCGCGGCCTGAATCTGATACGGGCCAGGCTGGCCGCGGCGCAGGCACTGCCGGACCAGGGCCTGGCCCTCGGCGATCAGCGCGCCGTCCCAGCGCGACCTGTCCTGGTCGGCGAGCAGCACCAGCGCGCCGTCCGCGGACGTGCGGGCGGGCCGGCGCGACTCGGTGAGCAGCATGAGCGCGAGCAGCCCGGTCACCTCGGGCTCGTCCGGCATGAGCCGGGCCAGCAGCCGTCCGAGCCTGATCGCCTCGGCGCACAGGTCGGCGCGGGCCAGGGCTTCGCCCGAGCTCGCCGTGTAGCCCTCGTTGAAGATCAGGTAGACGACCGCGAGCACGCCGGACAGCCGGGCAGGCAGGTCGGCCTCCGCCGGGATGCGGTACGGGATCCCGGCGTCCCTGATCTTGGCCTTGGCCCGGACCAGGCGCTGGGCCATGGTGGGTTCCGGCACCAGGAACGCGCGCGCGATCTCGGCCGTGGTAAGCCCGCCGAGCAGCCGGAGCGTGAGCGCGACCCGGGCGGCGGTGCCCAGCGCCGGGTGGCAGCAGGTGAAGATGAGCCGCAGCCGGTCATCGCGCACGGGACCCTCCTCGGCTGGTTGCTCCTGCGCATGCAGGAGCGCGGCCTGAGCCTGCTTGGCATCGCGGGCCGCCTCGCGGCGCAGCCGGTCGATGGCCCGGTTGCGCGCGGTGGTGATGATCCACCCGGCCGGGCTCGGCGGCAGTCCCGCAGCCGGCCACCGCCGGGCCGCCTCGGCGAACGCGTCCTGGACCGCGTCCTCGGCGGTGTCGATGTCGCCGAAGACGCGGGCCAGGACGGCCACCGCGCGGCCGTACTCCTCGCGGAAGACGCGCTCGACGTCGGCGGGCGCCGCCCCCGCATCTCCGATCGTCAGCCCTCCGCCAGGTCGACTACCGGCCGGACCTCGACCGGGAGCTTGCACGCGGCCGCGGCCTTGCGCGCCCAGGCGAGCGCGGCGTCCAGATCAGGCGCCTTGATGATCCAGAACCCGCCGACGTGTTCCTTGCCCTCGGCAAACGGCCCGTCGGTGATCAGCACGTCGCCGCCGTCGGCCCGCAGCACCGTGGCCGTGTCCGGCGGGTGCAGGCCGCAGGTGAACACCCAGGCTCCCGCGGCCCTCATCTCGGCGTCCACGGCATCGATGTCCTTCGTGATCGGATCGAGGATCTCCGGCGGGGGCGGATCCCCGTCCGGCTGGTAGATGCTGAGCAGGTACTGCTTCATGGCGTTCATCCTCCCGACGCTACGCCGCCAGGGCCCTTCGGCCCGGCCTCTCAGCCCGTACACGAATCCGCCCGGCACGGATCGACACGTTCGACCCGGAAATCCGTGCCGGCGGATGCACGGGCACGCGCCCGGTCCGTTCGGGCCCATGATTTTCCCTTTTGATATGGTCTAGACCACACGAGCCTGCACCGCCTCAGGGTCACCTTCGGGGGCTGCGTCCGATAGTCTCGGAGCCGCTGGCGATCGCGGGGATCGACGAGGAGATTTGTACTGTGACAATTCGCGTGGGAATCAATGGTTTCGGGCGTATCGGCCGTAACTTCTGGCGGGCCGCCAACGCCGCGGACGGCGACCGCGGCATCGAGATCGTGGCGGCGAACGACCTCGGTGACATCGCCACGATGGCGCACCTGCTCAAGTACGACACCGTGCTCGGCACCCTGGTGGAGGACGTGTCCGTCTCCGGCGACACCATCCGGGTCGGCGGCAAGTCGATCAAGATCCTGGCCGAGCGCGACCCGGCCAGGCTGCCGTGGCGCGACCTCGGCGTGGACGTCGTGATCGAGTCCACCGGCCGGTTCACCACCGGGCCGGCGGCCAGGGCCCACCTCGAGGCGGGCGCGAAGAAGGTCATCATCTCCGCGCCCGCCAAGGAAGAGGACATCACGATCGTGATGGGGGTCAACGACGACGCGTACGACCCCGAGGCGCACCACATCCTGTCCGGTGCCTCCTGCACCACGAACTGCGTGGCGCCGATGGCCAAGGTGCTGCTGGACAACTTCGGCATCGTCAAAGGCCTGATGACCACCATCCACGCCTACACCAACGACCAGGTCATCCTGGACTTCCCGCACAAGGACCTGCGCCGGGCGCGGGCCGCGGCGCAGAACATCATCCCGACCACGACCGGGGCCGCCAAGGCGACCGCGCTGGTCCTGCCGGAGCTGAAGGGCAAGCTGGACGGGATGGCCATGCGGGTGCCGGTGCCGGACGGCTCGGTCACCGACCTGGTGGTCGAGCTGAGCCGCGAAGTCACCAAGGACGAGGTCAACGCCGCGTACAAGGCCGCCGCCGACGGACCGCTCAAGGGCTACCTGTATTACACCGAGGACCAGATCGTATCCTCCGACATCGTCGGCTCGCCCGCGTCGTGCACCTTCGACTCGTCGCTGACGATGGCGTTCGGCAGCCAGGTCAAGGTCATCGGCTGGTACGACAACGAGTGGGGCTACTCCAGCCGGCTGGTCGACCTGACCGCGCTCGTGGCCGCACGGCTGCGGTAATGCGGTCCATCGACGACCTGGAGGTCATGGGCCGGCGCGTGCTGCTCCGGTCGGACCTGAACGTCCCGCTCGACCTGACCGGCACCGGGGAGATCACCGACGACGGCCGGATCCGGGCCAGCCTGCCGGTGATCAGCAAGCTGTCCGACCGGGGGGCGCGGGTCATCATCCTCGCGCATCTCGGCCGGCCCAAGGGCGGCACGTTCGAGGAGCGGGCGGCCGGCGGACCCTCGCTGCGGCCGGTGGCGGCGCGGCTGGGCGAACTGCTCGGGCGCCCCGTCTCGTTCGGCGCCGACGTGGCCGGGCCGTCGGCGGAGGAAACCGCGTTCAGCCTCGGTGACGAGGACGTCGCGGTGCTGGAGAACGTGCGTTTCGAGCCGGCCGAGACCAGTAAGGACGACGCCGAGCGCGGCGAGTTCGCGCAGCGGCTGGCCCGCCTGGGCGAGGCGTACGTGGGCGACGGGTTCGGCGCGGTGCACCGCAAGCACGCGTCGGTCTACGACCTGCCGCTGTTGCTCCCGCACGCAGCAGGTGATCTGGTCCGGGACGAGGTGGCCGTGCTGCGCCAGCTCACCGACAACCCGGCCCGGCCCTTCGTCGTCGTGCTCGGCGGCAAGAAGCCGTCGGACAAGCTGGCCGTGATCGGCAACCTGCTGAACCTGGCCGACCGCATCCTGATCGGCGGCGGCATGGCCTACACGTTCCTCGCCGCCCAGGGGTACGAGGTGGGCACCTCGGTACTCGAGGCGGACCAGGTTCCCGCCGTCGAGGCGGTCATGGCAGAGGCCGAACGGCGCGGGGTAGAACTCGTCCTCCCCGTCGACCTGGTCGTGGCCACTCATTTCGCGCCTGACGCGGAGCATTCCGTCGTGCTGGCCACCGAGATGCCGGCCGACCGGGAAGGCGTGGACGCGGGCCCGCGCACCCGCGCCCTGTTCGCGGAGAAGCTGGCCGACGCCAGGACCGTGTTCTGGAACGGCCCGCTCGGGGTGTTCGAGTTCCCGGCGTTCGCGGCCGGGACCAGGGCGATCGCCGAGGCGGTGGCCGCGGTGGACGGGCTGACCGTGGTCGGCGGCGGCGACTCCGCCGCGGCGGTCCGCGCGCTGGGCATCCCGGAGAAGTCCTACAGCCACATCTCCACCGGCGGCGGCGCGAGCCTGGAGTACCTCGAGGGCAAGACGCTGCCCGGCCTGACGGCACTAGAGGCTGATTCGTGAACGCCCGCGGTTCCGGGCGCCGGCTGCCGCTGATGGCCGGCAACTGGAAGATGCACATGAACCACCTCGAGGCGATCGCGCTGGTGCAGAAGCTCGCGTTCACCCTGACGCCGAAGGACTTCGAGGCGGTCGAGGTCGCGGTGATGCCGCCGTTCACCGCGCTGCGCAGCGTGCAGACCCTGATCGACGGGGACAAGCTGCGGATCAGCTACGGCGCGCAGGACGTCTCCCAGTACGATTCCGGCGCCTACACCGGCGACGTGTCCGGGCCGATGCTGGCCAAGCTGGGCTGCCGGTACGTGCTGGTCGGGCACTCCGAGCGGCGGCAGTACCACGCGGAGACCGACGAGCTCGTCAACGCCAAGGCGCAGGCCGCGCTGCGGTCCGGGATCACGCCGATCTTGTGCCTGGGGGAGCCGCTGGAGGTCCGCCAGGCCAGGCAGCAGCTCGGCCATTGCATCGGGCAGCTCGACGAAGGTCTCAAGGGATTTCCGTCCGCCGCGGTGGCGGCGATGGTGATCGCCTACGAGCCCGTCTGGGCCATCGGCACCGGCGAGGTGGCCACCCCGGACGACGCGCAGGAGGCGGCCGCCGCGATCAGGTCACGGGTTTCGGAGTTTCATGACGCCGAAACGGCCGCCAGTGTGCGTATCCTGTATGGCGGGTCCGTCAAGCCAGGTAACGTCGCGCCCATCATGGCGCAGCCGGACGTCGACGGCGCCCTGGTCGGCGGAGCCAGCCTCGACGCCGGACAGTTCGCTCAGATCTGCCGGTATCGTGAACTGGCGGCGTAGGCTTACATCAGCAGCGTCCTCGACAGCGGGACCCTCGTCACCAGCAGGAGATGGATTACAGCGATGGTCATCGGGCTTTCCATTATCCTGATCATCACCAGTCTCGTGATGATCCTGCTCGTCCTGCTGCACAAGGGTAAGGGCGGCGGACTGTCGGACCTGTTCGGCGGCGGTGTGAGCTCCACCCTCGGCTCGTCTTCGGTCGTCGAGCGGAACCTGGACCGCATTACGATTTTCTTCGGGATCCTGTGGTTCGTGTGCATTATCGCCCTCAACGTGTTGGTTAATCACTAACCTGTAGTCCTATCCCGCACCGAAGTTATCCCGCATCGAAGTTCTGGCTTGATAGCTCTATGGCCTTCAAGGGGTGATCTGTGAGTAGTGGCAACGCCATCCGCGGCAGCAGGGTCGGCGCGGGTCCGATGGGAGAAGCAGAGCGCGGCGAGGCCGCGCCGCGTGTGTGGGTCTCCTTCTGGTGCGCGAACAAGCACGAGACGCGGCCGAGTTTCGCGACCGACGCCGCGATCCCTGACACCTGGGAGTGCCCGCGTTGCGGCAACCCCGCGGGCCAGAACGAGCATGCCCCGCCGAACCCGCCCCGCGTCGAGCCCTACAAGACGCACCTCGCCTACGTGAAGGAGCGCCGCAGCGACTCCGACGGCGAGGCCATCCTGGCCGAAGCCCTAGCCCGCCTGCGCGGCGCCTGACCTCCGCGGCTCCGGCCCGCCTGCGGCGCCCCGGTCGTCATGAAACCCCGGATCGAGTGCGTTAGAACGCAGTGGAACCGGGGTTTCATCGCGTTTCCCTGGGCGCTTGAGCGCCTCCGATGAGGCCGTGATGGTGCGGATGGGAAGCCTGGGACGGGAGTTGGCGGCGGCTAGGGCCGAACGGATAGCGCGGACGACCGTGCTGGGCTGGGTCCGGATCTGGCGCGGGGTGAAATGCAGCACGGTGATACCGTGCGCGGCCATCCGCGCGTCGCGGGCCAGGGTGCGCTCGTGATCCTGAGGAGACAGGTGGTAAGCGCGGGAGTCGACCTCGCCAGCCACTCCGGCCTCCGGCCACCACGCGTCCGGGCTGGCGATGAACTCCTCTTCCGCGTACAGCCGAGGATTGAACACAGGTTCCGCGATCTTGGCCCGCCTGAGCAGATGCTTGAGATCAGCTTCGGGGCTCGACCTGACCCCGTCGCAGACGTCGCTCAGCGCCGCGCGGAGCAGCGCCGAACCCTGGACCGGCCCGGCGTGGAGCTCGGCGGCCAGCACGTCGGGCGTGCACGTGCCCAGCTGGACGGCCGCCGCGACCACCGCGCGCACGTCGGCGAGGCTGGTCATGCCGCGCGCGGCATCGGCGACCGCCCGGGCCGGCGGCACCATCCGGACCGGACCCACGGTGAAGACCCGGTCTGGCAGGCGCGCCGTCAGGTGAATCCGCACGAAGCCGGTACTCCGGCGCTGCCTCATGGCCGGGATCAGCACGTCGATCATCGTGCCCCGCGGGGCCTGGACGCCCCACAGTCCGACGGCCGCGGCCCCGGTTATCATGCCTCCGGTTCCGGCGTACCGGCAGCGTGGCATCCGGTGCCGACATTTCCGGGTGGCCGAACGAGCGCGTTCAGTCACTGCCGTCTCTATGACCTCGCAAGTTGGCCCCAGGGCGGCAGAGCCAACCGCATGAAACCCCGGATCCAGTGCGTTCGAACGCACTGGATCCGGGGTTTCATCGCGTTCAGCGGAGCTTCAGCGGACGCGCGTCAGCTTCGGGGCTACGCGTCAGCTTCGGGCTAGAGACCTTCGTTGATCAGGCGGCCGGCCTGCTCGTACTTGGCGGGCTTGTACTTCTTGAAGTAGAAGGCGGTACCGACGCCGGCCAGCACCACCACGGCGTCGATCGGGCCCAGCCAGTTCGCGTAGTCGTAGCCCGCGCCGAGGAAGTCGATGTTCGTGAACAGCAGGTACACCACGTAGGCCTGGGAGACGAAGGCGAGCAGGGGGGCCAGCCTGGTTCGCCACCAGTGTGCCTCGTCCCGGTGGAAGCGCTCGTAGTAGACCAGCACGGCGAGCGAGACCACCGCCTGCACCGACAGGATGATGATCACGCCCATCACCGCCATCAGGCCGTAGAGCTGCAGGTAGGCCTGGGAGTTGGGGTCGTTGGTGCCGGTGAAGATGGCGAACAGGCCGATGATGATGGCGGCCACGACCGACTGGCTGACGGACGCGATATGCGGGCTCTTCCACCTGGGATGGGTCTTGCCGAGGGCCCGCGGGGCCAGTCCCTCGCGCCCGACGGAGTACAGGTAACGCGCGGTGGTGTTGTGGAAGGCCATGCCGCAGGCGAACGAGCCGGTGATGATCAGGTAGCTCATGATCGAGGCCACCCACTGCCCGGCGTAGTGGCCGGCTGGGGTGAGGTAGTACTGGGCCGCGTTGGTCTGGGACTGGGCGATCGCCGCCTTGGTGGTGGGATACCCGGCGAGGGAAGCCCAGGACGTGATCGTGTAGAAGACGCCGAGCCCGATCACCGAGATGTACAGCGCGCGGGGCACGATTCGCTTCGGGTCGCGGGATTCCTCGCCGTAGTTCGGCGCCATCTCGAAGCCGACCCAGGACCAGAAGGCGAAGAACAGGCCGATGCCGACCGCACCCGCGGCGAGCTTGCCCTCCGCGGGGAAGCTCTTGAAGGCGTTCACGGGGTTGAGCGGGGCGGCGGTCACGTGCCCGCGGGCGAACAGGAAGACGTCGAAGATGAGCAGGATGACGACCTCGCTGATCAGCCCGATAGCGAGCACCATGCTGGAGATCCGCACGTCGAAGTAGGTCAGGATGCTGATGATCAGCACCATGGCCAGGGCCAGCCAGGGCCAGGCGATGTTCACCCCGAACTGGTTGAGCTTCAGGCTGAGGAAGTAGGCGAAGCCGCCGGCCAGCGACGCCTCGAACACCGAATAGGCGACCACCGAGGCGTAACCGGTGCCAATGCCGAGTTCCCGGCCGAGCCCGTGGCTGATGTAGGAGTAGAAGCCACCCGCCGTGGTCTTCTTCCGCGCCATGGCCACGTACCCGACGGAGAAGACGACCAGCACGATCGTGGCGAACATGAAGGCGGCCGGGGCACCGACGCCCTGGCCGTAACCCACCACGATGGGCGTATTGAACAGCATGGCCGAGATCGGAGCTGACCCGGTCACGGTCAGGAACAAGACGCCGCCAAGCCCGATCGCGCCCTTGCGGAGCTTGGCTACGTCCTGGCGCTGTGAGACGTCGAAGTCCTCGACGGGAGGCCGCACGGGAAGGCGGGGGACTTCTGGGACCTGGGGCTGGGCCATGGTACACCTCCGGCGCATTTGCGGGGAGCGTAACAGCCTGCGGGAATCCTGATCAAGAGTTGTGGTTGAGTTAATCTGAGCGAAACTCAACCGCTTGACAGCAAACGGTCTGAGCGATAACTCTTTGGTTTAGCCGAACCGCCCATACGGTTGCACAGTGGCTCTCACCGGGCGGCGGTGACGGAGGTCGCGATGACCGAGGAACTGATCTCTTTCGCCTCGAAGCAGGACATGCTGGCGAAATCCAAGCAGTTCTGGAACCCGGACAAGACCCAGTTCTGGATCGACTCAGGGGTCCCGCTGGTCATCGACCGCCGGGAGGGCTACTTCATCTTCGACGTCGAGGGCAAGCGCCTGATCGACGTCCACCTCAACGGCGGCACCTACAACCTGGGCCACCGCAACCCCGAGGTGGCCGCCGCGGTGACCGCGGCCATGCAGCGCTTCGACATCGGCAACCACCACTTCCCGAGCCTGGCCCGCACCGCCCTAGCCGAGGCCCTCATCAGCACCGCTCCTGACGGGCTAACAAAGGTGATGTACGGCTCGGGCGGCGGGGAGGCCATCGACATCGCGCTGAAGAGCGCGCGGCACGCCACCAAGAAGCGCGGCATCGTCTCGGTGGCCAAGGCCTACCACGGGCACACCGGGCTCGCCGTGGCCACCGGCGACGAGCGGTTCGCGACGCTGTTCCTGGCCGACCGGCCGGACGAGTTCACCCATGTGCCGTTCAACGACACCGACGCGATGGAGGCGGCGCTGAAGGCCCGGGACGTGGCCGCCGTGATCATGGAGACGATCCCGGCCACCTACGGCTTCCCGCTGCCCGCGCCCGGCTACCTGGCCGGGGTGAAAAAACTCTGCGAGCGCTACGGCGCGCTCTACATCGCCGACGAGGTGCAGACCGGGCTGATGCGCACCGGCGAGCTGTGGGCCATCACCAAGCACGGCGTCAACCCGGACATCCTGGTCACCGGCAAAGGCATCTCCGGCGGCATGTACCCGGTCAGCGCGGTGCTCGCGACCGAGGCCGCCGCGGGCTGGCTGACCGAGGACGGCTTCGCCCACATGTCCACCTTCGGCGGCGCCGAACTCGGCTGCGTGGCGGCGCTGAAGACGCTGGAGATCACCTGCCGGCCCGAGGTCCGGTCGATGGTGCACTACATCGCGGCGACCTTCACCAGCGGACTGGGCAGGATCCAGGCGCAGTACCCCGACTGGTTCACCGGGGTCCGGCAGGACGGGCTGGTCATGGGCCTGGAGTTCGGGCATCCGCAGGGCGCCAAGTTCGTGATGAAGCGCCTGTACGAGAACGGGGTCTGGGCGATCTTCTCCACCCTCGACCCCCGGGTGCTCCAGTACAAGCCGGGCATCCTGCTCACCCCGGCGGTGTGCGAGGAACTGCTCGAGCGGACCGAGGTGGCCATCGCGAAGGCCAGGGACGACGTGGCCAAGGGGGCCCGGCCGTGACCCGCCCCCGAAGCCAGCGAAGCGCCTGCGAGGGGGCAAGATGAGCACAGTCCCGATCAGCGTCTCGGAGCTGCTCACCGACCCGGCGGGGGTGCCGCGGGCCCGGGCCATGCTGCAGCGGGCGGAGTGGGCCGGGCGCGCTTTCGCCCGGTACGACAAGCCTGCGGTGGACGCGATCGTGCGTGCCGCCGCCGCGGCCGGGGCGGCCGGGGCCCGCGAGTACGCCGAACGGGCGGTGCGGGAGACCGGGTTCGGCGTGGTGGAGCACAAAGTGCTCAAGAACGTCGCCTGCAGCACCGGGGTCGTGGAGCACTACGCGGGCCACGACTACGTGACGCCGCGGGTCGACGCCGCGGCCAAGGTCGTCGAGGTGCCGCGGCCGGCCGGCGTGGTGCTCGCGCTGACCCCGTCGACCAACCCGGTCGCCACGGTGTTCTTCAAGTGCCTGCTCGCGCTCATGACTCGCAGCGTGGTGGTGGTCAGCCCGCACCCGATGGCCAAGGAGGTCTGCGCCGACGCGGCCCGCGCCCTCGGCGAGGCGGCGGTGAGGGCGGGCGCGCCGGATGGCGTCATCCAGGTGGTGGACGAGCCGTCGGTGCCGCTGATCGACGCGCTGATGACGGACGAGCGGACCAGCGTCATCGTCGCGACCGGGGGCGTGCCGGTGGTGCGCGCCGCCTACAGCTCGGGCACGCCCGCCATCGGGGTCGGCCCCGGCAACGTGCCGGTGCTGGTGGACGCGACCGCCGACCTGGCCAAGGCGGCCCGGCGGATCGTGGACAGCAAGAGCTTCGACAACTCGGTCCTGTGCACCAACGAGTCGGTGCTGATCGTCACCGAGCAGGCCGCCACCGCGCTGCTGCGGCACCTGAAGCAGGCCGGCGCCTACCTGCTCGCGCCGGACGAGCGCGACACGATATCGAAACTACTCTTCCCCGGCGGGCGGTTCGACATCCGCTTCGTGGGCAAGGACGCGAGCTGGATCGCCGCCGAGGCGGGCCTGCGAGTGCCGAACCGCACCCGCGTCCTGCTCGCGCCGTTCGACCTGGCGGTGCCCGAGGAACCGCTGGCGCACGAGAAGCTCTGCCCGGTGCTCGGCCTGGTCCGGGTGCCGACGGCCCGGCGCGGGATCGACGCCGCGCGGGCCGTGCTGCGGCTGTCCGGGCGCGGCCACTCGGCCGCCATCCACAGCACCGACCCCCAGGTCATCATGGAGTACGGTGCCGCCGTGGAGGTGCTGCGGGTCGCCGTCAACGTGGGCAGCAGCCTGGGCAGCGCCGGCCTGGAGACCAACCTGGCGCCGACGATGACGATCGGGACCGGGTTCTTCGGCCGGTCCTCGGTGGGGGAGAACCTCCATCCCAGCCACCTGGTGCAGTGGACGCGGCTGGCGTACAACCGCGACCCGGCCGAGCCGTTCGGCGACTTTGCCGGGCTGGTGCCGTGGCAGACCCCGGCCGGCCATCAAGGGCATCAAGGGTCGCAGCCACCGTACCCGGTAGCGTCCAACCAGCGGGGCAACGGTGCTGATCTGCGGCCGGCGGCGCCAGGAGGCGGCGGGCACGCGAACAGCCCGGCCCGTTCGGAACTCAATGGATCGGACGCCTCGGCGCTCCGTGAACAGATCCGCCGGCTGATCCTCGAAGAGCTCTCCCAGCTGGCCGGAGGCTGACCAGTGGCCGAACTCCGCTCGTTCATCTTCCTGTCCCGGCTGCAGCCGCAGACCATGTGCTACCTGGGCACCTGGATCCGCGGGTCGCTGCCGCGCAGTCATGTGGCCGCGCAGGTCATCGAGGTGGCGCCGGGCCTGGACATCGAGCCGCTCACCGACGTCGCGGTCAAGCACGCCGACGTGAAGGCCGGAATCCTGGTGGTCGAGCGGCAGTTCGGCTACCTGGAGATCCACGGCGGCACCGACGAGGTGCAGGCGGCGGCTTCGGCCGTGCTCGGCGCGCTGGGCGCGACCGCCCGCGACGCCAGCCGGCCCGAGATCCTCGCGTCCACGATCATCACCATGCTGGACCCGCAGCAGGCGTTCCTGGTGAACCGGAACAAGATCGGCTCGATGGCGCTGGCCGGGGAGTCGCTGTTCGTGCTGGAGATGCGGCCGGCCTCGTACGCGATCCTGGCCGCCAACGAAGCCGAGAAGGCGGCCAGGATCAAGCTCGTCGACTACCGGATGATCGGCGCCACCGGCCGGCTGTACCTGTCCGGCTCCGAGGCTGACGTCCGGCAGGCAGCCGGAGCGGCCGAAGACGCGCTGGGGAACCTCGGATGAGCGACAGCGACGAGCTCCGCGCGCTGGTGCGCGAGGTGATCCGGGACGTGCTGCCGCAAGGTCTGCCGGTGACCGAAACGGTTAACCTTTCGACCGACGAAGACCTGGCGGCGTTCGTGAAGCTGCTCTTGGATCTGGATCCCGGCCAGCGTGAGGAGCTCAGGTCGGGCCGTAAACGGTTCAGGCTGGCCCGCCCGCAGACCCCATCGGTCCCGGCCGGCCCCGGTCAGGCCAGTGCCGGTCAGGTTGGTGCCGGTCACGGCAATGGGGCCGAACGGGCCGGGCCATCCGCGCCGGTACGGCGCGTCGAACGCGGCGCGGTGACCGAGGCCGTGATCGCGGCGGCGGCCCGGGCCGGGGAGCGGCTCGTGCTCGGCCGCGGTGCGGTGCTCACCCCGCTGGCCAGGGACCGCGCCCGGGCGAGCGGCGTGCAGATCGAGAAGGAGCGCTGATGCTGACCGCAACGGTGATCGGGAGCGTCTGGGCCACACGCCGGCTGGCCGAACTGCCCAACGGCGCCTTTCTCGAGGTGGAGGCCGAGGGCACCGGCCAGCGGATGGTCGCCTTCGACGTGCTCGGCAGCGGGGTGGGCGAGCGCGTGCTCGTCACCCAGGGCTCGGTCGCGGCGGCCTGGTTCGCCGGTAAGCCGCCGCCGGTCGACGCGCTGATCATTGGCTCAATCGATCCAGATCCAGAAGGAGAATGAACGATGGCTGACAACGCGATCGGGCTGATCGAGACCAAGGGATACGTGGCCGCGCTGGCGGCGGGAGACGCCATGGTCAAGGCGGCCAACGTGACGATCGTGGGCCGCCAGGAGGTCGGCGACGGGCTGGTATCGGTGACGATCGTCGGCGACGTCGGCGCGGTCAAGGCGGCCACCGAGGCCGGCGCCGAGACCGCGTCGAACGTGGGTGAGCTCGTCTCGGTCCACGTCATCCCGCGCCCGCACCCCGAGCTCGCCAGGCACTTCACGATCAACGGTGACTAACGCCGCTGAGCTGCGGGTTTACCTCCTGGTACGCGACCTGCAGCCGCAGTTCGCCGCGTACCTGGGCACCCCGACCCGGGCCCGCGGTTACCCCCCTTTCGCCGGGCAGCACGCGCTCATCGTCGAGGTGGCGCCCGCGCTTGCCATCGAGCGGGTCACCGACCTGGCGCTGCGCGCGGTGCCCGCGGTCGAGCCCGGCATCTTGTTCGTCGAGCGGCAGTTCGGCGTGCTGGAGGTGCACGGCCGGGACCTGGACGACGTGCGGCGGGCCGGCCAGGCCATCCTGGACGGCCTGGGTGCCGACGAGAAGGACCAGCTGCGGCCGCGCATCCTGTTCTCTGATGTGATCGAGGACGTGACCGACGCGCACGCGATCATCATCAACAGGAACCGGTCCGGCTCGATGATCATCCCCGGCGACACGCTCGGCGTCAGCGAGGTCACCCCGGCCCTGTTCGCGGCGGTCGCCGCCAACGAGGCCGAACGCGCCGCCCCGGGGGTCACCCTGGTCGACGTGTCGATGATCGGCGCGGCCGGCCGGATCTACCTGAGCGGGCCGGCCGCCGAGGTGCGGCGCGCGCAGCGCGAGATCACCGAGGTGCTCGCCGCCGTCGCCGGCCGGGACCAGTAGCCATGGGCCAGCACAGATGACCGAGCAGATATGACAGGGCACGAACTGTCGGCCGGCGGCGACGTGATGGACCGGGTCCGGGGCTGCGCACGGGACGCGCTGGCCGCTTACGACGAGGTCAGCCCCGCGGCGTCCGTCGAGTTGCTCAACGTCTCCGAGAACGCGACCTTCCTGGTCAGCGACCCGGACACCGGGCCGTCCGTGCTGCGCGTGCACCGGCTCGGCTACCACACCGAGCTGGAGATCGCCTCGGAGCTGGCCTGGATGGACGCGCTGCGGGCCGAGGCCGGGGTGCGCACGCCGCGGGTGCTGCCGGCCGCGGACGGGCGGCGGGTCGTCACCGTACCCGAGGCGGGCGGCGCGGCGGAGCGGTACTGCGTCCGGTTCGAGTTCCTCCCGGGCACCGAACCGGGCGCCGGCCCGGCCGACGATCCCGGACCGACCGGCGCGCACTTCGCCGAGCTGGGGGAGATCACCGCGCGGATGCACCGGCACGCGCGGGAGTGGTCCCGCCCGGCCTGGTTCACCCGCTTCCACTGGGACTACCCGGCGGCGTTCGGCGATCAGGCGCGCTGGGGCCGCTGGCAGGACGGCATCGGGGTCGGGCCGGCCGAGCACGAGATCCTGACCCGGCTGGACGACGTGCTGCGCGCCCGGCTGCGGGCGTTCGGGTCCGGGCCGGACCGGTACGGGCTGGTGCACGCCGACACCCGGCTGGCCAACCTGCTGGTCCACGACGGCTCGGTCAGCGTCATCGACTTCGACGACGCCGGGTTCAGCTGGTACCTGTACGACCTGGGCACGACGGTGAGCTTCTTCGAGCACGAGCCGGTGGTGCCGGCCCTGGTGGACAGCTGGCTCGAGGGCTACCGGAGGGCCGGCCGGCTGTCCGCCGCGGACGAGGCGGAGATCTGGACCTTCATCATGTTCCGGCGGCTGCTGCTGGTCGCGTGGATCGGCTCGCACCGGGCCGTGGACATCGCCGCCGAACTCGGCGCCGGCTACACGCAAGGCAGCTGTGACCTTGCGGAGTCATACCTGAGCACTCACTGAAAGGGAGCTGCCATGTTTACCTCGATCGCGGGCCGCGCCGTGGTGGTGACCGGCGGCACCCGCGGGATCGGCAAGGGGATCGCCAGCGTCTTCGCACGGAACGGGGCGAAGGTCCTGATCACCGGCCGCGACGCGGAGGCGGCGCGGGCCGCCGCCGAAGACCTGCAGGCCGCGGCGGCCGCGGCGGCCGAGCCCGGCGAGGTCTCGTACGTGCTGGCCGACGTGTCCAGCCGGGAGGACTCCCGCCGGGTGGCCGCGATCGCCCAGGAGCGGCTCGGCGGCGTCGACGTGCTCTGCGCCAACGCCGGGATCTTCCCCGACGGGCGTCTGGAAGACCTGACCGAGGACGACCTTGACCAGGTGTTCGGCACCAACCTGAAGGGCACGATCTTGTCCGTGCAGGCCTGCCTGCCCGCCCTGGCGGCGTCCGGCCGCGGCCGGGTCATCCTCACCTCGTCCATCACCGGGCCGATCACCGGGTTCCCGGGCTGGACGCACTACGGCGCGAGCAAGGCCGGCCAGCTCGGCTTCATGCGGACGGCCGCGATCGAGCTGGCGCCCAAGGGCATCACGATCAACGCGGTGCTGCCCGGCAACGTCGTCACCGAGGGCCTGGCCAGCATGGGCGAGGACTACGCGGCCGGGATGACCGCGGCGATCCCGATGCGCCGGCTGGGCACCGTGGACGAGATCGGCTACACCGCGCTGTTCTTCGCCACGGATGAGGCCGCCTACATCACCGGCCAGACAATCGTCGTCGACGGCGGCCAGGTGCTGCCCGAATCACCCGACGCGATGGCGGCGATCACGGATTGACTACTCTCCGTCGTGAACGACGGGGATTCCAGCCCTCACAAGCTGGGGTTCCTGTTTCACAGCCGATTGCCGAAGGGGTGTCCCTTGCGGTCTTACATCAGCTCCGCAGGCATCGCCAGGGTTTCCCCCGGCTACGGCAGGACCTGCCGCCAGGATGTTCTTAGCGGCGTTGATGTCCCGGTCGTGCCGGGTGCCGCAGGACGGGCACTGCCACGTCCGGGTCTTCAGCGAAAGCTCCGCGAGCAGGTGCCCGCACGAACTGCACGTCTTGGAGCTGGTATACCAGCGGTCGATCACGATCACGTGCCGTCCGGCCCTGGCCGCCTTGTACTCGACCATGGCACGGAAGGTGCCCCATCCGCAGTCGGAGATCGCCTTGGCCAGCGACCGGTTGCGGATCATGTTCTTGACGGCCAGGTCTTCGATCACGATCACATCGTGGTCGCGGACCAGGCGCGTAGACGTGCGGTGCAGGAAGTCGGCACGGCTGGCGCGGACTTTCCGGTGGGCGCGGGCGACCTTCGCCTTGGCCTTGGCGCGGTTCGCCGACCCGCGCTGGCACCGGGCCATCCTGCGCTGGTAGCGGGCGAGGTTCCGTTCCCGGCGAGCCAGGCTGTGCGGGTTAGGGATCTTCTCCCCGTCGCTGGTCACGGCGAAGTCCTTGATCCCCAGGTCCACACCGACAGCGTGGCCCGCCGTGGGAAGTTGCTCCGGGTCCGCCACCTCGACGGCGAAGGAGACGTACCAGCGTCCGCACGGGTCCCGGGAAACAGTCACCGTGGACGGGCCGATACCTGCCGGGTCGATGTCCGGCCACGACCACACGAACACCAGCGGCGTATCCATTTTGGCCAGGAACAACTGTCCGTCGCGGTACCGGAACCCGGAGCGGGTGTACTCGGCGGACTGCCGGCCGGTCCGGGACTTGTACCGCGGGTACCGGGCACGCTTGGCGAAGAAGCTGGTGTACGCGACTTGCTGGTGGCGGATCGCCTGTTGGAGCGGGACCGACGATACCTCGTTCAGCCAGGCCAGGTCTTCGGTTGCCTTCATGGCGGTCAGGTAGGCGTTGGCTTGGGTGAAGTTCGTCTTGACCTGCTCGCCGTGATACAGGGCGTGACGCCACGCGAGGGTCCGGTTCCACACGTACCGGACGCAGCCGAACGTGCGGTTGAGCACGCTCACCTGCTCAGCGTCGGGATACGCCCGGCACTTATACGCCATCCTCACAACAGCCCAGTTTACCAGGCACAACCCGAACAGGTAAGCGAGACACGCGGAAGGGGGAGCGGCGTTTCCTCCGCGGCCTGAAGGCCGGGGTCTCCACGCCCAAACATGATGACCGAGGTTCCCGTCGCTCCCCAAGGGGGGCCCGGGGGGATGGGTCCCACCGGAAAACAAGGAGCTGGCGGAGGCCCGCGTACTCCCGAGGACGTTCGGCGGGCGCTGGCCGAGCAGATCGGCAGCGGGCGGCTGCGCCCGGGGCAGCGGCTCGGCGCCGAGCGGGCGCTCGCGGCCGAGTTCGGGGTCAGCCGGGCCACGCTGCGCCAGGCGCTCGCGGTGCTGGAGGAAGGCGGCGTCGTCCGCCGGGTGCCGGGCCGCGGCGGCGGCACGTTCGTGGCCAAGGGCAAGATCGAGCGCGACCTGTCCCGCATCGTCGGCGTGCCCGCGCTGCTGCGTAGCCAGGGCGTGGTCGCCGGGACCCGGGTTCTGTCCGCCCGGCTGGCCGAGGCGGACGACATCACCGCGCAGGCGCTGCGCGCCCGGCCCGGCGAGCTGGTCGTCGACCTGGTGCGGATCAGGCTCGCCGACGGCAGCCCGTTCTCCCTCGAGCGCGCCAGGTTCCCGGCCCGGCGCTTTCCCGGGCTGCTCGAGATGCCGCTCGGCGGCTCGGTGTACGAGCTGCTCGAGGAGCATTTCGGCGCTGAGCCGACCGACGCGGTGGAGCGGATCGAGGTGGTCCTCGCCTCGCCCGACGAGGCGGCCATCCTGGACGTCGAGCCGGGCGCGCCGTTGATGGCGATCACCAGGACGACCACCGACCCGGACGGCGAGCCCTTCGAGTTCTCCCGCGACCTGTTCCGGGCCGACCGCACCCGGATCGTCGTCCGCACCGAGGGAGGCGGCGCCTCCCGGGCCGTCTCCGGCCGGGCCCGCGTCGTCGAACTGCACGCGCAGGAGGCTGCCGTATGAGTAGCAAGCCGGTGGGCCGGATCCGGTTCATGGACCGGCAGCGGGTCAACCTGGACGGCTTCGCGGTCGAGAACCCCGAACTCGGACTGACCGCTCTGCGCTCGCCGAACGACCCGGAGCCCAGCCTGGTCGTGACCGACGGCCGGGTGACCGAGCTGGACGGGGTGCCGGAGGCGGAGTTCGACTCGATCGACGCCTACATCGCCCGGCACGGCGTGGACCTGTCCGCGGCGGACGAGGCGATGGCGCTGTCCGACGTGGCCTTCGCCCGACTGCTGGTCGACCCGGCGGTGCCACGGCACGAGATCATCAGGCTGAGCGCCGGCGCCACCCCGGCCAAGCTGACCCGGGTGCTGGCCCTGCTCCGCCCGGCCGAGCTGGTCATGGCCATGACCAAGCTGCGCGCCCGGCGCACGCCGGGCAACCAGGCCCACGTCACCAACCGGCTCGACGACCCGCTGCTGCTCGCGGCCGACTCGGCCACCGCGGCGGCGTTCGGGTTCCGCGAGGTGGAGACCACCGTGCCGGTGCTCGGCGACGCGCCGAGCAACGCGGTGGCCTGCCTGATCGGGGCGGCGTTCGGCGCCGACGGGGTGCTCATCCAGTGCTCGGTCGAGGAGGCCCTGGAGCTCGAGCTGGGCATGCGCGGGCTGACCTCCTACGCCGAGACCGTGTCGCTGTACGGCACCGAGCAGGTGTTCACCGACGGCGACGACACGCCCTGGTCCAAGGCCTTCCTCACCTCCGCGTACGCCTCCCGCGGCATGAAGATGCGGGTTTCCTCCGGGGCGGGCGCCGAGGTCCTGATGGCCGGGGCCCAGGGCCGGTCGATGCTGTACCTGGAGGCGCGCTGCGTGGCACTGGCCCGGGCCATCGGCGCCCAGGGGGTGCAGAACGGCGGGATCGACGGAGCCTCGGTCGCGGCCTCGGTGCCCGGCGGGCTGCGCGAGCTGATGTCCGAGAACGTCATGGCGATGATGCGCAACCTGGAGTCCTGCTCGGGCAATGACGCCCTGATGAGCGAGTCGGACATGCGCCGCACCTCCCGGACGCTGCCCATCGCGCTGGCCGGCTCGGACTTCGTGTTCAGCGGGTTCGGGTCCATCCAGCGCTACGACAACATGTTCGGCCCGAGCAACTTCAACGCCGAGGACATCGACGACTTCCTGGCCATGCAGCGGGACTGGGGCATCGACGGCGGGCTGCGCACCGTCGATGCCTCGCGGCTGGCGGACGTGCGCCGGGAGGCCGCGGAGGCGTGCCGGGCCGTCTACGCCCACCTCGGCCTGGCCGATTTCACCGACGAGCACGTGGAGCTGGCGGTAGACGCGGCCGGGTCGAAGGACCTGGGGGAGACCGACACCCTGGCCGTGCTGGCCGCGGCCCAGGCCATCCGCCAGCGCGGGCTGACCGTGGTGGACATCGTGGCCGCCCTGGACGAGTGCGGGTATGGTCACGAGGCCGAACGGACCATGGCCTTCGCCCGGGCCAGGCTGTCCGGCGACTACCTGCAGACGTCCGCCATCTTCGACGAGCAGCTTCGTGTGCTGTCCCTGGTCACCGACCCGAACGACTACGCGGGTCCGGGCACCGGCTACGAACCCGCGCCGTCCCGGCAGGCCGAGATCGACGCCATCCGTCAGGCGCGCGGAGTCGCCGACCTGCGCGCCGAGCAGGCGGGGTTCGCTGTCCCCCTGCTTGCGGCCCGCGGCCCCGCTCTTCCCGGGCAAGGGCCGCGGGACGTCGTCATCGGGGTCTCGCCGGCCGTCGGCCGGGACGTGTGGCGATGCCTGTCCGGGCTGGCCGTGACCGACGTGCTGCGGGAGATGCTGGCCGGCCTGGAGGAGGAAGGCTGCGTCGGCCGGGTGGTCCGCTTCAGCGACAGCGTCGACCTGGGCCGGATCGGGCTGGCCGCGGCCCGGCTGGCCGGGTCGGGGATCGGCATCGGGCTGCAGGGCAAGGGCACCGCGCTGATCCACCGCCGTGACCTGGCCCCGCTCGCCAACCTGGAGCTGTACTCGGTGGCACCCTCGGTGACGCCGGCGCTGTACCGGCTGCTCGGCGCCAACGCGGCGCGGCACGCCAAGGGCGGCACGCCCGACCCGGCCAGGAACCCGTACTCCGACGAGGCCATCGAGGCCCGCTACCACACCACGGTGATCGCCCTGATGGAACTCGAACGCCGCCGCATGGTCCCCGGCGCCACCCCCGAAGAACTGAGCCTGGAGGGCCTGACGTGACCCGCCCCCGCACCCTCCCGCGGCCCGCGCGAACCACGACGATGTCACATTGCCGTGGTCAGAACCACCACGATGTCACATCGCCGTGGTTGGGCCGGACACCCAGTTGTAACGGCGGTGAGCAGTGTGACTGATGAGACTGCGATCCGGGCGCTGTCGGGGAAACCGGTGGAGGGGCTGACCGTGGAGGCGGTGCGGGCGGGGGAGGTCGGAGTGGCCGACCTCCGGATTCACCCGGAGACGCTGGAGCGCCAGGCGGTGGTGGCGGATCGGCACGGCAATCCGCAGCTGGGTGAGAACCTGCGCCGCGCGGCCGAGCTGACCCGGCTGCCCGACGACGAGGTGCTGGCCATCTACGAGGCGCTGCGGCCGGGCCGGTCCACGCCCGCTCAGCTCACCGAGTTGGCCACATCGCTCGGCCGCCGGGGGCTGCCTCGCTGTGCCGCGCTGCTGACCGAGGCGGCGGAGGTCTACGTCCGCCGGGGCCTGTCCGCATAGGGAGGCGGCCGGGTGTCAGTGATCGCCGGGGTCGACGTCGGGAACGCCACCACCGAGGTCGTGCTGGTGTCCGGCGGCAAGATCCTGGGCGCCGGCCGGGTGCCGACGCGCGGCCGGAAGGGCTCGCCGGGTTCGCTGCGTGGCGCTGCCGCGCTGGTCCGGCGGCTGGAACGTCAGCTCGGCGGCACGGTCGGCGAGGCGAGGATCGCGCCGCTGCGGGCGGTGGACACCGCCGTGGTGACCGTGCCCGGTACCGCCGGGCCGTCCGGCCGGCTGCGCGTGCTGGCCGCGGGCGTGCCCACCCCCGGCGGAACCGGCGCCTGCGCCGGGCCGCCGCTTCTGCTGGACGATGCACCGCCGGGCGGCGAGGCGGACGTGGTGGCCATCGTGCCGTCCGGCCTGCGCTACGACGAGGCCGCCGCGCGGCTGCGCGCCCTGCTGGCGGCCGGGATCAGGATCGGCGCGGTGCTGGTGTCCGGCGACGAGGGCGTCCTGGTGGCCAACCGGCTCCCCGGGGACCTGCCGGTCATCGACCAGGTCGACGCGGCCGCGGCCGCCGCCTGCGCACGGCTGGCGGTCGAGGTGTGCCCGCCCGGGCACACCCTGCGGGTGCTCGCCGACCCGGTCGCGCTCGGCGCCCGCCTCGGCTTGGCCCCGCTGAACGCGGCCGAGGCGGGGGACGCAGCCGCGGTGAGCCGGACGCTGGCTGACCAGCCCAACGCCGTGGTCGGCCTGCTGCCGGTGGCCCTCGGCACGCCCGAGACCCCGGCCGAACCGTGGGTGCTGACCGCGAGGGAAGGCCGCCTCACGCTGCGGGCCGCGTGCGCGCGGCTGCCCGGCTGGCCGGTCGGCACGGTGCTGGCATTCGGTACCGGGCAAGCGCACGGCACCGGTACCGGGGCCAGCGAGGTCGATGACCTGTTCGCGGTGGACCTGGCCACCGCGGCCGAGGCGGCCACCGCCCGGCAGGGCAGTACCGGCCGGGCGGTGCTGGTCGCCTCGCTGAGCCGAGCGGGCGAGGCGGACGCCGCGTCTGTCCTGGGCGACCTGCTCGGGGTGCCGGTTCACGGCCCGGTGAGCGAGCCGACCGCGTCCCGGCTCGGCGCCCTTACCACGCGGGGCGGCCGTGACGACGCGGTCGTCGTCGACCTGGGCGCTGGCACGATCGACGTGATCGGGCCCGGGGGCAGCGTGGTGGCCGCGGGCGCGGGGGAGTTGCTCACCGCGGCCGCGGCGCAGATGCTCGGCATCCCGCGCGCGTCCGCCGACTGGGTCAAGCGCGGGCCGTGCGTCCGGGTGGACGGCGGCGGCCAGCGGTTCGAGGGCGAGGACGGCCGCCGCGGCTTCCTGGACGCCCCGGCGCCCGCGTCCGCGGCCGGCATGCTCGCGGTGGAGGGCCCGGGCGGCTGGCTGCCGTTCGACCGGCACCACGGCCCGGGCGAATGGCGGGCCATCCGGCTCCGGCTCAAGCAGGCGGTGCTGGCGGCGAACTTCCGGCGGGCGGTGCGCACGCTCGGCCAGGACCCGGCGCAGGTCCTCGTGGTCGGGGGCCCGGCCGGGGACGAGGAGCTGCTCGGCGTGCTGGCCCGCTCGCTGCCCGACGGGGTGGCCGTCGGCCGCGGCGACGTCGGCGGCACCTGCCCGGGCGGGCCGCTCGGCCATCGCTACGCGGTCGCGCTCGGCCTGGCCCTGGCGGCGCCGTAAGACGCGGCTGGCCTCGATGGCGCGCTGATAGCGCCCGGCCAGCGTGCGCAGCGCGGCGATCAGCTCGGGCGACTCCACGACGGTGAAATCCGCGCCCAGCATTCCCAGGTAGAGCGCGAGCATTTCCGGATGGTCCGAGCCCGGCTCGAACGCGCTCGTGTCCTCCCCGAGGGACTCCACCTTCACCGGGATCGGCAGCCGGTTCCGCACGTACGCCGCGGGCGCGTGCACGATGACCCGGGCCCGGTACTGCCAGGTGGCCTCGCCGGCGCCGCGGGCGACACCCGCGGCGATCTCCTGGTCGGGCGGCAGGGCACGCGGGGTGAAGCGCGGGCCCGCCGGCGGCCGCGGCTCGATCCGGTCGACCCGGAAGGTGCGCCAGTCGTGCCGGTCCTCGTCCCAGGCCACCAGGTACCAGCGCCGCCGGTCGTTCACCAGCCGGTATGGCTCCGCCGAGCGCCGGCTGGCGGTCCCGGAATGGGTCCGGTAGTCGAACCGCAGCCGCTCGTGGTCCCGGCAGGCGCCGGCGATGAGGGTCAGCACGTCCGGGTCCACCCGCGGCCCGTGGAAGGGCACGGGCAGCGCGGACGAGGTGAACGCGCTGACCCGGTGGCGCAGCCGCGAGGGAAGCACCTGCTGCAGCTTGGCCAGCGCCCGGACCGAGGCCTCCTCGATCCCGGCTACGGAGCCGTTCGCCGCGGTCCGCAGCCCGATCGCCACCGCCACCGTCTCCTCGTCGTCGAGCAGCAGCGGCGGCAGGGAACTCCCCGGGCCGAGCCGGTAGCCGCCGGCCACCCCGGGGCGTGCCTCGACCGGATAGCCGAGCGCGCGCAGCCGGGTCACGTCGTTGCGGACGGTCCGGGTGGTGACGTCGAGCCGGGTGGCGAGCTCGGCGCTGGTCCAGTCGCGCCGCGCCTGGAACAAGGACAGCAGGCGCAGCAGGCGCGCCGACGTTTCCAGCATTCTCCGATCCTGCCGCCGATCTAGGAAAGAAATCTTCCGCTATTATTCCTAGCTTTCCTCGTGGACACCAGGCCGCCAACGAGGAGAAGAGATGAACGAGGACATCCAGCCGTTTCACATCGAGATCAGCCAGACCGACGTCGACTACCTGCGGCACCGGCTCGCCAGCGCCCGCTGGCCCGGTGAGCTGCCCGGCATCGGGTGGACCCGGGGCGTACCGCTCGGCTACCTGAAGGAGCTGGCCGGGTACTGGCACACGCGGTACGACTGGCGCGCCGCCGAGGAGCGGCTCAACTCCTACCCTCAGTTCGTCACCGAGATCGACGGGCAGCGCATTCACTTCCTGCACGTCAGATCCGATCAGCCCGGCGCCAAGCCGCTGCTGATCACCCACGGCTTCCCGAGCTCCGTCGCCGAGTTCCTGTACCTGATCGAGCCGCTGGTCAACCCGGCCGCGGGCCAGGCCTTCCACGTCATCGCCCCGTCCCTGCCCGGATACGCCTTCTCGACTCCGCTGAACGCGTCCGGCTGGGCCATGGGCCGGACCGCGCGCGCCTGGGTCGAGCTGATGCGCAGGCTCGGCTATGAGCGGTACGGCGTGCACGGCGGCGACATCGGCGCCGGCGTGTCGGGCATGGCCGCCGGTCTCGACGGCGAGCATGTCATCGGCGTGCACGTGGCGACCGATCCGCTGACCGCCGCGGCCACCGCAACCTTCCTGCCCGGGATGGCGGGCCGGCTCGACGAGAACGACCCGGTCGACAAGCTGATCCTGGAACGGATGGACGCGTTTTCCAGCGATGGGTCCGGCTACCTGGCGATTCAGAACAGCCGGCCGCAGACCATCGGCTACGGCCTGGCCGATTCACCGCTGCTGCAGCTCGCCTGGATCGCCGAGAAGGTTCACGAGTGGACCGACCTGCCGGTCGACCGCGACCAGGTGCTCACCACGGTCAGCCTGTACTGGTTCACCGGCTCCGGTGCTACCGCTGCGCACACCCTGTACGAGCAGGCGCACTCATCCGACTGGGGGCGGCCGCCCGCGGTACCACAGGGCTTCGCGGTCTTCGGGGCCGACGAGACGGTCCGCAAGCTGGTCCCCGCCCCGGCCGGCGCGCACTGGAGCGAGTTCCCGCGAGGCAGGCACTTCCCGGCGATGGAAGCCCCGGGCCAGCTCGCGGCGGACCTGCAGGCCTTCTTCGGTCCGCTGCGCTGACCGGCGCCGTGCCTAGGCGGGCGGCCACTCCTTGGCGACCAGGGTCAGCAGCTCATACGCGGCCACCGGTTTGCCGTCCTGGTTAGTCACGTCGGCGTCCCAGCGCACCTCGCCGTGCCCGGCGTCCTCGCGCGGGATGATCTGCTTGCAGGTCAGCGTCACGGTCAGCTCGTCGCCCGGGTACACCGGCGTGAGGAAGCGCAGGTTCTCCAGGCCGTAGTTGGCCAGCACCGGACCGGGATCGGGCTGGACGAACAGCCCGGCCGCGAAGGAGACGATGAGGTAGCCGTGCGCCACCCGGCCGTCGAAGAACGGGTTGGCCCGCGCGGCGTCGGCGTCCATGTGCGCGTAGAAGGTGTCCCCGGTGAATTCGGCGAAGTGCTCGATGTCGGCCAGCGTGACCTGACGCGGCCCGGCGACCACGGCGTCGCCGATCCGCAGGTCGGCGAGGGACTTGCGGAAGGGATGACCGCCATCGGTAGCCCGTTCGGTACCCGGGATCCAGCGGCGCGTGACGGCCGAGAGCACCCGCGGGCTGGCCTGCACCGCCGTGCGCTGCATGTGGTGCAGCACGCCGCGGACGCCACCCATCTCCTCGCCGCCGCCGGCCCGCCCAGGTCCGCCGTGCACCAGCATGGGCAGCGGCGACCCGTGGCCGGTGGATTCGGCGCCATCCTCGTGGTCCAGGACGAGGAGCCGGCCGTGCCAGGGCGCCAGGCCGAGGACCACGTCGCGGGCGAAGGAGGTGTCAGCCGTGACGACCGAGCCGGCCAGGCTGCCCCGGCCGCGGGCCGCGAGCTCGATCACCTGGCCGGTGTCCTGGTAGCCGATGATGGTGCTGACCGGACCGAACGCCTCGACCTGGTGCGGCTCGGGACGGTCCGGGTCGTCGGTCCGCAGCAGCAGCGGCGCCATGAACGCGCCGCGCTCGGCGCTGGCCCCGACCACGTCCACGTGGTCCGGGTCGCCGGACACGATCCGGCCGGCCGACAGCAGGGCCTTGACCGAACGGCGTACCTCCTCGCGCTGCTCCAGCCCGGCCAGCGCCCCCATCCGGACGCCTTCCTCGGCGGGGTTGCCCACCACGACCGTGGCCAGCCGGTCCCTGGCCGCCTCCGCCACCTGGTCCGCCAGCGCGGCCGGGACCAGGGCCCGCCGGATCGCGGTGCACTTCTGGCCGGCCTTGACCGTCATCTCGGTGACCAGCTGCCGGATATACAGATCGAACTCCGGGGTGCCCGGCCCGGCCTCGGGGCCGAGGATCGAGCAGTTCAGCGAGTCCGCTTCGGCGTTGAACCGGATCGACCGGCCGACGATCGCCGGGTGGGCGCGCAGCTGCTGGGCGGTGGCGGCCGACCCGGTGAACGCCACCAGGTCCTGCTCGCCGAGGTGGTCGAATAGGCCGCCGATGCTGCCGCAGACCAGCTGGATCGCGCCGTCGGGCAGCAGTCCCGAGCCGACGATGAGCTCGACCAGCCGGGCCGTCAGGTACGCGGTCTGGGTCGCCGGCTTGACCAGGCTCGGCACCCCGGCGATGAACGCCGGGGCGAACTTCTCCAGCGGCCCCCAGACCGGGAAGTTGAACGCGTTGATCTGGACCGCGACCCCGTGCAGCGGGGTGAGGATGTGCTGGCCGACGAAGGTACCGCCCTTGCCCAGCGGCTCGACGGCGCCTTCGGTGAGGATGGTGTCGTTCGGCAGCTCGCGCTTGGCCCGGCTGGCGTAGCTGAGCAGCACGCCGATGCCGCCGTCGACGTCGAACCTGGAGTCCCCGAGGGTCGCGCCGGTGCGGGCGGACAGCGCGTAGAGCTCCTGGCGGTGCTCACGCAGCAGCTGCCCGAGCGACTTGAGCAGCGCCGCCCGCTGGTGGAAGGTCAGCTCGCGCAGCGCCGGGCCGCCGGACGACCGGGCGTAGTCCAGCGCCGCCGCCAGGTCGATGCCCGCCGACGACACCCGGGCGACTTCCTCGCCGGTCACCGCGTCGAGCACCGGGCGCCCTTCGTCCGCCGGCTCGGTCCATGCCCCGCCCACGTAGCTGCGCAGCACCGTCATCGTCAGCTCCTTCTCCTGCCAGTCCCCCCAGTCACGCTATCTCCCGATGGCCGGTGACGCCGCAGCGCTTCAGTGCTTGAAAGACTGGCGCATCCGCTGGATCTCCGGCGGCGGCTGGGTCTGCGGGTGATGCTCCAGCACCGTGACGTGCCGTCGCATGTCGTCGAGCAGCAGGTTGGCCAGGTCCAGGCTGAAGCCGTTCCTGACCACGATGCGCATCACGGCCGTGTCGGTCATGTCGGCCGGGAACGTGTAGGCGGGTACCTGCCAGCCGCGCATCCGCAGCCGTTCTGATAGGTCGAACACGGAGTAGCCGGTGACGTCGTCGCGGAGCTTGAACGCGAACACCGGAAGGTCCCGGCCCTCGGTGAGCAGCTCGAACGGGCCCATCTTGGCGATCTCGCCGGACAGGTGGAGGGCTACATCCCGGCAGGTCTGGTGCACCCGCCGGTAGCCCTGGCGGCCCAGCCTGACGAAGTTGTAGTACTGCGCGGCGACCTGGGCGCCGGGCCGGGAGAAGTTGAGCGCGAACGTCGGCATCTCACCGCCGAGGTAGTTGACCCGGAACACGAGGTCGTCCGGCAGCGCGTCCGGAGTCCGCCACATGACCCAGCCGACCCCCGGATACACCAGCCCGTACTTGTGTCCCGAGGCGTTGATGGACGCCACCCGCGGGATCCGGAAGTCCCACTCCAGGTCCGGCTGCAGGAACGGCGCGACGAACCCGCCCGACGCCCCGTCCACGTGGATCGGCACGTCGTGGCCCTGCTCCGCCCGCAGCCGGTCCAGCGCCTGGCTGATCTCCTGCACGGGCTCGTAGCTGCCATCCATGGTGGAGCCCAGGATCGCGACCACGCCGATGGTGTTCTCGTCGCACCGGGCCGCGGCTTCGGCCCCGCGCAGGTGCAGCCGCCCGGGCACCATCGGCACGTAGCGCGGCTCGACCTGCCAGTAACGGCAGAACTTCTCCCAGCACACCTGGACATTCGAGCCCATGACCAGGTTCGGCTGGCCGGTGCCGGACCCGGCACGAGCATGAGACCGGGCCGCCGGCCGGCGGGCGCGCCACCGCCACAGCAGCGCCATCCCGCCGAGCATGCAGGCTTCACTCGACCCGGTGGTGGAACAGCCGGTCGCCTGGCTGCCGCGCGGCGCGTTCCACAGGCTGCTGAGGATGTTCACGCAGCGCCGTTCGAGTTCGGCGGTCTGCGGGTACTCGTCCTTGTCGATCATGTTCTTGGCGGCGCACTCGGCCATCAGCTTCTCGGCCTCGGGCTCCATCCACGTGGTGACGAACGTGGCCAGGTTGAGCCGGGCGTTGCCGTCCAGGATCAGCTCGTCGCGGACCACCTGAAGCGCGGTGCGCGGGAACATGCCGTGCTCGGCCAGCCGGTACCGCGGGATCTCGGAGCTCAGCTCCTGCACGTAGACCGGGCTGACCTCGATCGAATCGTCCTGGCTGGACTCGTCCACCTGAGTGTGCAGTGGCATGAACTTTCACTCCCGTCTCCCAGGCCGCGCGGGCAGTTCGTGACCGGGCTTCTCAGTGGCCAGGCTAGCCGTCGGCCCGGCATCCACCGAACGGTTGATGCCGCGGGGTACGGATGGCCGGCTGCCGGGCGGTCGCGCGGTGCGGCAAAGATGGCCGCGCAGCCGATCCGCCGACGGGGTGCGCCGGGCGAAGCTGGTTAAGGCGCCAACGGGGCGACCTAACGAAAGCGAGGCGCATGATGACGGCAGTCATCGAGGTGAGGGGGCTCACCAAGCGTTACGGGGGTCAGGCGGTCGTGGACGACATCGCGTTCCACGTGGATGCGGGTGAGATCTTCGGCATCCTGGGCCCGAACGGCGCGGGCAAGACCACCGCGGTCGAATGCATGGAGGGGTTGCGCAGGCGGGACGGCGGCGAGGTGCGGATCCTCGGCCTGGACCCGCTAACGGAGCGGCACCGGCTGCACCAGCGGATCGGCGTGCAGCTGCAGGAGAGCCAGCTGCAGGAGAAGCTGAGGGTGCGCGAGGCGCTCGAGCTGTACGCCTCGTTCTACCCGAACCCGGCCGACTGGCGCGAGCTGCTCGAACGCTGGGGGCTGGCCGGGAAGGCCGACACCAAGTTCGCCAGGCTCTCCGGCGGCCAGAAGCAGCGCCTGTTCATCGCGCTGGCCCTGATCGGAAACCCGGAGGTGGTGTTCCTCGACGAGCTGACCTCCGGGCTGGACCCGGGCGCACGGCACGCCACCTGGGACCTGATCAGCCAGGTGCGAGCGCAGGGCGTCACGGTCGTGCTGGTCAGCCACTTCATGGACGAGGTGGAGGAACTGTGCGACCGCGTCGCGATCCTCGAACGGGGGCGGATCGCGGCGCTGGACACCCCGGCGGGGCTGGTGGACCGCGCCGGGGGTGAGTACCGGGTTCGGTTCCGGCCGATGGCCCAGCCGGATAAACCAGGGCTCGACGAGCAGTCGCTGACCGCGCTGCCCGGCGTCATCTCCGCCGCCCGCCGCGGGGATCAGGTCGACGTCACCGGCACCGGCGACTTCGCCAGCGCCGTCACCGCCGAACTGGCCCGCAGGCAGGTCCTGGTGGCCGACCTGCGGATCGAGGGACGCAGCCTGGACAGCGCCTACGTGGCGCTGACCGGCCGGAGCATGGAAAGCTGAGGGAAGCAGACATGAACGGCTTCAGCAGGCTCGCCTTTGTCGAGACCAAGCTGTTCCTGCGGGAGACGGGCGCGGCCATCGGGGTGTTCGGGCTGCCGGTGGCGCTGGTCATCGGGTTCGGGCTGATCCCCGGGTTCGGAGACCCGCAGAAGGGCCTGTCCGGGCAGATCGGCACCGAGTACATCGCGTCCATCAGCGTCGCGATCGTGCTGGCCGTCCTCGGCCTGACCGGGGTTCCGATGGTCATCGGCCAGTACCGGGAACGCGGCATCCTGCGCCGCCTGGGGGTCACGCCGGTGCGCCCGCTGACCCTGCTGGTGGCCGACCTGATGGTGTGGGCAGCCGCGGCGATCCTGTCGGTGGCGCTGGTCATCGGGGTGGCCCGGCTGGCCTATCACGTGCCGGCGCCGCGCCTGGCGGGCTGGTTCGTCCTGTCGCTGCTGCTCGGTATCGCCGCGCTGTTCGCGCTCGGCCTGCTGGTGGCTTCGGCGGCGCCGACCGCCCGGAGTGCGGCCGGACTCGGCTGGCTGCTGTTCTTCCCGAACATGTTCCTGGCCGGCGTCTACTTCCCGACCGAGCAGATGTCGCCGGTGATGCGCCAGATCGGGAACTTCACCCCGCTCGGCTCGGCCATGCACGCGGTGCGGGACAGCTGGATGGGGGTAACCCCGCGGCCCGAATACCTGGGCATAATGGCAGCGTATGCCGTGATCGCGGGGGCGCTGGCGGCACGGTTCTTCCGCTGGGAACAAGCGTAGGAAAGGGTGAGCGCGGTGACGGTGCGCACGCCGGACAGCGGCTTCGAGGCGCTGGAGCAGCGGTACGAGTCCTTGACGCGGATCATTCCGTACCTGCTGCTCGTCGTCCCGCTGATCCCGTACGTGCTGTCGCAGAGCCCGACCGCGGGAGCGCTCGGCATCACGGTCGGCGTAGCGGCGGCCGCCGGGGTCTGGGTCAGCTGGATGGTCGTCCTGCAGCCGGGGTACATGCAGCGGCCATGGACGAAGCGGCTCTACTTCGTCGGCCTGCTGGCGTTCATCGCCGTGCTTACCCTCCGGAGCCCGTGGTTCGCGTTCTTCACCTGGATCGGCTTCCTGCACGCCTGGACGTACCTGACCGGTGTGTGGCGGTGGATCGGCTGCGCGGCCGTGGCCCTGTTCATCGGCATGGCCCAGTCCGGGGGATTTCACCGGCCGACCGCCTCGCTGGTGGCCATCTGGGTGCTGCTGGCCGGCGTCGACATGGTTCTCATCGGCGTCTTCTCGGTGCTGGGCATGAAAACCGAGGAACAGAACAAGGCGCGCAAGCAGATGATCGCCGAACTGGCCGAGGCGAACCACCGGCTGGAGGGGATGATCGCGGAGAACACCGGGCTGCAGGCCCAGCTGCTCACCCAGGCCAGGGAGGCGGGGGCGGGGGACGAGCGGCAGCGGATGGCCCGGGAGATCCACGACACCATCGCCCAGGGCCTGACCGGGATCGTCACCCAGCTCGAGGCGGCCCAGCAGACCGGCAACGACGCCGAGCGCGAGCGCCGGATCAGCAACGCCAAACGGCTCGCCCGGGACAGCCTGGCCGAGGCCCGCCGTTCGGTCCAGGCGCTGCGGCCGCAGGCGCTGGAGAACAGCAGGCTCCCCGAGGCGCTGGCCGACGAGGTGGTCCGCTGGTCGGCGACCAGCGGCGTGCCGGGGGAGGTCGAGACGACCGGTCAGGCGCGGGCGCTGCACCCGGAGGTCGAGGTGACGCTGCTGCGCGTCGCGCAGGAGGCGCTGGCCAACGTGGCCAAGCACGCCGGCGCCTCCCGGGCCGGGGTCACCCTGTCCTACATGGAGGACGTGGTGAGCCTGGACGTGCGCGACGACGGAGCCGGGTTCGCCGTGACCGAGCGCAACGGGCACCTGGCCGGCGAGACCCCGGCCGCGGGCGGCTTTGGCCTGATCGCGATGCGGCAGCGGGTCAGCCGCCTGGCCGGGCAGCTGGAGATCGAGTCGGAACTGGGGGCGGGCACGGCCGTATCGGCCAGCCTCCCCGCCATTCCCCTGGGGGAATCCGAGTGAGCCAGACCATCAGGCTGCTGATCGCCGACGATCACCCGGTGGTGCGCGACGGCCTCCGGGGCATCTTCGAGGCCAGCGGCGAGTTCGAGGTCGCGGGGGAGGCGTCGAACGGCCGGGAAGCGGTCGACCGCGCCGCCGCGCTCCAGCCCGACGTGGTGCTGATGGACCTGCGGATGCCGGTTCTCGACGGGGTCAGCGCGATCAAGCAGCTGGCGCAGAAGGGCATCGGCGCGCGGGTGCTGGTGCTCACCACCTTTGACACCGACACCGACGTGGTGCCCGCGATCGAGGCCGGCGCGACCGGCTACCTGCTGAAGGACTCCCCGCCCGACGAGCTGCTGCGCGGCGTCCGCGCCGCGGCCCGCGGCGAGGCCGTGCTCTCGCCCTCGGTCGCCACCCGGCTTCTCGGCCAGGTCAGGCAGCCGGCCAGGGAACCGCTCAGCCAGCGCGAGCTCGACATCCTGGGGCTGATCGCGCAGGGCTGCTCGAACCGCGAGGCCGCCGCCCGCCTGTTCATCAGCGAGGCCACGGTCAAGACCCACGTGCTGCACATCTACGCCAAGCTGGGCGTCAACGACCGCGCCGCCGCGGTGGCGGCCGGGTTCGAGCGGGGCCTGCTGCCGCGCCCCTGATCCTCGGTGTCATGCGCGATCAGCCCGGCCCGTTCGGCTCAATTGTCTTTCCTGATGTACCGGCAGAGCAGGAAACCGTCGTCTTCCAGGACGTGCGCCAGGGTCAGCGGCAGCGGCGTGGCGACGGGGCCCGTGCCGGGGGTCCCCGCCACGATCCTGGGCGCGCCCGGGCCGGCCATCAGCGGCCCGATGGTCAGGCACAGCTCGTCAAGCAGGCCAGCCTCGGCCAGCTGGGCGAGCAGGCGCGGGCCGCCCTCGGCGAGCATGCGCCGGTGGCCGCGTTGGGCCAGCTCGTCCACTGCGGTGGTGAGATCGACGGTGTCCTGGCCCGCGATGATGACTTCCGCGTACCGGGCCACCAGGTCCCGCCGGGCGTCCGGGGCGCTGGCAGTGGTGATGACGATCGTGCGGGCGTGCGCCGGGGCAGCGGTGATGAGCGGGCTGTCCGGGTCGAGATCGAGCCGCCTGCTGACCACCGCGATCGGCGGCGTCGGCGGCCGGCCCTCCCGGAGGTGACTCCACAGCTCCCGCGGCCGGGCGGGCTTGTACTTCTCCTCGCGGACCGTGGACGCGCCGACCAGGATGACGTCGCACAGCGTGCGGAGCAGCGCGAAGACCCGCCGGTCGGTATCGGAGGAGATGCCCCGCGTGAGGCCGTTCAGTGACGCGGCGCCGTCCGCGGTCGCGACCATGTTGGCCCGCAGCCAGAGACCGTCCGGGTAGGCGTAGAGCCTGGGCAGATCCGGTTCCCGGTCGGAAAAAAGCTCACGCAGGGTCACCCGGTGGACCGTAGCACGACCACGGCGCGGTCGCGGACCTCGATCTCCTCCTTCGGCGGGTGGATCGCGCCGGGGACGCCGGACGCCGTGTCGATGACGACCTCCCAGCCCGCCGCGTAGCCGGCCTCGGGCAGGGTGAACGTGAGCGGCTTGCTGTGCGCGTTGAACAGCAGCAGGAAGCTGGCGTCGGTGATCTTCCCGCCGCGCGGGTCGGGCTCGCTGATCGCGTCCCCGTTGAGGAACGCCGCGAGCGACTTGGCGTAGCTAGCCTCCCAGTCCGCGTCCGTCATGACCTCTCCGGCCGGGGTGAGCCAGACGATGTCGCCCTTCTCCGCTCCGGGGACCTGGCCGCGGAAGAACCGGCGCCTGCGGAACACCGGGTGGTCGCGGCGCAGGCCGGCCATCGTCTCGGTGAACTGCAGAATCTCCTGCTCGGCGGCCGCCTGGCTCCAGTCCACCCAGGAAATCGTGTTGTCCTGGCAATAGGCGTTGTTGTTGCCCTGCTGGGTGCGGCCCATCTCGTCGCCGGCCAGCAGCATCGGCACACCCTGGGACAAGAACAAGGTGACCAGGAAGTTCCGCCTCTGCCGGGCGCGCAGCTCGTCGATCGCGGGATCGCCGGACGGGCCCTCGGCACCGCAGTTCCACGAGCGGTTGTCGTCGGTGCCGTCCCGGTTGCCCTCGCCGTTAACCTCGTTGTGCTTGTGGTCATAGGAGACCAGGTCGGCCAGGGTGAAGCCGTCGTGGCAGGTGGCGAAGTTGACCGAGGCGACCGGGCGGCGCCCGCTCGTCGCGTACAGGTCGCTGGATCCGGTGAGCCGGGACGCGAAGTCCGGCACGGTAGACGGGCGGCCGCGCCAGAAGTCGCGGACGGCGTCGCGGTACTTGCCGTTCCACTCGGTCCACAGTGGCGGGAACCTGCCGACCTGGTAGCCGCCCTCGCCCACGTCCCACGGCTCGGCGATGAGCTTGACCTGGGACACCACGGGGTCCTGCTGGACCAGGTCGAAGAAGGTGGAGAGCCGGTCGACGTCGTGCAGTTCCCTGGCCAGCGCGGCGGCCAGGTCGAACCGGAACCCGTCGACGTGCATCTCCAGGATCCAGTACCGCAGCGAGTCCATGACCAGCTGGAGCGAGTGCGGGTGGCGGGCGTTCAGGCTGTTCCCGCAGCCGGTGTAGTCCAGGTAGCGCCAGCGCTCGGAGTCGGCCAGCCGATAGTAGGCGGCGTTGTCGATGCCCCGGAACGACAGCGTGGGCCCCATGTGGTCGCCCTCGGCGGTGTGGTTATAGACCACGTCGAGGATGACCTCGATGCCCGCCTCGTGCAGCGCCTTCACCATCGACTTGAACTCGCTGACCTGCTCGCCGCGCTGGCCAGCCGAGGAGTACCTGTTGTGCGGGGCCAGGAAGCCGATCGTGTTGTAGCCCCAGTAGTTGGTCAGGCCGCGGGCGACCAGGAACTGCTCGGCCACGAACTGGTGCACCGGCATGAGCTCTACCGCGGTGACCCCGACCCGCTGCAGGTGCGCGATCACCGCCGGGTGGGCAAGCCCGGCGTAGGTGCCGCGCTGCGCCGCCGGGACCTCCGGATGGCACAGCGTCAGCCCGCGCACGTGCGCCTCGTAGATGACGGTCTCGTGGTAGGGGGTCTGCGGGGCCCGGTCGTTACCCCAGTCGAAGAACGGGTTGATGACCACGTTCTTCGGCATGTGCGCCGCGCTGTCCGCGCTGTTCCGCTTCCTGGGGCTGGCGAACTGGTAGTCGAACAGCGACTCGTCCCAGCGGACGTCGCCCTCGACCGCCTTGCCGTACGGGTCGAGCAGCAGCTTGGAGCCGTCACAGCGCAGCCCGCGCGCGGGGTCGTGCGGCCCGTGCACCCGGTAGCCGTACCGCTGCCCGGGCGCGATGCCGGGCAGGTAGCCGTGCCACACGAAGCCGTCGACCTCGGTCAGCTCGACCCTGGTCTCGCTGAGCGTGCCGCTATCGTCGTCGGCCTCGTCGAACAGGCAGAGCTCTACGCGTTCAGCGACCTCGGAGAAAAGGGTGAAGTTCGTGCCCCATCCGTCCCAGGTCGCACCAAGCGGGTATGGCGTTCCCGGCCAGATACGCATTCGCCCCCTTCGGCGGCCAGTCGGGTCGCGTTCGGCCAGCGGCCGACTCTACCGGGTCAGCGTATGCCCGGAGGGACGTACGATACCGGATCGTGACCAGCGGATCGGGGTTCCTCGGTTTTCTCGAGGGCCATCTGGAGTTCTACCCAGATTTACGCGTCCGATTTATGCCATCCGATCTATGCCGGCGATTTATGCCGTCCGATTAAGCTGCGCTGCGCCTGGCTGATCCAGCCTGGGTGAACCGGTCGAGCATGACGTCGGCCACCTCGGCGCAGGCGCCGAGCGCGGGGGAGACGGCGGCCGCTCCCGCGGCCAGGGCGGTATGGCGGATCCGGTCGGCGAAAAAGCCCGGGGCTAGCAGGTAGGTGGCGACCACGACGCGGGGCGCCCCGTCCCGCAGCAGGCCGGCCACGGCTGCCGCCGGGGAGGGTTCGGCGGCCGAGGCGTAGGCCGGCCGGACGGCGAGCCACTCCGCCCTGGCCTGCCATCGCGCCGCGATCCGGGCGATCGTGGCGTTCGCCCCGGGATCGCTGGAACCGGCCGCCGCGAGCACCACAGCGGTGCACGCCGGGTCTAGGTGCGCGCCGGGATCCGCTTCGGCTAGGCGGCGGTCGAGCGCGTCAAGCAGGAACGGGTGCGGCCCGAGGGTGGCACCGTAGCTCACCCGCGGGTGTGATGCCCTGGCCAGCACCCGTGGGATGTCGGCCTTGCTGTGGTACGCCGCGGTCAGCAGCAGCGGCAGCACGGTCACCTCGCGGTCCGCCTCGATCGTGCCCAGGACCTGCGGCAGCGACGGCGGGGCGTGACCCAGGAAGGCGGTGCGCAGATCGAGACCTGGCGAGCGCCGCCGGGCCACCTCCGCCAGCTCCGCGATGGTGGCCGAGGCCCGGGGATCCGCGCTGCCGTGCGCGACCGCCACCAGGACCCCCCCTGGGCTAGCACCTTCACGCATGGAGGCCGCACTCCGTCTTGCCGGTGCCTGCCCAGCGGCCGCTGCGCGGGTCGGCGCCGGGCTCGACGCGGATCGTGCAGGTGGCGCAGCCGATCGACGGGTACCCGTCGTAGACCAGCGGGTTCACCAGCACGCCCTGCTCGGTGATGAAGTCGTCCACCTGCTTCTGCGACCAGCTGACGATCGGGTTGACCTTGACCATCTCCCGCCGGTCGTCCCACTCCACGACCTTGGTCTGGCGGCGGTTGCTGGTCTCGTCCCGGCGCACCCCGGTGATCCAGGCGTCGTAGTTGGTCAGCGCCCGCTCCAGCGGCTCGACCTTGCGCAGATAGCAGCATAGGTCGGGGTTGCGTCCGTAGAGCCGGGGGCCCAGCGCGGCGTCCTGCTCCTTCACGGTGCGCGACGGGGTGATGTTGAGCATCTTGACCGGGTACACGGCCTCCACCGCGTCCCTGGTCCCGATGGTCTCGGCGAAGTGATAGCCGGTGTCGAGGAAGACGACGTCGATGCCGGGCTGGACGCCGGCGGCCAGATGGATGATCACCGCGTCGGTCATGGACGAGGTGACGCAGATTCGTTCGCCGAACGTGTCCACCGCCCAGCGAATTACCTCTTCGGCCGGCGCGTCGGCGAGGTCCTCGGCGGCCTGTTCGGCGAGGGTTCGCATCTGCTCGGGGTCCTCCAGGGTGTTCCGCTGCGCGAGGCCGCGCGTGACGACGGGGCTCACAGTGTGACTCCTATTCCGGCAAAGCGTAGCTGGAAAGACCGGGTGCAACTGCGGCAATGCCATTCACCGTCGGCAGCGCCCTGCGGTTCGAGGTCCTCCTCGCCGCAGTAAGGGCAGTAGAAGGGGACGGCGCGGGTACTCATGAGAGTTCCTCGTCGCTGGCCCGGACGGTCCAGGCGGCGAAGCTCTCACCAGGCTCGCGAGCGGCGTCGAAGCGCCGCAGCACCCGTTCGACGTAATCCGGCAGTTCCTCGGCCGTGGTCTTGAGCCCGCGCACCTTGCGGCCGAATCCCGAGCCCGAGCCGTCACCGCCGCTCAGGCTGCCGCCCAGATGCACCTGGAATCCCTCGACCTGCTGGCCGTCCGGCCCGGTGACCAGCGAGCCCTTCAAGCCGATGTCGGCGGTCTGGATCCTGGCGCAGGAGTTCGGGCAGCCGTTCACGTTGATCGTGACCGGGACGTCGAAGCCGGGCAGCCGGCGTTCCAGTTCGCTGATCAGGTCGGCGGCCCGCGCCTTGGTCTCGACGATCGCGAGCTTGCAGAACTCGATGCCGGTGCAGGCCATCGTGTGCCTGCGGAACGCACTGGGGCGGGCCGGCAGGCCGGCGGCATCCAGCTCGGCCGCCAGATCCTCGGTGCGCTCGGGCGGCACGTCGAGGATGACCATCTTCTGTTCGGTGGTGGTGTGGACCCGGCCGCTTCCGTACCGGGCCGCCAGGTCGGCGATCACGTCGAGTGCGTCGGCCGACAGGCGGCCCACGACCGGCGCGAAGCCGACGTAGTAGTTCCCGTCACGCTGCGGGTGCACGCCCACGTGATCGCGGATCCCGTCGCGCGGCGCATCCGGAGCCGGGCCGTCCGGCAGGGCATGGCCGAGGTACTCCTTCTCGAGCACCTCGCGGAACTTCTCCGGGCCCCAGTCCGCGACCAGGAACTTGATCCTGGCCCGGTGCCGGAGGCGGCGGTAGCCGTAGTCCCTGAACAGGCCGGTCACGCCCGCCCAGACCTCGGCTACCTGGCCCGGCCGGACGAACGCGCCGAGCCGCTTGCCGATCATCGGGTTGGTGGACAGGCCCCCGCCGACCCACAGGTCGTAGCCGGTTTCCCCGTTCGGCTGGACGACGCCGACGAAGGCGATGTCGTTGATCTCGTGGATGGCGCACTGCGCCGGGCAGCCGCTGATCGCGGACTTGAACTTGCGCGGCAGGTTGGAGAACGCGGCGTCGCCGATGTACTGCTCGCCGATGGCGGCGATCTCCGGCGTGCCGTCGATGATCTCGTCCGCGTCGATGCCGGCCAGCGGGCAGCCGAGGATCACCCGCGGGGTGTCGCCGCAGGCCTCGGTGGTGGACAGGCCCACCGACTCGAGCGCCTCCCAGATGTCGGGGACGTTCTCGATCTCGATCCAGTGCAGCTGGATGTTCTGCCGGTCGGTTACGTCCGCCGTGCCGCGTGCGTAACGGCGCGAGATGGAGGCGATGACCCGCAGCTGGTCGTTGGACAGCCGGCCGCCGTCGATGCGGACGCGCAGCATGAAGTAGCGGTCATCGAGCTCCTCCGGCTCCAGCACCGCGGTCTTGCCGCCGTCGATGCCGGGCCGCCGCTGCGTGTACAGCCCGTACCAGCGGAACCGGCCGCGCAGGTCGGCCGGGTCGATGGAGTCGAAGCCGTACTTGGAGTAGATGTCGATGATGCGCTGGCGGACGTTGAGCCCGTCGTCGTTGCGCTTGTTTTCCTCGTTCTTGTTGAGCGGCTCGCGATAGCCGAGCGCCCACTGGCCTTCGCCGCGTTTACGCTTGGTTCCAGCTGCGACTGGCATGTGGGAGGGTCCTCCAGGTTCGGGGACGCGCGTGAGGTGAGAACCTGGGCTCCGCCGCTCCGCCGGGCCGCATTTCAGGCATGGTTCGGCCGCGGATCCGGCGGGGGAGCGCCCGGCATCGCACGCGCGCCCGGGACGTGAAATCCGGGCCGGCGATTAACGGGCGAGCAGACAGATGGCGCTGCGGATGCGCAGGAAATCGATGTGACGGCGCCCGACGAGCAACGGGTCCGTAACACTCATGAATCCAGGATCACATGTAACGAACCGGACTGTCCAGGCAGCGTCCGGCATGTGGACGGTGCGAAGGGTCACATCCGGCGGCATAAGCGTGGCAACAGGCCGGGACGCGGGGGTTATTCCCGCGGACCCCGGGCAGGCTGGCTGGCCGGCGGCAGGTGCTGGCAGTCACACCAGGTGCGGCCCGGGCACTCGTCATGGTGCCGCTTCCGGCACGGGACGCAGATCATCTCACCATTGTGCGACCGCTACTTGCATCGCGCCCCTTGACAGGGGTAAATCCCGGACATGCGCCAGGGCGAGTACCCGCTCCCCTTCCCGGACCGGCGGGCGGCCGGAACCATGCTCGGGGAGCGGCTCGCCCACGCCGTGGCATTGGGAGATTGGGCCGAACGGGCCATGGTGCTCGCCCTGCCCCGGGGCGGGGTCGCCGTGGCGAAACAGGTCGCCTCGGTCCTGGACGTGCCGATGAACGTGATCGTGACCAGGAAGATCGGATATCCGCGCCAGCCCGAACTCGGTGTCGGCGCGATCGCCGAGGGCCTGGAAACGGCGGTGTATGACACCAGCCTGCTCGCCCGGCTGTCGCTGTCACCGGCCGACCTGGCCCCGGTCGTCGCCTCCGAGCAGGCCGAACTGACCAGGCGGGTGCAGGTGTACCGGGGTGGCCGCCCGCTGCCGCGGGTAGCCGGGCAGGCCGTCATCGTCGTCGATGACGGCCTGGCGACCGGGGTGACCGCACGGGCCGCGCTGCGCTCGCTGCGTGCGGCGCGAGCGGCCTACCTCGTGCTGGCAGCCCCGGTCGCGGCGCCCGCCGCGGCGGGCGACATGCGCGCGGAGGCCGACCAGGTGATCGTCTTGGCGACGCCCCGGCGGTTCCGGTCGGTGGGGCAGTGGTACACGTCCTTCGGGCAGCTCACCGACGCCGACGTGCTGGCGCTGCTCGGCTAGGCGGCGTTGGCCCGGCGCATGCGACGACGGCGCTCGGCCGAACGCTCATCCTCGTTGAGGCCACCCCAGGTGCCGTACTTCTCAGGCCGCGACACGGCGTAGTTCAGGCACTCCAGCCGCACCGGGCAATCCGCGCAGACACCCTTGGCCTTGCGCTCCCTGATCTCCCGTTCGGGCTGGCGCTCGCCGTCCGGGCCGAAGAACAGCAACAGGTCTTCGCCCTTGCACGCGGCAGCATCTTGCCAGCCCCAGTTCGGGCGGGGAAGCACAGCCGACTGCCGACGTACCTGCGACATGGAACAATCACCTCAACCAAGATGCATCAAATGGTGCGTTACAGTAGAGCGTCAGGCTCGTGGATACGGGAACCAGTCCTGTCCGGAAGCCTCCGTTGCAAGATACAACGCGTCTTCCCGGCGTGGTGTTCCCGTGCACGGGTACGGCGACCGCTGTAAGCAAGTGGTTACCATACCGAACGGCTGGCGCCTGCGCGTCGGTTCACCCGTTCTTGCCAAACCATCGCGCGGGCCGCTGCATGCCCGTCGATAATGATGCCATCCGTGGTAGCGGTCTCGCACCCGGGGTGGCGAAATTCCCTACCTGAATTCCGGCCTCCAGCTAGCCTGCTGGAGAGTCTTCGTGACGAACTGGACCAAGAGAAGGGGGCAAGGCCACGATGGGCAGCATGTCAGCGTCGGACGCAGCTCCGCTGCCCCGGCTCGGCGAGGTTTTCTTCGACGTGCGCGGCAGCTCCCGCAGCATGCGGCTGAGCTGGTACGCCGATACCGGAGTCTCGGTCTTCAGCATCTGGCAGGGAGGCACCTGCACCGGCACGTTCCGGCTGCCGATGGAGGAGTTGCCGAGGCTGATCGACGCCCTGCAGCGCGGGGCGCAGGCGAACGACCCGCGCGGATTCGGCGGCTACGCCAGCCAGCTCCCCGGGGCGCCGACCGACCCCAGGCTGACGGCGCTGCCCGGTGGCTATGGCCGCGAGGCCGAGTTTACCGGCCCGGTGACCGGCGACTTCCGCGCGGTCCGGGCCGAGGACCCGGCCGGCACGATGGTGTTCAACCCGTCGCCGCAAGGCGCTCAGGGGCCCCGGGCGCTGCCCGCGGCCCCGCTGGCCCTGCCGGCCGGCTCGGGGTCCCAGGCGTCCCAGGACTACGCCGAGCCGTATTACCCCGAGCAGGGCTACGGCGGCGCGGCCAGTTCCTACGGCGGCCAGTACGCCGCGCAGGGACAGCAGCAGTATGCCGACCAGGGGAGGTACGCCGAACCCGGCCAGTACGCCGAACCCGGCCAGTACGCCGAACCCGGCCAGTACGCCGAACCCGGCCAGTACGCCGACCGCGGCTACGCCCAGCCGGGGTACCAGGACCACTCTTACGGCGACCAGCACGGCTACGGAGATCAGCACGGCTACGGAGGCCAGCAGCCCTACAACGAGCAGCAGTCCTACGGCGGCCGCGGCTACGAGGCGCAGGGGTACGCCGAATCTGCGCAGGGCTACCCGGACCAGGGCTACTCCGGCCAGAGTTACCCGGACCAGGGCTACTCCGATCAGGGTTACTCCAGTCAGGGGTACTCCGATCAGGGATACGGCGCGCAGGGCTACTCCGACCAGGGGCATGCCGAGCAGGGCTACCCGGGTCAGGGCTATAGCCAGCAGGGATACGGCGGCCAGGCCGGGTCTGACCCGGGTTCCTCGTACACGGGCCGGCACTACGCGAGCGAGTCCTATCAGGGCCAGGCGTACGGCGCCGATTCCTACTCCGGCTCCTACTCCGGCCAGGGCTATGACTCCGCGCCCGGTCGTGACCTCGGTTCCTATGACGACCGCGGCTACACCGGGTCCGGTTACCAGGCCCAGGAGCATCAGGGCTACGCCCAGGACGGCTACCAGGGCCAGCACTACCAGGGTCAGCACTACCAGGACCCGTCGTATCAGGAGCCGTCGTACCAGGGGCAGGGTTACCAGGAACAGCGCTACCCGGATGAGCGCTACCAAGATCAGCCGGTCCGCCAGGAGCCCGGCTACGAGGAGTACGGCTACCAGGGCTATCAGGAAGCGGACACTCCGACATACCCGAACCAGGGGTACAGCGAGTACGGCTACACCGGGCAGGATTACCCGGCCCAGGGCGACGCCCCTTCGTACCAGGACCAGGGGTATAGCACCTTCGGCTACGGCGCGCAGGACACCGGCTACCGCGGCGGAGGCGGGCACTATCCGGAACAGGATCCGGAGACCACCGCGAGCCAGCAGGCCGTCTCGTCGTTCCCCTACGAAACAGATCCGCCCACGCGCCGGGAACAGAGGCGGCGGCGCGGGCGTTAGAAGGTATCGGCCGGTGCGGCTGTGTCCCCGGGCCGCACCTACTGCCTTCGCGGAATACCGTTCGGCTGGAGCCGCGTTGTGCCTTTCGCCGAGAGGCGACCTCCGCACCGGTTTACGTGACGAAGGGCCGGCTGGCTTGCCAGCCGGCCCTTCGTTCTGCCCGGGCGCCTTACGCGGGTCCGGCCGGGCGCGGCTGCGGCTGCTCCGGCCCGCCTGGCGTGCCCGACTTGCCGTCCGGGGCCACCTCGGGATCCTCCGGTTCGGGACCCTGCCCGGGATCCTCAGGCTCGGGCGGGATGGGGCCGACCACGGAGTTGAGTACCTGCGAGTTGGGGATCGACATCACGCTGCCGTCGGAATCGAAACGGACGTAGGTGATCCCGATGTCGGTCACGGTCCCGTCGAGCGTGCCGCCGAGCGAGCCGGCCTGCAGCCGGATGGCGTCGCCCACCTGGAACGGCCGCGCGAAGAGCAGCACCATCCCGGCGAACACGTTGCCGAGTGCCTGCTGCGCCGCGATGCCAACGAACACGGTGGTCAGCGCGCCCCCCAGGACGAGCTGAGCGACCGGCACGGTGAACAGCTCCAGGGTGATCACCAGCGTGGTGAAGGCGCCCACGATCACGATGGCGTACCCGGCCACCGCCGCGTGCGCGGTGCCCAGCCTGGGCTGGAGCAGTTCCCTGACCTTCCCGGCCAGGCTGTAGGTCGCGACGGATCCGAAGACCAGGAACGCCACGGCCAGGCCCGCGGAGATCAGGTGGGCCGTCGTCTGGTTCATGCCCGAGAAAGGGCCCGAGTCATTTCGAGCCTGACGCGACAGGACCGCCGAGGCGATCGCCAGCAGCAGGGCGATGATCGACTTCCACGGCCTCGTCTTGCGTTTGACGCGCTCGACCTGCGTCGACAGGTCGATCTGCCTCCCGTTCTGCACCGCGCTCCTCCTCATCCGACCTATTCGCGCGCCTAACGCTATCCGGCGGCGGGCCGGGCTGGCTGATGACCCCGGAGAACGAAAAGCGCCGGGGAGCGGGTGCTCCCCAGCGCTTCCGGCGATGGGCGGTTACCTGAACAGTGCCAGCCAGACGGTGCTAGCTGATAAGGGGCCTGCCGACCGGGAAGCGTAGCCGCCCGGCGAGGCCGTTCGAGATGCCTGCCGCCGACGCGTAGAAGGCGACCAGGGCGGTGACCAGGCCGACGTACCCGCCGAATTTGACCGTGCCCGTGCTGCCGGCGAAGAGGCCGATGAACAGGATGATCTCGGTGATCTCCAGGGTGAGGAAGACGAGGAAGACCGCCATGTTCACCTGGGTGCTGAGGATCAGCAGGTAGGTGTTGATGATGGCGAACGTGAGCAGGATCCAGGCTATGTCGTGGTCGGCCGCTGCGGGCGAAGCTGCCTTGGGCGCGACGAGCAGGGCCCACAGGCCGAGCCCGATCCAGAAGCCGCCATAGGTGGAGAACGCGGTGGCGCCGAACACGTTCCTGTTGCGGAATTCCCACATGCCGGCCAGAAGCTGGGCGAACCCGCCGTAGGCGAAGGCATAACCGAGCCACGCATCGCCGGTGGCCTTGGTCATCCAGCCGGCGTTGGCGGCGGAAAGCAGGAATGTGGTCGCGGCAAACGCCGCGAGCCCGAGCGGGGCCGGGTCGGCGATGCCTGTAGCTGGGGCTGCGGTAGCGGGCTGGACTGTGCGATCTTCGCTGACGCTCAAATTCGATCCCTCCTGGTGAGGAATGGCTCGTCCGGCTCACGGCTACCATGCGGCGGCCGAGAGGGCCGGGGCGCCCGTCTTACTACCTGGCTGACATGAAGACCTTGTCTAGCTAACCAAAATCATCAGGCCTAAACCTTCACCCGGTCACATCGTGCTCAGATAGACCAGACGAAGATTCGTCAATAGCGTAACGCCGCAGGTGTTAGGGGGCGAGACCTCAATCGCCTCGCTCTCCAAAAGCCTCCAGATGCTGCCAGATGACGGTACCCAGATTCCGTTCTGGGATGCTTTGCGTCACGAAAATTTCGGATTAAGCCGCTGGGTAAAAGCGGATTCGGCCTGCTGCCGCCGGACGCCTGCCGGACGCACTGGATCCGGGGTTTCACCGCGTCCGGGCCGTTGCCGAGCGGCTGCCGAACGCACTGGATCCGGAGTTTCATGGCGTTCCAGTTGGTCCGGCGCACCCGGGCCCGCGTTGCCGATGGTTCCGATGTGACCTGAGTCCGGTTTCCGGGAACGAGCCGCCCGCCGACCGGGCCATCCGCCAGTTCCGGTCTCCTGCGGCCGGGGGTTCCGCCGGGTGCTGGGTTAGGATCAATAGGAACACGAGGAAAGGTCCGCGCCGATGACCGACCGAGCGATCCGTGCATCCGACAAGGAGCGCGAGAGCGTAGTGGACGTCCTGAGGGACGCGTACACGGATGGCCGGCTGACGCTGGAGGAATTCGAGGAGCGGACCTCAACCGCGTACGCCTCGAAGACCTGGGCCGACCTGCGTGAGCTGACCGTGGACCTGCCCGTCCAACCGGTGCTCGGCGCCGACCTGCTGCAGCGGCAGCGTCCGGTGCCCGCGACGCAGATGGTCCCGTCGGTACCCCGGCCGCGGCAGGGCGGTCGCGACCGGCCGCTGGGCCGGCTGCTGCCGGTCATCTTCGTCTGGATCATGATCGCGGCGGCGGCCGGATCGCCGGACACCGCGGCCGCGCTCTCCGTCGTGTTCATCTGCCTGCTCGCGTGCCGGGTAGGGTACGGGGGACGCTGATAACCGTCGGTGATGGCCGACGCGCGAGCCTGGGCCGTTACCCGGTAATCCACATCTCTGGCCTGGGCAGGCGGCTACTATGAGTCGGCCGACGTGGCGAAAATCTCGTCGGCGTGCCTGATCTTCCGGGGCTTGCGGGATCAGGGAAGGGAATCAGTATTTTCCGGCAGGCTCAGCGAGAGTCAGGAGGCGGTCGTTGTCGAATGCGACCACCGGCAGCGATCGGGTCATTCCCGGTCAGCCGCCGCCTCAGGAGGAACGGGGCCCGCGGCTGGCACGCCTCACCCGTCCCGCGGTAACGCACTGGCAATTCACCATCGCGCTCGCGGCCGCGGTCGCGATCCGGGTCATCGTGATCCTCGGCTACCCGCCGATCCTGTGGTTCAACGACTCTTACAACTACATCTACGACGCCGCGACGCATATCCCGGACGTGGTCCGGCCGAACGGCTACCCCTTCTTCATCGACCTGCTGCTGCCCCTGCACAGCGCGTACCCGCTGGCCATCCTGCAGGCGGCGATGGGTCTCATCATCGGCATCCTCATCTACGCCCTGCTGCGCCGGCGCGGGCTACCCTGGTGGGGGGCGACGCTGGCCGCGCTGCCGGTGCTGTTCGACTCGTACCAGCTGCATCTCGAGCACATGGTCACCGCCGACACGCTGTTCATTTTCCTCGGCATCGTGGCGATCGTGATCCTCTGCTGGAACGATCGCCCCTCGATCCCGGTCATGGCCGTGGCCGGCCTGCTCATCGGCTACGCCACCCTGGTGAGGTCGGTCGGCCAGCCCCTGCTCGTGGTGGTGCTGGTGGCCATGCTGGTCAGGCGGGTGGGCTGGCGGCGCCTGGTGACCCTGCTCGTGGCGGGTGTCGTGCCCATCGTGGCGTACATGGCCTGGTTCAACGGCTCCCACGGCCGGTTCGGGCTGACCGAGTCCTCGGGCACGTTCCTGTACAGCCGGGTCAGCACGTTCGCCGAATGTGACAAGATCAAACCTTCGGCCGGCGTCCGCGCCCTGTGTGACCCGACGCCGCCGTACCTGCGCCCGGTGTCGGGGGAGTACCTGTGGGCGGACCACGAGAACTGGCCGGACAACAAGGTCGCCACGCCGCTGTTCAACCTGTATCACTCCGCCGACAACCGACTCCGGTTCACGCCGAAGGTCAACAAGATGGCGGAGAAGTTCGCCCGGGAGGCCATCTTGGCCCAGCCGGTCAGCTACGTCCACGTCGTGGTCGACGACACGCTGCACACCTTCGGCTGGAACCGGCAGCCCGACCCGAACAACTATTACGGGAACGGCCCGGCCTTCCAGTTCGTCTCCGGCAAGGAACTGAACGCGCTGATCCCCTGGTGGGTGAACCCCGTCCGCGGTGACGCCACCGCCAACAGGATCTATCGGGCGCGGCAGGAGTTCGGCGGGCCGGGGCTCGGGAAGACGCAGGCGGTGCAGCCCTGGCAGAACCTGCTCCAGATGTACCAGCGGTACATCTACCTGCGCGGCACGCTGCTCGGCCTGATCGTGCTCATTGGCGCGGCCGGCGTGCTGGCCCGCTGGCGCCGCTGGGGCGGCATCGGCCTGCTGCCCTGGCTGGTGGGGGCGCTGATGATCGTGCTGCCGCCGATGACCGCCGGGTTCAGCTACCGGTACGTGCTCGCCGCCATACCCGCCACCTGCCTGGCCGCGGGCCTGGCGTTCGCGCGCAGGCCGGGGGACAAGTCAGTGGGCGCCCGGGCGGCCGATCTGCGCCGGCACCTTCGCCGCGGCGGCGCTGTCGATCAGGAATAGCGTCCGCTGCCGGCCGCGGGCCCCCGCGGCGGGCACCTGCATCGGCCCGGAGTCGGACAGTGCCATCGCGATCGCCTTCGCCTTGTCCGGGCCCGAGCAGATGATCCAGACTTCACGGGCGGCCTGAATCGACGGCAGGGTCAGCGACAGCCGGGTCGGCGGGGGCTTGGGGGAGCCGCGCACGGCCACCACCGGCCGCTCGTCGTACAGCGCGGGCTGGCCGGGGAACAGCGACGCGACGTGCCCCTCGGGTCCGATGCCGAGCATCAGCACGTCGAACGACGGCACCGGACCGTGGTCTTCCGGCGTGGTCGCGGCGGCCAGCCAGGACGCGTACCGGGCGGCCGCGGCCTCAGGGTCGTCGCCGTCCGGTCCGTCCGGGCCGGGCATCGGATGCACCCTGGCCGGATCGACATCCACGTGGTCGAGCAGGGCCGAACGGGCGCCGGTCTCGTTCCTCTCGGGGTCGCCTGCGGGGAGAAACCGCTCGTCTCCCCACCAGATGTCCAGGTGCCGCCAGTCGATGGCGTCCCTGGCGGGCGTCGCGGCGACCTCGTCGAGCACCCTGGTGCCGATGCCGCCCCCGGTGAGCACCACTGACGCGGTGCCCCGCGCGGCAATCGCGTCGACCAGCCTGGTGACCAGGCGCGCGGCCACGGCCTGGGCGAGCAGCCTGGCGTCCCGGTGGACGATGACCTCGGGCACGCTCATGGAGCCGAGCTTCCCACGCCCGCGGCCAGCGCGCGCAGCGTCTCGGCGTAGACCTCGTCCGGCTCGAGCCTGCGCAGTTCCTCGGCGACTAGCTCGGCGGTGTCGCGCCGGTGCAGGGCTACCCGGCGTTCCGGGCGTCCGGGCCAGGACAAGGTGGCGTTGCGGCCATCCGGCCGGGACAGCGCGACCTTCCCGTCCGCGGTCTCGAAGTTCACCTCGGTGATCCCGGGCCCGCCGGACTCGCCTCGCCGCACATCGAGGCCGAGTCGCTGCCCCAGCCAGGCCGCGATCAGGTCCGCGCTCGGGTTACCCGGCTCGGCCAGGACCTCGCCGCGGAGCAGTTCGGGATAGGGCTGATCGAGGGTGGCCGCGAGCAGCGAGCGCCAGGATGTCGCCCGGGTCCAGCTCAGGTCGGTGTCACCCGGCTTGTACGCCTTGGCCAGGGTCAGCAGCATGTCCTTGGGCGTCTCGCTGGCGGCCGCGTCGGTCACCCGCCGCTGGGCCACCGCGCCGAGCGGGTCCCCGCCCGGCGCGGACGGCGCTACGTCCGGCCACCAGGTGACCACGGGCACGTCGGGCGCGAGCAGCGGCGCGAGCACCGAGTCGGCGTGCTGGCCGAGCGGCCCGTACATGCGCAGGAGGATGGTCTCCCCGGGGCCGGTCTCGCCCACCCGGATCTCGGCGTCGAGCCGCGATTCGCCCTTGGGCTTGCGGGTGATGACGGCCAGGATCCGGCTCGGATGCTCGCGGCCGGCCTGGCTGGCGGCCCGGACCGCGTCGTACTGCTCGGACTCGTCAGTGACGATGATCAGCGTCAGTACCGTACCGGAGGCGGGACCGCCCATCCGACGGCGGGCCTGGGTCAGCGCCTCGTGGATCGCGCCGGTACTGGTGTCGGTCAGGTCGATGGTCATCGGAGCCTCTCTAGAGCCGGCGCCATGCTCGGTTATCCCGTGCCATCAGCGCGTCGGCCGACGGGGGTCCGGCCGTGCCCGCCGGGTACTGGTCCGGCTTGGTGCGGGAAGCCCAGAAGTCTTCCACCGGGTCGAGGATCCGCCAGCCCAGCTCGACCTCGGCCTGCCGGGGGAACAGCGGCGGGTCGCCGATGAGCACGTCGAGCAGGAGCCGCTCGTAGGCCTCGGGGCTGGACTCGGTGAACGACTCGCCGTAGGCGAAGTCCATGTTCACGTCGCGGACCTCCATGGCCGTGCCCGGCACCTTCGAGCCGAACCTGACCGTGATGCCCTCGTCCGGCTGGATCCTGATCACCAGCGCGTTCTGGCCGAGTTCCTCGGTGTCGGTGGCGGAGAACGGCAGGTGCGGCGCGCGCTGGAAGATCAGCGCGATCTCCGTCATCCGCCGCGGCAGCCGCTTGCCTGCCCGCAGGTAGAACGGCACTCCGGCCCAGCGCCTGGTGTCGACGCCGAGCCGCAGCGCCGCGTAGGTCTCGGTGCGGGAGTCCGGGGGAATCCCGTCCTCCTCGAGGAAACCGTGCACCTGCCGGCCGCCCTGCCAGCCGGCCGTGTACTGCCCGCGCGCGGTGCCCTCGGCGATGTCGGCGGGCAGCCGGACCGCGGATAGCACCTTCTCCTTCTCCATCCGCAGCGAGTCGGCGTCGAACGCGACCGGCTCCTCCATGGCGACGAGCGCGAGCAACTGCAGCAGGTGGTTCTGGATCACGTCGCGCGCGGCGCCGATGCCGTCGTAGTAGCCGGCCCGGCCGCCGATGCCGATGTCCTCGGCCATCGTGATCTGGACGTGGTCCACGTAGCCGCGGTTCCAGATCGGCTCGTACATCTCGTTGGCGAAGCGCAGCGCGAGGATGTTCTGCACCGTCTCCTTGCCGAGGTAGTGGTCGATGCGGAACACGGCGTCCGGCGGGAAGACCTCTTCCAGGATGTCGTTCAGCTCGCGCGCGCTGGCCAGGTCGTGGCCGAACGGCTTCTCGATGACCACCCGCCGCCAGCCGCCAGCCGAGGGGTCGGACAGGCCGCTGCGCTTGAGCTGCTGCACCACGGTCGGGAACTGGCCGGGCGGGATCGACAGGTAGAACGCGTAGTTCCCGCCGGTGCCCCGCTCCTCGTCCAGCCGCATGACGCACGATGCCAGCTGGTCGAACGCCTCGTCGTCGTCGAAGGAACCGGAGACGAACCTGACGCCCTCGCTGAGCTGCTGCCAGACCGCGTCCCGGAACGGCGTCCGCGCGTACTCCTTCACCGCCCGGTAGGTGAGCTGGGCGAAGTCCTCGTCCGCCCAGTCCCGGCGGGCGAAGCCGACGAACGAGAAGCCCGGCGGCAGCAGGCCGCGGTTGGCCAGGTCGTAGATGGCCGGCATCAGCTTCTTGCGCGCCAGGTCGCCCGTGACACCGAACATGACGAGGACGCATGGCCCGGCTACGCGGGGGATGCGCCGGTCCCTCGGATCGCGGAGCGGATTACGCGATTCGGACATCTCATGCAATCCCTTGATGACACCCGGGTTCCCCGGGGCCAGGCCCTCGTCGTCCGTCACTCACTGCTCCAGGTTGGTTCTGATCGTCTCGAGCAGCTCGTTCCACGACGCCGCGAACTTCGCCACTCCCTCGTCCTCGAGCACCTGCACCACGTCGTCGTAGCTGATGCCGAGCTCCTCGAGGTCGGCGATGACCTGGCGCGACTGGTCGTAGGTCCCGTGCACGGTGTCGCCGCGGAGCTCGCCGTGGTCCGCGGTCGCCTTGATGGTGGCCTCGGGCATGGTGTTCACCGTGTCCGACACGACCAGGTCGACCACGTACATCGTGTCGGGGAACGTCGGGTCCTTGGTCGAGGTCGACGCCCACAGCGGCCGCTGCACGTTCGCCCCGCTGGCCGCGAGCGCCTGCCAGCGCTCTTCGGCGCACTTGTTCTCGAACAGCTCGTAGGCCAGCCTGGCGTTCGCGATGGCCGCCTTGCCGCGCAGCGCCGCGGCCTCCGGGGTGCCCAGCTTGTCCAGCCTGGCGTCGACCTCGGTGTCCATCCGGCTGACGAAGAACGAGGCCACCGAGAAGATCTTGGACAGGTCGTGCCCGTTCGCCTTGGCCTTCTCCAGGCCGGCCATGTAGGCGTCGATGACCTCGCCGTGCCGCTCCAGGGAGAAGATCAGCGTGACGTTGACGCTGATGCCCTGCGCGATGGTCTCGGTGATCGCCTCCAGGCCCTCAGGCGTGGCCGGGATCTTGATGTAGGCGTTGGGCCGGTCGACCATCCACCACAGGTTCCTGGCCTCGGCGATGGTCTTCTCGGTGTCCTTGGCCACCCGCGGGTCGACCTCGATCGACACCCGGCCGTCCTGGCCGTTCGTGGCGTCATACGCCGGGCGGAGCACGTCGCAGGCCCAGCGGATGTCGTAGGTGGTCAGCGCGCGGGAAGCCTCCTCCACGCTGACGCCGCGGATCTTGAGGTCCTTGACCTGCTCGTCGTAGGCGTCGCCCTGGGACAGCGCCTTGGCGAAGATCGTCGGGTTCGAGGTCACGCCGACGACGTGGTAGTCGTCGATCAGCGACTGCAGGTTGCCGGTGCGCAGCCGGTCGCGGCTGATGTCGTCCAGCCACACCGACACCCCGGCCTCGGAGAGCTGTCCGAGAACGTCAACTGACACGGTTCTTTCCTTCCCTGCGCGGCCCGGGGCCGGTACTAGACCCGGGCCAGACTGTCGCGTGCGGCAGCGGCTACCCGCTCCGCCGTGATGCCAAACTCCTCGTAAATCTTCTGGTAAGCGGCCGAGGCACCGTAGTGGTCTACTCCGATTGAAGCGCCCGCGTCTCCCACAAACAACTTCCAGGGCGGGGTAATCCCGGCTTCGACCGAGACCCGGGCCCTGATCGTGGGGGGCAGGACTTCGCGCCGGTAGGATTCGTCCTGCTCGGTGAACCACTCGACGCACGGCATGGACACGACCCGGGCCGAGACGCCGTCGGCGGCCAGCAGTTCGCGGGCTTCCAGGGCGATCGAGACCTCGCTGCCGGTGGCGATCAGGATGACGTCCGTCCCCGGGGCCAGCACGTACCCGCCCTGGGTCACCTTGGCCGCGCCCTCCAGCTCGCCGGACCGGTCGAGTATAGGCAGGTTCTGCCTGGTCAGGCACAGTGCCGCGGGCCGGGCCCGCTCCAGGATGGTGCGCCAGGCCACCACGGTCTCGTTGGCGTCGCCGGGCCGGATGACCTCCAGGTGCGGGATGTTGCGCAGCGACCACAGGTGCTCGACCGGCTGGTGGGTGGGACCGTCCTCGCCCAGGCCGATGGAGTCGTGCGTCCACACGTAGGTGACCGGCAGCTCCATCAGGGCGGCCAGCCGGACCGCCCCCCGCATGTAGTCGCTGAACTGCAGGAACGTGCCCCCGTATGGGCGGGTCCCGCCGGACAGCGCGATCCCGTTGAGGATGGCGCCCATGCCGTGCTCGCGGATGCCGAAGTGCATGGTCCGCCCGTACGGGTTGCCCGGCCACATCGCCGTCTGGTGGTTGGCCGGGATGAAGGACGGCTCACCCTCCATCGTGGTCAGGTTGCTCTCGGCCAGGTCAGCCGAGCCACCCCACAGTTCGGGCAGCACGGGCGCCAGGGCGGTGAGGATCGTGCCGGACGCCTTGCGCGTGGCTATGCCCTTGGCGTCGGCCGGGAACTCCGGCAGCACCTTGGTCCAGCCGTCCGGCAGGCGGCGGACCGCCATCCGGTCGAACAGCGCCTTGCGTTCCGGGTTGGCCTTGGCCCATTCGGCGAACGGCCCTTCCCACTCCGCGTGCACCTGCTTGCCGCGCTCGGAGACCTGGCGGGCGTGGTTGAGCGCGTCTTCCTCGACCGGGAAATCCACGTCGGGGTCGAAGTGCAGGATCTCCTTGGTGGCCTTCACCTCGGGTACGCCGAGCGCGGAGCCGTGCGCCGCGCCGGTGTTCTGCTTGTTCGGGGCCGGCCAGCCGATGATGGTCCTCAGCGCGATGAAGGACGGCGCCTCGGTGTGCTCCCTGGCGTTCAGGAGCGCCTGGTACAGGGCGTCCACGTCCTCGTGGTAGCCGCCGCGCGGCCCGACCCAGTCCACCTTCTGCACGTGCCAGCCGTAGGCCTCGTAGCGTGCGGCCACGTCCTCGGACTTGGCGATGTTGGTGTTGTCCTCGATCGATATGTAGTTGTCGTCGTAGAGGACGATGAGGTTGCCTAGCTCCTGGTGGCCCGCCAGCGAGGAGACCTCGTGGCTGACGCCTTCCTCGATATCTCCGTCGGAGACGAAGCAGTACACGAAGTGGTCGAACGGGCTCGTGCCGGGCGCGGCGTCCGGGTCGAACAGGCCGCGCTCGCGGCGGGCGGCCATCGCCATGCCGACCGCGTTGCCGATGCCCTGGCCGAGCGGGCCGGTGGTGGTCTCCACGCCGGGGGTGAGCCCGTACTCCGGGTGCCCGGGGGTGATGCTGCCCCAGGTCCGCAGCGCCTTGAGGTCATCCATGGTCAGGCCGTAGCCGGACAGGTAGAGCTGAATGTACAAGGTGAGGCTGGAGTGGCCGCAGGACAGCACGAACCGGTCCCGGCCCGGCCAGCGGGGATCGGCCGGGTCGTGCCGCATCACCCGCTGGAAGAGCAAGTAGGCCGCGGGCGCCAGGCTCATCGCGGTGCCCGGGTGGCCGTTGCCCACTTTCTGGACCGCATCCATGGCGAGGACCCGGATGAGATCGACGGCACGCTTGTCGGTCGCCGTCCAGTCAAGATTGGCCTGAGTGGTCACGCCACGAGCTTATCGGTCAAGCGGTTCCGGCTGCTTGCTGGGTGCGGTCGCCGCCGGCCCTGTTCGCGCAGTGTTTACCGGGGCCCGCTCGTGCACGGTGACGTACAGGCGCAGCACGGCGATCCAGACCAGCACGGAGCCGGTCACGTGGACCCAGACCAGGCCGGCCGGGAGGTGGGTGAAGTACTGGATGTAGCCGACGACGCCCTGCGATCCCAGCGCCGCGAGCACGATCCAGCCGGCCCGGACCGCCCGCCTCGGTGCCGCGGACAGCCGCAGCACGAGCACCAGGGCGATGGCCAGGCCGGCCAGCAGCCAGCCGATGTCCGCGTGAAGCTGGGTGACCCCCTCCAGGGGCAGCTGGTACCGGGGCACGCCCGCGTCGCCGGCCAGCGGCCCGGTGCCGGTGACGACCGTCCCCGCCGCCAGCATCAGGCAGGTGACCGCGACCAGCGCCGCGGAGATCACCCGCAGGTCGCGCCGTACCGGAGCTGTCGCAGGCACCCGGGACGTGTCGGCCAGCGCCGCGCACCGCATGTGCAGGGCGACGGCGGCGGCCACGACGGCGGCAGAGACCAGGAAGTGCACCGAGACCGTGGCCGGGCTGAGCTTGGTCAGCACGACGATCCCGCCGATCACCGCCTGCGCCACCACCCCGAGCGGCTGGGCCGCACCCAGCCACACCAGGTCACGCCGACGCCGGCCGTCCGGCCGGAACCGCCAGGCCGCGATGAAGATCAGCGCGGCGATGATGACCAGCGGGAAGTTCAGCAGCCTGTTGCCGAACTCGATCCAGGTGTTGAGCAGGGTCTGCCCGGCGTTCTTGCTGGCCACGACGTCCGCCGTGCTGCACTGCGGCCAGTCCGGGCAGCCGAGCCCGGACGCGCTGAGCCGCACCGCGGCGCCGGTGGACATGATCACCGTGTCGGCGATGACCCCGGCCAGCGCGAGCCGCCGCATCGAGACCGGCGTCGGCGCGAGCACCGGCCTGGTCCAGGACTTCAGGGCGACGAGCACGCCCTTATGGTAGAGCGCTGCCCTGCGTCACCGGAGATGTCCCCCGCGTCTGGTGCTGCGCGGCCCCGGCGCAGGCCGCCATCACGCAGCAGATGGCCAGCCACTCCACGGCGCTCAGGTGCTGGCCGAGCAGGGCCAGCCCGATCAGCGCCGCCACCGCCGGCTCCAGGCTCATCCACACCCCGAACAGCCGCATCGGTATCCGCCGCAGTGACTCGAGCTCGAGCCGGTAGGGGATGACCGAGGACAAGATCCCGATCACGGCGCCGGTGGCCAGCACGGCCGGCCGGAACATGGCACTGCCCCCCGCGATCAGCGCGGGCGGCGTGACGATGAGGGCCGAGACCACCATGGCGATGGCCAGCCCGGCCGACCCGGGGAAGCGCTGCCCGGTCGCCGAGCTGAGCACGATGTAGGCCGCCCAGCACGTCGCGGCCAGGACTGCGAACAGCACCCCGGCCAGGTTGAGATGCCCGTGGCCGCCCTGGGTCAGCAGCACCACCCCGGTCGCGGCGAGCACGACCCAGCCGACGTCGCGCAGATGCCGGGATCCGGCCACCGCCACGGCCAGCGGGCCGAGGAACTCGATGGTGACGGCGACCCCGAGCGGGATACGGGCGAACGACTGGTAGATCGAATAGTTCATGACCCCCAGGGAGATGCCGAACGAGATGGCGATGGCCGCATCGGCGACGGCTCTCCGCTTCTTCAGGTCACGCACCGACCGGGTGAAACCACGCCCCGAGATCACCACCATGGCCAGGGCTGACGTCCACAGCCGCAGCCCGGTTACCGCCGCGGGCGGAACCTGCCCGAACAGCCGGTCCGCCAGGCCGGCGCCGCACTGGACCGACACGATCCCGATGAGGATCATGGCGGCGGGCAGCACGAACTGCGCCCGGCCCGCGCCCGGCTGGATATTCCGGAAGTGAACTATCCGGGGCGGTGCTTTTACTCCCACCTGAAAGTCCGCGCCGCCAGGGTGATCGCCACGGCGGCCCAGATCAGCAGCGTGACCGCGTTCCCGGCGGGGAAGACCGCACCTTGCTGCAGCACGCCGCGCAGTCCGGTGGACAGCGCGCCGGTCGGCAGCAGCTCCAGGACCGGCCGCGCGCCCGCCGGGAACTTGGCCAGGGGGAAGATCACACCGCCCACGCCGAGCAGCACGATGTAGACCAGGTTGGCCCCGGCCAGCGTGGCCTCGGCGCGCAGCGTGCCCGCCATCAGCAGGGCCAGGCCGCTGAACGCCGCGGTGCCGAGCAGGATGAGCAGCGGCACCACGACGACCGCGGCCGGGCTGGCGTCCGGGCGCCAGCCGATGGCCGCGGCGACGATCAGGATCAGCGCGCACTGCAGCAGTTCCACCGCGATCACGGTGGTCGTCTTGGCCGCGATCAGCCCGGGGCGGGACAGCGGAGTGGCGCCGAGCCGCTTGAGCACGCCGTACCGCCGCTCGAAGCCGGTGGCGATGGCCTGGCTGGTGAACGCGGTGGACATCACGGCCAGCGCGATGATGCCCGGGGTCAGGAAGTCGATCCTGCTCATCCCCGTATCGAAGTTCACCAGCGGCTCGAGGCCGAACGCGACCAGCAGCAGCAGCGGGATCACCAGCGTGAGCAGGAGCTGCTCGCCGTTGCGCAGCAGCGTCCTGGTCTCCAGCGCGGCCTGGGCGGCGATCATCCGCCGCAGCGGCGCCGCCCCTGGAGCTGGCGCAAACACCGGCGCCTCGACCGCGTCGGGCGTCATGAACGCAGCTCCTTCCCGGTCAGCTCCAGGAACACGTCCTCCAGCGTGCGGCTCTCGATCCGCAGGCTGGTGGCCAGCACGCCGCGCTCGGCGCACCAGGCGGTGACCGCGGCCAGCAGCAGCGGGTCGACCGCGCCGTGCACCTCGATCACGTAGTGCCCGGCCGGAGACTCCTTGGCCAGGCTGGCCGGCGGAAGCGCCGCGAGCAGGCTCTCGATGTCCAGGCCCGGCTCGGCCCGGAACCTGAGCTGGCCCACGGTCCCGGTGAGCTGGCCGGGTGTCCCCGCCGCCACCAGCTGGCCGTGGTCGATGATGGCCACGTAATCGCAGAGCCGTTCGGCTTCTTCCATGAAGTGAGTGGTCAAGATGATGCTCACCCCGGCCGAGCGCAGCTGGCCGATCAGATCCCAGGTGGCGTGCCTGGCCTGCGGGTCCATGCCGGCCGTGGGCTCGTCGAGGAACACGAGCTCGGGGCGGCCGATGACGGCCGCGGCCAGGGACAGCCGCTGCTGCTGCCCGCCGGACAGGCGCTTGTAGGGGGTGCGCGCGACCGCGGTCAGGCCAACCAGGTCGAGCAGCGCCGGGACGGCGACCGGGCTGGTATGGAACCGGCTCAGCAGGTTCAGGTAGTCGGCCGCGGGCACCGACTGAGGGATGCCGCCGGACTGGAGCATCACGCCGACCCGGGGCCGGAGCGCCCTGGCATCGCGCACCGGATTCAGGCCGAGGACACGCACTGTGCCCTGGTCGGGCTTCCGGTAGCCCTCACAGATCTCGATGGTGGTGGTCTTGCCCGCCCCGTTCGGTCCCAGGATGCCGGTGACCGTCCCGAGCGCCGCGCTCAGCGTCAGCCCGTCCACCGCCGTGGTCTGGCCGTACCGCTTGACCAGCCCGCCGATCTCAACGGCTGGCATCTGCGGGACCGTGCTCACGGACGCGAGTCTACGGCGACAGGAGCCCGCGCAGCGTGGCGGTGTCGATGATCTGGGCCCGCCTCGGGAAGATCCGGCCCAGCAGGACATCGCGAGCTCGCTATGCTGCGCATGATGCCGGCTCGCCCGGCGGCCACGAACATGATCGCGTCGACGCCCTCGCGTCACGTACCGATTCAGGGAGGACGGTCCGATGGACCAGGACCGCGCACGCAGCCTGCTCATTACCGAGCGCGACGAGGTGCAGGACCTGCTGAAGGGCACCGAGGTGGCGGGCCAGGCGGACCGCCAGGCCGAGGTCGACAGCGAGGCGGAAGACGAAGCCGACGCCGCGCTGGCGCTTACCGAGCAGGGTGAGGACGACGCCATCGCGGAGAACCTGCGCAACCGGTTGGACGCCATCGAGCGCGCCCTGCGCCGGCTAGACGAGGGCACCTACGGCCGATCGGTCCGCAGCGGTGAGCCGATCCCCGACGAGCGCCTGGAAGCGGACCCGGCCGCCGAGCTCACCATCGAGGAAGCCAGGGCCGCCGAACGCCGCTGACCCGCGCATCACCAGCCACCCCAGCCCCGCGGGAACAGGCCGGAACGACCAGGCCGGTTCAGACTTGGCGGGCTAGGACGGGTCCTGGGGCGGGAGTGGTCCGTGGTTCGGGGGGAGTGGTTCGTGGTTGGGGGGAAACTGCTGAGGCTGGGGATGGGGCGGGGCGGGTCTCTTGCGGGTGGCCTTCTTGTCCGGCGGGGGCCAGTCGGGACCGGCCGGCCAGGAGGCGACGGACACCGGGATGTCCGAGTGCGGGTTGCGGCCCCGCGCGACGAAACGTTCCATCCGGGTCGCGCCGGGCAGCTCCACCCGGGCCGAGACCAGTTCCGCCCTCTCCGCGTTCAGCTCGACCCAGCAGATCTGCTGGTTCCGCACGTAGGCCGGCGGCAGGCCGAACCGCCCGCCGATCCCCTCTACCACCGAGGTGCAGGAGCCGGAGTTGGCGTAGAAGCCGGCCGCGATGGCGGCCAGCTCGGGGTGATGGGTGTGGCCCGAGATGAAGCCGTGGTAGCCGTCGGCGACCAGGTCGGCTGCCCGCTGGCGCGCGGCGTGGTTCTGCCCGTAGCCGCGTTCGTCCAGCGCCAGCGCGCTGATCGACAGCCAGGCCCGGCGGGCCAGGATGGCCACCACGACGGCCAGCATCACCAGGTCGGCGATCGCGCCGTAGCCGAGGATCTCACCGCGGTGCACCCAGACGTCCGTGTCCGGGTAGCGCGTCCTGATCGAGGAGAGCACGGGTATCCGGAGCAGGATCAAGATGGCCAGCGGGATCGCGATCAGCCACCAGAGCCGGCGGCCTAGCTTGCGGTAGACCATCCGGGATCCCACGAACGAGGGGAAGTCGGTCGGGTCGGCCATCTCGTGCGCGCCGTCCACCCAGCCCTGGCCCAGCCACTCGATCTTCGGGACGACCTCCCGGACGATGTGGTGGCCGATCGGGGTGTCCAGCGCGTTGCGGGGATCGTGGAAGCAGTTGTACGGGTCGAGCTGGTGTCCGTGCTCCACCCGGATCTTGCGGCCGTCATCCAGGATCAGGTCGGCGGACAGGCACAGCGTGGCCCCGGTCATGTCCCGCACCGCGTCCGCCGCCTTGACGTCCCAGGCCAGGTCGCTGTCGTGGTTGCCGACCGCGTAGATGACCTGGCCGCCGCGCGCGGTTACCCCGGCCAGCGCCACGCACAGGTCCTCGTGCGCGCGCAGGATGTCGGTGACCGTCGCGCCGGGATAGCCGAGAAGCTCCACCACGTCCCCGGCGAGCACCACGGTGAGCGGGCCGGCCTGGTCGTCCAGCCGGCCCGCCAGCGTCTCACACGACCGGCCGGACACGTCGGTGCGGACCGGAGGGAGGTGCAGGTCGCTGACGATGATCACCGTGCCGCCCGGCGGGACATCCACGTCGAGCAGGTCGGCGATCTCATGTCGCGGCGCGGGCACCTAGCCATGATGCCTCAGGAAGGGAGCGGCTAGCGCGCAGCGCCCCGCTCGGTTGACGGGAAGCCCAGGCCCGTTCGGCCGAAAAGAATTTAAGCAGCAGGTGGGGGAGCGGATACCTTCCCTACGTATGGAACTCGGCGAGTATGACCACCGGGCGGTCGAGGCTGCCGTCCGGGAGCTGTGGGAAGCGCACGACATCTACCGGTACGACCGGGGCGGGGACGGGCCCGTGTTCAGCGTGGACACCCCGCCGCCCTACGTATCAGCGGCGCACCTGCACGTCGGTCACGCGATGAGCTACTCGCAGCCGGATTTCATCGTCCGCTACCGGCGGATGCGCGGCGAGCGAGTGTTCTACCCGATCGGGTTCGATGACAACGGGCTGCCGACCGAGCGGTACGTGGAGCAGGCCCACGGGGTCCGGGCGGTGGACATGACCCGGGCCGAGTTCACCGCGCTCTGCCTGGCCGAGACCCGGCGGGTGGCCGAACGGTACGAGGACCTGTGGCGGCGGCTCGGCTTGTCGGTGGACTGGTCGCTGCGCTACTCCACCATCGACACGAGGTGCCAGCGGACCGCCCAGACCAGCTTCGTCACGCTGCACCAGGCGGGCCACCTGCGGCGGGCCGAGGACCCGATCCTGTGGTGCCCCGAGGACCGCACCTCGCTGGCCCAGGCCGACGTCGAGGACCTGGAACGGACCAGCAGGCTGCACACGATGAGGTTCTCCGGAGACCATGACCTGCTTATCGCCACGACCCGCCCCGAACTGCTGCCGGCCTGCGTGGCCCTCTACCACCATCCCGCCGACACAAGGTACGCCGGGCTGGAGCGGGCGACCGTGCCGCTGTTCGGTTACGAGGTGCCGGTGCTCACCGACGAGTCCGTGGACCCGGAGTACGGCACCGGGCTGATGATGGTGTGCACGTTCGGCGACCGCGAGGACGTGCTCAAGTGGCGGCGCGATCACCTGGACCTGCGCCTGGTGGTGGAGCCGGACGGCCGTCTCGGTGAGCTGGCCGGCGAGTTCGCCGGGCTGACGCTGGCGCAGGGCCGTGCGGCCATCGTCAAGGCCCTGGACGAGGCCGGGCTGCTGGTGAGCAGCGATCCGGTGCGGCAGGTCGTCGGGGTGCACGAGCGGTGCCAGACGCCGGTGGAGTTCCAGATCAGGCCGCAGTGGTTCATCGCGGTCCGGGAGCACGCCGACCGGTTCCGGGCTCGCGCGGCCGAGCTGGAATGGATCCCCCCGTTCATGCGGCGCCGGCTGGAGGACTGGATCGACGGGCTCAAGTGGGACTGGAACATCACCCGGCAGCGACACTACGGCGTGCCGTTCCCGGTATGGTTCTGCGCCGCCTGCTCGGTGCCGGTGCTCGCCCGGCTGGAGGACCTGCCGGTGGATCCGCTGGCGGACTCACCGCCGGTGAGCTCGTGCCCGTCGTGCGGCGGGGGCGAGCTGGTGCCCGACCCGGACGTGATGGACACCTGGATGACATCTTCCCTGTCGCCGCAGGTCAACGACGGATGGGCGCTCGGATCAGGGTCTGGCACCGACCCCGCGCTGGCGCCCATGTCGATGCGGGTGCAGGCGTTCGAGATCATCAGGACCTGGCTGTTCTATTCGGTGGTGCAGTCGGAGCTGCTGTTCGGCCGGCTGCCCTGGCGGACCGCGCTGATCTCCGGCTGGGGACTGAGCGAGCAGGGCAAGAAGCTGTCCAAGCGCGATCTCGACAAGTCCACCGGGCCCGACGGCTACAACCGGTACGTGCCGGACGACGTGATGGGCAAGTACGGCGCGGACGCGGTCCGGCTGTGGGCGACCAGAGGCCGCATCGGCACCGACTTGCGGTACAACGAGAAGGACATCAGGACCGGCCGCAAGTTCGCGGTCAAGCTGTGGAACGTGGGCCGGTTCCTGTCCCTGAACCTCGGCGACCTCGATGTCTCGGCGACGGCGCCGCCGCCGGGGGAACGGGACATCGTGGACCGGTGGGTGCTCTCGCACCTGGCCGACACGGTCACGGAGGCCACGGCGGCGTTCGGCACCCACGACTACATGCAGGCCCACCAGACGGCCTCGCGCATGTTCTGGTCCGTGTACTGCGACCGCTACCTCGAGATGATCAAGGACCGGCTGGGCGCCAGTACCGATCGGGATAGTACGGATCTGGAATATCCGGATCGGGATAGTGCCGCCCGGAACAGTGCGCGGTGGACCCTGCGGGAATCGTTCCGGGTGCTGCTCGGCCTGTTCGCGCCGTTCGCGCCGTTTGTGACCGAACGGATGTACCAGCAGTTCTACCGGCCGCACGAGGGCACCGTCTCGCTGCACCTGACCCGCTGGCCTGAGCCAGACGAACGGTGGCGCGCTGACCGGCCCGCGGTGGAGGCCGTCGACCAGCTCACCGTGATCCTGGACGCCACCCGGGCGCTGCGCAGCGGGCAGCGGCTCGGCAACTCGGCCCGGCTGAGCAAGCTGACCGTGCAGGCGCACGACGCCGGCGCCCGGTCACTGCTCGATCAGATCGCCGAACCGCTCCGGATCGCCGCCCGGGCCGACGCCCTGGTCCTCGGTCCCGCCGGTCATCCCAGCGGCGTCGACGGGATCACCGTCGGGATCGTCGTCTAGCCCGGCCCCGGCGTCGACCCCGGCCCCGGCCCCCGGCTCATACTGCATGAATGCCCCAGCCATGTCGCTGGAACAACATGAACGCGTCAGCCATGCTGTATCAAGAGGCCTCGGCCCGGTATCAGGAGTCACGGCAGCACACTGGAGACCCTGCGGCACCACGGACACCGAGGTCCGGAGGCGGCCGTGCCGCTCGACAAGCCGTGCCACTTCGACAAGCCGTGCCCCCTCGACAAGCCGTGCCATCTCGACATGTGACATCGTCGTCAGGTGCACCACGATGTCATACGCAGGAGCGCAGGCTGAGTATCGCGCCTCACGAGCACCTCAGGAGTGATTTACGTCACGTTGACCTTGCGAAAAATTTGCGCCCGGCTGGCGATTTACGGCACAATGATGTTGTGAAAAACGTCGGAGCAGCCGAGGGCCCTACCCGGGGCCAGGTCGCGCGGCTGATCCTGGAGCTCGGGCCGTCCACCGCCGCGACGCTCGGCGGCCGGCTCGGGCTCACCCCTGCCGCGATCCGGCGTCATCTGGACAACCTGCTGGCCGAGGGCCTCATCGAGACCAGGACGGCCAGGACCTACGGGAACCGCGGTCGCGGCCGCCCGGCCAAGGTCTTCGTCATCACCGACGCGGGCCGCAGCGCGTTCGAGCACGCCTACGACGACCTGGCCAGCAACGCGCTGCGCTTCCTGGCCGAGACGGCGGGCCCGGACGCGATCGCCGAGTTCGCCCGCAGGCAGGTCTCCGACCTCGAGCGCAGGTACGCGCCCGCGGTGGCCAGGGGCGAGCTGCCCGGCCGGGTCCAGGCGCTGGCCGAGGCGCTGTCCGCCGACGGCTACGCCGCGTCGGCGGGCCCGGCGCCCGCCATCGGCGGTTCGAGGGCGGAAGGCGGCGAGCAGCTCTGCCAGCACCACTGCCCGGTCGCGCACGTGGCGGCCGAGTTCCCGCAGCTGTGCGAGGCCGAAACCGAGGCTTTCGGCAGGCTGCTGGGAACGCCGGTGCAGCGGCTCGCTACGATCGCGCACGGCGACGGCATCTGCACCACGCACGTCACCGGCGTCGGGAAGGCTGCCGCACGCCGGGCTGTTGAAGTACCCGTAACCAACGAACACACCCCTGAAAAGAAGCCGAGAGGGCTCGTCATATGACAACCACCACGCAGGAGCAGCTGGAAGGGCTCGGCACGTACAAGTTCGGCTGGGCCGACTCGGACGTGGCCGGAGCATCCGCACGCCGCGGCCTGTCCGAAGAGGTGGTCCGGGACATTTCGGCGCGGAAGAACGAGCCGGAATGGATGCTTGAGATGCGGCTCAAGGGCCTGAAGAACTTCGGGCGCAAGCCGATGCCGAATTGGGGTGCCGACCTGACCGGCATCGACTTCGACAACATCAAGTACTTCGTCCGCTCGACTGAGAAGCAGGCGGCCAGCTGGGACGAGCTCCCGGCCGACATCAAGAACACGTACGACAAGCTCGGCATCCCCGAGGCGGAGAAGCAGCGGCTCATCGCGGGCGTTGCCGCTCAGTACGAGTCCGAGGTCGTTTACCACAAGATCAGGGAAGACCTCGAGGAAAAGGGCGTCATCTTCCTCGACACCGACACGGCGCTCAAGGAGCACCCGGATCTGTTCAAGGAATACTTCGGCACGGTGATCCCGCCGGGCGACAACAAGTTCGCCGCGCTGAACACCGCGGTGTGGTCCGGCGGCTCGTTCATCTACGTGCCGAAGAACGTCACGGTGGAAATCCCGCTGCAGGCCTATTTCCGCATCAACACCGAGAACATGGGCCAGTTCGAGCGGACCCTGATCATCGTGGACGAGGGCGCCTACGTCCATTACGTGGAAGGCTGCACCGCGCCGATCTACAAGTCCGACTCGCTGCATTCCGCGGTGGTCGAGATCATCGTGAAGAAGGACGCGCGCTGCCGGTACACCACGATCCAGAACTGGTCGAACAACGTGTACAACCTGGTCACCAAGCGGGCCGTGGCCCAGGCCGGGGCGACCATGGAGTGGATCGACGGCAACATCGGCTCCAAGGTGACGATGAAGTACCCGGCGGTCTACCTGATGGGCGAGCACGCCAGGGGTGAGACCCTCTCCGTCGCGTTCGCCGGCGAGGGCCAGCACCAGGACGCCGGCGCCAAGATGGTGCACTGCGCGCCGAACACCTCCTCCACCATCGTCTCCAAGTCGGTGGCCAGGGCGGGCGGCCGGACGTCGTACCGGGGCCTGGTCAACGTGCAGGAAGGGGCCGAGCACTCCAAGTCCAACGTCAAGTGCGACGCGCTGCTGGTGGACACGGTGAGCCGCAGCGACACCTATCCCTACGTGGACGTGCGCGAGGACGACGTGGAGATGGCCCACGAGGCGACCGTCTCCAAGGTCTCCGAGGAACAGCTGTTCTACCTGATGAGCCGCGGCATGACCGAGGACGAGGCGATGGCCACGATCGTCCGCGGGTTCGTCGAGCCGATCGCCCGCGAGCTGCCGATGGAATACGCGCTCGAGCTGAACCGGCTGATCGAGCTGCAGATGGAGGGGGCTGTCGGCTGATGTCGGCTGGACTTCAGGGAGCGATCGAGTCCGCTCCCGTCACGAGGCTGCACGAGCACAGGTCCTACGACCCGGCGGACTTTGCCGTGCCCGGCGGTCGCGAGGAGGAGTGGCGCTTCACCCCGCTGCGCCGGCTGCGCGGGCTGCACACGGATAACCCGCCGGCCCCGGCCGGCCAGGTGACCGTGGACGTCGACCCGGCGCCCGAGGTCAAGATTTCTACGGCCGAACGGTCGGGCGGTCTGCCCGGCCGCAGCTTTATCCCGGCCGACCGGGTGAGCGCCCAGGCGTACGCGAGCTTCGACGAGGCCACCGTGATTACGATCCCGGCCGAGGCCGACGCGTCGCGGCCCACCCTCGTCAGCGTCACCGGCGAGGGAGGGACGGGATACGGGCACCTGCTGGTGCAGGCCGAGCCGTTCTCCCGGGCCGTGGTCGTGCTCGACTACCGGGGCAGCGCCACCTACGCCGACAACGTCGAGCTGGTGGTCGGGGACAGCGCCTCGCTGTCCGTGGTCAGCCTGCAGGACTGGGCCGACGACGCGGTGCACCTGACGTACCACTACGCCACGCTGGGCCGGGACGCCCGGCTGCGGCACGCCGCCGTCACGCTGGGCGGAAACCTGGTCCGGCTGGCGCCTTCGGTCAGGTACAGCGCTCCGGGCGGCGACGCCGAGCTGACCGGGCTCTACTTCGCCGACGCGGGCCAGCACCTGGAACACAGGCTCTTCGTCGACCACGACGTGCCGAACTGCCGCAGCCGTGTCACCTACAAGGGCGCGCTGCAGGGCGAGGACGCGCACGCGGTCTGGATCGGCGACGTGCTGATCCGGCCCGAGGCGACCGGCACCGACACCTACGAGTACAACAGGAACCTGGTGCTGACCGACGGCACCCGGGTCGACTCGGTGCCGAACCTGGAGATCCTCACCGGGGAGATCGTCGGGGCCGGGCACGCCAGCGCCAGCGGCAGGCTCGAGGACCATCACCTGTTCTACCTGATGGCCAGGGGCATCCCGTTCGCCGAAGCCCGCAGGCTGGTCATCCGCGGGTTCTTCGGCCAGCTGATTGACACCATCGAGGTACCCGAGCTCCGGATGAGGATCGCCGGGGCCATCGAGGCGGAGCTCGAAAGGTCGGTCTCGTGAGCGATTTCCAGCGGGTCTGCTCGATGTCGGACCTGCCCGCCGAGGGCGTCATCGGCGTCGAGGTGGACGGCGAGCCCGTCGCCGTGGCGCGCGCCGACGGTGAGGTCTTCGCCCTGCGCGACGTGTGCTCGCACGCCGAGGTGCCACTGTCCGAAGGCGAGATTTACGACACCACGGTGGAGTGCTGGCTGCACGGGTCGTGCTTCGACCTGCGTACCGGTCAGCCCACCGGGCTGCCCGCCACCGAGCCGGTGCCCGTCTATCCCGTGAAGATCGAAGGCGACGACGTCTACGTCGCCGTGGAGAAGGAGTCATAGTGGCCACCCTGGAGATCCGCGACCTGCACGTCAGCGTGGAAGAGAGCGTCGGCGTCCACCGGGAGATCCTGCGTGGCGTGAACCTGACCGTCCGCGAGGGCGAGACCCACGCCATCATGGGCCCGAACGGCTCCGGCAAGTCCACCCTGGCCTACGCGATCGCCGGCCACCCCAAGTACCTGGTCACCCGGGGCAGCGTCTCGCTCGACGGCGAGGACGTGCTGGCCATGACCGTGGACAACCGGGCCCGGGCCGGCCTGTTCCTGGCCATGCAGTACCCGGTCGAGGTGCCCGGCGTGTCGGTGTCGAACTTCCTGCGCACCGCGGTCACCGCGGTCCGGGGCGAGGCACCGAAGCTGCGCGACTTCGTCAAGGAGCTGCGCGCCGCGATGTCCGCGCTGTCCATCGACCCGGCCTTCGCCGAGCGCAACCTGAACGAGGGCTTCTCCGGCGGGGAGAAGAAGCGGCACGAGATCCTCCAGCTCGAACTGCTCAACCCCAAGATGGCGATCCTCGACGAGACCGACTCGGGCCTGGACATCGACGCGCTCAAGGTGGTCTCCGAGGGCATCAACAGGTTCCGCGAGAAGCCGGGCCACGGGGTGCTCCTGATCACCCACTACACCCGGATCCTGCGGTACGTGAAGCCGGACTTCGTGCACGTGTTCGTGGCCGGCCGCATCGTCGAAGAAGGCGGCCCCGAGCTGGCCGAACTGCTGGAGAACGAGGGGTACGAGCGGTTCACCGGGGTCCCCGCATGACTTCGGTGCACCTCGACGTCGAGTCCGTCCGCGCGGACTTTCCCGCGCTCGCCCGGACGGTGCGCAACGACAAGCCGCTGGTCTACCTGGACTCCGGCGCGACCTCGCAGAAGCCGGTCCAGGTGCTCGACGCGGTGCGCTCGGCCTACGAGCAGCACAACGCGGCCGCGCACCGGGGTACCCACCTGCTCGGCGAGGAGGCCACCGACCTGTACGAGGGCGCCCGGGCCACGGTCGCGGCGTTCCTCGCCGCCCGGCCGGACGAGGTGGTGTTCACCAAGAACGCCACCGAGGCGGTCAACCTGGTCGCCTACGCGCTGAGCGCCCCGGGCCCGAACCCTGATCTCCAGGTGCGGGCCGGCGACGAGGTCCTGATCACCGAGATGGAGCACCACGCCAACCTGGTGCCCTGGCAGCAGCTGTGCGAGCGGACCGGCGCCACCCTGCGCTGGCTCGACGTCACCCCCGAGGGCCGGCTCGACACCGATGACCTGGACAACATGATCACCGGGCGGACCAGGATCGTCGCGGTGACCCACCAGTCGAACGTCACCGGCACCATCCCGCCGGTGGCCGAGATCGCCCGGGCGGCCCACGAGAAGGGCGCGCTGGTGCTGGCCGACGGGGCCCAGTCGGTGCCGCACCAGCCGGTGGACGTGACCGCGCTCGGCGCGGACTTCCTGGTCTTCTCCGCGCACAAGATGCTCGGCCCCTACGGGATCGGCGTCCTGTTCGGCCGGGCCGAGCTATTGGAGGCCATGCCGCCCTTCCTGACCGGCGGGTCGATGATCGAGGTGGTGCGGATGGAGGGCAGCACGTTCCTGCCGCCGCCGCAGCGGTTCGAGCCCGGCGTTCCCGCCATCGCCGAGGCGGCCGGCCTGGCCGCCGCCGTCGATTACCTGACCGCACTGGGCATGGATAACGTGGCGGCCCACGAGGAGTCGCTGACCGCCCACGCCCTGGACGCGCTGCGCGAGATCGACGGCGTGCGCATCCTCGGTCCTGACACCACCAAGGACCGCGGCGGCGCCGTGGCGTTCGCGGTCGACGGCGTGCACCCGCACGACGTGGGGCAGGTGCTCGACGAACTCGGCATCGCGGTGCGCACCGGCCACCACTGCGCCTGGCCGCTGCACCGGGCGCTGGGCGTCCAGGCCAGCACCCGGGCCAGCTTCTACGTGTATAACACCCACGACGAGGTAGGCGCCCTGGCCGACGGGATCCGCTACGCCCAGCGTTTCTTCGGCACGGGATGACCAGGCCGCCTGAGCTTGTTAGGAGGTGACGTGATGCAGCTCGAGTCGATGTACCAGGACATCATCCTGGATCACTACCGCAACCCTCATCACAAGGGCCTGCGGGATCCCTTCGATGCCGAGGTGCACCACGTCAACCCGGTCTGCGGTGATGAGGTGACGCTGCGGGTCAGCCTCAAGGACGTCAACGGCGAGCCGGTGGTCGAGGACGTCTCGTATGACTCGCTCGGCTGCTCGATCAGCCAGGCGAGCGCCTCGGTCATGAGCGACCTGGTCATCGGCAAGCCGGTGGCCGAGGCCATGACGATCAGTCAGGCCTTCCTCGAGCTCATGCAGTCCAAAGGGGAAGGCCATCCCGACGAGGGCCTGCTCGAAGACGCGGTGGCGTTCGCCGGCGTGTCGAAGTACCCGGCCCGGATAAAGTGCGCCCTGCTCGGCTGGATGGCCTGGAAGGACGCGACCGCGCAGGCCATGGAGGTGGCGCAATGACAGAGAACGCTACGGAGACTACCGATACCTCCGAGACCACCGAGACCACGGAGCTCACCGCCGAGCAGGAGGACGTGCTCGAGGCGATGCGCGACGTGGTGGACCCCGAACTCGGCATCAACGTGGTGGACCTCGGCCTGGTCTACGGCGTGGACGTGGACGCCGAGCGGATCGCTACCATCGACATGACCCTGACCAGCGCCGCGTGCCCGCTGACCGACGTGATCGAGGATCAGGCCCGGGAGGCGCTCGACGGCGTGGTGGCGGACTTCCGCATCAACTGGGTGTGGATGCCGCCGTGGGGCCCGGAGCACATCACCGAGGACGGCCGCGAGCAGCTCCGTGCCCTCGGCTTCAACATCTAGGCCGGCCCTAGGACCTGATGTAGAAGGTCGGCGGGCGGGGCACTGCGTAGTGAAGAATCCTGCCGCAGGCGGCGGTCGCTGGGTGGAGGTTCCGCCAGAACGGCTGGTGACCTGGGTCGTCGCCTTCGCCGAGCGTCACGGCGGCGCCGTCACGGGTCAGCCGGTGACGACCGGCGAGTCCGGCGTGGCGGGCACGTTCACGGTCACGTTCACGGGCGCGGACGGGGCCAGGGCCGAGTGCCACCCGCCGTTCCCGCCGCTGCCTGCCGGAGTCCCGGGCGCGGTGTGCGCGGCCGCCGGGGCGCTCGCGGCGCATGCCGCGGCGGACCGAACGGTCGGCGTCCTGCTGGTCCGCCTGGGCGGATATGCGGCCGGGGTGTTCTCGGGCTCGCCGCCCCGGCTGGTGGACTCCAAGACGGGGAGCAGGCCGGTGCATGGTCGCAGCGCGGCGGGCGGCTGGTCGCAGCAGCGCTTCGCCCGCCGCCGGGAGAACCAGGCCGCGACGGCGCTGCGGGCGGCCGCGGACGCCGCCGCCGAGGTGTTCGGCCGGTACGGCCCGGACCGGCTCGACGCCGTGGTGCTGGGCGGGGACAAGCGGGCGGCTGCCGACCTAGCGAATCTACGGGGTCAAGGGGTCGATGCCCCGCTGGAGAAGTACCTGGCCAAGGCGACCGGGCGCTTTCTGACCGTGCCCGATCCGCGGCTGGCCGTGCTGCGCGACATCCCGCGTGCCTTCCTGGCCACCCGCATCCGGCTGACCGAGCCGGAATCCGATAGCCCGGTGACGGGTTGACCCAGTAGAGTGGATGCCATGCTCCTCACCCAGGACTAGGGACACGCCCCAGGGGAGAGGTCTGTCCATTTCAGTCCAAGGAGCATCACGTCATGATCGTGGCAAATGACATCGAATTGCGGGCTGGCGCACGCCTGCTGCTTGACGGTGCGTCGTTCCAGGTGTCCGCCGGGGACCGGATCGGCCTGGTCGGCCGGAACGGCGCGGGGAAGACCACGCTGGCCAAGGTGCTGGCCGGGGAAGCCCAGCCGGCCGCGGGCTCGGTCCGCAGGTCAGGAACTGTCGGGTACCTGCCGCAGGACCCGCGCACCGGAGACCTGGACATGCTGGCCATCGACCGCGTGCTGTCCGCCCGCGGGCTCGACCAGCTGCGCGCCGAACTCCGGGCGGCCGAGGTGGCCATGGCCGGATCGGACTCCGCCGAGGCGGCGGACGCCATCCGCAAGTACGGCAGGCTGGAGGAACGGCTCGCGGTCCTCGGCGGGTACGCGGCCGAGTCGCAGGCGGCCTCGATCACCGCCAGCCTCGGGCTGCCCGACCGGGTGCTGCACCAGCCGCTGCACACCCTGTCCGGCGGTCAGCGGCGCCGTGTCGAGCTGGCGAGGATCCTGTTCTCCGACTCCCAGGCCATGCTCCTCGACGAGCCCACCAACCACCTGGACGCCGACTCGGTGGCCTGGCTGCGCGATCACCTCAAGAGCTACCGCGGCGGCTTGGTGGTGATCAGCCACGACGTGGCGCTGCTCGGCGACGTGGTGAACAAGGTCTTCTATCTCGACGCCCAGCGGGCCAGCCTGGACGCCTACAACCTGGGCTGGCGCGCCTACCTGCAGCAGCGCGAGACGGACGAGCGGCGCCGCAGGCGGGAGCGGGTGAACGCGGGCCGCCAGGCCAGCGCGCTGATGGCCCAGGCGGACAAGATGCGGGCCAAGGCGACCAAGGCCAGGGCGGCGCAGAATATGCAGCGCCGGGCCGAGCGGATGCTGGCCGGGGTAGAGGCGGAGCGCGCCGCCGACCGGGTGGCCAGGCTCCGCTTCCCGGTTCCCGCGCCGTGCGGCCGGACCCCGCTCACCGCCGCGGGCCTGTCCAAGTCATACGGGTCCACCGAGGTGTTCAGCGGCGTCGACGTGGCCGTCGACCGGGGCAGCCGGGTGGTGGTCCTCGGGCTGAACGGTGCGGGGAAGACGACGCTGCTGCGGCTGCTGGCCGGACTGGAGACACCAGACACCGGAAAAGTCACGCCAGGACACGGCCTTAGCCTCGGATATTATGCCCAGGAGCATGAGACGCTGGAAACCGATCGAACGGTTCTATCGCACATGCGCTCGGCAGCTCCGGACCTTACCGAATCGGAGCAGCGCAAGGTTCTCGGGTCATTCCTGTTCTCCGGTGATGATGTCGAAAAGCCCGCGGGCGTGCTTTCCGGCGGAGAAAAGACGAGGCTAGCCCTCGCTCTTCTTGTTGTATCGGGGGCAAACGTCCTGTTGCTCGACGAGCCGACGAACAACCTCGATCCGGCCAGCCGGGAAGAGGTTCTCGGGGCGTTGCGGGGCTTCCGCGGCGCGATAGTGCTTGTGACGCATGATGAAGGTGCGGTTGAAGCGCTATCACCGGAACGCGTTATCGTCCTGCCCGACGGTGTGGAAGACGCATGGAGCGAAGATTTCGCGGATCTTGTCGCACTTGCATAAGCACTTGCATCAGTTTGGTGCAAGTTTGGTGCAAGTTTGCCGCATCCGTCCAATGATCACGATTCAGTCATGGCCGGCGCGAAAATATAGTGATCATTTACCTTCATGTGGGTGGCTAATCCCGCGGACATGCCTGATCATTACCTGTGGGGGAACGTGTACTCAATGGTGTCCACATCAAACTGGAGGTACATGTGGCCGAGACCCTCAAGAAAGGCACGCGGGTGACGGGGGTGGATCGCAGCAAGCTGGCGACGACCCTCGGCAAGCGGTATGACTCGGGTGAGAGCATCCGCTCGCTGGCAGCCTCGACAGGAAGGTCCTACGGCTTCGTCCACCGGATCCTGACCGAGACGGGAGTGACGTTGCGCGGGCGCGGTGGCGCGACCCGCAGTGGCAAGAACAAGGTCAAGCACTAAGCACGCCCCAGGAGGCACCGGCCCGGCGACGCCGATGATGACGACAGCCGGGACCCCGCCCGGATAGCCCCTGGAGTTCGCTGCTAGCTGATACCAAACCCGTTCGGTACGGAACTAATCACCCGCCCCCGGGGGTTTTCCTGATCATGTACGGGCGGGCGAACATGGTCATGATGCGCGGGTTCCGGATGGATCCCTCCATCACCAAGCAGAAGCTCAAGCCGGGCACCATCCGCAGGATCGCCGCCTACGCGCGGCCGTACCGGATGCACCTAGCCGTTTTTCTCCTCGCCACCGCCGTCGACGCGGTGATCACCGTCGTCAACCCGCTGCTGCTGCGGGACATCATCGACCACGGCATCCTGGCCCGCAACGAACAGCTGGTGATCTTGCTGGCCTGCGCGGTCGCCGTCGTCGCGATCTTCGACGCGGCCCTCGGCTTCGCGATCCGGTGGTTCTCCGCCCGGATCGGCGAGGGCCTCATCTACGACCTGCGTACCCAGGTATTCGACCACGTGCAGCGCCAGCCGATCGCCTTCTTCACCCGCGCCCAGACCGGGTCGCTGGTCAGCCGCCTCGACGGCGACGTGGTCGGCGCCCAGCAGGCCATCACCTCCACGCTGTCTGGCGTGCTCTCCAACCTGCTCAGCCTGGTCGTCATCCTGATCGCGCTGTTCTACCTGTCCTGGCAGGTCACCGTCATCGCCCTGGTCATGATCCCGCTCTTCATCCTGCCCGCCCGGCTGGTCGGCCGCCGCATGCAGCGGCTGACCAGGGAGAGCATGCAGCTCAACGCCGAGATGGGCTCGACCATGACCGAGCGGTTCAACGTCGCGGGCGCGATGCTGGTGAAGCTGTTCGGGCGGCCCGTCGAGGAGTCCGGCGCGTTCGCCTCGCGGGCGGCCAAGGTCCGCGACATCGGCGTGGTCACCGCCATGTACGGCCAGGTGTTCTTCGTCGTGCTCACGCTGCTGGCCTCGCTGGTGACCGCGGTCGTCTACGGCCTGGGCGGCACGCTGGTCATCCACGGCACCTTCCAGATCGGCACGCTGGTGGCCCTGACGACCCTGCTCGCCCGGGTCTACGGTCCGATCACGTCGCTGTCCAGCCTGCAAGTCAACGTCATGACGGCCCTGGTCAGCTTCGACCGGGTCTTCGAGGTGCTCGACCTCAAGCCGCTCGTCGCGGAGAAGCCGGGCGCGGTGGCGCTGCCCCGTACCGAGAGCGGGCCGGGCGCCCTCGCCCCGGCGATCGAGTTCGACGACGTGTCGTTCCGTTATCCGACGGCGAGTGAGGTGTCGCTCGCCTCGCTGGAGTCGATCACGCTGCCGGCGCCGGAGCGCAAGGACACCGGGGCCGGAGTGCTGCACGAGGTGAGCTTCCGCGGGCCGCCGGGCCAGCTGACCGCGCTGGTTGGCCCCTCGGGCGCGGGCAAGACCACGATCACGGCGCTGGCCGCGCGGCTCTACGACCCCAACCACGGGACCGTGCGAATCGGCGGCCACGACATCAGGGACGTGACCCAGGCGTCGCTGCACGACGTGGTGGGCGTGGTCACCCAGGACGCGCACCTGTTCCACGACACGATCAGGGCCAACCTGACCTACGCGCGACCCGAGGCCACCGAGCTCGAGCTGATCCAGGCGTGCGAGGCGGCTCAGATCTGGGATCTGATCTCCGGCCTGCCCGACGGGCTGGACACCGTGGTGGGGGACCGGGGCTACCGGCTGTCCGGCGGTGAGAAGCAGCGCGTCGCCGTGGCCCGGCTGCTGCTGAAGGCCCCGTCGGTGGTCGTGCTCGACGAGGCCACCGCGCACCTGGACTCCGAGTCGGAGGTCGCCGTCCAGCGCGCGCTGAAGACGGCGCTGGCCGGGCGGACCTCCCTGGTAATCGCGCACCGGCTGTCCACCATCAGGGAAGCCGACCAGATCCTGGTCGTCGATTCGGGCCGGATCACCGAGCGCGGCACGCACGAGGAGCTCCTGGCGGCGGGCGGCCTGTACGCCGACCTGTACCACACCCAGTTCGCGGGCCAGGCGGCCTAGGTGTAGCCGAGGCGGCGGATTTCCTCACCGGCGATCTTCTCTGTCTGGGTGATGTCCTCGGAGTTGAGCGACGTCTCGTGGGCGGGGCCGCGCCGACCGCGGCCACGCGAGCGGGCCGTGCGGGCCTCGTTGCGGATCTCGGCCGACGGCACGGTCGTGCCGGTGAAGCGGGACAGGTCGGCCAGCGCGTCCTCCGGCTTGCTCAGCAGGTGCTCGTAGCGGATCGTCTTCAGCTGCCCGGACGGCAGGTTGTGGTGCAGCCGGGCGGCCAGGCGTACGGACCAGCGCCAGCGCAGCGCGCACCGGGCGGCCGGGGACAGCCGGGGCCACAGGTCGCGATCCTCGGCGGTTTCGATGCCGAAGAAGGGGTTGGGGAACTCGGTGTCGACGTTCACGAAGCTCGGCCGGTACCAGGACATCACCACCGGGTCGGCGAGCATGCTGGCCACCACGTCCCGGCCGTCCCTGATGACCTGGACGATCCGGGCGTCGGGGAACGCGTAGGTGAGCGCCTCAGCGCAGTAGATGAGATCCGGGCTCGCGTCCCCGAACGTCTCCAGGCCCCGCAGTTCCACGCACGGCCCGACCGTGTCGGCGGCCAGGCCCGAAGCGGCCCGGCATTCGCGTGTGCACTCCAGGCAGCTGCTCGAGGTGACCTGCCAGCCCTGCGCGAACGCATCCCTGATCACCGTGGCGGCGGCCTGCGTCCGGCCCTGGTACATGGACGGCCGCCGGGCGAAGGCGTATACGGTGCGCAGCACGCTCGGCTGCCCGATCGTGACGTGAAAGCCCGGGGCCGCCTTCAGGGCGCGGCCGATCAACTCCGCGCCTGAGTGCGGTGCGCCGACCACGAAGACGGGCTGGTGCACGCTGCGGGAGTTAACGATGAGGATGTGACGAGCGGAGGGCATCATCGCCTTGCGGTCCGGGGGTCCTGCCAATACCGTACTAGCCGCCGGCGCCCCGTAGGCTGGCGTCATGCGGGTACTACCCGGTGTAGTGGGTACGGGGCGCCGCCGTCGGCTGACCGCGGCGGGCACGGCTGTGGTCGCCGTCACCGCGGCCGCGGTCGCGCTGGCGGGCTGCTCGCAGTTTGACGCGGCGCTCGGGCAGCGCCAGGCCGTCGTCGCGTTCAAACCGGACACGCCGGTGGCGCAGCGGCTCGCCGTCCGTTCGGCCTGTGGCAAGGTCCCGGAGGTGAAGGCCCCGCCGGTGCCAGCAGACCTCGATTCCCCCTACGCGCTCCGGCAACTGACCTTCCGGATCGACCACGCCACCAACGCGGACGTGGCCCGGCTGGAGAAGTGCCTGGCCAGGTTCCCCTCGGTGGTGGGCGTTACGCTGCAGGACTCATCCGACATGGGTGGCTGACAGGCGGCGTTCACATCGGTAACCGAGCCCGCCGTCACCAGCGCAGCCTAAATCTGCCCAGGTCAGAGCCGATTCCCTACATTGCCTACTTCATGTATAGTGAACCGGGATTGTTTCCTATAAAAACGATAGAAAATAGGTACTAGATGCGACGTGTCACGACCGCCGCGATGATCGCCGCGGCGCTGCTGCTGGCAGGCTGCTCTTCGTCCTCATCCTCGTCTGCCGGCTCCGCGACCGACGCGAACGCTGGCGGAGGCTCACCGGTCACGGTCAGGCTCGGTTTCCTCAGCAATATCACGCATGCTCCCGCCCTGATCGGCCTGAAGGAAGGCTTCTTCACCAAGGCTCTGGGCTCCGCGGGTACCGTCAAGGCCACCGCGTTCAGCGCCGGCACCGAAGAGACCACCGCCATCCTGTCCGGCCAGCTCGACGTGGCCTACGTCGGGCCCAACCCGGCCATCACCGCCTGGCAGAAGTCCAGCGACATCCAGATCATCTCCGGGGTCGCCACCGGCGGCGCGTCGGTCGTGGTCAAGAAGGGCATCACCTCGGCCGCCCAGCTCAAGGGCAAGTCGCTGGCCACGCCGTCGCTGGGCAACACGCAGGATGTGGCCCTGCGCTACTGGCTCAAGCAGCACGGCGTGACGACCAACGCGACCGGCGGCGGTGACGCGTTCATCAAGCCGACCAAGCCCAACTCGGCCGCGGTCCTGCAGTTCAAGTCCGGGCAGATCGCCGGCGCATCCGAGCCGGCTCCCTACGACATCCAGATGGTCCAGGACGGCGGCACGGTGCTGCTCAGCGAGCCCGGCGTCACCACGTTGCTCATCGTGACGAAGAGCTTCCTCTCGGCCCACCCGGCGGTCGTGTCCGACCTGCTCAAGGCGCAGGTTCAGGCGAACGCCTTCATCAAGTCCAACCCGGCCCAGGCTCAGGCGGACGCGAACGCGGAACTGGCCACCTACACGGGCAAGCCGCTCAAGGCGGACCTCGTCGCGGCCTCGTTCAAGGAGATCACGTTCACCAACGACCCGAACGCGGCCTCGCTCAAGACCGCCGCCGACCAGGCCACCTCCCTTGGCCTGCTCCAGCCGGTCAACCTGGACGGGATCTACGCTCTCGACCCGCTCAGCAAGGTGCTGGCCGCGGCCGGCGAATCCCAGATCAGCTCCTAGCCATGATGAGGCAGGTGAATTCCGTGACGGTCACCGACCGCCATGCGGCGCCGCGGGCGGGGGGTCTCAGGGGCGCGGTCCGGCTGACGGGCGTGTCCAAGGTGTTCGGGCGCGGCGAATCGGCGGTACGCGCGCTCGACAAGGTGTCGCTCGAGGTGCCGCCGGGGGAGTTTACCTGCCTCATCGGCGCGTCGGGCTGCGGCAAATCCACGCTGCTGTCCCTGGTGGCCGGGCTGGAGCAGCCCACATCCGGCGAAGTGTCAGTGGAGGGGGCCGGGGAGGTGGGCGGGGGCAAGGTCGCGTTCATGTTCCAGGAGCCCGCGCTGTTCCCGTGGCTCACCGCGGCGGGCAACGTGGAGCTGGCGCTGCGCGCCGGCGGCCTCGGCAAGGCCGAGCGCCGTCAGCGCACCGCGGAACTGCTGGAGACCGTGCGCCTGACCGGGTTCGGCGGCAAGCGGCCGCACCAGCTGTCCGGCGGCATGCGGCAGCGGGTCGCGCTGGCCCGGGCGCTGGCCCAGGACGCGGACGTGCTGCTGATGGACGAGCCGTTCGGCGCGCTGGACGCGATGACCAGGGACGTGCTGCACGACGAGCTGGACCGGATCTGCGGCAGCCGGGCGCTGACCGTCCTGTTCGTGACCCACAACGTCCGCGAGGCGGTCCGGCTCGGCGACCGGGTGATCGTGCTGAGCAGCAGGCCCGGCCGGGTTATCGCCGAGTACGACGTGCCTATCGAGCGTCCCCGCCGGATCGACTCGGCGCCGGTGGCGGAGCTGGCCGCGAAGGTCACCGACCGGCTGCGTGAGGAGATGAGCCACGATGCCAGCTAGCGTTCCGCCGCACGCCGACACGAGCATGCCGGGCTACGTAGAGAAGCTGACCTGGCTGGAATCGCTCGAGGCGCCGTCCGAACAGCGCAGCCGGCGGCTGGCCGCGCGCGCCTGGGGCGGCCTGTGGCCGATAGGCCTGGCCATCCTCATCGTGCTCGCGGTGTGGCAGCTCATCCACCTCAGCGGCTGGAAGAAGGCCATCTTCCCCGGGCCCGGCGCCACCTTGTCGAATCTGTGGCACCAGATGCAGACCGGCCTGCTCTGGCAGGCGATCGCCACCACGGCCCAGCGCGCGATCATCGGGTTCGCCCTGGCCGTGCTGATCGGCGCGGTCGTCGGCGCGCTGGTGTCCCGGATCAGGCCGCTGCGGGCGGCCGTAGGGTCGCTGATCACCGGGCTGCAGACGCTGCCGTCCATCGCCTGGTTCCCGTTCGCGATCATCCTGTTCGGGATCACGACCCAGGCCATCTTGTTCGTGATCATCCTCGGCGCCGCCCCCTCGGTGGCGAACGGCCTGATCGCCGGGGTGGACTACACTCCGCCGCTGCTGCTCAAGGCGGGCAAGATGATGGGCCTGCGCAGGCTGTCGCTGTACCGGTACCTGATCCTGCCGGCCTCGCTGCCCGCGTTCGTGGCCGGGCTCAAGCAGGGCTGGGCGTTCGCCTGGCGCAGCCTGATGGCCGGCGAGCTGCTCGTCATCATCGCCAACCACCCGTCGCTCGGGGTGCTGCTGTCCACCGATCAGGACCAGGCCGACATGGCGAGCGCCACCGCGATCATCATCGTGATCCTGGTCCTCGGCATCATCGTGCACAGCCTGTTCAGCCTGGCCGACGGCTCCATCCGCCGCCGCTGGGGCCTGACCGGCAGCAGCTAGCCGAGCAGGCGCCGGGCCGCCGCCGCGATGGCGCCGGCGTCGATGCCGGACTCGGCGAGCAGTTCGTCGGTGCTGCCCGACCCGGGCATCTCGCGGACGGCGAGGTGGGCCACGCTCAGCTCGGCGCGCCCGGCACCGGTCAGGGCATCGACGACGGCGGATCCGATGCCGCCCTCGGGGTGGTGGTCCTCGGCCACGACCAGCCGTCCGCCGGTGGCGTCGGCGGCCGCCGACAGCGTGGCGGTGTCGGCCGGCTTGACCGAGTACAGGTCGATCACCCGGGCACTGATGCCCTCGTCCCGGAGCTGGCCGGCCGCTGCCAGGCAGGCGTGCAGGGTGACCCCGGCGCCGATCAGGGCCACCTGGTCGTCCTCGGCCGAGCGGAGCACCTTGGAGCCGCCGACCGGGAACGACTCGCCGGCCTCGTAGAGCACCGGGTAGGCGCCCCGGGTGGTCCGCATGTACGAGATGCCGTCCAGGTCGGCCATGGCCTCGACCAGGACGGCGGCGCTGGTGGCGTCGCCGGGGTAGAGCACGGTGGAGCCGTGCACCGCGCGCATCATGGCCAGGTCCTCCAGGGCCATCTGGGACGGGCCGTCGGCGCCGATCTCCACCCCGGCGTGCGAGCCGGACAGGCAGATGCTGGCCCGGGAGACGGCGGCCATCCGGATGAAGTCGTAGGCCCGGGTGAAGAACGCGGCGAAGGTCGAGGCGAACGGCCGGTAGCCGCGCACGCTCATGCCCACCGCCGCGGCCACCATCTGCTGCTCGGCGATGTACATCTCGAAGAACCGGCCGGGGTGTGCCTGGGCGAACAGGTTGGCGTAGGTCGAGTTGCTCACCTCGCCGTCCATCGCCACGATGTCGGGCCGCGCGCCGAGCGCGGCCAGCGCCTCCCCGTAGGCCTTGCGGGTAGCCACCTTCTGGCCGCGGTCGTAGGCGGGCAGCTTGACCTCGGCGTCGCCGTCGACACGACGCCGCGGCTGCCCCTCGGCGGGCGCCGGCCCCCGGACGACCAGATGGCGCTCGCCGCCGAGCTCGACGATGGCCCGTTCGGCCATGTCCGGCGGGAGCGGCTTGCCGTGCCAGTCCTCCCGGTCCTCCACCTCCGAAGCGCCGCGGCCCTTGATGGTGCGGGCCAGGATGACGGACGGGCGCTCGCCGCTGAGGTCGCCCGCCTCGGCCATGGCCCGGTCGATCGCCGCGACGTCGTGGCCGTCGACCTCGAACACCCGGGCGCCGAACGCCTCCGCCCGGCGCCGGTAGGCGTCCAGGTCCCAGCCGAGGTCGGTGGGGCCGCGCTGGCCGAGCCGGTTGACGTCGACGATGGCGATCAGGTTGGCCAGCTTGTAGTGGGAGGCCTTGTCGAAGGCCTCCCACATCGACCCCTCGGCCATCTCGCTGTCGCCGCACAGCACCCAGACCCGGTACGGCAGCTCGTCCAGGTACTTGCCGGCCAGCGCGACACCGACGCCGTCCGGCAGGCCCTGCCCGAGGGATCCGGTGGCCACGTCCACCCAGGGCAGGCCCTCCGGCGTGGGGTGGCCCTCCAGGCGCGATCCGAAGCGGCGGTAGCCGGTCATCAGCTCCTCGTCGGAGACGACCCCGACCGCCTTGAAGATCGAGTAGGCCAGGGGGGACGCGTGTCCCTTGGAGAAGATCAGGTGGTCGTTACCCGGCCGGTCCGGGTTGTCCCAGTCATAGCGGAGATGCCGGCTCACCAGCACCGCCATCAGGTCGGCGGCGGACATGCTCGAGGTGGGATGCCCGGACCCGGCCGAGGTGCTCGACCGGACGGAGTCCACCCGCAGCTGCTGGCCGAGTTCGGCGGCGGTCGCGAGATCGATGTCGGTGGCTGGCGTGGGCACGGGCACCTCCTGAAGGTCCGACGCGGAACGCGGGTAATCGGGTCAGCGGAAAGGCGCCCCTACCCGCGCGAGCCCACTCCACACAGTAATCCGGCGCCGTCCGGGCCGGGACACCGCACCCGGCCGGGCCCGGGGTCCACGGGCCCGTTCAGCGCCAGGAGATGCCCAGCTCGTTCAGGATCAATGTGAGCGATCGGGCGGCCAGGGTGAAGCCGTCGGGTCCGCTGAACCCGCCGTAGCGGCCCGCCCGGGCCAGGTGCGGTTCCAGCGACATGACGCCCGCGAAGCCCGAGTCCCGCAGCGCGGCCAGGGTTTCCCGCATCTGCCCGTCGCCCTGGCCCGCGGGCACGACCTCTCCGGTGGCCGCGAGGGCGTCCTTGACCTGGAGGTAGACCAGGTGCGGCCGCAGCGGTCCGTAGGCCTCGCTGAACGGCCTGACGCCGCACTGGACGAAGTTCGCCGCGTCGAACGTGGCCCGCAGGGCGGGGGAGTTCACCGCGGTGATCAGGTCGGTGCAGCGGCCGGGGGTGTCCCCGAAGATCTCCTTCTCGTTCTCGTGCGCCAGCACGAGCCCCTGCCCGGCGGCGATCTCGGCCAGCGCGGCCATCCGGTCGATGACCTGCGCGCGGTACCGCTCGGGCGGCTCCCCGGCCGGGATGAAGAACGAGAACACGCGGACGATCGTGGTGCCGAGCTCGCGGGCCGTGGCCGCGACGCGGCGCATCCGGTCCAGTTCGGGGCCGATCGGCGCGCCGACCGGGATCTTCCCGATGGGTGACCCGATCGCGGAGACCGCGACCCCGGCGTCCGCCAGCATGGCCCGGAACTCCGCCAGCTGCGCGCCGGTGAGGTCGGCCACGCTGACCGACCAGGCGCTGCGCAGCTCCAGGTGCGTGATCGACTCGGTGGCGAGCGTGGCGAGCTGCTCGCGCGGGTCCGGCGAGATCTCGTCGGCAAAGCCGCTGAGCGTGACGGTCATAAGACTGGGAGCCTTACCGGCGCGCCGGTGCGGGCCGACTCGTACACGGCGCAGACGATCTCGAGCGCGTCGCGGCCGGCCTGGCCGTCCACGGCGGGTGCGCGTCCCTCCTCGACCGCGGCCAGCAGGTCGGCGATCTGCGCGGCGTGGCTGGCCACCTCGATCGCGGCCGGGTCGGCCCCGGCTCCTATCCCGGCGCTGCCCTCGGGGTCGGAGGCTCCGGCCTGCGGGCCGAACGCGCGGCGGACGATCCGGCCGTCCTCGACGATCACGGTGCCGTCCGTCCCGGTGATCTCCAGCCGCTGCGGGAAGCCGGGGTAGGCGGCGGTGCTGGACAGGATCGTGCCGACGGCGCCCGAGCCGAACCTGACGACCGCCAGCGCGGTGTCCTCGACCTCGACCTGGTGCGCCTGGGTGGCGCAGACCGCGGTGACCTCGGTTACCGGACCCATGCACCAGCGCAGCAGGTCCACGTAGTGGATGCCCTGGTTCATCAGCGAGCCGCCGTCCATGGCCCAGGTGCCGCGCCACGCGGCGCTGTCGTAGTAGGCCTGCGTCCGGTACCACTTGGTGCTGGCCTCGGCGAGCACCAGCCGGCCCAGGGCACCGTCGCCGAGCAGCCGCTTCAGCTCGATCAGGCCGGGATCGAAGCGGTGCTGGGAGATCACGGTGAGCGCCACCCCGGCCGCGCGGGCCGCCGCGATGAGCCGGTCGGCCGCGGCCAGCGTGACGTCGATCGGCTTCTCCACCACCAGGTGCTTGCCGGCCTGGGCGGCGCGGACGCCGACCTCGGCGTGCAGGCCGCTCGGCACGCAGACGCACACCACGTCGACATCAGGCCGGGCGAACAGCTGGTCCAGGCCGGGTTCGGCGGCGCAGCCGCGGGCGGCGGCGAAGGCCGCGGCGGCCCCGGCCGCCACGTCGGTCACGGCCGCCAGCCGGGCGCGGGGCAAGGTGGCGATCGCGGCCGCGTGCATGGCCGCGATCACCCCGGTGCCGACGATCCCGAAGCCGCGCTCTGGTGCCCCTGACGTCACAGATCTGACTCTAGCCACGCGGTCAGCAGGTCCAGGTCCTTAAGATAAGGCCCGCCCCCGGTGGGGGGGTTGCCGGGGGCGGGCCCGCTTGCGTGCCGCGGGAGCTAGGCCCGCGGGCGGAGGTGAATGAGCACGACCTCGTCGGTGCCGGAACCGGGACCGTTGTTGGTTCCGGAGGGCTGGCCGGTCTGGTAGGGATTGTCCGGCGTCGGCCAGCCGACGTAGTTCTGCGAATTGTACTGGAACCACTGCGAGGCGGTCGTGGTCGGGATGATCGGCAGGTTGGCCGCGACGTACTTGGCAATCGGCTCGAGCGCCGTGGTCTGCTCGGCGGTGGTCTCGGCCCCGGCCAGCTTGGCCAGCATCTGGTCGACGGCGGGGTCCTTCAGCCGCTCGTAGTTGCCGGTCGCGGTCTTGCCGGAGGACAGCGAGCTGTCCAGCCAGCCGTCGTACATGTTGTACGGGGTGATCCCGCCGTTGGACCAGTGCGAGGTCAGCTGGAAGTTGCCCGAGGCGACGTCGGCGTTCCACGCGTCCACCGACTGGCCCTGGAAGGTAGCGTCGATCCCGGCCTGCTTCAGCTGCTGCGCGACGAGGGAGTCGACCTGGGCGTAGTCGGTGTAAGCGGACGGGTTCGTGATCGTGATCGAAACCTTCTTGCCGTCCTTGGCGAAGAAGCCGTCCGATCCCTTGGTGTAGCCGGCCTTCTGCAGGATCTGCGCCGCGGCGGCCGGGTCACCGGTGGCGGATACGGTCATGCTGGCGACCGGGCCGCTCCAGGCGTCGAACAGCTGCGGGGTCAGGCCGGTGGCGTTGAGGACCGGGTTCTCCAGGCCGGACTCGCCCTCGGAGGCCAGCAGCTGGCGGTTGATCGCCGCGCTGATCGCCTGCCGCACCGGCAGCTGGTTGGTCGGCCACCTGTTCAGGTTCGGCACCAGGCTGTTGGTCCCGCCGGGCGCCTCCCAGTGGTGGTGGAACTCCGGGTTGGTGCTGATGAAGCTGCGCTGCAGGCCGGGGATGTAGTTACCGGTCCAGTCGATGTGCCCGGAGAACAGCGCGCTCAGCGCGCTCGTGTTGGACGTGTACACCGGGAAGAAGACCTTCGGGACCTGGACCTGGGAGGCCTGCCAGTACGAGGGGTTCTTGGCCAGGGTGAAGCCCTGCGGCGTGAAGCTGAGCAGCTTCATCGGGCCGGTCCCGACCGGGCTGGAGTCCGCGAACGTCGCCGGGTCGCTCACCGACTTCCAGATGTGCTCCGGCACCATCGCGGTGCCCGCGATGGACTGCAGGTTGGTGAACTGCGGGGTCGCGAAGGTGAGCACGACCTTGTTGCCGGACGCGGTCACGCCGTCGTACTTCACGCCGTTCAGGTTGACCGCCGCGGTCTTCTTCAGCATGTTGAAGGTAAAGACCACGTCGGCCGGCGTGAACGGCTGGCCGTCGTTCCACTTCACGCCCTGGCGGATCGCGAAGGTGAGGGTTTTCCCGCCGTTGGACCACGCGTAGGACGTGGCCAGCCACGGGTAGTACTTCGGCGGCGCGGCCAGGTTGAACTGGATCAGCGGCTCGTAGATGAGCCCCGTGGCGCCCATGCCCCACGGCGCGCCGGTCGGGACGAACGGGTTGAAGGTCTGGGTGATGGTGGACTCCGGGGAGCTCTCCATGACCAGGGTCTTACCCGTGGTGGCGGCGCCCGTGTTCGTGTTCGAGCCTCCTGAGCTCGAACCGCTCGACGAGCATGCGGCGAGTCCCGCGGCGAGCAAGCCGGCGGCGCCTACTGCCAGGAACCGTCTATGACTGTGCAATCTCCTCATCAGTCCGTCTTTCTCTCGTGTTCGGCGGTGGGATTAGTTTTCGGTTGGGCGGACATCTCCCGGCGGCCCCGGGACGAGCTCCGGAGCGGCTGCGTCCAGGCGCCAGCAGGCCGCGCCGCGCGTCGCCGTGATGGGCAGGAGGGCCGGGTCCTCCTGCCGGCAGCGGTCCTCGGCGAGCGGGCACCTGGGACTGAAGGGGCAGCCGGCCGTCGCCACCTGCTCCGGAGTTCTGGTTTGCTGCGGGCCCTGGCGCCGGGTCCCGTTGGCTCCGCGGCGCAGCGTGCTGCCGAGGTTGTCGGGATCCGGGGCCGAGGCGACGAGCAGTTGCGTGTACGGATGGGCTGGCTGCTGGGTGACCTCCTCGGCCGGGCCGCGCTCCATGATCTCGCCGGCGTACATGACCAGCACCTCGTCGGCGAAGTACCGGGCCGAGGCGATGTCGTGGGTGATGTACAGCATGGCCAGGCTGAAGCGCTGGCGCAGGTCGTCGAGCAGGGCCAGCATCTCGAGCCGGATCGAGACGTCCAGCATGGACACCGGCTCGTCGGCCAGCAGCACGCTCGGCCTGGCGGCGAGCGCCCGGGCGAACGAGACCCGCTGGCGCTGGCCGCCGGACAGCTCGTGCGGGTACTTGGCCAGGAACTGCCGGGCCGGGGTCAGGCGCACCTGCTCCATCAGGGCGATGAGCTCGGCGTCCAGGTCGATGCCCCGGCCCTGGTGCAGCCGCAGCGGGCGCTCCAGGTGATACCGCACGGTGTGCACCGGGTTCAGCGAGGCGAACGGGTCCTGGAAGACGTACTGCACCTGGCTCTTGTAGTGCCGGAAGGCGCCGCGGCTGGTCACGTCGACCGGCTTGCCGTCCAGCTTGATGGTGCCGGAGGTGAGCCGTTCCTGGCCGGCCAGCAGCCGGGCGGCGGTCGACTTGCCGGACCCGCTCTCGCCGACCAGCGCGACCACCGCGCCGCGGTACAGGCTGAGGGAGACGTCGCGCACCGCGTGCAGGGTCTGGCCGCGGCCTATCTTGAAGTCCTTGCTGACCGCGATCGCCTCCATGGCCAGCTCCCCGCGCGCCGCGGCCGCGGAGGTCAGCGTGGTCGTCTGCTCGGTCACGTCGGCTCTCCTGCGATTACCTGGTCCTGGCGGGCGCCCCGCGGTGGCGGGGCCGGCGTGTCCGGCAGCACGAACGGGCAGGCCGTCACGTGCTCCGGGTCCTTGGACGTGGCCACCTGCAGCAGCTGCATGTCGACCTCCTCGCACGCCGACGTGCCGTACGCGCAGCGCGGCAGGAACGGGCAGCCGGGCGGCGGGTCGCGCAGGTCGGGCGGCGAGCCGGGGATGCCGGCCAGGTCGCGGCGCGGGCCCCGGAGCGAGGGGAACGAGTTGAGCAGGCCCTTGGTGTAGGGGTGCGACGGCTCGCGGTGGATCTCGGCGGCCGTGCCGATCTCGAGCAGCTGCCCGGCGTACATCACCGCGATCCGGTCGGCCAGCTCGAGCAGCAGGGACAGGTCGTGCGTGATGAACACGATGGAGAAGCCGAGCTGCTCCTTGAGCTCCACGATCTGGGCCAGGATGTCGCGCTGCACCACCACGTCGAGCGCGGTGGTCGGCTCGTCCATGATGACGATCTCGGGGTCGGTGGCCAGCGCCATCGCGATCATCACCCGCTGGCGCATGCCGCCGGACAGCTCGTGCGGGTAACTGCGCAGCCGGGACCGCGGGATGCCCACCAGGTCGAGCAGGGACCCGGCCCGGTCCCTGGCCTCGTCCCGCGGCATCCGCAGGTGGGCGTGGATGACGTCGAGCAGCTGATCGCGGACGTTGAGCACCGGGTTCAGCGCGTTCATCGCGCTCTGGAACACGATGGCGATCTCCCGCCAGCGCAACCGCTGCAGCTCGTCCGGCCGCACGTGGAGCAGGTCGACGGGCTTGGTCACCCGGCGTCCGGCATAGGTGACGCTGCCGCTGGTGATCACGGCGGGCGCCCGGAGCAGCCGGGAGGCCCCGTACACCAGCGTCGACTTGCCCGAGCCGCTCTCGCCGCACAAGCCGACCACCTCGCCGGGCGCCAGGCTCAGGTTCACCTTGTCCACGGCCCGGACGTCGCCGCCCGGCGTGCGGTAGACGACCGACAGGTCCCTGATGTCGAGCACCGGGTCCTGGCCGGCCGCGAGCGGCGTGGTTACCGGGATCGGGGCCTGACCTGGATCGGCGGTCATCGGGCGTCCCCTCCCTTGGTCTCGTCAAGGAGCGAGCTGCGGGAGAACGAGTGCAGGAAGCCGGCCACCCGGCCGCGGCGCCGCGAGAGGTCGGACAGGACCGGGGTGGGATCGGCAGGCTTGAGCCAGCGCCCGGCGATCCGGCTGGCGGTGGCCGCGTCCCGCAGCCGCGGGTTGCCGAGCTCATCGATGCCGGTGTTGAGCAGGACCAGGCCGGTGCCGATGAGCGCCACGGCCAGCCCGGGCGGGATGAACCACCACCAGGCCCCGAGCTGCAGCGCCTGCTGGCTCTCGGCCCAGTAGAGCATGGTGCCCAGGCTCCAGCTGTTCAGGTTGGTGACGCCGATGAAGGCCAGGGCGACCGAGGCGCCGATCGCGTAGAGCACGGTGTTCACGAAGCTGGCCGCGATCAGGCTCACCTCGTTCGGCACGATCTCCCAGGTGATGATCCGCCAGGTCTTCTCCCCGGTCTCCCGGGCCGCCGAGATGAAGTCGCGGTTGCGGATGGCCAGGGTCTGCGCCCTGACCACCCGGGCGCCCCACGGCCAGCTGAGCAGGCTGAGCACCACGATGGTCGCGCTCTGGCCCTTGGTTTGCCAGTAGCCGAGCAGGACGATGAGCAGCGGCAGCGCGGGGATGACCAGGACGACGTTGGTGAGCAGGGACAGCACCTCGTCCCAGACACCGCCGAGGAAGGCGGCGGTGACGCCGACGATCACCGAGAGCACCGTGGCCACCAGGCCGACGATGAACGCGAGCTCGAGGGTGAGCCGGATCCCGGTCAGCAGCTGGGACAGCACGTCCTGGCCGCTCTGCGTGGTGCCGAGCAGGTGCGCGCCGTACGGCGCGTGCAGCGACAGCGACGGCGACGGGTTCTGGAACGAGGGGTCGTACGGCGCGACGAACGGGCCGATGACGCCGGCCAGCACGAACACGCCGAGCAGGATGGCTCCGGCCTTGGCCTTGGCCGGCATCCGCCGCCAGCGGCCGGGCCTGGCTTCTTCCTGGGGCAGCGCGGCCGGTTCGGCGCTGATCGGCAGGACGGCGGTCATGACGCGGCCTCCCTGGTCCGGGCGCGGGGGTCGGCGACCACGATGATCATGTCGACGACCAGGTTGGCCAGCAGCACGGCGAACGTGATCACCAGGAAGATCGCCTGCATCAGCGGGTAGTCGTTCGAGGTGACCGCGTTGAGCAGCAGCAGGCCGATGCCCGGGTAGCCGAAGACGATCTCCATGACGATGGCGCCCGAGACCACGAAGCCGACGGCCAGGCCGAACCCCTGCAGCTGGGGCAGCAGCGCGTTGCGGGCCGCGTAGGTATAGATAACCCGCCGGTTGGGCAGCCCCTTGGCCTGAGCCGCGATCACGTAGTCCTCGCCGATCGTGGTGATCATGACGTTGCGCATCGTCAGCATCCACCCCGCGATCGAGGTGAGCACGATGGTCAGCGCCGGCAGCAGCGAGTGGTAGATGGCGCTGCTGATGAAGTCCCAGTGCCATCCCGGGATCAGCCCGTCCGAGTAGCCCTGGCCGGTCGGGAAGATCTGCGTCTTGATGGCGAGCAGCTCGACCAGGATCAGCGCGAAGAAGAAGTACGGGATCGCCTGCAGGAACATCAGGCCGGGCAGCACCCGGTCGAGCGTTCCGCCGTGCCGCCAGCCGGCCACGATGCCCAGCGCGGTCCCGATCAGGAAGGCGATGACCGTCGCCACGCCGACCAGCGTGATGGTCCACGGGAGGGTCTGCACCAGCAGCGAGGAGACCGACGCCGGGTACTGCGACACGTCGGTGCCGAAGTTGAAGTGGAATATTTCATTCAGGTACGACACGTACTGATGCCAGATCGAGCCCGGATGCCCCACTCCCAGCAGTGCCTCGAGCGCCTTATACGCCGAGGGCTGCAGGTTGGGGAACTTCGCCATCACGCTCTGCACGGCGTTGCCGGGCATGGCCCGCGGGATGAAGAAGTTGATGGTCAGCGCAACCCAGGCGGCTACGAGGTAGAACACCAGGCGGCGGACGATGAACGGCATGGCGGCTCCTATGCCTTCGCTGCTTGCCGGGCCGGGCGGCGACCTGGCTGGGGGCTCGGTCGGGGGGAATGGGACGGTGCCGTGGCGGTGAGCTCCGACCGCGGAACCTTCAGTGTCGGCACCGGCTCCCGGACGACGGCGCCGGGCGGGCAGCCGCAGCTGGACCGCAGCACCAGCTCGGTGGGCAGTAGCTCGGTGGCGGGGCGCAGCCCCGGGTTGGCGATGCGCTCGAGCAGCCGGGCGCAGGACCGCTCGCCCAGCATGCGCATCGGCTGGTGCACGGTGGTCAGCGGAGGGTCGCACAGGCTGCCGGGGAAGATGTCGTCGAAGCCGACTACGGCCACGTCCTCCGGCACCCGGACGCCGGCCCGGGACAGCGCCTTGACCACGCCGATGGCCATCTGGTCGTTGGCGGAGACGACCGCGTCCGGCAGCTCGCGCCGGGGCCTGGCCAGCAGCGCCTCGCCGGCCTCCTCGCCGCTCTGGACGCTGTAGAACCCCTGGTAGAAGCCGGTGAGCTCGCTGTGCGGGTTGGCGTGCAGCACGTAGTCAAGGCCGAGCCGCCGCTCGCGGGAGTCCGGCGAGTCCGCGGGTCCGTGCACCCAGTAGAGCCGCCGCCTGCCGTGCACGCGGATGAGGTGGGTGACCACGGCGGCCGAGCCGGACAGGTTGTCCGCCGTCACCACGTCGACGGCCTGCTCGTGCGGGGTGCCCGCGAAGATCACCACGGGCAGGCGGGTGGCCAGCCGCTCGATGAACGGGGAGGGCACGATCCCCTCGCCGATCAAGATGCCGTCGACCTTGCCGGTGAACGACTCGATCCTGGCGTAGCTGGGGTCGTGCGCGCCTTGCAGGAAGGTGATGAGCAGCGACCAGTCGTGGTTCCTGATCCGGGACTCCACCCCGCGCAGTACCTCGTCGTAGAACAGCAGGTTCATGTTCTCGATGTCGTACTGCTGCTCGTGCCGCTCCACGCAGACCAGGCCGATCACGTCCTTGCGGCGCCGGGACAGGCTCTGCGCGGCGCCGTCGGGCACGTAACCGAGTTCCTCGATGGCCTGCTGGACCCGGATCCTGGTGGCCTCGCGCACCCGGTCCTGGCCGTGCACCACCCGTGAGACCGTGGCGGTGGAGACGCCGGCCAGGCGAGCCACGTCGAAGAGAGTTACCACGTTGTCCCGATCACAGGCATGGCTGGGGTCCTTAAATACCAGGTCCGTCGGCTGACACCCGGGCTTCGCATAAACGACATGTAAACGTTTACACCGGAAATCTAAGCGCTTACACTAACCCTCAGCACCGGACCGGTCAAGGTCCGTGTCCACGTCGTAACAAAGGAGAGGTTGATGACGGAACTGGCGGCGGGCGACGACGGCGCACTCGGCTTCCCGGACGGCTTCACCTGGGGAGCGTCAACGGCCGCCTACCAGATCGAGGGAGCGGCGGACGCCGACGGCCGGGGTCCCTCGGTGTGGGACACCTTCAGCCACACGCCAGGCAAGGTCCGCGGCGGCGACACCGGCGACATCGCCTGCGACTCCTATCGCCGTTACCCCGAGGACGTGGCCCTGCTCGCCTCTCTCGGGCTGAGCTCCTACCGCTTCTCCATCTCCTGGCCGCGGGTCCAGCCCGGCGGCCGGGGCGCCGTCAACCAGCGGGGCCTGGACTATTACCGCGCTCTGCTCGACGAGCTCGCCGGGCACGGCATCGCGGCCACGGCCACCCTCTACCACTGGGACCTCCCGCAAGAACTGCAGGACGAGGGGGGCTGGGCGAGTCGTGATACGGCCGAACGGTTCGGTGACTACGCCGCCCTGATGGCCGATGCGCTTGGCGACCGGGTCGCCCGGTGGATCACCCTGAACGAGCCGCAGGTGGTCTCGACCAACGGCTATCGCACCGGCGACCACGCGCCCGGATTGCGCGACGCCGCCGCGGCGTCGGCCGCCACCCACCACCTGCTGCTCGGCCACGGCCTGGCCGTCCGGGCGCTGCGCCAGGCGGGTGCCGCGGAGGTCGGGATCACGCTGGACATGCATCCGGTCCGGGTGGTCGGCGACGCCGCGCAGGGCGAGCTCGAACGGGGCAGGCTGATCACGGACGCGGCGGTGAACGGCATCTACGTCGGGCCGGTGCTGCACGGCCGGTACCCCGAGCACGCCCCGCCCGCCCTGCTCCCGCCGGCCGCGCTGATCGCGGACGGCGACCTGGACCTCATCAAGGCGCCGCTGGACTTTCTCGGCGTGAACTACTACTCGCCGATCTTCCTGCGCGCCGGGGACCCCGGTGACCTCAGGCGGAACGAGAACCCCGCCCGCTGCCAGCTGCCGGGAGTGGTCGAGTACCTGCCGCCCGACCTCGAGCGGACGCCGATGGGCTGGCTCGTCGACCCGAGCGGACTGCACCAGGTCCTGGTGGAGGTGTCCAGGCAGGCTCCCGGCCTGCCGCTCTACGTCACCGAGAACGGCTGCGCGGCCGAGGACTACGTGAACCCGGACGGCGAGGTGAACGACATCGAGCGGGTCAGGTACCTGCACACGCACCTGGAGGCGGCCGCGCGGGCCATCAAGGACGGCGCGAACCTGGCCGGGTACTTCGTCTGGTCCCTGCTGGACAACTTCGAGTGGAGCTGGGGTTACCAGAAACGGTTCGGGATCGTGTTCGTGGATTTCGGGACGCAGCGCAGGATCCCCAAGGCCAGCGCCGCGTTCTACGCCAACGTGGTCCAGGCCAACGCGATCCCGTTGCTGCCCGCTAACTGGCCCCGCTGAGCCGGGCGGGTTCTCGGCCCGGCTTTGAGGGGGGTCACCTCGAGCCGGGCGATGCGCTCCGGGTCGGCGATCTGCTCGATCGCGGCGATCGTGCCGCCGGTGAACGTGAAGGCGAACACGACCCGGGTCTCGCCGCGGAGCGTCCACACCGCGCCCGGAGCGCCGTCGATGAGCGCGGGCCGCAGCGCCTGGGCCCGCCCGGAGAAGATGCCCGCCACCGCGCGCGGGCCGATCGCCTCGGCGTCCGCGCCCATCTGCGCGGCGGCATCGTCGGCCCGCAGCACGATGTCCGGGTCGAGCATCTCCAGCAGCGCGTCGAAGTCGCCTTCCCGCGAGGCGGCCAGGAAGGCCGCGACCACCTCCCGCCGCCGCGAGATCTCGCCCGGCGGGTCGCCGGACCCTGCCTCCTGGACCCGGCGGCGGGCCCGGCTGGCCAGCTGGCGGGTGGCGACGGGGGAGCGCTCCACGACCGGGGCGATCTCCTCGAACGGCACGGCGAACATGTCGTGCAGCACGAACGCGAGCCGTTCGGCCGGGGTCAGCGTGTCCAGCACCACCAGCAGCGCCAGCCCGACCGAATCGGCCAGCACCGCCTCGTGCTCCGGGTCGGTCCCGTCCGGCGGCGGCGCGACCGGTTGCCCGGTGACCGGCGGGTCCATCGGCTCCTCGCGTCGCAGCGTCCGCGAGCGTAGCATGTTCAGCGATACCCGCGCCACGATCGTGGTGAGCCAGCCGCCCAGGTTCTCCACCCCGCCGACGCCGGCCCGGCTGAGCCGCAGCCAGGTTTCCTGCACCGCGTCGTCCGCCTCGGCGGACGAGCCGAGCATGCGGTACGCCACCGCGCGCAGGTGCGAACGGTTCTCCTCGAACCGTTCGGCCAGCCAGTCGTGTTCGTTCATCGGTCACGTTCCTCCGTCGCCGGGTGTCATATCGATGACCCACGGAACCGGGTCGATGTGACGGCAACCATCTGGAGTACCCATGAGTGAAGGCATCAAGACCGTTATCTACCCCGCCAGCGACCTTGCCCGGGCCAAGGCGGCGTTCAGCGCCGTCCTGGGCACGGCCCCGGACATGGACGAGCCCTACTATGTCCAGTTCAACGTCAACGACCAGGCCATCGGGCTCGACCCGCACGGCCACAAGAGCGGCGCCGTCGTCTACTACCACGTCACCGACATCAAGGGCACGCTGCAGGCGCTGCTCGAGGGCGGCGCGCAGCTGGACCAGGACGTCAAGGACGTGGGCGGCGGCCGGCAGATCGCCTCGGTCAAGGACGCGGACGGCAACCTCATCGGCATCCTGCACGACGCCTGACGGCCGGGGGGACGCGCCCCGGCGGCCGCGGCCGCCGGGGCGAGATGGCGCTGTAGATAATGGCCGGTATGCGCTCCGAAGCAGCGATCGACGAATTCCGGCTGGCCTACGAGCGGACCGGATCGGGTCCCCCGGTACTGCTGCTGCACGGCTGGCCGGGGGACAGGACCGACTATCGCGCGGTCGTCCCGCTCGTGTCGCGGTCCGCCGACGTGATCGTCCCCGACCTGCGCGGGTTCGGCGAGTCCGACAAGCACCCGGCCGAACCGGCCCGGCAGTACAACGCCACCGCCCAGGCCCGGAGCATCGCCGGGCTGATCGGCGAGCTGGGGCTCGGGCCGGTGGTCCTGGCCGGCTACGACGTCGGCAGCCGGATCGCCCAGGCCGTCGCGCGGGACCGCCCCGACCTGGTCCGTGCCCTGGTCATCGCGCCGCCGCTGCCCGGGATCGGGGACCGGATCCTCTCCCCGCAGGCCCAGCGGGAATTCTGGTACCAGGCCTTCCACAACCTGGGGCTGTCGGCCGAGCTGATCGACGGGCGGCCGGAGGCCGTCCGTGCGTACCTGAGACACTTCTGGTCGCACTGGTCAGGCCCGGCCTACGAGCCGGACGACGAGCACCTCGATCACCTGGTTTCGGTCTACGGGCCGCCGGGCGCGTTCACCGCCTCGATCGCGTGGTACCGGGCGGGCGCCGGGTCGGTCGCGGCCTCCCTGGCCGAAAAGGCCCCCGCCCCGCAGGACCGGGTCTCGGTGCCCACCACCGTGCTGTGGCCGGAATACGACCCGCTGTTCCCCCGCGAATGGTCCGACCGGATCGGCGAGTTCTTTGCCGATGCCCGTCTGACCTGGCTTGACGGCGCCGGGCACTTCTCGCCGGCGGAAGCGCCCGGCGAGTTCGCCGCAGCCGTGGTCGCGGCCGGGGCCTAGCCGGGGGTGGCATACTCGGGCCCATGAGATTCCGCGCGACGGTGGAACTGGGCGGCAAGACCGCGACCGGGATCGAGGTCCCGGAGGACGTGGTCGCGGCGCTGGGCTCGGGTAACCGCCCGCCGGTCACGGTGACGATCGGCGGCCACACCTACCGGACCACGGTCGCCCGGATGGGCGGGCGGTTCCTCATCCCGCTGAGCGCGGAGAACCGGACCGGGGCCGGCGTGGCCGCCGGTGATCAGGTTGACGTCGACATCGCCCTGGACAGCGGCCCGCGCGAGGTCGCCGTGCCCGCTGACCTGGCGGCGGCGCTCGCCCAGGACGAGGGCGCCCGGGCCACCTTCGACGGGCTGTCCTACACGCACCGCAAGGAATGGGTGCGCTGGATCGAAGAGGCCAAGAAGGCGGAGACCCGGGCCACCCGCCTGACCAAGACCGTCGAGTCCCTGCGTGAGGGCAAGCGCACGCGTTAACCAGCCGGGGCTGCCGGGCTGGCCGGGGCCGGGGCCGCGCTCTTGGCGTCCGACCAGCTGCGGACGATCGTGGTGGCGGAGATGAACCGGACCCCGCAGCCGGGCGCCCAGCGCTGCGCGGCTTCCTGCAGGCACCCGTCGACCAGGCGGGACACCGGCTCCGCCTGCTCGTACGGGACGTGCACGAGCAGCTCGTCGTGCAGGCACAGCACGATCCGGGCGCCGAGCGGCGCGCACCGGGCCCGGACGATGACCGCCCACACCTTGAACAGCTCCGCCGCCGCGCCCTGGATCATCGCGTTGCGCGCGTACCGGCCGTAGGCCGCGGCCCGGCTCACGCTCCGCGGCTCCGGGGCCGTCAGCTGGATCAGGCGGCCGCCATAGGTGCGCAGGTCACGGCCTGCCCGCCCGGCCCGGTCGGCGGAATCGAGGTAGGCCATCGCCACCGGGTAGGCCGCGTTGAGGCGGCGCAGCGCCTGGGCGCCGTGCCCGGTGGTCTGCCCGTACATCGCGCCGAGCACCGCGACCTTGGCCACCGCCCGCTCCACGCCGAGCTGCGCCGCCACCGGCGCGTAGAGGTCGTCGGAGCGGGCCGCCGTCACCAGGGCCCGGTCCCCGGATACCGCCGCCAGCACCCGCGGCTCGATCTGGCCCAGGTCAGCCCGGACGAACACGTGCCCGTCGGCGGCGATGACGGCCGGGCGCAGCGCGGCCGGCATGTTGTGCAGGCCCGCCGACGCCGTCATCCGGCCGGCCGCGCCGTCCGAGCCGGTCCACGCACCGCGCAGCCTGCCGTCCGCGCCGAGGTACGCGTCCAGCCAGGCGTAGCCGTAGGTGGTGGCGATCCGCTCGGCCTTGCGCCAGTCGAGCAGCGCTCCGATCAGCGGATGGGCATCCCGCATCTCCCGCAGTCGTGAGGCCCTGGTGTCCGGCACGTCGACACCCATCCGGGCCAGCAGCGACTTCACCTGGGCCGGGCTGCGCAGGTCGGCGGTGACGCCCGCGGGCGCGTGCCGCAAGACCTCCGCGTCACGGGCGGCCCGCTGCGCCGCGGCGTCGGCCTCGCTGCCCGGCCTGGGACCGATGAAGGAGGTCAGGACCTGTTCCGCGACCGCCCGGTCCATCGGCAGCCCGTCCGCGCACAGCTCCACGCAGAGCAGTTCGGCGGTGGACTCGGCGCGGGCCGTCGGCACGGCCATCGGCCGGTCATCCAGCGCGGCCAGCGCCGCCAGCTGCTGCCCGGCGAGGTCCAGGGCCAGGGCGGCCCAGCGTGCCATCCGCTCCGGGCTGTCCGACCAGCCACCGCTGACCCACTCCCGGCGCAGGTGCCCGTCCGGCGCCACCGGGTCGCCGGTGTCGCCCACGTCCATGCCGAACAGGTCGAGCGGCCCGTCGGCCGGCATCGTGTCGGTGGCCAGGCCGCGCAGCCGGGCCCAGGCCCAGCCCGGGTCGGCCCGCCAGCCGCCGAACAGCAGCCGGTGCGCCGCGGCGATGTCCCAGCACGTGGCCAGCCGGACCCCGGCCTCGGCTAGCCGCGCCGCCGTCTGGCCCGACCAGAGCACCCAGCGCGGCCGCAGCTCCTCGTCGGCCCGGCCGATCTCGGCCGCGGCACTCCGGACCGTCCACGAGCTCGCCCCGGCGGCCAGCCCGAGCCCCAGCGCGGGGGAGATGACCAGCGCGACGAGGTCGCCGCGGCGCACGCCCGCCTGACGCAACGACGTCACAAGGTCAGCACCGGCCACGGACCCAACCTTGCCACGAACGCCCCGCCGCCACCGCCCCAGCCGCGCCGGCGTGACGGCACACGCTCTGCGCCGATGCGACGGGCGGGTGACACCCCGCGGGAGCGCGACCCTAAGGGCGCGAGGGCTGGTTTGGGGGGCCCCTTCATGATCGCGAAGGCTTTTTAGTCTGGGCGGACTAAAAAGCCTTCGTGATCATGGAATTCGTATGGTCTTTCGATGATGAGGGGAGCGAGTGCCGTGCAGCGCCGCGATAGCAGGGCCGCTTTTGTGCTGGAGTGACTAGCCGGGTTGGCTGAACCGCCCCCAACGCACGGCTCCGGGTGTTCAGCGCCAAGCGCTACTGCATGAATGTGGCTCTCTCCCGCATCTGGCCGGTAGAATGCCACGCTCATTGAATCCTGGTTGGGGCGCACGGGGTTACCAATACACGTGGGACTAGAGTGACTTACTCAGTAGCGCATGCCCAGGGCTGCCTGCACCTCGGCCAGGGTGGCCGCCGCGATCTCGTTGGCCCGCTCGTTGCCGTCCCGCAGCACCTGGCGCACGTAGCCGAGGTCCCGCGCGTACTCGGCGCGGCGGGCCCTGACCGGGGCGAGCAGGTCGTTGACCGCGGTGGTGACCACGCTCTTCAGCGCCGCGCCACCGCCGTCGCCGATGCCGTCCGCGACGTCCCGCGGGTCGCGGCCCAGGCACAGAGCGGCCAGCAGGACCAGGCTGGAGACGGCGGGCCGTCGTTCCGGGTCATAGCTGATGGAGCGCTCGGAATCGGTCGTCGCGCCCCGGATCAGCCGGGCGGTCTCGTCCGCGCTGGCCGACAGCGGGATCGTGTTGCCGCGGCTCTTGCTCATCTTGGTGCCGTCGGTGCCGAGCAGCAGCGGCGCGGCCGACAGCAGCGCGTCGGGCACCGGGAACACCGGCTGGCCGTAGCGGTCGTTGAACCGGCGCGCGATCAGCCGGGCGATCTCCAGGTGGGGCAGCTGGTCCTGGCCGACCGGCACCAGGTTCGCCTTGCAGAACAAGATGTCCGCCGCCTGGTGCACCGGGTAGGTGAGCATCAGGCCGCTGACCGACGACTGCCGCGAGTGCGCGATCTCGTCCTTGACCGTCGGGTTGCGGTTCAGCTCGGGCACCGAGACCAGGCTGAGGAACGGCAGCAGCAGCTGGTTGAGCGCGGGCACCGCGCTGTGCGCGAAGATCATCGTCCGGGCCGGGTCGAGGCCGATGGCCAGGTAGTCGAGGAGCATCCCGGTCACGTACTCATCCAGCCGTTCGGCCGTATCCCTGTCGGTCAGCACCTGGAAATCGGCGATCAGCACGAAGACCTCGGCGCCGAGGTCCTGCAGCCTGACCCGGTTCCGCAGCGTGCCGAAGTAGTGGCCCAGGTGCAGCGGCCCCGTCGGCCGGTCGCCGGTCAGGATGCGGAACGCCGCCGCGTCCTGGTCGATCAGTTCCTCGAGTTCGGCCGAACGCCGGTGCTCGATGGTCACGGTCATGATTATCGTCCTCCCGTAGGTCCGGATGGGAGCACGAAAAAAGGCCGTCCATCCGGACGGCCTCCGCCAGCGCAGGATGCAACCGCCCCTAGAGGGCCGGCCACCACTGCGTCACACGATGCATAAACCCAGGATAGCAAGAGCCAAGGACATTATCCCGAACGGACCGGTCTGTCTGCGCTCGTGTCCGTGCCTGCCCGGCCGGGCGGCGGCGCGGCGGCGGACTCGCGCCGTCCCGGACGGGTGAACCCGGTCGCGAGGCAGGCGGCCGCGGCGCACAGTTCGGTTCCTGCCGCGATCAGCAGGCATCCGGTCACCGACCGCCCGGCCAGCGGCCCGGCGAGCGCCGCCCCCGCCGCCAGGCCGGCGATCTTCAGGCTGGCCGCCGTGGTGTAGACCTGCCCGCGCAGGTTGGCCGGGGTTTCCCGGTGCCGCACCGCGAGCAGCGCGGTCAGCTGCGGGCCCTCGCCCGCCCCGCCCAGGGCGACCGCGGCCAGCGTGAGCCAGCCCGGCGCCAGCGCCGCCGCGGCCATGCTCACCCCGATCACCAGCGTGCTGGCGAACATCCAGGTATCCGGCCGCGGGTCACCCGGGCGCCTGCGGCGCGGGGCACCGGGCCTGCGGGCCAGGATCGCGTTGGCGGTCAGCGAGGCGACCGCGATCGCGCTGATCAGCAGCGCGCCGCGGGCCGGGTCGCCGAGCCGCTGCGCGCCGAGCAGCGGGCAGCAGACCAGCAGCATGCCGATCCCGGCGTAGGACACCACCGAGGTGACGGTGGCCCGCAGCAGCGGGCGCCGGGCCGCGATCACGGCGAACCCCGCGGCCATCTGCCGCCGCAGTGCGACCCGGCGCTGGCCTGCACCTGGCCGGTACCGCGACAGCGAGCAGGCCGACGGCACCGCCAGCACGACCAGGGCGGCGGCGGTCAGCACCGCCGCCCGGGCGCCGATCCCGGCCGCCACCCCCGCCGCGAGGGCCGGGCCCGCCAGGCTGGCCGCGCTGAAGGTGAGCGCGTCGAGCGCCGAGCCGCGGTCCAGCTCGCGCCCGGTCACGACGCGGGGGAGCTGCGCGGTCCAGCCGCCGGTCACCGCCGGGTTGAACAGCCCGGCGAGCAGCGCGATCGCCGCCAGCGCCGGCAGCGGCAGCAGGCCGACGGCGGCCTGGACGGCCACGATGCCCAGCGCGTAGGCGACCAGCGTCCAGGCCAGGAGCCGGTCCGGGCGGCGGCTGCGGTCGAGCAGCGCGCCGAACAGCGGCCCGCCCGCCGCCCCCGCGATGGTCAGGCTGGCCAGCAGCCAGGAGCCGGTCCCGGGGCGCCCGGTCACGGCGAAGCCGAGCAGCAGCAGAGCCGGTCCCGACATCTCGTCGCCGGCCCGGGCGGCCGCCGCCCCGGCCAGGTACCGGCGCAGCCCCCGCCCGTCCGGGTAACGGGAAATCATAGAAATACGTTACACTGGCGCTCATGGCCGGTCAGGAGCCTGTACTCGGCCGCGGCGTGCTCGGCAGCAGCGTGCACGACGCCGCGCAGCGCGCCGCGGATCTGCTCGCCGTGCTGCTCCCCGGCCCGGGACGCCCCGCCGGACGGGCCGAGCTGATCGCGGTGCTGCGGAAGTACGGCGAACCCGAGCCCGTCGAGATCTCAGCCGCCGACCTCGCCGACCTGCGCCAGGCCGCCCTCGGCCTGCGCGAGGTCTTCGCGGCCGGGGACGCCGGCACGGCCGCGGACCGTCTCAACGGGCTCCTCGCGAGCCGTGCCCACCCGCCCCGGCTGACCAGCCACGACGGCACGTCCGGCTGGCACGTGCACGTGGACGGCGACGACGCGCCCTGGGCCGACTGGTTCCTCACCTCCTCCTGCCTGGCCCTGGCCGTGCTGCTAGCCGAGCGCCAGGCCGCCCCGGCCGGCATGTGCGCCGCGCCGTCCTGCGGCCGCCCGTTCGTGAACGTGGGCCGGGGCGCCGTCCGCCGTTACTGCTCGGCTGCCTGCGGCACCCGCGACCGGGTGGCCAGGCACCGGGCTATCCAGGCAGGGACGAGTGAAACCGCGGTGCCGTGAAAGGTTAGCCGTATGGAATACATCCATCTAGGCCGTTCGGGCCTGTCCGTGAGCCGCCTCTGCCTCGGCACCATGAATTTCGGGCCGCTGACCTCCGCCGGCGAGTCGGAAGCGATCATGGATCACGCGCACGAGATCGGCATCAACTTCTTCGACACCGCCAACCGCTACGGCGGCGTGCAGAGCCCGCCCGGCGCGCTGGCCCAGAACGAGCAGGCGCACCCCGGCTGGACCGAGGAGATCATCGGCGACTGGTTCGCGTCCGGGGGCGGCCGCCGGGAGCGCACCGTGCTCGCCACCAAGCTGTACGGGGCGATGGGCGACTGGCCCAACGACGGCAAGCTGTCCGCGCTGAACATCCGGCGAGCCTGCGACGCGTCGCTGCGCCGGCTGCGCACCGACTACATCGACCTGTACCAGATGCACCACATCGACCGGGACACCCCGTGGGACGAGATCTGGCAGGCGATGGAGACGCTCGTCGCCCAGGGCAAGATCCTCTACGTCGGCTCATCCAACTTCGCCGGCTGGCACATCGCGCAGGCCAACGACACCGCCGCCGCCCGCGGATTCTTCGGCCTGGTCAGCGAGCAGTCCATCTACAACCTGCTGACCAGGGAGATCGAGCTCGAGGTGCTGCCCGCGGCGATCGAGTACGGAGTCGGCGTCATCCCGTGGTCCCCGCTCGAGGGCGGCCTGCTCGGCGGCGTGCTGAAGAAGGAACGCGAAGGCCGGCGCCGCCAGGCCGGCCGGGCCGCCGATACCCTGCAGCGACACCACGAGCAGATCGCGGCCTACGAGGCGCTGTGCGACGACCTCGGCGAGCAGCCGGCCCACGTGGCGCTGGCCTGGCTGCTGCACCAGGAGGGCGTCACCGGGCCGATCATCGGGCCGCGCACCGAGGACCAGCTGGACGACGCGCAGCACGCGATCACCGTCCACCTCGGCGAGGACGTGCTCAAGCGGCTCGACGACATCTTCCCCGGGTACCAGCCCGCCCCGGAGCATTACGCCTGGTAAGCATCACCGATGAGCGGACTGGCCGAACCGGCGTCTCGGGTTCCGCCGCTGCTCCGGGATCGTTCCGGCGTGCAGCGGGTCACCAACATCGAGCTGTTCTTCGACCTGGTGTACGTGTTCGCGGTCACCCAGCTGGCGCACTACCTGATCGGCCACTCCACCGTGACCGGCGCGCTGCAGACCGGGTTGCTGCTGGCGATGGTCTGGCTGGTCTGGTCGTACACCACCTGGGTCACCAACTGGCTCGACCCGGAGCTGATGGCCGTGCGCCTGCTGCTCGTGGTGCTGATGCTGGTCAGCCTGGCCATGTCGGTGTCGCTGCCGCGAGCGTTCGAGGATCTCGGCCTGTGGGTCGGCGGGGCTTACGCGCTCCAGCAGATCGGCCGTTCGGTGTTCATGGTGGTCGCGCTGCGCGGGCACCCGCTGGAGGCCAACTTCCAGCGCATCCTGGCCTGGTGCGTGGTCAGCAGCGCGCTCGCCCTGGCCGGCGGCCTGGCCCACGGCAACACGAGGATCCTGCTGTGGCTCGGCTCGGTCTGCGTCGACCTGCTCGGCGGAATAGTCGGCTTCGCCACTCCGGGGCTCGGCCGGTCCCGCACCTCGGACTGGACCATCGAGGGCGGCCATTTCGCCGAGCGCTGCCAGGCGTTCATCCTGATCGCGCTGGGTGAGTCGATCGTCATTACCGGGGCGACGCTGACCGACGTGAAACCGGTCACCGCGGCCAGCGTGGCGTCCTTCGTCGTCGCGTTCGCCGGCTCGGTCGCGCTGTGGTGGCTGTACTTCGACCAGAGCGCCGGGGCGGCGGCGGAGATGATCGCCAATTCCGACGACCCGGGCCGGCTGGGTCGTTCGGCGTACCACCTGATCCACCCGGTGATGGTGGCGGGCATCATCGTCTGCGCGGCCGCCGACGAGAAGGTCCTGGCCGATCCTGGTGCGATCGCCAGCACCGCCACGGCGTGGATGATCCTGGGCGGCCCGGCGCTGTTCCTGGCCGGCCACGCCGCCTTCAAGCTGGTGGTGTGGCGCGTCCTGTCCTGGCCGCGGCTGGCCGGGATCGCGGCGCTGGGGCTGCTCGGCCTGGCCGCCGGCGGCATTCCCGCCCTGGCCCTAGGCGCCTGCGCCGCCGCCGTGGTCATCGCCGTCGCCGTTAGCGACCGCCTGCCGTGGCTACCCCGCCCGGCGGAGCCGGCGCCCCGAGCGCCCGGGGAACATGCCCAGCCCGGGGCGTGGAGTTAAGGTACCGAATCCCCCCGACCGAGTCCCAGGCGTCACGCGGCACCCGCCAAGCTCATAGCTATCTTTTTCGATTAGTGTGACTCTGGCAGTAGTGTTTCTCCCCGGGAATGTCCTCGCCTGATGGTAGGATCGACTTAATCGATGACCAGCCAACCCGGCGCATATAGCCCCGGGGAGAGGAGTCCGCCCACCCAGTCCGCGAGCATCGGGAGGAGGTGACACGCCGCGATGAACAGCGTGATGTCGCCCGCCAGCGCCGACGAGGCGCTGGAGATGCTGACGGTCGCGATGGGCTACCTGGCGGCGGCCGACGCCACCGCGCTGACGGCCGAGGAGCAGGCACGGTGCCTGCGGGTGCTGGAGCGGGCCAACTCGGTGGGCACCGCGGCGCGGACCTCGGTCCTGGGCGCGTTCGGCTCGGGCCACGGTTACTCGGCGGACGCTGATTACAGCCCGCGGGCCTGGCTGATCCACAAGACCGGGGTGACCAAAGGCGCGGCGGTGGCCTACACCGCGTGGGTGCGGCGGGCCGAGGACCACCCGCGGGTCCTGGCGGCGCTGGCTGCCGGGGACCTGCCCGAGTCCGTGGCCAGGATCTTGTGCCAGTGGACCAACCGGCTCCCGGAGGACCAGCGCGATCTCGCGGACGACAAACTCGTCGCGGCCGCCCTGGCCGGCATGAGCCTGCAGGACCTGGCCGAGCTGTACGGGGAAATCTACGAGCAGTCCCGGTCCGGATCCCCCGACGAGGACAAGGACGAGGTCTTCGACGACCGGGCGGTGCGGCTGATCACCACGTTCCAGGGCGCTGGCGTCATGTCGGGCGATCTCACGCCGGAATGCGCTGAGGCAGTCGCCGCGGTGCTGGACGCGCTGGCCGCCCCGGTCGGCGCCGAAGACGACCGGTCCCAGGAGCAGCGGTACCACGACGCGCTCCAGGAGGCGATGAGCCGGCTGATCGCCGCCGGTATCCTGCCCGAGCGGGCCGGGCAGCCGGTGAAAGTCTGGGCGCATATCTCCCTGGCGGACCTGCTCCGGCTGGACGGCAGCTCCGCCCTGCAGGAGGAATGGACGGCGCAGGTCCGGGCGCGGTGGGCCGGGCATCGCGCCGCCGCGTCTGAAGGCGGCGGGGACGCTGGCGCCTGGCTGGACGGGGACGCGGCCGAGGGCATCGCCTGCGACGCGGCAATGGCGCCGATCGTGACCGGCGACGTCAACGTGGACGCGCTGGAAGACCTGGTCCGGCTGTGCGTGGAGCTGGACGCGCGGCGCGACGGCGCCCGGGACGCGGCCTGGGCCGCGCTCGAGCAAGCCGTCATCGGCAAGGCCGTCGACCTGCTGTCCGGGCCGGGCGGGCTGGCGAGCTTCCTGCGCCGCCGGCAGCTCGGCGCCCGGCTGGCCGGACCGAGCCTGCCGCTGGACATCGGATACAGCGAGAACATCCCCGCGGGGATCCGCAACGCGGTCACCCTGCGGGACCGGCACTGCCAGTGGGCCGGCCGGTGCGACCAGCCCGCCGAGGCCTGCCAGGTGCACCACACCAAGCACAAGGCCAACGGCGGCCCGACCAGCGTTAAGGATTGCGTGCTGTTGTGCTGGTTCCACCATCAGGTGGTCATCCACCGGTGGGGCTGGACCCTGGTCCTGAACCCCGACGGCACCACCACCGCCTGGAACAAAGACAAGACCAAGGTGCTCCACAGCCACGGGCCTCCGGTCCGGCCGGGGTGACAACCCCGGTTACGGCTGTGTCCCGGTCAGGTCCTGCCGGGTGACCCGGATCATGATCGCCGCCACGACCCGGGCGAGCATCATGATTTGCAACGCCTGTCATGATCAACTCAGACAGAGGATGTTCTACGAGCCTCCGCACGACGCCTGAATGGTTCGCACAATGAGCGTGTCGCTTCTCGAACCTCCCCCCGTCTGGAACGATCTCGACTAACCGTGCCGCCGGGCACCAAAGTGAGCGTCAGCGGCCGGGCTGGTAACGGCCAAGGATCTCGCGCGCGGTGGTCAGCAGTTCGGCCCGGACCGAGGGCGGGTCCAGGATCTCGACCTGATCACCGAATCCGGCCAGCCGGTGCACGGCCGCCCGCTCGTGCTCGAACGACAGCGTCAGCACCCGCCAGCCGTCTTGGCCCGGTGGCTCCGCCGCCTCCAGCGCGGGCGCGGCGGCCGCGCCGAAAACCTCACCGAAGGCGGCCAGCGCGCCCGGCGAGACAGCCAGCCTGACCTCGAGCCGGGGCCTGCTCGCCTCGAACTCCGCCGACCAGCGAGCCCAGAACGCAGCCAGCTCGAAGCCAGTCGGCCGTTCCGCGGGCTCCGCCAGGACCCAGGCGGCGGACACGCGCCCGGCCCGGAACACCCGGATGGCCGCGGCTGCGGCCCCCGGCCTGGGGCCGGGCCCGGCTTGAGTCACGCAATCGGCCACCAGGTACCAGGTTCCTGCCTTGTTTACCAGGCCGAGCGGGCCGACCACGCGCGGCTCACGGTCCGGCGACGGGTACCTGACGGCCAGCTTCCGGCCCAGCCGCAGCGCCCGCGCCAGGTCCCGCAGGCAGGGCACCTCTTCCTGGCCGCCGAACCACCGTGGCATGTCGAGATGCACCAGCTCGCCGGAGCCGACCCCGGCGGTAACCCGGATCTGCCGGTGCGCGGTGGTCAGCGCGCCCGCCAGCCCGAGCTCGTGCAGGACGGCGGGTACGCCCAGGATGAGCAGCGCCTCGGCCTCGTCCGGTCGCAGGCCGCGCAGCGGGAACCGGTAGCCGTCCATCAGCCGGCAGCCGCCGCCCGGTCCCGCCTCGGTGACGACCGGGACGCCCGCCGTACCCAGCGCCGCCAGGTCCCGGTACACGGTCCGGACGCTGACCCCGAGTTCACCGGCGAGCGCCCGCGCGGTCGCCGGGCCCCGCGCCTGGAGCAGCAGGGCCAGCGAGAGCAGCCGGTCGGCACGCACGAGCGCAAGGTTACGCCGCTATCACGGACACAAGATGTCAGCAATAGCGGCGTAACGTCCGCCAGATGATCACGTGGACCGAGTTCCAGCGGCAGCAGCCCGCCCTGGCCGGCGCCGGGCGCCGCCAGTTCTATCACTTCGGCATGGGACTGGCGTTCCTGGCCACGGTCCGGCCCGACGGCGCCCCGCGGGTGCACCCGGTCTGCCCGGTCATCAGCGACGCGGGCCTGCACCTGCTCATCGTGGCCGGGCCGAAGCGGCAGGACCTGCGCCGGGACGGCCGCTACGCGCTGCACAGCGAAACCTGCCCGCCGCCCCGCCAGGACGACGGCTTCGCCGTGGCCGGCCGGGCCAGACAAGTCACCGATGCGGCGTTGCAACAGGTGGTCCGAGGCCGGGTCCTGACCGAGCGTGACGGAAACGTGTGGCCAAGCTTTGCCGAGGACGCCATATTCGAACTAGTCATAGAGCGAGTGCTGCTGACGCTGACCCAGGCCGACGGCCAGTTCCCGACCGGGCCCACGATCTGGACGGCGGCCGACAGGCCTGGCGGGTAACCGGCGGGACCCTCCGGTATCGTTGACAGGCAGTAGCTCAGGGCTCGTGGGGTCTTGGGTCCGGAGGGAAGGATCAGCGACACGATGAGCCATGCAGCGGCAGACCGCTACGCCTGGATCGAACCCGCGGTCGAAGACCTCGGCGGGGGCATCTACCGGATCCCGCTGCCGTTGCCGCTGGACGGGCTGAAGGCCGTCAACGTCTACGCGATCACCGACCCCGGGGGCGTCGACCTGATCGACGCGGGGATGGCGATCGTCGCGGCCAGGGAACGGCTCACCGAGGCGCTGCGAGAGCTCGGCTACGGGCTCGGTGACGTCCGCAACTTCCTCGTCACCCATATCCACATCGACCACTACTCCCTCGCGGTCGAGCTGAGGCGGGAGTTCCGCACGCTGATCTCGCTCGGCGAGGACGAGCGCGCCAACATGCTGGCGACCCGGGAGATGATCGACGGCACCAGCAGCCACCGCGTCTTCGGGGCGGAGAGCCTGAGTAGGCTGGGAGCGGCGGAGCTGATCGGTAGCCTGTCCACGCTGGAGCGGCACGGGCCCATGTTCGCCGACTGGGAGGACCCCGACCGCTGGGTGGCCGACGGTACCGACCTGGACTTGCGGACGCGGACGCTGCGGGCGGTGCACACTCCCGGCCACACGCTTGGCCACCTCGTCTACCACGACGCCGCGTCCGAGATCATGTTCGCGGGCGACCACGTGCTCCCGCACATCACGCCCTCGATCGGCTTCGAGCCCGCGGGCAACCGGATGGCGCTGCGCGACTACCTCAGCTCGCTGGCCCGCACGCTCGCGCTGCCCGACGCCCGGCTGCTGCCCGCTCACGGCCCGGTCGCCGGCAGCACCCACGAGCGGGTGAACGAGCTGCTCGCCCACCACGACGACCGGCTGGCCGAGACGCTCGACGCGGTGCGAGCGGGACACGCCACCCCGTTCGAGGTGGCCAAGGCGATCAAGTGGACGAGGCGGCAGCGCCTGTTCGACGACCTCGACCTGTTCGCCCAGATCCAGGCGGTCAATGAGACGGCCGCCCACCTCGAAGTGCTCCTGGTCCGCGGCCAGGTCACCCGCACCACCTCGCCGGCAGGCGCCGACCTCTACCAGCTGCCGGTCAGCCAGGCCTAGGGGAGAAGGCCTGGTTTCAACGGTTGTGGCGTCCTACCGGATAGAGGGGTCTTTCATAAATCCCACAACCGAGCTCCCGCGCGGCGCCGATCCGATCGCGCGCACATCGCACGAAGCCGAGCTCATGTCTGTCATGGTGCGCCAGGACCGCCAAGTGATCTGCGAGTAGTAACGCGGCCAGTGTGGCCAACCCTGGTCTAGACCACTGGCCTAGACTGCTGCTCTGCAACTCGGTATGCTGAGAGCCCCGGGTCAGCGCCGAACGCATCCGGCGTTATTACGCGGCCGCCTTGAGTGTGAGGGCTATGAGTACGCTGTTCCGGACCGACCAGATACCGGCGGCCGACCGCTTCGGCCTGGTCCAGGACATGATCGTCGCGACGTGGCCGCCGATGCAGTGCCGCTCGGAGCACCACGCCGACTACCGGGGAGAGTTCCACGCCAACGGGCTGGGGCCCATGCAGGTAGTGGCGATGGACCTCATGCCCATCACCGTGACCCGCACCCCCCGGCTGATCTCGCGGGCCGATCCCGACATGCTGAAGATGGTCCTGGTGCGCGACGGCAACTCCTGCGTGGTGACCCAGGACGCCCGGCAGGCCCGCCTGTCGGCGGGCGAGTTCGCCATCTACGACACCCGGCGGCCCTACGAAGTGACCTCCGGAGTCGACGCGAATCAGCCGACGCAGATGATGACGTTCATGTTCCCGCCGTCCCTGCTGCCGCTACCCCGGAACCGGCTCGGGCAGCTGACGGCCGTGCCCTTCCGGGCCAGCGCCGGGCTGGGCGACCTGACCTCGCAGTTCCTCCTCCAGCTGGCCCGCAACATCGACCACTACAGCCCGGCGGAGGCAGGGCGCCTGTCGACCGCCGCGCTCGAGGTCCTGGCCACCCGGCTGGCCCACGCCTTCGACGCCCGTGACTGGGGCACGCCGGAAGCGCGCAGGCATGCCTTGCTCACCACGGTCCAGGCCTTCATCCAGCAGCATCTCGGCGATCCTGAGATGTCGCCGACGACGGTCGCCGCCGCGCATCATATGTCGCTGCGCTCCCTGCACCAGCTCTTCCACGACGAGGGCCTGACCGTGGCGGGCTGGATCCGGCAGCGGCGGCTGGAGCGTTGCCGGCACGACCTTTCTGATCCGGCGCAGGCCTCCCGGCCGGTCGCGGCCATCGCGGCCCGGTGGGGCTTCTCGAGCGCGGGCGACTTCAGCCGGGCCTTCCGCGCCGTGCACGGCTTGCCCCCGGCGGAGTACCGCATGTCTGCGCGCATTGTGAAGGTCCCTGCGCGCTAGCCCAACGACAGCCCGCCCCTTCCCGCCGATGCTGGCCGTATGACGAATCGACGTACGGCCAGAAGGGCGGTTGGCGATGAGCATCATCGAGACGGAGCGGCCGGGGGCCGCCTACGCACTAGGGCACACACCCGAAGAATACGAACGGCTGCGGCTGCAGGCCCGCATGTGGGAAACGGCCACCGCGCGGCTGCTGGAGCAGCTCGGCCTCAGGCTCGGCGCCAACTGCCTGGACGCCGGCTGCGGGCCCGGCGAGACGATGCGCCTGATGGCCGAACGGGCCGGGCCCGCGGGCCGCGTGCTGGGCATTGACGCGGACCGGACGCTCGTCCCCCTGACGCAGGCCATGCTGCACAGCACGGGTTACCGTAACTGCGCCGTCCTGGTGCATGACCTCACCGCCGACGAGCCGGTCCCTGGCGGCCCGTTCGACCTCATCTTCGCGCGGCTGCTGCTGTTCCACCTGCCTGAGCGCGTCGACGTGCTGGCGCGGCTGTGGGACGCGGTCGCCCCGGGGGGGTATCTGCTCATACAGGACTACGACGTGCGCGGCGTCAGCACGCTGCCTGAGCTCGACTGGACCGGTGAGCTGCTGCGGGTGTGGGAAGGCGCGTTCGGCGCGGTCGGCGCCGACATGCGCACCGGAGCCCGGCTCCCGCAGCTGTTCGCGCAGGCTGGCATAGGGACCCCGGACGGCACCGACGTCGCCGGGCGCCTCGAGCCGCTCACCACCAGCCGTCCCGTCATGGGAGGCGCCTTCCGCAGCGTGCTGCCGACGGCGATCGCGCACGGCGTCACCACCGAGGACGATGCCGCCGCGACGCTGGCGTCGATCGACCGCGACACCGCCCGCTTCCCCGATCGCCCGATGTACTGGCCGCTGATGATCGGCGCCTGGAAGCGCAAGGCGGCCGTGACCGGACGCGAGCCTAGCCGCCGAGGTATCTGAGCACGGCCAGGGCCCGGCGGTGATCGGTACCGCCGCCGGCAGGTCGACTTGTTGACAAACCTCATGCGAGAGGCCAGGAAGGCGGGCGCTAGCCGGGCGTCGCGACCGGGGCGTCCGCGGTGACGATCCGCTCGGCGCCGGCATAGACGTTCATCGTGGTACCGCGCAGGAACCCGACCAGCGTGAGGCCGCTCTCCTCGGCCAGCGACGCCGCCAGCGAGGACGGCGCGGACACGGCCGCGAGCACCGGCACCCCGATCATGATCGCCTTCTGCGCGAGCTCGAACGAGGCGCGGCCGCTGACCAGCAGCACGTGGCCGGCCAGCGGGAGCCGGCCGTTGCGCAGCGCCCAGCCGGCCACCTTGTCCACCGCGTTGTGCCTGCCCACGTCCTCACGCAGCACGAGCAGCGCGCCGTCGGGGCCGAACAGGCCGGCCGCGTGCAGCCCGCCGGTCCGGCTGAATACCCGCTGGGCCTGCCTGAGCCGGTCCGGCAGCCCGGCCAGCATGCCGGGGGACACCCGGACCGGGTCGGCGGCCACGTCGAAGGCCGACCGGACCCGGATCGCCTCGATGCTGTCCTTGCCGCACACCCCGCAGGCGCTCGTGGTGAGGAAGTTACGGTTCGCCGCCACCTGGTCGGCCACCGATTCCTGCCCGGGCTCGAGCGTCACCGCCGCGACGTTGTCGTCGCACATCCTGATCTCGCGCACCGCGTCGAGCCGGCCGAGCAGTCCCTCGGTGAACAGGAACCCGGCGGCCAGGTCGATGTCGTCCCCTGGGGTGCGCATCGTCACGGTGAGCGGCTCGCCGTCCACCCGGATCTCCAGCGGCTCCTCGGCCGCGAGCAGGTCGGCCCGGTGCTCCGCGACCCCGTCCACCGGGACCTTCAGCACCCGCCGCCTGGCCGCCGTACTGCTCATACCACCGAGACTAACTCCAGAAAGCCGAATGCCGGGCCCGGCGGGAGGTCGGGCCCGGCATCGTCAACCGGGAGGCGAATCTGAAAGAAGATCAGCTGGCGAAGTCGAGCAGCGGCTGGGCGCGGCTCGGGTGACGCAGCTTGGACAGCGACTGCTTCTCGAGCTGCCTGATCCGCTCGCGGGTCAGGCCGAGGGCCCGGCCGATCTCGTCCAGCGTGTGCGGGTTGCCGTCGTAGAGACCGAACCGCATCGCCATGATCGTGGCTTCACGCGGCGTCAGCGCGTCCAGCGCCGAACGCAGCTGCTCGGCCATCAGCTGACGGTCCACGAGCTCCGAAGCCTCGGGCGCGTCGACGTCCTCGATCAGGTCGCCGATGCTGGTCTCGCCGTCCTCGCCGATGGTGGAGTCGAGCGAGATCGGCTGACGCGACGTGCGCAGCAGTTCCTCGATCTGGTCCGGGGTGCGGTCGAGCTCGACCGCAAGCTCCTCCGGAGTCGGTTCGCGGCCAAGGCGCTGGTGCATGTCCCGCTCCACACGCGACAGCTTGGACAGCATCTCCAGCACGTGCACCGGCAGCCGGATCGTCCGGGCCGAGTCGGCGAAGCCGCGCTGGATGGCCTGCCGGATCCACCACATGGCGTAGGTGGAGAACTTGTAGCCCTTGGTGTAGTCGAACTTCTCGACCGCGCGGATCAGGCCCAGGTTGCCTTCCTGCACCACGTCGAGCAGCGACAGGCCCCGGTCGCTGTACTTCTTGGCCACCGACACGACCAGCCGCAGGTTCGCCTCGAGCATGTGCGCCTTGGCGCGCCGCCCGTCCTCGGCCACCAGCTCGAGGTCACGCCGGAAAGCCTCGTCCAGGCCGACCGCGGTCTCCAGCTTGTGCTCGGCGAACAGGCCGGCCTCAATCCGCTTGGCCAGGTCCACCTCCTGCTCGGCCGTGAGCAGGCTGGTGCGGCCGATGGACTTGAGGTAGGTGTGGACCGAGTCGCCCATGGCCGGCGTCTGGTCATCCAGGTCAACCTCGGCCAGCTTGTCGGAGTCGCTGAGGGCAGCCGCCTCCGCCTCCAGGCTCACAACATCTGCGTCAGCCACATCCGCATCGGCGTCGTCCGCCGGGTCAGACCCGGGCTCGGAGACCGGCTCAGCCTGCTTGGCGCCACGCGCGGGCGCGGAGCGCGCCGCACGGGTCTTGGAACTCCCCTTGGTCCCTGCCAATTCAGTCCGGGCCGATTCAGTCGGAGCCGATTCGGGCTGGGCCAGCTCGTTCGCCAGCCGCACGCCAGACTCGCTCAGCTCGCGCAGAATGGACCGTCCCTCGGCCGGCGTGAGTCCTGCCTGGTCAAAGGCCGTCCTCAGCTCCGCAAGAGACAGGTGACCCTGGCTTCGCCCGCGCTGGATCAGGTCATCCACCCGGGTCGTGCTCGCCTCGTCATCCGAGTCGGCGATACGCTCGGCTACTGACGTCGCCATGGCGATCCGCGGCATGAGGCACCTCCCTCCTCCTCGTAACAACGCACGCACTACTTACGTCGTTCAATGGGTTTCCACCAAGTACCCCTCGCCGCCCCGCGTAGTCATCAGCGGGAGACATTGTCCGGGCACTAATAAGTAACGCTCTCCGCCTCAGTTTGTTCCCGCCGTAGCAGCTCTTGCCGGAGCCGTACGAGGTCGTACTTCCCGCTCGGGAGCATGGGAACGGCATCGACCATTACGACCCTGCTGGGAATAGCGTAACGCGGCAGCCGCTCGCGCACATGCCTACGGAGCAATTCCGGGGCCGGCGGGTCGGCCGGATCCGCAGGCACCACCACCGCCACGACCCGTTCGCCCCATTCCGGGTCGGGTTGCCCCACCACTGCTACCTCCCGGACGCCCGGGCAGCTCTGCAGGGCCGCCGCGACCTCGCCCGGGACCACCTTGTGGCCGCCGGTGTTGATGACGTCGTCCGCCCGGCCGCGCACCCGGAGCCGCCCCGCTCCGTCCAGCACGCCCAGGTCGCCGGTGCGGAACCAGCCGTCGGCCGGGGCGCGCGGGCCGCGCCGGTAACCGGAGAACAGCACCGGCCCGCTGATCCAGATCCGCCCGTCGTCGCGGACCTCGGCCCGCACGCCGTCCAGCGGCACGCCGTCGTACACACAGCCGCCGCAGGTCTCGGTCATGCCGTAGGTCGTCACCACCGGCACACCCGCGTCCCGCCCGGCCTCCAGCAGGCCGGGCGGCGCGGCGGCCCCGCCCAGCAGCACCGAGGAGAAGCCGGCCAGCGGTGTCGGTCCATGGGCTAGGAGACGCTGCAGCTGGGTCGGCACCAGAGAGACGTGCGCGCAGTCCGAGGCCGCCACGGTTCCGGCGTCGGCCCGCTCGGCCAGCACCGGCTCGGTGCCGCTGACCAGCGAGCGCACCAGGACCGCCAGGCCGGCCACGTGCGTGGCGGGCAGGCAGCACAGCCAGCGCTCGCCGGGCCGGGCGCCCACCCGGTCGAGCGAGGCCCGGGCCGAGTGCCGTAGCGCGGCCGCGCTCAGCTCGACCCCCTTGGGCACGCCGGTGGATCCCGAGGTGCCGACCACGACCGCCGTACCTTCGGCTACTCCCTCATGAGGTCCCGAACGGGCCGAGGTGACTCCCTCCGTGTCCTGCACCGAGTCCGGCCCGAGGGCGTCGATCAGCCCGGCGAGCCGCGCTGGCGGCAGGCCGGCGTCGAGCGGTGCGATGGCGGGGCCGCTGCCGTCGAGCGCCGCCGCCAGCAACTCGAGCAGCCGCGGGGTCGCGCGCTCGACCAGGACCGCGCGCAAAGGACGCAGTGTCACGTTGATTAAGGTTAGAACCTGAACTCCGGGAGGTTACGAGTGACCGAACGCTCAGCCCTGAAGCGTCTTGTGATTATTTTCACAAATCCATGACCACGCCGGCCTCGGTCCTGGCCGCGATGATCGGCGGGCTCCGGGCGTTCGCGATCCCGATGCCGGTGAGGTTCCGGGGGATCACGGTGCGCGAGGGCGCGCTGATCGAGGGGCCGGCCGGGTGGGGCGAGTTCTCGCCGTTCGCGGAGTACGGGCCGAAGGAGAGCGCGCGCTGGCTGGCCAGCGCGGTCGAGTCGGCGACGCTTGGGTGGCCCGCACCGGTCAGGGACCGGATCCCGGTGAACGTGACCGTACCCGCGGTCGGGCCCGAGCAGGCGGCCGCGATCGTGGCCAGGTCGGGCTGCCGGACGGCCAAGGTCAAGGTGGCCGAGCGGGACCAGACCGAGGCCGAGGACATCGAGCGGGTCGAGGCGGTCCGGGACGCGCTCGGGCCGGACGGCAGGATCAGGGTGGACGCCAACGGCGCCTGGGAACCGGGGCAGGCGGCCCGGGTGCTGCGCCGGCTGGCCCGGTTCGGGCTCGAGTACGCCGAGCAGCCCTGCGCCACCCTGGACGAGCTGGCCGAGCTGCGCCGGCGTATCGATATCCCGGTGGCGGCCGACGAGTCGATCCGCCGGGCCGAGGACCCGCTGCGGGTGCGCGCCGCGGGCGCGGCCGACATCGTCATGCTGAAGGTCCAGCCGCTCGGCGGGGTCCGCGCGGCGCTGGCGGTGGCGGAGGCCTGCGGCCTCCCGGTCGTGGTGTCGAGCGCGGTGGACAGCTCGGTCGGGCTGGCCGCCGGGGTGGCGCTGGCCGCCGCGCTCCCCGATCTGCCCTACGCCTGCGGCCTTGGCACCATGGCGCTGCTGGCCGGGGACGTGACGGCCGGCCCGCTGCGGCCCGAGGCGGGATCGCTGCCGGTCCGCCGGCCGGCCGTCGACCCCGGTGAGCTGGCCCGGTGGGAGACCGATCCGGCGCCCTGGCGGGAGCGGGCCGGCGCGGCCGCCAGGTACCTGCCGTGAACCCGGCGACCGCGTTCGGCGTCACGTTCAGCGACGAGCTGATCCGGTGCGGGCTGCGCGAGGTGGTGCTCGCGCCCGGATCGCGCAGCACGCCGCTGGCCATGGCGTTCTACGAGGCGGCGCGGCAGCAGCGGCTGCGGCTGCACGTCCGGATCGACGAGCGTTCGGCCTCGTACACCGCGCTCGGCCTGGCCAAGGCCAGCCGGCTCCCGGTGGCGGTGCTGTGCACCTCGGGCACGGCGGCGGCCAACTTCCACCCGGCGGTGATCGAGGCCGACGAATCGGGCGTGCCGCTGGTGGTGCTCACCGCCGACCGGCCCGCGGAGCTGCGCGGAATCGGCGCCAACCAGGCCATCGACCAGATCAAGCTGTACGGTGCCGCGGTGCGCTGGTTCTGCGAGACCGGCCTGCCCGAGGCCCGGCCGGGCGCGGCCCGCTACTGGCGCTCGCTGGCGTGCCAGGCCTGGGCGCACGCCGCGGGCCGCGTCGGCGGCCTGCCGGGCCCGGTTCACCTCAACCTGCCGCTCCGCGAGCCGCTGGTGCCCGGCGGGGACGAGGAGTGGCCAGACTCGCTGGAGGGGCGCCCCGGCGGGCAGCCGTGGACCCGGTTCCCTGATCACGACGCGACGCATGACGCGCTCGACCTCCCCTGGACCGAACGCGGCGTGGTGGTCTGCGGCGACGGCGACTACGACGCGCGGGCCCTGGTCGAACTGGCCGGGCAGGCGGGCTGGCCGGTGCTCGCCGAGCCGTCGTCCGGCGCTCGCCGCGGCCCCGGCGCCCTGTCCGCCTACCAGTATCTGCTGGCGACGCCGGAGTTCGTCGGGGCGCACCAGCCCGACCTGATCGTCTCGGCCGGCCGCCCCGGGCTCTCCCGGCCGCAGCTCGCCTTCCTGAAGAACGGATCGGCGCGCAGGCACGTGGTGGTCGCGCAGGGGCCTGGGCGCTGGGCCGACCCGCAGCGCGCCGCGACCGACATCGCCGCGGCCCTGCGGCTGACCGGAACCCCGGACGGCACTGGATCACACCGGGGCTGGCTGGACGGCTGGCAGCGGGCGGACGAGGCGGCGCGCCGCGCGGTGGACGCCGTGCTCGACGAGGACGAGAGCCTGACCGAGCCGCGGCTCGCCCGGGACCTGGCCACCGCGCTGCCCGACGGAGCCCTGCTGTGGTGCGGATCAAGCCAGCCCGTTCGGGACATTGATTGCGCTCTTCCTCCCCGTGCCGACCTGCGCGTGCTGGCCAGCCGCGGCACCAGCGGGATCGACGGCACCACCTCGTCGGCGATCGGCGCCGCGCTGGCCCACGGCGGCCCGGCCGTCGCCGTGATCGGGGACCTGACGTTCCTGCACGACGCGGCGGGCCTGGCCCTCGGCCCGGACGAGCCGCGTCCCGACCTGTGCCTGGTCGTGGTCAACAACGACGGCGGCGGCATCTTCTCTGCCCTGGAGCAGGCGGCGTTCCCGGGCCCGTTCGAGCGGCTGTTCGGCACTCCGCACGGCACCGGCCTGAACCACCTGGCCGCTGCATTCGGCCTGCCCTACCAGCGACTCGAGCAGCCGGGGGACCTGGCCAAGGCGCTGCAGGGCACCGGCCTGCGGGTGGTGGAGGCGCAGACCAGCCGGGCCGGGGGCACCGAGCTGCGGGCCAGGCTGCGCGCCGCGGCCGCCGCGGCCATCCGCCGGATCTAGCTACATCCCTGGTTGTCCTGGCGCTGCGACCAGGGGCGGACGCGGAGAATCCGGATCGCGATTACTCCCAGGATATGGCTGCGAGGAATGTCGCCACAGGGCCGCGCCCGCCGCTCGCCGCCGCGTTCGGCGTGGCCAGCGTGCTGACCATGGCGGCGGTATCCCGCCGGGTCAGGGAGTTCGGCACGCTGAAGGCGCTCGGCTGGCGGAGCAGACGGGTCGTCGGGCAGGTCATGGGCGAGTCGTTCGTGATCGGCGTCGGCGGCGCCGTGCTCGGGGCGGCGCTCGGCTACGGCGGCGCCGCGCTGATCGACGCCCTGGCCCCGAAGCTGACCGCCACCGTGGGAGCGAGCAACGCGGCGTCGGTGAAGGGTGCCGGCCGCTTTCTCGGCGCGGTGCCGCCCCCAAGCGCTGACCGGCGCGGGCCATAGCGTCTCGGTGACGCTCAGCGCCGCGGCGCTGGCGAGGGTGGCGTGATGACCGACACCATCTACCAGCTGTCCGATGTCGTGAAGCGCTACCGGAAGGGCCGCGATGAGGTCCTGGCCCTGCGGGGCGTCAACCTGGTCATCTGCGACGGCGAATGGCTCGCCATCCAGGGCCCGGCCGGCCACGGCAAGTCCACCGTGCTGCGGATCCTGGGCGGCCTGGACCGGCCGATCTCGGGCACGGTCGAGTTCGACGGGGTGGACCTGGCCCGGCTGCCGGAACCAGAGCCGGTCGATCGGGTTCGTCTTCCAGACCTTCAACCTGATCCCCACGCTCAGCGCCGCGGAGAACGTGGAGGTGGCGCTGGTGCCGCTCGGGTTTCCCGCGGCGGAGCGCAGGATGCGGGCCGAAGAGGGGCTGTCCTCGGTCTCGGCGACCGGCTGCGGCACCTGCCGTCCGAGCTGTCCGGCGAGTGGCGATCGCCCGCGCGCTGGTCAAGGAGCCCCGGGTGCTGCTCGCCGACGAGCCGACCGGCAACCTGGACGAGGGCACGAGGGACGAGATCATCGCCCTGCTCGAGGACCTGTGGCGCCGCCGCGGCCTGACCATGGTGCTGGTCACCCACGACAGCGCTGTGGCGGGCCGGGCGCCGCGCCTCGGCCTGATGAGGAACGGCCAGTTCGACGACGCCCCGTGAGCCGCGCCCCGTCGGTGCGGCGGCACGTGCGGTCGCGGCCAGACGCCACATGAGCCAAAAAGACCCCTTCAGCCGCTCCAGCACCACCTCGTGCTTGAGGCATACTGCATGAATGCCTCGTTCATGCAGTTCCAGCAACATGGCTGGGACATCCATGTCGTACGAAGGGCGCTCTGACGACGAGAACGCGGCATCCGCGCGCATGCGTCTGGTGCAGATGGTGCGCATGGTCCGCGAGACGCTCGATCACGGGCCGGCGGCCCGGCGGCGGTCCGGGATCATGGACGTGAGCTGCTCGATGTCGTAGCGGGCCCGCAGGTCGATGATCGCGGCCTGATCCGGCGGCCCGGGACGGCTGAGCAGCTCCGCGATCCCCTCCAGGTACTGCTCGTGGCCGGACGGCGTGACCAGGAACAGCATCCGGGCGGGCGTGGTGCCCGGGTTGGTGAAGGCGTGCGGGCAGCCCGCCGGCACGAACATGAGGCTGCCCGGGCCGCCGCGGACCACCCGCGCGCCGCCCGCCGACTCCCAGGCTGTCCAGTCACCCGGCGTCGTCGTCCGCGGCTCGAACGCGAGCAGGTCGAGCTCGCCCTCCAGGAGGTAGAAGATCTCCTCGGCCTCGGCGTGCCGGTGCGCCCCGACGTCGAAGCCCGGCGCCACCTCGGCCTCGAAGGCCGACCAGCTACCTGACTGCTCCGCGCCCACCTTGAGCGTCATGCCGGCGCCCCGGATCCGGTGCCCGGCCCCGGGCGGCAGCACAAATCCGTCCGCCATGGTCCTCCGTCCTGCCCCGCGCTCCCGTGGCTTTCCTCCGCACCCCCGCTAGCTATGTTAGGAACGATGACGGGATCGGTTCTGGTACTGATCGTGCTACCCAGCGGGCGTCGTGAGCGGCGGTAACCGCGGCCAGCTCGCGGACTTCCTGCGCTCCCGCCGAGCCCGGCTGACCCCGGCCGACGTCGGGCTGCCCGGCGACAGCGAGCCCAGTCGGCGCCGGACGCCGGGCCTGCGCCGCGAGGAAGTCGCCGAGCTGTCCGGGGTAGGTGTCACCTGGTACACGTGGCTGGAACAGGGCCGCAAGATCACGGCGTCGCCGCAGGTCGTCGACGCGCTGGCGCGGGCGCTGCGGCTCAGCGCCGACGAGCACCGCCACCTCAGGGAACTGGCCGGGCTGGCCGCGGCGCCTGCGGCGTCCGGCGATGATCCCCAGGCCAGGCTGCAGCGGCTGGTCGACGCCGTCTCCCCGAATGCCGCCTCGGTCTACGATGTCCACTTCGACTACCTGGCGTGGAACGAGCCGTACCGGCGGATCCGCCACGACCCGGCCGGGCTCCCGGCGGGCCGGCGCAACCTGTTGTGGATGATGTTCACCGACGCGGACAACCGCGCCCGCATGACCACCTGGGACCGGGCCGCCCGTACCCTGCTGAGCCAGTTCCGGGCCGCTGCCGGGCGGCACCCGGGCGACCCGAGGTTCGCTGAGCTCACCGCGGCGCTGACCGAGGCCAGCCCGCAGTTCCGCGACTGGTGGGCGCAGTACCCGGTGCGGTACTTCCGGCCCGCCAGGATCCGGATCAGGCACCCGCGAGCCGGCCGGATCACCCTGGAGCTATTCCAGCTACGGCTGGAGGACGACCCCGGCCTGGTGATGGTGACGCAGGTCCCGGCCGACCCCGCCAGCCGGGACCGGGTCACGGCGCTGCTGGCCGGGCCGCCGGCTGGGCCGGGCCGGCGTGACCCGGCGGCCTGCGCGCCGGTTCTCATCGTGGTGGGCGGCCTGCCCGCCACCGGCAAGAGCACGGTGGCCAGCGCCCTGGCTCGCCAGGCCGGTTTCACCTTCGTCCGCGTCGACCGGATCGAGCAGGCCATCATCGATTCGTCCGGCCCAGGCCAGCCACTGCGTCAGCCGCTGGGTCCCGTCGGGTACACGGTCGCTTACGGCGTGGCCGCGGAGCAACTCCGGCACGGCGTCAGCGTGGTGGCCGAGTGCGTCAACCCGCTCGGTGTGACCAGGGACGCCTGGCGCGACATCGCGGCCGGGCACAGCGCGCGGCTGGTCGAGGTTGAGCTTGTCTGCACCGACCGGGCCGCGCACCGCGAGCGGGCCCGGACCCGTGAGGCGGACATCCGCGGGCTGCGGCTGCCGGACTGGGAGCAGATCACCAGCCGGGAGTACGAGCCGTGGGACCGCGGCCACCTGGTCATCGACACCGCGACCCGGACGCCCGCGGAGGCGGTCGCGACCATCCTCGCCGCCATCCCCGACAGAGCCGGTCATGTTTCAGCCGATCCGGACTGACCCGCCGCCGGACCAGGTAGGGCGGATCACCTTCGTGCCGTTCCTGACCGACGGCCGGTGCGTGCTCATCGACGAGCCAGGCGACCCGGCGCTGCCATCCGGCGAGGTGCTGGACGGCGAGCACTACCTACTGGACACCGTGCTGCGGGTCCCGCTGCAGACAGCGGGCTTCCGCTACCAGCGGTTCCATCCGTTCGGCCTGGACCAGGACCATCTGTACGCCTGGATCGAGGGCGGCCCGTACACCGGCAGCAGGCCGCACCGGACCGTGGCACTGCTGGCCTGCTCCGCCGAGGAGGCGGTCCGGCGGCTGGATGTGGACGGCGAGTCGGTGTTTGCCGCCGCAGTGCGTGCCGCGGCACGGTCCTACCGGACGCTGGACGAGCACGAGTTCTACGCGGACAACCAGCGCACCCTGGAGCCCGCCTACCTGCGCGGCACCACGCCCCGGCAAGCTAGCGGGTTCGGCGGGGACGCTCGGGAGTGGGAGCAGGCCCGGCGGCACATCACCGAAGGGATCGCCGGCGACGGGACGTTCCTGGATGTAGGCTGCGCTAACGGGCTGCTGATGGAGTCGGTGGCGGCCTGGTGTGCCGAACGCAGCCTAGCCATTGAGCCGTACGGTGTCGACATATCGCTTGCGCTGGCCGAACTCGCCCGGCGCCGGCTGCCCCGATGGGCCGATCGCATCTGGGTCGGCAACGCCGTGAACTGGCGGCCGCCCGGCGAGATGCGCTTCGACTACGTGCACATCCTGCTGGACTGCGTGCCGCGGGCGCGCCGGGCGGACCTGGTCCGGCATCACCTGGCGCACACCGTCCAGCCGGGCACGGGCCGCCTGCTGGTCAGCGACTACGCCGCCGACCCGGCCGTAGGCCACCTGGCCGCTGCCGAGACACTGACGGCCCTGGGCTTCCGCGTCGCGGGCCAGACCAGCGGGGGCGGCCGCCCCGCCCGCCCTCCCGCTCCCACCGCCTGGATAACCGCGCCGTGAGCCCCGGCGGACGGTATTGTCGCAGGCCACTTCGCATGGTGGTCATTCGTGTCCGGGCAGCGGGCATAATGACGGTGACATGACGCTCACACAGCTCAACGCGTTCGTCTTGGTCGCCCGGCTCGGCTCGGTGACCGCCGCCGCCAACGCGCTGGGCGTCAGCGAGTCAGCGGTCTCCCAGGCCCTGTCGGCCCTCCGGCTGCATCTGGGCGACCAGCTGGTCACCCGTGGACCCGTCGGCATGACGCTGACCCCGGGCGGCTCACGGCTGCTCGCCACCGCGTCGCAGATCGTGGTGCTCGGGGCCGAGGCGCACGCCGCCGTGCGGGCCGCGCAGGGCGCGCCCGAGCAGCTCCGGGTGGTGTCCACCTCCACCATCGCCGAATTCATGGTCAGCCCGCTGACCGAGGCGTTCTCCAGGCGCTTCCCCGGCTCGGTCGAGGTGTCGGCGGGTGTCGCGGTGACCAAGGAGATGAGCGTCCTGATCGCCAACCGGCTCGCCGACGTGGCGATCTCCTCGGCCATCCCCGAGGATCCGGGCATGGCGCTGGCGACCGAGCCGATCTTCAAGTACCGGCTGGTGGTCGTGACCGCCGGGCAGCCCAGGCTGCGCGGGGGCCCGCGCCAGTGGCTGTGGTTCGTCGACCCGGCCGGCACCGATCCCGGCAGCGAAACCGGGCAGCTACTGACGAGCCTGGGAATCCCCGAGGAGCAGGTCAGGGTCTTCCCGAACCAGACCGCCGCCTGGGCGGCCGCGGCCGACGGGACGGGCGTCGCGCCGGCCGTCGAGCACCTGGTCGCCCAGCGGCTGCGCCGCGGCGAGCTGTCCCGCGTTGACGCGCCCGGCTGCAAGCTGGACGCCTGCTGGCACGTCACCCTGCTGGAACGGCAGCACCAGAGCGTGGCGGCCAGCTCGTTCCGGCGCTATCTCGGCACACCGGAAGCCATGCACCTGATGCGCTCGCCGGCCGGCGGTGTCCCGCCGTCGCGGTTCCGCCCGCCGGTCTACGTCACGATCTGGAGCTAGTCTCACTGAGACTTCCCGGCGTCGCTACCAGCGCAGACTCAGGTAAAGCAGGGGAGAGGCCCGCCCCTTAAGCAAGCACTTATTCGCCCGTTGCGGGCTGGTCTGGCCCAGCGGATCATGGTGACGCAATACGAGTAATGGCGCTTGTCCAGCAGCAGGAGCGTGCGGCATGCGAATCGAATCCGACGGGCACAGCCGCGGGAACCCGCGGCTCTACGAACTGATCGAGCACGCCCCGAAGACCGGGAAGAGCCCGACCGTGTGGGCCTGGCCTGAGCTGATCGACTACCTCAAGGTCGCGGGCCAGCCGGTAGCGGGACCGTGGCCACCGCACCAGCAGCCCCGGCCGGATCCAGAGGAAGACTCGCTTCCGGTGGCGGTACCGGACCCGGAATCGCGGCCCGCGGCGGCGCGGCGGGAAGCACCGCCTGCCGACCCCGGCCCTGCCCCCCACCCCGACCCCGCATCGTAGCCCGCGCCCGAAGGACACCTGGAGGATCCTATGTATCCATCGCGGTTCCGGTACGAGGCGCCGCGGTCGCTCGATGAGGCGATCAGCGTGCTGCATGACGGCGGGGACGACGCCAAGGTGCTGGCCGGCGGCCAGAGCCTGGTCCCGCTGATGAAGCTGCGCTTCGCGTCACCGCAGCTTGTCGTCGATATCAACAACGTGCCCGGGCTCAGCTACCACCGGGCCGAGCCCGACGGCACCTTGCACATCGGCGCGCTGTGCCGGCACGCCGAGCTGGAGCGCTCGGGCCTGCTGAAGACCACGCAGCCGACCATGGCCGCGGCCGCCCCGCTGATCGCCGACCCCATCGTCCGCAACCGCGGCACCCTGGTCGGCTCGCTGTGCCACGCCGACCCGCAGGGCGACTGGGCCTCGGTCGTGCTGGCGCTCGGCGGCTCGGTGGTCGCCCGCGGTCCGCGCGGCACGCGCACCATCCCGCTGGCCGGCTTTGTCACCGGCCCGTTCCAGAACGTCCTGGAACCGGACGAGATCGCGGTCGAAGCCGTGATCCCCGCCGCGCAGGGCGCCAGGTCCGGCGGCTATCTCAAGCTGGAGCGCCGGGTCGGCGACTTCGCCACGGTCGGGGTCGCGGTGGCGCTGGAGACCAGCGGCGGGAAGGTGATCAGGGCGGGCATCGCGCTGACCGGGGTCGGCGGCTCCACCATCGGCGCCACCGAGGCGGCGCAGGCCCTGACCGGCCAGCCGCTGACGGCCGAGACCATCGAGCAGGCCGCCGAACTCGCGGCGCAGGCCGCGCGGCCGAGAACGGACCATCGCGGCAGCGCCGATTACAAGCGGCACATGGTGCGCACGTTCGTGCTGCGCCTGCTGAGCCGCGGGGAAACGGCAGAGACAGCGGAGAGGGCGGCCTGACCATGACGATCGTCTACGACGACCACGAGGGCCAGATCACGGACGTCCCGGTACGCCGGATCAGGTTCACGGTCAACGGCGAGAAGAAGATCGCCGAGGTGGAGCCGCGGCTGCTGCTGGCCCACCTGATCCGCCGCGGGCTCGGCCTGACCGGCACCCACATGGGCTGCGACACCACCAACTGCGGCGCCTGTACCGTGCTGGTCGACGGGCGTCCGGTGAAGTCCTGCACCATGCTGGCCGTGCAGGCCGACGGAAAGGAGATCAGCACCGTCGAGGGCCTGGCTAGTGCCAGCGAGCTGCATCCGCTGCAGGAGGGTTTCCGGGAGGAGCACGGTCTGCAGTGCGGGTTCTGCACGCCGGGCATGATGCTGGCCGCCAAGGCGCTCCTGGACGAGAACCCCGACCCGTCCGAGGAGGACGTGCGCTGGGCGCTGTCCGGCAACTTGTGCCGCTGCACCGGCTACCAGAACATCGTCAAATCGGTGCTGTGGGCGGCGGCCAAGCTCAGAGCCGAGTCCGGTAGCTAGGGAGGCGCAACGTGTCACAGGCACTGGACGAGATCAAGATCGGCGGGCTGGGCGCCAGCCGCAAGCGGGTCGAGGATAGCCGCTTCATCCGCGGCAAGGGCAACTACACCGACGACATCACCCTGCCCGGCATGCTGCACATGGAGATCCTGCGCAGCCCCCTGGCGCACGCGCGGATCAAGTCCATCGACACCAGCAGGGCGTGGGACATCCCCGGCGTGCACCTCGTGCTCACCGGCGAGATGATGGCGACCAGGAACCTGGCCTGGATGCCGACCCTGTCCTACGACACCCAGGCCGTGCTGGCCACCGACAAGGTCCGGTTCCAGGGCCAGGAGGTGGCCTGCGTCATCGCCGACGACCCGTACATCGCCAAGGACGCGTGCGAGGCCATCGACGTCGACTACGAGCCGCTGCCGGTCATCGTCAACCCGCGGCAGGCGGTCGCCGACGGCGCGCCGGTCATCAGGGACGACAAGGAAAGCCAGGCCGGCAACGTCATCTACGACTGGGAGGTCGGCGACAAGGCCGGCACCGACCGGGCCTTCAAGCAAGCCGACCTCGTCTCGCAGCTGCAGCTGCACTACCCGCGCTCGCACCCGAGCCCGATCGAGTGCTGCGGGTCGATCGCGGACTTCAACCGGGCCACCTCCAAGCTCACCGTCTACATGACCACCCAGGCGCCGCACATCATCCGGGCCGCGGTGGCGCTGGTGGCCGAGCTGCCCGAGCACATGATCCGGATCATCTCCCCGGACCTCGGGGGCGGTTTCGGCAACAAGGTGCCGGTCTACCCGGGGTACGTCTGCTCGATCCTGGCCTCGATCCTGCTGGAGCGGCCGGTCAAGTGGATCGAGGACAAGTCGGGCAACCTCATCTCCACCGGCTTCGCCCGGGACGTCTACCTGGACGGCGAGATGGCGCTGCGCCGCGACGGCAAGATCCTCGGCGTCCGGATCCACACCGACGCCGACCACGGTGCGTTCTTCTCCGACGCGCAGCCGAGCAAGTTCAAGATCGGCCTGATGCATTCCGCCTTCGCCGCGTACGACATCCCGGCCGCGCACCTGACCGCCCGCGGCACCTACACCAACAAGGCGCCGGGCGGGGTTGCCTACCGGTGCTCGTTCCGGGTCACCGAGGCGATGTTCTTCCAGGAACGCATGGTGCAGGCCGCGGCCGACGACCTCGGTATGGATCAGGCCGAGTTCCGCCGGATGAACTTCGTCCGGGACGAGGACTTCCCGCACCGGACCCCGTTCGGCTTCCTGACCGACTCCGGCCAGTACGCCAAGTGCCTGGACGTGGGGCTCAAGGCGATCGGCTACGAGGAGTTCCGCCGTGAGCAGGCCGAAGCGCGGAAGCGGGGTCGGCTGCTCGGCCTGGGCATCTCCACCATGACCGAGCCGCTGGGCGCGGGCAACAGCCGCGAGTACGACATCCTCGGCATCAAGATGTTCGACTCGGCCGAGCTCAAGGTGCACATGACCGGCAAGGCCATCGTCCGCACCGGCGCCAAGACCCAGGGCCAGGGCCACGAGACGACCTGGGCCCAGATCGTCAGCCACGAGCTCGGCATCCCGGCCGACGACATCGTGGTCGAGGAGGGCGACACCGACACCGCGCCGTTCGGCATGGGCACCTACGCCTCGCGCAGCACCCCGGTCGCCGGGGCCGCGGTCGCCATGGTCTCCCGCAAGATCCGGGCCAAGGCCCGCAAGCTCGCGGCGCACCTGCTCGAGGTGTCCGAGGAGGACGTCGAGTGGGAGCTCGGCCGGTTCTACGTCCGCAGCGCCCCGGACCGCGGCGTGACCATCCAGGAGTGCGCGATGGCCGCGTACAGCAACATGCCCGATGGCATGGAGCCCGGCCTGGAGAACACCGCGTATTACGACCCGCCGAACCTCACCTGGCCGTTCGCCGTGTACATCGTCACCGTCGAGGTCGACCCGGAGACGGGCGTCTGGGACGTACTGAAGATGGTGGCGGTGGACGACTGCGGGGTACGGATCAACCCGATGATCGTCGAGGGCCAGATCATGGGCGGCCTGACCGAGGCCTACGCGATGGCCAACATGCAGTTCATCACGTTCGACGCGGACGGCAACTGCGTCGGCTCGAACTACATGGACTACCTGCTGCCGAGCGCCTGGGAGACGCCGGGCTTCGAGCTGCACAGCGAGGTCGTCACGCCGTGCCCGCACCACCCGATCGGCGCCAAGGGCATCGGGGAGTGCGCCGCGGTGGGCGGCCCGGCGGCCTTCGTCAACGCGGTCATCGACGCGCTGGGCGGTACCGGCGTCCGCAACATCGACATGCCGCTGCTCCCGGACCGGGTCTGGGAGGCGATCACCCACCGCCGCGACGTGTCCGGGGCGCCGCCGGTGCGAGCGGACGACTGACATGGAAGGCCTAGGCGTACTGGAGGAGATGGGCGAGCTGACCCGCCGGGGTGAGCCGTTCGCGCTCGCCACCGTGGTCTGGCGGCAGAGCCCTTCCTCCAGCCAGCCGGGCGCGCGTGCGATCATCACCGCGGGCGGCGAACTGCACGGCTGGATCGGCGGCGCCTGCGCCGAGCCGGTCGTGATCTCCGAGGCGCAGCATGTCATGAAGGAGGGCACAGCCCGGCTGCTGCTGCTCGGCACCCCGGAACAGTTCGGCGCGGCGGTGCCGGACGGCATGACCGTGATCCCCATCTCGTGCCAGAGCGAGGGGGCACTCGAGGTCTACATCGAGCCGGTGCTGCCGGTGCCGCACCTGGTCATCGTGGGGGATTCCCCGATGGCCCGGACGCTGGCCAGCCTGGCCGGGGCATTGGGCTGGCAGGCCGACCTTATTCGCGGCCCCGACTTCACGCCGGAAGCCGCGGACGGGCGTTCCATGATCGTGGTGGCCACCCAGGGTCACGACGACGAGGACGTGCTCGAGCGTGCGGTCGCCGCCCGGCCTGCCTACCTGGGCCTGGTCGGCTCGCGCCGGCGCGGGGCCACCGTGCTCGGCTACCTGGCCGACCGGGGCGTGCCGCGCGACCAGCTCGACCGGGTCCGGGTGCCGGCCGGACTGGACCTGGGTCCCACCACGCACCAGGAGATCGCCGTCGCCATCCTGGCTGAGCTGGTCCAGCTGCGGGCGTCCGGCGCGCTGGCGTCCGGCGCGCTGGCGTCCGGCGCGCTGGCGTCCGGTGCGCTGGCCGGGCCGTACGAGCGCCGGCCCGCCACAGAATCCGCGCGGCAGGCTGGGCCAGAGGGGGGCCGGCCTGCCGCGCGGCCAGCGCTCGTCACCGATCCGGTCTGCGGGATGGCCGTGTCCGCGGACTCGTCCCGCCCGGTGCGGTACGAGGGCACCGACTACTACTTCTGCTGTGCCGGCTGCCGCCAGGCGTTCGAGCGGGACCCTGACGCCTACCTGAAGAGAGAGACCCGATGCTGATCAAGAACGACTTCGAGGTCGCTGAGCCGGTCGAGAAGGTCTGGCGGTTCTTCGACGACATTCCCCAGGTAGCCGCGTGCCTGCCGGGCGCCGAGCTCACCGAGGATCTCGGCGACGACAAGTACAAAGGTACGGTCGCGGTCCGGATGGGCCCGGTGCGGCTGCAGTTCGCCGGGACCGCCGACATCACCGAGCGCGACGAGGCGGCTAAGCGGGTGGTCGTCCACGCCAGCGGCGCGGACGAGAAGGGGCGCGGCCAGGCCAGCATGATCGTGACCGCCACGCTGACCCGGGGCGGCCGCGGCACCAAGGTCGGCGTCACCCAGGACCTGCAGTTGTCCGGCGCCGCCGCGCAGTACGGCCGCGGCATGATCAGCGACGTCACCGCCGTGCTGATGCGCGACTTCTCGGCGAACATGCAGAACCGGATCGAGCGGATCGAGCGGGGGGAGTCCGCGGAGCAGATCGCCGCGGCCACCGGCACCCCGGCCAAGGGCTTCACCCTGGGCCTGCGGGCCGCGCGAATGGCGCTGACCCGGGTCTTCCGGCGCTTCTTCCTTCCCTACCAGCCCGCGAGCTAGGAGCCAGTCATGGTCTTGTGGTGGATAGGCAACGTGATCTTGCTGGTCGTGGTGCTGCCGGTCGTCATCTTCCTGCTCAACCGCGTGCTCGCGGCGGTGGAGAGGATCCGGCACGCCACCGACGACATCCTGTCCGGCGGGGTGTCGCTCGTCGGCGAACTCACGGGCGTGCCGGAGGCCCTGGCCGTCACCGACACGACCGTCAAGGAAGTCTCCGTGGGAGCCGTCCGGTACGCCGGATCCGTCGCCAAGCTACTCGGTTAGGGGAGAACAGCCATGCCAGCTGCCGCCTGGTTCACACTGATCGTCGCCGCGCTGATCATCGCGATCACCGCGGTGGGCCTGCTCCGGGTCATCTTCCACCTCCGGGCGATCCGCAAGACGCTGGTCGCGACCACCGGGGGAGTGCAGGCCGTGGCGAGCCTGACGAGCACCGTGCCGGACCGGCTGACCTCGGTCAACGCGAGCCTGAAGCCCGTCAGGGACTTCTGCGAGACGGTGTGAGGAGCCTGTTATGGAACCGCATGTCCTGGCCGCGGGCACCAGCACCACGGGCTGGGTGGTGGGCTACACCATCGGCATCGTCATCGTGCTCGTGGTGGTGGCACTCGTCGTGCCGATCCTGCTGCTGGCCCGCTCGATCGGCAACGAGGCACCCAAGATCAACGATGCGCTAGGCGAGGCGGTGCAGAACACCGCGCCGCTGGGCGCGCTGCGCACCACGATCGAGCACGCCACGATCATCATCGGCGGCCTGCAGCGCGGCCGCGCCAGGCTGGGAGGATAACGATGCACTCAGTGGCAATGTCCTCGACCGAGCACAACCTGTGGACGATCGCGAACATCCTCGGCCTCGTCGTGGTGGTCGCGGTCGCGGCTCTGCTGAGCCTGCTCATCTACTTCGTGAAGATCATCGACCGCCGGGTCGCCGCCGTCAGGGACACGCTCAAGGCGGCGGAGGCGAACACCGCGGACACCGTGCTGATCCCGCAGGTCGCCACCGGCGTCGAGGCCGTCCTCGCGGAGGGCCTGCAGCACCACCTGTTCCTCGGCCGCGTCCTCGGGAAGGTGAAGTCATGACCGGGCTCGTCGTGTGGACGGTCATCGACGTCCTGCTGCTGGTCGCCGGGCTGGCGTTCTACCTGTTCTGGGTGGGCACGCTGCTCACCCGCATCGCCGGCAACCTGGAGGAGTGCGCCGAGATCGTCCGCAGCATCGTGGGTCACGCCAAGCTCATCGGACCCGGGGTGGAGCACATCAACGAGACCGGCGGGGTGGTGGCGGGCGCGCTGCCGCTGCTGTACGGCATGGCCGAAGGCATCGTGGCCGGCGTCACCCCCAGGCCCGAGGCGCCCGCGGTGCCCGAGCCGGCCCGGCCCGCGTCGGGAACGCGCCGCTCCCGCCTGCTGGACGCCGTCGGCTTCGCGCCGAAGAGCTAGCCGGGAGCGCTCTCCGGCCGCGCCGGGTCCTTGGCCAGGCCGGGGGAGGACGAGGTGGTCCCGCCGATCCACTCGTCCTTCCACGCCTGGTCGAACTGCTGGTCGTTGCACCGGGGCTGGTAGATCGCGGTCAGCTCCCTGGCGATCTGCTCCCGGTGCGGCCTGCCTCCGCCGGGCACCTCGTAGGTGCAGATGTAGACCTTCCACCTGGATCCGGCGCGCTTGATCCAGCAGTGTGCGCGCGGGTGCTGGAACGGGAACCGCTCGGCCGACAGGTCGTCGGAGTGGCCCACGTAGATGACCGCGTACCGGTCCGGGCGGGCGTCTGGCTCGGGCTTGTAGGCGATCGCGTACACCGCCGCCGTGGGCGGCGGCGTCCAGCCGGCCAGCAGCCGGGGTCCTTCGAACGGGTAGCCGGCCAGCGAGCCGAGCCGGATCATCCGGCGGCGTCCTCGTCCTCGCCGACCGCTTCGGCCCGCGTCAGCGGGGCCGCCGGCAGGCCTGCCGTCCGGGCCGCTCGCCAGAACTCCGCGGTGGCGCGCTCGATCGCCTCCTCGCGGCTGGCTGCCTCCACGATCAGCTGCGCGCCGAACCGGCTGGTGCCGATGCCCGTGGCGATGCCGCCGCTGGGCGCGACCGCGTCAGCCAGCTCGACCACCTGCTCGCGGGTCAGCACGTGGTCGCCCTCGGCCTCGATCCCGACGCTCCACCTCACGGCACGCTCACTACTGGCACAGACCTAGTTAAGCACCCGCGTGCCGGGAGCCAACGGCCGACCAGGCCTGATTCAGGTCGCCGCCGCGGCTGCCGCCCCCTGAAAGGCACGGGTGACGGCGGCCGCGCGGCTGGACACCTGAAGTCTTGTGTAGATGTTCTCCAGGTGCTTGCGTACGGTTCCTTCGGATACGCCCAGCCGCCGTGAGATCTGGCCATTGGTGAGACCCTCGGCGACGAGGCGCAGGATCTCCCAGTGCCGGGCGGTCAGCGCCGGGATGCCGCGGCGGCGCGCTTCCGCCTCCGCGTACGCCTCCTGCAGGTGCGGGCGCAGCAGGGCGAGCAGGGCGCGGTCGCGTTCGGTGAAATCCCGGCCCGGGCCCCGGAAGAACATCAGCCGCACCGTGCGCCCCGGCCCGCCCGGAAGGCACAGCATGATTTCGTGCTCGTACCCGGCTGGCCGCAGGTAGTCGCAGTACATGCCGGTCGCGTGCCACTGGCGGGCGCTGTAGAAATCCGAGACGCGCGTGACGCTGCGCAGGTCACCGGAGCGCTCGGGATAGGAACACGGCAGGGAGTCCCAGAAGTGGGTCCAGAACGCAGCCATGTCGCTGTCCCCCGTCGCGGGGATCCCCTGCCCGAACCACACCGCCTGATGCTGGCTGTCCAGGCCGAAGAACGATATCTCGTCGCAGGGCACCTGCTGCATCAGGTGCTCGAACAGGGACAGCGGCAGGCCGTCTCCCGGGTCGTCGGCGCGATGGTCGCTGACGATGCTCAGCAAGCCGAGCAGATCGTGCTCACTCACCGTGACCGGAACCGTCATCGCGGTCCCCTCTCTCGAAGCTCTGCGGCTATGACCTACACGCTAGCCGGGGCGGAAGCAGCGCGGCCATACGCCGAACGTCGAATAGCGCGATGCCGGGATGGCCCGAACACTGGTGAGCAGTTCGATTCGCAACCGGAGGGGAATCCATCATGATCCGTCTTCACCGTCCCGGCCTGGTCCTGGCCGGAATCGTCGTGACCTTGCTGAACGTCGCGGTCACCGTGCCCGCGAGCGCGTCCAGCGTGCGGCCCCTGCCGCCGAACGACCTCGGCCCGCTACCGGCTCAGCCCGTCGATCCTGTCGTCCGCACGATGGTCGTCGGCGGAATGCCCGGCTGGCAGATCGCCGTGATCGCGATCGCGGCATCGCTGCTCGCGGCGACAGCCGCCGTGCTGGCCTACCGGGCCTGGGCGGTCCGGGTCGGGCTGCGCACGGTCCGGCCGTGAGCACGGCGTTCGGCTAATTTCAGGCTCGGTTAATTCAGGCTGGGCAGCACGGCCGCGAGTTTCTCCAGGCTGGCCAGGTCGTGGCCGGACAGCAGCAGGTCGATGTGCGGTGCGGCCACCATCATCCCGAGCGTGCTCGGCCGGAAGGACCGGTCGTCGCCCTTGTGCGGGTTCAGCCAGACCAGCCGGTGGCACAGCAGGGACAGCCGCTCCATCGCCGCGGCGAGCACCGCGGGGTCCCCGCGGTCAAGCCCGTCCGAGCAGATCACCACGATGCCGCCCCGGCACAGCCCGCGGCGCGCCCAGCCGCGGACGAAGGCGTCCAGGCTGTCCCCGATCCTGGTCCCGCCGTCCCAGTCGAAGGCCGCCCGCGCCGCCCGTTCCAGCGCCTCGTCCGGGCGCCGGCACGCCATCGCCCCGGTGACCCGGGTCAGCCGGGTGCCGAAGCAGAAGACCTCGACGCGCCCGGCGGACCGCCCCGTCGATCGCCCGGTTGATCGCAGGGCCGAGTGCGCGAACTGCAGCAGGCTGCGCGAGTAGTCGGCCATCGACCCGGAGATGTCCAGGATCAGCACCAGTGGCCGCAGCCGGACCTTCCGCCGCCGCCAGTACAGCCGGGCGGGTTCGCCCTGCATGCGCAGGGACTCGCGGACGGTCCGCCGGGGATCGGGGCGCGAACCAGAAGACCGGGCCGACGCGGTGCGCCGGGTCCGCCGGCGCGGCGGCGTGAGCCGGATCCTCGCCATGATGCGGCGCAGCGCCGCGAGCTCCTCGGGCGTGCAGGCCGCGAACGACTTGTGCTTGAGGGCCTCGACGTCCGAGGCCATCCAGCCGAGCACGGCCTCGTCCTGTTCGCCGGAGTCACCGGGCTCGACGGACGGGATCGCCAGCGCGCCCTGGGCCTGCGCCGACGCGCGCAGCATAAGGTTCAGCTCCTCGTCCGGGCCGTCAGTGCCGAGGAAGAACCGCTGGAACACCTCGTCGTACCGGGCGATGTCGTCGTGACGGCTCACCAGCGTGGACCGGCCGGCCCAGTACAGGTCGACCAGGTCGGACGGGTCTAGCCTGGCCAGCGCCGAACAGTAGACCAGCACGTCTCCGGAGCCGACCGCGAGCCCGGCCGCGCGCAGTTCGCCGGCAAACCGGACGAGCAGCGCCGTGAAGGGGTAGGGGAGGTGGGTGGGGTCCTCAGGCACTGGAGGTGATCTCTTCCAGGTTGTCGTGCACCACCTCGAGGTCATCGCGGTCCTTGACCACCGCGCCCAGCGTGTCCCGCGCGTTGCCGGGATTCAGGTCGGTCTCGCCCAGGAAGTCCAGCGTCCGGGCCCAGTCGATGGTCTCCGCCACTCCCGGCGGCTTGGCCAGGTCGAGCTCGCGGAGCCGGTGCACGGCCGCGACCACCTTGCGGGCCAGCGCCGCGGACACACCAGGCTCCCGGATCAGGACGATCTCGACCTCCCGTTCGGCGGCCGGGTAGCCGATCCAGTGGTACAGGCAGCGACGTTTCAAGGCGTCGTGCAGCTCGCGGGTCCGGTTGGAGGTCAGCACCACCAGCGGCGCGCTCTCCGCCGTGACCGTGCCGATCTCGGGGATGCTGATCTGGAAATCCGAGAGCACCTCGAGCAGGAAGGCCTCGAACTCGTCGTCGGCCCGGTCGATCTCGTCGATCAGCAGCACCGCCCGGTCACCGGCCCTGACCGCCTCGAGCAACGGCCGTTCCAGCAGGAACTTCGGGCCGAACAGCTTGTCGACCGCGTCGTCGCCGGCCAGCTGGTGCTCGGACAGGGCCCGGATGTGCAGCATCTGCCGGGCGTAGTCCCACTCGTACAGCGCCTGGTTGGTGTCGATGCCCTCGTAGCACTGCAACCGGATCAGCTTACGGCCGAACGCCGACGCCATCACCTTGGCGACCTCGGTCTTGCCGACCCCCACCTCGCCCTCGAGCAGGACCGGGCGGTTCAGCGACAGCGCCACGAACAGCGCCGTGGCCAGGCCGCGATCGGCCAGGTAGCCGCCCTGCCGCAGGGTCTCGGTCAGCTCGCCGACGGTGACCGGGCTCGCCATCCGTTAGGACTCAGACCCGAGAATCAGGTCCCGCACGCTGCCCGCGCCGGGGTCCAGCTTGCCCTCGCGGGCCAGCTGGGTCCGCCAGGCCAGCCGCAGGTCGCCGTCGGTCTCCTCGGCCAGGCCGTCGAAGCCCACGTCGGTCATCCGCTTGCAGGACCTGCCAGTGGAGTGCGCTGTGCCGCAGGCTTCCTCGACGTCCTCGGCGGACTGGCCCCGGGCGCTCCACACCTCGCGGAGCACCTCGAGGGCTTCTTCGGTGTTGCCGCTCATGTATCGACTGTAGGTCCCGGTCGCGGTCAAGGCGACCGCGGATTAAGAGAAGGCTTATTGGCCCGAACGGGCCGGGTGGCTGCCTCAGCCTTCCAGCGCGCCCCGCATGGGCTGGAGCTTGACCAGGGTCTCCGCGAGTTCGGCGGCCGGCTCGGAGCCTGCCACGATGCCGCAGCCGGCGAACAGCCTGGCGGTGCGCCCGGACAGCTGACCGCAGCGCAGCGCGATGCCCCACTCGCCGTTCCCGTCGGCGTCCACCCAGCCGACCGGCCCGGCGTACCGCTCCCGGTCCATGTGCTCGAGGTCCCGGATCAGCTCGAGCGCGGTCACCGCCGGGGTGCCGCAGACGGCGGCCGGCGGGTGCACCGCGGCGGCCAGCGCCAGCGCCGACCGCGGCGTCGTGCCGTCGGCCAGGGTGCCACGCACCCGGGTGCCGAGGTGCTGCAGGTTCGGGAACTTCAGCAGGGACGGTCGCGCCTCGACGTCGAGCGCCTGGCACAGCGGCCCGAGCGCCTCGCGTATCGAGTCGACCGCATAGGCGTGCTCCTCGTTGTTCTTCGCCGAGGCCAGCAGTTCCTCGCCCAGCGCCTTGTCCTGGGCCGGGTCGGCCCCGCGCGGCAGCGTGCCGCCGAGCACCAGCGCGCTGAGGAGGTTCCCGGCCCGCCTGACGAGCAGTTCGGGGGTGGCGCCGATCATCCCGTCGCACGAGAAGGTGAAGCAGTCCGGATAGCGGAGGGCCAGCCGCCGCAGCAGCACCCGCGCGTCGATGGGCTCGTCGGCGGTGGCGAATACGTCGCGGGCGAGCACCACCTTGCGCAGGCCGCCCGCCCTGATCGCGGCGACCGCCTCGGCCACCGCCTGCTCCCAGCGCGGCCCGGCCAGGCTGCCGTCCCGCCACCGCAGGTTTCCCCAGGGGGATGGAGTCCCCCCCGTAGGGGGGCCGAGGGGGTCTGGGGGGAAAGGTTTCCCCCCAGGAGCGGGGGGTTCCGGGGGGTCGTCCCCCCGGGCCAGCACACTCGTGAGCCAGGCCCGGCCACGGCCGTCGCGGCCGATCACCGTGCGCGGGACGATCATGACCGAGCCGTCCGACGAGGCATCGAAGGTGAAGGTGCCGAACGCGACCGGGCCCGAGCCGCGTACCCGGACCCGGTCGTCGACCTCGGCGGCGTCGAACACCGAGCGAAGCCACTTCTCCCCGGCGGTGAACCTGTCGTCGCCGGCCGGGAGCGTGACCCTGACCGCCTCGCCCCAGCCGGCCAGGCCGGCCCCGTGATGCACCCAGGCGACCACGTCCGGCTGGGGGATGCGCTCGAGCAGGTCCCCGGGATCGGGGATGGCGACGGTACGGACGAGCAGGCGCCCTGATCCCTGGCGCTCCTGACGGCTCAGCACCCGCACTCTGCCATGAGAGTCCCCTGCGCCGTCTGTGTCACCTGGTCACCCGCCACGAAGCCATATTCTAGGGGCCGCCTGTCACTGCCCTGCTTTCCGGGCTCGCCAGTTTGCTCTGCCGCTCTGGGCGCGCCAGCGCGCTGGGCCACCAGATGTGCCGTCCGATATCCAAGGTCAGCGCGGTCACCAGCACCGAACGGACGATGATCGTGTCGAGCAGGACGCCGAGCGCGACCGCGAACCCGATCTCGGTGAATTCCACCAGCGGCAGCGTGCCGAGCATGGCGAAGGTGCCCGCCAGCACCAGGCCGGCCGAGGTGATGACGCCGCCGGTCGCGGCCAGGCCAGTGAGCGCGCCACGCCGGGTCCCGGACCGGATCGACTCCTCCCGCACCCGCGTCATCAGGAAGATGTTGTAGTCGATGCCGAGCGCTACCAGGAACACGAAGACGAACAGCGGCATCCCGGTATCCGCGCCCGCGAAGCCGAACACGTGTTTGAAGAACAGCGCGGAGATGCCGAGGGCGGAGGCGAACGACAGCACCACGGTGGCGATCAGCACGAGCGGCGCCACGATCGCCCGCAGCAGCAGGCCCAGGATGAGGAACACCACGCCGAGGATCAGCGGGATGAGCAGGTCGCGGTCACGGGCCGCGGCGCTCTCCACGTCCTTGTTGATCGCGGTACCGCCGCCGACCTTGGCCTGTGCGCCTCCGATGGCGTGCACCTCGGTCCGTACCTTGTCCACCAGCGTGTAAGCGGCCTGGCTGTCCGGCGCCGGGGTCATGGTCGCCTGCAGGAAGGACCGGCCGTCCCTGGTCACCGGCTGGGTGACCGAGGCGATGCCGTGCGTGCCCGCGAGCGCGGTCCTGACCTGCCCCTCACTGGACGCGGTCGAGATCACCTCGATGGGCTCGCCGGAGCCGGCCGGGAAGTACCTGGACAGCACGTTCTGCGCGGCGATGGACGGCGGGGTGCCGCGGAACGACTGGGCCGTGGTCAGCGGGCCGAACTTGAACCCGATCATCCCGGCCGCGCCGGCCGCGAGCAGGATGGCGGTCACCGCCCACACCGTGCGCGGACGTCGGCCGATGGCCTGGCCGACCCGCGACCAGAACCCGCGACTGGTCGGCTCGGCCGAGCCGAAACCCGGCTTGACCGGCCAGAAGATCCACCGGCCGAAGATCACCAGGAGCGCGGGCAGCAGCGTGATCATCGCGATCAGGCCCACGGCGATGCCGACCGCGGCGACCGGACCGAGCCCGGAGATGTCGTTGGATTCGGCCGCGAGCAGGCAGAGCATGCCGGCCACGACCGTCAGCCCGCTGGCGATGATGGCCGGGCCCGCCCGGCGCAGGGCTACCGCCATGGCCTGGTGCCGGTCGGCGTGCCTGCGCAGTTCCTCCCGGTACCTCGCGATGAGCAACAGCGCGTAGTCGGTGCTCGCGCCGATCACCAGGACGACCAGGATGCCCTCGCTCTGCCCGTTGACGGTCAGGTTGGCGTGCTGGGTGAGCAGGTAGATCACGGCCTGCGCCACGGTCAGCGCCACGCCGGCGGACAGGATCGGCAGCAGCCACAGCACGGGGCTGCGGTACGTCAGCAACAGCAACACGATCACCACGGCCAAGGTGGCGTACAGCAACGTGGAGTCGATGCCCTTGAAGATCTTGATCTGATCGGCCGCGCTCGCCGCCGGGCCGCCGACGTACACCTTCAGCCCGGCGCTGTCCTTGCTGGCGGCGTCCTTCAGGTTCGATACGAAGCCGCCGATGTCGCTGTTAAAGCCGAGGTCCGCGCCGACGACGGTCTGGATCGCCTTGTGGTCCCTGGACACGACCGGCGGGGCGACCCCCCGCCCACCGCCCCCTGCCCCCTTCACCGGGCCCAGCGAGGCGAAGTAACGCGCGTCGGCCTTCGCCTTCTGCAGGTCGGCCGCTGTCACCCCGCTGTCGCGCACGTACACGACCAGGGCGGGGTTGAGGTTCTTGGACTGGAACAGGTTCTGCTCGTTGAGTTCCTGGGTGGACTCGGCCGACGACGGCAGGTACGCCGACGCGTCGTTCTTCTCCGCTCCCTGCAGCTTGCCCGCCAGGCCCCCGAGGCCGGCGACCACGAGGATCCAGAAGGCGACCACCACGTACTTCGAGCGGCGGCCGCATACGAACGCGATCAGGCGGAAGCCGCCTGATCGCGTCCGGTCTGGTCGTTTCCCCGTGGCCCCGCTGGCTCCGGGGTCCCCGAACCCCGGAGCCCGTGAGTTCCTCGTGTCCTGACCTGGCGCATTACGGGGCGCCCCCGTGGTCCCGCGTGCCACGTCATCCTCCTCACGTCTGGAAAGATTCTGATATTATTCTCAAGGAATACGATGTATCTCATTGCTTGAGCGTGTCAAGTTATATCTCGATTTTCGGGCCCTTTTCCGGGAATTTCTCGCTGTCGCGTGGCCTGAGCCAGTCTTCCGTGCCCCCGCGGGCAGCGGGATGGTGCCCCCGCGGGCAGCGGGACCGGCGGCCCGGCCAGCCGTGCCCGCCCGCCGCCCGCCGCGCACCGGCCGCCCCCCGCGAAGGCCGGATCCTCCGCCGTAATCCACCCGGACGCGTGCCGGGGGGAACGCTGTGCTCAATGAGCCCTACGAGGCCAATAGAGGGATCTCTTTGCTGGAGTAGCGTGGTCGATCCGGCAATGCCGCTCAGGTTTGCTGGCCGCGTGAACAGCGACGCAGAAATCGGAGCGAACCCCCGTCACTCCGGCACCACGCGTACCGGGCTGTACGACATGAATGCCGCGTTCATGCTGCTCCAGCTGCATGGCTGGGACATCCATGCCGTAAGAACCAGGCGACGGGGTGGGCGCTGACAAGGGTCGACCAGGAAGGAACCGCGCTGGTCTCGCTGAGCACATCTCCTTCGCGCACTGCCGCTGTGGAGCCGCGGTGCGTGGGACGCGGGGGAGGGCTCAGAGCAGGGTGAGCTGCTCGGGAGGCGTGGGGGGCCCGGGGGGCCCAGGGTCCTCGCGGGATGCAGAGACCTCGGCGGCGGTTGACCGCGGCTGGGGGAGCCCAGGTTTCCCGTCCGCCGTGAGGGGTTGCGCGGCCCACTGGGTTCTGTGTGTATCCGGGGGCCTGGGAGCGCTGAGAACCTGGTGTCCGGGCGCGGTGGCGCGGCGCGGGCGGCCGATGCCATGCTTCTCGGCGAGCTCGCGGACCTGGCCCGCGATCCGGTTCTGATAGGCCTTCGGAGCGTAGGCGCCGTGGCCGTACAGGTCCAGGTACCGGTCGACCAGCTCCGGGTGCTGGGCACGCAGCCAGGCGAAGAACCACTCGCGCGTGCCCGGGCGCAGGTGCAGCACGATGGGCGAGACGTGGTTGGCGCCTGTCGCGGCGATCTGCCGGACGGCCGCGTCGAGCTGGGCGGGGGAGTCGGACAGGAACGGCACCACCGGGCCCATGAGGACGCCGCAGCGAAGACCGCGCTCGTTCAGCGCCGCGCACGCCTCCAGCCGGCGCCCGGGCGCGGGCGTGCCCGGCTCGATTGATCGCCATAGGTCTTTGTCGACAAAGCCCGCGGAGACGTTGAGCCCTACCTCGGTGACCTCGGCGGCCTCGGCGAGCAGGTCGATGTCCCTGAGGATCAGGGTGCCCTTGGTCAAGATGGAGAACGGGTTGGCAGCGTCCCGGAGCGCTTGGATGATGCCGGGCATCAGCTGGTAGCGCCCCTCCGCCCGCTGGTAGCAGTCCACGTTCATGCCCACCGAGATGTGCTCGCCCTGCCAGCTCGGCGAGGCCATCTTCTTGCGGACCAGCTCGGGCGCGTTGACCTTGACCACCACCCGGGTGTTGAAGTCCGCGCCCGCGTCGAAGTCCAGGTAGGTGTGCGACTTCCTGGCGAAGCAGTTGTGACTCACTACGCCGTTGGCGATGAAATCGCCGGTCCCGGTGGTGATGTCGTACATCGGCACCTGCAGTCCGAGCCGTTCGACGCCGGTCACCCGGAGGCCGTCGCCGGTCTCTACCGCCGCGGCTTCGATCGACCGCCGCGTGGTGACGGCGGGATCGGTCGTGTGGAAGAACCGCAGCGCCCCGCCGAGCCCGCCGCGCACACGGACGCACGCGCGTCCGGCCGGCCGTTCCACCGCGTAGCCGAAGCCGAGGGATTCCAGTGAGAACACCAGCCAGCCGTTGATCGCCGGATCGGTCGGAGCGAGCCGCAGGACCCCGTCCCGGTAGCTCCCGTGTGCGTCGAAGACACCCGCCAGGAAGCCCTTGTGCCAGTCCGGGGCCGGATCGTCCGGCCAGTCGAGCAGCCAGCTGAGCGTCCGCACCTGTTCGGCGCTGCCGGTTCGGACCGCCGTCAGCTCCCGGCGCCCGGCATGACCCGCCGTCCCGGTCTCGTCGGTCAGGCTGAAGCCGACGCACCCGATGCCCGCCCTGGCCAGGTAGCCGGCCGTCCTGGCCAGCCCTTCCCGGTTCTCCTGAGCCCCTAGCGGGAGGCGGAAGAGGAAGGTGCGGTCGGCGGGCCGGTCGAGCTGGGGATAGGCGTAGTGGCCGTCGCTCCCATCGCCGCGGATCAGGCCGCACAGGTACCCGCGCCGGTAGGCCGCGGTCTGCTTGGGCGGCTCGGCGAAGCCGCCGGCGCCCATCAGGGCCTGGCCGGCCGACAGGTGCGGACGCCGCCGCAGCCCGCCGAACCCGCCCCCGGTGACGTACCTCCATCCGCGCTCGGTCAGGAAGCGGTGATCGCCGCTGCAGACGAGCTGAGTGCCGTCCTCGAGCAGGACCCGGTAGGCGGGCTTGACCGTGGACCAGTGCGCCAGCACGGTGGTGCGGACGTACTCGCGGCCGCCGCCCCGCCGGACCGTTCCGTAGATCCCGTCCCCGGCCCGCAGCTGAGCCAGGGGCCTGGTCCTGCCGTCTGCCATCAGGATCGGCGTCTCGCCTTCCAGGCAGTACACGCAGGCGTGCTGGCAGCCGCGGTAGGGGTTGATCGTCCATTTAAACGGCATCCGGGACGCCTCCGGCACCCGGTTCACCACGGACTTGGCCTGCACCTCGAAGAAGGTCATGCCACGGAAACCCGGCGTGTCGAAGGTGCGGGCGACCGCGCCGCGCTCGATCAGCGGGAGCGCCCGGTCCTGCGGCGCGGTGAAAAGGTCCCCGCCCCCTGCGGCCTCCAGCGGCCCATCGAGCCGCAGATTGTCCCAGCGCATACCGAACACGATAGAATGATTGTTCGATGATCGCAAGCGTGTCGCCCGCTGGCTCGCCGGAAGTATTCAACCCCACCCGGCGCGGGGCGGCCGGGCAGCCGGCATGAATACGGGTGAAGTACAAAGCCAGAACGATTGGATAAAGACCGGCTCCTGAGAGATAGTGAGAGGGTACCGACCCGGTACCCGACGTGGAGGTTGCTGAATGGCGTTGTCGGCGGACGAGCAGCGTGCGCTCGCCGAGATCGAGCGGCGGCTCGCGACTGACGATCCTGGGCTGGCCACCTGCATGACGGCATTCCGGCGGCCCGGGCCGTCTCGCATCCTGCGCTCCCCCCGGGCGCGCATCATCGGCTCGCTGTTCACGGTCCTGCTCGTCGCGATGGTCTCGCTGATGGTCTACGCGATGATCCCGTTCCGCGCGCAGAATCCGTCCTCCCCGACGACCGCGGGCACCTCGGCCACGCCCGCCAGGACCGACGGCCAGTCGCGCAATTCCCCGCTCGCGTCGGCGGGCACGGGTGCCAGCGCAACCGGTGCCGCCTCGTCCGCGCCGCCCTCAGCCGGGGCGGGCACCGCCAGCGGTCAGGCCAAGCCGACCGGGAATCAGGCGGCGGACCAGGTCGCGTCGTCTGCCGCCGGCCCGTAACCTCCGTCAGGGCGACGGGGAGCCGCGGGCGGGGGACGCTGGCTCGCTCAGGACTCCCGCCACAGCTGGACGAGGTAGCGCTCGAGACCCTCGAGGGTCCTCTTCTCCTGCTGGAACTCGTCGCTGAGCGGATTGCGGTGCCGGTCGAAAAGCTGCGCATAGCGGCGCGTGACCTGGTCGCGGTTGCCGGCGTAAACACGGACCGAGTAGTCCCCGACCCCGCCCGCGAGCCGCAGCCCGCGGACCGCGGTGCCGGCCAGGCCCATGCTGATGCTCAGCTGCCCGCGCAGGTAGATGCTGCCCTTGGCCTCTTCGTCCCATGCGTCGCCGCACGGTGGCGGTACCTCGTCCCACTCTTCGAGCACGAGCCGGACGTCGATGTCCTCCTGCAAGCTGCCGACCCAGAGTTGCTCGCGGTTGGTGCTGATGAGCGCGCCTACCGGGGGCAGTGGGCCGCCCGGGGCGTCCGGGTCGACAGACGGGTCATGAACCCGGAACATCCTGCGCTCCGGAGTCACCGGTATGACCAGCTGTAGAAGCCTGCGGCTCATGGCTTACCCCTCCCCCCTTGGCACGATAGCTACCTTGTACAACAGCCCGCTAGCTAGCAAATCTAGACTGCGGACGCCGGTCATGCAGGGCGAAACGGTGCGGAAATGCTAATCGTAGCCACTTGACTACATGCTGCAACGGAGTACCGTCATATCTGTTATGAACCTTGTGTCCGAACTTGACCTGCCTGTGTTCGATTACTCCGCACCTGACTTCTCGGCCGATCGCTACCACCAGCAGCTCGCCGAGACCCGTCGGCGCGGCTGGCTGGCCACGTCGCCACTGGCCTATATCGTCCTCGACCACGACGCCGGGGAGTTCTTCCTGCGGTCGCGGAAGACCGCGTTTCCCGGCCGTCAGCTCGCCGAGTTCTTCGGCGTGACCAGCGGTCCGCTGGCCGAGCACATCGACGCCAACATCCTGAACCTCGGCGGGGCGCAGCACCGGCGGCTGCGAGCCCTGGTCGGCCCGGCGCTCACGCCGCGCGCCGCGGATCGCTGGCGCCCGGTGATGCGCGGCTTCCTGCGGGAGTTGTGGGGGCGGGTGGCCACCCGTCGCAGGTGCGACTTCGTAGCCGCAGTGGCTCAGCCGTACCCTTCGATGACGATCGCGGCCGTACTCGACGCGCCCTACCAGGACGCATGGCAGCTGCACGCCTGGTCCAGCTGGGTGCAGCGGCAGTTCGACATCCGCGCGCTCGAGATGAACCGGGACGACATCGAGCGGGCGGTCACCGAAGTCCGGGATTACGTCACCGGCCTGCTCGAAGCCAAGCGCGCGGCGCCGGGCGACGACCTGATCAGCGACCTGCTGGCGGCTCGCGACGAGAAGGGGGAAGGGCCAGGGAGTACGAGGGCCGGGAGCTCCCCAGGCACGGCGAAGGCGGGCGGGGACCGGCTGTCCGCCGAGGAGTGCGTCCAGCTGGTCACGAACCTGCTGGCTGGCGGCATCGACACCACCGCGGGTCAGCTCGCGCACGCGATCCGGCTGTTCGCCGCGCGCCCCGGGCAGTGGGCCCGGCTGGCGGCCGAGCCGTCGCTGGTCCCGCGTGCGGTCGAAGAGGTGCTGCGGTTCGAGCCGGTCACGCCGTTTACCGCACGGATCTGCCTAGATCAGGTCGAGTACCGCGACGTCGTGTTCCCGGCGGGCACGATCGTGGCGGTCTGCGCGGAGCGGGCCAACCGCCAGGGCGAGGACGGCGAGATCTTCGACATCACCGCGCCGCGCGAAAGCCGGCTGCTCACCTTCGGCGCGGGCATCCACTACTGCCTGGGCGCGAACCTGGCCCGGGCCGAGCTCGAGGAGGCACTGGCGTTCCTCGCGCCGCGCACGCCGGGACTGGCCCTGGACGGGCCGCCGCAGCTGGGCGGGGTCGAGGGCATCTACGGGGTCGACAAGCTCCCGATCACCTGGTCGGATTCATCCACGATGAGCCCGAACCACGGTCCAGCGCCGGACGTGTCATAAGTAGGCGGTACTCGTCCGCGGCGAGTACGACCTGAGGGGTTCGCACGATGCAGGCAGCAGCGAAGTCCGCTCACCGGAGATCACGTAACGTGCCTGCTCGACTACCAGAACGGACGCCTGTGCCCGTCCTGGGGCTCGAGCTTGCCACGGGACCGGATCCGGCCCGGGGACCGGATCCGGCCCGGGGACAGGATCCGGCCCGGGGACAGGATCCGGCCCGGGGACCTCATCCCTATCCGGGCCTCGCCGTGGGCGCGCGCCCGCGCCAGCCCGTAGCCGCGGGGTCTCAGCCCGCGGCTCCGAGATCCCTCCCCGCCGCCGCGGCGCCCCAGCCCGCCGTTCCGGGGCCTCAACCCGCTGCTGAGGTGCCACAACCCGCCGCGGGCCGCGGTCGCCGCGGGCTGATGCTCGCTGTCTGCTGCATGAGCCTGTTCATGGTGGGCCTGGACAACACGATCGTGAACGTGGGGCTGCCAGACATCGGCCGGGACCTGCACGCCGGCGTCTCCGGCCTGCAGTGGACGGTCGCCGCCTACACGATCGCGCTGGCCGCGCTGCTGATGTTCTCCGGCGCGGTCGCCGACCGGATCGGGCGGCGGACCATCTTCCAGGTCGGCCTCTCGCTGTTCACCCTCGGCTCCTGGCTGTGCAGCCTGGCGCCGAGCCTGGGCTGGCTGATCGGCTTCCGGATCCTGCAGGGTGCCGGCGGCTCGATGCTGAACCCCGCGGCGCTCGGCATCATCACGAACACCTTCACCCGCCCGGCCGAACGCGCCCGGGCCATCGGCGTATGGGATGGCGTGTTCGGCCTGTCCATGGCGCTGGGCCCGGTGCTGGGCGGCGTCCTGGTCGGGACGGTCGGCTGGCGCGGCATCTTCTGGGCGAACATCCCGGTCGGGCTGGTCGCGGTCTCGCTGACCGCGCTCTTCCTGCCGGACTCCAGGGCGCCCCGGTCGCGCCGCGCCGACCCGGTGGGCCAGTTTCTCATCGTCGTCATGCTCGGCTCGCTCGCCTACGCGATCATCGAGGGTCCCGGGCTCGGCTGGCGCTCGCCGGAGATCTCCGGCTTCTTCGCGTTGTCGGTGGCCGCGCTCGCGGTGCTGCTCGCCTATGAGCCCCGGCGGGCCGAGCCCATCGTCGACTTCAGGTTCTTCCGCAGCGTCCCGTTCGCCGGGGCCAACCTCAGCGCGGTCTGCGCGATCGCCGCCCTGGCCGGCTTCCTGTTCCTGTCCACCCTGTACCTGCAGGACGTCCGGGGCCTGTCCGCGCTGCAGGCCGGCCTGACCATCCTGCCGATGCCCGTGGTCATGGCGCTGTGCGCCCCGCTGGCCGGGCGGATGGTGGCCAGAAGCGGCCCGCGGATTCCGCTGGTCATCGCCGGCGCCGCGCTGACCATCAGCAGCGCCGCGCTGTCCCGGCTCACCGGCACCACCGAGCACACCTACCTGATCGTCACCTACGCCCTGTTCGGGATCGGGGCCGGCATGGTGAGCTCGCCGATCACCAACGGGGTCATGTCCGGGGTGCCGAAGACCCAGGCCGGCATGGCCTCCGGCATGAACTCCTCCAGCCGCCAGCTCGGCCAGTCGCTGGGCGTGGCCATCGTCGGCTCGGTGCTGGCGGCCAGCATGCGCGGGTCGATGCAGGCCGGGTTCGTCCGGGCCGCGCACGCGGGCTGGTGGATCCTCGCGGGCTGCGGCTACATCGTGCTCCTGCTCGGCCTGGTCTGCACCACGCGGTGGGCCAGGGCCACCGCGGCCAAGCTGCCTACATGAACCCGGCCTACTTGACCGAGCCTGCGGTAAGGCCGCCCACCACCCGCCCCTCGATGAGGGCGAACAGGAGGAACACCGGGATCGTGGCCACGACGGAGGCGCCGAACAGGTGCTGCCAGTCCACGCTGTACTGGCCGATGAACGAGTCCAGCCGCACCGTGAGCGGGTAGTCGGCGTTGCTGGTGGTGAGGGCGAGAGCCGAGATGAACTCGTTCCACGCCGCGATGAAGGTGAAGATCAGCGCGGTCACCACGCCCGGCATGGCCAGCGGCAGCGTGATCCGGAACAACGCGCCGAGCCGGGTGCTGCCGTCCACCATGGCCGCCTGCTCGAGCTCGACCGGGATCGAGCTGATGTAGGCGTTGAGGATCCAGACGGCGAAGGCCAGGTTGAAGCCGGCGTTGACCAGCATCAGCGACCACACGGGATTGAGGTTCAGCAGCCCGAAGTCGAGGAACTCCTTGTAGATGCCGACGATCAGCGCGGTCGGCTGGAGCATCTGGGTGGCCAGCACGAGCAGCAGGAAAACGTTGCGGCCGCTGAACCGGTGCCGGGCTGTGTAGTAGGCGGCGGGCAGGGCGACCAGCAGGACCAGCAAGGTGGCGCCGCCAGCGATCTCCAGGCTGACCCGCACGGCCGAGGTGATGCCGAACGCGGCGCCCCACATATCGGTCAGGTTTGACCAGGCGAAGTGGTGCGGCAGGTAGTTCGGCTGGTAGAGCTCACGCTGCGGCCGGACCGCGGTGATCAGCATCTCGAGGTAGGGCAGCAGGAAGACGACGGCGATCACGTAGGCGACCGCCGCGATGATCGCGGTCCGCAGCGACGGCAGCCGCCGTGGCGGGCGGCCGGCGGCCGGCCGGGACGTGGCCGACTGGCGGGAGGTGATGGTGCGGACGGCCATGTCAGGCTGCCTCCTGCCGGTTCCACCGGTTCAGCCGCAGGAACACCAGCACGATGATCACCACCAGGGTGAAGTTGACGATCGACATCGCCGCCGCCTGCCCCACGAAGGTCCCCTTCAGGTCGTACATGAACACGGTGGTGGTGCTGGTCTCGTAGCCGGGGCCGCCCCGCGTCATCTCCCAGATGATCGGGAACGAGTTGAACACGTTCATCAGGTTGATGACCAGGGCGACGAGGAACGCCGGACGGAGCAGCGGCAGCGTGATCCGGCGGTAGGCATGCCAGGACGAGGCGCCATCGACCCTGGCCGCCTCGAACAGCTCGCCCGGGATGGACTGCAGCCCGGCCAGCAGCACGTACGTGGTGAACGGGAGCGAGACGAAGACGGCCACGCCGATCATCCACACGAACGCGCTGTCCGGTCGGCCCAGCCAGTCGGCCTGGTTGGAGTTGAACTGGTGCACCACGCCGAGCTGGTGCAGGAAGACATTCACCACGCCGCTCTGTGGCTGCAGCATCCAGCGGAAGATCAGCGCGGTCGCCATCACCGAGGCCGCCCACGGCGCGATGATCGCCCACCGGGCGAAGCGCCTGCCGGGGAAGCGCTGGTTGTAGAGCTGGGCCAGGCCCAGCGATATCACCATGGTGATGGCCACCGTCGCCGCCACCCAGATCACCGTGCGCACCAGGATGCCGGGCAGGTTCGGGTTCTTGAACACCTGGCTGAAGTTGCCCAGCCCGGCGGACCCGATCGTGATCCCCAGCGGGGTGATGTTCTGGAACGACGTCTGGACCATCGTCACGATCGGCCACAGCACGACGACCGCGATCAGGGCGATCGCGGGCCCGATCCACAGCAGCGGCTCCAGGGCGGCCAGCCGGTGCCGTCTCGATGGCCGGGCCGGGCTGCGGCCCGGCGGCCCGGCGGACGGGCCCGGCTCCGGTGCCCCGGCCGGGGGTCCAGGCTCGGCCGCGGTGATGTCCGACATCAGGGTCTCCTAACGGCAGCGTGCGGCGGCAGGGCGGCGGCCCGGGACGATACCCGGGCCGCCGCGTCGTACTGCGGCCGGGCTCAGCTGCCGCTGCTGGCCGTCTGCTGGATCGCGCCCAGGACCTGCGACGGGTTGCCGGTGATGGCCTGGCCCACCTGGGTCTTGATCATGTTCTCGACCGACGTCCAGTTCGCCAGCGACGGGTAGTTGATCGAGTTGGTGATGTTACCCAGGAATGCGGCGAACGCCTGGTTCTTCGCCATCGTGGTCGCCGCGCTCTGCGTGGCCGGCAGCAGGTCGTATTCGTTGTCGAACTGCAGCTGCCACTTGTCCTGGTAGACGAAGTCCAGGAACTGCTTGATCGCGGCCTGGTGGCTGGTGCCGGCCGCCTTGAACGCCACGATGTCGTCGTGGACGCCCAGCGTGTCGGTCAGCGGGGCGGTCTTGCCCGGCACGTCCGCCGTTCCGTAGTCCGCGGGCTTGAGCACCCCGGCCTGCTGGATGATCGGGATGACGGCGGGGGAGCCGAGCACCATGCCGATCTTGCCCTGGGCGAATTGGGCCCAGACCGTCTTGCGGTCGGTGCCGCCCGGGTTGGGCTGGGTGTCACCCGAGGCCGCCAGCTGCTTCATGAAGTTCAGCGTGGCGACGTTCTGCGGGCTGTTGATGGCGTACTTCCCGCCGGAGCTCAGGTAGCCGCCGCCGTTACCGAGGAACCACAGCAGCAGTTCGGCCTGCGCCTCCTCGCTGCCAAGCGGCATGCCGTAGCCGATGTTGCCCTTGGCCTTGATCTTGGCCGCGTCGGCCTGCAGTTCGGCCCAGGTCTTCGGCGGGGCGGAGATGCCGGCCGCCGCGAATATCTTCTTGTTGTAGTACATGGCCCGGGTGCTGGTCGTGAACGGGATCCCGTAGTTAACGCCCTGGTACTGGCCGTCCTTGAGGAACTTGGGGATCAGGTTGCTGGCCACGCCCGGGGACAGCACATCGGACACCGGGTAGATGAGGCCGGACTGCGCGTACGGCGGCGCCGGGTTGCCCTCCATGATGTCCGGATACTGCTTGTTCTGGATCAGCGTGGCGGACTTGGTCGGGAAGTCGGTCCAGTTCACCGTCTGGACGTTGACCGTGATCGACGGGTGCGCCTGGTGGAAGGCCGTGGCCACGGCGTCCCAGTACTTGGTCGTGCTATTGGACGGCCCGGTGCCGTAGTCGGCGCCGAAGAAGGTCAGCGTCACCTTGCCGCTGCTCGACGCGCTGCTGCCACTGCTCGATCCGCAGCCCGCGACGGCGGTGAGCGCCGCGGCGCCGATCGCGGCCGCGGCCATCAGCCGTGATTTCATTCGGTCTCCTCACCTGCTACGAAAGCTGGTCCCGGCATTTCTCGATGGTGGGGGCAGTCGCCGCTCGGAACGCAGACGGCTTGTGCGAGGTCACGCGCATCCCCAGTGCTTCATTGTGCTTAGCTTGAGCCGATTGCATGCAGAAAGCAACATTAAAACTGATTAAAACGCGTGCCAGGCCCCGGCGGAGGACGTTGCGGGCCAGGCCGCGCACGCCGGCGGAAGGCGCTGCGAGCGGAGGCCGTGCACCCGTCCGGAGGGCCGCGAACCTCCGGGCCGCTACGGCTGCTGCCCGGCGATCTTCCGCAGGGCCCCTAGATCGGTGATCGTGATGTCCCGCTGGCCGGTACGGATGATGCCCCGCCGCCGCCAGTTGGACAGGGCGCGGGTCACGGTCGCCCGCGACGCGCCGGTCAGGCTGGCCAGTTCCTCCTGGGTCAGCGTCATGGCCGTCTGGAGCTCGCTGTCCGCCAGCTCGAGCAGGAGCCCGGCCAGCCGCTGCGCGCCGCTGGTCACGGAGCGGACGCGCAGCATCGACTCCGCGTCGTTCCACCGCCGGGTGACCATCCGCCGGTAGGCGCGATCCGCCCCGTCATGCGCGTCCAGGAACGAGCTGAACCTCTCGTACGGCACGATTAGCGCGCGCACCGTGCCGATGGCCTGCACGGTGGCGCTCCGGTAGCCGGTGGTCTCGCCGGCCACCTCCCCGACCGTGTCCCCTCGGCCGCGCAGGGCCAGGGTCAGCTCGTGTCCGTCGCTGGTCACCCCGACGATCTTGACCCACCCGTCCACCAGCACGAACACGTGGGTATTCGGATCGCCCTCGACGCACATGACCGCGCCGGGCGGGTAGACGGCGGTCCGGCCGAGGCCGGCCAGGACGGTGCGCTCGTCGTCGCTGAGCAGGGGCCAGAAGCCCCGGGCAGGTCCCGTCCCGTGCAGGTTCATATCACCGTGGCAGTTCAGCAACCGGCCAGCGGGTTGGAGCCGGCCCCTGCTACTACGATGAGCCATTCCGGGACGGTTGACAAACCCCGAGGTAACACGCGCGTCTTCCCGGCCCGCTGAGCCATTGGGGGAACGCTGCTCGGCGGGCCGGGAAGAGCCGGGGGAGGCGGGGGCCTAGGCCCCCAGAAGCACCGCCGCGGTCCAGAGCAGGAAGCACGCGACGGTAATGAACGTCCAGGTTCCGGCCGACTGGATCCGCTCCCGCCGGACCCGCGCCGCGCCGAGCATCAGGTTCACCTGCGCCCACGACCAGGTCGCTTCGCTGTCCTCGATGGACGGCGTGCTCAGCCACCGCACCCGGGGATCGAGCGGCGCGCCGGTCCGCCAGCGATGGTCGTTGAGCTGGTCGAGGACGGGCCGGCTGGCCAGCAGCAGCAGCCCGGCGGCCCGGAGCCAGCACACGATCACGCAGCCGAGCAGGCTGGCGGTCACGACGCCCGCCAGCCCGGGGCGCGGTACGGAGGGCGAGAACGCGGCCTCCAGGGCAATGCCGATGGTGAGCGCGCTCAGAACGCTTCCGCCCAGGATCACGCTGCCGCGCGTGTTGCCGAGCAGCATGGCCATCTCGGCGATCTGGTCCTGGACGGGCCCCCGATCTGGCGCCTCACGCTCGGCACCGCGATGATCGTCACCGAAGCTGTATCGCCCTCTCATTGCTTCCGCCGGTACAGCCACGCTCACGGCCATCGTCCTCGCCTCCGTACGTGCGATTCACCTTCGAGATAAGGGAATCAGGCGAGGCCGCAGGAGCGCTGCGCCACGCGAGACAGCCGGGCTGTCTCATCTGACGCATCCGGGGTCAGCGGCAGCCGCAGGCCCCGCCGCAGCAGCCTCCGCCGCCGGAGGGACCGCCAGAAGGACCGGCGGCACGGCCGCCCACCGCGACCGTTGACAGGAGCTTCACCGTGTCGTCGTGGCCCTGCGGGCAGGTGCACGGAGCCGAGGACTCGGCCATCGGCCGGTTCAGCTCGAAGGTGTCACCGCAGGCGCGGCAGCGGTACTCATAGCGGGGCACGCATCCACTTTACCCGCCGGGCGCGCTCTCGCTATCCCTCCTGGCCGGGGCGGTTGGCGTGTCGCTGCTCATACCCGGCGCGGGGGAGGAGACGCCCAGGCCGTTCGGGACCATGACGGCCGAACCGCCTACGGACGGCACCTTGTCGTCGTAGTAGAACCGCTTGCCGCGCAGCAGCGAGACCAGTGCGCCGGTCACCGACATGATCGCGGCCGCGGTGAACACGATGACCAGGCCGTGGTGGAACGGCGCCGAGATCAGGTGCGGGAAGAACTGCCTGCCGGTGAGCACCGCGACGTTGTGCGCCGGCAGGTGCGCCAGCACGTGCGACGGCGCCAGCAGGTTCTGGATCGGGTTGTAGCCGAGCAGCGCGGCGAACATCGTGCTCACCGGGGGCAGGTGGCTGACGTGCGTGGCCACCGCGGCGGGCACGCCCTGGGCGGTCAGGCCGCTGGTCAGCGTGCGCGGCAGGGTCGAGGCCAGCCCGGCGACCATCAGTGAGAAGAAGATGCCGATGGACAGCGACATGCCCGAGTTCTGGAAGGTCGACCGCATGCCGGAGGCCGAACCGCGGTGCCTGGCCGGCACCGCGCTCATGATCGCGGCGGTGTTGGGCGCGGCGAACAGGCCCGAGCCGATCCCGTTGCCGAGGATCAGCAGGGCGAACAGCCAGTAGGAGAAGTTCACCGGCAGCAGCATCAGCCCGCCGAAGCACAGCGCGGCCAGCGTGAGCCCGGCGGTGGCGAACGGCCGCGGGCCGTAACGGTCGGACAGGGTGCCCGAGATCGGGCCGGCGATGAGGAACCCCGCGGTGAGCGGCAGCATGTAGATCCCGGCCCACAGCGGGGTGACCGCGAAGTCGTAGCCGTGCAGCGGCAGCCAGATCCCGGCCAGCCAGATGACCAGCATGAACTGCAGGCCGCCGCGGGCGATCGAGCCGAGCAGGCTGGCCAGGTTGCCGGCCGTGAACGCCCGGACCCTGAACAGGCTCATCTGGAACATCGGCTCGGCGATCCTGGTCTCGACGACGCAGAACACCACGAGCACCGCGGCCCCGCCGACCAGCCCGGTGATGATCCACGGGTTGGTCCACCCGGTCGGGTGCCCGCCGTACGGCTGGATCCCGTAGGTGATCGCGACCAGCAGGGCGCCCAGTCCGACCACGAACAGGATATTCCCGATCCAGTCGATCCTGGCCCGCTTGGTGGTGGCGATCTCCCGCAGGGACTTGTACGCCCACACCGTGCCGAACAGCCCGAACGGCACGTTCACCCAGAACACCAGGCGCCAGTCCCAGGCGGCCAGCAGGCCGCCGAGCAGCAGCCCGACGAACTGCCCGGAGATCCCGGCGATCTGGTTGACGCCCAGCGCCATGCCGCGCTGGCTGGCCGGGAACGCGTCGGTCAGGATCGCGGCCGAGTTCGCCATCAGCATCGCCCCGCCGAACGCCTGCACGAAGCGCCAGCCGATCAGCCACATCGCCCCGTCGGTGCCGGTCAGCGGGTCGAGCGAGAGCGCGATCGAGGCCAGCGTGAAGACGACGAAGCCCAGGTTGTAGATCTTCACCCGGCCGTACATGTCGCCGAGCCTGCCCAGCGTCACCACGCACACCGACTGGACCAGCAGGTAGCCGATGATCATCCAGAGCAGGTAGCTGATGTTGCCCGGGTCGAGCGGGTTCAGGTGGATGCCGCGGAAGATGGCCGGCATCGCGATGATCACGATCGAGGCGTCGATCGTGGCCATCGTCATGCTCAGCGTGGTGTTGGACAGGGCGATCCACTTATACCGGTCCGGCCGCCCGCCGGTAGCCGTGGCTGAACCGTTCACGTGTCCCGAGTCAACGCTTTGCCGCACGTTAACCCAGTCTAGCCCCAGACACTTGCTTAATGGCAACTATTCATCTGGGTAGCTTCTTCAGAGCGCGGATGCGTCATCGCCGGGGGATGGAGGCCCTGGCGAGGCCGGGGTGTTCTCCACGATGTAGTAGACGGCGACCAGCGCGACAAGCACGAACGAGGCGACGGCGTTGAACGCGGCCACGATGACGGCGACCGCGTAGACGAGCCCGCCGCCGACGAACCGGGCCCGCGCCGCCCAGTGCCGCTCCCTGGGCACCGGCTGGTAGACCCGGTCGCCGTGGAGCGTCCACTCGAAGATCGCGCCGAAGCCGACCGACATGCCGAGGAACGCCCCGGCGTACAGCACCATCGCCAGCCGGGCGTCATTGTCGTTGTGCGGGAAGTAGGCCGCCTCGGTGGAGGTGGTGAACGGGATCAGCACCACGAACAGGAGCAGCACCAGGTTGAGGAACAGCAGCAACCGGTCCACCTTGGTGATGGACCTGACCAGCGCGTGGTGGTTGACCCAGATGATGCCGATCATGAAGAAGCTGATCAGGTAGGCCAGGAAGGCCGGCCATTTGTGAGTGAGTTGCTCGAGCAGTGAACCGTGTCCAGGCCCTTCCACGGTCAGATCGAGCGCAAGCAGCGTGATCGCGACGGCGAAGACTCCGTCGCTGAACGCCTCGAGCCTGGACCGGTCCATATCATGATCCTCCGTGCTGGCAGGGTACCGAATACGCTGGGCAAGTGGCGGAGGGAATCAGCTCGGACAGGACCGGGAGTGCGGCGGTTCCCGCAGGCCAGGGGCCGGCAGACGAGCTTGTCCCGGCGGGATTCCGGCTGCGCCCCGACCCGGGGACGCGCACGCTGGCCGGCGGGACGGTGATCACGGGCGGTTACCCCATCCGGGTGCTGCGGCTCAGCCCGGCGGGGGCCCAGCACGTGGCAGGCTGGTGGGACGGCGCCCCGGTGCCGGGCAACGCGAAGGCCCGCGCGCTGGCCCGCCGCCTGCTCGACACGGGGATCGCCCATCCCGTGCTGGAAACGGGCCAGGCCGAACGGCCAGAGGTGACGGTGATCATCCCGGTCCGCGACCGGCACGCCGAACTCGCCCGCTGCCTGGCCGGGCTGGCGGGCACGCCACGGGTCATCGTGGTGGACGACGGCTCGGCCGACCCGGCTGCGATCCAGGGCGTGGCGGCCGCGGCCGGGGCCAGCGTGGTGCGGCGGCCGGTCAACGGCGGGCCCGCGGCGGCCAGGAACACGGGCCTGGCGGCGGCGCGGACGCCGCTGGTGGCCTTCCTCGACTCCGACTGCGTGCCCGGTGCCGGACCCGCGAACTGGCTGGACGCGCTGCTGCCGCACTTCGCCGATCCCGCGGTGGGCGCGGTCGCCCCGCGCATCGTGCCGCACGAGGCCGGGCGTACCTGGCTGGCCCGGTACGAGGGGGCGAGCTCCACCCTGGACATGGGGCGGCGGCCCAGCATCGTCCG
>Ga0081540_1000003_pt1 | contig 233942 bp, 196 predicted proteins | sample TabmetS2T1R1_FD_71024 | JGI IMG/M metagenome (GOLD analysis project Ga0081540, IMG submission 71024) | Tabebuia heterophylla rhizosphere microbial communities from the University of Puerto Rico - S2T1R1 | ecosystem: Host-associated > Plants > Roots > Rhizosphere ... | reverse complement strand
ACACCCGCCCGCCACCGCGGCTCTCAAACTATCCGAGTCGCGGCTATGAGAGTTACAAGGTCGACCGCCAAAGGCGGTCGGGTGAGGGGGCCTTGCCACACGACGTGCTTTGGAAAGGTTTCATCGATCGCACCACTCGTGCTCGGTCCGAAAAGCTCAGGCGCGTGGAGAGGCCCCCTCACCCGCTCGCTTCGCTCGCGACCTCTCCCCGCAAGCGGGGAGAGGTGACTGCAGCGCAGTGCCTCCTGACATCATGCCTGGCGCGACTCATCTCCCCTCGTACGTGATGCGATACAGCGCCCCCGACAGATCATCCGACACCAGGAGCGACCCGTCGCGCAGCTGCGCCACGTCGACCGGCCGGCCGAGATACTCGCCGTCCGCGTTGAGCCAGCCCTCGGCGAACACCTCCGGCTTGTCCGCCGTGCCGTCCTCCTTGAGATACGTCACCATCACTCGCGCGCCGACCGGCACGGTTCGGTTCCACGAGCCGTGCTGCGCCGAGAAGATCGCGCCGCGATATTTCTCCGGGAACATGCGCCCGGTGTAGAACGTCATGCCGAGGTCGGCCGCATGCGCCGCCATCTCGACCTGCGGGAACACCACGTCGGCCGGCGGCGCCGCCGACTTGTACTCGTCGGTGCGGGCCTTGCCGCCGCCGAAATACGGGAAGCCGAAATGCTGCCCCGCCTTGGTCGCGCGGTTGAGCTCGCCGGGCGGCGTGTCGTCGCCCATGCCGTCCACCTGGTTGTCGGTGAACCACAGGGTGTTGTCCTTCGGATTGAAGTCCATGCCGACCGAGTTGCGCACGCCGAACGCGAACACCTCGCGGTTCTTGCCGTCGCGGTCCATGCGGACGATGCCGGAGATGCCCCACTTGTCGTAGAGCGTGAATTTCTCCTTCGGCGTCACGTTGAACGGCTGGCCGAGCGCGATGTAGAGCTTGTTGTCGGGGCCGACGCGGCAGACCCGCGCAGTGTGATTGTAGCTCTCCTCGTCCTTCGGGATGAGCTCGCCCTGCGCCACCACCGGCACTGCGACCACGTCCGGGCTCTCATAGAAGAACTCGGCCGCCGGATACATCAGCACGCGGTTCTGCTCGACCACGAACAGGAAGCCGTCCTTCGAGAAGCACGGCCCGTTCGGAATGACCAGGTTGATGGTCGACGCGAACGGCTTCACCTCCTCGGCGGTGCCGGTCTTGCCGCGGTCGGTGACCGCGTAGATCTGGCTCTTGCGCGTGCCGACGAAGGTGACGATGCCCTGCGGCCCGACCGCGATGTGGCGCGCATCCGGCACCAGCGCATAGAGCGAGATGCGGAAGCCCGGCGGCAGCTTGATCTTCTCGAGATGCTTCTTGATGGCGTCGGCCTTCGGCCCGGTCTGCGGAATGGTCGGGATATTGGGCGACGCGCCCGTGGTCTTGAACGCGCCCAGTCTCTGCAGGTTGTCTTGCTGTGACGGCTGTTGAGGCGCCTGAGCGAACGCGGCCGTGGAGGCCAAGAGGGCCGCGGTCGACAGCACCAGACGCATACGCGTGTGCATGTCGGATCCTCCCGTTGCTGCGGAGCTTTGATGCACTCCAGCAGGCGGGGGAAGTTTTGCACATCGCGGGTGAGGGCGCTATCGAGTGATGGTGCGCGCTCGGTTATGAATCAGTAGGGTGGGCCGCAGTGCGTTGCTCAGTTTCAGGGCGCATTCGCGACGCTTCGTATGCCTCAATACGACGATGCATCGGTTTTCTCTTGCACTCTGGTTCCTTCTATCAGCGGTGGCTGCTCCACAACTCGGTGGATGCGCCTTTGCGCCGGTGACCGTTGCTGACGTCGTGGGGACCTATCGTGCAGACGTTCCTCCCGGTCGGGCCACGCTGGACATAAAGGAGGGCGGGACGTGGGAGTACAATATTGACAGCCCCTCCAAATTCCATCGAACGGGCACGTGGACCTTTGAAGAAGCACTGAGCACACGTTTCGCGGTCGTGATCGCTCTAGATCGCTTCGAATTCGGTTTTCCCAGGCACAGTGTTGATCCACAAGTACCCAGCTATTGGCCGGCAACTTTCTCAAGGACGTACCCCGGGAGGATCCGAACCTGCATTCAGGACGACCGCATTTGTTTCGATCGCATGTGACTACCCGGACGGACAGATCGCCTCCCTCCTCATGAAAGAGGGAGGGATAGGGGGCGGTCTCTTCACCGCGCCGCAGCCGCGAAAACTGATGTACACTTCCCACATCAAAGGGGGGGAATGTCATGCGCGTGCCCCGTCGTCGCTTCCTGCAGCTCGCCGCCGCCGCCGCGGCGCTGCCGGTGTTCACCGCCAAAGCCCAAGCCTGGCCGTCGCGCACGCTGCGCATCGTCATCGGCTACACGCCCGGCGGCTCCGCCGACATCACCGCGCGCCTGACCGGCCAGTGGTTGTCCGAGCGGCTCGGACAGCAGGTGGTGATCGAGAGCCGTCCGGGCGCCTCCACCAACATCGCGACCGAGATGGTCGTGAATGCGCCGCCCGACGGCTACACGCTGCTGCTCGTGCCGCCCGCGGTCGCGATCAATCCCGCGCTCTACGACAAGCTCAATTTCAACGCCCTGCAAGACATCGTGCCGGCGGCCGGCATCATCCGCTTTCCCAATGTGGTCGTGGTCAACCCGTCGCTGCCGATCAAAACGATCCCCGAGCTGATCGCCCATGCGAAGGCCAATCCCGGCAAGCTCAACATGGCGTCGGCGGGCAACGGTTCGACCATCCACGTGTCGGGCGAGCTGTTCAAGATGATGACCGGCATCAACATGATCCACGTGCCGTATCGCGGCGGCGCGCCGGCGCTCACCGACCTGATTGCGGGCCAGGTGCACGTGATGTTCGACAACGTCCCGACCTCGGCCGAGCACGTCAAAGCCGGACGGCTGCGCGGCCTCGCCACCACCGGCACGGTCCGCTCCGCCGTCCTGCCGGACTTGCCGACGGTCGCCGAGTTCCTGCCCGGCTACGAGGCGAGCGCGTGGTACGGCCTCGGCGCGCCGAAGGGAACGCCCGCGGAGATCGTCGACAAGCTCAACCGGACGGTGAACGACATCCTCGCCGATCCGGTGGCGCAGAGACGCTTCGCCGATCTCGGCGCCGTGCTGCTGCCGGGCTCGCCTGCCGATTTCGGCAAGCTTCTGGTCGACGAGACCGAGAAGTGGGGCAAGGTCGTCAGGTTCTCGGGCGCGAAGCCGGAGTGACCGGCGCGGGCCGGCCGATCGGCAGGGTGCCATGCGGTGCGACCGCCATGTGGCGCGTCCGGCACCAGCACCGTAGCGCGGATGAGCGCAACAAAGTCCAGGGCAAGCGAAGACGGCGCAAGAACCTACGGGCGTGAAAAACGGTCTTACGACCAACGCCTCACTCACTCCTAATCCCCGACTTCTGAATCACATCGCCCCATGGCTCGGTCTCTGCCTTTGCTGCCATCGCCAGCTCCTGCGGCATTGAGCTCGCCGCCTCGATGCCGAGCGGCGCCAACCGCTCCTTCATCGCCCGCTCGGCCATCATCTTCACCATGTCGGCGTTGACCGTGTGGATGATGTCCGGCGGCGTCTTGCCGGGCATGAACAGGCCGTACCACGACGAGATTTCGAAATCGGCGACGCCCTGTTCCTGCATGGTTGGAAACTCCGGCGCCAGCGTCGTGCGTTTCGCCGCGCTGATCGCGAGTCCGCGCACCTGGCCGGGGACGATCGGACTGTTGGCAGCGTCCACGCCCGCGCTCGCACTGGAGAAATATCTGTGCATTGCTGAGCAGTCGACTGGTTTCAGGCGGGTCGGTTCACGGCGGCCGCTCGCCGCCAGGCGTCCACCATGCGGATGGTCGGCGTTGCCGGCGCTGTGCGTTTCTTGCTCCTTTTTGCGCTGGTTCCGCGCAGCGTCTGGGAACCAGCGCAACCTTTGTTCCGCATCTCGCGTTGGGCTGCCTAGCGTTAAACATACAAAGGGGTTTCTATGAAGAAGTCACTTGGGCTCGGTTTGCTGTTCGCCTGCTTGCTGTTCACTTGCCTCACCGCCAGCGCTATGCCCGCGAGCTATCGCATGTCTTGCGGCGAGGCTAAGAAATTGGTTCAGGACCACGGCACGATCCTTATGAGCTACGCCAACGAGTCCGGCGCTGGATCGCTCTACGACTACATCCATTCCAGCCCCAGCGCTTGTCAGACCGCCTGGCCGGTGAATGCGCAGACTCTTGGCAATTCCCGCTGCTTTATCGGTTATATCTGCGGCTCAAGAGGCAGCTGGTGATTTCCCTCATTGGGCGTGCGTCGGCATCCAACAAGAACGCAAAAGAACATGTTAGCCCATGGTCCTTGCATGCCGCCGCTGTCCGTTGTGCGATGATGCGAATTTTGAAATTGGCACTCACTCACTCCTGATCCCTGACTTCTGAATCACATCGCCCCACAGCTCCGTCTCCGCCTTCGCCGCCATCGCCAGCTCCTGCGGCGATGAGCTCGCCGCCTCGATGCCGAGCGGAGCCAACCGCTCCTTCATCGCCGGCTCGGCCAGCATCGTCACCATGTCGGCGTTGATCTTCTCGACGATCTCAGGCGGTGTCTTGCCGGGCATGAACAGGCCGTACCACGATGTGATGTCGAAGCCTTCGACGCCTTGCTCCTGCATGGTCGGGAATTCCGGCGCCAGCGCGGTGCGCTTCGCCGCGCTGATCGCGAGCCCGCGCACCTGGCCCGAGCGCACGGACTGAAGCAGCGAGCCGGTGGTGTTCATCATTGCGTCGATGCGCCCGGCGATCAGGTCCTGCATCGCGCCGGCCGCCACGCCGCGATAGGGCACGTGTGTCATGTTGAAGCCGGCCTTGATCTTCAGGTGCTCGGCGGTGAGGTGCGACGGGGTGCCGACGCCCGGCGTCGCGAACGTCACCTGGCCGGGATTGGCCTTGGCGTTGGCGATGAACTCGGCCATTGACTGCGGCTTCGAGTCCTTCGGCACCACGAACAGGTGCGCGTAGGTACCGATGCGCGACACCGGCACGAACGAGTCCGGGTCGTAGCCGAGCGTGCCGAATAGATAGCGGGAGAGGGCGGGGGCCCGCACCGACATGATGATGGTGTAGCCGTCGGGCGTCGCGTTGGCGACGGTCTCCAGCGCGAGGTTCGAGCCGGCGCCCGGCTTGTTCTCGACGATGACCTGCTGGCCCCAGATCTCCGAGAAGCGGTTGGCGAGGATGCGCGAGATCGCGTCGGCGCCGCCGCCGGGCGGAAAGCCGACGACGATGCGCACGATGCGGTTGGGATAGCTTTGCGCGCGGGCGATGTGCGGCAGCGCGATGGTGCTCGCGCCGGCGGCGAGGCGCAGGAAGGCGCGCCGGCCGATGGTCCTGGTCATGACGTTTCCCCGAGAGTGTTTCTTATTGGCGGGGGTAGCAAAGCACGATCTGGCCGGATCGCAAACTGACGCATTGTCTCGCGGGTCAGGCGGGCACGGCCTCTCGCCGCGCTTGTCAACAGGCTTGTTCAACTGTCTGCGCCGGATGCGATTTTGTTTCCGTCGTCGTCGTGGTTGAGCTAGCAACGATTTCATCCTTGGCCGGGTTCACCCGGCGTGCGGAGCATGCCGAAAAATCGAGTCTTTGAGAGCGGGGCCGCGCGTGCCGCTGCGCCCTTGTTTTTGTCGAGCGCCGAACAAAGTGGTCCGGCCCGGCCAAAACGGGGGCAACCGCGTTAACCGATGTTAACCGGATGTTAACCGCGTGTTGCAGCGCCCACCTAGAACATCGGAACGGCGCGGCGCGCGCCTGACCAAATCCAATCAAAAGTAAGCAAAAACGACCAGTCGCGGCACTGCCTCGTGTCCCGGGCGAGCGACAGCGAGACCCGGGACCCAGGGGCCGCAGAGTCATAGAGTGGGTCCCGGCTCTTCGCTCGCTGCGCTCGCTTCGGCCGGGACACGAGGGAGGTGATCGTTGCGGGATAGCTACCTTACTCGCAGCGCTGTTGTGCTCGCGCATCCTGCCATGTGTAGTGCGTGGCGAACGTATTCAGGACACCCGCATGAACGCGCCATCACCCGCCGCCGTGAAAGCCCTTCTCCCGGTCGGCATTCCCAACACGCCGTTCCGCTTCGCGCGCGGCGTGCGCGCCGGGCGCTGGGTGTTCGCGACCGGCCAATGCGGCACCGATTATGTGCATGCGCTGGCGCCGGAGGTGCTCCAGGCCGGCCATCCGTTCGACGGCCCGTCCAAGGCGCACCGGGAATCGCGGCGCCTGTTCGCGAACGTCGCCGAGGTGCTCGCCGCCGGCGGGACCAGCGCGGCGAACGTCACGCGCATCGACCAGTACTACACGTCGCCCAACGTGGTGGACGCCTATCACCAGACCCGCCGCGCGTTCTTCGACGGAAAAATTCCGCCGTCGACCTCGAACCTGCACCGCCGTTTCGCGCGCGCGGAGCAGGCGATCGAGGTGCAGGTGATGGCCGCGGTGCCCGGCGACAATGTCGAGGTGCGCCACGCGTCGCAGGGCGCCTACAGGATCCACGCCAGCTCCGGCTACAGCCCGGCGCTCAGCGCCGGCGACTTCCGCTTCGTGCCGGGGCAGACGGCCGAGGCCCTGAAGGAGGAGGACGCGCCGGTCGATCCGGAGGCGCGCCGCGCGCACGGCCTGTGGAAGGGCACGCCGATCGTGCTGGAGACCGACTTCATCATCCGCCGCAAGCTCGAGCCGAACCTCGAAGCGGTCGGCGCCGGCCTCGACACGGTGGTGAAGGCGCAGGTCTACCTGCGCGACCAGGAGGACATCCCGGGCTTCCGCCAGGCCTGGGCGAAACATTTCCCGGTCGAGCCGGCGACCACCATCATCGCCACCGAGACGCCCGGCTTCATCATGCCGGAGCTGCGCATCGAGATTAACACCATCGCGCTGGCGAAGGACGGGCGCACGAGCCGCGAGGTCGTCGCACCGGTCCCGCCGCTGTTCAGCGGCGCCACCACCGCGATGCGCGCCGGCGATCTCCTGTTCATCTCCGGCCTGATGGCGGTGCGCGACGGCGCGCTCATCGCCGCCGCGCGGACCGATCGCACCCAGCCGTTCTACGCCATCCCGGTCAAGCACGAGCTGAACGACATCCTTGCGCAAGCCGAGGCGATCTGCCGGGCGGCGGGCACCAGCCTCGCCAACGCGGTGCGCATACAGCAATTCCACAGCGACCTTGCAGACCTGGCGCCGACGCTCGAGGTCTGGTCGGCGGCGACCGGCACGGCGCTGCCGCTCTCCGCCGTCGAGGTGCCGTGGCTGCCGGTGCCCGGCGCGCGGCTCGAGGTCGATCTGTGGGTCTACGTGCCGGGCGGCGACCGGCGGTGACGCGTGCCGCGCATGGGTGATGGTCCGTGACTTGCATTATCGCGGGGCCGATGGGCGAACGCTGATTGTGAGAGGTTGATGATGGTCGTGAAGCTGCTGCCGGCGCTCGGCGCCGGCCTCTTGCTGTGGGCGTCGCTCGCGGGCGCCGCGGAGCCGTGGCCGAGCCGGCCGGTCAAGGTGGTGGTGCCCTACGGCGTCGGCGGCGTCACCGACACCATGGCGCGCCTCACCGCCGACCGGCTGAGCAAGGCGCTCGGCCAGCCGTTCGTGATCGAGAACAAGGTCGGCGCCGGCGGCGCGATCGGCGTCGACACCGCGATGCACGCGCCGCAGGACGGCTCGACCATCCTGTTCGTAGGCTCGACGCTGTTCACGGTGCTGCCGATCGCGCAGAAGGTGAGCTACGAGCCGCTCAAGGACCTCCTCCCGGTCAGCATCACCGGCACCAATGGCATGATCATGGTGGTTGGGAAGGACGCGCCGTATTCGACCCTGCGCGAGTTCATCGACTACGCGCGCGCCAACCCGGGCAAGATCACCTATTCGAGCGGCGGCGCCGCCACCAACAACCATCTCTCCACCGCCTCACTCGCCGGCCGTGAGAAGCTCGACCTCGTGCACGTGCCGTTCGGCGGCGGCCAAGCCGCGCTCACCGCGGTGCTGTCGAAGTCGGTCGACATGCATTTCGGCAATTCGTCCGACCTGATCGAGCCGGTGAGGGGCGGCCTCGTCAAGGCGCTGGCGGTGTCGACGCGCGAGCGCATGAAGCAGCTGCCCGACGTGCCGACCGTGGCCGAGACCTTGCCCGGCTTCGAATACGTCGCCTGGAACGGCTACGCGGTGCCCGGCGGCGTGCCGGGCGAGGTGATCGAGCGGCTCGTGAAGGAGCTCAAGCTGATCGCTCGCGATCCCGAGGTGATCAGGACCTTCGCCAATCTCGGCATCGAGTCGGTCGGCACCACCCAGGAAGAGGCGCTCGCCAGCATCCGCAAGGACATGCCGATCTACGCGCAGATCGTCGACTTGGCGGGCGTGCGCAAGAAGTAGGGAGGGGCACTGCCTCTTGTCCCGGGCGAGCGACAGCGAGACCCGGGACCCAGGGGCCGCAGAGTCATAGAGTGGGTCCCGGCTCTACGCGCGCCTGACGGCGCGCTACGGCCGGGACACGAGGCAGTGCCGGCCGGCCCGCCGCCACACTCGCGACCGAATCAAGACCGATGCATGCGCCCCGGTGGGGGAGGCGCGAGATTCGCGCGAAAACGGCGGCTGCCTGTGGCCCGCCCGCCTCATCCAACAGAATTCGTGCCCGCCATCGCCTTTTGCGGCGCAGCCGTTGCACGAATCTGGCACTCGATTGGCGATGCAGAGAGATGTGTCATGGACGCTGCCGTCGTTCCGATTCGAAACACCCCGCGCGTCTTCGGCGAGGACGAGGCGCTCGCCTGGCTGCGCGACAACGGTCCCGTGCAATTGTCGAATGCCGCGCTCGCGCGCGCCTGGGGCTGGAACGCGACCAAGGTCTCGCGCCGCCTGAAGGCGTGGCAGTCCGCCGGCCTGATCGAGCGCACCCGTCAGGGCATCACCGCCGCGGCGCCGCCCGTGGCCGTGCCCGCATCCGTGACCGCGGCCACGCCCGAGCCTGAGCCTGATCCCGTGCCGGAGCCTGCTGCCGCGCCGAGCCGGCAGCTTCCCGCGGTGCTGCCGGCCGCCTTGCCGGCGACGCACCTGGCGGCTGACGCGCAACCCGCGCTGCCGCCCGCGGCGGTGTTGGCGATCCTCGCGGCCGCGGCGCAAGAATCGTCCAGAGAATCGTCCAGAGAATTGTCGAGAGAGTCGTCGCAAGCCGCGTCACAAGAGCCGTCACGCGAGCCGCCCCGCGTCCGCAAACCCACGCTGCCCGCCTTCGTGGTGCGTTGCGTGTCGCCGCTGCTCGGCGCCGCGGCGCTCGCGCTCGGCGCGATTGGCGTCGTGCTCAACGCGCGCTTCGCCGCCTCGTTCGGCCAGACCGACGACGCCGCCTGGATCCTCGCCGGCATCGGCATCGTGATCGACCTGATCGCCATCCTGCTCCCGGTCGCGGCCGGCCAGCTGTGGCGGCAGCGCTGCTATCTCTCCGCGGTCGGTGCCTGGGCGGTCTGGGTGGTCGCCATCATGATGACCCTGCTGGCGGCCTCGGGCTTCGCCGCGACCCACATCGGCGACGCGGTGTCGGGCCGTTCAAAAATCTCCGACGAGGCGGCCGGCCTCACGCAGACCCTGCAGCGCCTGCGGGCCGAGCGCGCGCAGATCGCCGAGCGCCGCGCGATCGAGACCATCGACGCCGAGCTCCAGGCCGCACAGCCCGCCGCCGGCCCGGTGTGGCGCATCACCTCGGGCTGCACCGACGTGACCCGCCCGGAAAGCGCGAAGCTGTGCGAGCAGGTGCAGCGCCTGCGCCAGGCGCGCGGCGAGGCGGTGCGGCGCGACGCCATCGACCGCGACACCAAGGCGGTCGAGCAGCGGCTCGCGGTGCTGCCGGCCGTCACCGTCGGCGATCCCGGCGCAGCCATGGTCACCGAGCTGGTGACGTGGCTCTCGCGCGGCGCCGTGCAGATCGTGCAGCGCGACGTCGAGCGTGCCCGCATCCTCGGCCTGATGATCCTGCCGTCGCTCGCGGGCCTCCTCCTCGGCTTCGCCACCTTGATGCGGGCGGAGCGCCCGCGTCGCCAAGAAAACCTGAGCGCGCGCGAATCGAGTCAGGCGTCGAACGAAATTGCAAGTGCCCAACCGCTCTCCGCGACTCCGCTGTGAATACCGAGTCGAACGCGCGCTGCTGAATTGACATAAGGCTGTAGAATCCTGATTCGCCAATACCGGCACATTGAGGAGATCTCTCCATGGCGAAGAAGGCCAAGAAGGCGAAGAAGGCGAAGAAGAAGGCCAAGAAGAAGTAGCCTCCGACTTGCTTTCATTGGGGGCCCTGGCGCGAGCCGGGGCCTCTTCATTTTTGGGGCTTCATTATGGCACTCGTGCGCGCCGCAGCGATGCGATGGCCTGCGCTACGAGTCTCTGGTCTGTGTCTTGCATCTTTGCTAGCAGCGCATGTCCGGAAACGGGGGTACCGGTTTTCCGAGCAGGCATGAGCTGAACAGCCGCGATGGCGCTCAGTCATCGCGCTTTTGCTGATGTCTTGGACACGTGTATTTCCGCGTTGGTTCAGGAGCCGAGGATGACGTTGCGTCGCGTGCTGCCGGCGGTGGGCGCCGGTTTTTTGTTGTTCGTGTCGATCAGCGCAAGCTTCGCGCAGCTGTGGCCGAGCCGGCCCGTCAAGGTGATCGTGCCCTACGCGCCGGGCATCACCGACACCACCGCCCGCCTCACCGCCGAGCGCCTCGGCAAGCGCTTCAACCAGCCGTTCCCGGTCGAGAACAAGGTCGGCGCCAACGGCGCGGTCGGCGTCGACACGGTCATGCAGGCCGCGAGCGACGGATCGACCGTGCTGTTCGCCGGCAGCGGCATCTTCACCGTGCTGCCGCTGGTGCAGAAGGTGAGCTTCGAGCCGCTCAAGGACCTGCTGCCGGTCAGCATCACCGGCAGCAACGGCATGGTGCTCGTGGCCGACCGGACCACGCCCTATTCGACGCTGCGCCAGCTGATCGACTTCGCCCGCGACAACCCCGGCAAGATCAGGATGGCGCACAGCGGCATCGGCACCAACAATCACCTGGCGGCCGCCTATCTCACGGCGCTCGAAGGTCTCAACGTCGCCTATGTCCAGTTCGGCGGCGGCGGCCAGGCGCCGCTGTCGGGCCTGCTCGCCAAGCAGGCCGACCTCTATTTCGGCAATACATCCGACGTGATGGAGGCGATCAGGGCCGGCAAGGTCAAGCCGATCGCCGTATCGACGCGCCAGCGCATGCCGCAGATCCCGAACGTGCCTTCCGCGGCGGAGACGATCCCCGGCTTCGAATATCTCGCCTGGAACGCCTACGCCGTGCCGCGCACCATGCCGCCGGCCGTGGTCACGCGGCTCGCCTTCGAGCTGCAGGTCATCGCCCGCGATCCCGAGCTGGTCCGCGCCTTCGCCGACCTCGGCATCGACATGGTCGGCAGCACGCCCGAGGAGGCCGCTGCACGCACCCGCAAGGAGATGGAGATCTCCGCGGCAATCATCGACATCAGCGGCCTGCGGAAGAAGTGAGCGCGTAGGGCGGATTAGCGAAGCGTAATCCGCCGCTGAATCTCGGCGGCGCAATACGCTGCGCTATTGCGCCCTACGCGCTACGCGCTGCAGTGCTCTCGACGGACCGCTGAGGCCGGGCTGTCTTCGATCTGTCCACATCTTTCCCTACACTCCTGCCGGCATCGGCGGGGAGACGGGCGGATGAACGACCGGGCCGAGCGGCGCCGGCAGCTGCGCGACGAGCTTCGGGCGATGAGCCGGGAGCAGAAGCAGCAATTCCTCCGCGAGTTCCTGCGCTGGGTGTTCGCCGTCTACGGCGTTCGCGTCGCATCGGCCGACGAGATCACCTGGCGACGGGTTCTTGGCCCGCACGGATGCCTAGGCGCGCTGTTCTCGCTCGCCGTGCTGATCACCGCGACGGTGCTGATGGGGCGCAACGACGGGTCGTCGGGCATCTTGTTTGCGGTCCTGATCGCCGGCGGTCTCGCCTGGGGCGGGATCAAGCTGCTGCGCAGGTTCGTGCGCCATGCGTGGCGCAAGGCGGCCGGCTACACCGGGATCGCCATCGTCGTCGACCACGAGGTCGTCGACGACGCCGGCGTCGCGCGCTTCACCGCACTCGTCGATCTCACCACCCGGTCGGGCGAGGTTCGCCGCCGCGTGCCGCTCGAGCGGCGAGTGCTGCCGGGGCTGATGGATCGTGTCGTCGGGCGCGGCTCGCGTTTCGAGTCCGACGCCGTCGACCCGGCCGCGGAGCCGGAGCCGCTGCCGGTCGGGACGCGGCTCGCGGTGGTTTACGACCCGAGCGATCCCGAGGCGATCGAGCGCGCGTCGTTTTGGACCGACGCCGGCCGGCTGATCGGCGGGCTCTTGGCGCTCGCGGTCGCCGCTCTGATCGCCGTGCAACTCGGCTATTACGCGTTCACCGGACACTGGCTGATCACGGGTCTGTAATCGCCACATCTCCCGCTACCGTGGAACGCGGCGTTCTGGCGCGCGTTAATATGCAGTAGCGTACCGATTGGAGGCGGACATGGATCCGCGCGAAGGTTTTCGGCGTGCCGCCGCCGAGTGCATCGAGGCGTCACGTCTTACGCAAGCCCCGGCCACGCGCATCGAGCTGCTGGTGATGGCGCTGCAGTTTCTCGAGCTGGCGAAAGCCCGGCTCCACCATGGGCGCCGACGGTTTTCGCTGATCTGATCTCCCAAAGAAAAACTCTGCCGTCTGACGACGGCAGAGTTTCGCTACGTCTCACCTCAGCTGCGTCTTAATTCAGCGGCTGGCCGATCGTCACCGTCAGCGAGCCGACACCCTGCACCTCGCATTCGAGCTTGTCGCCGGCGACCGTCGCTGCGACGCCCGACGGCGTGCCCGTCATGATGATGTCGCCCGCCTCGAGCGCGACCATCTCCGAGAGCTTCGAGATGATCTCCGGCACGTTCCAGATCATCTGCGACAGATCGCCGTCCTGTCGCACCTTGCCGTTGCACTTGAGGCGGATGAAACCCTTCGACGGATGGCCGGTCTGCGCGACCGGCTTGAGCGCGCCGCACGGCGCCGAGGCGTCGAACGCCTTGCCGACTTCCCACGGCCGCTTGATGTCGCGCGAGGCGATCTGCAAGTCGCGCCGCGTCAGGTCGATGCCGACGCCGTAGCCCCACACGCAGTCGAGCGCTTTCGCCGTCGGAATGTTACGGCCGCCGCTCTTGAGCGCGACGACGAGCTCGACCTCGTGATGCATATCCTTGGTCAGCGACGGGTAGGGCGCGGTGCCGCCGTCCGGCACGATCGCGTCGGCGGGCTTTGCAAAGAAGAACGGCGGCTCGCGCTCGTCCTGGCCCATCTCCTTGATGTGCTCGAGATAGTTGCGGCCCACGCACCAGATGCGGCGCACCGGAAATTTCTGGTCGCTGCCGGCCACGGCCAACGCGGCCTGGGGCGGAGGAGGAATCACGTACTTGTCGCTCATGCTGCTCGCTCGGTTATGGAGATGAGTTTGGTGGCCACGTTTTCGCCGCGGTGGGCATAACACATGGGGTCAACGCATGTCCCGGAAAAGTGGTCGCCGGTTTTCCGAATAGGACATGCGCAAAGAGCGCGTCAAAGCGATGGGGAACGGGGCATGATCAAGGTCGCAATCGCAGCGCTCGCGGCCGTGGTGCTCGCCGGCTGCTCGAGCCAGGTGTCGCGCGACCGCGCCACCATGATGGGTGTGGTGGCAGGCGCCGGTGCCGGCGCCGTGGTCGGCGCCGCCGCGACCGGAACAGCGACCGGCACGGCTGTCGGAGCCGCGGCCGGCGGCGTCACCGGCGGCATCCTCACCAGCGCGCTCACGCCCTCACGCTGCTACCGCTGGACCCGGAGTGGGCGGCGGGTTCGCGTGCGCTGCTACTGATTCCAATTTCATAGCTTTCTGGGTCCCGGCTCTCGCTGCGCTCGGCCGGGACACGACGCAGTGCCATGCAGGCTCCGCTCGTGTCCAATAGGGCGTTTACGCCCAGTCTTCGACGGGCTATGGCGAAGCGTAAGCGAGACCCGGGTCCCAGATGACCTTACGTGCTCCGTATTCCTACGGACCACGGAACGTTTTCCGCATCGCACAATCGTCACATTCCGACGTATAACGGGCCGCGGCAACCGCCCAGGGGTGGGTGAAGCCAAGCAACAATAGAATAGAAGGAAAAAACATGGCTCTCAAAGGCCGGACCATGCTCGTATTGTCGTCACTTGTTCTTGCAATCTGTCCAACAATAGCCTCAGCACAATCTGGAATAGCTTCGATCTACTCAGGGGAAAAAACCGCCAACGGGGAATGGGCTCATGCCGGCCGCCTGACCGCCGCGCACAAGACGCTGCCGTTCGGCACCATGGTCAAGGTCACGCACAAGAGGACCGGCAAGTCGGTCGTGGTGCGCATCAACGATCGCGGGCCGTTCGTCCGCGGCCGTGTCATCGATCTCACTCCGGCCGGCGCCCGCGCGCTCGGCTTCTCCGGCCTCGCGCCGGTCGAGCTCAGCGTCGTCAGGGGCGGTTGATCTGAGCTCAGTCAAATCGGGCCGCGGGAGGGGGACCCTGCCGCGGCCTTTGCACGACGTACGCTCAAGACATTCTGACCTCATCCTGAGGAGCGGTCCGCAGGACCGCGTCTCGAAGGATGGCCGCGGGCGATGCAGTGCCACCGGCCATCCTTCGAGACGCGCTCGCATCGCAGCCAAGTGTACGCAGGCTGCGCCTGCTATGCGCTCGCGCTCCTCAGGATGAGGCCGGAGTTTGTTGGGGCTCAGACTCGCCGGAAAGCGGCGAAATCAGCTCGACGACACCGCCAGCGTCGGGCGGCGCGGCGGGTCGTCTTGCAGCTGCAGCCGATAGAACGACGCATAGCGGCCGCCCTTGCGCAGAAGCTCCTCGTGGCGGCCCGACTCGACGATCGCGCCGTCCTCGATCACCAGGATCCGGTCCGCGTGCATGATGGTCGCGAGCCGGTGCGCGATGACGAGCGTGGTGCGGTCCTTGCACAGCTCGGCGATCGCCTCCTGCACGTGCCGCTCCGACTCCGAATCGAGCGCGGCGGTCGCCTCGTCGAGCAGGATGATCGGTGCGTGCTTGATCAACGCGCGGGCGATGGCGATGCGCTGGCGTTGGCCGCCGGACAGCTGCATGCCGTGCTCGCCGACTGGCGTGTCGTAGCCGAGCGGGAAACCTTCAATGAACTCGTGCGCATGCGCGGCCTTGGCGGCGGCGACGATCTCGGCGTCGCTGGCGCCGAGCTTGCCGAACGCGATGTTGTCGCGCACCGTGCCGCGGAACAGGTGCACATGCTGGCCCACGTAAGCCATCTGCGACCGCAGCGAACGGCGCGACACCGCGGCGATGCTCTGCCCGTCGACCGTGATCGCCCCGCGGTCGATCTCGTAGAAATGCAGCAGCAGATTGAGCACGGTCGACTTGCCGCCGCCCGATGGGCCGACCAGCGCGGTGACCTTGCCCGGTTCGGCGACGAACGAGATGCCGCGGATCACCGGCTCCTGCGGCCGGTAGGCGAACTCGACGTTGGCGAACTCGACCCGCGCCGCGGTGACCTTGAGCGCCGGCTTGGCGCTATCGTCCGGCTCGGTCGGCGGAGAATCGATGATCTCGAACAGCACGCGCACGCCGACCAGGTTGCTGTTGAGGTCGAGGTTGAGCCTCGCGAGGCGCTTGGCCGGCTCATAGGCGAGCAGGAACGCTGCCATGAACGAGAAGAACTCGCCCGGCGTCGCGCCGGTCGCCACCACGCGGTAGCCGCCATAGATCAGCACCAGCGACACCGCGAGGCCGCCGAGCGTCTCCATCAGCGGGCTCGCCCGGTTCGACACCCGCGCCATCTTGTAGGAATCGCGCTCGACCGCGGCGACATTCTCATCGAGCCGCCGGCGCATCTCGTCCTCGAGCGTGAACGCCTTGACGATGCGCAGGCCCTGCAGCGCCTCCTGCATGGTCTCGATGATGCGCGTGCCGCCGGTGAACTGGCTCTTGGCGATGCCGCGGATCCTCCGAATGAGGCGACGCAGGCCGAACAAAGCGGGTGGCGCCATCACGAAAGAGATGAGCGACATCACCGGATCCTGCACCACCATGACGGCGAGCAGGCCGATGAGCGAGAGGAGGTCGCGGCCGACCGCGGTGATCAGCATGTTGACCACGTAGCTCGCCGCATTGGCGCCGGTGGTGAGCCGCGCGATGAACTCCGACGAGTGCCGGTCGGCGAAGAAGCCGAGGCTCTCCTTCATCAGCTTGTCGAACAGGCGGCGCTGGTTCGACGCAATGATGCTGTAGGCGATGCGCGAGAGGATCACCGCCTGGCCATAGATGGCGACGCCGCGCAGCGCGAAGATGACGAACGTGACCACGCCCATCACCACGATGCCGTGGATGTCGCGATAGACGTAGGCCTGGTTGATGACGTTGCCGAACAGGTAGGCGACCAGCGCCGTGCAGCCGGCCCCGATGGCCATGAACACGAAGGCAGCCGCGTATTGTCTCCAGTGCTCGGCCGCCTGCTCGGTCATCAGCCGGCGGATCATCACGATCGCGCCGTCGGGATCCTTGAACAGCCGTTGCAGAAGCTTCTGGAGCATTCCCGGTCCGCTACGCGTTTTTACAGAAAGATGATCGGGGGAATCAGCGCGGCAACGCTGTTTCCTGCACGCACTGACACGGTTTTACAAGCAGAATTAGGCTGCGGAGTGGGGCCCCTGGGTCCCGGCTCTCGCCATAGCTCGTCGAAGACAAGCGTAGCCGCTCTTTAGGCTCGGTCGGGACACGAGTCAGTGCCTCTTGTCCCGGCCGAAGCGAGCGTCAGCGAGCGAAGAGCCGGGACCCAGGGGCCACGCGGTACTCAACTGTTCCGCATCATCAGCTTGCGCTCCCAGGCGAGCGCGTGCGTCACGATGGTGGCGAGATCGTCGTACTGCGGTTTCCAGCCGAGCACTGCGCGGGCGCGGTCCGACGCGGCGACGATCTGCGGCGGATCGCCGGGCCGGCGCGCCGAGTGCTCGACCTTGAAGTCGGCGCCCGACGCGCGCTTCACCGCGTCGATCACCTCGAGCACCGAGAAGCCGCGGCCATAGCCGCAATTGAGCGTGGTCGATGCGCCGCCGGCGCGCAGGTAGGCGAGCGCATCGAGATGCGCGCGCGTGAGATCAGCGACATGGATGTAGTCGCGGATGCAGGTGCCGTCCGGCGTCGGATAGTCGGTGCCGAACACGTTCATGGACTTGCGCCGGCCGAGCGCGGTCTCGACCGCGACCTTGATCAGATGCGTCGCGCCGCGCGTCGACTGCCCGGTGCGGCCCTGCGGATCGGCGCCGGCGACGTTGAAGTAGCGCAGGATCACGTAGCGCAGCCCATGCGCAAGGCCGGCATCGCGCAGCATGATCTCGGTCATCAGCTTGGACGAGCCGTAAGGCGACATCGGAATGGTGGCGTCGTCCTCGGCGACCGGCACGTTGACCGGATCGCCGTAGACCGCCGCGGTCGACGAGAAGATGAAGTCGCGCACGCCGGTTTCGACCGCGGTCTCCATCAGGGCGCGCGAGTTGACCGTGTTGTTCCTGTAGTAGCCGAGCGGATCGGACACCGAGTCCGGCACCACGATCGACGCGGCAAAATGGATGATCGATGTGACGCCGTGCTGCTTGATCAGCGAAGCGACCAGCGCCTGGTCGCCGGTCTCGCCGCGAATGAGCGGCACGCCCTGCGCCACCGCCCAGTCGAAGCCGGTCGACAGGTTGTCGAGCACGACGACGCGCTCGCCGGCCGCGACCAGCGTGTAGACCATGTGACTGCCGATATATCCGGCCCCGCCGGTGACCAGGATCGTCATGGGTGAGTTGCTAGCGCGCTTCGCATGAATATCCAGTTAGCGGTGGATTTTCGCGCTTTCCAGAAAAAAACTGGGTTCCGGGCGAGCGTAGAGCCGGGCCCAGGGTTTCTTGTTTACCGCCCGCTCACCAGCTTCTGCAGATACACGCCATACCCGCTGCCGAGCAACGGCTCCGCTGGACTGAGCGGCGCGAGCCGCGATCCGGCGCCGCCGGCAGGAATGATGCCCTTCACGCGTTACTGGCCAGCCGCGTCAAGGACTCCTGGACCAGCGCTTGTTGCTCCAGCACGCCGAGGCGCTGGCCGCGATAACGGCCGGCGAGGATCGAGCCCCACCACGCTTCGTTGGCGAGGTACCACTCGGCGGTCGCGGTGATGCCCGGCTTGAACGCGACGCGCGGCCGCCAGTCAGTCTCGTTGCGCAGCTTCGCCGCGTCGAGCGCGTAGCGCAGGTCGTGGCCGGGCCGGTCCTCGACGAACGAGATGAGCCGCCAGTGCGGCGCGCCCCTCGGGCGCAGCCGGTCGAGCACGGTGCAGATCGTCTCCACCACCTCGATGTTGCGCCGCTCGCAGGCCGCGCTCACCACGTAGGTCTCGCCGACGCGGCCCTGCCGCAGCACCGCGACGAGCGCCGCGACGTGATCATCGACGTGCAGCCAGTCGCGCACGTTGCCGCCGGCGCCGTAGACCGGGATCGGCTCGCCGCGCGCGGCCTTGATGATGACCAGCGGGATCAGCTTCTCGGGAAACTGGTATGGTCCGTAATTGTTCGAGCAATTGGTGATCAGCACCGGCAGGCCATAGGTGTGCGCGAAGGCGCGCACCAGATGATCGGCCGCGGCCTTGCTCGCCGCATAGGGCGAGTTCGGCTGATAGAGGCTCGCCTCGGTGAAGCTGCCCTCGGCGCCGAGCGAGCCGAATACCTCGTCGGTCGACACATGCAGGAAGCGGAACGCCCGCTGGCGCTTGGCGTCGAGCGCGCGCCAATAGGAGAGCGCGGCCTGGAGCATCACGGCCGTGCCGGTGACATTGGTGGCAACGAAGCTGAGCGGATTATCGATCGAGCGGTCGACATGGGTCTCGGCGGCGAGATGGATGATCGCCTCCGGCTGGTGGCGCGCCAGGATCACGGCCGCCGCGCCGGCGTCGCGGATGTCGGCCTGCTCGAGCGCGTAGAACGGATCGGCCGCCACCGCGGCGACCGCCTCCTTCGAGGCGGCATAGGTGAAGCAGTCATAGTTGATCACCGGCGTCGCCGCCTCGCGCACCAGGTGGCGCACCAAGGCCGATCCGATAAAGCCGGCGCCGCCGGTCACGATAATGCTCATGCGTTTCGCCCCACGTTGGGCGCGGTCTGCGACCGCGCCACGAAGGACACATTCTCGCTGATTCGCGCCAATGCGGGGTTAACGCGCCCCGGTGACAAGCCGCTGGCTGCCGTATAGTCGTGTCGCGATGCCCGCGGTCCTGTTCATCAAAACCTCTTCGCTCGGCGACGTCATCCACCAGATGCCGGCGATCACCGACGCGCGCACCCACATGCCGGCGGACACGCGCCTCGTCTGGGTGGTCGAGGAGCCCTATGCACCGCTCGCGCGGCTGCATCCGGGCATCGACCAGGTCATCCGCGTCAACTCGCGGCGGTGGCGCCTCGCGCCGGTCGCGCCGGCGACCTGGGGAGAGATCAGGACCTTCGCGCGCACCGTGCGCTGCCGCGACTACGATGCCGTCATCGACACCCAGGGCCTGTTCCGCTCGGCGCTGATCGCGCGGTTCGCCTACGGCCCGCGCCACGGCTATGACGGCGGGAGCGTGCGCGAGCGCGCCGCGACCTGGTTCTACACGATCACCCACACGGTGCCGCGCGACCGTCATGCCATCGTGCGCAACCGCGAGCTGACCGCGCGCGCGCTCGGTTACGATGTGTCGGGGTCGATCGATTTCGGCCTGTCGCGCAAGCGGCTCGGCGGACGGGCGCCGGCCGGCAAGGCTTACGCCATCCTGCTGCACGCGACGGCGCGGCGAGAGAAGGAATGGCCGGAGCCGCATTGGATCGAGCTTGGCCGCGCACTTACCGCCGGCGGCCATTCGGTCGTGCTGCCGTGGGGAACAAAGGCCGAGCGGACACGCAGCGAGCGGCTCGCCGCGGCTATACCCGGAGCGCAGGTCCCCGAGCGGCAGCCACTCGACCAGACCGCGCGGCTCGTCGCCGGCGCGTCGGTGGTGGTCGGCGTCGACACCGGGCTGATGCATCTCGCCGCCGCGCTCGCCGTGCCGCTGGTCGGCATCTTTGTCGGCAGCGAGCCGGGCCTCACGGGCCCGATGGGGTCCGGGCCGATCGCGATCGTGGGCGGGAAGGGCGCGATGCCGACTGTGGCCGAGGTGCGGACGGCGCTGGATCGGGTGGGGTAGCAAATGCGGCATCCCGTGGTGATCACCGGCCTTGGAAAATCTCATCCTCGGGCAGGTGGCCGATGTCCTCGAATTCGGTGACGATACCGTCCACGAACGTGAAGCTGGCGAATGAATGCCCGTCACGCGTTTCATGAATCACGTGTGAAGCGGGCCGGCCATTGAACGTGTAGTCGACGCGGAGCTTCACTGCGCCGTAAAGAGCCTGGACGTCGCCCGTTGTCATTCCCGCCTGAGCAAACGGTATCTCGTCCTCACTCACCGACTCAGCCGACGACGGTAGGTTAACGTGAAAGACGTCGGGCGGAATGCCTCGGCCAAGCGTCTTGGCGACGACGCGGTCCGCAACGAAGAACACGCTCACCTCAGGTTGGCCGGAACGCTGGAACACCAGTTGGTCCAGCTTGATGCCAAAGAACATGTAGTGGCGGACGTCGACGGGGGTCCCGAGTATGCGGAGAACGGCGCCGCTGATCATGCCGGGCCAGGCCCGGCGACTGAATCCGGGAAGATCGTCCTTGTCGACCCGGAACACGTCGAGCGCGACGCGTGACACTTTGCCGTTCGTCAGCGTGATCCTGCTAGGAATTGACCCCGCCGTAAAGTCAAGGCTGCGCATCTCGATCCCGCCGACGACGGTGCTTTCTGTCTTCGCCGCGTTGCCCATGATCCGAGTGACCTCCGATGCCGTCATGCCCAAATGAAGGCGGCTGACGGGAACTGGAACGACGTCAACGCGCGGAGGCAACGGCGCGCCGAGGGCCTGTGCCAGTTCTTGACTCGACTCTGCTGCCGGGAGCGGCGGTGCGCCAAGGGTGGCAGCGCTCATCACAGCCAGTGCCATCATCATCAAATTCTGTTTCATTTTGACCTCCGTTTATCCGCTATGGACTGATCCTTTTGAGACACGCACCTTTCCGCCGTCGAACCGGCTGAGAACGAACCCGTCAAAGTCCTCGCTGTAGGTGCGGCTGTAGTCGGCAAGTAGGCCGACCGCGAGTGCTTCCCCGAGCCTGAGGCCCTCGATGCTGTCGGAACGGAAATGCACGCCGGCGGCGTCGCGCGCGAGCGCGATGTTGCTCGCGAGCTTGTCGATTTCGCCGCCGAGCGTGAGCGCCTCGCCGTTCCAAGGCTCGAGCCTGGTCCCGTCCGCGGACGCCTCCACCGGGTGCTCAATCTCGTGGCTTTCATTGACGAAGGCTTTGAGCACGGTCGCGCAGGCACCCGCGTTCACGGCATGCGCGGCAGGGTAGGACGGATGGGTTGGCGATCCTTCGGGATAGGCCGCCGGCAACAGATACGAGCCGGTCGCCGCCTTGACCCTCGCCAGTGCGTCGCTTCGCAGAACCGCCGGATGGATGTCATACGACTTGCGGCCGCTGAGATGCGCGTCGATGCGGCCGCCGAACGACTCCGGTCGTGCGCGCCGATGGATCTGCCATTTCTGATAATAGGACGTCTTCTGCGCGAGCAGTGAAACCTGCGCCAGCAGGGTCAACAGGTTCTTGTTGCCGAACGTGATGTCGCCGAACTGCGAGCGTGAACCGCGATAAGGATTGACCGGCGACAACACGTCATCAGCGTGTTTGCCGCCCATTCGCAAGATGATGAGGGCAGCGTCCATGAATGGCTGAAAGCTGAAGTCGCGGTGCACATACTCGGCGAGCGCGCGATAGTTCGCGATGTACCGAGGCTCGGGATCAACGTGCAGATCAGCCTTTGGCCGAGCGCCGCGTTGACATGCCAGCCAGTCCTCGAATGCCGTCAAGAAATCCTGGCCCGGGCCTGGCAGCCGAAACCGCTGTTCGACGGTCTTCAATCCGTACGGAATGTCGTGCCAAAGAAACTGGCTCACGAGCGGGCCTCGGAGGTCGCCGCTGGCTTCGCCGCGGAACAGGCGTGTCGCATCGACCGCCGTAAATCCGGCTGCATGCAGATCCGCTACGGCCGCCGGAGTGAGACCGTCGGTGCCGTACGCGCGAAACGGCAGGTCGCGCATCAGTGCGAGCCAGTAGAGCTCCACCATCTCTGCCGCAGCCTCACCGCTTGCAAAAGCCGGCGGCGGCGGGAATGGCAGAGCGGTTGCGTCGGGGCCGACCAGATCGATCGCGTAGGTCGCCTGCGGATTGTTCAGCCGTTCCACCGCCTGCGGGTCGCGTGGCGTGCGCTCGAACTGCGCGCTTTCCCCGCTGGCGAGGATTCCCAGCCAGTTGCGATAGGCCTCCGGGTCGACCTCTCCGAGATCATTGTGCGGCAAAGTCTTGGAAAAGCTGGCTCGCCGGTCGGGGTAGCGGTCTTCGTCCCCGTTCGTTGCGTGCGGCTGCGACGCAGCGGCGAACCCGGCGCGCGCTGCCTCCAGCCGCCGGTCCAGAACAAGACGCTGGCGTTGCTCCGGGGTCAACGGCCCTGTCAAATCGGCGGCACGCGCCAGTCCGACGGCCGGCAATCCCAGAATTGATCCGAGAACGAGGCTGCGTCGCGATATGCGAGAGGCGCTCATGGCAAATCTCCCCTTTCTGAATGGTGGTGGCCGGACTCGGGCAGCCGGGTACCAAGGAGGCTCGCGCCATACAGCGCGAAACCGTCGAGCAAGAGCCGATACGTCGTCCGCAGCGTTGCGAGATCCATCGGAAACTCCCGTCATTCCGTGCTGTCGTGCGGTCAGGCAGCGGAGCTCAACCGATCGCTGGCCATCCGCTGGGCGAGATGGGCCGCGTCGGCGCCGACGCCGTAGATCAGCCCCGACTTGGCGGTGTGCAGCCAGGGCAGTCCGACGAAGAAGAGCCCCGGATATTCCGTTACGCCGCGGGTCTGGAGCGGATATCCGTCGCCGTCGAAGACCGGCAGCCTGACCAGCGAGAAGTCGAATGCGTAGCTGGTCGCCCAGATCACGTTCGTGATGCCGGCGGAGCCAAGATCCAGCTCTGTCAACACCGGTTGTTCGAAACCGTCACGCAGGACCGGCAATGTTTCTTGCGGCGCTGCCTGGCCGGTTCTGGCGATGTAGTCGTCAACCGATTTGACGAAGGCAGCTTCAAACGCGTCGGCTGCCTTCAGGTTGTCGTGCAGATCGGGCGCGAGCGTGATCCTGCCGTCGTGAATGCCCTGGAGATGGCCGAGCAGCACGACGCCGTCGCGTGCGAACTGATGCAGATTGAGCGTGTGGCCGCCCCGGACTCCCGAGATGTGCGGCTTGCCTGCGAACTTCGCCGTGGGTGAGGGCAGCTCGCCCACCGTCTTCTCGTACAGGCCGAGCTTGTCCTGCCACCAGTTCGCGTCCTTGCCGCGATAGCGGCGCGGCGTACGGCCCGCCCGTCCAACGGCAAGGAAAACCTCCTTGCCGGCCTCGTAGAGCTCTTCGGTGATCTGCGCGCCCGATTGCGCGCTGCCGACCACCAGCACCGCGCCGGGCAGGAACTCCTGTGGGTTGCGGTAGGCGTCGGAATGGACCTGCCTGATGCCGGGTGGAAAATCGGTGCTGAAGGCGGGGACCTTGGGCTTCTGATAAAGCCCCGTTGCGATCACCACATTGTAGGCCTGGATCTGCTCGCCGTCCGCCATCGTGACGATGTAGTCGCCGCTTCGAGGCTCACGCTCGACTTTGCTCACTTGCGCGCGATAGCGGACAGGCAGGCGGAAGCGCCGCGCATAGTTCTCGAGATAGGCGACGACGTCGTCGCGCGACATGAACGCGTCCGGAGCGTCCCCGTGATATTCCGCGCCCGGCAGCGCACTCTGCCAATTGGGCGTGTTGAGGGTGAAGGAATCCCAGCGATGGTTGCGCCAGGCGTTCGCCGGCCCATCGGCCTGCTCCAGCACCACGTGCTCTCGGCCTTGCCGGGTCAAATGGTAGCTGACCGAGAGCCCGGCTTGGCCACCGCCGACGATGACAGTTTCGATGTGAGCGATCATTGCCGTTGTCCTCTGACTGCGGCGCCAGTCGTTGCGTCCGGCGCGTGAGTGATGAGCGGGATATCGGGCGCAGCTGCCGGCTTCCCACGTCAAACAGCCGTCAAATTCCGACATGGCCATGCGCGAGACATGAGTGACCCCCTCGGCTATTGTTGGAGCGCACCGTTGGCGGCTTCCATGTGAGCGACGATCGCCTGCGTTCGACCTCGAACAGGCGCCGTTTTCGAACAGGAGGCGGGAATGAAGGGTGGCAAGCCGCGTCGCATCGTCGTGCTCGTCTACGACGGCGTCGTTCTGCTTGATCTCGCTGTGCTCGACGTCTTTACGGGAGCAGAGCTCCTCGCCAAGGAGGCGGGCGTCAGCGGATATGAGATCAAAGTTGCCGCGGTCCGCGGCGGAACGGTTGTGACCGCATCGAATGCGGACATGCTGGCCGAGCCTTTGGCGGAGCTCGACGCGTCAGCGATCGACACCATCCTGGTCCCCGGCGCCCTGGATCCGAAGACCGTGTATCCGCCGGACCTGATCGCATGGCTCACGCAAGAGGCACCCAAGGCCCGGCGCGTGGTGTCGGTCTGCGTCGGCGCGTTCGTGCTGGCTCAGGCCGGGCTGTTGTCCGGTCGCCGTGCGACGACGCATTGGGCGAGGGCCGATGAGCTGAGAACGCGCTATCCGGAGATCCTCGTCGATCCGGATCCTATCTTCATCCGGGACGGCAAGATATGGACCTCGGCCGGTGCGAGCGCCGGGATCGATCTCGCGCTGGCGCTGGTGCAGGAGGATCTGGGACATCAGATCGCGATGCAGGTGGCGCGCTCGCTCGTGGTCTATCTGAAGCGCGCCGGCGGGCAATCGCAATACAGCGTGCCGCTCGCCGCCCAGGCGACAACCGATTCCGAGTTCGCCGAGCTTCACAGCTGGATCAGGGAACATCTGAACGAGAAGCTCGATCTCAACGCGCTCGCAAGACGCGCCGGCATGAGTCCGCGCACGCTCGAACGCCGCTATGTCGCGAAACTCGGGCAGACGCCGCTGAAGGTTCTGGAAACGATGCGCCTGGAATCGGCGCGTTTGTCCCTTGAGGACAGCTCGCTCTCCCTGAAGCAGATCGCACGGCGCGCCGGTTTCGGCGACGAGCAACGGCTGCGCCGCGCCTTTCATCGCCAATTCGGCGTGGCGCCGAGCGACTATCGCGAGCGGTTTGTCGCGTCCGGAAAATCACCGGCCGAGCCCAGGACATAGTCAGCGCGGATGCATTCGTCGGGCGCCAGATGCGCCGCATCGAGGCCCCAGCACCGCTATTTTCCGAACAGCTCCTGCTCCACCAATCCACAGATCGCGTGCGCGGCGACGATGTGGATCTGCTGGATCAGCGCGGTCTCGTCGGAGGGCGCCATCAGGCGAAGATCGCACAGATTGTGCATGGTGCCGCCGGTGCCGGTGAAGCCGACGGTGGTGACGCCGATGTCGCGCGCGGCTTGCAGCGCTGCGATCACGTTCGGCGACTTGCCCGAGGTCGAGATGCCGACGAACACGTCGCCCGGCCGACCGAGCCCGCGCACCTGGCGCTCGAACACCTGCTCGAAGCCGTAATCGTTGCCGACCGCGGTCAGCACCGAGGTGTCGGTGGTGAGCGCGATCGCCGCGAGCGGTTGGCGATCGAGCTTGAAGCGCGAGAGGAATTCTGCCGCGATGTGCTGCGCGTCGGCGGCACTGCCGCCGTTGCCGGCGAGCATGAGCCGGCCGCCGGCACGGAAGCTTTTCGCAATCACGTCGGCGATGGCAAGGATCGACGCGCGCAGCGCCTCGTCGTTCGCCGCGCGCGCCATCACTGCGAGTGAGCGCTGGAGATGCAGGTCGAGGGCTTGCTCACGCGTGGTCAATGGAGCCGTCCCGCAGGTTGGGGTGCGAGCGCGCGTTGTGCCGCGGCGAGCACCTGGTCGACCGGGATGTCGCGCATGCAGCGATGATGGCCGACCCGGCAGACTGGGCGGTGGCACGGCCGGCAGCCGAGTTCGCTCTTGGTCTCGATCGTCGCGGCGATCGGATTGAGTGGCGCCCAGTGCCAGGCGCTGGTTGGGCCGAAAATGCCGATCGCCGGCGTGCCCAAGGCCGCAGCGACGTGCAGAAGGCCGGAGTCGTTCGACACGGCGATATCGGCGGCGGCGAGCGCAATGATGGCATTGCGCAGGTCGGTGCCGGCAAGGTTGCGCACGTTGATCGTCTCGCCGCCGGCAATCTCCGCGGCGAGCTCCTTCTCCTCCGGGCCGCCGACGATCCAGATGCAGAAGCCTTGTGCGACCAGCGCGCGGGCGAGATCGGCGTAGTAGGCGGCGGGCCAGCGCTTGGACGGCCCGACCGCGCCCGGCGCGAACACCGCGACCGGCCGTCCGTCGGCGGCGAGACCGAGCCGCTGGCGCCACGCGGCGATCTCGGCGGTCGGCACGACCAGATCGGGCAGCGGAAGTTTTTGCGGCAGCGGCTCGCCCGGGTCGAGCGCGAGCGCGGCGCAGCGGTCGACCATGCGCGGAAGCTTTCGCTCGCCAAACCGCATGTCGCTGAGGAGGCCGAAGCGGCCCTCGCCGAAGAAGCCGGTCCGTTGCGGAATGCCGGCGAGGAATGGCGCGAGGGCAGCCTTCCAGGTGCGCGGCATCACCAGGCTCTGGCCGTATTGCTCGGCCTTGAGCCGCGCGGCAAGCTCCCGGTGTTGGCCGAGCGCGAGACGCTTGCGCGGCAGATCGCAGACGACGCCCTTGCGCACGCCCGGCATGTAGTCGATCAGCGGCGCCGCCCGGCTGGTGGTGAGCACATCGACCGGCCGGTCGGGGTAGCGCTGCTTGAGCAGCTTCACGACGGTGTGGCAGCGCACGAAATCGCCGATCCACATGTAAGGCACGATCAGGATCGGCGTGTCCGCAAACGCAACTGGCACCGCGGTCCGCAGGTCGTGTTGATATGAATCAACATTCATTTTTTGTGGCGTTCCCCGCCGTGCCCAGCCATATTCGGTGTGACCTTGGGGGTAACCCGGGTCCTGTGGCTTGTCCAGCATGCCCGATGCTTGGCCGTTCAGCACGCCCCGGTCGGCGTGGTTGCGCCAGCCATCCGCCTGGGGCAAATGGGTGCCCATGTTGCTGGTGACCGGTGGAGCGGGGTTTATCGGGTCGAACGTCGTTGCCAGCCTCAACGAGGCCGGCCGCTCTGACGTCGTGGTCAACGACATCTTCGGCTCCGACGGCAAGTGGCAGAACCTGCGCAAGCGCCGGCTCGCCGACGTGGTGGCGCCGGCCGACCTGTTCGCCTGGCTCGACGGCCGCAAGCTCGATGCTGTGATACATCTCGGCGCCATCTCCGACACCACCGCGAGCGACGGCGACCTGGTGATCGAGACGAATTTCCGGCTGTCGCTCCGTCTGCTCGACTGGTGCGCCGAGACGCGGACGCCGTTCATCTACGCCTCGTCGGCGGCGACCTATGGTGACGGCGCCGAAGGTTTTGTCGACGATTGGCAGGGCGAGGGGCTGCGGCCGTTGCGGCCGATGAATCTCTACGGCTGGAGCAAGCACCTGTTCGACCTCGCGCTGGTCGAGCGGCTGGCGCGCAAGGACAAGCTGCCGCCGCAATGGGCGGGGCTGAAGTTCTTCAACGTCTACGGGCCGAACGAGTACCACAAGGGCGAGATGATGAGCCTGGTCGCCAAGCGGTTCGCCGACGTCAAGGCGGGCAAGCCGATCCGGCTGTTCAAGTCGCACCGCGCGGGCATCGCCGACGGCGATCAGCGGCGCGATTTCATCTACGTGGACGACGCGGTCGCGGTGGTGCGATGGCTGATGCAGACGCCGTCCGTCTCGGGCATCTTCAATGTCGGCACCGGCGCGGCGCGCAGCTTTCGCGAGTTGATGCTGGCCATGTTTGCCGCGCTCGGGAGAGAGCCGAACATCGAGTATGTCGACATGCCGGTCGCGATCCGCGACCAGTACCAGTATTTTACGCAGGCCTCGGTCGAAAGCCTGCGCCGGGCGGGCTACAACGCCGGCTTCACGCCACTCGAGGAAGCAGTGAATCGCTATGTCATTTCTTACCTCGATCAGACGGATCGCTACCGTTGAGATTTGCTGCCCGTTGTTGTGAAAGTTCGGTGCCCTCGCGATGGTAGATTTTGAAGACCAGGCCGGCCTCGTTTCCGCCCAGACGGTGCTCGTCATCGGCGACCTGATGCTCGACGCCTTTGTCTACGGCGACGTCTCGCGCATCTCGCCCGAGGCGCCGGCGCCCGTCATCGCCGTGCGCCGCGAGGAGGAGGTCATCGGCGGCGCCGGCAACGTTGCGCGCAATCTCGCGAGCCTCGGCGCGCGCTGCATCTTCGTCGGGGTCGTCGGCAAGGACTCCGCGGGCCGCGCGGTGACCGACGCATTCGCCGAGTTCGGCGGCCTGATCGAACCGCATCTTGTCGTCGATCCATCGCGCCCGACCACCCGCAAGGTGCGCTTCGTGTCGGAGCATTTCTCGACGCATCTGATGCGCGCCGACTGGGAGCAGGCGCGGCCTGTCGACGCCGAGATCGAGACCGCGCTGCTCGAGCGCGTGCGCGCTGCGCTGCCGCGTGCGAGCGCCGTCGTCATCTCCGACTATGCGAAAGGCGTGCTGACGCCGCGCGTCATCCGCGCCGTGATCGACGAGGCGAACAAGCTCGCCCGCCCGATCGTCGTCGATCCGAAGGCGCTCGACTTCACGGTTTATCGCGGGGCGACAGTCGTCACGCCGAACCGCAAGGAGCTCGCCGACGCGACGCGACGCGCGGTCACCACGCGCGCGGAGATCGCGAGCGCGGCAGCCGAGCTCGCAGGCCTCGTCGCCGCGCGCGCCGTGCTGGTGACGCTGAGCGAGGAGGGCATGCTGCTTTCCGTTGCAGGCGAAGAGCCGGTCCACGTGCCGGCTTATCCGGTCAAAGTGCGCGATGTGTCCGGCGCGGGCGACACGGTGGCGGCCGTGCTTGCGGCGCTGCTGGCGATGGACGCAGGTTTCGAACCCGCGGTTCGTGCGGCGAATGCGGCGGCGTCGGTGGTGGTCGGCAAGCGCGGCACGGCGACCGTCACCATTGCCGAACTGCGCCAACGCATCCTGCCGGCTGCCACGCGCGCGCCGGAAGAGAAGATCGTGTTCGATTGGAGCGTACTCGACGAGCGTCTCGACGAATGGCGCGCGCAGAACCAGCGCATCGGCTTCACCAATGGCTGCTTCGATCTGCTGCATCCCGGTCACGTGAAGATCCTCGCCGAGGCGCGCGCCACCTGTGACAAGCTGGTGGTCGGGCTCAATAGTGATGCCTCGGTCACGCGCCTCAAGGGCGAGGGCCGGCCGATTCAGAACGTGCACGCGCGCGCTGAGGTGCTCGCGGCGCTTGAAGCGGTGGATCTCGTCGTGATCTTCGAGGAAGACACGCCGATCGAGCTCATCCGCCGCGTGCGGCCGAAGGCGCTCATCAAGGGCAGCGACTACAAGCACGACGAGGTGGTCGGCCACGAGATCGTCGAAGCCAATGGCGGCGAGGTGATTTTGGTCGAGCTCGTACCCGGCCATTCCACCACCTCCCTGGTGCGGCGCTCGGCGCCTCCGGCGGAGCCGGCCAGGCGCCGCGAGCCGGCCAAGCAGCCGGACTGACGAGAGCTTCCGGTGCCTCGCCTGAGCGCCATCATCATCACCAGGAACGAGGCCGCCAACATCGTTGCCTGTCTCGACAGCGTCGCGTTCTGCGACGAGATCGTCGTCGTCGACGGCGGCAGTGAGGACGATACCGTGGCGCGCGCCGAGTCCAAAGGCGCGCGTGTTTCGAAACGCGACTGGGCGGGATTCGGCGCGCAGAAGAACACAGCGCTGTCGCTCGCGACTGGCGACTGGGTGCTGTCGATCGACGCGGATGAGCGCGTGAGCGAGGCGCTGGCGCGCGAGATCGAGGTGGCGGTCGCCAAGGGTGAGGCCGACGGCTACGAGCTGTCGCGGCTGTCGAGCTTTCTCGGCCGCGAGATGCGCCATTCGGGCTGGTACCCCGACTACGTGCTGCGGCTGTTCCGGCGCGGCCGCGCGCGGTTCTCCGACGACCTCGTGCATGAGCGCGTCATCTGCGACGGTCCGGTCGCGCGGCTCTCCGGCACGCTATACCACCGCCCGGTGGTCCGGCTCGAGGACGCGCTGCGGCGCGCCGACGGCTATTCGACCGCGAGCGCTGCGATGATCGTCAAGTCGGGGCAACGCGTGTCGTTTGCGAGCGGCATCACGCACGGCCTGTGGACGTTCTTCCGCACTTACGTACTGCAGCGCGGGTTCCTCGACGGGCGCGAGGGGTTCCTGCTGGCGGTGGCGAACGCGGAGGGAACGTACTACCGTTACATGAAGGCGTGGCTAGCAGGGCGCGGCCGTGACTGATCTCATCAGCGTCATCATGACCACGTACAATCGTGAGGATGCGCTCGACCTCGCGCTCCGGGCGCTCGGGCGGCAGACCGATCGCAATTTCGAGGTTTTGGTCGCGGACGACGGCTCGGGCCCGGCAACAGCTGCCGTGGTGGCGGACTGGAAGAACGATCTCGGCGCCCCCGTGACCCATGTGTGGCAGGAGAACCGTGGCTTCCGCGCCGGCGAGATCCGCAACCACGCGATCGCCGCGAGCCGCGGCCAATACTGCATCTTTCTCGACGGCGATTGCCTGGCGCGTCCGGATTTCGTGGCGAGACACCGTGCCCTGGCTGAGCCGGGCTGGTTCGTCGTCGGCAACCGAATTCTGTTGTCCCCGACGCTGACAACCACCGTTCTGACTCGCGCGCTCGCGCCGGAGACGTGGGGCTTCGCGAAATTGCTGAACGAGCGAGTCGGCGGGGGCGTCAACCGGCTGATGCCGGCGCTCAATCTGCCGCTCGGCGGGCTGCGCCGCCTGTCGCCGAAATCCTGGAGCGGCGCGCGCACCTGCAATCTTGCTGTCGCGCGCGCTGATCTCGATCGCGTCGACGGCTTCGACACGGCGTTCAACGGCTGGGGTCTCGAGGATTCCGATCTGGTGGTGAGGCTGATCAAAGCGGGTGTGCGGCGCAAGGACGGTCGCTTCGCGACCGGCGTCGTGCACCTCTGGCACGCGGAGGCCGACCGTTCGAACCTTGGGCGGAATCGGCAGATGCTCGAAGATGTGCTGCGCAACGAGCGCACGCGCGCGCAGGCCGGGCTCTCCACCATGCCGGAGCGCCACAAGGAACCGGCGCTGTGAGTGGCGCCATGTTCGATCTCCCGCCGCGCCCGCGGGTTTTGGTCATCACGCTGCGGCGACTCGGCGACGTGTTGCTGACCACGCCGCTGATCCGCACCTTGAAGACTGGCTTGGCCGGCAGCTCGGTCGACGCGCTGGTGTTCCGCGGCACCGAGGGGATGCTGGCGGGTAATCCCGACCTCGACGCTGTCCATGTCATGTCCCAGCGTCCGTCACCGGCGGAGTTTCTCGGCGCAGTGTGGCGCCTGTGGCGGCGCTACGATCTCGCCGTGTCGACCCAGTCGGGCGATCGGCCCGTCGTGCTCGCCTTTGCCGCCGGGCGCCGGCGTGCCAGCTTCGTGCCGCACGCCGCGTCGTGGAAACGTCGATTGCTTGACGTCGCGCTGATCTCCGAGAGCGAGAATCACCGGGTCCCGGAGCTGTTGCGTATCACTGATACGATCGGACTGACGGCGCGTCCCGATCTCGTGTGCCCCGCCGCCACGCCGATCCGAGCCCCGATCCCGGCTGGCCGCTACGCCGTAGTGCACGCCAATCCGATGTTCCGTATCCGCCAGTGGACCGATGCGGGGTGGCGGGAACTCGCCCGCGAGCTCGCCGAGCGCGGCCTCACAGTGATCGCGACTGGCGGCCCAGATCCCGCCGAGCGGGCCTATCTGGATCGCGTCTGGCAGCCGTCCGCAACGCCGGTCGTCCGGCTCGACGGACACCTCGATTGGTCGGAGCTCGTCACCTTGCTGCGCGGGGCGGCCGTGTATGTCGGTCCTGACACCTCGATGTCGCATCTGGCCGCCGCCACCGGAACGCCGACGATTGCGATCTATGGACCGGAGGGGCCGCACAGGATCGGACCCTGGCCGATTGGCGGGCTCGACCAGCGTTGGGCGCCGGCCGGAACCATACAGCAACGTGGCAACGCGTGGGTCGTGCAGAACCCGTTGCATTGCCTGCCTTGCGGCAAGCTCGGCTGCGAGGGCCACCTGGAGAGCTACAGTCGGTGCCTCGATGAACTGTCGGCAGCACAGGTGCTTACGGCCGTGGACCAGGCGCTCGCTGTCCGCCGCACCCGGGCCTCGTGAGGCGTGGCGCGTCGGCCCAAAGGCCGGTATTGGTTCGAGCAGGTGAGGGCGGGAAACAGTAGCCGTTATGACTCGCACGAGGAAGTTCACGACGCGGATTTGGCTGATCCTGGCGCATGATCTCGTCATGACGGCACTCGCCGTCGTCGCGACGTTCTACGTCCGGTTCGAAGATGAAGGGCTCGCCCAGCGCGCGCCGCTGCTCGCGGTCGTGCTCCCGATTTTTGTGCTCTATGCCGGTTTCGTCTATTTCTTCTCCGGCCTCTACCGGGCGAAATGGCGATTCACATCGCTGCCTGATCTTTTCAATATCGTACGCGCCGCCGCTATCCTGACCGGCACGCTGCTCGCGCTCGATTACGTGATGCTGTCGCCGAACCTGTACGGCACGTTCTTCTTCGGCAAGATCACCATCGCGCTCTATCTGTTCCTGCAGGTGTTCTTTCTTGCCGGGCCGCGTATCGCGTATCGGTACTTCCGCTACACCCGCGTGCTGCATCACGCCAAGACGGAGCAGGCCGCGCCGGTGCTCGTGCTCGGCCGCACCGCCGACGCGGATGTGCTGCTGCGGGCGATCGAAAGCGGCGCCGTCCAGAAAATCCGCGTTGTCGGCATTCTCTCGCCGTCGTCGGCCGACCAAAATCAGGCGATCCGCGGCGTGTCGGTGCTCGGCAGTTTCGACGAGCTCGAGCAAGTGGTTGCCGATCTCGCCGCTCGTGAAACCCGGGTCGGCCGTATTGTCATGACGGCGTCGGCCCTCGCGCCGGAGATGAAGCCGGAAACGACCCTGATGCGCGCCCGGCGTCTGGGGCTCGTGACCAGCCGCATGCCGTCCCTTGACGAGGGCGGCGAGGCCCTGCGGCTGGCGCCCGTCAACGTCGAGGACCTGCTGTTGCGGCCGAGCGTCAAGATCGACTATCGCCGGCTCGAGGAATTCGTGAAGGATCGCTCCGTCGTCGTTACCGGTGGTGGCGGTTCGATCGGTGCCGAAATCTGCGATCGCATCGTCACGTTCGGCGCCTCGCGGCTGCTCATTCTGGAGAATTCCGAGCCGGCGCTGCATACGGTTCTGGAGACGCTGGCTGCCAAAGAAGCGACGACGCAGATCGACGGCCGCATTGCCGACATCCGCGACCGCGAGCGCGTGTTGCGGCTGATCGGTGCATTCAAGCCCGACATCGTGTTCCACGCCGCTGCGCTCAAGCACGTACCGATCCTCGAACGCGACTGGAGCGAGGCGATCAAGACCAACGTGTTCGGCTCGGTCAACGTGGCGGATGCGGCGGTCGCCGCCGGCGCCGCAGCCATGGTGATGATCTCCACCGACAAGGCGATCGAGCCGGTGTCCGTGTTGGGCGCGACCAAGCGGTTCGCCGAGATGTACTGTCAGGCTCTCGACGCGGATTTTGCTCGGCGCGGCGATGGCAGCCGGCGCGCCATGCGGTTGATCGCGGTGCGGTTCGGCAATGTGCTCGCGTCGAACGGGTCCGTGGTTCCGAAGTTCAAAGCGCAGATCGAGGCCGGCGGCCCGGTCACCGTCACGCATCCGGATATGGTGCGGTACTTCATGACCATTCGCGAGGCCTGCGACCTCGTGGTCACCGCCGCGAGCCATGCGCTCGGGCCGCAGCGCAGCGACGTGTCCGTGTTCGTGCTGAACATGGGCCAGCCCGTGAAGATCGTCGAGCTCGCGGAACGTATGATCCGGCTGTCCGGATTGGAGCCGGGGCATGACGTCGAGATCAAGTTCACCGGCGTACGTGCGGGCGAGCGCTTGCACGAGATTCTGTTTGCACGCGAGGAGCCGATCCGGGAGATCGGCATCGATGGCATCGTGGCGGCCGAGCCGACGCGGCCGCCGCTCGATGCGATGCGAGCGTGGCTGGCCGAGCTGGAGCGCAGCCTCGGGCGCGAGGAGCACGACGCGATCTATGGCGTTTTGCGCGCCGCCGTTCCCGATTTTCGCGGCGTTGCCGCCTGATCAAGCCTTCGCGCTGCGCGCCATGTCGGCAAGCCCGGCGACGGTCTCGACCTTCGGCCGCCAGCCCGCGGCGATCAGCTTGGCCGGGCTCGCGACGAGACTGCCGCCGAGGCGCTCCCATGCGTCGGAACGACCGATCATTTTCAACGCGGCCTTGAAGACCGAAGGTGGGGCGTTGAGGAGGCGCCGCTGACGGCCTTGCGGCTCACGCAGTGCTCCGACGATCTCGGCCAGTGACACCGGCGTCGCGTCCGCGACGAGGTAGACGTCGTTCGGCGCCGCTGGCCGCATCAGCATGAAGTCGATCGCGTCGATCAGATTGTCGAGAGCGAGCAGTGAGCGCTGGTTGGAGAAGCCACCGAACGGCAAAGGCCATGGCGTGGCCGCCAATCTCATCAAGCTCGCGATATTGCCCTTCACGCCAGGCCCGTAGACGACGACCGGTCGAAGTAGAGAGTAGGGCACGCCGGAGCTTCGCACGGCGAGCTCCGCGTCGCGCTTGGAACAGCCATAGGCATCGGTCGGTCGCGGTTCGTCGGTTTCGGTCAGCGGGCGTTCGGCGGCGGGACCGCTCTGTGCGCGCACCGACGACATGAAAATGAAGTGTTTGACGCCGGTGCGCCGGGCCGCCGCCGCCAATCGAGCCGTGGCCGTGTGATTAACCCGATCATAGAGATCGTCCGGAATGTCGGCGCCGACATGGGCGATGCCGGCGAGGTGCACCACGGCATCGACGTCGGCGAGAGCCGCGGCCCAGTCAAATGTTTCCGCAAGGTCCGGCACCGTGACGAATTCGACATTGGACGCCGACGTCGGCGGCGGCGCGGCTCGCGTGGTCGCTCGCACCGTGTGGCCCCTTCGGGCGAGTGCAGGCACGAGCGCACGGCCGACGAAACCCATCGCTCCGGTCACAAGAATGCGTGTCATGTCCGCTTCCGCGCCAAGTCTGCGAGCAGCGCCACGACGATGGCGCCACCGACCGCCAGCGCCGCAATCTCGGCGACACGCGTGGCAACCACCACCGTGGCCGCCGCCAGCGCGACAAGCAGCACGTTGACCACGAACACCCGTAGAACGACTTGCGGGACACTCAGGCCATTGTCGAGAGCGCGTTGATAGAAATGCGTTCGATGCGCCTGCCAGATTTGTTCGCCGTTGAGCAGGCGCCGCACCAGAGTCGCCGTGGAGTCGGCGAGATAGTAGAGCGGCAACAACAGCGCGGCGGCCAGGTGCCCCTGTCCGGCCAGCAGGACCAGCAGCCAGCCGAGCAGCAGGCCGATCGGCAGGCTGCCGACGTCGCCGAGGAACAGCGTTGCGACCGGGCGGTTGAAGGGCGCAAAGCCGATCACGGCACCGCCGAGTGTCAGTGCCACGGCGATACCGTGCCAGGGCAGGGCGCCGAGCGTGCCGATGAGCACCAGACCGGCGGTGATCGGCACCACTTCAGCAACGGTCATCCAGTCGATGCCGTCCATGAAATTGACGAGGTTGACGAACCAGATGCCGCCCAGCACGAGCAGCGCGCGCTCGATCCACCACGGAACGAATGGCAGCGCGCGCAGTTCCGCCGGCAGCGCGGCGATCGTCGCAATGACGGCGAGCGCCTGAAAGGCGAGTCGTGGGCCGACCGCAACGGTCCGAATATCATCGATGGCGCCGATGGCGGCGATGAATGCGGCAGCGGCAAAGATCGACGACAAGCGCGCAAATGCACTGCCGTCCATCTCTTGGGTTGCCAGTGCTGCAACGGCGGCGACAGTGATCGTCGCCGCAATGACCGCGATGCCGCCGCCTTGCGGCGTCGGCTCCCGATGCGAGGAGCGGGCGTTTGGTCTCGCCAGGGCGTAGCGCCGCAGCACAGGCTGGAGCAGTAGGATCAACCCCGCGCTGAGGGCGGCGGCCGAGACGAACAGAACTGGGCCGAGCTTGCTCACGAGATGCTCGGTCGCCTTTCGCCAGGGGGAGCTATCTGCATTGTTCGTTACGCCAAACGTGCTTTGTCTTAGACCCAAGGTCAGGTCATAGATACAATTTCTGCGGGTGGTTCGGAGCACTTCAGAAACGTGTCGGACTGACTTCCGTCACGTTATTTCGGCGATTCACGGGCGCACCCACCGTCAGGCTCGGGATCGAGGCGAGCCGGGCGAGCCTTTCGCTGCTGGTTCGCGAAATGGTTCAGTCTATCTTTGACCTGTTGCTTCGCGGCACGAATCTCTTCCGGGCTCCATTTGCCGGTGAGATGTGAACGTGGCTTCCTGGCCGGATATTGCAGGTCGCGCTCAGCATTGTGCAGTTCAGCATGCGCGCTAACCACCGCCTTATGGTAACTCTGGTGGTAGACAAATCCGAGTCCATACTCGTGCTTCTCCAGCAGCCACTCTCCCGTTGTCAGTGACTAGTTGGAAATGGGCGACTTGGCCCTCTTCGGCGAATCCAAACTCTCCGACGCTCGCCACCGGCAAACCGTCAATCGTCGTCATCGGCTGTGCCTCATCTCTCCAGGGGGCGTCTTGTTCCAGTAGCCCATGTTATCGGAGCTAGGGATGTACCAAAATTCCAGGTGAAGAACTTCCCGAAATGCAGATTCAGTTTCTCGGAATTTGCCAAGCACTTCAACTCACGGCGACCATCTCAGGCGAAGGCTCACAAAGGACCGAAGCCGCGCGGAAGAAGCATTTTTCCGCTGGCGAAATACGGGGCGCGGATATTGGCCGTAGTAACAGAACATCCGGACCTGACGCTGCTAGAGACGGTTGCCGAGTTGCGCCGGCAGCGCATTCGAACCAAGCAAGAATGCGCTTCGCGGTTTGCTTCCATTCAGGTTCGGGCCAGGCCCTCCGGCCTGAGGCGCCTTCGGATCGAGCGCTGATGACTTATCCACATCTGGTATAATCGGCGGCATTGGGCTACTTGCGCGGGCCACAGATTGCCGCAGAATCTTGCCGATAAATTCAAACAAGGATCGCGTCGGGGCCCGCAAACGGTCCCAAAATTGCCTTATGCTCAGGACCAGTCTACGAAAATAAAAACACAGATGGCCACTGGGCAATGTGGGGTTCGTCCAGGAGCGTCAGAGTTGGTTCTCATAACATTGATAGAGCGTGTGTCGCTAAGTGTGATGGACGCTGTGAGTACTGCCGAAGCCAGGGGTGTTGAAGCTGCGGCAGGTCTACGGGCGGCAACTCGGGTGGGACGGGGTTTTGTCGAAGAAGCATTCAGGATCAGGTTACTTTCAGGATCGGACGCACGTCAGCAGCGGAGCTGACGATGCCGACGACGCGCTGCTCGTCGGCGCGCCCGACCATACGCCCGCATCGACTATCGAGATGCGGTTGGCGTCGCTCGCGGACGCATGGTCGGCACTATCGCGCGGAGCCGATCCGGCGCCTGTGTCTCTCTCGTCTGCGACGCCAAGCGCACTGGCGTCTGCGCCAAGCACACCCACAGTTCAGGTGAACGATACGGCGGATCACGTTGTGAACGCCGTCGAGGCGGGCGGTGTCGAGTTTACCGTATCCGGGCTTGATCCGGGCGAGAGCGGGACGGTCACATTCAGCGACACGGCTGGTCACAAGGTCGTTGCTGATGTGACAGGCAACGGCGGCCATGTTGCGGATCTGTCGGGCCTGTCGGACGGGACGATCACGTCGGTGTTGTCGACCGGTGCGGGGACGAGCGCGACTGGCAATGCGATCGTGCTCGACACCGACAAGGATCTCACGCCCGTCGCGGAGATCAACGCTACCGACCCCAAGCATGTGACATTCACGATCTCCGGCCTCGAGGGGGACGAGACCGGCACGATCACGTTCACCGACGCGAACGGCAAACAGGTCACGCTCGACGTCCAGTCGAACGGCAATTACGCGGGGGATCTCTCGAGCCTGGCGAATGGCCAGGTCACCTATCTGGTGACGGTCACGGATCCGCACGGAAACACCACCTCGTTCGACCCTCCGATCACATTGGGGAGCTGGCCGGATTCAACGAACACCGGTGTGCCCGCCGGCACGACGCTCACGCGATATGATGGCACCCTTATCATCAACACGCCCGGAGCCGTCATCAGCGGTCTGGATATTCACGGCTCGGTGGTCATCAACGCGCCGAACGTGACGTTGATGAACTGCAAGATCACCTGCTCGCCATCGGAGACGGTGGCCGTTGTGTATGTTTCGGCTGCGGCGACCGGCGCGACGATTCAGGATTGCGACCTCAATGGCTCAGGCGCGCCGGGGGTGAAAGGCATCCTCGGTTACGGGACCTTCCTGCGCAACGACATCTCAAATTCCGAAGATGGAATTTTTATCGATAACGGATCAGGCTCCCTGATCCAGGACAATTACATCCACGGTCTGAATTCGAACTGGTCCGGCCCCCATTACGACGGCATCCAGATCGAAGGCGGCATCTCCAATGTCGTCATCAGCCACAACACGGTTATCAATTCGCACGACGAAACGTCTGCGATAATGATCGACAACAACTTTGGGCCGATTTCGAATATCACCGTCGACAACAACCTGCTCGTGGGCGGTGGATATACGATCTACGTCGACGGGCAGTTCAACAGCAGCCCGGTGACCGGTGTTTCGATCACCAACAACCACATGGGCTCGGGGTCTGCGGGAATCACGAATTTCAACCGCACCTCGCCCGTCTACACCGGCAACGTCAATGACGGGGCCACGCTCGCAGCTACCCTCGGCAACCAGCCCAGCGGCTCGCCCACGACGGGCACCCCGACCATCGCCTCGTTCTCCGCCGACAGCGGCGTCGCCGGCGACGGCGTCACCAACGACAACACGCTGACGCTGACCGGGTCGGCCGACGCCGGCAGCACCGTCAAAGTTTATGACGGCACGACCCAGATCGGCACCACGACCGCGAACGGCAGCGGCGTCTGGAGCTATACGACCGGCGCATTGGCGGACGGCAGCCACAGCCTCACGGCAACCGCGACCAGCGGAACCACGACCAGCGCGGCATCCTCGGCTCTGTCGGTGAAAGTGGATACGGTTGCGCCGAACGCGCCGATGATCGGCTCGCTGTCCAGCAGCAATGTGCTGAGCGGCAACGCCGAAGCGAACAGCACTATCAAGTTGTTCGACGGCTCGACCCAGATCGGCACGGCAACTGCGAATGCCAGCGGGGCATGGAGCACCACGCTCAATCAATTGTCGGCCGGCGCGCATTCCTTCACCGCGACGGCAACCGACGTGGCCGGCAACACCAGCGCCGCCTCCGCGGCCCTCAACACGACCACGACCCTGAGCGCGCCGACGATTGCGTCGTTCTCGAGCGACAGTGGCGTCGCCGGGGACGGCATCACCAATGACAATACGCTGACGCTGACCGGGGCGGCCGCGGCCAACAGCACGGTGAAGGTGTTCGACGGGGCAAACCAGATCGGCACCGCGACCGCCAATGCGAGCGGCGCATGGACTTATACCACCGCAGCACTCGCCAACGGCGCTCACAGCTTCACGGCCAAGGCTACCGACACGGCAGGCAACACCAGCGCGGCCTCGTCCGTGCTCGGCGTGACTGTCGATACGACGGCCCCGACGGTGCCAACCATTACCGCGTTCAGTCCGGACAGCGGCACCGCAGGCGATGGCATCACCACCGCCAGCGCGCTGACTTTGACGGGCACCGCCGAGGCGAGCAGCGTCGTCAAGGTGTTCGATGGCACGACCCAGATCGGCACCACGACCGCCAATGCGAGCGGCGCCTGGAGCCTGACGACGCCGACGTTGTCGAATGCGACCCATTCGTTCACCGCCACGGCGACCGACCTGGCCGGCAATACCGGCACTGCCTCCGCTGCGATGAGCGTCACGGTCAATGCCCCGCAGAACCTGGTGGTCAACGGCGGGTTCGAAAGCGGCAGCCTCAGCGCCTGGACGCTGGGCGGCAACACCGCGAGCAATCAGATCTACATCACGCCAACCGATTTTGCGCTTCCGGTGCATGGCCAGACCTACGCTGCGGGCCTGGGATCGTATGACACGGATGGCACTTTAAGTCAGGGCATCGCAACGGTCGCCGGCCAGCACTACACGCTGCAGTTCTGGCTGATGAACGACAACAGCAACAAGGCCGCAGATAACGACTTCGCGGTCAAATGGAATGGCCAGACGCTGTTGGCCATGACCGATGCGTCCAACTTTGGCTATACCCTCTACACTTTTGATGTTGTCGGCGTCAGCGGTACGTCGACCCTGCAGTTTGCGGCCAGCAATAATCCACATGCCTTTGGCCTCGACGACGTCACGCTGGTTGCGACCGGGGGGCCCCCGGCGGCGCCGCAACCGCCCGCAGCGCCTGCAATTGCGTCGTTCTCGAGCGACAGTGGTGTTGCCGGCGACGGCATCACCACCGACAAGACGCTGACGCTGACCGGCACGGCGGCAGCCAGCAGCACGGTGAAGATCTATGACGGCGCAACGCTGCTCGGCAGCGTCGCCGCCAATGCGAGCGGCGCCTGGACCTACACCACTGCGGCCTTGGCGGACGGATCCCATAGCCTCACGGCGACCGCGACCAATGCCTCCGGCAACACCAGTGGGGCCTCGACGGCACTTGCGGTGACGATCGACACGGCAGCACCTGGCTCACCGACGATCAGCTCTTTCTCAACCGATACCGGCATAGCGGGCGACGGCATCACCGCCGATAACACCCTGACGCTGACCGGGACGGCCGAGGCCAGCAGCACGGTCAAGGTATTCGACGGTACGACCCAGCTCGGTACCGCCACCACGGACGCGAGCGGCGCCTGGAGCTACACGACTGCAACGCTGACCAATGGGTCCCACAGCTTCTCGGTGAAGGCCACGGATGTGGCCGGCAATACTGGCGCCGCGTCGGCGCCGCTGGTGGTGACCGTCGACCCCGCAGCGCCGACGGCGCCTCTCGGTGATGCCGCGAATAACACCATCCTTGGGACCGCGAAGGATGACACTCTGTCCGGCATGGGCGGCAACGATACCTTGACCGGTCTCGGCGGCAACGACGTGCTGGACGGCGGAACGGGCGCCGACACCATGATTGGTGGGGCCGGCAACGACAGCTACGTCGTGGACAATACCGGCGACGTGGTGGTTGAGGTGCAGTTGGCCGGCTTCACGGCGCCGTCGGGATGGACGATCAGGGGCACGGCGGACTTGAACGGCGATGGCGTAACCGACGTGCTGGCGGTGAATGGGACGACCGCGCAGCTGTGGGTGCTCAAGAACGGTTCGGTGCTCTCGACGACCGATCTGCCGTCCTATGCAGCGTATGGCTGGGCGGCCGGCGGCTTGGCGGACGTGGACGGGGATGGCGATAAGGACGTCGTCTATGTAAAGGGCAGCGAGCAATATGCGGTGCTGCTGAACGGGGCGAGTCTGCAGGGCAGCGCGCATGACGTGCACGGCGTGACGCTAGATGCCGTTGCGACGCTGGCGGGCGTCAACGAGGGGACCGACACGGTCCAGGCGTCGATCAGCTACACGCTGCCAAGCGGGGTGGAGAACCTCACGCTGGCGAATGGGGCCGGCAACATCAACGGCACCGGCAACGCCCTCGACAACGTCATCATCGGCAACGAGGGCAATAACGTTCTCACTGGCGGCCTGGGGGTTGACCGGCTGACCGGCGGAGCCGGCGCCGATACATTCGCGGTCAGTAACGGGGATACTGGTGTGGCGCTGGGGCAGCGCGACCTGATCACTGACTTCGCCGCGGGGACCGACAAGCTCGACCTCGCGGGCATCGACGGCAACGCAACGGTGGTGGGCGATCAGGCGCTGCGATTCCTCGGCACGGCTGCGTTCGATGGCCAGGCAGGTGCGTTGCACACTGTCTATGACGGCGCGCGCAACGTGACGGTGCTCGAAGGGGACGTCAACGGCGATCGGACAGCGGACTTCGCGATCGAGCTCGCCGGCAATGTGACGCTCGGCGTGAATGACTTTAAGTCCGGCAGCCTGATGTTGCCCATGACAGTGACGGACGGTAGCAGCGCCAACACGCTGACCGGCGGAGAGGTGGACGACACGCTCTACGGGATGGGCGGCAACGATACGCTGGTCGGGCTCGGCGGTAACGATCTCCTGGACGGCGGGACGGGCGCCGACCGGATGGTGGGTGGGCTCGGCAACGACACCTACGTGGTCGACGACCCCGGCGACGTGGTGGTTGAGGTGCAGGCGGCCGGGTTCACGGCGCCGTCCGGATGGACGATCAGGGGCACGGCGGACTTGAACGGCGATGGCGTGACCGACGTGCTGGCGGTGAATGGGACGACCGCGCAGCTTTGGGTACTCAAGAACGGCTCGGTGCTCTCGACGACCGATCTGCCGTCCTATGCAGCGTATGGCTGGACGGCCGGCGGCCTGGCGGACGTGGACGGGGACGGCGATAAGGACGTCGTCTATGTAAAGGGCAGCGAGCAATATGCGGTGCTGCTGAACGGGGCGAGCCTGCAGGGCAGCGCGCATGACGTGCACGGCGTGACGCTCGATGCCGTTGCGACGCTGGCGGGCGTCAACGAGGGGACCGACACGGTCCAGGCGTCGATCAGCTACACGCTGCCGAGCGGGGTGGAGAACCTCACGTTGGCGAGCGGCGCGGGCAACATCAACGGCACCGGCAACGCCCTCGACAACGTCATCATCGGCAATGCTGGCAATAATGTTCTCACTGGTCTGGACGGCAACGATCGACTCGACGGCGGCACCGGCGCCGACACCATGATCGGCGGCAAAGGGAACGACACTTACGTCGTTGACAACGTCGGTGACGTGGTTACGGAGGTGACCAGTCCGGCCTTCTCCATGCCGTCCGGCTGGACGCTCAAGGGCACCGCGGACTTAAACGGCGACGGCGAGACCGATGTCCTTGCCACCAACGGCTCGGCCAGCCAGATCTGGACGATCAGGGACGGCGCGGTTCTGTCGACCACCGACCTGCCATCCTATGCGGCGTATGGCTGGTCCGCCGGCGGCTTGGCGGACGTGGACGGAGACGGCGACAAGGACGTCGTCTATGTAAAGGGCAGCGAGCAATATGCGGTGTTGCTGAACGGGCCGAGCCTGCAGGGGGGCGCGCATGACGTGCACAACGTCACGCTCGATCCAGTGCAGCCGCTGACCGGATCAAACCAGGGCACCGACACCGTCGAAGCCTCCATCAGCTATACGCTCGGTGCCAATGTCGAGAACCTCACCCTCGCGAACGGGGCTGGCAACATCAACGGCGCGGGCAATGCGCTCGACAATGTCATCAAGGGCAATGACGGGAACAATGTCCTGACCGGCGGTGCCGGTAATGACACCTTCGTCTTTGCGCCGAATTTCGGCAATGATACGATCACCGACTTCAAGTCAGCTGGCGCCGGTCAAAATTACGTTCAATTCAGCACCAGCGTTTTCGACAGTTTTGCGTCTGTACTGGCGCATGCAGCTCAGAACGGGGCGGATGTTGTCATTACGGCCGATACCGCCAACACCCTCACCTTGAAGAACACCCAGCTTTCAGCATTGCAGCAGAGTGACTTCCACTTCGGATAACGTCGACGGACTTTATCAGGAGCTCGGTGCATCGGGACCGATGGCCGCGCCAGCGGCTCTGGTGATAGATGCCAGGACTTTGCAATGCGTCATCTCAGTCGACAGGAGGGTTCAGCGCTGAGAAAATCCGCACCTCAGACTCTTCAGCTCGGCTTGGCGACCCATCCGGGATCGGTAACTCACAATGTCGCATATGGGTGGGCGACAAGCCGCCTCCCGATGAGGACGCTTAATCCATGACCGAGGCATTCCGCATCTATATCGGCTGGGACTCGCGCGAGCCGGAGGCGTATGACGTCGCCAAGTTCTCGCTCGAGCGCCGCGCCTCGATCCCGGTCGCCGTCATTCCGCTCAAGATCGATGAGTTGTGCGCGCGCGGGCTTTACCGGCGCGACAAGGATCCGCTGGCGTCGACCGAGTTCACCTATTCGCGTTTTCTGACACCGGCGCTAGCCGACTATTCCGGCTGGGCGCTGTTCTGCGATAGCGACTTCCTCTGGCTCGGGGACATTGCCGGGCTGCTCGACTACACCCGTACGCCAACCAAGGCCATGTTCTGCGTCCAGCACGACTATCAGCCCAAGGATACGGTCAAGATGGACGGCGCAGTCCAGACCACCTATCCGCGCAAGAACTGGTCGTCGCTGATGCTGTTCAACTGCGAATATCCGTCGGTTCGTCGGCTCACGCCGGACGTCGTCAACCGCGAGACCGGCGCATACCTGCACCGCATGCAATGGCTCGCGGACGACGAAATCGGCGCGCTGCCGATCGAATGGAACTGGCTCGAGGGCTGGAACAAGAAGCCCGAGCAGGGTACGCCGAAGGCCGTGCATTTCACCCGCGGCGGGCCGTGGTTCGAGAACTGGCAGGACGTCGAGTACGGGGATCTCTGGTGCGCCGAGCGCGCCGAGATGGAACAGCGGCAGGCGCTATCTGCTTGAGAGACGAGAATCAAATCTGGGGTCTCGCCCCTCAGGTTCTACTTGCAAATTTACTAGCCGGGTGTTGCCGGTCAGAGACACACATTTCCACGTGCGCGCGTAAGATAGCGCGAATGCCTCTCGTGGAGATCACCATGAATAGGGTCCTGCCCGAACTTGGTGTGGCGGTGCTTTCCCAAGAAATATTGGACGTGGTGGCCCGCAAACCTGGCCTGACCGAAAGAGACTTGGCTGATTACTTCTACGGTCGAAACAAGTTCGAACAGCACCTCAAAGACGCGTGTTGTAGTCTGGTCGAGCAAGGACGCCTCGAGCGACACGGGCACGGGCACACTGATGACCCGTTCACTTATTACCCCTCAAAACTGACGTCGCATTAAGGGTTTGCAGAGCGCCTTGACACTCATTCCAGGCGATTTCACCTATCTTTTTCAGGGTGCTGGGGAAAGCTCTTCCTGGAACGTCTATCGTCCCACCAAATCATGAGCGCGCCGCCTAACGTTATGAGCAGCAGCGTCAATAGAATAACAGCCGTGAGCCTTTCCAACGGCGCTGAGAGCAGGCTCATCGACTCGGAAGCTTTCTCAAGCCAAACTACGTGCAGCGGCCCCTCCAGACCTAGGCTAATAGCATAGCATCGGAACTGCCGGCTCCAAGTCGGCGCTTCTCTATCGGAACAGATACACTCCGCCGGTCCCGCTCTTCATCACGACTGTTCGGCCGCAAGGGGGATTGTCGAAACCGCGGTCGCCCGAGTGGCGTCTCAGGGTAGTTATCGCCGATCCTATTCGCCGGCGGCTTTCCGCTACTGACTTCCTACAAGCCGACGGATGAGATCAAGCGCCAGGGCACGCCCTTCACTCGCGTACCGGGATACAAAAACGTCGTCTGGGGACCGTTGTATGATAGACTCTACTCGGCGCCTCAGGAGTTGCCGAAGCCCGACACCATGTAGCTGTTCGATTTCGCTGATGAGGGCAAATAGCACTGCCTGCATCGCAAGCATCTCCGCGTAAATCGCCACCGCCTCGGGCTTTCTTTTTTTCCATGTGATCGTCTCCCGTTGATACATGCCAATGACATCAGGATCGCCGCCTCCCGCCGATGCCGAGACTTGGATACTGCGATAACGGCGCGCCTGATTGGCCTCTCGTCTCCCCGCACGAACCCGTGCCGAAGCACGGCGGGACATACGCGGCTACAGCCGTGCCTCAGAAAGTTAGGATTAGCCCGCGCGTTAGCTGCTGGCTTGACTGATGCCACATCTCCGCTCGGAAGCATAACCGAGCATTTCCGACTGGCTCCCGTCGTGAGTAATCATTGACTGCAGCGGGTCAGTGTTGTTCATTCTTCAATCAGCGGAGAGACAGGTAGTATTGGCGATCTCGGAATGATTCCACACGCGTCTCGCTGGACCATCATAATGGCACGTCTGTTGGGTAGACGTGTTGAGGAACGAGTCGGATTCGCCATGACCGCTGTGGGATATCGATGGCGCGGCCAAGTTTACCTACACCACTACCGTTTTCACCGCTAGTATCCGCAGCATTGGACGGCCGTGGCCTAGTTGCTCTGCGCCAATCCTGTCTCTTCGGCTAGGTCCGGAATCGCCGATACCGAACTTTCTTCGGGAGTTGTCGTGGCAGCGTTACATGGCGGAATGGCGCTTGTGCGTCCGTCTGGGAAGTGCTTGCTTACATAGGACAGCAATGCGATTCTATAATCTTGCATCATTATGTCTACGCGAGTGGTGGCAGTCTCCGCGCTCTTGCTCGCTGCCTTAGGGATAGCGGCGGGCATTTACATTGAACTGAATCAGGACGAACCAGCTCTGCCCAGCACACAATCCCGGGCTTCTGCTGACCAGAGGCGAGAAGAGCTGGCTCGTCGGTGTATCGAAACCATTGAAAAGAACCACCATCGATTGCCTCCGTATCTGCAGAAGCACGTAGATGCGGCAAAGCGAGAGTGCGAACGCCATTAGCGCGTTCTGTACTAGCCGGAGCGCGGCTCCTGACGCGACGCTTCGCTTAGGTTAGTCATTTGCTTCGTGATGTTCACGCCAGGGAAGTACCGGTTGATGGTGCCGGGTCTTTTGGGCCCAGTCGGAGTTTGCGCCCAAACCGCCGGGCGCTTTTGAGCGGGTCGATTCCGGTCTTGGCCCACCATTCGCGTTCGTTAGTGCAACGGTGGAACATCACGCTGATGTACTCGACACAGCGGAGCGGCAAATTCCATCACGGGTCTTTGGGCGAAGGGCGTGAGACTGAACTCCGCGGACGGCCGTTATAGTCGCGCGCCGATGCGCCTCGAGAGTGCGCGTTCGCTACGGTTGGCCAGTTTCTAGTGCAATGACAATATGAAGCTGACAGATAGGCCGAAGACTATTGCCCCGTCGCATCTTACCTAGCCAATGACCCGGTGCAGGAACAATAACAATCGGCCCTGCCGCAAGGCCGAGCATCAACCTCTCGGGAGCAAAATTGAAGCGTTCGATTACGTTGAAGAGATCAGTGACGACATGCGCGATCGCGCACCGATGGCGGCACCTGCTCGCCAAGTTGGGTCGCCAAAGGAGCATTGACGCGCAACCGGCGTTCGGTAGAACAGGCTCAGAACAAATGTAAGCCCCATACAATTCCCGGACATCCCGCGAACTGTCGCCAGGACGATGGACTTCATCTCGACACCGTTCGAACGGCTCACTGCCATACTTTTGGCGATGCTGCGGATCATCGTCATCGGTGGTGCGTGATGATTTGGTTTGCCAGACGGGCCGCTGCATGTCGGACCATCCCCAACGTCTAGCCGTAGACGCAGTATATGTCTTGACGGTCAAGACATTCCGCGAGCGCATCGCGCACGCCACGCGTGAACTCGGCCGGCACGGCATTCCGTTTGAGTTCATCTTCGATTTTGACGTGCCCGATCTTGACGCATCCTTGTTGGCGAGGCGTTTCTGTAACACGCCGATGCCGCGGCCAGCCATGTCACTCGCATTGAAACACCTGCATGCGTGGCGGCTCGCTTGCGAACGTGGGCAGAGCCGGATTTTAGTGTTGGAGGATGATGCGTTGCTGCATCGGCAATTCGCTTCGCGGTTCAATCGCGCAATGCAAGCGGCCGATTTGATAATGCCTGGCTGGCTGATCTACCTTGGCGGCGCCGACGCCAAGGTACCCGAGTCTTTTTTTCTCGAACGAAAGTCCCTAATCCCGCAGCCAATCGCCACGACTGAAGGCTATGTCACTGACATCGTTGCGTGTCGTCGCCGCGTCGATTGGTGCGATGTCAATATCATGGACGGGCCAGCCGACTATTTGCTGCAGAAAATAGATCCAGCAATCGGAGTGCCGCAGTATTGGCTGGCGGAATTCATAGTTGAGCAGGGTAGCGTTACGGGACTCTTTGATTCCGTCCTCGACTCGCATCGCATGAAACACAGCCGTCTCGTCAACATCGCGCGCAACCGCTGGAATAAGCTGCAGCGAAGGAAGCTGCGTCGCATCTGGGTGAGAGCCAAGAACGTCGCACGCCAGCATCAATGGGCGGGACCGTGATCCTAGCGGACGCGCCCAAGAGGCCCGATATGGGCATGCGAGCGGCTCGCTATCTTTTGATCGCGACGGTGCTGGCATTGCAGGTTTCGATCTCACTCACCGGTGGGCTTGAGTCCGCGGTTTATGCCGCGTTCGCGTGGTTTCCCTCCCGTTGCGCGAGCGGCTGTGGCAAGTCATGCAGCAGCGCGCGGCGCAGACGCTCATGGTATTCCTGACAACCGTCGTTCTCGCCACGCTGCACGGTGTCGCCCATGGCCGGATTGCTTCGAGCCTAGTCAACTCGCATTTCTCAACCTTCGCCGAGGGCCGCATGGTATCTTTTTCTGGCTCGGCGCTCTGCTCTCGAGCTCATGGCCGGCTAAGCCTGAGCGAAGTCATGTTCCAGTCCAAGAGTGAACAATGCGCAGATTGCTTGGCAACGTCCTGTTTGCCGCTGGCTGCATCTACACAGTCCTGATCCTGGCGGCCGTTCCTGTCTATCTGGCGACTGTCGAGTTGAGATCTACGAGCGATAGAGTCGCCGTTATCGTTGCGATGGTGGCCGTTGCTGGGCTGGTTTCCGGCGCAGGCTGGTACTTCCGCCGCGAGCTACACCAGCCAATGGAGGGGGAATATGACAAGTCGCCTGACGCTGAAACGGCCATTGAGCTGTCAGACGAAGACCCCGAGCGGGCTGCGCCGGCGGATCGAAAGCGTCGACACCGTCACGGTGGGTCAGCGATGAAGCGCGTGAGTTGACGCCGAGCGGTTGCCGTTCGACGAATCTCGGAGCGCAGAATTACGGCACTGGAGCGGGCGACTCCAATGCCGTTGGATATAGCTGCAGTGATCTTGCGACTCCGCCCTCGGGCTAAGTTGCATGAGATCGCACGCCTGCATCGTCGCCTATTTACCGTGAGCCCGCCGGGTCGACGCGACCCGGCTCTACAATTCGAGGCACAACACGCGGCCGTTGCACGACTACTGAACGGCGCAAAGCCGACGGTTTATGAATTCACAGACAGCGGGGGCGCAATTAACGGTGGACAGACGAGGTAATTACCGCCGGTCCTGCGAGGTTCGGCAACAACATTCAAGCGGACCGTTCGGAGGCTGCCTTTGAGAAGATGCAGGCAGATGCGGCTGCGCGGCTGCCGGATGTCATAAGTAACCACGTCAGTGACATAGCCTTCAGTGGTGGCGATTCGCTGCGGGATCAGAGGCTTCCGCTCAAGAAAAAAAGACTCCGGTACCTTGGCGTCGGCCCCGCCGAGATAGATCAGCAATTCGGACATGAGCGACTCAGCCGCTTGCATGGGCGGCATTGAAACGCACAACGAACTGCCGATGGTGCATCATCTTCCAACACCACAATCCGGCTCTGCCCGCGTTCGCGGCCAAGCCGCCACGCATGCAGGTGCTTCAATGCGAGCGACATGGCCCGCCCGCGGCATCTGCATGTTCCCGAAACGCTTGGCCAACAAGACTTCATCGAGATCAGGCACGTCAAAATCGAAGATGAACTCGAACGGAATGCCGTGCCGGCCGAGCTCACGTCTAGCGTGCGCGATCCGCGCACGGAAAGTCTTGATGGCCAAGACATATACCGCGTCCACGGCAAGATGTTGGGGTTCGAGATGGCCCACCATTATAGCCATTATTGAAAAGGTTCTCATCGGGCGCTACCCAGCGCGGCATCCGCTCAACTCGTGGCAGCAAGCGGCCCGGTTTCGTCGTTTCGCAAACCTGCTCATGCGTGCGCAAGATCGAGTTTGCGTGCGTCCGGAGGACATGACGCAGTCTCAACCACAGATTTTGTGAGATGCACCCGCGGCATCACCGTGAATGCAGCACACGATCTTTTTGCCTTCAACTGGCGAGTTTGGATATGCTTGACGAGCGTTCTGTCCAACCATTGGCAGCGTCAGGCTGGATATTGCTTGCGCGCTCAGCTGCGAGCTTCTTAGTGTAGCTTGGAATTCGACTCGGGGGTCGAGACCCCCCGCACACCTGTTGAATGGACCGAGGAAGTACTTGTGGAGGATCACAGTGCCATGCTGCTTCGGGATAACTGCGTACTGGTATTCAACGTCATCACCATATTCGGTCCGCCAAAGTGCATCGATCAGGATACCTCTCCTGTCGGCTTGATGAGATTCGCCGCACGGATTTCGACGAAAAGGCTCCATAGCGTATCCGCCTTGCGACGGCAGACGCTCCAACGTTTTCTTGCGTCGAATCTTGCCTGGCTTTGCCTCTGCTCACCTGATCCTGCTGGCCTCTCCAATTCTTAGCTTGGTCTAGTCGAGGCTTTTTTAGGCAACAAAATGATCATCCTCGGTGTGTTCACCGCCCACGACGCCGGAGCGGCGCTGTTTGACGACTATCGCATGATTGCTGCGGTCGGACTCGAGCGGCTTACACGCTTGAAGAGCGACGGCGATCGGTTCCCCGACGAGGCCATCGACGATTGCCTCGCGATCGCCGGATTGGCACGCAGGGATGTCGATGTACTGTGTCTCCCACGCGGATCCTTTCCCGCGCGCTATTTCCCGGGCAAGCCCTGGTGGGACCTCCGCCCGAGGCGACGCTGGCGGTTCAGGCGGGGCGTCCTGCGCGAGATGATGCGGCATGGCACGCGCGATCCACTGCGCGTCTTTGACGCGTCGAGATTTCTCGCCGACAACGGTTTCCGACCTGGCATCCAGGTTCATTTCTACAATCATCATCAAGCGCACGCCCTCGGAGCGCTGTTCCACACTGATTGGGACGACGCTCTGCTTTATACCGCCGATGGTGAGGGCGATCGGGTGTTCTACAGCGCGCGGCGCCTCGCACATGGTCGGCTTACCGACATCCTCGGCGGCGAGGACGCCTCGCTCGCAGCATTTCGTCATCAGAAGGCGGCGGGGTCAGTCGCCTTGCTCTACGCCGACATCACTAGTGCGCTTGGCTTCACTCCGTTGCGCCACGAGGGCAAAGTTCTGGGGCTGGCAGCCCTCGGCAAGCCGCGCTTCGCGAGGTGGTTCCGGGATTGCTTTTCAGTTGACGGGTTGGGCGGCGTCCGCGGCCATCGGGAGCGAAAGGCGGTGTTGGCCGAGCTCAGGCGGCTTGCGGCCGTCGAGCCGCGCGAAGACCTTGCGGCGTCGGTTCAGACCGTGGTCGAGGAGGTCACGCTCGAAGCGATCGCCAACGTGTCGCGCAATCATCCATCCCGCCGGCTCGGCGTCGCTGGCGGTCTGTTCGCTAATGTATTACTCAACCAGAAGCTCGCGGAACAACTCGAGCTCGATGAGCTGTTCGTCTATCCAGCCATGTCCGACTCGGGCCTCGCCGCTGGCGGCGCCCTGTGCTTCCTACTGGCACGGCACGGCCTTGAGCATTGGCTTGGGCACCGCTCGCGCCTCGATACACTGTATTACGGCCGGGACCACTCAGCCCGCGCCGACCATGCCTTCGAACGGGCCGGGGCAGTCCGGGTCGACCATGGCGACGTCGTCGCCGTCGCAGTGGAACAGATCCGGCAAGGCGCGGCGGTCGGCACCTATCTCGGGCGCATGGAGTACGGCCCGCGTGCGCTCGGCGCGCGTTCGATTGTGTGCACCGCCGTCGATCGCGCCATCAACGACAGCCTCAACAAGAGGCTGCTGCGTAGCGAGTTCATGCCGTTCGCGCCCGTAGTACGCGTCGAGCGAGCGACCGATGTCTTCAAGCTGCCGCCTAGCCTGGCGTACGCCGCAAACTTCATGACCACGACGTGCAATGTCATGCCGCACTGGAGCGAACGTATTCCGGCGGTGGTTCACGTGGACGGTACGGCGCGGCCCCAGGTCGTGTGTCGAGCTCAAAATCCGGTCTACTATGACATTCTCGCTCGTTACGAGCACGAGACCGGTCTACCGGTGTTGATCAACACGTCGTTTAACGTCCACGAAGAGCCGATCATTAATACGCCTGAGGAATGCGTCACTGCGCTCAAGGACAACCGCGTCGATGCGGTCGTGACTGAACGGGCGGTATGGAAGATGCCGCGCGTGTGAGTCGGCTTTAGTTCTTGCTCAGGCCCGAGCATCCGCGCGAGATCCGAACCGCATCCGGTTCGGAGGCACTTTTGATGCTCTCCGCAGACAATGATGCTGCAGTACTCCATTCCGCAAACAAAAGAGCTCGCACTGAAGTGCAGCACATCTACGTCGTGCCGTGCTTCCGCATGCAAGTGCCTAGTGAGAGCAGTGCGCTGCATACCAGCGTCGTTTGGGAGTTCGCCGGGGCGGCCCAGAATACCGGGAGTGTCCGCTGTGCATTTCACGTGCGTTCATCATGCCGATGAATGCTCGGGGAGTACTTCGATTTCGATGAGATGCTGAAGGCGGCGTGCCCGGAGTTCAACGGAATAACTTTGGCGACAAGAATTTGATCCGCCTGCTGATGGGGGCAACAGAGGTAAGAACGGTATCGAAACCGTCTTTGACTCTGATGAGAACGTGACACAGCCGGAGCGCCGCCGGCGAATCCTTGCTGGTCATCCTAATCCGTGGCGAAAACGGCTCCCGCTCAGTTTGGAGGGAGTGGCAGCGTCGGGAACGCTGCCAACGCTGCGGCGCGGGCAGGTGATCGATGGGGGCGTTTACTGGGACGGTCTATACTCCCAGAATCCGCCGGTGCGGGAGTTCGTGTGGGACACGCCCCTGGAGACTGCACCCGAAGAGATTTGGATCGTGCGGATCAATCCGCAGCAGTGCCCGGAAGAACCGACATCGCTCGCCGAGATCGAGGACCGGCAGAACGAGCTGATGGGAAATCTTTCGCTCGAAAAGGGCTCGATCTGGTCCTGACCCTGAATGAGTGGCATTCACAACAGACGCCGGCGGCGCCGTTCTTGAAGGACTATACGCCCGTGAAGCTGCGGACGATCAAGATGCCGCGGGCGACGGCCATCAAGTTGCGGTCCTCGTCAAAGTTTGATCGCAGCCCGGCCTTCGTAGCGCAGCTCCGAAGGGAAGGCCGGGGGGTCGCCCGCGAGTTTCTCGATGAATGGGACCCTAGGCCCAAACCTTCCACCATCTATCCCTTCGACGCGGGTATCGGTGACATTTAGTGTCGCAGGCCGCCACACCGGAATCTCCTTCACGGAGAAAGGCCGGCGATGTGCTCGATGCCCGTCAGACCGTCGCCTTCTGGGGAGACAGGGACAGAGAAAGAAAGCCACATGAGTGGCTCGCTCTGAGTCAGGCTAAGCTTCTCGCTCAGCAACGAGCCGCTTCGGCTGCTCTGGGTTTAGCCCAAGTTCCTCTACCGTGATCTTGATCGCCTCGTCAGCAGTCTCGGTGCACGCCAGCGTCGAAATGGATGGCCAGCGGGCGCGCCCGGTTCATTGCCACGAGATCCTTCGATAGTGTTCGGCATCCTCTTGCAGGCTGCGTATAGCGCGCGTGCGCCAGGCGTGATGTGGCGAAACGCGTCGGGCTTAAGCTCGATCACCATAACTCGAACAGGGATTGTGCAGCTCAAGCTGAACCCCGCATATATCTCTCCGCCATCGACGATGATCGTCTGCTTGCCATCTGGTTGCATCGTCAGACTGACCGGTAGCTTCTCACGAGGTGTCATCGGCACCAATGCCCATAGGACGCGCGTGTCGCCCATCCTCTCGTCTTTGGTTTGTGACGCTAGCTTGCGCAACATTCTCTCAGGTGTCTCCGGTCCCGATTCCATTCCGACCGACAGCATATTGATCATTTGCCCAATGCTATGAGCGAGCTGACGCGCAATTTTCCTCTTGAAGAAACCGAACATTGTCAGCCCTCCCGCTGCGCGACCAGCCGCTTCGCCCGATGCCGGCTGAGTCCAAATTCCTGCACCGTGATATTGATCGCCTCTCGGCGGTCGCGGCCTCCACCGAGCCGATGTAGTAGCCCTTCCTCTCGATTTCCATAATCCGCCAGACGTGGAGCTTCTTCTTCGGCATAACGTTGCAACTATATAGGAAGCGTTATGGCGGAGCCCACTGGATTGACACTGCGACCCGCGCCAGCCGTTCCCGGACGAGCCGACAGTGACGATTACGACGTGATGGCTGAACGTCGGGAGATCGGCCGCATATTTCGGCCAGGCGCTGGCGTCCCGCAGGATAGGCCGTGGGCTTGGTCGATCTTTCTTGTTGAGCGGAAGCCTGGCACAATTGGCAACGGGTGTGCGGCCACGCGGGAGGAGGCAATGGGGCCTTTTGCAGCGCGTTGGCCAGAGGTCAAGCGATGACAAGGCCGGCGATCATCAACGGCCACGAGCTCACGGAGGAAGTGCTGTGCGAGCAGATCGAGAGCTTCGACACCATAGAGGCTCAGCGATGAGGTCCGAGAACTGATCGCCGACCAGTGGCCGCATCTGCTCGTGAAGCTAAAGCCGGCATCCGCCTCGACAATAAAAGAGCCCCAGCGAGCTGCAGGTTTTTCGCTGGGGTCAAGTCACTGCGGCGTCCACGCGAGCATGGCGCCCAGAAGAAATGCATGATTTTCCACGGCTCAACTCGACCCCGATTATCACCCGCATTGGTTCTCCGGCATCAAAGCGCTAGAAGAGTCCCACCGGACGAGCCATCAGTCCGCCTGCATTGTTCCCGCGAAGCTCCCGACCTATGCTCAGCGCGTCCCGGCTGGCTCCCCTTTCCTGCCGACCAACCGTTGACCGGGGCTGGTCGGGACACCGCAGTAGCAATTGGCAGGCCGCTAACGCTTCCCGGCTGTTGCTCAAGGGCAACATCGTGAAAAAATCCACAGGGAAAAACGCGTGTTTTGCGGGGATGAGGACGCAGCGAAAGGCAATCTCGGATTAGATTGCATCAGCTTAAGTTCACGAGGAGATTCCCCATGCGCCGTATCGCATCAACCTTAGCGCTTACCGTTGGCTTAGTTGGCGCCGCCTCTGCCGCGGACTTGCGGCCCGCCTACAAGGCGCCTGCACCGGTTGCTGCGCCGGTCGCTTATTCCTGGTCCGGCTTCTATATCGGTGGACACGCCGGTGGCGGTTGGGCGGAGGACAGCGCCTCCGGTTTCGTCGGCGGCGGGCAGATTGGCTACAATTGGCAACTTGCCCCGAACTGGGTGATCGGCATTGAAGCCGATATTTCAGGCACCAGCATCAGCGACTCAGCCACGCTCGTCGTGCCGGGGGCGGTTGCGACCGCCAGTGCCGATCTGAATTGGATGGCGTCGGTCCGCGGCCGCCTCGGCTATACCTGGGATCGTTTCATGGTGTATTTCACCGGCGGCGCCGCGTGGGCCGACATTGATGGCTCGGCGACGGTGACCGTTGCTGGCGTAGGCACGGCCACTGCGACGGCCAGCGCCACGGCCACGGGCTGGGTGATCGGCGGCGGCGGCGAGTGGATGTTCGCGCCGAACTGGACGTTTGGCGTCGAGTATCTGCACTATGAGTTCGACAACGTTTCAGGCACGATCATCGCGCCGGGCACTACCACAGCCTTCGGCTTCGATACGTCTAACGGCTCGGTGGATGTCGTGCGCGCGCGCCTGAACTACAAGTTCGGCGACTGGTTCGGCAAAGGCAAAGCGCCGGTCGCCGCGCGCTACTGAGCCGCCGAAGATCCCACAAGCACTGATCCTGCCCCGGACTTCCTAGCCCGGGGCTTTCGTTTCCGCGGCAGAGGAAACGTCGAGGAAGACGGCCCAACCGTCGTCGAGCACGCATGCCAGCTTCGACTCGAGGATATCGTGTTGAAGCCGCCGGGCCTCGCACGCTCACTGGCGGGCTCGCTTACGCGCCTATTGCTTCGCGCGCGATGAGTCGCTTCGACCCGGTTGATGGCGGTGAGCTACCCGACTTCAATGTTCGTAAGGAACAGCACGCGGGAGACCGACTGGTAGCCGGAAGATCGAACTTTGAGAGCGGCTTCGCCCCCTTGTGAGAAGAAGTACGCGACCCCTTCCGAACTCGGCACGTCTGCGTACTGGACCCCCGACGAAGGCGCCATACTGAAGTCCACCGAAATGAGCAGCGGTTGAACGGTGTTGTTCTGGTAATTCACGAGTGGCAGCTCTCTCGTATGGCCGGCAGGTACTAAGAACGCCGCTTGATTTACGGCCAAGTCCCACACCGCCGTTAAATCAGCGGCAGAATCGTACGAATTGCCTGTCGAACCAGCTTGCGAGATGTAGAGTCGATCTATGGAGGCATCGTTAGTTGCGGAAGCCTGAACGGTGATACGGACGTGCGGGCCCGTCGCCACCAAATGAGCCGCTTCAATCCGCTGGACCATGGTGTAGCCCTGCAAGTCGGGATCGGAAGAGGTCGTGAGCGTCTTCGCGTAGGCCGACACGAGCCGGCGCGTCATGCCGTTCAGCGGATTCGACGTGGTGACGGTCTGTCCGCTGCCATCCTCTCCGCGGATCTGATACGTGTAGGTCTCTCCGGGCTGAAGCCCGGTGTCGTCGAACGGCGAGAAGGATATCGGTATTGACGTGGTGGTGATGCCGTCGGGATCGGTCCGGTCGAGCACGTAGCTCTGCGACCCGCTCCCCTTCACCCACTCGATAGTGATGGTGACCGCATCCTTGCCGGTCGCCGAGTCGAGGATCGCCGGCCCAGGAGGCCGGTTGAGCTTGTACACCTGGTCGCACGCTGCAAAGCCCACGAGCAGCGCGACCGGTATGAGGATCGCCGGCACAATCAGCAGCAGCGTGATCCACTCGGCCATGATGGTCGACAACGGCATCTTTTTGCCGCCCTGCTCCGCGACCTCGTCATCCCGGGCGGAATGCCGCCCGGAGCAGAAGTTTGCGACACTTCGTCCTGCCGTTTCGTCCCCCGATCGGGGGGGATGGTCAGCCGTAGGCGACGGCGGGAGTGACATGAACGAAACGCAAGTCCAGACGACCGCCACGGCGAAGTCCTCCGCCGTGCGCGCCGCCATCATCGGGATGGCACCTAGGGCCAGAATCTCCTCTCCCACATGCAAGGCAGCGAGCTGATCCAGCCCCAGCGCCGGGCGCGGCAGGGTGGACAATCGATCTCCCTCACACGCGGCAGGGGGGACAGCAGGCCCTTGAACGAATCAAAGTTCGGGAGATAGTGCGGAGTGCGGGGGCGCCTATTGCACGCAGCCGGTCTCGCACTGCTGGGTGGCAGGCCCTCACACGCGACGCAAATTGATGCGCTGATAACCAGCCGTGCTTGCCGTGAAGGGAGGCGCCGTTGCCGGAACGGCTCACCAATCCCGAGTACTGGCAGAAATGCTCAGAGGATATGCGCGCGCTCGCCATGCAAATGAACGATCCTGATGGCAAGCGGACGCTTCTACGGATCGTAGAAGACTGTGACATGCTGGCCGCTATTGTGAGCGCACGAACTCCGCCCAGCGCATCAACGGAGCACCAGGCTGAGCGCGCTCTGATCGTTGGCACCGCAGACAGCGAGGCATGATCCTCGCAGTCATTTCGTAGGATTCGTTCGCCGCGGCGGTCTACTCACGGCCTGCTCGCGTCATCAACTTTCAAGGTATGTCACGATGAAGTCGGCAAAGGACGATCAGCACCCGCCGATGCTGAACGGTCACCCGCTCTCGGAGCAAGATCTAGAGTGGCTGCGGCAGCACATGGAGAGCTTCGACCGGATTGACCACATCAGCGACGACATACGCGAGCTGATCGTCCAACGGTGGCCACACTTGCTCGCCAAGCTTGGGCCGCCAAAGAAGCAGTAAGGAAAGCCATCGGCGACGGCGCCTCGAGTCGAGGCCTGGACATGGCGCAGTTCTATATCACTACCATCGATCCGACGACTGACGTTGAGACGTGCAGGCGTTCGCTAAAGGATCGCGCACCGATCACCATCACCGCTATGACTCCGACGGGCGAGATCAGAGTGTTTACGGGCGTGGTGCAGTCCATCGAATACATCCACCACGCCGTGCCGGTCGGGACTGGCGCGTGACGATACTCGAAAGCTGAGCTCCGCAATCGGTTGCCCCGGCTGAAGGTGGCCAAGCAACTCCGGCTCGGGACCGGCGCGGTGCAGCGGATCGCCAACGAAGCGGTCGCCGTGTAACGGACCCAAGTAAATAGGCAAACTACTGATACACTTGACGGTTGAATCGCGGAACTCCAATCTTTTTGTTGACTGATTCTCCTTGGGCGGGGTGGAAGTCGATAAAATGGGGTCGCTCCGCGGCGCTCTGGCCGCACTTATTACGTTGGCTTGTTCGATCGGATTGTTGGCCTACCTTCTTCGCGCTGCTGATTTCGCCGCGATGCGCACGGCCGCCGCCGATCTCGCACCGCTCAGCCTCGCTCTCATTTTCGGTGGCATGCTAACGAGCGTCCTGCTCGGGGCGTTGCGCTTCAAGCTTATCGCCCGCGACGCGGGAAGCGATGCTCCCTTCGCAGGGATCCTCCACGCGGTCTGCATCGGGCAGCTCGCCGGCGCGGCCCTGTTTCAGGTGTTCGGTCGGCTGCTCGCGCGTGGCGCCATTCTAAGGCGCAGCGGATTGTCGGTCTCGACGTCCACGCTGGTCACGCTGTACGAACAGCTGCTGGCATTGGCCGTCTCGGTCGGGCTCGCGGTCGCCGGCGCCCTGTATATCTTCGGCCGGTTGGGCATCGATCTGAAGGCCGGTGGCGCCGATCTCGTGCAGCTCGTCATCGGCGGCATTGCCGTTTTTGCGGCCTGCGCCTGGCTCGCCTGGGGACATGTGGCGCGCAGAGTGTCCAACCGGCTCGAGTCCGGTCATCTCGGCCGTCTGTGTCGAAGCCTCGCGCTCACCGTCTGCATCCAGCTCTGCACCTTGCTGGCGTTCACCGCGGCCGCGGCGGCGTTGTCTCCATCCACGTCGCTCGCCGGTGTCGTTGCCGCCTCCACCATCGTGATGTTTGCGAGCGCGCTGCCGATCAGCTTGGCGGGCTGGGGCGTCCGGGAAATGACGTCAGTGTTCGCGTTGGGCACCATCGGCTTCCCGGTCGAGAAGGCGGTGATGACCGGGATCCTGCTCGGCCTCGCGGCGCTAGTCACAAATGCGGTCACCGCCGTCGCGGCATCGCTGGTCCAAAGCGAGGCGACCGCCTGTTCATCGGACGCACCACGGACGCGGGCCGCCGCCGACCATGCGACCGTCCTGCTCGGCTGGCTCATCCCGATCACGGCCGCGATGGCCGTGCTGTTTCAGGCGCAGATTCCGGTCGGGATGACGCGGCTGAACGCGAACCTCGCCGATCTGATCGTGCCGATCGGCGGCCTCCTGTTCCTAGTGCACGTGTGGCCGCGAGCGCCGGAATGGAAGCTGCCGAGCCTCAATCTCTACATCGGCCTCATGACAGCGGTCGTTCTGCTGGCATTCATGCATGGGCTCTTCGTCATCGGCTGGTCGCAGTGGGCGGCCGTCAACAAATCGCTGGGCTGGTTCTTCGTGCTTGCCTACGGCATGACCGGCGCGCTGATCGGCCGGATCGCGGGCAGCGCCGGCCAGACCATCCTGCTGCGGACCATCGCGGCCGGTGTCGCCGCCGTGGTCATGACCGAGGCGCTCACGACTATCGTCGATCAATTCGGCTGGACGGTCGCGCTCCAGACCCGGCGGCTCGCCGGCTTCGCCTATGACCAGAATGCCTTTGCATTCCAGATCGTCGTAGCCATCTCCATCGTGCTGGCGACGATCGGAACGTGGCCGTCAGGCAAATGGCTGCTCGGCCTGCTGAGTGCCGGCATCTGGATGTCCGGCTCCCGCTCGGGCATGATCGCATTCGCCGCCGTCCTCGCAGCCTTTGCCGTGCTGCATCCCGGCGGTGTCCGGCGCGTGGCGGCGCCGATCGCGTGCGGCCTGGCGTCAGCGGCCGCGCTGTTCGTCGTTCTCGATCTGCTCGTTCCCAGCAGCGGCGTTCAGGCCGCATCGCTGACCACGTTCGTGATCCGCGAGGAACGCAGCCACTCGACGGCCGAGCACCTCCGCACGGTCGTGGTGGGCCTCCAGCAGTTCCTGCAGAGCCCGGTCATCGGCAACGGGCTCGGTTATTTCATCGAGACGTTCGGGCGCGCCAACGGAAGCGACCATCCGCCGGATTCGACCGCCGTGTGGTTGCTGGCCGAGTTCGGGGTCCTGGGCTTTGCGGCCTTCGTTGTTCCGTTCGCGAAGTTGATGCTCAACCAGTGGCCGGAGGCGAAAGCTGCGGAGCCAGCAGCGCGGACAGCCATCCTGATGCTGGTGGGCTTCGCCGTGATGAGCCAGTTCTACGAGATCACGTATCAGCGCGTCTTCTGGTTGACGCTGGGCGCGGTGCTGATCATGCCGTGCATGACGAAGGCGGCCGAGCGAGCGGAGCCGCAAGCGGCGGGCGTCCGATTCGCGGTCGCCTAACGGGGCGAGCATTGAGGAACCTTGCCCCGAAAGAAACGGAACGTCTGTCACGCCTTTGGTTGCGCGATCAGGTGCTTATGTCGCTGCGGATCAGATCAACGCCAGCACGATCGCCAGAACGAAGATGACTGCCATCGCGAACGCGGTCCTCGAGACTGCGCGTCATCTCGGTGCGTCCTTCATGCGGCTGATTCCAGCTCCCTACGCAGTCGCGAAACCTCACTCTCGTGCGTCTGCAGAGTCATACGGAAGATGTGAAGTAGGTCGACGGCCTGCGTTGTATCGTGGCCGTCTCGCGCGAGCTCAAGCACTCGCTGCTCTTGCCGAGCGATTTGATTGCGAGCGTCCACAGCGTGGCGCTCGGCGTCGGCCAAATGGTGAAGCGCCGTTTCGCGGAGGATCCCGCAGGGCGGTTTGTCGGCCATCCCAATATGATGCGCTTCCTGGGGCACTGTTCCAGCTAACCCGAGTCGGATCTGCGACTCACCGGTGGCATAATTTCGCGACGATGCGCTGAAGAGTGCGTGCGAAACAGAGTCCACAATGGCCCCGGCAACCCGCTTGGTGGGGCGTGGCTGCGGCTCGCCGAGGCCAGTGGGGATGCAATCCCGAACTAACATCGGGATTGTGAAAAGCAGTTGGCCTCTCGATGACTCAGCCGTGGCCGCTGAATGGTCTTATAGCGATCAGCTGTCGGATAGCGCTCAGCACCCAAAACGCACGGGTGACTCGCTGTGAGTCAGCCGAAGCCTCTCGTCAGCAACTAACCGCTTCGCCCGTTCGGTCGCGACCTTGATCGCTTCGTCGGCCGACTCGGCCTCATGTACTGGCCCTTCTTCCTGATCTTACGCCAAGTATGCAGCTTCTTCGTCGCCATGATGCGCTCGATCGGCGCGCATGGCGACGGCGGCCGAATCTGTGCGTGAAGCTGTTCGCGTCCCGGCTGGCTCACCCAATCCAAACTGCCACTTCCTCCGAGCTGGCCGGGATGCCGGGGGAGCGGTTCTCGGAACGTCCACAGATTGTATGGCGACGAACAATTCGTTCTAGCCTGTTCTACCGGCCAACTGCCCTTGCTGGGGCCGTCGCGATTTCATCAATCATCAAGCCGCCGCTCCGCACCACGTAGCGATGCTTGCCGCCCATGTCCGGCGTCTGATCCAGCCTCATGGTTAGCGGCATGAGTCATGCCCCGTGTGCTTGTTGTTGATTGCTTCTTGAGAACAAGGACGGCGGCATCTCGTCATTCATGCGAACGCGAGATCGCGAACGCCGCGTGGGCGGACTCTGGTTAGGTAATGGCTGGTCTTTCGGCTTGCTTCTCAATGCCCGGGAGCCTGCCTTCGCCGTCGTACCTCGAGCGAAGAAGGACGGGAAACGGCGTCCCTCCTTTGCATGATATATGACTTATGAAAAAAAATATTTCAAGTTTAGTGCCGATTTAGGTCGATACTCCGGCGCAACAGAGATGGCCGGCTTTGATCCGGACTGGCTACAGGTATTCATCGCTCACTGCAGTGCGCCGCCAGATGACGCGCGATCCTTCGATATGACAGACAAAATGTTGCGTCTCTCACGGCGTAGCTTTTTTAGATGTCGTTACGTCTAAAAGTTTAGACGGCCGCCTAACCCAATCTCCATACGCCGATTGTAATTAGCCGATGTTGCATCGAAGGCCGATGCAAATGGCCCAATTGCATTTTGTTTAAGCGTTTAGGAACCAACAATGACTGCTTGGCCCGACTCAACCAACACCGGTGTGCCTGACGGCGTGACGCTCACGCCGTACAATGGCGACCTCATCATCAACACGCCCGGAGCCGTGATCAGCGGTCTGGATATTCACGGCGCGGTGGTCATCAACGCCGCGAATGTGACGGTGATGAACTGCAGGATCACCTGCTCACCGTCGGAAACGGTCTCCGTCGTCTACGTTACGGCGGCGGGGGCGGGTGCGACGGTTCAAGATTGCGAGCTCAACGGGGTCGGCGCGCCGGGGGTGAAAGGCATCATTGGCTACGGGACCTTTCTCCGCAATGACATTCACGATTCCGAGGATGGAATTTTTGTCGACAACGGCAACGGCACGCTGATCCAGGACAACTACATCCACAATCTCCGATCGAATTGGTCCGGCCCGCATTACGACGGTATCCAGATCGAAGGCGGCGTCTCCAATATCGTCATTCGCCACAACACCGTCGTCAATTCGCACGACGACACGTCCGCCGTGATGATCGACAACAATTTCGGGGCGATCTCGAACGTCACCGTCGACAACAACCTGCTCGTCGGCGGCGGATATACGATCTACGTCGATGGGCAGTTCAACAGCAGCCCGGTGACAGGCGTTTCGATCACCAACAACCACATGGGCTCGGGCTCTGCGGGGGTCACGAACTTCAACCGTACCTCGCCCATCTACACCGGCAACGTCAATGACGGGGCCACGCTCGCGCTCGCCCTTGACAGCCAGACCGGCGGCGGGACCACGGGCGCCCCGACCATCGGCTCGTTCTCGGCCGACAGCGGCGTCGTCGGCGATGGCATCACCAACGACAATACGCTGACGCTGACAGGGTCGGCCGACGCCGGCAGCACCGTCAAAGTCTATGACGGCGCGACACTGCTCGGGCAGACGACGGCGACCAGCAGCGGCGTCTGGAGCTATACGACGGCCACATTGGCCAACGGCAATCACAGCTTTACTGTGACCGCGACCAGCGGGGGAACGACCAGCGCGGCATCGGCCGCGCTCGCCGTCACGGTCGATACCGTGGCGCCGGCCGCGCCGACGATCGCGTCCTACTCGACCGACAGCGGCACCGTAGGCGACGGCATCACCAACGACAAGACGCTGACGCTGACCGGCACGGCGGCAGCCAGCAGCACGGTGAAGATCTATGATGGCGCGACGCTGCTCGGCAGCGTCGCTGCCAATGCGAGCGGGGCCTGGACCTACACGACCGCGGCGCTGACCGACGGGGCGCACAGCCTGACCGCCACCGCGACCGACGCGGCCGGCAATGCCAGTGCGGCATCCGTCGCGCTCGCCGTCACGGTCGATACCGCGGCGCCGGGCGCGCCGACGATCGCGTCCTACTCGACCGACAGCGGCGCCGTGGGTGACGGCATCACCAACGACAGCACGCTGACATTGACCGGCGCGGCGGCGGCCAACAGCACGGTGAAGATCTATGACGGCGCGACGCTGCTCGGCAGCGTCGCTGCCAACGCGAGCGGGGCCTGGACCTACACGACCGCGGCGCTGACCGACGGGGCGCACAGCCTGACCGCCACCGCGACCGACGCGGCCGCCAACGCCAGCGCGGCGTCCGCGGCGCTTGCCGTCACGGTCGATACTGTGGCGCCGGCTGCGCCGACGATTGCGTCGTTTTCCAATGATGGCGGATCCACCGCGAGCCTTGCGTTCGGTGCAGCTGCTGTTGCCAATACGGTGGCTCTGAGTGGCGCAGCAGAGGCCGGCAGTGCAATCAACATCTACGACGGTACGACGCTGCTCGGCTCGACAACTGCCAACGGCAGTGGCGCTTGGACCTGCAGCTTCAACGCGCTCCCGGCAGGTGTCCACACCTTTACGGCGATTGCGGTGGACGCTGCGGGCAATGTCGGGGCGAGGTCAGGAGCGCTGGTCGTTACGCTGAGCGGAGTTGGCAACGCTTATGTCGGTGATGAGGCGAACAACATCATCGCCGGCGGGATCATGAGCGATTCCCTCTACGGGCTGGGCGGCAAGGACACGCTGACAGGGCTCGACGGGAACGACCTGCTCGATGGCGGGGCCGGAGCCGACACGATGGCGGGCGGACTTGGCAACGACACGTACGTGGTCGACGATCTCGGCGACGTGGTGGTGGAGGTGCAGTCGGCTGGCTTCACGGCGCCGTCTGGATGGACGATCAAGGGCACGGCCGACTTCAATGGCGACGGTGTGACTGACGTGCTGGCCGTGAACGGGACGGCCGCACAGCTGTGGGTGCTCAAGAACAGCGCGGTGTTCTCGACCACCGACCTGCCGTCCTATGCGGCGTATGGCTGGGGAGTCGGCGGGTTGGCGGATGTGGATGGGGATGGCGACAAGGACGTCGTCTATGTGAAAGGCAGCGAGCAATATGCGGTACTGCTGAACGGGGCGAGGCTGCAGGGCGGCGCGCGTGACGTGCGCAGCGTGACGCTTGATGCGGTTGCGTCTCTGGCGGGCGTCAACGAGGGGACTGACACCGTCCAGGCGTCGATCAGCTACGTGCTGCCGAGCGCGGTCGAGAACCTCACGCTCGCGAGCGGGGCGGGCAACATCAACGGCACCGGCAATACGCTCGACAACGTTATCCTCGGCAACGAGAGCAACAACACGCTCGCCGGTCTGGACGGCAATGATCGCCTCGACGGCGGCGCCGGCGCCGACACCATGATCGGTAGCAAAGGCGACGACACTTACGTCGTCGACAACATCGGCGACGTGGTTATGGAGGTGACCGGTCCAGCCTTCTCCATGCCGTCCGGCTGGACGCTCAAGGGCACCGCGGACTTCAACGGCGACGGCGAGACCGACGTTGTTACCACCAAGGGCTCGGGCAGCCAGATCTGGACGATCAAGAACGGTGCCATTCTATCGACCACCGACCTGCCGTCCTATGCGGCGTATGGCTGGGGAGTCGGCGGCCTAGCGGACGTGGATGGGGATGGCGACAAAGACGTCGTCTATGTGAAAGGCAGCGAGCAATATGCGGTACTGCTGAACGGGGCGAGCCTACAGGGTGGCGCGCGTGACGTGCGCGGCGTGACGCTCGATGCAATCCAGCCGCTGACCGGATCGAATCAGGGCACCGATACGGTCGAAACCTGCATCAGCTACACGCTGAGTGCCAATATAGAGAACCTGACTCTCCTCAACGGCGCCGGCAACATCAACGGCACCGGCAATGCGCTTGATAACGTTGTAAGGGGAAACGACGGTAACAACTTCCTGACCGGTCTAGGGGGCGCTGACGCGTTCGTATTCAAGCCCGACTTTGGCCACGATACCGTCGTCGACTACAGCGTCGGCGAGGACAGTGTGAACGTCGATCACACTATCTTTGCGGACTTCGCCGAACTGATAGCCCATGCGGCCGACGATGGCCTCGGCAATACCGTCATTACCGCCGACGCCAACAACTCCATCAGGCTCGAGGGCGTAACCAAGGCTGTGCTCGCGCAACACGAGAGCGACTGGCATTTCACTTAATGACAACAGGCCTTGCTTCGCACTCTAGGCCGATTCGGAGAGCATCGCGCGGGCAGCGAGTATCGTTGTAATGCGAACTCCAAAGTCTTCTTGAATTGAGGGCTCCTGATAATCGCGCGCCTAGTAACGTTGCGAGTCGCTGAGCGATAGGATCCCGTCACGCGGAACAGGTTTCAGTCGCACAAGTACACGTTGGTGGTGGAGCAGGTCGCAGGGGGATTTGCGTAGTTAGGACGCCGGCGGACGAAGTGTTGGTCTCTGCCATCCGCAAAAAGCGCGAGTCCGACCGAGCCGTAGGACAATACTACAAGACAGCCTCCTCACCATATTCTACGATGCGCTGTATTACGACTGGATACCCGGAGAATGTTGGATCCCGGTAGCACTCCTCCAACAAGTGCGCGCTCAAACTATTGTGCAGAGTATCATCGCGCGCTGTTCCGAGAACCTTTGCTGCCCAAGTCAGAGCCGTACTGCGCGCTGCCTAAGAGCGCGGGGCATGCATGATTGCGGCGGTCAGATCGTGGGCCGCTAGTGATACCCGTTTGGACCGGCTGACAAGGACAATTGGGGAAGATCGCGGTGTTAGACAAATCCATCCTATGTCGTTGACCGCCCGTGCGCGGTTAGACATATTTCGATGAGCTGAGTGGCTGTTCGGCTTAGCAGAGAGCTAGCCTGTCGCTTAGACGACGCGTGCTGTGAATTGTCTTGCCGCACCTGCTCGCCAAGCAGAACCGCCATGCTGGCGGCTATTGTGAGCGCCCGAACTCAGCCAGGCGGATCAACGGGGTAGTAGGCTCAGCGCATTCCGCGCGGCGGCTCGAGTCGGCAGAGTCCGCGTCAACAGTGCGCTGTCACCCCTCTATGCTTGCTGCTGAGTTCGTTCCTCCCTGCCTTCCGACGAAGACGCATCGTCCTCCGACAATGGAGCCCCCGGCGGTCCTCGCCGGGGGTTCTTTTTTTGGCATCTCGCGTTGCGCGTCACCCTCTTCGACCGGCACGGGCCGCTCGCGGGGACACGGCAACTCTGCTTGTTTTTTGACGTCCATCGGCGCGCCCCGGCACCCGGGGCGTGCATCGTACCGGAGTAAAGCCTTCCGCTCGCCATGTCCGCGACCGACGATGCGCTCCTCGAGGAGGGCCTGGCATTTCATCGCCGCGGCGCACTCGCCGACGCGATCAAGCGTTACCAGCGAGCGCTGCAACCATCTGTGCCGCCCAAACAAACCGCCATCGTTATCCTCTTCGGATCTCTCCGTCGCTTGCCTGAGCGTTGTAATTCTAGCATTACTGATTGGTCCTGAAGACTCTCTTGGCGCCAATATGCCCGCCCGTATCGATACGCTTCTGCAACAAGGATTGACGGCACATCGCCGCGGCGCCTTCGTGGATGCCGTCAGGCACTACCGGCAGGTGTTGGACACCGAGCCGGCGCAGCCCGACGCGCTGTACTACCTGGCCAGCGCATATTGCGGGCACGGCGAGTTCAACCGCGGGCTCGAGGCGGCGCAGCGGGCGGTCGCGGCCAACCCGCAGGACGCGCGCTGCCACAACCTCGTTGGCCGCGCGCTCAGTTGCCTCGGTCGCAACGAGGAAGCGGTTGCCGCATTCGCGGAGGCAATCCGGCTCAAGGCTGACTTTGCGGAGGCCTACGGCAACCGGGGCAACGCATTGAGCGAGCTCGGTCGGCTGCCTGACGCGATCGCCGACTACAATTGCGCGCTCGACCTCAGGCCGGACAACGTCGAGGATCTGTGCAATTGCGGTGCCGCATTCGATCGGCTCGGCCGGCATCAGGAGGCGCTGGACTGCTTTGACCGCGCGCTCACGCTGGTGCCGGATCTCGCGCCCGCGCATTTCAATCGCGCGACCGTCCTGATGAGCCTCGGCCGCCACCGCGAGGCGCTCGCCGCGTTCGACCGGAACCTCGCGATCACGCCCGGTAGCGTCGAAGCGTGGAACAACCGCGGCAACGTGCTCAAGCGACTCGGTCGTGACGCTGAGGCTCTGGCGAGCTTCGAGCGGGCCTTGTCAATTAGGCCCGACGACGCAAACGCGCTCAACAACCGCGGGACCACGCTCAACAAGCTCGGCCGCCACGACGAAGCCGTCGCGGTGTTCGTACCCCTCGTCGGGCGCGACCCCCACAATATGGGGACGCGATTCAATCTGGCCAACGCCCTCGCCGCATCGAAGCGGCACGAGGAGGCACTGGCGCAGTATCAAGATGTAATCGCCCGCAGTCCTGGGCACGTTGATGCGTATATGGGAGCGGGCGCGGCGCTGCAGGCGTTGCAGCGCTACACGGAAGCGTTGAAAACGTACGAGAGGGTCCTCGCGTTTTCACCGGCGCTGGCAGAAGCGCATGACAATGTCGGGGTGGTCCTCTACGAGCTCGGCCGGTACGGCGAGGCGCTCGCGCATGCACGAAAGGCCGTGGAGCTGAAGCCCGATCTCGTCTCGGCACAGTACAATCTCGCAACGACGCTTCAGACGATCGAGCAGTACGACGAGGCCCTGACGCACTTCGATCGCACATTGGCGCTCGAACCGGGTCATGCCAAAGCAAGCTGGAACAAGGGATTGCTCTATCTCAACACCGGGCACATCGCCGAAGGCTGGTCTTTCTTTGAACGGCGCTTCGATGCATCGATTTCGACATCATTGCGCCGGCATCCCAGTGTCACCGAGTGGGACGGAGACAAACTCGACGGCACGCTGCTCGTCTGGGGCGAGGCGGGCCTTGGAGATCAGATTCTCGCCGCCAGCATGGCGGCCGAGCTGAGCGGAAAGGCGACGTCCATCGTGCTTCAACCCGAGCCACGGCTGGTCAAGCTGTTCTCGCGCTCATTTCCGGGTATCCAGATCAGCGCCGAACCTCCGCCGCGTTTCGACGCGCACGTCGCATGCGGCAGCCTGGGCCGACACCTGCGACAGGACTGGGGTGCTTTTCCAACACGCGAACAGGGCTATCTTTTGCCGGATCGCGCGCTCGTGCAGCGACTGCGCGCGCGGGTCACTGCTGGCGGGGGCGCCGCGGTCGGTCTGTCCTGGCGCAGCGTGAATCCGATTCTCGGACGCGAAAAGAGCGCATCGCTGGCCGATTTCGGCCCGGTGCTGCAGCTGCCGGGCCTGCGCTTCGTCGATCTGCAATACGGCGATACGGGCGAGGAACGCGATGTGATTGCCGGCGCGTTAGGGATACGGATCGAGCACCTCGAGGACGTCGACAACACGAACGATCTCGACAGTCTGGCCGCGTTGGCAGCCGCCTGCGACCTCGTCCTCACCGTCAGCAACACCACCGCGCATCTCGCCGGCGCGGTCGGAGCGCAGACCCTGGTCTTCGTCCCAACCGGCCCGGCGCGGCTGTGGTACTGGTTCAGGGGTCATGAGCGCAGCCCCTGGTACCCGCACGTCCACGTGCGGCACCAGGCGCTGGGACAATCCTGGCGCGATCTGATCACGCGGTCGACGGATCAGGTGCAGCAACTGCTCGCCTAGAGGCGGTCGTCCCAGCGGATGTTCGCCGCTGAGGGTCATTTTCGGGAGGTCACGTCGTGAAGCGGTCAGAGGCCGGTGTGCGAGCTGGCACAAGTGAAATGCTCGCCTGGAACGTCTGAGGCGAACGGCGACTTGGTGATCAGAACCATGTACCGCTTATTACAATGTCCGCCATTCGAAGATTGGCGTAGACCAATGCCCTAGGGTCTGTTCGTGCTTCGATAGCCGCCTTCAGCTTTGCCTCAATTCGGCTTTGGCCGCGCTTTGATCACACCGGATTTGGAAATCAACGCTGCCGCCAGTTCTTCGGCTGTGGAAGCACCCAGTGCGAAATTCGTCTGTAGGGGAGTCTCCCGATCGAGTATCAACAGAACTACGTCTTCATCTGGATGCGGCCCCACCGCCCAATTCTTCAGTCCTCGAAAGCTCCTCGGCGCCTGGGGCGCAGTGTGTTTCCCTTGCGCCTCCTCTCGTGCGTTTGTGAGGGCGTTGATGATGCCATCCAGATGCTCTGTTCGAATCGTGATCTGGATTTGATCGCCCACAGCGCCTTGGAAGGTCAGCGCCACCGTTGATGCGTCATCGGAAAAATTGTGGTTGAGCAAGGCGACTACGTTGGGCATGTGCGCTGGTTCTCCGCTCATTGGTGCATGTCGCCGCTTAGGGGCGCATTGCATGTGTATCGGCCGCGCGGTCCAGTGCCAAGCCAAGCTGTTTGGCCGCGTTCACGATGCCGGTCCCTTGACGCCGCGACTCTGCTGCTTGGGACTGACCTGGGTGCTGATCCGGTGACGCGCGAGCTGCGCCAGCATTCAATTACCGCGCGGAGGTGCAACGGCCTCGGCCGCCGAGCGCGACAGCAACAGGTTCCGAACGTGAACAGAAGAGTCTCCGACTTCGATTGTCGATCCATTTAACGTCGAGCGCGGCAATTCGCGGCGCTTTAGCAGGGAGTGCGTATCCCTTAACATCAGCCAGCTCCTTGCGGTCACGCCCTGAACGAGTCCCCCACGCGTTGTAATGGTCCGTCGATGCGTAGGGTAGCGGGGTTCTGAAGGCCACTCAGCAGCCACGGCTGAGTTGGTGGGAATCACATCAATTGCCCTACAATATCTCCTGTCCGGGTGAGGGAGACTTGCCCGAACTCAGATCAGCTTAGTTGTCAGGTGCATTCGAAGCCGCGATTCGAGAGTCGAGACTCAGGTCGTCCCGCAGCATCTCGTAATATCGGCGCGTCACGTCACGGCGCGCCGCGGGAGTCGCGTGCTCTATGCTGTCGCCCACTTCCTCCGTCGAGAGGCAGACCGGCGGGCGCGGGGTGAGAGATCGTGGAATCAAAGTGTCGACTGCCCGGAGGTATGGACCAAGTGAGGAGCATGGGGGGGCAGCGAACGGGCCATGTGCGTAGACGCAGCGCAGGCGGTGCTTCGCACAAAAATCAGCTATGACGCGCAGATACTCGGCTTTCTCGGGCCGAATGGTTCGGATCCATTCATTGATGTCCACACTTCGCGCGAAGGGGGCGGGCTGTGCCTGATCGCGCTGCTGCCGCTTCACATAGCCGTCGGCAAGGCTTTGCATTGCGTCCCAGCGAGAGTGGGGGGGAGGGTCGCGGCGCAATATGCTCGCAGCCCACGATTTGTAGTAGGAACCCAAGCGACGAATCTGTTGCAGCGACATAAGGTGGCGCACCTCCAGCGCAAGGCGACCGACACCGTTCGGCTCACTTGCACGCAATCCATCGATTGATGGCGGACGTCGCATCATTTCGGCAGTCTGCATGATCACGACACGCGGCGAACCGCCCCAGGCAGCGAGAGCGCGCCTCAGCATGTTGTAGGTGGCCTCGTATCCAAGTGTGGCAGTCAGTCCTAGGTTGACGGCGTGACCGCCCCCTAGACGCTCCCACTCTAGGGTGTCGATGGCGTTGCCAAGTGAACTGTCACCAACAAACACCACGCGCGGTGCTGGTCCCTTTCCGAGTATTGAGAGGCGCTCGTCAACCAGCGTCGTAGTTCGGCTAATCTCGAAGCCGAGCGCTACTGCGACAGCGAACGCTGCACAGCTTGACCCAAGCACTGCCGCGACAGTGGCGATAAGCGTCACCGCATACCTTTTCATCACGGCGCGACGTACCACGCGCATCTTTCCTCGCGTACAGGCGAACAGTATCGAACACTATGGAGTGGAGGGCTCCAGACAGGCGCGGCGCTGTCAGCTAGCGTTGAGGGAGCGAGTCGCACCGCGGCTGTCGGGGTGGTTGACTAGTCTCTGTAGCGGCGCCAGTGTTTTCTGTGTCCGGGGGGAACCCAATTGTACAACCGCGGGCTCTCACGATAGTAGCCGCGACCATAATACTGGGGATATCGACCAGTGTAGACGCCGGTGCCCATCCATGCCGGGAAGCATCGGCCCCTGGCATCAACGTTCCAGCCATCTCCGCAAGCGGCTGATGCTGAGCCGGTGCTCAGGACCGCTAGTACGGGCAGAGCGGCGGCCGTCAGTACAACTCGCATCGCATTGCGCATCGCACACCTCACAGCGTGGGCCCCGTGTTTGCATTTCACTTCCGGGTGAACGCGGATCGGAGGCGTTTAGTTGCTCGTGGCATTGGATTGCGTGCCGGCACGTCAGCATGCATGCCTTGGCGGATCAAAGCTGAAACCGCCAGTAAAACGATTGGCGCGTGCGAGAAGGCTAGAGGTCGGCTGCCAATCGATCCAAATCAACGATGATCTCAGATGCTGAGGGCGCCGCGAAGCATTTCGAAATATTGAACCGTAACGGCACGGCGCGCGGTAGCCGTTGCGTGATCAGCGTTGTCACCCGCCTCAGCTGCCGAGAAGTCAGATAGACGTATACCGCGTGAGTGATCGCGGAATGAACAAGTCGACGGGCCCGGGACTAAGGACCAGCGAGGAGCACGCGAGGTCGGCGGCCCAAAATCCGCAGAATCCGTTCGGCTTTTGTTCATTTCAGCTCTGTTAATATTCCGGTCGGAGATGCGGGAGAATCGGAGAATTAGTGCGATGCAGCGAATTCTAGTGGCCGGCTGGTGCGTTGCCGGATTATGGCTCGCCCTTATAACCGAGGGGTCGGCCCAATATTTTCGGCCCGGCGAGTGTGGCCCGGGCTATCAGAAAGAAAATTACGGGTGCGTTCCAATCCGCGGCGGCCGGGTGGCTCGGCCCGCGTATCCCGGCCCGCGCTCCTCCGAATATTATCGTCCGGGAGAATGCGGCCCCGGGTTCCAGAAGGAAAACTACGGATGCGTGCCAATCCCCGGTGCATGGGGCGGGCCGCGTTATGAGGGGCCGCAGTATCGTGGCCCGCGCTCCTCGGAATATTACCGTCCCGGGGAGTGTGGGCCAGGTTATCAGAAAGAGAATTACGGATGCGTCCCAATCCGGCGCTGCCCGCCGGGATACGGGCGGCATGAATCCGGTGGGTGCTACCCCGAGTGGCGCTGATCTGACGCGCAGGGGACGCCGGGACGCTGCTGGATCCGGCCTCCTGACATCCTGCGTGGGGAATCCGCGATTCGGCGTCGTAAACAGAGGCGCCATCTTGAAATTCCGACAGATGCGTGGAACGTGGCGCTCGGGTCTTGCGCAGGGGACCTGCGGAGCTCCGGCATCTTGCGATGATGACCTCCGGTCCACTACCCTGTCGCGGCTACTGAGGAGGGGGTTCCATGCTGGGTCAAATCGAGAACCGCATTCGGCGCACGTATACGGGCCGGTTTGGCCGGCTCGCGACCAAGGGCAAGGAGATTGTCTGGCAAGCCAAGGACCCTTCCCGGACCCGGGCACGGCGTCGGGCTGCGTCGGACCTCGCCGGCCGCGCCTGCGTCGAGATCCCGAGGGAAAAAGGATTTGCCGTTTTTGATCAGGCCGCCTTCGGCGGCACGCAAGGTCTTGTCGACGCGGGCCGCGAGATCATTCATCGGCACGAGCACGCTGCGCCTGCAACCACGAATCGCAAGAAGGAATATTTCTTCAACATCATCGAGCCGGCCGATCTCGACCGCTACCCGGCCATCATGGAATTCGCGTTGAACCGCGACCTGCTCGGAAGCTTGTCTCGCTATTACGGTACGCTGCCCGAGCTGTGCAGCCTCGGTCTGATGCTGTCTCTGCCCAACGAAAAGGAGCTGAAGGGTAGTCAGCTCGCACATTTCGATGCTTACGACTCACACCATGTGAAGGTGATCGTGGCCGTCGAGGACGTGACCGCGGAGAACGGCGCGCTGGAGTTCATTCCGGCGGACAAATCGGCAGAGGTGGCGACCAAAATGGGCGCGCGCTTCAAGGCCAACATGCGTTGCCCGGACGACAAACTGTTTCAGCACCTTAGCCCGGAGGAGTTCATTGCGGCCGACGTAAAGGCAGGCGACGGGGTCGTGCTCGACACGTCGACGTGCCTGCACTTTGGAAGCCGGGTCAAGACCGGGCGTCGCCTCATGTGGTTCATCCACTTTGCCATGTTCTCGGAGTACTCGAAGATGGAGCAGACGGCGAACGGCTCGATCCTGTTCCAGAATCTCTCCACGCGAGCCAAGTTTGCCTCCGAGCGGGCGAGCTCCCTGGTATTGGCGCTCTGAACGAACCGATGCGGCAACGGCATCGGCTCTACACCTGGACGGTTCTTTTACTTGCCCTCGGCTTTTTGATCCCGATCCAGATCGCGACCGTGTCCTCGACCCTGTTGGGGCGCGAGTCGGGTCTCGACTGGGTGCTGCTCGATCATCAGCTCGCGAAAATCGGCACTGGCAAATCGCCGGATACGGTATTTCTTGGCGACAGCTCGCTTGGGAATGCCATCAGCGCCGTCGAATGGGAGCGTCTGAGCAACGGGACCGCGCTTAACCTCGCGCTGACAGGAAGCTTCGGTTACGAGGGCTCGCGCAACATGCTCAAGCGGGTCCTGTCGTGGACTACGCCACGGCTCGTCGTGATCGTCCACACGGCGAACATGATGCAACGTGCGCCGGCAGAAGACGGTGATCGGGCGACGGCGCAGGGCACCGAGCGGTTCTGGGCTTATGCGCGTCGCGCCTTGACATGGAAAGACGCGCTTTCGGCTTACTATTACTGGCGTACGATTGCGGCCGGGCAGCGGCCTGTGAGTCGCTTCGATGCCCGGCAGGTCATCGTCAACGATTACATCAAGCAGCGTCCGCCGGCAGCCCAGCGCTTTCTGTCGTTCATCAATGGATTCGACGAGTATCGATGGGAGTCCGCCATTCGTCCCGAGCGTGTGCGCATCCTGCAGGAGATCTCGGCGATCTGCGCCGCGCACCGCGTGCTGTGCGTCTATGCGCACGGACCGCTTGCGGACCCGCCGTGCCGCGCGAACTCCTATTTCGGCTCCGTGTCGGGCATCCTCCGGCGCAGCGGGCTTGTGCTGCTGTCACCGCACGCGATGTGCATGTCGCTTGATGAGGTCGGGGACGGGGAGGACCACGTCGGACCGGATGCCAAGATCGCTTTCACGCGCCGGTACTTCGACCTCGTCAATCAAGTGCTGCCGCGCTCCAACATCGGAATGTCCAAACCTTGACCCTGGTTCAGGACCAGCAACTCGCGGACCATGGCCTGGTGCCCGCGCGCTACCTGCTCACGGCACTTGTCGTGGCGATGCTGCTGTCGACATCAGCGACGGTTGCAATCGAGATTGCCGCGTACGCCATGTTCGCGTGGTATCCTTCGTTGCGAGCTCGCGTATGGCGCGTGCTGAAGCAACCCGCATCTATCGCTTTGGCAGTGTTCCTGGCGAGCGTAGTAGTTGCGGTGTTCTATGGATTGGCGCCGTGGAAGGATGCGCTCGGTCAGTTGTCGGGCTGGCGCAAGGCGCTGCTGTTCTTTCTGGCCGCGGCTGTATTTGATGAAGAGGATGCGAAGCGCAGTCTGGCCGCCATTTATGTCCTGGTTTGTTTTTGCGCAGTTGTTTTGTCATTCATAACGCATTTCGGACAGATACAAATTTTCAGGCACATCGGCAATGGTATCACTATCCATAACTATGCTGTCCAGAGTTTCGCATTTTCAATTGCAGCAGGGCTAGCAGCGCTGGCGCTGATTGATCAGTCACGATTCGCGACGACCCCGCTGCTGCGGCATTGGACGTTCGCCTTGCTCGCCGTTGTGGCCTTCGTTGCAGATATTTTATTCGTGCTGCAGGGCCGAAGTGGCTATGTGATCCTGATAGTCATTGCCGTCACGTTAGCTGTGATGCTTGGTGGACACTCCCGACGCACCCGATTGGTTGTCGTGACCTGTGTCGTGGCGGTCGCTCTGGCCGGATTGGCGGCGAGCAGCGTGGCCAGACAACGCCTGGGACAGGCGATTGCCGAGATGAGGGCCGTGAATAGCTCGCCTGAGTTGACTTCGGCCGGAGTCAGGATCGTTTTCTGGCAAAACGCTGCTGGCATCATCGCCAAGCATCCGGTTTTCGGAGTCGGTACGGCAGGGTTTAAGGAGGCATACAGGGAGCAAGTTCAAGGCGTGAGCGGTTGGCAGGCTGAGTTGACTGGCGATCCGCACAATCAGTTCCTCAAAGTCTGGGCCGAGCAGGGAATTTTCGGCCTTGCTGCGCTGGTAGCGTTCATCGTGTTGGTGCTGAGGTCCGATGGGCTCCACCCATACCGCGAAATGGCCATCGGCATCTTACTGGCAGTTACCGCTTCGAGCTTCGCAAATTCACATTTCTCGACTTTCACCGAAGGACGGCTCACCTTCTTCTGGATTGGCGCACTGATGGCGCTGCCGCTCGGAATGACCGCGCCCACGCCATTCAGCGGCGCCAATCGAGAACCAACTCGGGACCCTACGTAGGTTTGCAAGGGCTAAGCTGGTACGGTAACCACGCAGATTAAGCCCATTGTCAGGCGGTTCTGATGTCCATTGAGCCTGTCTCACCCTTGAAATTTCCATTCCGTGTGCTTGCGTGGTTTCTGCGAAACGTGGTGCCGGGCCTCGCGATCTCCGCCGTAGCGGTGGTCGTGCTAGCCCTGGTCGCCGAAGCCTATTTTCACGTGGAGCAGCCATCATTCGAACCAAAGTGGCCCGTCGTCTTCGAGCCAGATGTCGGCTTTCGCTTCAAACCGAATGCCGACGTGGCGACGACGAACAATCTGGATTTTTGGACCCGGCAGCAGGCCAACAGTCTGGGCCTGCTTGACCGCGAACCCATCCCACCCGCATCGAGATCCGGCAGCTGCCACGTCGTCCTGCTGGGCGACTCCTTCATCGAGGCGCATCAGGTAGCGATTGAGCGGAAGGTGCAGGTGCAGCTTGAAAAGCTTGCGGCGGAGCGGGCGCCTGACATCAAGTTGACCGCGGCCGCAGTCGGGATGTCGGATACCGGCCAGCTTGGGCAATTGCCATTGTACGATCGCTTTGCGCGCCCGCAGAAACCCAAGATCCTAGTGCTCGTGTTCGTCAAGAACGATTTCGGCGACAATTCCGCCCTTCTCCAGAGCGTCGCGCGCGGCCTCGACCCGCGGCACTTGCCGCGACTATCGGGCCGCCGGTCCGATGCCGGCTCACTGGAGCTCCAGCCGATCGACGCCGATTGGACTCAATTCGCGCTGCCGCGATTTCAGCCGCCGCCCCCCAACTGGCTTCGCGCAGAGCTGCTGCGCCACAGCCGGCTGTACCGATGGGTCGAGGAGAACGCCTGGCGTGCGGCGCTGTTCTTTGGCCGATATTTCTATGGGCCAACCGCTGCGGCCTATGACTCGGACGCGATCGTCCATTATGCCCGCACTCTGGCCCAACGTCCCGAGTATGCGCGTGTCCTCGCCGACTGGGACGCGAAAGCGATGCCGGCTGTCGACGAGGTGTTTTTCGAGGAGCAGCTCCCGTCGGCCTTCCGTGAAGCGCTTGAGATCACCGGCTTTGCACTGGACCAATATCAGGAACGAGCGCGGCGCGACGGGTTTCGGCTGCTGATCCTGGCGACCCAGACGATGAAGCGAGAGGGAGGTCAGAATCTCGCATTCGATCGCCTTTCGCACCTGGCGGCAGCGCGCGGTATCCCCTTGATTGATCTGTTCGCGGAAATTCAGCGGCGGGGCGGACGCGTCGCTGACGCGCGCTTCCGCTATGACGGCCATTGGTCACCACAGGGGCACCGCTGGGCGGCGGAAGCTCTGCTCGATCACATCATGCAGCATCCTGGCCTGTGTCGGTAGCTTGCATCAAAGCGCCGCAGCCGTCGATGACGGCGCATGCGGTCCCGCAGTAGGCTGCCGCAACATGTCAAAGCTGATCTTTCTCGTCACGGAAGACTGGTGGCTTTGCCAGCATTTTCTTCCGATGGTCCGCGCCGCGAAAGCGGCCGGACTCGACGTCGTCGTCGCAACCCGTTTGCGTAACCACCGGGAGCGCATTGAAGGGGAGGGATGTCAAGTCATCCCGCTGGAAGCCAACCGAAGCAGTCTGGCGCTCGGCGAGGCCGCCGCGACGATACGCCGAATCACGGGAATTTTGCGGCAGGAGAAGCCGGACATCGTTCACTGCATCGGCTTACGGATGGTCCTGCTGGGAGGGATTTCAGCGCGGCTCGCAGGCAGCCCGGGTCTCATCCTTGCGCCGACCGGACTCGGGCATTTGTGGATCGAAAACGGGTTGATCGAACGCGCGCTCCGGCCGACGGTTCGCCTGATCGTTGCCGGGTTGCTGCGCGGCTCCCGGACGCGCTACCTGTTCGAGAACACCGAGGACCCTCGCGAATTCGGACTTGATCGCCAACGGGACGGCGTAACCATCGTGGGCGGCGCGGGCGTTGATCCCGATGCCTTTCATGTGGCGCCAGATCCACCGGCGCCGCCCGTGAAGATTGCTGTCGTGTCGCGCATGCTGAAGCCGAAGGGCATCGCAGAGTCGGTCGCTGCGGTGGCGCGTGCACGAGCGCTCGGTGCAGGTGTCGAGCTCCATCTTTATGGAGCGCCGGATCCCTCGAACCGTACGTCGCTCAGCGAGGCCGATCTGCGCGCCTGGTCGGAGATGCCAGGTATCTACTGGCGCGGGCGGACGGAAGACGTGGCACGAGTCTATCGTGAACACCACATTGCAATGCTGCTGTCCCACCGCGAAGGTTTGCCTCGCACGCTCGTGGAGGCGGCTGCCAGCGGGCGCGCCATCATCGCAACCGATGTTGTGGGATGTCGCGAAGTCGTGCGCGATGGTATCGACGGAATTCTGGTGCCGCTCGGCAATATCGAGCAAACCGCTGCGGCCATTGCACAGCTAACTCAGGATATCGATCTCAGGCAACGAATGGGGGCGGCCGCGCGCTCACACTTTCTCCAGCGCTTCACAGAGGGAGTCGTGTCGAACACGGCAAGAGCGCTCTACGAAAACCTGCTGACGGCCGTCCGCGACGAGCCTCGTGAATCCGGAGCCAAGCGCTAGTCGAGCTCGAATGCGTCGGCGTAATTCTGCTTCAGCGACGAATCCTGCTCTTCCTTGCGCAGGAAACAATTGCCGACGCTGAGTATCTCGATTTCGGTACCCATGAAACAGCGGAATGCGTCCTCAGGCGTGCATACAATCGGTTCGCCTCGGACGTTGAAACTCGTATTCACGAGAACCGGGCAGCCTGTCCGCTCCTTGAAGCGCGAGATCAGCGCGTAGAAGCGGGGATTCGTGTTCGCGTGTACCGTCTGGACACGGGCCGAATAGTCGACATGTGTCACCGCCGGAATATCGGACCGCGGGACATTGAGTTTGTCGATCCCAAACAGCGCCCGGTCGCCTTCACTCATCGGGTATTGGCGGTCTTTCTTCACCGGGGCGACCAGCAGCATGTACGGGCTGTCGGCGTCGAGCTCGAACCAGTTCCCGACTTCCTCACGCAACACGGACGGGGCAAAGGGACGGAAGCTCTCGCGATACTTGACCTTCAGATTCAGCGTCTTCTGCATCGCCGGAGAGCGTGGATCTCCAAGAATCGAACGCGCTCCGAGCGCCCGCGGACCGAATTCCATGCGACCCTGGAACCAACCCACGGCGTTGCCGTTCGCGAGCGCTTCCGCCGTCCGCTCGATCAGGTCGTCGTCGCTCATCACCGAAAACCGCGCACCGGCCTGGCGCAGGCGGGTTTGGATATCGTCCTCGGCAAACATTGGACCCAGGAACGCGCCGTGCATCCCGTCCGTCCCGTTGCGCGCAGGCCGCGGTGTTCCCTCCTGGAGATGGCAGGCCGCAAGTGCTGCGCCGACAGCACCGCCGGCGTCGCCTGCGGCAGGTTGTATCCATATATCGCGGACATGACCCTCTCTGAGCACCTTACCGTTCGCGACGCAATTGAGCGCAACTCCGCCAGCCAGGCAGAGATTGCTTATGCCGGTTTCGAGAACGAGTGCACGAGTGAGCCGCAGCACCACTTCTTCAGTGACCGCTTGAATTGAGGCGGCCAAGTCCATCTCGCGCTGTGTCAACCACACTTCGGGTTGACGCGGTGGGCCGCCAAACAGCTTGTCGAACTTTTGGTTCGTCATGGTCAGGCCGGTACAATAATTGAAATAGTCGAGGTTCAGGCGAAATGATCCATCTTCCTTGAGGTCAATGAGATTATCGAGAATGAGCTGCGTGTACTTCGGCTCTCCATATGGAGCGAGGCCCATGACCTTGTACTCCCCGGAATTCACCTTGAAGCCGGTATAGTAGGTGAATGCCGAGTAGAGGAGGCCAAGCGAGTGCGGAAAATGGATTTCCTTGGTCAGGACGAGATCACTGCCGTGACCCACGCCGGCTGAAGTCGTCGTCCACTCGCCGACTCCATCCATTGTTAGAACCGCTGCTGCATCAAACGGCGAGGGAAAATAAGCCGAGGCGGCGTGGCTGTAGTGATGTTCGGTGAAGAGTAGGCGGTCCGGGTCGCCGAGACGGCTTTCGATGGCAGCGAGCTCCTTCAGGAGCATGTCCTTCTGGAACAGCTTTTCGCTGATCCACACCGGCATCGCTTTGCTGAACGACTTGAAGCCGCGGGGAGCGAAGGCGAGATAAGTCTCGAGCAACCGCTCGAACTTGAGGAACGGTTTGTCGTAGAACGCGACCCGATCGACGTCTCCGGCGGAGAGGCCGGTCTCCTTGAGACACGCGCGGACCGCGTTGGCCGGAAAGCTCGAGTCGTGTTTCTTCCGGGTGAAGCGTTCCTCCTGCGCCGCGGCAATGATATCGCCATCGCGCACCACGGCTGCCGCGCTGTCATGATAATAAGCGGAGATGCCGAGGACGATCATGACCTGACTGAATGCTGAAAGCGGGATGAGAGCTGCGAAGCGAGGGCTTTGGCCAGCACGCTGGCGGCCTCGGGTCCGGGATGGCCGGTGAAGCCGGATGGCGCCTGCAGTGCGCCCTCGATCAGGACGAGACCGCACGCCGCGCCGACGAGGATCGCGGCAAACGCAAGAACAGCTGGCCGATGTCGCACGTCAGAACAGCGTGTAAATGAAGGGCGCCACCGCGGTGCCCTTCGTCAGGATCACCAGGCCGCCGAAAATGATGGAGAGAACCATAACGGGCAGCAGCCAGAATTTCTTGCGCACACGCATGAATTCCCAGAGCTCGGCGACGAATGACACGGTACTCTCCCCTGACTTGAGCAAGGCATTCACGCCGTGCCCGGCACTGCGCTAGAACTGCTTCGACATCGATCCTCGCGCCGGCCCCGGCGGCTCACGGCTGATCCAGTAAGTCTTTGCTGCGTGATCTCGCTTGAGCCGCAACAGGTCTTTGCCGGAAGCGCGCAAGAACAGACCGATCGGTATGATCGCCGCCCCGTACAACAGGCCCATCACGACTGGATTGATAGCATGATGCAGCAGCAATCCCAACCTGAACCAAACCCTGTTGAGCGGGGCCAGCAAACGTGGCGTTCGCCACGCGATCGTCAAGAAGACCAGCGCCAGCGCAACTGACCACCATCTCGGCGCCTCGAACCGGAATACGAGCGGCCACAATCCGATCACCGCAAACACTGCCGCGAATACAAGTCCGAACGACCGGTCCGAGCCGATCTGCGTCTTGCGATACGATACGATGTCTCGGTCGCTGGACATGATCCCTGCATCTGTGATTGAACGCCCTGCCTTTTGACTGTAGGGGGGCGCCTGTGTCAACGCTGGCGGTGCGCGGCTGCAGCGCCCCGGTTCCTGTGGCTCCGGGGGGAGCGTCGGATGCGATTCAAGGCACTCGGAACCTATGCATTGATCATAGTGGCGACCATTGTCGGTCTCGAGATTGTCGCCAGGGTCTGGGACTGGACGCCCGTCGACAGGGACGCCGCTGGCGGGGATAAACTCGGGCCGTGGCGTTATGACCATTCAGCGGAGGGATCGGGGGACCTTGTTGCCAATCAGGACGGTCACTGGATCATCTGGTTTCACCGTCCGTATCATGTGCAGACAAACAGCGTTGGGGTGCGGAACACTGAAGAGCCTGTCGATGGCGCATTCAGAGTTCTCGCCATCGGCGACTCTCAGACCTTCGGTCCATACCTTGCAAATGAGGACACGTGGCCGGGATGGACGGAGAATTATCTGCGGCAACAGCTGGGCCGAGCGGACACAGTTCAGGTGTTCAATGCCGGGATATCGTCGTACACGATTGCCGACGAGTTCGCCTATCTGCGGGATAAGGGCATTGCCTTCAAGCCGAGACTGGTCGTGCTTGCGGTCTATGAGAACGACTTGCGCGATCTGCGACGCGAGCGGAACGGCATTGTGACGCGGCCTGCTGCGCAGGCTCCCTCACGCATCGATCGGGCGATGAAGACTGTCAGCCGCGGGCTTGCATTCGTGAAGGTGTTCAACGATGTTCGGACGCGCATCAAGTTCGAGCGCGCCGGAGTGGATATCCGCCGCGGGGAAGGCGAGCGGGGCGTGGCGAGAAGCGAGCCGGCCGGTGAATCTCAACAGGCGCAGGAGCCGCAGCCGGAAGCCCGGTCGGGGGACACCTCGGACGAGGCGCTGGCGATCCGCTACGGAGAGCTGTTTCGCGAGACCGTGCACCTCCTGCGCACAAACAATATAGGCCTCGCGGTGATCTTCATTCCGGAGGTCGCCGCGATTGATCAGAGTGATCCGTCAATCATGCAGCCGGTCATACGAAAGCTCGTTGAAGCTACCGTCACCCCCTTTTTCGACCTGACACCTGTCATGCGGTCGGAGCGAGATCCTGCGGCACGCCTGTACCTCATGCAGAGGGATATGCGTGCGGGTCTGGTTGGAAATGGTCACTTGTCCCGCGAGGGCAATGCGGTCATTGGACGGGCGGTGGCCGATTGGCTCATCGGGCAAGGTCTCGTACCGCGCTAAAATAGGTCCGTGACGATGACGAATGAGGCGCGCTGTTGATCGAGACGGAAATTTGCGGTGATCGGCCGTTGTCGGCCAAACTGCGCCTAGTCTATCTCTGGCGCAACGCGCGGCGCAATTGCGCATTGTCCGCGTGGCGGTCCGGGGTGACCGCGCGTCCGCTTTTTGCGGACAGCTTAGGCAGCTGGAATTTGCAATCTCCCAGCCGGTTCTTGACCGACGTGTTCTTCGAGCGGGAGCTTCCAAAAATATTTCCGCCGAACCGCGCCACCAATGTGGTCGAGATCGGCTGCGGTAGTGGCTCCTTGGCGCGGCGGCTGGCGCATGCCGGCTTTGGCGGCACCTACACCGGGATCGACATCGGGAATCGCTTTGGGCGTGATTTCGGCGAAAAATTTCCGTTCGACGTTACTTTCATACAGGGTGACGTTCACGATTACACGCCCGCGGTTCCGATCGATCTGCTGATCTCGGTATCGGCGCTCGAGCACATCGCCGACGACAATGTTGTGCTCGCCAGGCTCGCCACGCATATGCGGCCGGGCGGCATGGAAATTCATGTCGTTCCTTCCGCCGCCGCGCTCTACGCTTACCTTTGGCACGGCTATCGGCAGTACACGCCGCGCGCCTTGGTCGAGCGACTTGGCAATGGAATCACGCTGTGGAAATTGGGAGGCGCGGGCACTTTCGCGGTCCACTTGACGACGATCACCATTCCCGAATTGTTGCTCGGATTCCCACTGCGCCGGCGGCTGCCGGGACTCTACGGGCGACTGGCACGGATAGGCGCCGCGCTGGACCATGTCTTGCCGTTCGCGCCGACGGCTTATTTGGTGGTTCGGCGTCACTGAGATCGGGCGAAAGCCCTGTACGGGCAGATCGTAATGGCGTCGCCAAGCGAGGGCTATTCGTCGCTTCTGACCGCATCGGATAGTATGTCAGCAGATCGGAAGGTGATCGCTTGGAAGGGACCAGCAGGCACATGGTCTTGACTCACCGGGGTCCTTGCCGCCATGGCAGTCCGCTCTCCTCCTCGTTCTGAGGCCCGCCCGCTATGCTGCCACCATGCTTAGTTTTTCTCGGACCGGAATCGGGTTGGAACGCTGTTCAACTCGCGATCGGCAACCAGGCTCGACTCATGCATGTACCGTCGCAGCAAGAGGCTCTTGCGGCGGCACTCGGCGCAGCCGACGGCTTGGTTGACGCTGCCATCCGTGTCCCTCTGACGGATGCTATGGTTCGGGCCGCGCCGAGACTGAAAGTCGTGAGCTGCGCCTCGACCGGGACAGACCACGTTGAGCGCGGCGAAGTCGACCGACGAGGCATCGTCGTGCGCAGCCTGATGGACTCTCCGGACGTGATTCGGGGGCTCACGCCGGCGGCGGAGTTGTCGTGGGCGCTGGTGCTGGCGTGCGCTCGCAAGCTGCCCGCGGCGCTGGCTCATGTGCGAGACGGCGGATGGGAACGCGAAAAGTTTCCCGGCCTCATGCTCAATGGACGCCAGCTTGGATTGATCGGATGCGGTCGAATCGGCGGATGGATGGCGCGATATGCCGTCGCGTTCGGCATGCGCGTGGTCGGCTATGATCCGCATTGCGTCGAGTGGCCGGCCACGATCGAGCGCCGTTCATGTGAGGAGCTCATGGAGACGAGCGATATCGTTTCGGTGCACGTACCGCTGACCACCGAGACCAGGGGATTAATTTCCGCCGTGCTGCTGAATCGGATCAAGCCCGGCGCAATCCTCATTAATACCTCACGCGGTGCGATTGTCGATGAAGCTGCATTGCTTGCTTGCTTGCAGAGCGGGCGAATTGGTGCTGCGGGGTTGGACGTCTTGAACGGCGAACCGGTCGTTGCCACTCACCCGCTTGTCGAATACGCGCGCAGCCATGACAACTTGTTGATCACGCCTCACTGCGGCGGCTACAGTCCTGATGCTGTTGCGATCGTCTCGGCCCACGCCGCGAGCGTGGCATTGACGGTGATCCGAAACTACCAATGCTCTCCACATCCGTCTCCCGAGCCACCACTGTCCTCGTAAACATTCAGTCTGGAGTTAAGAACGCTCGCGTGGACATTGCAGCCGAGACCGGCATCGTCTTCGGCGGACATTCAATTGTATTGAATGCGAAACACCGCTCGGGTTCACCGCTGGCCGAAACCTGATACTTCACGCAGCCGGCTTTCGCGCGGATCGACGGAGCGCTCGTCGCGTCGCATCTCAGTCCGCCTCCGCTTCCCGGCCTAAAGGTCAATTTCTACCCACTTGGCACGGACGGGCGCGATGGTGGCACGGACGGGCACGATGGGACATGCCAGCTCAAGTTGCGCTGGTCACGGACGTCGTGCTGCTGCCGGCGGCAGCGGTTGCTCCTGGATTTGTCCCGCTGCTCATACTCGATAGTTTGCCGGTGGGCCTGCGGCGCCCCCATCGCGGGGCGTGCCAAGACGAACCGTTACCGGCCCGCGATGACATCCTGCAGCCGGAACCCAGACCAGCGAGTTGAAACTGACAAAGGTATTGCTGCACTGCAGCAAGATACTGCACGGACGTCATAAACCGGCTCCGCATGCTGCACGAGTGTCCGTTTCACTGCGTATCTTGAGCTGCGATTCGGCGCCGCCTAGTTTGCCGGCGCGCGTCCTGTTGACGGCATTCGCGTTTGGGCCTCCGGTAAAAAACATTGATTCGATTGCCAAGTTTGGCGACAGGCTGCGACAATTACCGGTCAGCGCGTAACCTCTCAGTGACAATTTTAGCGTTTTCTTAAGCCAGATTGACCGGACGTGTGATCCGGCACCCCCGCTTGGAGAAGCTGCGGTGAACTCTGACAAATTTGGCGTCGGCGCGCGTGCCGACCTCCGCAGATCCGGACCCGGCTGGGCGACCGATGCAGTTAGCATTGGACCTGCCGACACCACGACCGATGCGGCCTTGGTTGGCGGCGATGAGTCGGTTGCGACATGGCTCGAGACGGCTTCGAATACGTCTCACGCGGCGAGCGCAAGCACGGTGCCGCCGGCGGACGAGCTGAAACTCACCTCGCTCGATAGCAGCGCAAACTCGGATGTGCAGAATCGCGCATCGGCCGGAGTGGACACTATCGAGCTTCACGACTCGGAAATCTGGCAAACCAGCGGCTCCGGCGGCTTGCAACTCCATCTTGTCGTCGATTCACGTTCCGAGGCTTCGACCCTCGACATTCGGTTCGGCCTGGCGGATGAGCAGGCGGCCTTCAAATTCTCCTTGGCAAGTGCAGATCACTTGTCCGGTTGGGATGATGCGATACCGACAAGCTTTGGATCGACGTCGGTGGCCTTCGGCGCGATCGAGGTCGCGCACGCAGCGAACGCTGCGCTGACCAGTCTGTTCGATCACAGTCCGGGCCCGGTGGACGTGACATCGGCTCAGCCGGCGCACAGCACCGCGGACGTCCCCGACGTCATGATGATGTGCGGCTGCCCAGCCTGCGTGGCGGCGCGCAACACGGGTCAGGACAACACGTCGACGCAGTCGGTGGTGGACGTCGCGCCGGCGGCCGATACGACCGGCGGCGGTGGATCGGCGGCGGCGGGCGCGCTCACGTACTACGTCGACGCGTTGATCAACGAATACGACTACCAGTGGGGCAGCAACACGCCCGGCACGACCGCGACGGTCACTTACAGCTTTCTGACCAGCGTACCGAGCTACTACGCATCGAATGCAAGCGAGCGCACCAATTTCGCGCCCATGAATGCCGCTCAACAGGCGGCGGTGCGCGAAATCCTGCAGATGTATTCGAGCGCCGCGAACATCAACTTCGTGGAGGTATCCGGCGTCGGCTCGATTACATTCGCCAATGCGGATCTCGGGTCGGGGATTGCCGGCTGGGCCTACTACCCTTATCCGGGCTACAGCGGTTCGTCCGACAACTATCTGACAGGCGACGTCTGGATCACCAACCGTTATTCCAGCTACGCCAATCCGATCAAAGGTACCTGGGAATACAACGCCTTTATCCATGAGATCGGCCATGCGATCGGCCTCAAGCATCCCGGCAACTACAATGCCGGCGGCGGCGGAACCGGCGGACCCTACCTGCCATCGGGCGAGGACAATCACCAATACACGGTGATGTCCTACTATTCGGGCCCGAGCTACGGCGGGAACGAGCCGATCACGCCCCAGCTCTACGACATCGCTGCCGTTCAATATCTCTATGGTGCGCGAACGAGCTATCACGGCGGCAACGACACCTATACCTTCTCGACGTCGACGCAGGTGCTGACGATCTGGGACGGCGGTGGCGCGGATGTGTTCGATGCGTCGAACCAGAGCCAAGGCGTCACAATCGACCTGCACGCCGGCGCTTTCAGCTCGATTGCCGGCACCAACAATGTCGCCATTGCGTATGGCGCGATTATCGAGAGCGCCGTCGGCAGCAATTACAACGATACGCTACGCGCGAGCGATCTCGGCAGCACGCTCAACGGTGGGGCTGGCAATGACACGCTCGTCGGCGGCGCTGGCAACGACCGCCTGATCGGCGGCACGGGAACCGACACGGAGACCGGCGGCAATGGCAGCGACACGTTCGTCCTGACCGCCAATTTCGGCGCCGACACGGTCACTGATTTCGTGCCGGGCATTCCCGGCACCGACATGATCGATCTCACCGCGGTGACCGGCGTCTACAATTTCACCGCGCTGCTCGCCATCGCGACCCAGAGCGGCGCCGATACGATCATCAATTTCGGCGGCGGCAACGTGCTGACGTTGAAGAACGTCAGCAAGTCGAGTCTCGACGCCAGCGATTTCATTTTCGGCGTGCCGCCCAACCTGCCGCCGACGAATATCGCCTTGTCGAATACGTCGATGGCCGAGGGTACCAAGAACGGAACCGTCATCGGCACTGTTTCCGCCACGGATCCTGAGAACGACGCGCTGACGTATTCGCTGGCTGACAGCGCCGGGGGAAGGTTCGCCCTGAGCGGCACGAATCTGGTGGTCGCGGGCGGACTGCACGGAGCTTCCAACAACGTCACAGTGCGGGTGACGGATTCGTTCGGCAACTACACCGACCAGGTTTTCAGCATCGCCGTGACGCACGCGGTCGGAACGACCGTCACCGCGACCGGCGGCAATGACACCATCGACGCGAACACCACTGCTTCCGGCCAGTTCTATGTGACCGACCAGAATGACCTGATTTATGGCCTTGGCGGCAACGACAACTTGTCCGGGCTTGGCGGGAACGATTACCTCGACGGGGGTACCGGTGCCGACACGATGGCGGGCGGGCTCGGCAACGACACCTACGTGGTCGACAACGCCGGCGACGTGGTGGTTGAGGCGCAGGCGGCCGGGTTCACGGCGCCGTCGGGATGGACGATCAGGGGCACGGCGGATTTCAACAGCGATGGCGTAACCGACGTGCTGGCGGTGAATGGGACGACCGCGCAGCTGTGGGTTCTCAAGAACGGCGCGGTGTTCTCGACGACCGATCTGCCGTCCTATGCGACGTATGGCTGGGCGGTCGGCGGCCTGGCGGACGTGGACGGGGATGGCGACAAGGACGTCGTCTATTTAAAGGGCAGCGAGCAATATGCGGTGCTGCTGAACGGGGCGAGCCTGCAGGGCAGCGCGCGTGACGTGCACGGCGTGACGCTCGATGCGATTGCGGCGCTGACGGGCGTCAACGAGGGGACCGACACGGTCCAGGCGTCGATCAGCTACGTGCTACCAAGCGCGGTCGAGAACCTCACGCTGGCGAGTGGGGCCGGCAACATCAACGGCACCGGCAACGCCGCCAACAACGTGATCGTTGGCAATGAGGGCAACAACACGCTCGCCGGCCTTTCCGGCACCGACACGCTGAGCGGCGGCCTCGGCGCCGACACCTTCGTGTTCGGTGACGGCGACACCGGCGTGACGGCCGGCAGTCGCGACGTGATCACGGACTTTGTGGCGGGTACGGACAAGTTCGATCTGAGCGGGATCGATGCCGATACCCAGACCACGGGGCATCAGGCGCTACGGTTCCTGGGGGCGGCGGCGTTCGATGGGCAGGCTGGGGCGCTGCATACTGTCTATAACGGCAGCGTGACGGTGCTCGAGGGCGACACCAACGGCGACGGGGTTGCGGACTTTGGTATCGAACTCAATGGCAATGTGACGCTCGCTGCGTCGGACTTTACGACCGGCAGTCTGCTTCTGCCGATGACGCTGACGGGCGACGGCACGGCGAACGCGCTGACCGGCGGGGCGATGAACGACACGCTCTACGGCATGGGGGGCAATGATACGCTGACCGGGCTTGGCGGGAACGATTACCTCGACGGGGGTACCGGTGCCGACACGATGGCGGGCGGGCTCGGCAACGACACCTACGTGGTCGACAACGCCGGCGACGTGGTGGTTGAGGCGCAGGCGGCCGGGTTCACGGCGCCGTCGGGATGGACGATCAGGGGCACGGCGGATTTCAACAGCGATGGCGTAACCGACGTGCTGGCGGTGAATGGGACGACCGCGCAGCTGTGGGTTCTCAAGAACGGCGCGGTGTTCTCGACGACCGATCTGCCGTCCTATGCGACGTATGGCTGGGCGGTCGGCGGCCTGGCGGACGTGGACGGGGATGGCGACAAGGACGTCGTCTATTTAAAGGGCAGCGAGCAATATGCGGTGCTGCTGAACGGGGCGAGCCTGCAGGGCAGCGCGCGTGACGTGCACGGCGTGACGCTCGATGCGATTGCGGCGCTGACGGGCGTCAACGAGGGGACCGACACGGTCCAGGCGTCGATCAGCTACGTGCTACCAAGCGCGGTCGAGAACCTCACGCTGGCGAGTGGGGCCGGCAACATCAACGGCACCGGCAACGCCGCCAACAACGTGATCGTTGGCAATGAGGGCAACAACACGCTCGCCGGCCTTTCCGGCACCGACACGCTGAGCGGCGGCCTCGGCGCCGACACCTTCGTGTTCGGACCGGGTTTCGGCAAGGACACCATTGCCGACTTCACTCCGGGTCAAGACATCGTCGAGATCGATCACACGATCTTCGCCAGTTTCGCCGAGCTTCTTTCACACGCAGCGGACGACGGCGCGGGCAACACGGTCATTACCGCGAGCAGCAACGACGTCATCACGATAGATGGCGTGACCAAGAACGTTCTTCAGCAGAACGCTCTCGACTTCCACTTCGTGTGAGCCCGACGCTGCGCGCGACTGCAGCGCGCAACCCGTCTCAATCCCGCACTATGCGATCCAACACTCCGGCGGCTGACAGTCGAGCGGCGATTTCGGCAACATCTTTCGCCGGCGCGCCTATCGTTTCGGCGATACCAAGCAGATCCAGGCTGCCATCGGCGTAGGCCAGAATGTTCATCATTCGGACGACCTGCGCGCGTGTGCTGTGCGTGCTGAGCGACGGATAGAGGCCTCGCGGACTGAGCTGCGGCTCCCCCAGCGTGCTGGTGCGGTAGACCGCGTTCGACTCAAGCACTTCGAGGCACTCTCTGAGCACTTCGAAGCTCGCGGCGAGCGCATTCTGCGTCACAAAGCTGAGGTCGTCGAGCGACGTATGATATTCCGGATAGGTTCCGTATTTCGAACGCATGATTGAGACGACGGGCAGGTCGATGCCGGGGGCGCAGTATTGGCGCTCGTCGCTGCCGCGATCGAGAAAGGAATACGCCATGTATTCGCCGATCCTGTGCTTGAGCACGTGCTGCGCGACCCGGTCGGCGAGGGTGCCGCCGCGCCGGGACGGCACCAACGACCAGGCGCGATCGTCGCCGAGGCAGGTCAGGACGAAGCCCGCCACCGTGGACGTCTTGAGCTCAGCGAGATGGCGGGAGAGGTAGACGAGCGCGCCGATCGTCTCGGGGACGAACAGCACGCGATAGCTCAGGCGACGGCTGGGAAGCGCCTTCAGCCAGCGGGCGAGCGCTACCGCCACCACGGGTCCGGAGAGCTCGTTGTTCGCCATGGATGGATGACAAACATAGGTCGACAGCAGCACTTCGGACGCGCTTGAGCCTGGCAGCCGAACCTCGCCGTAGTTGAGAACTCCCGGTTCCAGCGAGCTGTCGATCACGACACGAAACGGACCAGGACCAAGCTCGCGTCGCTGCTGCTCGCTCAGACAGAATCCCCAGCGGCGCTGATAGTAGGAGGTTATGTACGGGATCGCATCCGGCTGCTCCGGCAATGAATGCAGGTGGGGATCCAGCTCCGCGCGGCTCATGACGGCGTCGATCGGGATTGAATAGCCAACGACGTGCAGATTGCTTTGCTTGAAATCGACGATCCGCCGCCCATCGAGATCGGCAATGTAGGCATCACGGATGTTCCATTCATCCGGGACGACCCAATCGAAAGCGCGTGTCCCGCTCGGCACTGCGCGAATTTCGAGCTCGGGGACCAGCTCCTTGATGAAGGCGAGCGTGGTCCGGGTGCCTTCACCTGTCAGGCTGCGGCAAATCGGGAACAGCGCTCGCATCCAATCATGCATCGGCTCCACGGCGCTGTCGCGGTCTGAAAACGTCTGCATTGGGCGTGCGTCACATTGGCTGATGCTCGGCGGACAGCGACGTGATCTCCTTCTCCATGGCGCTGCGGACCCAAATCCGCACTTCGCGGGCATTCTGGATGAAGCAGTAGGGATCCTCGGCCAACAGGCTCATCGAGAGGGCGGTGATGTCGTCCGCGGTTGCCGAGGAGGCAGGTATCTCGTCGTCGCTCGACGCGCGGAACGATTCGAGACCGGAAACATGTGCGTCGATGATCTCGTAGCCTTTGACCAGATCGATCCCCAGCGGACGGACGAATAGTGTCTCCGAACAGTCTCCTTGTGCGACATCGTCGATGAGCAGACGGCCTTGAAATCGCTTGTGGTAGCGATAAGGAACCCGGAACTTCTCCTCGGCGCGATGGATGAAGCTGCAGCCCTGTCCCCACGCAACCCCAAGCACAGCGACCCGCGCACGCGTCGCCTCGAACCATTGCATCACGCTGTCTCCTCCCCACGCCGTGGATTGCTGGCAGGCCAGAAGCTCTTGCGCCCGCGGACCGTGCGCGACGTGACTGACGATTGGATGGTGGGTGCGCACGAAACCCGCAGTTTTCAGCGCCGTCTCAGCCAGGATTCCAGTGTCCGGCCGTGTTCGCACCACGTCGAAGACGCGCGTCTGAGGAAACGCGAAGGTGTATGCCGGAAGCACCAGCGTGCGCGCCGGCCCGACCGCTTCCATCACGGTCGCGAGGACACGATCGGCGCTGCCCTTTCCGAGCTCCAACCTGTGTCCAAATGTCCATAGGGCGGAGTACAGCACGAAGACGTCGTCTGCCTCATCCAGCAGCTCACTGACGGCCTGCCCTAGACGCACCAGCCCGTTCATCAGATCGTACCCAACTCGCATCTCTTTGAATTGTCTTAGCTTGTCGACGTCCGGAGTTCAAACGCAAGCCCTCGCCGTGCGGCGGATCCGGCCCCGGGGTTCAAGCTCTTGCGCCAAATAGATCCGCGATTGCAATCAGACGGCGTGAATTGTACCTCACTGATGGAAACAAAGGGGTGGGACCAGCCAGCATGAGCTTGTCTGATCAGCGCAGCGCGGCGCTTCACAGCATCGAGGCGATCATACGCGAAGCCGTGGCAAATCCTGATCTCGTGGTGCGCGAGGAAACCAATGCCCGGGATGTCAATGGCTGGGATTCTCTTACCCATGTCAGCATCATCCTTGCTATCGAAAAAGCTTTTATCGTCAAGCTCACCTCGGCGGAGGTGGCGAGGCTCGAGACGGTAGGCGCCTTACTTGAGATCGTGCTCGCCCGCGGAAAGGCGGTGGCATGAGCGTGTCGGGTATCGCCGAAGCGTTCCTGTCGAGCGCCGCCCGACACAAGGATCGGACCGCATTGTGGGTCCGGGAACAAGCCATCACATACGCGGAGCTGCGCGCGAGGGCGGCTTCAATTGCAGGGGCGCTGACGAGCAGAAATCCCTTCGCCCCCGGGGATCGGATCGCGATCTTGTGCGACCGCACGGCGACGGCGTATGCCAGCGTGCTTGGCGCCTTGCTCGCAGGCGCGGCCTATGTTCCCCTCAATCCCCGATTTCCGCCCGAACGGAATCGGGCGATCCTTTCCGGGTCCGGCGCGTCCGCGCTGGTCATCGACCAACGCAACGTCGCGGGCGTGGCCCAACTGGTCGAAGGCCTCGAGCGAACTCCCTTCATCGTGGCGCCCGAAAGCACCGCTATTCCTCTCCAGGAAAGCCTGCACTGGGCCGGCATGCGAGACTTGCCGCGTGACATGCCCGATTCGCAGCTGCGCTGCGGCCGTAGCGACAATGACCTTGCGTACATCATGTTCACCTCTGGCAGCACCGGAGTTCCGAAAGGCGTTCCGATCAGCCACGGCAATCTCGCGGCCTACGTCGCCAACGCGACAGCACTCGGAAGCGTGACCGCCGAGGACCGGATCATCCAGTTGGCGGATCTGTCGTTCGATATTTCGGTTCACGATATGTTTGTCAGCTGGCTCAACGGCGCCATGCTGTGCAGCATTCCCGAGAATGCGACACTCATGGCGGTCCGTTTCGTTGAAGAGCTAAATGTCAGCGGATGGTTTTCCGTCCCGTCGACCGCGGGGCTGTTGAAGCAGGCGGGCTTTCTCGCGCCCGGTGCAATGCCGACGATGCGGTTCACGTTCTTTTGCGGCGAGGCGTTGACGGCAGCCGTGGCCGATGCCTGGGCGCAGGCCGCGCCGAACGCCACTGTGTTCAATCTTTACGGTCCGACCGAAGCCACGGTCGCATTCAGCGCCTTCCGTTGTCGGGCCGGACAGTTCGAGCCGTCCGCGATCGTTCCGCTCGGTGAAGCTTTCAGCGGGCAATCCATTGGCCTGTTCGAGCCGGACCGACCTTCACCGGCGCAAAGCGACGTCGGTGAAATATGCCTGTCCGGATCGCAGGTCTGTGCGGAATACTGGAGCGCGCCGGAGCTGACCGCGCGGCGGTTTTTCGCTCTTGATGGCAGATGGTGGTACCGCACCGGAGACCTTGGTCGATACGACGCACAGCTTGGGCTTGTATTCGCAGGGCGTGTCGATCACCAGGTCAAGATCAGGGGATATCGCGTCGAGTTGCAGGAGATCGAGGGCGTGGTGCGCAAGGCCAGCGGCCGTGATCTTGTCGCGGTATTGCCGTGGCCCGCGACAGCTGACGGCGGCGCTACCGGATGTGTTGCGTTCGTGGGCGGGGCCGCTGGCGACGGGGAGTTCGTTCGCGGCGAATGTCGGCGCTTGCTGCCCGACTATATGGTCCCAAGCCGCATCATTTATCTGACGGAGATGCCACTGAACTCGAACGGCAAGATCGACTATCTCCGCTTGCGGAGCCATCAGTCCCTGTCGGCCTAGTGTGGGAGAACAGAGCAATGCGCTTCGCCGTCATCGGAAACGGGAAGATGGCGATCGATACGTTGCTGACCCTCGCCGCCACGCCGGGCGCGGAGGTGGCACTCTGCCTCGGCGATCCTCGTCACGAAACCGCTCAGTCTCGACTTGCCGTTGCCTGTGCGGAGAGGTGCGTGCCGTACCGCATCAGCGGAAACATCAATGACGCCGATACGATCGCAGCGATGCGCGAAGTCGTTCCGGACTACTTGGTGAGCGCGAACAATTTCCAAATCTTTCGGGCTCCGAGCCTGGCGGTGCCACGGCTCGGAGTCGTCAATTTTCACAACGCGCCGCTGCCGCGTTATGGCGGCCTCAATGCTTGCTCCTGGGCGTTGCTCAACGACGAGCGCGAGCACGGCGTCACCTGGCACCTGGTGGACGGAGGGATCGACAGCGGGCCGATCCTGGCTCAGCACCGGTTTCCCATCGAGCCGGAAGACACGGCGATTTCGCTCATCAGTCGCTGCATCCGGCTCGGCAGCGAGGTCTTTCGGTCGGTCGCGAAGGACTTGGTGGAGGGCACGGCTCGCCCGCGGTCGCAGGATCGAGCAAACCGCACGTACTTCGGTGTGAAGGACAGACCGTGGGGCGGAGACTTGCCGTGGTGGGAGCCGGCAGCGGACCTCCATCGACTGGCTCGCGCGCTGTCTTTCCACCCGATGCCCAACATGTTCTATCGGCCCAGGCTTGCCGTCGATCCATCCAAGCCGCTGTTCGCCGAGCGCATAGGCGTCCGGCCACATATGGCGGCAACACGGCCGGGAACCGTTGTAGAGACGGCGGATGACGAGATCACCGTGGAACTCTGCGATGGGTTGCTCATGGTTGGCGGTCTCGTCGACGGCGGGGGCGCTGCGGTCGACGGTCATGAAGCCGTGGAGCGGTTCGGGCTCAAGGCCGGAAGCCAGCTGTCGAGACCCCTTGAGCAGGGGGGGCGGGGGTGAACGCTTACGCCGCCCTGATGATGGGTCCGGCCGATCGCAATTGACTCCGCAGCGGAAAACAATTTCAAGCAGCGCATGGGCAGGGGATCGGTCGACATTGCCGCCGAGATCGCTCAGGTGGCGGGCGGGATCGCGTTCGGAATAGTTGGAGGTGGGCGGAGCCTTGAGGTCGCCGACGCGATCGAAAGGGGCCGGGGCCGCTTCCATACCACGCGGTTCGAAGGCTCCGCAGCGCTGATGGCCGGTGCGGTGGGCCGGCTGCGCAGCCGGCCGGGCGTTGCCCTTTCGATCAAGGGACCCGGCCTTGCCAACTTGGCCGCCGGTATTGCCACTGCATGGCTCGAGGATCTGCCGGTCGTGGCAGTCGCCGAAGCCTACGAGCGATCCGATTCTGCGGCCAAAGCGCACAAGCGCATGGATCACGCGGCCCTTGTCGGTCCGGTTACGAAGGGTCGTTGCGGCATGGCGGATGCGGGTGCCGTCGCGCATTTGCTCGCCCTTGCGGGCACCGAGCGACCAGGACCTGTCCTGATCGAGCTCGCCGACACCGGCGCCGATATCCCAACCTTACCGCCCGTCGCCCCTCGCGATACCGATGCCGTGCTTCGCGCCATCGAGGCTTCGCATCGTCCGATTGTCATAGCGGGAGCAATGGCCGCCCGCGCCGGCTGGCATGCGTCGCTCAATGCCCTGTCGATCCCGGTTTTCTCGACCGCAAGCGCCAAGGGAGCCGTTGACGAGACGCGGCCACACGCGGCCGGCGTCTATACCGGGGTCGGTCTCGAACTCGCGCCGGAACGCGCCATCCTCGCAAAGGCCGACCTGATCGTCGGGCTCGGACTGCGCACCCGAGAACTGCTCGGTGCCGGAACAGAGCAGCTGATCGTCGGTATCGACGATCAGGACGAGGCGCCTGGCTTTTCGTTTTCAGCAATTGCGCCGACAGAAGCGGCCGTACGCATCCTCAGCGCACTGTCGATCCGGTCTGGATGGGGCAGCGATCTCGTCGCGTCGACGCGTTCCCGCATGCGGAAGGCTTTGCTCGGCCACGACTTCCTTCCGGCTCACGTCTTCACAGCGATCCAGGATGAGCTTTCGCCCGCGCGTCTTGTGCTCGATACCGGCTTCTTCTGCACGATCGGCGAGCATATCTGGGAGGTTACCGATCCGGCGCTGTACCTTTCATCCGGGCAAGGGCGCTCGATGGGAGCCGCTCTACCCATCGCGGTTGCGGCTGCAATTCACGATCCGAGAGTGCCGACCGTGCTCGCGATCGGCGACGGCGGCATCGGCATGTTCGCCGCCGAGCTCACGCTGGCCGTAAGCGAGCGCGCTCCGCTGCTTGTCGTATTCATGAGCGACGGAACCTACGCGTCGGTGCGCGACCGCGCCGTGGACAAAGGTCTGACCGAGCGGCCACTGATCCTGCGCGCCCCGGATTGGACTGCCGTTGCAGGCGCCATGGGATTTGCTGCGGCCCGAGCGGGCTCGCTCACTGATGTGGTGGCATTTCTGGATCGTTGGAAAGTGGCGGGCGGTCCGGGCTTCATCCAGATCGATTTCTCGCCTGAACCCTATCGCGCGATGACGCGGATGCTGCGTGCCTGAGTGCCGGATGGGAGCTGTCGACGTGACCATCAATCCCCACGTCCTCGTCGTCGGATTTGGGAGTGCTGGCCGCCGCCATGCGCAAAATCTTGCGCGACGCGGCGCCCGCATCAGTGTGGTCGACACGCGGACGGATCGCCTACGGCCGCCCGAAGAGATGAAGCTCCTCGGGGCGTATCCGACTGTCGACGACGCGCTCGCCGCCGCTCGGTTCGACGCGACCGTGATCGCGACTCCTACAGCATTCCATCTCCAGCAGGCTGAGCAACTGATCGAGGCCAAGTGTCGGGTCATGCTCGAAAAGCCCGTGGCGCTCGATCTGTCGCAGGGCCAGCGTCTGGCGGCTGTCGAGGCGAGATATGGGCAGGCGGTCCTGCTCGGCTACACATGGCGCTGGTGGCCGGCACTGCGTGAGCTCCGCGCCCGCCTCAAATCGGGGGCCATCGGCAGGGTCATGCGGGCCGAGTTTGTCATGGCCTCGCACCTCGAGGATTGGCACCCTTGGGAGCCCATCAGCGACTTCTTCATGTCGCGTGCGGAGCTGGGCGGCGGCGCGTTGCTGGACGAGAGCCACTGGATCGACCAGATGCTATGGCTGCTCGGCGAACCACAAGCCATATCCGCCCATGTCGAGCACACGAGCGCGCTTCCGATCGATTGCGATGACAATGTGGAGCTACTGGCGTTTTATGCCGACGGCTCGCGTGCGCGCGTTCACCTCGATCTCTACACGCGCCCGACCGAGCGTTCGATTGCGATTTATGGCGATGGGGGTGCGCTGCGCTGGAATTTCGAGGCGAACGTCATCGGTCAGTACAATTCTCGTGTTCAGCAATGGCGAGAAACACCATTCGCGGGCGAGCGCAACGACATGTTCGACGCACTGGCCGCCGAGTTCCTCGAGGTGGTTTGCGAACGTGTTGCGCCATCATGCACCATTGCCGATGGTATTTCGGTGCTGCGCATCGTTGACGCGGCGCGTGCGAGCCAACGGGCGCAAGGCCACATAGTTCATCTTGCATCGAGCTGATAAGTGCTCGTTCGACATCCAAACCGTTTGTTGCTACGAGGCCCGAGGTATGTGCCCTGCCTGGAGTACGAACAAATGCGGACGCGGAGCCGGTCCGGGATGCAAGTCAGTCGTGATATAGGCGGCGCGGCATGACCGGACTCGGCACGGCGTTCGTGTCAGACGGAGACCAAGCGCGCGCCTTTCTTGCGCACCGGCCTGAGGTCGATCATCTCATCGCCCTTGCACCAATCGCTCGCGCGGCGCTCGACGCGGCGGGCGTCAGTGCGACGGCAAGCGACAAGATCTACAGCGATTGCGCGCACGCACGCGTAGCCGCCCGGGCCCGGCGAGCTCGGCGTTCGTGCGCCGAGCTGTTCTCTCGGCACAGGATGGATGCTTCAGCGGCTGAAATGCTGATGATTCTGACGATGGAAGTTTCGCCAGCGGCTGGCGCGACGTGGGAGCTGTTGCGGGCGACCCAGGGGCCCTGGTGCATCTACGACGGGACGAATTGGCGTCGGATTGGGGATCGACGTGCCGCGCACGAGGCGCTGATGGACGTCCTACTGCGGCAGTTTCTCGGTCGGCCGAAAACCCGCTACACATATCCGACGACCCCGCTCGCGTGGCTTGCGCGCGCGGTCTTTTCCGCGGCGACGCTGTGTGCTTCGTCGCGCGGGATCGTCGTCCTTCACGAGGTCAGGCGCGGCCTAGAGGACCTAGTCGAGTCGATTGAGACCAACCAACGTGTGGATGTGCTGACGATTGGGTTCAGTCCGAAATCATGGCGCGCATTCGCGACCAATGCGCTCAAGCTGGTATTGGGGTCGCGTGGCGGAATGCGTCTGCTGCCGCCGCTGTGGACCGATCCTGGCACGCGGAACGCCGTGAACCGGGCTTTGACTGCCTACAATGACGATGCGGTTATCGCTCGAGGGTTGAAGGTTTTCGGCGATCTCATTGCGGAGTCGTGTGCGCAAACCGCCGCTCTCGCCGCAGATCTCGCGCCGGCATTCCGCCGATTGCGGGTGCGCTCGCTGGTGGTGTGGGACATGGGCAACGTCAAGACCGTCGCCTATTCTCACGCCGCGCGCCGTGCCGGTACGCGCGTGTTCGTGGCTGGTCATGCGGCCGTGGCGATCCCCAACCAGCCGTTGGCGCAAGTTGCCGCCGAAAGCCGGGCCGTGATGACGACCGGCGGCAACGCGGTTGACGTTGCCATCGTGCAGTCGCCGACTTTCGCGGCCGCGGTCAGCCAGATCGCGCCGCAACTTCCTCAGCTGAAGGCGCTTCCCTTTCTCTGGCGTGACGCGCCGCAGCGCATTCCGACGCCAGCAGCCGAGCCGGCTCTATTTCTGTGGGCTGGAAATTTCGCTCGATGGAGCAAGCATCGGCCCTGGGCTGACGAAACGCCGGACGAAACCCTACTCGCCCTCATCCGGCTGGCCGAAGCGGTCATCGCAACGCCATCGATCCGCCTCGAGGCTCGGATCAAGCCGAATTGGCGCATCAAGGGCGATATCGACGCGGCAGCCCTTGATCGGTATGTGCCGAAGCATGAACGCATCGTGATCACGGCGGAAGGTTCCTTCGTCGATAGTCTTGGGCGCGCAACTGCCATCGTCACTCACTCCTCGACCGCCTTCGAGGAGGCGCTGCGTGCTCGCCTGCCCGTCATACTTTGGGGAGCGCGCGGACGCACGAATGTGCTTCCGGGCCGCGCGGAACCACCCAACGGTAACAGCCGAGCCGCCATCTACACGCCGCCGTGGCACCCTGATCTCGGGCCGTTCCTGTCAGCGGTCGCGAATGCGCACCGCAACCAGCCTCTTACCGACGCAGAGGTGGATAGTCTAATTTGGAATGAGGGAGCAGCGGATGTCATGAAGCTGGGTCGGGTGCTTGCGAACTCGTAATGTTTCGCGACGGCCGACCCGTTTCTTTCGTTCGCTTGCCGCGTGCGTTTTCCCCGCGCAGTGGCATGCAAGGTTACGAGGGTATGGGAGTCACGGATGCTGCTTTATGCGTTGCGTCGATCGGTTGAACTCGGTCGCCGGAGTCCGGTGAAGCTTTTCAAGGCATTCACGCTCGATGGCTGGCGATCGTTTGGGATGCTGATCCGCGAGGGTCAGCGTCTGGGGAAGAAATCGAAACTTTCGAAGCAGGAGAGAGCGAGACTTCGGGAGGAGCGAAGGCGGGGCAAGTTCAAGAGCGAAAGGTGGTCGCACGAAGGCGATCTTTCCAGGCGGCGTTACGATTCTTACGAGGACTATGTCCGCCATCAGAAATCAAAGCTCGAGAAGCTCGAGCACATATTGGTGGACGAGCACGATCCGCGCGTTGGCGGCTTCCGCAAGCGTTTTGAATTGCTCGTCGAGCTGGCGCCACATGCGTCGGTACTGTGCTTGGCCGCGAGACTCGGCCACGAGGTAGAGGCGTTCATATCGCTGGGGCATTTCGCGGTCGGGATCGATCTCAATCCCGGTGAGGGGAACAGATATGTCATGTCCGGCGACTTCCATTCCCTGACTTTCGCGCCTGATTCCGTGGACTGCGTCTACACGAACAGCCTCGATCATGTGTTTGAACTCGAGAAACTGATGCGGGAAGTTCATCGCGTGCTGAAGCCCGGCGGGTGGTTCGTCACCGACCTGTATCCCGGCTATGACGAAGGTTTCATCGCCGGCGAATACGAGGCCACGCATTGGGCCACAGCAAAAACGTTTGCCGAGAAGCTCTCCGCGGTCAGCGGCCTCAATCTCGCGGCAACGAGAGATCTGACGTCACTGGGCGTCCGCAACGGACTCCAATGCATGCTTCGCAAGGGGCTTGGAACCGGTGGCAGCAAGTGACGGAGATCCGCACCGCCGAATTCGGGTGCGGAGCCTTGCGCTGGCATCACTCCGCAAAAGATGCGGGCGGCCGCCAAATGCAAGCTCACAGTGTGGTGCCTCATCGCGGACGGTGTGTGTGTATGCTGCAGGGCGCGACCGATGAGTTGCTTCGGGAATGTACAGCAGGCTTGCGCTCGTTTCAGGGGTCATGTGACCCTTGCGACACATAGCATTGCTCGCCGCGCTCCGAGCCTCTCGAAGATTTACTAAGGGATTGAATTTATTGCGTAAATTGATGCATCCCGACAATATAATGGTGTTGACGTTCACGTACTGAACGCGGTAGAACAAATCTCGTTCACCGCGTGAACATTGGGCGGGGCAGGGTTCTTGAAACCACCGAGTTCCTCGACGGAGGCTGGTGTCGTTCGGCGCGTGTCCGCCGAGCCCGACATCCTGCTGGGCGTACTCGATGCCGTCGAGCGCGACCCTACGTTGACGCAGCGGTCGGTCGCCCGAGATCTTGGCATAGCCCTCGGATTGGTCAACACCTACCTCAAACGCTGCGTTCGGAAGGGTCTGGTCAAGGTCAGCCAAGTTCCCCGCCGTCGCTACGCCTACTATCTCACCCCGCAAGGCTTCGCCGAGAAGTCGCGGCTCACCGCGGACTATCTCGCGCACTCGTTCGCCTTTTTCCGCCGCGCCCGGTCGCAATGCGAGGACCTGCTTGTCGCCATCTCCGAGCGGGGACAGCACCGCCTGGCGCTCGTTGGCGACGGCGATCTCTCCGAAATCGCGCGGCTCATTGCACGCGAGCATTCAATGGAAGTCGCGGGTATCGCGGCGGCAAGCGGCGATCCGGGTGTCCTCGCAACGAACCTCGCTGCACTTGGGAAAGTCGACGCTGTGATCATCACAGCGTTGGTGGGCTCACGTGACGTGTTCAATGCCGCCGTTTCGATTTTGGGCGAGGATCGGGTGTATGCGCCTCCGCTGTTGCGTGTGCATCTGTCGACGCCTCGGACCGAAGAGGCTGTGTCATGAGCCTTGGACCGCAATGGTTTGTCGTGCAGACGCAGCCGAGCAACGAGCTCCGCGCGGAGGTGAATCTGCAGCGGCAGGGATTTTCCACCTACCTTCCACGGTACCTGCGAAAGTGTCGGCATGCGCGCCGCACGGAATTCGTGCCGCGTCCGCTGTTCCCTCGCTACCTGTTCGTCGCACTCGATCTCGCGCGTGACCGTTGGCGCGCGGTTCAATCGACGTTCGGCGTCAGCCACCTGGTTCAGGCGGGAGAGACGCCGATGGCCGTGGCGGACCAGGTGGTCGACGAAATCCGCGCACGCGAGGGCATGGACGGTTTCGTTTCGCTTGGCCTTCCCGCCGGGCTCAGGCCGGGTAGCCGTGTCCGGTTGATCGATGGGCTCTTCGCGGATTATCCGGGTGTTCTCGAACGCATCGCGGATAGTCGACGCGTCGCCGTACTGCTCGCGCTTCTCGGGCGCGAGGTGCGGGTTTTTGTGCCAGCAGCAAGCGTCACGGCAGTCTGACGACGCTCTGCTGCTCTGTTGAGTGTTCGGGTGATTCCTCGATTCACCCGGAGTGCGGTAGCGTGCCTAGACGAGGGCCGCCGGAGCGCCGATTAGTCCCGACGATTTCCAGATGTCGTTGACCCGTTACTTCGAGGCGGCCGGTTTTCGGAGCTTTGGTCCACGAGGACTTGGCTTCGTGGCCGGCCTCGCATGGTCGCAGCGCGCGCGCCGCGCTCGCACACGTCCCACCATTCTCGCGATCACCCACGATCTGTTCGAAAAAGATCTCGCGGAGATCGACCGCTACGGCCGTCTCAACTGGATATTCCTGAACAAGCGGAAGTTCGGACATTCGCAAAAGCGGCTGCTTCCGCCGGAGGTCCGCCGCCAGCGCTTCTATTATCCTTCGCTTTCAGATCCCAAGTACAGCGCGCACTGGCGGGACATCGAGGCGTTCGGGATCGGACTGATGGCTGCCATCCGCATGCAAGGACCGGTCGATGCGGTTCTCTCCGCGCACGTCGACTACTGGCAAGACGAAGCCATACGCCGCACCTGCACCCGCCTCGGCATTCCCTTCCTCGTGCTTTGCCAGGAAAATTACAACATCCCCAAGACCTATCGGGCCCGGCAGGATGAGTTTGCGACGATCGGTTTCCGCTTTGGCGGAAATGGAATCGCGACCTTTTCGGATCACATGCGAGATCTGTTCGTTACGAGCGGAGTTTGCGCGGCTGACAGGATATTGGCGACCGGAGCGCCGCGGCTTGACGGCTGGCAACGTACGACCGGCCGTGCCGGAAAACGGGTTGTTTTGCTCTCGTTCCTCGACTCGAGCAAGTACTATGCGAGCGGTGATTTTTTCTATTCCGTGATGGCCTCGTTGCAACGGGCGGTACAGAAGGCCGGTGATGGTTGGGAACTCGTCGTCAAATCGAAGAATTCGGCCGGCTCGGCTGCGATCTTGGAGCGGCTGGGAAGCGGCCAGCATGTCAACGCGTGGCACGACATACCGCTTCCCGAGCTTTTGTCGAGCGCATCCGTTGTTGTCGGCTCGAGCAGCCTAAGCATGGTCGAGGGGTTGCTGTCCCCTGCGGAGTTGTTCGTTCCGATGAGCGATGGTTCCGCCTCGTCCGACACATCGATGTTCGATCCCGCGGATGAACTTACAGGTCGCTGCGTGAACTTTGTCGACTCGCCAGAACAGCTCGAGGCAGCCGTTACGAACCGTCTGGAGCAAGGTCCGCCTGCCATCGATCGGAGAGCGCGGCTTGCCCTCGTCCAGCGCTATGTGCGGTACACCGAGGGCGAGACGAGCGCAGAGCGCGTCATCGATTTCATCGAGAGGCACGTCACATCCACGGCGAGCGCGGACACCGTGCCGGCCTCTGCCGCGAAAACGCCGCCGTTAAAGGCATGAGCGCTCGCGTCCCGGTAATGGCCTACGTCGATGTGATCAAGCGCCGACTTGCCGTGCTGGCTCTGCGGCTCGGTGGCGCAAAGGCGCTCGGCTTCGCAACAGCTTGCCTTCACGTGAAGCGGCGTTTCCGGTCGCGGGCCAAACCGACCGTCCTGGTCCTGACGCAGCCCTTGTTCGAAAAGGACATCACCGAGATCGATCGCGAGGGGCGCTTCAACTGGTTCACGCTTCCCGAGCCGAAATTAAGCCGGATTCAGAAGCTGATTCTGCCGATGGAGATTTGCCGGCAGCGCTTTTTCTTCGAGTCGGTGAACGACGCGAAATATCAATCATCCTGGAGGCGGGCCGAGGAGTTTGGCGCCGGCCTGATCGGCGCGCTTCGCCTGTTGCAGCCGATCGACGCAGTCCTGACAGCGCACATCGACTATTGGCAGGATGAAGGGCTGCGGCGGGCCTGCGCCCGCCTGGGCATTCCATTTCTCGTTCTCTGCCACGAGAACTACAACATTCCCAGGACTTATCGTGCGCGGCGTCAGGAGTTTGTTGATCTGGGCTTCCGCTTCGGCGGCACCGCTGTCGCGACGTTCTCCGAACACATCCGTGACATGTTCGTTGCCGGCGGAATCTGCAGCCCGGATCGCGTCGTGGTGACCGGACCACCGCGGTACGACGGGTGGAAGCGGGTGACGAATTCACCCGATCGCCGCATCGTGCTGCTTTCGTTCCTCAATCCCCAGAAATACTACGCCAGCGGCGATTTCTTTTTCGCCGTGCTCGATGCATTGCGGCGCATCGTTGACCGTTGCCCCGGCTGGGAGCTTGTCGTGAAGTGCAAGAACCACCGCGACGAGGCTGCGATCGCCGGCTATGTCGGTCAGGCGCCCTCCGTCCGCGTTGGCTACGACATGCCCTTGCCGGAATTGCTCTCGTCGGCCACCGTGATCGTCGGCTCGAACAGCTTCAGCATGGTCGAGAGCCTGTTGTCGGGAGCTGCCATGATCGTGCCGGCTCCAGGCGATCAGTCCGGCGATCCTGAGACGATGATGTTCGATCCGGATGACGGCCTCGTCGCGCGCTGCATCACGTTTGCGGCGTCCCCGGAGGCGCTTGAGCAACAGGTCCAGGCCGCGGTGCATGCGGGCCCACCAACAGTGGATCGGGTGGCCCGCCTTGCGCTCCTGCAGCGCTATGTCTGCTACTCGGAACGCGAGACCAGCGCGCGTCGCGTCGTCGAGTTCATGCAGAGCTTCATCAAGCCCATTGCGACCGCGTCGGTCTGCTCAGCCGAGCAAGCGGGCGCCTCGTCTTGACCGCACGACTGAAACTTCACCGAACCTGGGGGTCGTCATGCATCAGCCCTTAATCTCGGCTCGTGCCCGCCAACTCGTCATCGACGGCGCTGTCATCAACGACGACAGCGATTGCTACCTGATTGCCGAACTCGGCAACAATCATCAGGGCAGCGTCGAAAAGTGCAAAGAATTGATTCGCAAGGCAAAGGATTGCGGCGCCCATGCCGTCAAGCTGCAGAAGCGTGATAACCGCAGTCTCTTCACGCAGGCGGCCTATGATGCGCCGTATGACAACGAGAACAGCTTCGGAGCGACTTACGGCGAGCACCGCGAGGCACTCGAGTTCAACAAGCCGCAATACCGTGAGCTGATAGCGTATGCCAAAGAGGTCGGAATCAGCTTCTTCTCCACCGCCTTCGATATTCCGAGCGCGGACTTTCTGATCGACCTCGACGTCTGCGCGTTCAAGATTGCGTCCGGCGACGCCACCAACATTCCGTTGCTCCGGCACGTCGCACGGTTCGGCAGGCCCATGGTCGTCAGCTCGGGCGGCGCGGAGATCGACGATGTCCGCCGTGTCTACGATACGGTCATGCCGCTCAACAGCCAGCTCTGCATCATGCAGTGCACGGCCGGTTATCCCCCGGCGTTCGAGGAGCTCAATCTGCGGGTGATCGAGACATACCGGCAGCTGTTCCCGGACATCGTCATCGGGTTGTCGTCGCACGACAGCGGAATCGCAATGGCGCTGGTCGGATATATCCTGGGCGCGCGCATGGTCGAGAAGCACTTCACGTTGAACCGCGCCATGAAAGGCACGGATCACGCATTTTCGCTGGAGGCGCCCGGCCTTGCCAAGCTGATGCGGGATTTTCGCCGCGCACGGCTCGCGCTCGGCGACGGCGTCAAGCGCCGCTATCCGAGCGAGACCAAGCCGATCCTGAAGATGAGCAAGAAGCTCGTCGCGGCAAAGGACCTGGCCGCCGGCCACGTGCTGACGGCGGACGACATCGTGGCGAAATCGCCCGGTGACGGGTTGCCGCCCTACCGGATCGACGAGATCATCGGGCAGCGGTTGTCGGTTCAGCTCGCGCGCGACGCGGCGTTCGATCTGGCACAATTCTCCGCATCGTGAACGGCAGCATTCCCGGCATGCCGACACCGACCCTGACCCTCGAAGGCCGCATTGTTGCGATTACCGGTTCAGCCGGTCAGCTCGGCCGCCAATACGCGAGCGCGGTTCGCGCTGCAGGAGGGCGCGTGCTTGCGCTCGACCTGCAGCCGGAAGCGAGCGAGGATCCCGGTATTCTTTGCGTCAAGACCGATGTGACCCGCAGGGGGGATATCGAGGCCGCGCTCGCGCTCTGCCGTGACCGGTTCGCAGACGTGCCGTCCGGACTCGTGAACAACGCCGGGATCGACAGCCCGCCCGATGCTCCCATCGCCGAGAACGGCCCGTTCGAAAGCTATCCGCAGGCGTCGCTGGAGAAGGTTCTCGCCGTCAATGTCGTTGGTGTCGTTCTGTGCATACAGGTGTTCGGGCAGGCGATGGCCGAACGGGGCCGCGGGTCGATCGTCAACATCTGTTCGACCTACGGACTCGTGTCACCGGACCAGCGGCTCTACGAATTCCGCCGGCGGCGCGGGCAGGAGTTTTACAAGCCGGTCGGCTACTCTGTCTCGAAGTCGGCGCTGCTCAATCTGACGCGCTACGCTGCGACCTATTGGGGCGGGCGGGGAGTGCGGGTCAACACGCTCACGCTCGGTGGCGTCTACAACAACCAGGATCCTGAATTTGTCGAGGCCTATGTCAGCCGGGTTCCGCTCGGGCGAATGGCAAGCCCTGACGACTATAGCGGCGCGATGCTGTTCCTGCTGTCCGACATGTCGAGCTACATGACTGGCGCCAACCTCGTGGTCGATGGCGGCTGGACCGCGTGGTGAGACTGCCCGTTGCGCGCCGAGCCACCGATGGACGCCCCGCCTTCTGCCGTTGCCTTCGTTCCGGCGCGCTCGCAGTCGAAGCGCGCCCCGCACAAGAACGTTCGCGTTCTCGGTGGTCATCCCATGCTCGCCTACGCAATCGTTGCGGCGCGGGCGAGCGGCGTGTTCCGCACCGTCGTGGTTTCGACCGACGATCCGCTCTATGCCGATATCGCACGTCACTACGGCGCGGAGGTCCCGGCGTTGCGACCGGTCGACATTTCCGGTGACCTGTCGCCGGACATCGAATGGGTCGTGCACATGCTCGATACGCTCGAAGCAAGCGGACGGTCGTTCGATTGCTTCAGCATTCTCCGACCGACCAATCCGTTTCGCAGCGCCGATACGATCCGGCGTGCCTGGTCGGAGTTCCACGCCGAAGCCGGCGCCGATTCGTTACGCGCAGTCGAACTCTGCAAGCAGCACCCGGGGAAAATGTGGGTGGTGCGGGGCAAGCGCATGCTGCCACTGCTGCCACTGTCCCCGGCCGAGCAGCCGTGGCATTCGAGCCAGTACCAGTCGTTGCCCAAGGTCTACGTCCAGAACGCCAGCCTCGAGATGGCCTGGACTCGGGTCGTCCGCGGCGGCGGCAATATCGCGGGATCGAGCGTTGTTCCGTTCTTCACCGAGGGAATTGAGGGTGTCGACGTCAACTCCGAGGCCGACTGGGAGCATGCTCTGGGCCTGGTTGCGGAGCGGCCAGACCTGCTGCCCCGGATCACCGAGCCGCCGTTTCCGGCCGAGCGGCTGACCACATTGCGCGCAAGCGGATCATGACTGACCTCGTCTACATTCCACCGGCGGAAGCCAGGCGCCTGCTCGAGTATTCGAACGATCGGTTCGAGACAGTGGCGGCGTTCGCGGATGCCTGCCGGCTCAATACGCTGTCCATGATCGCCGAAGCAGGATCCGGCCACATTGGTTCAAGCTTCTCAAGCCTCGACATCGTATGCTGGCTGCACGTCGCCGAGATGCGCAAACGCGCACGGTCTGCGCAGGATGACGGCGACGTATATTTTTCGTCGAAGGGACATGACGCCCCCGGTCTCTATGCTGTCCTCATTGCGCTCGGCATTCTCGATGAAGCCCTTCAGCACCGCCTGCGCAGGTACGACGGGCTGGCTGGCCACCCGGACATCGTCCAGCACCCGTGCATGATCACGAATACGGGCTCGCTCGGTATGGGCATCTCAAAGGCGAAGGGGCTTCTTCACGCCGATCGCCGGGCAGGTCGCCACCGCCGGATCTTCGTGCTGCTGGGCGACGGCGAGTTGCAGGAGGGCCAAGTCTGGGAATCGCTCGGCTCGGCGGCGCGCGAAGGAATGCGCGAGATCATCGCCATCATCGATCACAACAAGATGCAGTCCGATACCTACGTCGCGGACACCGCGGATCTCGGCGATATCGAAGCGAAGTTCGCCGCGTTCGGATGGCATGTCCAACGCTGCGATGGGCATGATCTGCAGGCCATCGATCGCGCGATCACGGTCGCGTCGGAGGATGCGCGCCCGAGCGTCATCATTGCCGATACCGTGAAGGGGAGGGGCGTCAGCTTCATGGAGCGCATGGGAGAGATCGACGGGCTGCCCGCCTATCTCTTCCACAGCGGGGCGCCGAGCGCGGCGGACTACGAGCGCGGCACCGCCGAAATCCGGGAGCGGCTCGATGAACGGTTGCAGAGCGCCGGCCAGCCTCCGATCGCGACCGGCGTGCGGCCGTCGTCGAGCGTACCAGCTGCGGCCAACGCGGAGAGCCTGATCGCCGCATACTCCAGGGCACTCGTCGAGCAGATGCAACGGAATCCGGCGATCGTTGCGCTCGACGGCGATCTCGCCAAAGACTGCGGATTGTGGTCCGCGCGCCGGTTGATGCCAGATCGCGTGATCGAGTGCGGCATCGCCGAGCAGGACATGGTCTCGCAAGCGGGTGCCATGGCGCTCGGCGGCCTGTTGCCGATCGTGCATTCGTTCGCCTGCTTTCTGACGCCGCGGGCGAATGAGCAGATCTTCAACAACGCGACCGAGCGGCGAAAGGTGGTCTATGCCGGCAGTCTGGCCGGACTTGTCCCCGGCATGCCGGGACACTCGCACCAGATGATCCGCGATGTCGCATTGATGTCAAACGTGCCTGGCCTCGTCGTGGTCGAGCCCTCGTGCGAGGCCGAACTGTCGGCATTGTCGACACTGATCTTCGAGGGCCTGCCCGAGAGCGTGTACCTCCGACTGGTGAGTGTCAGATACATCCGCAAGTTTCCGCAGCCGAGCGAGGCGCCTCGACCTGGATGCGGAACAGTGCTGCGAAACGGAAACGACGCCGCAATCATCGCCTATGGGCCGGTTCTCCTGAACGAAGCGTGGGCCACAACGGAACGCCTCGCGTCCGAGGGATACGACGTCGCGCTCATCAGCATGCCCTGGCTCAACCGTTTCGATGCGCAATGGCTGCGCAGTCTCGACCGATGGCCGCTGCTTTTCGTTCTCGACAATCACGCCATGATCGGCGGTCTCGCTGACAATCTGACCGGCGCGCTCGCGACCATGCGTCCGGCTTGGAATGGGCAGATGGCCAAGTTCGGCGTGGACGGCGTGGCCGCATGCGGCAGCAATGACGAGGTGCTCCGGGTCCACGGCCTGTCGGCGGAGCGTCTTGCTGAGCGGATGAACCGCCATCTCGAGCGTCGGGCCGTGGTAATGTCCGGCGCCTAGCGACGATGCTTTTCAACTCCCCTGAATTCATTTTCGTATTCCTGCCCATCGTAGTGGCGGGCTTCTACCTCTTGCGACACGTGTCGTTCTCCGCCGCGTTCTATTGGCTGATCGTCCTCTCACTCATTTTCTACGGCTGGAACGAGCCAGCTTTTCTGGCCATCATCGGGACGAGCATTCTTTTCAACTACGCGATGGGAATCGTCATCGATGCCAGTCTGCATCCGGTGCGCCGGCGTCTGCTCGCTGCGCTCGGAATTGCCGGCAACTTGCTGTTCCTCGGATATTTCAAGTACTCCGTCTTCCTCGCTGAAAATATCTGGCGGCTTGTGTCGGATCGCCCGCTCGGCTGGGAGAAGCTGACGCTCCCCCTTGGGATTTCGTTCTTCACCTTCCAGTCCATTGCCTACCTCGTGGAGGTCTACAAAGGCCAGAAATCGGAGCCGCGCCTCGCGCGATATGCCCTTCTCATCGGCTTCTTTCCCCATTCGATCGCGGGGCCGATCATTCATCCGAACGATGTGCTGCCGCAGTTCAATCCCGATCAGATGAAATTTCGGTGGGAGAATTTTTCGATAGGTCTGACATTCTTTGCGATCGGCCTGTTCAAGAAAGTGGTCTTCGCCGATACGGCCGCGCAATTCTCGACACCGGTGTTCACCGCCGTTTCAGCCGGACAACCGGTGACATTCGGCGAGGCATGGGTCGGAGCACTCGCCTATACCCTGCAGATCTATTTCGATTTCTCCGCCTATTCCGACATGGCAATCGGATTTGCGCGGATGTTCGGAATTCGCTTTCCGGTGAATTTCTTCTCGCCATACAAGGCGACCAGCATCGTCGAATTCTGGCGCCGCTGGCACATCACGCTGTCACGCTGGCTGCGCAACTATCTATATATCCCGCTCGGCGGCAATCGGCACGGCAAGGCGCGCCGCTATGTCAATCTTCTGATCACGATGCTGCTGGGCGGGCTGTGGCACGGAGCCAACTGGACGTTCGTGGTATGGGGCGCGCTGCACGGAGTCTACCTGATCATCAATCATGGCTGGAACGCCGTGCGAGCTCGATATTTCCCAGCCGTGCCCTCGAGCATCTACACCCGCTTCGTCGCAGGCGTGCTGACCTTCATCGCGGTCGTGTTTGCGTGGGTATTCTTCCGCGCGGAGAGCATCGGTGCGGCGTTCACCATGGTCTCGATCATGAGTGGGTGGTCCGGCATCGATTTGCCTCAGTGGGCCGCCACGGCGGGAATCGCCAAGGTGGTCGCGGGTATTTTGCCGTTGCGCTTTGAAGGCGTGTTCCAGCACCAGCTTTTCAATGTTTCCCAGCTGTACCTGCTGGTGCTGATGTTCGCCGTCGTGTGGCTATTACCCAACAGTGCGGAATTGTTGCGCAAGTATCGTCCGGTCGTAAGTCCGGAGCTTCTTCCGTCGTCATCGCTGTCGCTTCCGCTCGTGTGGCGAGCGACCACGCCATGGGCCGTGATCACGGCAGTGATGTTTCTGATCGCGGTCATGAATCTCGGTAAAGTCAGTGAATTCATCTATTTCAATTTCTAGCGTGAAGGCGGCGCCGCCGCTGGCCCGCGCATCGGCATCGTCGCGGCACTTCACGCTCGCCTTTGCGGCGGTCGTCGCGGGTGTGCTGCTGACGATGGGAATCGTCAATGCTCTGGTCGATCCCTACAACATCCTAGGCCAGAACCGCATCGGAGTTTATGCCTCCAACGAGCGGCTGGCAAAGCCGATGCTCCTTCAGCGCGGGGGCTATGACGTAATCATCATCGGGTCAAGCAAGGTTGCCTCGATTGATCCCACTGACCTAGCGGGCGGGCGAGCGTTCAACGCCTCGTTTGGTGCTGCGCTGCCCGAAGAGATGGCGTGGTTCCTGGACAGCTTCGCTCGACCCGGGCAGTTGGTGGTGGTCGGCCTCGACTTCTACATGTTCAACGAGCGGGAATTCCTCAGGGTCGACAAGGACCCGTTTGCCGACACAAATCGGCCGTCACGCATTGCCTATGTGTTTGGCTGGGACGTGCTCTCGATGTCCGTTCGGTCGCTCGTCGCCCGTTATTGGAAAGGCGATCCGCCGGCGATCCTGCGCGAGGGAACACGCAACCAAGCCCCCGATTGGACGCGGCACAACGCGCTCACGGAACCCGATTACGATCGGGTCTTCACGACGTTGCGCAATCATCACTATCGCGCTGTTAAGTATTCCGAACGTCGCGTCGCACTGCTCAGTAAGTTGAAGGCGCGCCTCGAGCAGAAAAACGTTCGCCTCATCACGTTCATCAATCCGCTACACCATGGCGTTCGCGACATCATCAGGGAATTGGCGGAAGCGGACTTTCAGCGCTTTCGTCGCGACATGAAGACGATCTTTCCGGAGATTTACGACCTCACCGGCGATGAGTTCTCGGATCGCGATCTCTACTTTAGGCACGATCCCTATCACTACAAGCCGGCGGTCGGCGCCTGTCTGATCAATCAGATGATCGCGGGCCGCCGTGCGATCAAACCGCCGATGACACCCGAACAGTGCTGACGAGTTTGAAGACATACATGAAGCTCAATCGGATTCCGTATGTCGGCCGGCGGATGGAGCAGGCGATCAGGCGCGTGAAGCTCGCCGGATACCGGCCGGAAGTGATCGAGCAGGAGGAGGCCGCACGATGGGACCAGGCCGGCCTCGATTTCGAACGTGCGCGTCAGAAATTCGATAACGCACGCTCGAAGCTCGGCGGCAAACCGTTCGATCCGACGCGGGATTCCATTCACTGGATTCTCGCCGCAGCCGTGGAACAGCGGTTCCGGCCGCGACGTATCCTCGAGCTTGGCACGTTCACCGGCGAGTTCACCGCGCTGCTCGCCGAGCTCTATCCGGAAGCCGAGATCGTCACCGTCGACCTGCCCGAAACCGATCCGCTGCTGCAGGGGATGTATGGGCGCAAGAAGCCGGCGACGCTCGAGCGGGAGATGACGTTGCGGTCGGCCAATCTGAGCCGGTCCAACGTGACCGTGGTCAAGTCCAATTCCTTCTTTCTCCTCGACGCGGTGCGCGGGCCGTTCGACGTCGTCTGGGTGGATGCCGGTCACAAGTTTCCCGATGTCGCCTGGGATCTCTGCAACGCCTTTTACCTTGTGCGGACCGGTGGGATCGTCATGGCTGACGACGTAACCCGAAACCTGGAGTTCTCGAGCAAGAATCTCGGGCCAGATACCGAGATTGTACTGAGTTACGTCGCGGAGCGAACAGAGATGCCGGTCCACTATTTCCTCAAGCGGCGAAACGAAGCCTCCTACCTCAATCCGCCGGCGACGAAGCATGTTGCTTGGTGCGAAAAACCGGCGTCCTGGCCGCCGCGAGCGTGATTTTGGCCGAAGGCGCACGTCGCTTCACAGATTTGGGCAGACATCTCCAATGACCACATCCGCTGTTCGCAGCTTTGATCGACCGTGGCCGAATTTGAGCAACGCGTCCGTTCTGGTGACTGGCGGCACGGGCTCGTTCGGGCGTGCCTTTGTGCGCTGCCTGATGGCCGACGGAATGCCCCGCAGGCTCGTTGTGTTCTCGCGCGACGAGCAGAAGCAGGAAACGATGGCGCGCGATCTGAAGGCGGAGTTTCCGCAATTTGCCGACCGCTTGCGCTTCTTCATCGGGGATGTGCGTGACGTATCCCGACTCGAGCTCGCCATGCGGGATGTCAACCTCGTCGTGCACGCGGCGGCGCTGAAGATCGTGCCGACCGCGGAATACAATCCCTTCGAATGCATTCTCACCAACGTTCATGGGGCCGAGAACGTCGTGAAGGCTGCGCTGCGTACCGGCGTGAAGAGGATCATGGCCCTGTCGACGGACAAGGCCGCGAATCCAGTCAATCTTTACGGCGCCTCCAAGCTTGCGGCAGACAAGATCATGGTTGCTGCCAACAATCTGGTCGGCGACTCCGACATCCATTTCTCGGTGGTGCGCTACGGCAACGTCATCGGCTCGCGTGGCTCGGTCGTGCCGCTGTTCGAAAATCTTGCCAACAACGGCGCCAAGAGCTTGCCGATCACCGATCCGCGCATGACCCGCTTCTGGATCACCATCGAGCAGGGCGTTGCGTTCGTGTTGTCATCGCTGGAGCTCATGCGCGGCGGTGAGATCTTTGTTCCGAAGATCCCCTCGATGCGGATTACCGACCTTGCGCGCACGATCGCGCCGCATCTGCCGCATGAGGTTGTCGGCGTCCGCCCTGGCGAGAAGCTGCATGAAGTGATGATCACCGAGGACGATGCGCGCATGACCTTGGAGATCGACGATCGATACATCATCTGCCCGCCGTCGACGCGGTGGCGTTCGGATCATCTGGCGACGTTCGGAGCGAGGCGGGTCCCGGAAGGCTTCCGGTACTCCTCCGACGGAAATACGGACTGGCTCGACAGCGTTTCGCTCGGCCGGATGATCGAGCGCAAGGCGGCGTAGCCTAGGCTGATCCGGCGAGCCGGAGCGACGAGAGCGACGGATGCGCGTGCTGTTGTTCGGCGCGACAGGGCTGCTCGGCCAGGTCTTGATGCGACAGGGGCGGGCGATCGGACACACCGTCGTCGGCGCGGCGCGGCGCGGTGCGGATCAAACGGTCGATCTTGCGTCACCGTACGGCATCGATCAGCTGGTCCAGGGGCTGGCGCCCGACGTCGTAATCAACGCAGCCGCGCTCACCAATGTCGACGAATGCGAACGCGCTCCCGAGCTTGCGCAAGCCATCAATGCACACGGTGTGGCCGCCATCGCCGAAGCGTGCCGAGGCAGCAGCGTGCGTTTGGTGCAAATTTCCACCGACCACTATTTTACGGGTGATGGCGACGCGCTTCACGATGAGACGTGGCCGGTCCGGCTTGTCAACACGTATGCACGGACCAAGCTCGCCGGCGAGGACTTCGCGCTGCGACATCCCGAGGCTCTCGTGATTCGAACGAACATGACCGGCCGGCGAGGCTGGCGGCAACCGACATTCTTCGAATGGTGCGTGCGGTCGATGCGCGAGCGTACGCCGATCACGCTGTTTCACGACTACTTCACCTCTACGATCGATGCGGGCACCCTCGCGCGCGCGGTCTTCGATCTGATCGACAGGAAGGCGGCAGGCGTGCTGAATGTCGCTTCGCGCGAGGTCTCGAGCAAGCAAGCGTTCGTGCAGGCCCTGGCTGGCAAGCTCGGGATCGATCTGAATTGGGCGACAACCGCAAGCGTGAAGACACTGGCCGTGCCGCGCGCGGAAAGTGTCGGGCTGGACGTGTCTCGCGCCCAGGCGATGTTGGGCTACGCACTACCCGACCTGCAATCGGTTGCGGGGTTGCTTGCGGCTGGGGAGAAGCCGGCATGAGGTACGACACGAGTTTCACGATCGGGCGACACGAGATATCCATTTCGGCGCCGACATTCTTCATCGCCGACATCGCCGCAAATCACGACGGCGACCTGCAACGCGCCAAAGATCTGATCCGCTACGCCAAAGATGCGGGTGCGGACGCCGCCAAGTTTCAGCACTTCAAGGCCGAGAAGATCGTCAGCGACTACGGCTTTCGTTCGCTCGGCGGGCAGCTGTCCCATCAGGCGAAGTGGGGGAAGCCGGTCTTCGAGGTCTATGCCGACTACAGCATCAATCGGGATTGGAATGAGACCCTGGCGGAGACCGCGCAAGACGCCGGCATCTATTGGATGACGACGCCGTACGACATCGAGGCGGTCGACACCGTCGTCAATCTGCTGCCGGCGTTCAAGATCGGATCAGGCGACATCACCTGGCCGGGCTTCATCGAATACGTGGCATCGAAGGGAAAGCCGGTCCTGCTGGCGAGCGGTGCGGCGACGATGCCGGATGTCGAGCGGGCGGTGGATGCCGTTCTCGCGACGAACCGCCAGCTTTGCCTGATGCAGTGCAACACCAATTACACGGGTAGTCTCGAGAATTTCACTTATGTCAACCTGCGCGTGATCCAGTCATACGCCCTGCATTGGCCGGGCCTGCCGCTCGGTCTCTCGGACCATACGCCCGGACACGCGACGGCGCTGGGCGCGGTCGCGCTCGGCGCTCGGGTGATCGAGAAGCACTTCACCGACGACAGCACGCGAAAGGGACCGGATCACCCCTTTTCGATGACGCCAGCCACGTGGCGCGACATGGTCGATCGCACGCGGGAGCTTGAACGTGCCCTGGGGGACGGCGTCAAGCGCGTGGAAGCGAACGAGGACGATACCGTGGTCGTGCAGCGACGGTGCCTGCGCGCAGCGAGCACTTTGCCGGCCGGCAAGGTGCTCACCGCGTCCGATCTCGAGGCCTTGCGGCCAGCGCCGGCGGGTTCGGTCGAGCCGCATTGGCTGCCACAGGTCGTCGGCCGTCGCTTGGCGGTGGCGAAACAAGCGGGTGACGCGCTCCATTGGAGCGACCTGGAGATGGTGGAACGTGCTTAGAGGTTCGGTCGTAGGGTTGCGGGCTATCGAGCGCGCCGATCTGGGCGCCTTGCTCGCCTGGCGGAACAAGCCAGAGTTCCGGCGGTACTTTCGCGAATTCCGCGAGCTCGGCAGTGCGGACCAGGAGCGCTGGTATGAGAACATCGTGCTGAAGGACCCTTCGGTGCGCATGTTCTCCATCGTCGAACTGACAAATGGGCGCCTGCTGGGGGCATGCGGTCTCTGCTACATCAACTGGGTCGACCGCAATGCGGACCTGTCGATCTACATCGGCGCCGACGATCTCTACATCGACGAGACGTTCGCGCCCGACGCGGCATCCACATTGCTGCGATACGGGTTCGACGAGCTCGGCCTTCACCGTGTCTGGGCCGAGATCTACAGCATCGACCAGAAGAAGCAGAAGTTCTTCACCGGTCTCGGATTTGCCCTGGACGGACGTCATCGCGAGACGCATTGGACCGAAGGTGGATGGGTCGATTCGCTGTTCTACGGCCTCTTGTCTTCATCGTTCCGGCGCTGATGCACACCATGCGCATTCACCTTCTTTGCGATCAGAAATGGCGCGATCTGCCGAACCTGACCGCGCTCAAGCGCGCGTTGGAAAAGGGCGGGTACCGCGTGCTGCTCAGCACGACAAAAGACGCAGCGCCGATGATCCAGGCGTTCAGGCCGGACTGCGTCGTGTTCAATCATCTGTTCTCTCCGGCGAACCAGAAGATGGCAGCCGCGCTGCGAGCGAGCGGCGTGGTCGTCGTCATTCTTCCGACGGAGGGTGCCGGACGTCCCGAAACACTCTCGCTCACGGACGGGGAATTTGCCGACTTTCGTCACATGGATCTGCACCTCGCCTGGAGTGCGCCCGCGGCAGAGGGCATTCGCGCGCGCTGGGGCTTTGATGAATCCGTGGTGCCGGTCCTCGGCTGCACGCGGCTCGACTTCTATGCGCCGCAGTTTCGCCGCGCCATCACACCGCGCGAGGTGTTCTGCCGACAGCACGACCTCGATCCCGAACGTCCGATCGTGACCTGGGCCACCGCGCATAACTTTGCCGACATCAGCAAGGACCGGGACGCTCTCGGCAAGTTTCTGCGGGAAGGAAATGATAACGGGCTTGCGGTCTGCTATCGGCGAATAGGCGTCGATCCGCTCCGGCTGACGACGATCCACGCCGAAGACCGGGCCGCCGCAGCAGATGCTTTCGTCAAGCTCGCCGCGGCGCGGCCGCAGGTGCAGTTCATCCTGCGCCCGCACCCGGTCGAGAGCCGGGACTTCTACCGCACGCTTATTGCGGAGTATTCACTGCACAACGTGCGCTTCTGTCCGCGCGACTACATTTGGAACGTGCTCAATGCCAGCTCGGTGCACCTGCATCGGCACTGTACGACTGCGATCGAAGCATGGATGTGGGACAAGCCGACGATCGAAATGAACATGGGCCCGCCGTCGGAGCTCGTATGGCCGGATCGCGAGGCCGGAAGCGATGTCGCCACGACGGCCGATGCGCTGATCGGGATTGTCGACAGGTATCTTGGCGGGGCCTCCGTGGATGCGGACAAGATCGCGTATCGCCGCCAGTACATCCACACCTGGTTCGGACCGGCGGACGGCAAGCGTTGTGCCGCGGCCGCAGAGGTGATCGACGGGCTGCTGCGGGCGCGCGGGCGGCACCGTACGCTGCTTTCGCCGCTGCGTGGCATCAAGGCGTCGCCGCGGCAGGTCGCGACTGCGGTAGCGAGATATGCGCTCGGCCGGCTTCCGAACGAGCCTCTGCTTCGGCGTGTGCCGCGGCAGAAGATTGATCCGACCGACAAGCAGATCACGCGCGGCGACGTGAAGGCATACCTGCCGCTGGTGGCCGCAGCGATCTGATGCGCGATATGGCGTCGAACTATCCTTGATCCCGCTTCATGAGATACGCAGCTCGCGCAAATGCCAGGTCATCCGCGTCGTCGATGTCGATGGCCGAGACCCAGGAGATCGGCTCGAAGCGCTGGCCTGGCCCGTACAGCGTTCCCGTCCGCAGCAACGCCGTGGCGTTCGCGATGCTGATGGCTCCGGTCAGTCCGTAGGTCGGTTCTTGATCCTGCGAACGACGGCCGAGCATCTCGGGAAACAGCCAATCGGCATGGCCCTGCTTGTCGCGCCGGAAGCTCCACCACGGATTCATCCAGAGAAAACGGAAGCAGCTCATTTGGAAATCGACGCCCCAGGACTCGAACGCGGTGATCGCGGCCCTGATGTCGCTGCTGTCGCGCAATGGACAAGTCGGTTGCAGCATGGCGACCACGTCGAAGGTGTCTCCGAGCTTCGTGTCGAGCTGGCGCAAGACGTGAATGGTGACGTCGGAGACGTTCGAGTGGTCGTCGAAATGTGTCTCGCGCAAGAACGGCACCTCCGCGCCGTAGCTGCGGGCGGCTTCGGCGATTTCCTCATCTTCGGTGCTCACCACGATCCGGTCGAACAGTTGCGAGGCGCGGGCGGCCTCGATCGTCCAGGCGATCAATGGCTTGCCGAAGAAGTCGACCAGGTTTTTGCGTGGCAGACGCTTCGATCCGCCGCGGGCCGGGATGACGGCGAGACGTCTCACCATACGGTCCAGCCTCCGTCCACGACGAGGTTGTGGCCGGTGATCGCCGTGGCGCCGTCGGAAATCAGGAACGCGACCGGCTCCGCCACTTCGTCCTCACGCAGCATGCGGCCGGACGGGCATAGGTCCGCGTAGCGCGTCAGGAATGCCGCGTCGACACGCCCTTCCACGCCGCCGAACGACACCGAATTGACGCGGATGCGCGGCGCCAGACGCACCGAAAGCTCCTTTGTCATATGAATCATCGCCGCCTTGGCCACACCGTAGTGAATCGGCGACTCGCGTGCGGGATCGTCGTAGAGCGCAGGCTTGCGTGCGACGATGCCGTACATCGAGGCGATGTTGACGACCGCGGCGAGGGGGGTGCTCGGGATGTCGGCAAGCGCCATCACCAGCTCAAACGGGGCTGCAACCGCGAGGTCGAATTCTCGGCGCCATTGCGTGCGCGTCGGCAGGCCGCTGGGGGGCAGCTCCTGATTGGCGAGATCGACGGCGTTGTTGACGATCGCATGGGGCAGCAGCCCGCGTTGGGCGAGACGCTGTGCGAGCGCTTCGCCGCTCTCTGTTTCGAGGTCGGCAACGACGCTCTCGAATCGGCCCGGCGTGCGCTTCAGGGTCTCGGCGAGCGCGCTGAGCGTATTCGCCCTTCGCGATGCGGCCACCACGGTGTGGCCGCCATTCAGAAAGTGATGGGTGAACTGCCGACCCAGCTTTCCGGCCGCGCCGGTGATCAGGATGGTCTTTGTGTTGCTCTTGATGTTGCTCATGTCGAGGGCTGTTTACCGGCCTGCCACCGTGCTGGATGTGAGCGTCCCCGTCAACGCGGTCCGCGCATCCGGCCACTGGGCCGGATCCAACAGCGCTTCAGGCACGTGCGGAATGTCGGCGAGGGCCGAAGCAGCAGCGGCCCCGAGCGGCGGCCGTTCGAACAACGCCAGATTATGAAGCAGTTGCTCCTTGGTCTCGACCCCGATCACGACACCATCGATCCAATCCTGGGCGCGGACATATGCTATCGCCAGGTCGCGGGTGTCCTCGCGTCCGAGCTCGCGCGCGATAATCCGCAGGCGTTCAACGATGTCGGTGGGAGATATCCCGGTCAGTGCGGGCCATCGGGCATGCGGCGCGCCGGTCAACAGCCCCTGCAGCAGGACGCTGCGCGCATGAACGGTGATATCGGATCTCGTCCGGAGAGCGTCGACGATCCCCGCCGCATTCCAGCGATGGTCCAGGATATTGAACGGCAGCTGAATGTGCTCGACGTCGTAGTCGGCGAGGACGGCAAGCGCCTCCTGGGGCGACTGCACGGAGACGCCCAGCCGCACGATCCTTCCGGCGTCTCGCTCTGCACGGAGGAAGCGCCAGACTTCACCGTGCCAGGCCGTGCGGTGGACCGCGCGATGCAGCAACAGCGCGTCGATGCGATCGCGCCGCAGCGCCTCGCGCGAGGCGGCGAGACTCGCAACCGCCGCCGCGACGGCGCTGGCGGGCGGCGCATCGCTCGGGACGTCCCGGAGTGGATCGAGCTTGGTTATGATTTGCACGTCGCGGGCGCTGGCTCCGTCGACGGCTTGGCCGATGCGCCTCTCGGCATAGCGATAATCGCGTGCGGTATCGATCCAGCGAATGCCTCGCTCGATGGCCGTGTGCACGATTTCCATGGCGTGCCGTTCGGTCGGCATGCCGGTGGCATTGGCCGCACCGTAGGTCATCCCGAGCTGAACCGTTCCCAATACGAAGCAAACTTGGGCGCGGCGCTCGGCGGGATCCGCATTCCTCGTCATTGCGTTTCTGCCAATGGCACCCGGCGAAAGCCTGATCGCTCGCGAACCGGCTTCGGGAAGTATCAAACGCGCCGCGGCGGTGACAAGCGCAAAGCGCGCACGTCCCATGATGCACCTCGTGCACCCGGCAGGGCCGTTAACCTTTCATGATCCTCGCCGTCATCCCGGCCCGCGGCGGGTCCAAGCGACTGCCAGGCAAGAACATTGCGTCGTTCGGCGGACGGCCGCTGCTCGCCTGGTCGGTGGCGCTCGCGAATCGTCTCGATCGCGTGGTGCGCTGCGTCGTTTCGACCGAGGAGCCCGCGATCGCCGCTGTCGCGCACAAGGCCGGCGCCGAGGTTGTCGACCGGCCGGTTGAACTTGCCGGCGACGACAGCTCGATTACGGCGGTGCTCGTGCATGCGGCTGAGGCCGTGCGTCGCGACGGCCTGGAATTCCAGGGGGTGATGCTGCTGCAGCCGACTAATCCACTCCGGCCCGTTGACGCCATCAATCGGGCCATTTCGCGCTTTCTGGACGAGCCCTGTGACTCCCTGATCACGGTCAGCCGGCGGCGACTCAAGTTCGGCCGGATCGCGGACGGAGCGTTCGTACCGGACTACGTGCCCGACACGCAGTCGCGGCAGACGCCGCCCGTCTTTTACGAGAACGGGCTGCTCTACATCACGAAGACCGCGACCCTGCTGGACCGCCATAGCGTCTACGGCAGTCGGACGCTCGCATTCGAGAGCGAGCGCCCCTTCGACGAGGTCGATATCGACGAGCAGGTCGACCTTGAAATCGGCGAGGCTATCCTCGGTGTCGTGCGCAACCGGCTGGGTTACTGACGTGGCGCAGCTACGATCCCGCTGCAGGGTCGGATCCGCCGCGGAGCTCGGGATTCGGCCTGAAACGGTTATGAGCTTCTACGCGAGGCACTGGCAGCGCCGGATCGCGCTCGCCATTCCATCGTTCTATCGGTGGCAGTTCCTCGGCGCGCCGGCTAGCCAGGCAGCCGACCATTGCTGCGTCGCGGTTGACGACTCGGGAGCTGTTCTGGGGGTTATGGGCCTCAATCCACGGCCTTTCATTTTGAACGGCCGGCCGCAGAGTGCGGCCGAGCTGACGACCTGGGTCGTCGCCCAGGAGGCGCGCGGACGCGGAGTCGGGCGCGCCATTCTCGACTGGCTCATGTCAAGATACGAAGTCCTGTTCGGGCCCGGCATTACGGCAGCAGCGCTTCCGCTCTACATCGGCGCGGGTTTCGTCCACATCCGCCATGTGCCGCGCGTCGCGCAGATCTACCGGACCGATGTTCCTGATGATTTCATCCGCGTGACCGACGCTGGGCGACGCCGTTTGATGCGCAACCGAGCCGCAACGCCTTCCGGGTCCTCTGGACGGCCGATCGACATCGATCACGTCGCCGCCACCGCGAACCGGCACCTGTCGAGGTTCAACCACTACCTGCGCGACGAAGCACATCTGAAATGGCGATATTTCGATCACCCGGTGTTTCGGTATGAGTTCTTCCAGGTCGTCGACGGCGGCGGCGAGGCGGTCGTCGCCATGCGCGTCGACGAGGTTCGCGACGTCAAAATCGCGCATGTTGTCGAGTGCTTTGGCGCTGCGGTGGCCATGCCTGCTGCGGTGTCGTTCCTCGATCGCTGCTGCGTGGAGCGGGGTATCCACATTGCCGACTTCACCTGCGTTTCGAGCGCGGTGACGTGCTTTTTCCGCGCCGCCGGATGGTTCTCGACGATCGACGATAACGACGTGCAGGTCATCAATCTGTTCCATCCGCCGGAATTCCGCGACCCGCCGACGACGTCGCTCGTGTTGTGGTCGCGCCGGGACCGGCCTGACTTGCTGGATTTCGGGAGGCTCTACCTGACCAAAGGCGATCTCGATCTCGACCGGCCGACCCATGCCTATTACGAGCGGCATGGCTTGGCGGCACCGGCCTGAGTGGACAGCATGCTGCGCGCCCTTCTGCGCCCGAGCCGCTATCCTGCCCATGTACGATACTTTTGGGCACGCTGGCAGTTGCGGCAACGCGGGCTCATCGAACAATTCGCGAAGCGTCCGAACAGTGCCATTCCGCCGTCTTACTTCGATCTCTGGTACCTGTATCGGTCCGCGCGCGGGTGTAGTCGCATGATCGAATTCGGCATCGGCTGCTCGACGATCGTGTTGGCGCAGGCACTGCACGACCAAGGAGGAGGGGAGTTGATATCGATCGACGCGAGCGCAATATGGATCGAGGAGACCAGGAAGACCTTCCCGAGCTCGTTGCAGCCGTTCGTCAAGTTCCATCACAGCCCGGTTGCCCCGATAGAATATGGCGGCGAGCGGTGCCACCGCTACGCCGACGTTCCGGCTGTGTCGCCGGAGCTGGTCTATCTCGACGGTCCCTCGCCGCATGATGTTCCGGGTTGGCAGGGCGCACCGCTCGCTGCCGATCCGTTGTTGCTTGATCTGCAGCCTGGCGCGGTGATCATCGTCGATTCACGCCCCGCCAATGTCGCCTTTCTGCGGCGTCACCTCCGCCAGCCGTTTCGCTCCGTAACGGATCGCACGTTCGGGGTGACGACGTTCACGCTCGGATAGGCAAGATCATGCCGCCGCTCACCATTGTGATGTATCACTATGTCCGTCCGATTGCGGACGGCCGCTTTCCGGGACTGCGCGGACTTGAGCCCGCCCAATTTTCCGGACAACTTGACTACATCATGCAGCACTATCGGCCGGTCAGCCTCGTGCAACTGCTCGAGGCGATCGAGGGCGGCCGCGAGCTGCCCGAACGCGCGATCCTGCTTCAGTTCGACGACGGCTACACGGACCACGTCGACTACGTGTTGCCGGAGCTCGAGCGCCGTGCAATCAAGGGCGTGTTCTTTCCGATCACGTCGGCGGCGCTCGACCGACGCATCATCGTTGCTAACAGGGTCCAGTTCATTCTTGCCCGCGTGCATGATCTCGATGCTTTGATCGTCGACATGGAGAGAGCGGTCAGCGAGATGGGAGCCGGTCGCAATCTCCTGCCGCTCAGCGAGTATCGTCGGCGCCATTTCGTCGCGACCCGCATCGACGTCGCGCCAGTTATCTACGTCAAACGCATGTTTCAGGTCGCGCTGCCCGCTGACCTGAGCGAGGAAGTTTCGAGCGTGCTGTTCCGAAAGCACGTGGCGGCCGACGAAGCCTCGTTCGCGGACGAGCTTTATCTATCCGAACAGGGGATCAGGAGGCTGATCGACGCAGGCCACCACGTTGGCTGCCACAGCGAGTCTCATCCGTGGATGGGAAGTCTCAGCAAGGAGAAACAGCGCTCCGAAATCGTTTCTGCGCTGCGTCTCCACGACCGCATCGGGCTGCCGCGGCGCGGCTTTACTTTCTGCTATCCGTACGGGGACTACAACAGCGACACGCTCGACGTTCTCACCGAGCTGGAGTGTGCGGCCGGCTTCACGGCCGAGGTGGCGCTCGCTGCGCCGTCCCGGGCCAATCGGCTGGTGCTGCCGCGCCTCGACACGATCGACCTGCCCATGGCCGCGTCCGCGGATCCAAATCCATGGACCCGCAGGGCGGTGCCAGCTTTGAGTTCCTGAGCCCGTCCCATGATGCACTCGGTTGCACGCCTCAAGCGTTCGGCGGATGCCGCGTTGCGGCGCGCTTATGGGCAAGTGGTCACGCATTGGCGAGACTATTCCGCCACCGGGCGCGCGATTGCGGAAAAGCGTGCTGCGACCGATCGGCTGCTCGATGAGGTGGCACGCAACACGCCTTACTGCTTCGACGGCACCGTCCTGGTCGACGGAATGTGGGACAATCCGAATTACTGGCTGCGCTTTTCGTTGCTGCGGGGCGCGCTCGGGCTCGCTCACGCAAACGAGGTGGGGGTTCTCGGTGAATTCCGCCGGCGGCATTGTCGCGCGACATTCGAGCGGCTCGGAATTCGTGCCATCGAGTCGTTTCCGGATCTGCCCGCGCCCGCCGGCATTGCCCGGCGAAGCGCCGAGCTCGTCCAGCGGACCAAGTCCGCCGATGACATCCTCGGGTGGGACCTGCCGGAAGGGGTTCACCCGGCGATCGTCTACGACGGCATCCTCAAGCGTCAGCGGCTCGCATCGGTCGACATCCATGACCCGCAGTTTGCGGACCATGTCGGCGCGGCCTTGACCGCAATCGACCGCGGCCGCCAGCTTCTCGACCGCCATCGGGTCGATCTCGTCGTGATCACGCACCCGCTCAATTTCACCTATGGAGCGCTTGCCTGGCAGGCGCTCGCACGCGGCATCCCGGTTGTACTGCCGTTCGGCGCGTTCGGAACGCTTCGTTTCACGCGCTTCTCTCAGCCGACCGATCTGTTCAGCTACCACGATCGTCCCGACGGAGCCGACATCGATGGTTTGTCGTCGCAAAAGGCCGAGGCGCTGGCAGAACTCGGCCGTCGCTATCTCGCGCATCGCCTTGACGGTCTCACCGGGGATCTGCCCTCGCAGTACGCGTTTCAGCGTTACCGGGGCTATGTCGATCGCGAACTGCTCTGCCGGCACTTCGGCTGGAACCCGCAGAAGCCGATCGTCGCGTTCTATGCGGCCAACTGGTACGACTGGCCGCACCAGCTCGGCATGACGCAATTCAGCGATTTCCTCGATTGGACGAGTACGACCCACGAGGTGGCGCGCAACAATGACCGCGTCAACTGGCTGTTCAAGCCGCACCCGGCCGAGGAGTGGTTCGGCGGCATCTCGCTCGCAGAGGTGTTTTCGCGGTTCGGGAACGTCCCGCACATCGGCCTCGCCGACAAGGCGTGGAACAACACGCGCATCCAGCAATCGATCGATGCGTTGATCACGTACCACGGCACCGCTGGCATCGAGTTCGCGGCGTCGGGAAAGCCCGTACTGGTTCCGGACCGCGGCAACTATGACGGATGCGGGTTCGTCAAGGTCGCGCGTTCACGCGAACACTATCTCGATCTGCTGTCGAGCGAGTGGTGGAACGACATCGAGCTTGGCGACGCGCGGCGCCGCGCCGAAATCTTCGCAGGCTGGTGGTTCTGCATGCCTGAATGGCAGGGAAGCTTTGTGCTTGGCGACGACGCGCGCCAGAATGCGCTTTACGATCTCATCCCCGATCTGGTGAACAAAAACCGAATGACAGTCGATCGCGAATTGCGTGAGATCCGCGAATGGTGGGATTCGGGGGAGCGTTACTATCACACGCGCAAGATGGCGAACGCCGAGCGGTATCGGCTGTCAAATATTTCCGGCGGTAACCCCGCGCCGACGGAGACGGGCAGATGAATATTCTCGGCATTCATTGCGGACATAATTCCTCGGCCGCACTGATGGTCGACGGCAGCCTCGTCGGTGCGGTGCAGGAGGAGCGCTTCACCAAGCGAAAGAACCAGGTCGCCTTTCCGGCGCGCTCTGTTCGGCACCTGGTCGACCGCCACCTCGATGGCGACATTCGTCGCCTCGGGCGCGTCGCCCTGGCGGGCCGCGTCGTCGACCCCATCGGGCTTGCAGTCGGACGCTATTCCGAATTCGACGTCGCCGATCACATCAACGAGAATCGCGAGTACTGGCGCGGCGTCTTTTATGAAGGCAAACCCAACGACGGCAGCTACTGGCACGACATGTTCCGTCGCGGCGAGAAGCTCAATAGCGATCACAATGTGGACGTCGACAAGCTGATGTCGATGCCGATGGCGGATGCATTCCGCGAGATCAGCGAAGTCGAGCGCCAGGCGGCGATGCGGAGGATTTTCGGCTGGAAAGGTCCGTTCGATGTCCTCGACCATCACGGCTGCCATGCCTACTACGCCTTCTACGGCCAGCACATTGCGCGGAAGTGCTGGGACGATGTTCTCATTCTGACTGCCGATGCTCTCGGCGATCACCGCGACTGGAGTGCCTGGCTCCCACAGGCGGACGGTTCGCTGACGCGAATCGAGGACGGTTTCGGGCATGGCGTGGCGCGCATCTATCGCTTCGTGACACTCATCCTCGGCATGAAACCGAATGAGCACGAATACAAGGTGATGGGGCTCTCCGCCTATTCGAAATCGGGCCGCCACATACGCGCGGTCGAACGTGTGTTCCATGAAATTCTCGACTTCCGCGACGGCGAGTTTGTGCGCGAGAAGCCGCTCAAGGAGAGCTATTTCGACCTCAAGGACCGGCTCGAAGGTCACCGCTTCGACAACATTGCGGCAGGCTTGCAGAACTGGGGAAGCGCGGTGACGCGCGCTTGGATCAGGCATTGGCTCGAGCGCACGGGGAAACGGCGGCTATGCTTCTCCGGCGGCCTGTCGATGAATATCAAGATCAATGGCGAGATCGCCACGATGCCCGAGCTCGACGGCTTATACGTGCCGGCATCGGGCGGCGATGAGAGCAACCCGATTGGCGCTTGCTTCATGGCGCAAAAGCAGCTTGGGAAAGAGACGAGCGCACTGGCGCATGTCTATCTGGGAGCGGTGAGCCGGGACGATCCGGAGAATGATTGGCGCGAGGGTCTGCGGCGGGCCGGTGCCTCCACCGGCGACTACGCCGTGCGAGACGGCGTGGATGTCCGGGCCCTGGCAAAGCTGCTCGCCGCGGGGCAAATCGTTGCGCGCTGCGTTGGTCCGATGGAGTTTGGCGCCCGCGCCCTCGGCAACCGGTCGATCCTCGCGGACCCGTCCAATCCGGACAACGTCAAGCGGATCAACGACGCGATCAAGGCGCGCGACTTCTGGATGCCGTTTACGCCGTCGATACTGGCGGAGCGCGCGGCGCGCTATCTCGTCATCCCGAAGGGCATCGTTTCGCCGTACATGACGATCGGCTACGAATCGACCGCGCGCGCACGCCGTGAGATCATTGCCGCGCTGCATCCGGGCGATTTCAGCGCCCGCCCCCAATTCGTGTTTCGCGACACGAATCCGGGCTATTGGGACCTGATCTCGGCCTTTGAGGAGTTGACCGGGATTGGAGCGCTGCTCAATACCTCGCTCAACCTCCACGGCGATCCGATGAATTCGACCATCGCCGACGCGGCGCGCACGCTCGCTCTCTCGGCATTGGATTTCCTGGCGCTGCCGGGAGACACGTTGCTCTATCGAAAGAGCGCAGGAGCGGCCTTGGCCGCTGCGCTCGATGCCGAAACGCTTGTGGAAGCTGAGCGTTGACCAGGAGCTGGAGCATGACGGAATTTTCGATCGCAGGACGAAAGATCGGCCCCGACCAGCCGCCGCTCGTCATGGCCGAGGTCGGCATCAACCACGAAGGCGAGTTCGACAAAGCGATCCAACTGGTTGACGCGGCTACCGCCGCCGGCGCGGAGCTGGTCAAGTTCCAATGCCATATCACCGAGAAGGAGATGGTGCCGACGGACATGACGCCCGGCGAAATCTCCAAGGAGAAGCTCTGGGACATCATCAAGCGCTGCGAGCTGACCGAGGACGAGGAACGTCGTGTGCAGGCACACTGCGCCAAGAAGGGTGTCATCTATCTCTCCACGCCGTTCTCGCGTGAGGCGGCCGATCGGCTCAATGCCATGGGGGTTCCCGCGTTCAAGATCGGATCCGGCGAATGCAACAATACGCCGCTGCTCGACCATATCGCGCGGTTCGGCAAGCCGATGATCCTGTCGACCGGAATGAATGATCTGCCGTCCATTCGCCGGTCGGTCGAGACCATCAAGCGGCATGGCGCGCCGCTCGCGCTGATGCATTGCACGTCGATGTATCCGACGCCTTACGACAAAGTGCGTCTCGGCGCGGTCGCCGAGCTCATCCGCGAGTTCCCCGATTGCCCCGTCGGCCTCTCGGATCATTCGATGAACATCTGGACCTGCCTCGGCGCAGCCGCGCTCGGGGCGTCATTGTTCGAGAAGCACTTCACGATTTCGCGGCAATGGCCGGGACCCGACACGGGCATCTCGATCGAGCCGGACGAGCTGCACGACCTGATCGAGGGCACGCGCGCGGTGTGGCAGGCGCGCGGCGGCTCGAAGAATATCTTGCCGGAGGAGCGGCCGGTCATCGACTTTGCGTATGCAACGGTCGTGACGATTGCGCCGGTGAAGAAGGGCGAGGCGTTTTCCAAGAGCAACATCTGGGTGAAGCGGCCCGGCACCGGACCGATCCATGCGACTCGTTTCGACGACGTGCTGGGCCGCACCGCGCTGCGCGATATCCCGGCGGAGGTGCACGTGCGTCCGGAGGACATCGCCGGCTTCACATGAGCGGCGGTCCCGAGTCATCGCCGGTGGTCATCACCGGGGCGTCCGGCTTCATCGGCCGTGCACTCGTTCGTGCGCTTGCCCGGCGCGGTGCATCCGTGATTGCCGCGACGCGCGGCGACACCAAGGGGATGGATGCGACCTGGACAAAGGTCAAGGACTATCGCGAAACGCCGAATCCACACGATGCCACGCTGGTCCATCTGGCCGAACAATCCAATACCGTGCAGGCGAACCAACGTGGATCGGTGCACGTGGCGGAGGTCTACGAGTTGGTTGCGGCGCTGATTGCCAAACGATTCCGCCGGATTGTTTATGCATCGTCCGGGCAGATTTATCGACGGGGTTCCGCCGATGCATACATCACTGGCAAGCGCGAGGCGGAGAAGCTTGTTCTCGCGGCCGGCGGAGCGGTGGTCCGGCTAGCCAATGTCTATGGCCCGGGCATGTCGCCGCGGACGCTGATCGGCGACATCATGCGTCAGATTCCCGGAACCGGCCCGCTCGAGCTCGGCAGCAGTTCGCCGCGTCGGGACTTCCTCTGGATCGACGACGCCGCGGACGGTCTGGCGGCCGTCGCGTTGGGCAGCGGAACCGGCATTTTCGATCTCGGGACCGGGGTCTCGATCTCCGCAGGAGAGATGGCGCGCCTCGCGCTGGCGGCGGCGGGCGAATCGGAGCGGCCAGTGGTCTCCCAAACGGCGGCCGACAGCGATGATGACGTGATTACGCTCGACCTAGCGCCGGTCCGGACGCAGTTCGCGTGGACGGCGACGGTGGACGCGAGCGAGGGCCTCGCACGACTTGTGAAAGCCCACGCATGACGCGTGTCATCGCGGTCTTCACCGGCAACCGCGCCGAGTACGGACTGCAATATCCCATCCTCCGCGCGATCGCTGCGAGCGACAAGCTCGACTATCGCCTGATCGTCTCCGGAGCGCATCTCGATCCGCACTTCGGCCGCACGTTGGACGAGATTCGCGCGGACGGCTTCACCATCCACGACGAGGTCAAGATCGACCTGGAGGCTGACACCCTGACCGCGACGGCTCGCGCGATCGGCAGCGGTGTCGTCTCCATGTCGCAGGCGTTAGAAAGAATCCGCCCGGACATGCTGGTGGTCTATGCCGACCGGTTCGAGGGATTCGCCGCCGTCATTGCCGGCACGCAGATGAACGTTCCGACCGCGCATGTGGAAGGCGGCGACCTCACCGAAGGCGGCGCGCTCGATGATTCGGTACGCCATGCGATGACCAAGCTTGCGCATCTTCACTTCACGACGAATGCGCAGGCGACCAATCGGCTGCTGGCCATGGGAGAGGAGCCATGGCGGGTCCATACCGTCGGCTTTCCCGCCATCGACTTGATCCAGGTCGGCAATTTCGCGAGCCAGGGCGAGGTGTCTGAGCGGCTCAGCCTCGATCCGCACCGCCCGATCGTCGTCTTCACGCAGCATTCGGTCACGACCGAGTTCGATCGGGCGCTTGAACAAATAAAGCCGGCGCTCCACGCGCTCGAACGGCTGGCCGGCGAGGGCGTGCAGATCGTCGCCACCTACCCGAACAACGATGCGGGCGGTCGGCGCATCATCTCGGCGCTCGAGGAGTGGAGCGGGCGCGGCATTCCGAACGTGCAGCTGCATCGCTCGCTGGGTCGCTGGCTCTATCACGGCCTGCTCGCGATCGCGCGCGATCCGGGGGGCCGCGTCGTCTGCCTCGGAAACTCCTCGTCGGGGATCAAGGAAACGCCGGCGTTCGGCTGCCCGACCGTCAATATCGGCTCGCGCCAGCTCGGGCGATTGCGTGCCGGAAACGTGCTCGATGTCGACTACGACGTCGACGACATCGAGACGGCAGTGCGGCGCTGCTTGGCCGACGAAAAGTTCCGCGCGCTTTGTCGATCCGTCGAAAATCCATACGGGATTGGCGACGCCGGAAAGAAGATTGCGGACGTGCTGGCGGGCGTGCCGATCGACGCGAGGCTGATTCGCAAGTCGATGACGCTTCGCGGTGAAGTGCGCGACGGGTGGTATCGATGACTGAGCCGGTCCTGCCGGAGAACGCGAGCTTGCGCGACGCCATCGGCGTCATTGAGCACACGCGCCGGCTGATCGCGGTCATGGTCGGCGCGGACGGAAAGCTGATGGGCGTGCTGTCCGACGGCGACATTCGCCGCGCGATCCTGCGCGGACTCGGGCTCGATAGCCCGGCTTCGCAGGCCATGACACGGCATCCGATTGTCGGCCGTACGTCGAGCGCCGACGACGAGCTGTGCAGCTTCATGGTCACGCGTGGCGTTGCCGCCATTCCCCTGGTCGACGACAGCGGCCGGTTCGTGCGCGTCGTGCAAGTGCAGGACTTCGCTACCGCGCAGCGCTGGACCGGTGGTGAACGGTATTTCGCCGCGGTCATCATGGCGGGCGGCGAGGGGCGACGCTTGCTGCCGCTGACACTCGATCGCCCGAAGCCGATGATCGACATCGGAGGTGTGCCGTTGCTCGAGCGCCAGGTCCGTTCAATGGTCAGGAGCGGCCTGAAGCGCATCTACATCTCGACCAACTACCTCGGACACATGATCGAGGAATACTTCGGCGACGGCTCCGATTTCGGAGCCGATGTGCATTATCTCCGCGAGGGAAAGCCGCTCGGGACGGCAGGTGCACTCTCGCTGCTGCCGGACCCTCCTGAGGGACCGCTTCTCGTTATCAACGGCGACGTACTGACGACCTCGGATTTCGGTCGGCTGCTCGACTACCACGTGGAGACGGAAGCCTTCGCGACGGTTGCGGCCATGCAGCACCGCGTCGAGATCCCGTTCGGAGTGCTGCGCATCAATGGCCACCATGCTTTCGCGATCGAGGAAAAGCCCTCCGAGAGCTATCTGTGCAATGCCGGGATCTATGTGCTCTCGCCGAAGTCGCTGGAACTGGTTCCACCCGACACGCGCATCGACATGACTCAGGTAATCACGGAGGCAATCGCCAAGGGCCATCATGTATCGGTATTCCCAATTCACGAGTACTGGGCCGATATCGGCAATCCGGGCGATCTCGAGCTGGTGCTGCAACGATTTCGCGACGGGGATCGCGGATGAACGGATTGCAGGGCGAACGGGTCTTCGTGACGGGGGCCGACGGATTCATCGGCAGTCATCTGGTCGAGGCGCTGGTTGAGGCCGGAGCGAAGGTACGTGCGCTCGTCTATTATAACTCGTGGAACGCGCTCGGTTGGGTCTCGGACATTCCCGCGCACGTGTTGGGCGAAGTCGAGATCCTGACTGGCGATGTCCGCGATCCCGAACGCGTGAAGCAAGGCGTCAACGACTGCGCCTACGTGTTCCACCTGGCGAGCTTAATTGGCATCCCCTACAGCTACGAGGCGCCGCACTCCTACGTCGCAACGAATGTCGGCGGCACGCTCAACGTTCTCGAAGCCTGCCGTCGGTCCAGCAGTCTGGTGAGGCTCATCCACACGTCGACGTCGGAGGTCTACGGAACGGCGCAAACCGTGCCGATCCAGGAAGCGCATCCGCTCGTCGGGCAGTCGCCGTATTCCGCGACCAAGATTGCGGCCGACAAGCTCGCTGAGAGCTATCATCTCTCGTTCGGACTGCCGGTGGCGACGGCGCGCCCGTTCAATACCTTCGGTCCGCGCCAGACCGCACGCGCCGTCATTCCGACCATTGCGAGCCAGCTGCTGACCGGAGTGGCCGAGCTCAGGCTCGGGACGCTCACGCCGACCCGCGATTTCAACTATGTCACCGATACCGTGCGGGCCTTTCTCGCACTGGCGGTCTGCAAGGCCGCGGAAGGTCAGGTCCTCAACATCGGAACGGGCGAGGAGTGGTCGATCGGCGAGACGGCCAAGCTGCTGATGGAGGCGACCAGTCGCACGGTGCCGATCGTTTGCGAGGCGACGCGATTGCGGCCTGCCGCGAGCGAGGTGAACCGATTGTGCGCAGACGCCTCCAGGCTGACATCGCTCACTGGCTGGCGTCCGGCCGTGCCGTTTCGGGAAGGGCTCACGCGAACCGTCGCGTGGATCGAGCGCAACCGCCACTACTTCACTCCGGAAGACTATGTGCGCTGATCGATCACAGGCTGCCATCGCCGTCAGGGAAGCGACCAAGCGCGGGTTCGATACCGCGCCTGTGGTCGCGCGGCGGCTACGGGTCGCGATCTTCATCGAGAACGACATCATCTACCGCCACTTCGTGAAGAGCGGCGCGTTCCGCGGGCTGGCGCAGCAGGCGGACGTGACATTCGTGTTCGCCACGCGCGAGCCTGCCAACAAGCGGCTCACCGTTGTTCCGGACGCGGCCGAGGTCGGCGCGCCGATGGACAACCTTCCGATAGAGCCGAAACGCGTGTTCCTGTGGCGCCGCCTGGTCCAGGTCACGCGCATGATCTGGCGGCCGGACATCGAAACAAGACGCATGCGGGCAGCGACGGCCTATCTGGTCGGGCCCAGAGCCGCGAAATATTATTCGGTGCTCGCGCTTCCAGGCATCTACTCCTTGTTCTGCTGGTGGACTCGGCGACAAATCGATCGGCTGCCGTCCCGCATGATGGAACTCGTGCGGAAGCTCACACCCGATGTGCTCATCCACCCAACGGTATTCGACGGGTACTTCGTCAACGACTTCGTTCTGGTCGGACGGCGCCTCGGGATTCCCACGCTCGCGATCATGAATTCCTGGGACAATCCCAGCACCAAGCGCGCCGTCGCGGACAAGCCGGATTGGGTACTGGTGTGGGGCCCGCAGACCCAGGCACATGCCGTCCGCTACATGGGGATAGACAGCAAGCGCGTTATCGCCTTCGGCGCCGCCCAGTTCGACGTCTACGCCGGTCCGCCGCGGCTCACGCGCGAAGCCTTCTGCCGCGACTACGGCATCGATCCGGCCAAGCGGATCCTGCTCTATGCGGGCTCCAGCAAGGGGGCGGACGAGTTTCAACATCTGTGCATGATCGAGGAAGCGATCGACCGCGGAGATCTTGTGAATGTTGCCGTCGTCTATCGGCCGCATCCATGGGGCGAAGGCGGCTACAAGGGCGAACGCCTGCTCGATCATCCGTGGCGACACGTCTTCATCGAGCAGTCGATGCGCGGCTATCTGGAGGCGGTTGGTTCCGGAAGCAAGAAGCAGATTTACCTCGCCGACTACGCCACCACTCACGACGTGCTCTCGTCCATCGACGCGCTTGTATCGCCGCTGTCGACCATCATCCTCGAGGCGGCGTTGCACGGAAAGCCGGTCCTGTGCTTCATCCCGGAGCAGAAAGAGGGCTCGAGCCTTGGTCTGCAGGCGCGGCTGCCGCATTTTGAAGATATGTACAACTGCCCAGCTGTGCTGATGGCGGATGGGGAGGACATGCTGATCCCCAGGCTCCGCGAGCTGGTTGCGCGCGTCGGCGATGTTCGCTTCGCGCACGATCTGCGCGTAGCGAGCGCACACTTCGTGACGCCGTTCGATGAGCCGTTCTCGGAACGAATCGTCGAGCTCGTCTCGGATATTGCCGAGGGGCGGTTGCAGGAGAACCGATAGTCTCTGCGGCAGAGCGCGCCTCGCGACGGCGGGCAGGAGTCGGGCCTTCCCATCACCGTCGTGATCGCGGTGCCTCGTCCGTGTTGGTCGTGTGATATGTGCTGAGCCCGAGGGCTCCTGGCGATCCTGCTCGACATAGGGTGCATCAAATGCTGATGAACATCATCTCTAGAGCTGCTCGAGAGGTCTCTCGCGATCCGTCGCGTCTGCGGAAAGTGTTCACGATTCAGGGAATCAGAAAAATCCCTGGGTTTATAACTGCGCAGCTCGGGAGCCTTCGTAAGCAGGCCCGCGAACGGAGGCATGCACATGCGTTCAAGTCCGACCAGTGGGCTCACGGCGACGAACTTTCAGTCAGGCGTTATGCCTCCTATGAAGAGTACATCGTCCATCAGAAATCGAAGCTGGAGGGCATCCTCGCGGACGGCACGTCTCTGACGAAGCCGGCGCGCGTCGCGAAATTCAGGAGGCGATTCGAGGCTGTCCCGGAGCTTCGGACTCCCATGACGATCCTCTGCCTTGCGGCAAGGCTGGGCCATGAGGTGGAGGCGCTCATTTCACTCGGCCACTTTGCGGTCGGGATCGACCTCAACCCCGGTCCAGAGAATCGATACGTGGTCAACGGAGACTTTCACTCACTGCAATTTGCCGACTCCTCCGTGGACTGCATCTACACGAACAGCCTCGATCACGCCCTCGAGCTTGAGAAGATCGTCGTTGAAGTGAAGCGCGTGTTGAAGCCAGGCGGAATCCTTCTGGTCGAGATCTTCCGCGGTTACCAGGAAGGCGAAGTCGTACGCGAGTTTGAAGCAATGCATTGGCCGACGGCGCGCAGTCTGGCCGATAAGATTGGCGAATTGGGCGGGTTCATTCTTGAGGCTGAGAGGGACCCGCCTCCCCAGGGGGATCCGCTGTGGCCGCAATTTGTCCTGCGGAGACCTGCGGCAGCCGGCTGAATCCTGCGGTTCGCTTTCGTAAACGCAGCATGCCCATCGGTACCTAACAACATGCTCAGGCCTGTCTGGCTGCGCGTCGAGTTTCTGATGCGCGGCATAAACCTGATGACGCGTGGTGAGTTGCTGAGCGGCGCAGCCACCGTCATGCTGATGATGTTGGCCGGCCTTCTCGAGTCCGCCATCGTCGCGCTGGTCGTTCCGTTGGTATACGTCATCGTCGACCCGCAAAAGTTCCTCGCGACGGGCTTTGGACGAAGAATTTCTCAGCTACTCGACACGGGCGCCGTCGAGGGATTGTTCATCTACCTGGCGGCGGCCTTCGTGGTGCTGCTGGTCGCTGCGACCCTGCTCTCGGTCTACTCGCGCTATCTTTCCGAAGTGCACAGTGCGCGATGTGTCAATCGAATGAGCCGCGAGCTGCTTGAGCGGGTGCTGAACGCGCCTTATCTGTGGCTGTTGAAGCAGAACTACACGACGCTCGTGCATTACCTGCTCGACGACGTCGGAGCATGGCGCCGCGACTTCATCGCGCCGCTGTTCCTGATGGTGCAGGCGGCGATCATGGTCGTATCCCCTGCGCTGGTCGCCATCATTCTCGCTCCTGTATCCGCTCTGCTCGCGCTCGTGCTCGCCGGTTCCGTGGCGGGCCTCGTTATGCTCTCGTTCCGGCACAGGATTCGCGACGAGGCCGTCAAGTCGCGAGGAAGCAGGCGAACGATGCTTCTGACGTTGCAGCAGATACTGCTCGGATTGAGGGAGATCAGGATCGGAGGCCGTGCGGGGCACTTTTCCGAGTTGTTTCATCGTCGCAATCTTGCCGCCAGCGATGCGTCCGTGCGGCTGCGCATGTGGACCGAAGCCCCCAGCAACATCATCCTGCTTCTCGGGCAGATCGGATTCATCGTTGCCGCCGTAGCGTTGTTCCTGACCAATACATCGGGCGTGGAGATTGCGGCGCAGCTGGCGCTCATCGGCATCGTTGCGACGCGTGTGGTCCCGGCGCTCAATCGTTTCGCCGCTCAGGTCCCGTCGCTCGTGCGCTCCGCGCCGTATGTGGATGCGCTGTTGCGGCTCGTGGAAGAGCTGGCCGATTTGGACAAGGCGAGCCGACGCTCGGAAAAAGGGGCGCCAATTCCGGACCGATGGCATCGCGTCGTCCTGGCCGACCTATGGTTTCGGTATCCGGGCGCGCCGGGATGGGCGCTGCGCAGTCTCGACTTGGAGATCGAGCGCGGCAAGTTCTACGGCTTTGTCGGCCGGTCTGGCGCCGGCAAGACGACCCTCGTTAATCTGCTGCTCGGGCTGATCGAGCCGACGCGCGGAAGCATGCAGCTTGATGGCCGCTCCTTCGACACGCTTTCGATCTCGGACTGGCAGCAGCGCTTCGGATATGTTCCGCAGGATCCGTTCATTCTGGACGCGAGCATCCGTGAAAATATCACGTTCGGCTACGATTTTGATCCGCGCCGGGTTGAACAGGCAATCCACCACGCTCGTCTCGCCGACTTGATCGCACGGATCGACGGCGGGCTCGATGGCAAGGTTGGCGAGCGCGGCCGGCAACTATCCGGCGGACAGGCGCAACGGCTGGCGATTGCACGGGCATTTTACCGTCGCCCGGAAATCCTGTTTCTTGACGAAGCGACGAGCGCTCTCGACAGTATTACGGAGGCTGAGTTCCACGATTCCATCGACGCGTTGCGTGGAGACGTTACGGCGTTGATGATTGCCCATCGCGTGACGTCGCTGAGACGTTGCGATCGCATCTTCGTGCTGGACAAGGGTGAGATCGTCGCGTCCGGAAACTACGGCGAGCTGCTTGAGCGGTGTGATATCTTCCGCGCGCTGGCCGCCCAGGCCGACGACCATTCCCCGACCGGGACGGTCGCCATTGGCGACGCCGCGACACGGCATCCGGTTGAGCCATGAGCTTCGTCGTCGGCACGCATACGATCGGGGCGGGTCGGCCTTTCCTGGTCGCCGAGATCGCGCAGGCGCACGACGGCTCGCTTGGGCTTGCCCATTCCTTCATTGACGCCGCTGCCGCGGTCGGTGCCGACGCCGTCAAGTTCCAGACGCATATCGCCGTAGCGGAGTCGACGCTCGACGAGCCGTTCCGTGTGAAGTTCTCCGGGCAGGATGCGACGCGCTATGATTACTGGCGGAGAATGGAATTCACCGCGGAGCAGTGGCAGGAGCTTGCGGTCCATGCCCGCAACAAGGATCTCGTCTTTCTGTCCTCCGCCTTTTCGGTCGAAGCCGTTACGCTGCTGACCGCTCTCGGCATGCCGGCTTGGAAGGTGGCCTCCGGAGAGCTCGGCTCCGGAGCGATTCTCGACGCGATGCTCGAGACGGGCGCGCCGTTCATCGTCTCCACGGGCATGAGTCCGTGGCCGGAGATCGACGCCACTATCGCTCGCATCCGCCATGCCGGACGCGCCTGTGCGGTTCTGCAATGCACCAGCCGCTACCCGACACCGCTGGACGCAGTCGGGCTCAACGTGATGGATGAGATGCGCCGACGCTACGACATTCCGGTCGGCCTGTCGGACCATTCGGGCGCTCCGTATGCGGCGATGGCGGCGATCGCCCGCGGCGCCGATGTCATCGAACTGCATCTGACGCTCGACCGCGGGATGTTCGGTCCGGACGTCTCATCTTCGCTGACGCTTTCGGAATTCCGGCTCGTGTCCGATTTCCGGGATGCTCTCCAACGCATGGACGCCAACCCGGTGGACAAGGATCTGGCGGCGGAGGGGTTGGCTTCGATGCGTGCCTTGTTCGGCCGCAGCCTCGCACCGCGCCGTGCACTTGCGGCGGGTACCGTGTTGACGGCCGAGATGATCACCGCCAAGAAGCCGGCGAGCGGAATTCCGGAGCGTGAAATCTCGCGTCTCCTCGGAAGACGTCTACGACGCGATGTCGTGCCCGAGCGCTTGCTGCGCTGGGACGATGTCGAGCAACAAACCGAGATATGAAGCGTTCAAATGAACAAACGTAAAGTCTGTGTCGTGGTTTTCAGCCGTGCCAACTACGGCCGTATCAAGTCGGTGTTGCGTGCCGTCGAGCGACATCCGGATCTCGAACTGCAGCTCGTGCTCGGCGCGTCGGCGCTGCTTCACCGGTTCGGCAACGTCCGCGATGTCATTGAGGCCGACGGTTTCAAACCCACATCGATGGTCCATACGATCGTCGAAGGCGAGACGCCAACGACCATGGCGAAATCGACCGGCCTCGGGGTCATCGAGCTCGCGACCCAATTCGAGAATCTCAAGCCCGATGTCGTGCTCACGGTCGCGGACCGCTTCGAGACGATCGCGACGGCGATCGCCGCGAGCTACATGAACATTCCGGTCGCGCACACGCAGGGCGGGGAGGTCACGGGCTCGATTGACGAGAGTGTCCGTCACGCAGTTACGAAGCTGGCGCATATCCATTTTCCCGCGACCGAACGAGCCCGCGACTTCGTAATCAGGATGGGTGAGCACGAGTCGACGGTGTACCTGACCGGCTGCCCGTCCATCGACCTCATCGCCGGAATTGACCTGCGGATGCCCCCCGAACTGTTCGTCCGCTACAAGGGCGTCGGCGCCGACATTGACCGCTCCAAGCCGTATCTGGTCGTCCTGCAACATCCGGTGACGACCGAGTACGGCCAAGGCTTCAAGCAGATCAACGAAACGCTGGAGGCCGTGCGCGACGTCGGCATGCAGGCGGTCTGGCTTTGGCCGAACATCGACGCCGGCTCCGACGACGTCTCGAAAGGATTGCGCATGGCGCGTGAGCAGGGCCGCACCGGCAACGTGCATTTCTACCGCAATTTTGCCCCAGAGGATTATGCGCGGCTGATCGACGGCGCCTCATGCCTGGTCGGAAATTCGTCTTCCGCGCTGCGCGAGGGAGCTTTCCTCGGGGTTCCCGCCGTCAATATCGGAACGCGGCAGGGAGGCCGGGAGCACGGGCGAAACGTCGTGCATGCCCCTTATGAGCGGCGGGCGATAGCCGACGCGATACGGATCCAGCTGAAGAACGGGAAGTACCCCTGTGACCTGATGTTCGGCGACGGCACGGCTGGCGAGAAGATCGCTGACGCGCTCGCACGGGCAAATTTCCGAATCCAGAAGCGCATTTCTTACGTCGCTTGATGCGATGGCGTTTCGCGGCTTCAGCGTTCTTGCGGTCGTCCCCGCGCGTGGCGGGTCAAAGGGGATTGCCGGAAAGAACATGAGGAAGATCAGAGGATTGAGCCTCGTCGCGCGGGCCGCTCGCGCGATCGCGGAGACGAGTTTCGTCGATCGTGCGGTTTGCTCGACTGATGATCCGGGCATCGCAGACGAAGCGGGTCGCCACGCTCTGGCCGTTCCCGAGCTGCGTCCGGCAATGCTCGCGACCGACGAGGCGAAGTCGATCGATGTCTGGCGCCACGTCTGGCTCGATACCGAGCGCCGGGACGGCCGCAGCTATGACCTGTCGGTGCTGATCGAGCCCACCAGTCCACTGCGGCGTGCCGCCGATATCGAGGCGACGCTCGCGGCGATGTTGGACGCCGATGCGCGCGCCGCGGCAACGGTGTCGCCGATGCCGGCGCACTACACTCCACACAAGACGCTGACGGTCGGTCCGGGAGGTCGCATCGGCTTCTATCTGGAGGGCGGAGCTCGTTTCGCGCGGCGCCAGGACATTCCGGCCTACTATCACCGCAATGGCGTCTGCTATGCGGCGCGGCGCGACACGGTCGTGCGGCACGGCACGATCATCGAAGACTGTATTGCGGTCGTCCTTGAACGCCCGCTGGTCAACATCGACGAGCCGCTCGACCTGGAGATCGCCGAGATGCTCGCGGCACGGGAAGCATGGTAGCACCTCTCGCACTCAAAGATCGTGTCGTGCTCGTCACCGGCGGGGCCGGCCTGATCGGCTCGTTCGTGGTCGAGCGGTTGGTCGCGGCCGGCGCGCGGGTGGTCGTAGCCGACGATTTTTCCAAGGGGCGGCGCGAATATCTTGCGGCGGTAGCTGACAAGGTGGAGATCCGGGAGGGCGATCTCGAATGTTGTGATGTGATGGAACGGGCTTGTGGGGGCGCCGAGGTTGTATTTCACCTCGCGAGCCGCGCCTACGGCGTCGGCTATTCGGCCGGGCGGCACCTCGCAATCCTGGAGCACAACGAGCGCATCACGAATAATCTGGTTCACGTGCTCGCGCGGAAGCCGGTAAAGCACGTCGTCGTCACCTCGTCATCCTGCGTCTATCCGGACAATGGACCGGACACGATTCCGGAGCTGCCGCTCTACACGGACGAACCGGAGCTCGCGAACTGGGGTTATGGCTGGGCTAAGCGGATGCTCGAGCAAAAGGCGCTGATGCTCGCCCGCGAGACCGGCATGCGGCTGACGATCGTGCGTCCCTTCAACATTTATGGCGAGCGCTACACCTGGTTGGGCGAGGGGAGCCAGGCGATTCCGATGTTGGTCAAAAAGGTCATGGATGGAGACGATCCGGTGGTCGTCTGGGGCTCCGGCACCCAGCGGCGCAACTACCTGCACGCGGTCGATTGCGCTGACGCGATGGCGGGCCTCGTCGAGGCGGGATTCACCGGGGCAGTGAACATCGGAACGGAAGACACCGTGACCCTGCTGGAGTTGGTATTGGCGATCTGCGCCTTGGCGGGGCAAAGCCCCCGGGTCGTCTGCGATACGAGCAAACCGGAGGGGCGTCGCGTGAAAAGCGCAGACGCGACATTGCTGCGGCGCGCGTATCCGGGATTTCGCCGCAGTATCCGCTTGGAGGAAGGATTGGCCCGCATGATCGGCTGGTACAGCGTCAATTTCGGCGACGAGGCTGCATAGATGGATCCGGCATCGCGCATCGGCCCTAGCGACGCGGACGTTATCGTCTTCAACAAGGGCGGACGTGACTTCCGGTTCGAGCGCCTTGCGCGCGGCGAGGAGGCGCCGCGCGAGTTCTTCTACGGCTTTTTCGACCTGGAGAAACACGGCATCCGCGCGGCGATGATCTCGAGCGCCGGCGCGGTGCCGGGCGCTGCCGGCGCGGTCTCCGACTTCATCGAGCGCGGCGCCGCCTATCTCACTGCCCTGGGCGTCCGCCCGCTGTCCGCCCGCCTCGCAACGCCTGCGTTGGGCGGCGCGCGCGTGCTGATAAGCTACACGGACGGGTTTTCGTTGAGCCTCGGCCTCGGCTTTCCACGCCGCAAGGGTCGGCCCATCCTCATGGGCGGCTTTCATGCGCTGTCCGACTTAGAGGAGCGCGTGCGCCCGGCGCGACGCTCGCTCGCTCACAGGATCATCCGGCGCTGCCTGGCCGGACTTGATCATATGTTCTTCTTCGGCCCAGCCGATCGCGAGCAGGCGATCGGGATGTATGGGCTCGCGCCGGAGCGCTGTTCCGTCTTCCCGTTCGGCGTGGACACCGAATTCTGGCGCCCGCTGCCCGAGACGCTGTCAGCAGACTTCGTCGTCGCGGTCGGCCAGGATCCTAACCGCGACTATGATTTGCTCTTGGCCGCACCCGGGCGCCACCCGACCGTGATCGTCACGCGCCAGGCTCTTAAGCCGCCGCCGGATGCCCCTCATGTTCGGATCACAGCCGGCGATTTCTTCGGCTCCGATTCCATGTCGGATGCCGATCTGCGTCGGGTCTACAATCAAGCGTGTGCCGTGATCGTGCCACTCAAGGACGTCTATCAGCCGACCGGCTACAGCGTCACGCTCCAGGCTATGAGCTGCGGGCGTCCAGTCATCCTGTCCAATATTCGCGGCCTTTGGGCCCCGCATCTGTTGCGCGACGAAGAGAACTGCCTGCTGGTGCCGCCGGGCGATGCGGCAGCGCTCGGCGCCGCGATCGGGCGCGTGCGCGAGGATCCCGCGCTTGCGGCGCGGCTCGGGCGCGCTGCGCGTACGACGGCGTTGATGCATTTCGGCCTGCAGGAGATGGGCGTGGGAACGGTCGCGCTTGCCGAACGCGGGCTCTCTCTTCATGCGGCACGGAGCACTGACGCCGCGTGACGCCGCAGATGAAAGTCGCCGTCGGCTCCAGGCCTTATGACGGCCCCTGGGGCGGTGGCAACCGGTTCGTAGCCGCCCTGTGCGAGGCGCTCATCGCTGCCGGCCATGCCGTGGTCCACGATCTCGCCGATCACGACATTGATCTGATCCTAATCATCGACCCGCGCACGCGTTCGCCTAACGTCTGCTTCGGCGCAGGGGCGATCCTTCGCTATCTGATGTTGCGCAATCCCCGTGCCATCGTGGTTCACCGCATCAACGAATGCGACGAGCGCAAAGGCGAACCGTTCATCAATCATAAGCTGGTGCGCGCCAACTACGTGGCCGACGCCACGGTCTTCGTCGGCGAGTGGCTCACCCGGCTGCCGGTATGGCGCGAGCACTTGCGCTCGCCGTGGTTCGTCCTCCGTAACGGCGCCGATACCCGCCTGTTCAATCGCGAGCACTTCCGGTCCTGGACTGGGGAGGGGCCACTTCGGCTGGTGACCCATCATTGGGGCTATCACCCGATGAAGGGGTTCGATATCTACGCCGCCCTAGACCGGATGATGGCTGCATCCGAATGGCGAGAGCGGATCGCCTTCACCTATGTGGGCAATCTTCCCAAAGGCTTCACGTTCCAGAATGCCCGCTATGTCGCGCCGCTCAATGGCGAGCTGCTGGCGCGGGAGCTGCAGGCACATCACGCCTATCTCACGGCGTCGCAAAACGAGCCCGGCGGCAATCACCAGAACGAAGGCGCCTTGTGCGGTCTGCCGCTCCTTTACCGCAAGTCGGGCTGCATGCCGGAATACTGCGCGGGTTTCGGCATCGAATTCAATGGCCTCGCCGACTTCCCCGCGGCGCTCGACCGCCTAATCGCCGCCTACTCGCCGCTCGCGGTCCGGATGCCGTCCTACCCGCATACGGCCCAGCGCATGACGCGCGAATGGATCGCGCTGTTCGAGGCGCTTCTCGAGGAGCGCGCCACCCTTGTCGCCCGGCGGCGAGTGTGGCGCGATCCCTGGACAGCCCTCATCAACCAGGTGCTGTGATCGCATGGGTCTCGGCGGCGATCTCATCTGGAACGGCGTGTTCCGCGCGTTGCACGCGCAGGACGGGCGAAAACCGGTGGTCGCGCACATTCCCAGATTGTCGGACTTGCTCGCCGGCTGTCTCTACGACCGCAGTGCTGCGCTGGCGGATCGGCCGGCTTTTACCGGCAATCCGCGGCTCAGCTTCCCGCCGGTGATGCGGAAAAGCGCGACGGTTGGTTGGATCGACCGGGCCTTTATGGGTGCGCTGTCGCGGCTCGGCCTGCGGCGCCCCTATGAACACGCGATTCTTCGGCTCGCCGCGCGTCGTGCCGGGCGAGGGCTGCCGCGCCTGGTTCACGTCGACATGCTTATTCTGAGCTATGCCGAGCGCGAAACGAAGGAGCGCATGATCTGGAAGCAGGGTGGTCACGCCATCCAGGTCATCCTGCGCAGCTTTGGCGTCGCGACCGAGGAGGTTGCATCGGAACTCTATCTCGATCCGGCCGAAGACCGCCGGGCCGAGGACCTCCTCCGCAGCCGCGGCGTTGTCGGGCCATTCATTGCCTTCGAGCCGGGCACCAATCGGGAATGGTTCGGCGATCTGCGGAGCTGGCCGCTGGAGCGGTGGACCGAGTTGGCTGACGCGCTCCGCCGTCACCGCCCTGATGTGGGCCTCGTCCAGATTGGCACGGCGGAGACGCCAGTGCTGCCGCAGGTGATCGATCTCCGCGGGCGGACGACTTTTCGGGAGGCGGCTGCCATCATCAAACGCAGCGCGCTGTTCATCGGCACGGAAGGTGGCCTCATGCACGCGGCGCGTGCGGTCGACGCGCGTGCCCTGATCCTGTGGGGCGGCGTGACGCTGCCGGAATTTGCAGGCTATCCGGATCGCCACCGCATCATCTGCCATCGCGTTTCCTGCGCGCCCTGCGGTCAGACTGGCTGGTGCGACAACGACCATGTCTGCATGCGCAGCATCACCGCTGCGGAGACGATCGCCGCCGCGCTCGCGAGCTTGCCGCCGCCGGTCGAGGCGGACAAGGTTCGAGGGGTGGGATGACGAGACTGCTCCGTCGCGCGGCGGTCTTCATCGTGGCACGCGCGCTCGCTCGCCTGCCCTTCGGGATGCTCGAAGCCGCGATATTCCGGGCCGCGCTGCAGAGACGATTCCCGGACCTGCTTGCGTCCGAGAAGATTGCCGATCGGCGGGACATCTGGGACTTTGCCATTCAACAAGTCGGCGCCTCCCAACGCGTTCTGTTCCTCGAGTTTGGTGTCTACAAGGGGCGCTCGATTGCCTACTTTGCTTCGAAGCTGCCGGCTTCGGAGAGCCGGTTCTTCGGTTTCGATTCGTTCGAAGGCCTGCCCGAAGACTGGTCAAGAAAGAAGGCCGGCAAGTTCTCGACCGCCGGCGCGGCGCCCCCGGTCGAGGATCCTCGCATTTCATTCGTGAAAGGCTGGTTCCAGGAGACGCTGCCGGTTTTCTCGTTCGAAGCACGCGATTTCGATGCCACCATCGTCCATATGGACGCCGACCTCTATTCTTCGACGTTGTTCGTGCTGTCCGAGCTCTGGCGCAGGCTGCGTTCGTTCTATGTCGTCTTCGACGAGTTCTCCCCGGATGAGGGGAGGGCACTCTACAACTTTAGCCAGGCGTGTCCGGTCAGTATCGAATTCCTCGCCCGTGACGACGATGCCAATCCGCAGCGTGTGTTCTGCAGGATTGAGCGGACCGCGGTCGAATCGCGAGCACGCGTCGCGGATTGTCATTGAATGGCAGGCAACGTTGCCCGTGCCCTCTGGAGGGCCGTTGTCGGGGCGGGGGCACTTGCGGCGCTGCCGTGGCGCACGCGCGACGGCAGTATTGCGGTGTTCTACGGCGGGGCTATGGCTGGCGATGTCGGCGGTCCCCTGGTCAAGCGCGCGATACTTGGGCAGCGCTTTCCCGAGCGTCGCGTCGGATTTTCGCTCGCCTATATTCTGTCGAACGCGATCTATCTTCCGCAATCCGCCGTTGAGACGCTGCAGCGCGCGGGAATTCCGATCGTGCTGAATCAAAACGGCGTCTTCTATCCGTCGTGGTATCCTGAGGACTGGAAGCGCGAGAACGCTCGCATGGCGGCGGTGCATCGGATTGCCGATCATGTGCTGTACCAGAGCACATTCTGCCGCCGTTGTGCGGAGCGCTATCTTGGCCCGCGGCAGGGCGCGTCGGAGATCCTCTACAACGCGGTTGACGTGGAACATTTTTCTCCGGGGGAGCGCGATCCGAAACCGTTCACTTTTCTCGTCACCGGCAAGATCGGTGCTTCGACCGCATATCGGCTGACCTCATCGATCGACGGACTCGCCGCTGCGCGGCGTGACGGGCTTGATGTTCGTCTGGTGATTGCCGGACACGTCGAGCGCACCGTCGAGGCGCAGGCGCGCGCGCTTGCGGACCGACACGACATCGTGGACAACGTTATATTCACGGGCACCTATGATCGGGCTGAAGCGCCGGCGATCTATCGGTCCGCGGACGCCTATCTGATGACGAAACACAACGACCCCTGTCCGAACGTGGTTCTCGAGGCTATGTCAACCGGACTGCCTATCGTCTATTCCGCGTCCGGCGGCGTGCCCGAACTGGTTGGCGACGAGGCAGGCGTGGGCCTGGAAGTACCTGAAACGTTCGATGACACGCCAACACCTGCGCCTGCGGCGATCAGCGCTGCTATGGCGCAAGTGATAGCGGGCCGCGAGGCCATGGGCGCCGCGTCGCGCAAACGGGCGATCGCGCGCTTCGGTGTCGCATCTTGGCTCGATCGGCATCAGCAAGTGTTCGAGACCCTGCTGGCAGGCCGTAGCGAGGCCTGATCTTATGAGTGGCATTCGCGCGTGAAGCGCCTCGATTGCTCGTCTTCGATCCAATCACACTCCATGCCGTGCAAACGCCCCCGAGCCAATAAATGAAGCGCGTCGTCCTTGCTGTTGCCGAACTGCTTGCCTATGCATGGCGAATCCTTCCCGGCAGACTGCGTCGCCTTTTCCTTAAAGGCCTTTTCGTGCTCGAGTCGCGCGGATCTGATACTGGAGGCGCGCTGGCACGCCTGTTCGCGATCCAGGATGATCTCGAGCACGTGGTGAACGAGCGCGCTCTTGCGCACGGCCGCGGCGAGCATCCCAAGCATCGGCTGATGCGCTATCATGATTTCTTCGTGGAGCGGATCTCGGACGGGGAGCGGGTTCTTGATGTCGGTTGCGGATACGGCGCTGTCGCCCGCACGATTGCGCGAGAACGTCCGGGTGCGACCGTCGTCGGGGTGGACTATGATCAAGGGCGGCTCGCGCAGGCGCGCTCGGCCGACAATCCGTCCAATCTGGCGTTCGTCGAGACAGACGCCACGCGCTCGCTCCCGGCGGGGCCCTGGGACGTCATCGTGCTCTCGAATGTGCTGGAGCACATCTCCGACCGGATCGGGTTCCTCTCAGTCTTGATCGCAAAGACGGAGGCGCGACGTTTCCTGATCCGCGTGCCGCTGTTCGAGCGCGACTGGAAACTTCCCATGCGACGGGAGGTCGGAGCAAACTACTACTCGGACCCGGACCACAAGATCGAGCCTATGATCGCCGAGTTCCGCGCCGAGACGACTGCGGCTGGTCTCGAGATTCGCGAGATGTTGACGTTGTGGGGTGAAATCTGGGCGTCGCTCGATCCTGCTGCACGGAAACGCACATGACGGCTCATGCTGTCAGCATTGTCGTGCCTTGCTACAACGGCGGTGGGTTTCTCGATGGCCTTATGGCCGCGATTGACGCGCAGACGTTTCGTGACTTCGAGGTCATCATCGTTGACGACGGCTCGACCAATCGCGAGACGGCCGAAAAGCTCGCCGACTTGGCCGGATCAGTCCGCGTGGTTTGGCAGGACAACCGCGGACTTGCGGGCGCGCGCAATACCGGGTTTCAGGAAGCGCGCTCCGAACTTGTGCTCCCGCTCGATTGCGATGACATGATCGACCCGACGTTTCTGGACGAACTCGTCCGCAGCCTCGCCGGGGTGCCGGACGCAGGATTTGCTTTCACGCACATGCGTCTCATGGGAGTCCGCTCCGGCATACGACAGACGCGCTTCGACCGCTTCGACCAGCTGTTCGTGAATCAGCTCCCCTATTGCATGCTGATCCGGAAGTCGGCCTGGCAGCAAGTCGGCGGCTACGACGAGGCCATGCGCGACGGGTACGAGGATTGGGAGTTCAATATCCGGCTCGCCGCGGCCGGCTTTCGCGGCATCGAGATTCCAAGACCGTTGTTCACCTATCGCGAAAGCTCCGAGGGCATGTTGCGGCGCCATTCAGTGCGGATGCATGGCACGCTCTGGCGGCGGATTCGGACGAAGCACGCCGCCTTGTACACGCTTCCCGCCTTGGTCGGCCTGTGGCGATCGCGAACGACGAACCAGGGGCGCGTGTCCGCCTGGCAGGCGGCGTCGCTCCTCCTTTTGGCCATGACAATGCCCGAGCGGAGTTTCAATTCGCTGTTCGTGCGGCTCTTGGAGGCCGCGCAGCACCGCCGGAACGTTACGGTCGAGTCAGTCGGCCATTAATCATCTTTTGCAGGGATATTTCCGGTCATGAGCAAACGGATTGCGTTGGTTACCGGTGTGACCGGCCAGGATGGGGCCTATCTCGCCGAATTTCTCCTGGAAAAAGGATACCAGGTGCACGGCATCCGGCGGCGCTCGTCCTCCTTCAACGCAGAGCGCGTCGAGCACATCTATCAGGACCTGCATGAGCAGGATTTGCGGTTCGTCATGCATTACGGCGACATGACGGACGCGACAAATCTCATTCGCATCGTTCAGGATGTGCAACCGACCGAAATCTACAATCTCGCAGCGCAGAGCCATGTTCAGGTCAGTTTCGAGACCGCCGAATACACAGCCAATGCCGACGCTCTGGGAACCCTGCGCCTGCTGGAAGCGATCCGAATTCTCAGGATGGAGAACAAGGTTCGCTTCTATCAGGCGTCGACCTCTGAGTTGTACGGCAGCGCCCGGGAGACGCCGCAGCGCGAGACCACGCCTTTCTATCCTCGCTCGCCGTACGGCGCTGCCAAACTCTATGCGTATTGGATCACCGTGAACTACCGCGAGGCCTATGGCGTGCACGCCTCGAACGGAATTTTGTTCAATCACGAGGGCCCGACACGCGGCGAAACCTTCGTCACCCGCAAGATTACGCGCGCAGTCGCCGCGATCGAACTCGGATTGGAGGACCGGCTGTATCTCGGCAACCTGGATGCCGTGCGCGACTGGGGACATGCCCGCGACTACGTGGAAGGCATGTGGCTGATCCTCCAGCAGCCGTCACCCGACGATTACGTGCTGGCCACCGGTGAGAGCCACTCCGTGCGGGAATTCGTCGAGAAAGCCTTCGCGCATGTCGGCACTCGGATCGAATGGCGCGGTAAGGGCGCCGATGAGAAGGGTATCGATGCGGCGAACGGACGCGTTCTGGTCGAGATTGACCCGCGCTACCTGCGCCCGACTGAAGTCGATGTCTTGATTGGCGATCCCACCAAGGCTCGCGAGAAGCTCGGCTGGAAGCACAAGATCACATTCGACCAGCTGGTCGAGGAAATGGTCGAGTCCGATCGTGTCGTAGTCCGGAACGAACACCGGCGGCGCCGCCGCGGCTGATCGGGCAGTCAGCGAGTCTATGATGATGAAGGCACCGTTGCTGTTTGATCTGGCCGGGAAGACTGTGTTCGTCGCCGGTCACGGTGGAATGGCTGGATCCGCGATCGTTCGCCGGCTTGCCGCCGAGCGCTGCACGGTACTGACGGCGGAACATCGGACGCTCGATCTGACTAGACAGGAAGAAACCGAACGTTGGCTCGCCTCCCACAAGCCCGATGCAATCTTTCTCGCCGCCGCGCGCGTCGGCGGCATCCATGCGAACAACACTTACCCGGCCGATTTCATCGGCGATAATCTTGCCATCGCGCTGAATTTGATACGCGGTGCGCATGTGGCGGGAGTGAAAAAGCTACTGTTTCTCGGCTCGTCCTGCATCTATCCCAGACTCGCCGTGCAGCCGATGACCGAGGATCAGTTGCTGACCGGACCCTTGGAGCCCACCAATGAATGGTATGCGATCGCCAAGATTGCCGGTATCAAGCTCGCCCAGTCCTACCGCCGGCAGCACGGCGCTGATTTCATTTCGGTCATGCCGACCAACTTGTATGGCCCCGGTGACAACTATCACCCCGAGAACAGCCACGTGCCCGCCGCATTAATACGGCGTTTTCATGAGGCCAAGCTGACTGGTGCACCGACCGTCACGGTTTGGGGGAGCGGGATGCCGCGCCGCGAATTCCTAGCCGCGGACGATCTCGCAGATGCGTGCGTGTTCGTTATGAAACACTATTCCCACGAGCAGTTCCTCAACATCGGAACCGGCGCGGATCTCAGCATTGCCGAGTTTGCGCATGTGGTCGCGGATGTGGTGGGCTTCCGCGGAGAGATCTTATTCGATACAACGAAGCCCGACGGCACGCCACGGAAACTGCTCGACGTCACGGCGATCACGGACCTGGGATGGCAGGCAAAGACATCGCTCAGGTCGGGAATTGCGGCGGCTTATGCTGATTTTTTGGCCGGTGGCGGACGATACCGGACCTGAACATGTCGGCGATGGTCGCGCGTGGCCTCAAACGAAGTCGATCTGAATGGCGCATGGACGTTCGATTGCCGTGATCGGCCTGGGTTATGTTGGCCTTCCGGTCGCGGCCGCCTTTGCCCGCTCGGGCGCGGCGGTGACCGGGTTCGACATCGATGCCGAGCGGATCGCGGAACTGCGGTCCGGTAAGGATCGCACGCGCGAAGTGTCCTCGGCCGATCTCGCTCGCCAGAACCTGCGCCTCACGTCGAACGCCCGTGATCTCGTCAGTGCCGACTTTTTCATCGTCACCGTGCCGACACCGATCGACGACGCTCGTCGCCCGAATCTGTCCATGCTGGTGCGTGCTTCGGAGACTGTCGGCGCGGCGCTGCGCCGAGGTGGCATCGTCGTTTACGAATCGACGGTGTTCCCCGGCGTGACGGAAGAATATTGCATGCCCATTCTCGAGCGCGCGTCGGGGCTCGGTGCCGGGCGGGACTTTACGGTCGGGTATTCGCCGGAGCGCATCAACCCCGGCGACAAGGTGTACCGCTTCGAGACCATCCGCAAAGTCGTCTCCGGGCAGGACGCTGCCACGCTCGATATCGTCGCGGAAGTCTACGGGTCGATCGTGGAAGCGGGCATTCATCGTGCCCCGTCCATCAAGGTCGCCGAGGCGGCGAAAGTGATCGAGAACACCCAGCGCGATCTCAATATCGCCTTCATGAACGAGCTTTCGGCGATCTTTCGAGGACTCGATATTGACACCTTCGACGTGCTGGCGGCGGCAGGCACCAAATGGAACTTCCTGCCCTTCACGCCTGGGCTGGTCGGCGGTCACTGCATCGGCGTCGACCCCTACTATCTGACCCACTGTGCCGAGCGGCTTGGATATCACCCTGAGGTCATTCTCGCCGGCCGGCGCATCAACGATGGCGTCGGCGCCCGCGTCGCGCGGGAGTGCCTGCGCCTTCTGCTCCACAATGGATCGCGTCCCGAACGCGTGACGGTGCTCGGCCTGACCTTCAAGGAGAACGTGCCGGACATCCGCAATTCCAAGGTGGTCGACATCGTGCGCGAGCTCGGCTCGTTCGGAATACCTGTCCAGGTGCACGATCCGCTGGCCTCGTCGGAAGAGGCAAGCCGCGAATACGGTATCAAGCTCTGCGAGGAATCATCGCTGCTGCCGGCGGACGCGGTGGTGCTGGCGGTCGCTCATACCGACTACATCGCCAAGGGTTGGCCGCTGGTCCGCGGTCTGCTGAAGAACGGCAAGGGGATCGTCATGGACGTCAAGGCGAAGCTCGAGCGCAGTGAAACACCTGCCGGGGTGACTCTGTGGCGGATGTGAACGCATCCGCAGGCCCCGTGCTGGTCACCGGCGCGGCGGGCTTCATCGGCTATCACGTCGCACGGCGTTTGCTGGCCGATGGCCGCACCATCGTCGGCGTCGACAACCTGAATTCCTACTATGATCCGGCCCTGAAAGAGGCGCGGCGCGTCGAGCTCGCCAAGTCCAATCACTTTCATTTCGTCAAAATGGACATTGCCGATCGTGACGGCATGGCAGCGCTGTTCGCCGAGCATCGCTTCGCTCAGGTCGTTCATCTCGCGGCGCAGGCCGGCGTTCGCTACTCCTTGATCGACCCGTACGCCTATATCGACAGCAACGTCCAGGGCTTCATCAATGTGCTCGAGGGCTGCCGGCATAATGGCTGCCGTCATCTGCTGTATGCGTCGTCCTCATCGGTCTACGGCGCCAACACCCAGGCGCCGTTCCGGACCTCCGACAATGTGGATCATCCGCTCTCGCTCTACGGCGCAACGAAAAAAGCCAACGAGCTGATGGCGCACTCCTACGCGTATCTTTATGGCCTGCCGACCACCGGACTGCGGTTCTTCACGGTTTACGGCCCGTGGGGCCGCCCCGACATGGCGATGTGGCTGTTTGCCGAGGCGATCCTGGCCGGACGCCCGATCAAGCTGTTCAATCGCGGCGAGATGCAGCGGGACTTCACCTATGTCGATGACGTCGTCGAGTCGGTGGTGCGTCTCATCGATCGTCCTGCCGCCGGCGATCCGAACTGGTCCGGCCTCGCGCCGGATCCGTCCCGCAGCTCGGCGCCCTGGCATGTCTACAACATTGGCAACAACAACCCCGTCGAGTTGCTCGAGGTGGTTCGCCTCATCGAGCAGGCGATCGGCAAGAAGGCAGAGCGCGAATTGCTGCCGATGCAGCCGGGCGACGTTCCGGCGACCTGCGCCGACGTTGACGACCTGATGCGGGATGTCGGCTTCCGGCCAGCGACACCGATCGCCGACGGCATCAAGCGCTTTATCACCTGGTATCGCGACTATTGCGCCAAATGAATTCGTCCGGGCGCATCACGCCTCTGATCATGTGCGGCGGCACCGGGACCAGACTGTGGCCCGCCTCGCGCGAGGGACGGCCGAAGCAGTTCCTGCCGCTGTTCGGCAAGACCTCCACGTTCCAGGACACCGTTCGGCGCGTCGGCGATGCGGCGCTGTTCGATCGCCCGGTCATCGTCACCAACGCCCAGTATCGCTTCCTCGTGGCCGAGCAGCTGGCGGAGCTCGGCGTCGAAGCCGACATTCTGCTCGAGCCGGCACGCCGCGATTCCGGTCCTGCCATCGCTGCCGGTGCTGTGTTCGCGCGCCGCGCTGGCGCCGATCCGGTCGTGCTGGCGCTGGCGGCTGATCACGTCGTGCTCGACGACCGTGGCTTCGCGGCGGCGTGCCGCACGGCATTCGAGGCGGCGCGTCAGGGACGCATCGTGGCGTTCGGCGTACGGCCAGATCGCCCGACCATGGAATACGGATATATCCGTCCCCGTGACGGAGGCGGTCCCGACATCTTTGACATCGAGCGGTTCGTGGAAAAGCCTGACGATGCGACCGCGGAACGTTACGTCGCCGAGGGTTATCTGTGGAATTCGGGCAACCTTCTGTTCCGGGCGAGCACATTTCTCGAAGAGTATGCAGCCTTCGAGCCGGACAGCGTCGCGGCCGTGACGGCCGCAGTTGAGACTGCCGGCTCCGATTTGGGCTTCGTCACCCTTGCGGAAGAGCCCTTCAAGCGCGCCCGGGCTGTATCGGTCGACTACGCGATCATGGAGCGCACGATGCGGGCCGTGGTCGTTCCGATCGCCTACAAATGGTCGGATGTCGGCTCGTGGGGTGCGGTATGGGATCTGTCCGACAAGGACGCCGCCGGCAACGCGGCGCAAGGACCTGCCGTGTTCGTCGATGCCAGCGGATGCTTCGTCGCGTCAAATCGCGCACTCGCCGCCCTGTTCGGCGTCGATGATCTCGTCGTCGTGGCGAGCGAGGATGCGTTGCTGGTCGCGCGGCGTGACAGCACGCTCGACATGAAGCAGCTGGTGCAGAAGCTCAAGAGCCTCGCGCCGAAGGTCACGGAAGACCACGTGAACGTGCACCGTCCATGGGGCGCCTATCAGTCGCTCGACGACGGGCCGCGCTATCAGGTCAAGCGCATCGTGGTGAAGCCGGGTGGTCAGCTATCGTTACAGAAGCACATGCACCGCGCGGAGCATTGGGTCGTGGTGCGGGGTGTGGCCGAGGTGACGATCGGCGACGACAAGCGGATGGTGCACGAGAACGAGTCGGTCTTCATTCCGATCGGGACGGTCCATCGCCTCGCCAATCCCGGCAAGATTCCGCTCGAGCTAATCGAGGTGCAGACCGGCAGTTATCTCGGCGAGGACGACATCATTCGCCTCGACGACGTCTACCATCGGAGCTGAGGTGACGCGCGCCTTGTTCCTCGACCGCGACGGCGTCATCAACCGCGACCACGGCTATGTCGGGCGCATCGACCATTTCGAGTTCATCCCCGGCATTTTCGAACTGGTCCGTTTTGCGCACGACGATCTCGGCTGGCGGGTCATCGTGACAACCAACCAATCGGGGATCGGGCGGGGTCTGTTCGACGAGGCGGCCTATCAAAAGCTCACGGACTGGATGTGCGAACGGTTCCGTACGGAAGGCGCGCCGCTCAGTGCGGTCTATCACTGTCCGTATCATCCCGAATATGGCCTCGGGGACTACAAGCGCGACCATCCCTGGCGCAAGCCGCAGCCCGGCATGATCCTGCAGGCGGCGGCCGATCAGGATGTGGATCTTGCCGGTTCTGCGCTGATTGGCGACGGGCAGCGCGATATGGAAGCGGGCGCGGCCGCGGGGGTTGGGTTCCTGGTGCGGCTCGATCCCGAGGGGAGGGGCGAACTGGCGCCTCGGCAGGCCGTTGTTCGCGATCTCGCCGGCGCCCTCACGCTCCTGCGTAAAACCTTCATGTCCGCTTGACGGCTCCGGCAGCCACGGACAATCTGCCCCTGCGAATCCCATAGACGTCGAATTCGTTCCCGCGACCGCCAGCTCCGGAGGTGCCGCATGCCGCGTCTTGCCGATCTGAAAGTGAAGCTGTTTACCGACGGCGCCGACAAGGCGCAGATCGTCGAGATGGCGAAGCATTCCTGGATCAGCGGCTTCACCACCAATCCGTCGCTGCTGAAGAAGGCCGGCGTCAGCGATTACGACGCCTATGCACGCGACCTGGTCGCCGCCGTCCCGGACCGGCACATTTCGTTCGAGGTGTTCTCCGACGATATTCCGGAAATGGTGGCGCAGGCGCGCGTGATCACCACGTGGGGCCAGAACGTTCATGTCAAGCTGCCGGTGACGACGACACGCGGCGAGCCGCTCTACGATGCGGTGCGCGCCCTGTCGCGCGAGGGCGTCAAGATCAACATCACGGCGATCTTCACGCCCGATCAGGTGGCACGGTCGATCGATGCGCTGGCGGATGGTGCTCCGGCGATCGTGTCGGTATTTGCGGGCCGGCTCGCCGATTTCGGCATCGACTATCGCCCGATCATGGCGGACGCCATCGCCCGCGCGCGCAAGACAAGGAACGTCGAGATCATCTGGGCGTCGACGCGCGAGGCCTACAACGTCATCGAGGCCGACGAGATGGGCTGCCACATCATCACGGCGCCCGCCGACGTGCTCAAGAAGCTGCCTGCGCTCGGCACGAGGACGGCGGCGGAGCTCTCGCTCGATGCGGTGAAGGCGTTCCGCACTGATGCGCTAGCCGCCGGATTGAGTCTCAAAGTCCCAGCCTCGCGCGCGGCCGAGTAGAAGGCGGTCATTCTGCGCCCGTCCGCTGTTGTAACCGTTTGAATCAAAACGTGTTCGGCCGAATGTGACGGAATTGGTCGCCAGTTGCCCACCAGCGTGCTAGGGGATGCGAGGGAAGGGTGAGTTCATCGGCTGCGGGGGTCCGTCGGACATGGTAGACGCCGCGAAGGCAAGCGCGGACAAGCCGTTGCGCGTAGGGGTGATCGGCGTAGGCGTGATGGGAAGCAACCATGCACGCGTCCTTGCCGGATTACCGGGGGTAGAGCTGGTCGGCGTCGTCGATCCGGATGCCAACCAGGCGAATTTCGTCAAGCGCGTGCTCGGATGCCCGGCGATGGCCGAGGTGGATGGGCTGCTGGCGCTCGGCGTCGATGCGGTGACCATCGCGGCGCCGACGCATCTGCATCACGACATTGCGCTCAAGTGCATCGGCCGCGGTCTCCACGTGCTGGTGGAAAAGCCGATCGCGTCGTCGGTGGAAGAAGGCCAGTCCATCATTGCGGCGGCACGCCGCGCCGGCGTCACGCTGATGGTGGGGCACGTCGAGCGTTTCAACCCCGCGGTCCAGGCGATCAAGGACGCGATCAACGGCGAGGACATCCTGTCGATTGCGATCACGCGCGTCGGTCCGTTTCCGCCGCGTATGTCGAACGTCGGCGTCGTCATCGATCTCGCTGTGCACGACATCGATCTGATCCGCTGGTTCACCGAGTCGGACATCGTCGAGGTGCAGCCGCAGCTCTCCAGCGCCAAGGCCGAGCGCGAGGACATCGCGCTGCTCCAGTTCCGCACCAAATCGGGCGTGCTCGCGCACATCAACACCAACTGGCTGACGCCGTTCAAGGCGCGCACGTGTCACGTCGCCACCAAGCGCAAATACGTGATTGGCGATCTGTTGACGCGCCAGGTCACCGAGTGCTTCGGCTTCCAGCCCGACGGCAGTTATTCGATGCGCCATCTCTCGGTTGGCCATGCCGAGCCGCTGCGCTCGGAGCTGACCGCCTTCGTCGAGGCGATCCGCGGCGGCACGCGCGCCGCCGTGAGCGGCGAGGAGGGCGTTGCCAGCCTTGCCATTGCCATCCGCTGCCTCGACAGCCAAGCGGTCAACGCCGAAGCGGCGGAGTGATCCGGCCGCGCGGCCCATCAACAACGTGCAACCTGAGTTTTGACAGAGCGATGAATCAACACGCCCGACCGCAAACCACGCCCATTCCGTTCATCGACGTCGCGGCCCAGCGTCGGCGGCTCGGCACGCGGATCGACGAGGCGATTGCGCGCGTGATCAACCATTGCCAGTTCATCCTCGGTCCCGAGGTTCATGCGCTCGAGCGCGAGCTCGCGGCGTTCTGTGGCGCGCGCCACGCCATCAGCTGTGCGAGCGGCACCGATGCGCTGCTCCTTGTCCTGATGGCCAAGGGCATTGGCCCCGGCGATGCGGTGTTCTGCCCCGCATTCACCTTTTGCGCGACCGCCGAGGTGGTCGTGCTGATCGGCGCGACCCCGGTGTTCGTCGATGTCGACGCAACCACCTTCAATATCGATGCCGCAAGCCTTGAGCGCGGCATCGCGACAGCCGAGCGTCACGGCCTGAAGCCTAAGGCCGTCATCCCGGTCGATCTGTTCGGCCTGCCCGCCGACTACGATGCGATCCTGCCGGTGGCGCGCGCACACGGCCTGTTCGTGCTCGACGACGCGGCGCAGGGTTTCGGCGGCAGCTACAAGGGCCGCAAGATCGGCACCTTCGGCGATGCGACCGCAACCAGCTTCTTCCCGGCCAAACCGCTCGGCTGCTACGGCGACGGTGGCGCCATCCTGACCGACGACGACAAGCTGGTCGCGGTGATCAAGAGCCTGCGGGTGCACGGCGAGGGGGGCGACAAATACGACAACGTGCGCATCGGCATGAACGGCAGGCTCGACACCATCCAGGCCGCCGTGCTGCTCGAGAAGCTGAAGATTTTTCCCGATGAGATCGAGACGCGCGCGCGGGTGGCGAAACGCTATGACGGCGGGCTCGGCAATGCCGCGGTCGTCCCGCGCGTGCCCGAACACTCCACGTCGGTCTGGGCGCAATACACGATCCGTCTGGAGCCGGGCCGGCGTGACCAGCTGGCCGGCGCCCTCAAGGCCGAGGGCATTCCGACCGCGATCTATTACGCCAAGACGTTGAATCGGCAGGCCGCCTACCGGCAGTTTCCGGTCGCCGACGGCGGTGTCCCGGTCAGCGAGCGGCTGGCCGATGAGGTCATAAGCCTGCCGATACATGCCTATCTCGACGAGGCGACACAGGACCGGATCATCGACGCTGTCCGGCGCGCCCTCGATAAGTGATCAAACCGCCGGCGCGGCCGGCAAAGCCGATATCCCAATGGCCGGGCCAGTCCCGGCCATTGACAATTTCGGGCCGAGAAAGACGTGGATGCCGCACCTCAGGCCCGCCTTTCGAGGGCCGATCCGACCCGACCACGCCCTATGATCGCGCGATGATTTCCAGGATTCTCACCGTCGGCGGCTTCACGCTGGTGTCGCGCGTCACCGGCTTTCTGCGTGACATCGTCCTGGCGGCGCTGCTCGGCGCCGGTCCGGTGGCCGATGCCTTCTTCGTCGCGCTCCGCCTTCCCAATCATTTCCGGGCCATCTTTGCCGAAGGCGCTTTCAACGCCGCCTTCGTGCCGGCCTATGCGCGCGTGCGGACGCAGGGCGGAGCCGATCCCGCAAAACTGTTCGCCGACCGCATCTTTACGTTGCTGCTGGCGAGCCAGATCGTGCTGCTGGCGATTGCGCTCGTCTTCACGCCGGAGGTGATCGCCCTCTTGGCGCCGGGCTTCTCCAAGGATCCCGGCCGGTACGCGCTCGCGGTCGAGCTGACGCGCATCACCTTTCCGTACCTGCTGCTGGTCACCATGGTGACGCTCTACAGTGGCATCCTCAACGCGCTGCAACGCTTTGCCTCCGCTGCCGCGGCGCCGATCCTGCTGAACCTGTCCATGATGGCGGCGCTGCTGCTCGCCGCGTTCTTTCCGACTGCCGGACACGCCGCGGCCTGGGGCGTGCTGGCGGCCGGTGTTCTCGAGGCGCTGCTGGTGGCAGCGGACGTCTCGCGGCAGGGCGCGCTGCCGACCTTGCGCTGGCCGCGCCTCGATGACGACGTGAAGCGCTTCTTCAAGGCGCTCGGGCCGGCGACGCTCGGATCCGCCGGCACCCAGATCGCGATATTCGCCGATACCATCATTGCGAGCTTCCTCGCGGCCGGCGCGCTGTCCGCGCTCTACTACGCGGATCGGCTCTATCAACTGCCGATCGGCGTGATCGGCATTGCAGTCGGCACCGTGCTGCTGCCGGAAATGGCCAACCGGCTGGCTGGCGGCGATGAAGCCGGCGCACAGGACGCACAGAACCGTGCGGTCGAGCTGACCCTGCTGCTGTCGCTTCCGTGCGTTGTCGCGTTCCTGTTCGTGCCCGAGCTGATCATGCTGGCTCTGTTCGCCCGCGGCGCATTCACCGCGGCGGACGCGGCGGCGTCCGGCGCAACGCTTCTCGCCTATTCGGTCGGGCTCCTCCCAGTCGTGCTGTTGCGGTGTGCCTCGGCGACCTTTCTCGCGCGCGGAGATACGACAACGCCGATGAAGGCGTTGTTTGCCGCCGTCGCCGTCAACGTCGCCTTCAAGGTGGTGCTGATGGGCCCGCTGGCGCAGGTCGGTCTGGCCCTCGCCACCTCGATCGGCGTCTGGGTGAATTTCGGGATGCTGCTGTGGCTCGCGATGCGCTCACGCTTGTTCGTGGTCGACGAGCGGCTCAGGCATTCGGCGGGGCGGCTGATCATCGCCGGGCTTGCGCTCGGCGCCGCGATTCTTCTTGCAAAATATCTGTTCGAGGCTGTCTGGCCAGCCCCGTCGACCGGACGGGCGCTGGTCGAGCTGGCGGTGCTCGCCGCGATCGGTGTCGCCGTCTACGGTGGTCTCGTCGCGCTGCTGCTCGGCAGACGATGGCTGCTCGCGTTCGCGCGGGGCGGCGGCGCTGCAAAGCCGCCCGCGTCACTACCGGAATAACGATTCCTGATCGCGCATGCGGAACCGGCGGCAGCCGACCGCGTGGCCCTATTTCAGTTGGAATTCTTCCAGTGTGATCAGCGAGGTAGCCGGTTGCTGGCATTTCGCCGCGCCTGACGTTGCGCCAGCATGGCTGGGAGTTGCACGACGGCAATAGACAGACCCGGTTCCACTAGTTATGCAGGTCACGGCGCGGCCTGCGGGCCGGAGGGACGCCGTTCACCTTTGTGCGAACCTGACGGAGAGGCGCGCTCTCGCCGCATCTCCTGACTTGCTTTGCGATCCGGTGCCCGACGGAGCGTTCATGACGACGTGCTGCCCGACCAAACTCGCCCCTGCATTGCTTGCATTGGCGCTCGTCGCCTGTGGTGATGCCCCGCAGCAGCAACAGCAGGCGGCGCTGCCTCCGCCGGCGGTGACGGTTGCCGTGCCGATCCAGCGCACGATCGTCGACAATGACGAATATGTCGGCCGTTTCGTCGCCATCGATGCGGTCGAGATCCGCGCACGCGTCTCCGGCTATCTCGATCAGGTCCATTTCAAGGACGGGCAGGTGGTCAAACAGGGCGAGCTCCTGTTCACCATCGACAAACGGTCATTCCAGAATGCGCTCGCCCAAGCGCGCGCCAATCTCACGCAGGCGCGGGCGAACCTCGCGTTTGCCGAGGCCGACCTCGCGCGCGGCTCCGAGCTCGTCCGGCAGAAGACCATCACCGAACAGGTGTTCGACCAGCGCACGCAAGCCAAGCGCGTCGCCGAAGCCTCCGTCACCGCGCAGGAAGCCGCCGTCCGTCAGGCCGAGCTCGATCTCGAGTTCACCGAGCTGCGCGCGCCGGTCACCGGCCGCATCGGCGATCGCCGCGTATCACCCGGCAATCTCGTCACCGGCGGGACCGGCGGCAACACCACGTTGCTTGGCACCATCGTGTCGCTCGATCCGATCCGCTTCGAGTTCACGTTCGATGAGGCCTCCTATCTTCGCTACGAACGGCTGTCGAGCAAGGACATGGCGAGCCGCGAAGGCGGCAGCGAGGTCGCTCTGAAGCTCATCGACGAGAAGGACTTCGGACATCGCGGCCACATGGACTTCATCGACAACGTCATCGATCGCTCGTCCGGCACGATCCGCGGTCGCGCCGTCTTCCCCAATCCGAAATCCATGTTTACGCCCGGCATGTTCGCGCGCGTCCGCGTTCCCGGGTCGCAGCCCTACACGGCGCTGCTGGTGCCCGATGCCGCGGTAGGCACCGAGCAGGCGCGCAAGTACGTGTTCGTCGTCGACGCCGAGAACGTCGTTCGGCAGAAGTTCGTCGAGCTCGGCCAGGCGGTGGACAACCTGCGCGTCATCAAAGGCGGGCTCGAGCCTGCCGACCGGGTCATCGTCAACGGCCTGATGCGGGCGCGGCCGAACCAGAAGGTGACGCCGCAGCAGGCCGGCGCACCGCCGGCCGCACCGGCTCCGGCCGCGGGTGCTCCGGCCAAAGCCGGTTGAGGCGCGACGCCATGCGCATCTCGCATTTCTTCATCGACCGGCCGATTTTCGCCGCGGTCCTCTCGATCGTGTTCGTCATCCTCGGCGGCGTGTCGTTCGTACGGCTGCCGGTCGCGCAATATCCGGAGATCGCCCCGCCCACCATCCGCGTGAGCGGGCAGTATCCGGGCGCCAGCGCCGACGTGGTGGCTTCGACCGTCGTCGCGCCGATCGAGGAGCAGATCAACGGCGTCGAGAACATGCTGTATCTGCAGTCGAACTCGACCGCCGACGGTCGCTTCACGATCAACGTCACGTTCGAGCTTGGCGTCAATTTCGATATCGCGCAGGTGCAGGTACAGAACCGCGTCGCCATCGCGCAGCCGCGGCTTCCGGCAGAGGTCCGCAACATCGGCGTGACGGTCGAGAAGTCCTCGCCCGACCTGATGATGGTCGTGCACCTCTATTCACCCGACAAGTCGCGCGACCAGCTGTTCATCTCAAACTTCGCCACGCTCGAGATCAAGGACGCGCTCACCCGCGTCGACGGCGTCGGCTCCATCACCGTGTTCGGCAGCCGCGACTATTCGATGCGCGTGTGGCTGGATCCCGACCGGCTGCAGTCGCTCGGCATGACCGCGACGGACGTCGTCCGGGCGCTGCAGGGCCAGAACATCCAGGTCGCCTCGGGCGTGCTCAATCAGCCCCCGGTCGGCGGCGAGCAACGCGCCTTCCAGATCGCGGTGCAGACGCTCGGCCGGCTGACCGACGTCGCCGAGTTCTCCAATATCGTCGTCAAGCAGACCGCCGCCGCCGTCGTCCGGCTCAAGGACGTCGCGCGCGTCGAGCTTGCCGCGCAGGATTACGGCTCGAACTCCTATCTGGACCGCGATCCCGCCGTGGCGCTCGCCGTGTTTCAGCGCCCCGGCTCCAATGCGCTGACGACCGCGCAGGGCGTCATCGACATCATGGAGGTGCTGTCGAAGCGCTTCCCGTCGGGCATCAAGCACGCCATCATCTACAACACGACGCAATTCATCGACGACTCGATCCACGAGGTCGAGAAGACGATCTTCATCGCCATCCTGCTCGTCGTCCTGGTCGTCATCCTGTTCCTGCAGACGTGGCGCGCCGCGATCGTGCCGGTCGTCGCAATTCCGGTGTCGCTCGTCGGCACGTTCTTCTTCATGTCGGCGTTCGGCTTCTCGCTCAATACCCTCTCGCTGTTCGGACTCGTGCTCGCCATCGGCATCGTCGTCGACGACGCGATCGTGGTCGTGGAGAACGTCGAGCGCAACATTGCCGCGGGCCTCCCGCCCCGCGAGGCGGCCATCAAAAGCATGAACGAGGTTGGCTCAGCGCTGATCGCGATCGCGCTCGTGCTCTCCGCGGTGTTCCTGCCGTCGGCGTTCATCACCGGCATCTCCGGCCAGTTCTACCGGCAGTTCGCACTCACCATTGCTGGCGCGACCATCATTTCGCTGATCGTGTCGCTGACCCTGTCGCCGGCCATGTGCGCGCTGCTGCTCAAGCCGCATGATCCCCGGCATCGCGACACGTGGTGGGAGAGGCCGATCCACGGCTTCTTCCGCTGGTTCAACGTCTGGTTCGACCGGCTCGGCCGTGGCTATGGATGGCTGACCGCGCGCGTGGTGCGGATCACGCTGCTCATGCTCGTGCTCTATGCCGGCGTCATCGCCTTCGGCCTCAACGAGTTCCGCAAGACGCCGATCGGCTTCATCCCGCAACTCGACCGCGGCTTCCTCATCGTCGCGGTTCAGCTTCCTCCCGGCGCCTCGCTCGCACGCACCGACGAGGTGATCCGCCGCGCCAACGAGATTACCTTGCAGACGCCTGGTGTCGCGCACACGGTGAACATCGTGGGCTTCTCCGGGGCGACGTTCACCAACGCGCCTAATGCCGGGGCGATCTTCGCGGTACTTGACCCGTTCGCGGTGCGTGGCGCCGATCCCAGCAAGTCGGCGGCGGCGATCCAGGGAGCGTTGTTCGGACGCCTCGCGTCGATCCAGGAAGGCTTCACCGTCGTCATTCAGCCGCCGGCGGTGCAGGGCATCGGCAATGCCGGCGGCTTCCGCATGATGATCGAGGACCGTGCCGGGCGCGGCCCCGAGGCGCTCCAAGGCGCCGTCTACGCCATGATGGGGCGCGCCGCGCAGACGCGCGGCGTGATGCAGGTGTTCTCGCTGTTCGAAACCTCGACGCCGCAGCTTTACCTCGACATCGACCGTACCAAGGCGCAGCTGCTCGGCGTCAGCGTGCCCGACGTGTTCGGCGCCCTGCAGGTCTTCATCGGCTCGTCCTACGTCAACGACTTCAACCTGTTCGGCCGCACCTTCCGCGTCACCGCGCAGGCTGACGCGCCGTACCGGGTCGATCCGAGCGACATTCTCAAGATCAGGGTGCGCAATTCCGAGGGCGATACGGTGCCGCTCGGCTCGTTCACGACCGTGCGCGACATTTCCGGGCCTTATCGGGTGCCGCGCTACAATCTCTATCCCGCGGCGGAGCTCGATGGCGCCGCGGCCCCAGGCTTCAGCCAGGGGCAGGGGATCGAGATCATGCAGCAGCTCGCGGCGCAAACGCTGCCCGAGGGCTTCGCCTACGAATGGACGACGCTCGCCTTCCAGCAGATCAGGGCCGGCAACACCGCGGTGTTCGCGTTCGTGCTCGCGGTGGTGTTCGTGTTCCTCGTGCTCGCCGCGCAGTATGAAAGCCTGACGCTCCCGCTCGCCGTCATCCTCATCGTGCCGATGTGTCTGGTCGCGGCGATCGTTGGCGTGATCACGCGCGGGCAGGACAACAACATCCTGACACAGGTCGGGTTCGTCGTGCTGATCGGATTGGCAGCCAAGAACGCGATCCTGATCGTCGAGTTTGCCCGGCAGCTCGAGGATCGCGGAGCGGATGCGTTGACGGCCGCCGTCGAGGCAGCACGCCTGCGCCTGCGGCCGATCCTGATGACCTCGCTCGCCTTCATCTTCGGCGTGTTGCCGCTCGTCTGGGCGATCGGGGCGGGCGCGGAGCTGCGCCAGACCCTCGGCACGGCAGTGTTCTCCGGCATGATCGGCGTCACCGCCTTCGGGCTCATCTTCACGCCGGTCTTCTATGTCGTCTGCAGCCGGCTTGCGGCACGCCTGACCAGGAGTAAATCGGCGGCGCCACAGCCTGCGGAATAGTCCAAGCAGGAGCGATGCATGAAGTTCGGTTCCGGTCGTCCGCTTCGACGCAAGGAAGACGATGCGCTTGTGCGCGGCGCCGGCAGATATGTCGCCGACGTCGCGCCGCCCCATACGCTGAGCGCCATCGTGCTCCGCTCGCCGCATGCGCACGCCACGTTCAAGATCACCGATGTGGCCACGGCGCGGGGCAAGCCGGGCGTCTTCCTGGTGCTGACCGGAGAGGACACCGCCGAGCTCGGCCCGCTTCCGTGCACGGCGGTGCCGCCGGGCTACCAGATCGAGGCACCGCCCTATCCGGTGCTTGCGCGCGACGTGGTGCGCCACGTCGGCGATGCCGTCGCCTTTGTCGTGGCGGATACGATCGAGCGGGCGAGGGATGCGGCCGAGGCGATTGCAATCGACTGGCAGCCGCTGCCGCACGTGGTCGACGCCGTCGCTGCGCTCGAGTCTGGCGCGCCGCAGGTCTGGCCCGACAAGCCCGGCAATCTCGCCTTCGAGCTCGAGCTCGGCGACGAGAAGAAATCCGCGGACGCTTTCGCCGCCGCAGCAAGAACGGTCGAGCTGACCGTCGTCAACCAGCGTCTCGTCACCAACTATCTCGACACGCGCGCCGTCGTCGCCGAATATGACGCCGAAACCGACCGCATCACGCTCACGCTCGGCAGCCAGGGCGTGCACATCAATCGCGATATCCTGTCGCACCGCGTCCTCAAGATCCCGCCCGAGAAGCTCCGCGTCGTCACGCCGGATGTCGGCGGCGGATTCGGCACGAAACTGTTTCCCTACCGCGAATATGCGCTGGCGGCGGTGGCGGCGAAGCGCCTCAAGCGGCCGGTGAAATGGGTCGCCGACCGTACCGAGCACTTTCTCGGTGACACCCACGGACGCGACAACGTCACGACCGCCAAGCTCGCGCTCGACGACAAGGGCAAATTTCTCGCGCTGCGGATCGACACCGCGTGCGACATGGGCGCCTATCTCAATTGCTTCGCGCCCTATATTCCCTATGTCGGTGCGGTCATGCTGCCCGGCGTGTACGACTTCGCCGCGTGCTACATCTGCATCCGGGCCGCTTACACGAACACGGTGCCGGTCGACGCCTATCGCGGCGCGGGGCGGCCGGAAGCATCTTATGTCATCGAACGGCTGGTCGATGTCGCGGCCCGCGAGCTCGACGTCACGCCCGACGCGCTGCGCAGACGCAATTTCATCAAGCCGAAGGCGATGCCCTACAAGACGCCGACCGGCAAAACCTACGACTCCGGCGAGTTCGCCGCGCATATGGAGCGCGCGCAGGAGATCGCCGACTGGAAGGGCTTCACCAAGCGCCTCACCGCCGCACGGAAAGCGGGCAAACTGCGCGGCATCGGGCTTGCGACTTACATCGAAGCCTGCGGCGGCAATGGACCGGAGACTGCGGTCGTGCGGCTCGAAGCCGATGGCTCGGTCACCGTGCTGATCGGCTCCCAATCGACCGGGCAAGGCCATGCCACAGCCTATGCCCAATTGATCGCCGATCATCTCGACATTCCGCCCGAGCGCGTCACCGTCATTCAGGGCGACAGCGACCTGATCAAGACCGGTCTCGGCACCGGCGGATCGAGCTCGATTCCATGCGGCGGCGCCTCGGTCGCCGGGGCGGCGAAGAAGCTCTCCGACAATCTCAAGCGTCTGGCCGGCGACGAGCTGGAAGCGGCGCCGTCCGATCTCGAGATCGCGGATGGCCAGGTGCGCATTGCCGGCACCGATCGCGCGGTCTCCTTTGCGGACCTGGCCCGCTCGCCCAAAGCCACGCCCGATCTGCTCACGACCGAGGACGCGTTCGCGCCGCCGGAGGCGACTTACCCCAACGGCACCCATCTTGCCGAGATTGACGTCGATCCGGGAACCGGCGCGGTCGAGATCGTCAATTACGTCGTGGTCGACGATTTCGGCGTCACACTCAACCCGCTGATGCTGGCCGGACAGGTCCACGGCGGCGCGGTGCAGGGGATCGGCCAGGCCCTGATGGAACGCACGGTGTATGACAAGGACTCCGGCCAGCTCGTCACCGCGACCCTGATGGACTACGCGCTGCCGCGCGCGATCGACTCACCGGCCTTTACGTTCGAGACCCGTAACGTCAGGTGCGTCACGAATGCGCTCGGCGTGAAGGGGGCGGGGGAGGCCGGCGCCATCGGTTCCTGCCCGGCGGTCATGAACGCGATCGGGGACGCCCTGTGGCGGGCCTACCGGATCCGTCATGTCGACATGCCAGCCACGCCGGAACGCGTCTGGGCGGCCATCGAGCAGGGCAAACGGCTGCATACGTTGTAACGGGGCACTGGAAATCGCTCCCATAATGCCGTCCGATCCAAAAAAAGTTCACGGAATCGTGAACCGCCGCCTTCTCGCCGTCGTCTCTAGATTTTAGGAATAACAAAGTGGGGTCGGTGTTGGCCCCTTGAGCCAAAACGGCCCCCCCGCGGGGCTTCTGGCTAGTGACTGACCACGGGATCGGCCGTCCGGCCGAAAACAGAGGGAGACCACTCGATGATCCGCACCGTGCTCGCCGTCGCCGCCCTGGGACTCGGCCTCAGCGTCGCCGTCGCCCAGGACCCGATTGCTGCCCGCAGAGACATCATGAAGAAAAACGGCGATCAGGCCAAACTCGGCGCTTCCATGGTGAAGGGCGAGGCTCCGTTCGACTTGGCGAAGGCCAAGGCGATCTTCGCGGCCTATGAAGACGCGGCGGCGAAGATGCCCGCGCTGTTCCCCGACAATTCGAAGACCGGCGGCGAGACCACGGCCGCGCCCGCCATCTGGACGGGCATGGACGACTTCAAGGCCAAGTTCGTCAAGTTCGGCGCCGACTCCAAGGCTGCGGCCGAGAAGGTCAAGGACCTCGACACGTTCAAGGCGGAATTCTCCGCGGTCGCCAAGAACTGCGGCGGTTGCCACGAGACCTATCGCATCAAGAAGAGCTGATCGCAGACCGCGAAAGCGGTTCGGTCAAAGTCAACGGCGGCGGTCCTCGCGGGCGCCGCCGTTCGGCTTTTTCACCCACCAGCTCTTGGTCTATTCTCGTCGAATTGTGTCTGACGGAGGAGGGCGCCGATGGTGCGCAAGCTGTTCATCCTTGCGGTCGTAGCGGCCATCATCGGTCTCGGCGTCTTCTGGTTCGTGACCATCCCGGCGACTGTGCCGGCGAGCGCGCTCGCGGCATATGCGCCGAACCTCGCCAACGGTCAGACGATGTTCAATGCCGGCGGCTGCGCCTCCTGTCATGCCACGCCCGGACAGGACGACCGGACCAAGCTGGGCGGCGGCTTCGGATTGAAGTCACCGTTCGGCACGTTCTATGTCCCGAACATCTCGCCCGATCCGAAGGATGGCATCGGCGCGTGGAGCGAGAACGACTTCATCACCGCGATGATGAAGGGTACATCGCCGGATGGACGCCACTACTTCCCGGCCTTTCCGTACCCCTCGTATCAGCACATGAAGATCGAGGACCTGCGCGACCTGTTCGCCTATCTCAAGACGCTGGCGAAGGTCGCGGGCAAGGTGCGCGATCACGACGTGCCGTTTCCCTTCAACGTCCGTCGCAACGTGGGCGGCTGGAAGTTCCTGTTCCTCGACGGTGAGCCGTTCAAGCCTGATCCGAGCAAGTCGGCGGCGTGGAATCGCGGCGCCTACCTGGTCAACGGCCCCGGTCACTGCGCCGAATGTCACTCTCCGCGAAACTTGATGATGGGCATCAAGTCCGGCCAGCGCTTCGCCGGCGGGCCCAATCCGGAAGGCGAGGGCTGGATCCCGAACATCACGCAGAAGCGCCTCGGCAAGTGGTCACTCAGCGATTTCGAGTATCTGCTCGAGACCGGCGACACGCCGGACGGCGACTCGGTCGGCGGAACGATGACCAAGGTCATCAAGAATACCTCCCAGCTGTCGAAGGAGGATCGCGTGGCGATGGCGACCTACCTCAAGTCGCTGCCGCCGGTCGACGGTCCGACGCCGCCGCCGAAGAAGAAGGAATAGCCCGGCGTTTTCGTCAGAGCTGACCTTCGCGCCATCGAACCGGCCGCAGCACTCCGGACTTCCGCGCGCTGTGCCACCGTGCTCAATAGCCACGGGGTAATCGCCCGCGGGCGCGCCGCGGGTTCACGACTGGCTGATGAACATCGTCCGGGCCATCCTCCTCAAGCTCGTCTCCACGGTGATGTTCGCCGTGATGTCGGCGCTCGTGCGCTCGCTCGGCGAGGTCGTGCCGGTCGGACAGATCGTGTTCTTCCGCAGCGCCTTCGCCATCCTTCCAGTGGTGATCATCTACGCCTACCGGCGCGAGGTCGGCGCCGCGGTCCGCACCGGACGGCCGCTCGGTCATCTCGGGCGCGGGCTGATCAGCATGTTCGGCATGTTCCTGAACTTCGCCGCGCTCGCCCGCCTGCCGCTCGTCGATGCGACCGCGATCACCTTCGCCTCGCCGTTGATCACGGTCGCCATGTCGGCGCTGCTCCTCAACGAGCACGTGCGCATCTATCGCTGGTCGGCGGTCGTCGTCGGCTTCGTCGGCGTCCTCGTCATGCTGTGGCCCTATCTCGATGTGGTGACGCTCGTCGCGGCGGGGTCGACGGCGAGCACGGTCGGCGCGCTCTGCGCAGTCGGCTCGGCCTTCACCAACGCCGGATCGGTGATCCAGACGCGCCGCCTCACCGACAGCGAGACGACCTCCTCGATCGTGTTCTATTTCTCGCTCTCCTGCACCGTGGCCGGGCTCGCGACCTTGCCGTTCGGCTGGCATGCACCGACGCCCGGCGAGTTCATCGCGCTCGCGTCAATCGGCGTGCTCGGCGGCCTGTCGCACATCATCCTGACCGAGAGCTATCGCTATGCACCGGCTTCGGTGGTCGCGCCGTTCGACTACCTCGCGATGCTGTGGGCCTTCGTGCTCGGCTACGCGGTGTTCGGGGAGATCCCGACCATCCACGTCTATATCGGCTCGGGGATCGTCGCCGCGGCCGGCCTGTTCGTGATCTGGCGCGAGCGTCGGCGCGGCATCGAGCGGGTGCGAACCAGCGCGATCGAGGGGCCGCCGATCGGCGAGATGAAGTCTAAAAAGCCTTGAAGGTGATGATCGTCCGGGTGTCCTGGATGCCGGGGAGGGTCTGCACCTTCTCGTTGACGAAGTGGCCGATGTCGGTGCCCGGCGGGACGTAGAACTTGACCAGCAGGTCGAACTCGCCGGCGGTCGAATAGATTTCGGACGCGATCTCGGCGTCGGCGAGCGCATTGGCCACCTCGTAGGACTTCCCGAGCTGGCATTTGATCTGGATGAAGAAGGGGATCATGCGTCTCTCCGTGCCCGCCGCCCGCGGGGGGTAGCGTCGTCGGCAATCCAGCAAAAACGCGCCGAACTGGCAAGGGCGGGTCAGGCGTCCGTGACCACGAGGGCGTCGAGGGCAAGGACCCCCTCGCCCTGCGGATAGACCGTCAGCGGATTGATATCGATCTCCGCGATCTCCGGGCGAGCCCGCATCAGCGCCCCAATGCGGACCGCGGCGTCGGCGAGCGCGTCGACATCCGCGGGCTTTTGTCCGCGCAGTCCGCGCAGCACTGCGGCGCCGTTCAGGCGGCCGAACTCGGCGATCACCTGCTCCCGCGGTAGGTCGGCCGGCATGAGCCGCACGTCGTTGAGCGCCTCGATCCAGATGCCGCCGAGCCCGATCATGACGACCGGGCCCCAGTCCGGATCGCGCCGTGCGCCGAGGATCATTTCAAGGCCCGGCCGGCCCATGGCCTCGACAAGGATGCCGTCGAGGCTGATGCCGGCGCGGGCCATGTCGTTCTGCATGATCCGCCAGGCGTCCGCGAGTGCAGCCTTGCCGTCGATCGCGAGGCGAACTCCGCCGACGTCGCTCTTGTGCGACAGCCGGCTCGCCTGCGCCTTGAGCGCGACCGGAAAACCGATCTCCTCCGCAATAGCCAATGCCTCCACGGGATCGCGGGCGAGGCGGCCGCGCGGCACCGGAATTCCGAGCGCCGAGAGGTAGGCCTTGGCCTCGAATTCCGGCACCACGCCGCGCCGCGGCAGGGCCGGCGCGGCGCTCGTCGCGGCTGGCGCCACGTCTCGCGTTGCGAGCGCTTGGCCATAGGCGGTCGCATGCGCCAGCGCCCGCAGCGCGCGCTCGGGCGAGCGGAACACCGGGATGCCCTTGTCCCGGAACGCACTGAAGAACTCCTTCGGCACCGGCGAGTCATCGCCGAGCGCGGCGACGACCGCTGGCTTTCCCGCCGCGATGACCGCGGGCAGCAGCGCGTCGACCTTGTCCATCGCCTGGCGCGGTGAGCCGGGCACCGTCAGCATCGCGAGGCTGCCGATCTGCGGATCGGCCAGCAGCGCGATCGCGGCGCGCGTCCAGATGGTCTGGTCCTTGATCACCTGCGCGGTCACGTCGACCGGATTGTCGAGCGAGGCGAACGGCGGCAGCGCCTCCTTGAGTGCCGCGACCGTCGCCGGCGACGGGGCGGGGACGTCGAGGCCGATCGTGTCGGCGAAGTCGAGCGCGAAGCCCTTGATCGCGCCGGAATTGGTGATGACGCCGGCGCCGCCGACGGGCGCGGCGGCGCGCGTCAGCAGATCTGCGGCGTCGATCAGTTCCTCGATCGTATCGACCAGGACGACGGCGCTGTGGCGGAGCACGGCGGTCATGACCGCGTGATTGCCGGCGAGCGCGCCGGTATGCGAGCTCGCGGATTCGCGCGCGCGGCTGCTCTTGCCGGGATGCAGCAGGATGATCGGCTTCTTGAACGTGCGTGCACGCTCGGCGAGGGCGAGGAACCTGCGCGGCTGGCGGATCTGCTCGACGAACAGCGCGACCGCGCGCGTGTGCTCGTCGTCGAGCAGGAAGGCGAGAAAGTCCTCCGACCCGAGGTCGGCCTCGTTGCCGGTCGACACGGCGTGCGACACGCCAAGACCTTTGGCGAGCAGCGCAAGGCGGATCGCGCTGGCGAGCGCGCCGCTCTGCGCCACCGCGCCGACCGCGGGACGGCCCGCGATCGCCTCGGGCGCGACCGTCTCGAATGTCAGCACCACGCCGTCGGCGAAGTTGGAAAAGCCGAGACAGTTGGGGCCGAGCACGCGCACGCCGCCCGCGCGCGCCGTCTGGGTGAGCTGCTCCTGCGCCGCGCGGCCGGCCTCGTCGACCTCGGCGAAGCCCGAGGCGAACACCACAGCCGACCCGATCCTGCGGCGGCCGCAGGCGGCGACCGCATCGACCACGGCGGTCTGCGGCACCGCGAGAACGGCCGCGTCGATCGCTTCCGGCAGCTCGTCGATCGCGCCGACGCAAGGCCGGCCGTTGATCTCGTGCCGGCTGCGGCTCACCAAGTGGATGTCGCCGCGAAACCCGCAACGCTCCAGATTGGCCAGCACCGCGCCGCCGATCGACCCCGGCTCGGCCGAGGCTCCGACAATGGCGACGGAACGCGGACGCATCAGCCGCGCGACCGATGTCGTCTCAATGACCTCGCCCGTGGTCATGACGGGGACTCAGCGCTCGCGCCGATACCCCTGCAAGCCAGGGCGATACGACTTCTCGTCGAGGAATTGGTTCAGCCCCTGGTCGCGGCCGCGCTCGGGATCGTGGAAACGCGACTGGTCGTTCTTGGCCATCAGATAATCATTGGCGTCGTCATAGGACATGTCGCGCACCCGCCGGTAGGCGGTCTTGGCGGCGCGCAGCACGGTCGGGTTCTTGCTCATGAGCGTTTCGGCGAGCTCGCGCGTGCGCTTGCGCAGGTCCTTCAGCGGCACCGCCTCGTTGACGAGGTTCATCGCCGCCGCCTTGCGGCCGTCGAAGGTCTCGCCGGTCATGATGTAGTAGAGCGCGTCACGCTGGCTCATGACCTGCGCCACCGCTTTGGTCACCACGCCGGCCGGGATGATGCCCCAGTTGATCTCGGACAGTCCGAACATCGCCTCCTCGGCGGCGATCGCCAGATCGCACGAGACGAGCGGAGTGAACGCGCCGCCGAAGCACCAGCCGTTGACCATGGCGATGGTCGGCTTCGGATAGAACATCAGCTGCCGCCACTGCCACTGGGCGTTGGTGCGGATGATCTGCTCGCGCTCCTGCGGCGAAAGCGGATCGGTCTCGCGGAAGAACTCCTTCAGGTCCATGCCGGCGCAAAAGGCCTCGCCGGCGCCGGTGAGGACGAGCACCTTGCAACGCTCGTCAAGCTCGAGTGCGTTCATCACCTGCAGCATCTCGGTGGCGAGCGTCGGACTGACCGCGTTGCGCTTGTCGGGCCGGTTCATGGTCACCCAGGCGATGCCATTGTCGAACTCGACCAGCACCGTCTTGCCACCCGGAACGGGCGTGGTGGTTGCAGCAGGACTCGTCTTCACGGATCTGTCTCCTCACTCATACGTAGCGGTTTCTGTGTTGGCGTGAGCAGTACCAAAGTCCGGCACGCTTTACTATGATGCCGGGATGCCGCTCGCCATGCACGAGCCAGGTTCGCAGGGAGGATACGGAATGGGCCGAGCGCTCCAGCTCGCCGTCGCTGGCCTTGTGCTCGCGCTGATGCTCGCGTTGGGCGGCCGCCCAGCCAATGCCTATCCGGACCGGCCGATCCGTGTGCTCGTCAGCTTCCCGGCCGGCGGCAGCTCCGACCTGATGGCGCGCACCATGCAGCCCGGCCTCGAGAAGCTGCTCGGTCAGCCGATCCTGATCGAGAACCGCCCCGGCGCCGGCGGTATGATCGCCGTCGACATGATCGCGAAGGCGGCGCCCGACGGTTACACCATCGGTCTCGGCGGCGCCGGCGCGCTCGGTACCAATCTCGGTCTGCAGGAGAAGATGTCCTACGACCCGCAGAAGGACGTCCTGCCGGTATCGGGCCTGTCGAGCTCGCCTTTCATCCTGGTTGCGTCCTCGTCGTTTCCAGGAAAGTCGCTGCGCGACGTGATCACGTTGGCGAAGGCCTCGCCGAGCAGCCTGGGCATCGGTCATGGCGGCAACGGCACGCTCATGCATCTGACCGCCGAGATGTTCAACCAGATGGCCGGAACCAAGATCGGGCTCGTGCCTTACCGCGGCATGGCGCCCGTCATGAACGATGTCATCGGTGGCCACGTTGCGCTCGGCATGGTCGATCCGCCGTCGTCGATGTCGGCGATCCAGGCCAGCCAGGTGCGGGCAATCGCCATCTCGTCGGCGGAGCGATTCACGCAGTTGCCCGACATTCCGACCTTTGCCGAAGCCGGCGTGCCCGGCTTTGCCTCGACCGGGTGGTTCGGGTTCGTCGTGCCGGCGGGGACGCCGCCGGAGATCATCGCCAGGCTCAACGCGGCGATTACCACCGTGCTGAAGGACCCGGAGGTGGTGCAGCGCATCCGCTCGGTCGGCGCCGAGCCGATGCCGATGAGCACCACGGAGTTCGCCGCCTTCATCAAGAGCGAGATCGACAAGTGGCTGAGAGTGGCGTCGGCGGCCAGCAGATCCAACTGAGCATCCTCCGCCAAGCGGCCTGATTTGACTGCACTTTTGCCTCGTGGGACGAGTCGCCGCAGCACGGGTGTTCTTGCTGGCACAACGCTAATCCGGTCCCTAACATCCGGCGCAATTTGCGAAGCGTCTCGGAGGTCCCGTTGATGTCACGTCTTTCCAAGCTCGCCCTCGCTGTCGCGGCCGCGATCTGTCTGATTGGCTCGGCTCAGGCGCAGGATTATCCGACGCGGTCGGTCAAGTTCATCGTGCCGTTCGGCGCCGGCGGGCCCGCCGACGTCTTTGCGCGTGTCCTCGCGCAGCATCTCTCCGAGCAGCTCAAGCAGTCCTTCGTGGTCGAGAACCGGCCAGGCGCCGGCTCGATCATCGGCACCGACGCGGTCGCGAAGTCCGCGCCCGACGGCTACACGTTGCTGGTCATGTCCAATACCCACACGGTCAACGAGACGCTCAGCCCCAACAAGCCGTTCGTGCTGATGAAGGACTTCGTGCCGGTCGCGGCGATCAACCAATCCGACCTACTGATGGTCGTGCATCCGTCGGTCGCCGCGAAGGACCTCAAGGAGTTCATCGCACTCGCCAAGGCGAAGCCGGGCGAGCTCTCCTATGCATCATCGGGCACCGCCACGCCGTATCACATGGCCGGCGAGCTGTTCAAATCCATGAGCGGGACCAATATCCTGCACGTGCCGCATAAAGCGTCCGGCGAGGCGCGCAACGCCGTGCTCGGCGGCCATGTGCAGATGATGTTCGACGCCATCACGACGATGACCGAGAACGCCAAGGCCGGGCAGGTGCGGCCGCTCGCCACCACGGGCACCACGCGCTCGTCGCTCACTCCCGACGTGCCGACCGTGGCCGAAGCCGGCGTGCCGGGTTACGAGGCGACGATCTGGCTCGGCGTCATGGCGCCAAAGGGAACGCCGCAGCCGGTCGTCGACAAGCTCAATGCCGAGATCAACAAGATCATCAATCTGCCTGACGTCAAAGCGGCTTGGGCACAGCAGGGCGCCAACCCGCTGGTGATGACGCCGTCCGAGTTCGAGGCCTTTCTCGGCAAGGACATCGAGAAGTGGGCGAACGTCGTGAAGACGGCCAACATCAAGCTGGGCCAGTAATGCGCAGCATTTCAGGCGAAGCGGTTTCCGGTTCGCCGTAGAAAATGCGACCAACGCAATAAGTATCTTGCGCATTCTCCTCTCCGAAGGGTCGAGCACGTCTGCACGCGAAGCCGTGACGGCGCTCGGCCTCCGCGGCTACCACATCGAAGTCTGCGATCCCAACCCCAACTGCCTCGCGCGCTTCTCGCGGTTCGTCAGCAAGGTCCATCGCTGTCCCGGTCTGCGTGACGATCCGGCGGGCTTTCTCGCCTTCGTCTGCGATCTCCTGGCGCGCGAAAAGTTCGACGTGCTGCTGCCGATCCACGAGCAGGGTTTTCTGTTCGCCCGCGTGCCGGAGCGCCTGGCGCCGCTCGTCGCGGTCGCGCTGCCGAGCTTCGACAGCTACCGGCTCGCGCACGGCAAGGCCGCATTCACGCGGCTGCTCACGGAGCTCGGGCTGCCGCACCCGTCGACCGCGTTTGTGAGATCCGTGAACGAGCTGCGGGGGGCTGTTCACCTCCCTTGCGTGATCAAGACCGCGGTCGGCACCGCGAGCCGCGGCACCTGGATCATCCGTACGCCGGGCGATCTCGCCTGGGTCTTGGGCGAGCTCGCGGACGGGGTAGCCGACGACGGCGAGGTGCTGGTCCAGGACCTGGTGCCCGGGCCGGTCGAGCATGCCCAGGCGGTGTTCTGCCGGGGCGAGCTCGTTGCCTGTCATGCCTATCGGCAGGTCCTCCAGGGCGCCGGCGGGGGCGACGCGGTCAAGGACAGCGTGGACCGGCCCCGGGTCCGGGCCGACCTCGGGCGCATTGGCGCCCGCCTGGCGTGGCATGGGGCCCTGTCGGTCGACTACATCGCCCGGGCGGGCGATGACGTGCCCATCTACATCGACTGCAACCCCCGGCTGGTGGAGCCGATGAGCGCCGTGATAGCCGGCCTCGATCTTGCCGAATTGCTCGTCCAGGTCTCGTGCGGGGGACGGCCTGACGCGGCTCAGGCAGGGCGTCCTGGCGTGCGCACGCATCTGGCATTGCAGGCGCTGCTGGGATGCGCGCTGCGGAGCGGCTCTCGGTGGGAACTGATCCACGAGTGCCGGCATTTGCTGGCGAAACGCGGCCTCTATCAACGGAGTTCGGAAGAGCTGACGCCGGTGCATCTGGACTGGCTGGGCGCGGTACCGCTCCTGGCTACGGCCATTCTGCTGCTGGCGTCCCCCCGATTGGCACGGGACCTGCCGAAAAGAGGCTGGGGCTCGCATTTGCTGAGCACCCGGAGCACCCGAGCCATTGAACAAGGATTTCCCTAGATAATGCTCGATCTTGGCGATCGTTCTTCCGGGATCTCGACCCGATCCGTACGCCCCGCAGTTCCGCGCGTCGGGACCCAAGTCGCACTTGTCTCCGGCGGAAGTGGATTTCTTGGCCAGTACCTGGTGTCGGCACTCGCGGCGCACGGACACAACGTGCGGATTTTCGACCAGGCGCCGCCGGACCGGATGCCGGTACGGGCTGAATTCGTGCAGGGCTCAGTGCTCGATCGCGCGCGGGTGATGCGGGCGCTCGACGACATCACTCATGTTTACCACCTGGCGGCCATTCCGCATCTGTGGACCGCCGACCGGCGCGATTTCGATCGCGTCAATCTCGGCGGCACGCAGGTCATGCTCGCAGCGGCGCGGGAACGGCGGGTCGCGCGCTTCGTGCATTGCTCGACCGAGGCGATCCTGCTTCCTCCGCGCGTTGGCACAGCCCCGGCGGCCATCGACGAAGGCGTCGCTCTCGATCTTGGCGACATGCCCGGGCCCTATACGCGCTCGAAGTATCTGGCGGAGCAGGCGGCGCTCGCGGCGGCGCGCGACGGGTTCGAGGTCGTCGTCGTCAATCCGACGGTGCCGATCGGCGCCGGCGATCACAACCGCACGCCGCCGGCCGCCATGCTCGCGCATTACCTCACCAACACGCCGTTCGTGCTCAATTGCATGCTCAATCTCGTCGACGCGCGCGACGTCGCGACCGGCATCATTCTCGCCGCCGAGCGTGGCCGCAGCGGCGAGCGCTACATCCTCGGCGGCGAGAACCTCTCGCTCGCGCAGTTGCTCGACCGGCTCGAGCGCATGTCCGGCCGGTCGCGCCGGCGCATCGGCGTGCCGCAGGCGCTCGCCTTTGCCATGAGTGCCGTGAGCGAATGGGTCGCCACCTGGTTCACCCACCGCGCGCCGATCGCGACCAGCGAAGGCGTGCGGCTTGCGCTGCGCTCTGCGCCTTTCGACAGCGCCAAGGCCCGGCGCGAGTTGGGTTATGCGCCGGGCGGGACGGATGCGGCCCTGGTCGAGGCAGTGCGCTGGCTCACTCTTGCCGCGCCGGGACGCGCCGCGCCGCTTGGGAAACTCGCGGTTCAGCGGATTGCGGCGCGGCAGCGCGCCGATGCGCTGGACCGGGATGATTTTTGATGATTTTTGATGGACTTTGATGCCTCGAAGCGATCCCAGATGACCGAATGGGGTCTGGAAGCGATCCTGAAACATATTACGGATCAATTGCTTATGAGCCTGCAGATGACTTTTGATGACCTTTTCGGCGCCCGGGACCAACGCGCAGCGCTTGCCAATCCGCGTCGACCGGCGCTTTGACCACTGGTTGGTTTGGTGAGCCTTGATGAGGTGTCGGACGGCCTCACGCGCGCGAATGGATGGCGCAGCGGGGATGAACGTCCGGATGATTCTGGCTGAACGAAATTTGCGGCCGTGCCCCGCCCGGCACGCGTGCTGCGGTTGATCCGATGCGGCGATGTCCCATGCTCCGCCGGCCGGGTGAACCGGCCGACCGATCTTGATTTTGTTAGCGCACCGGCAGGCGCAGATAAACAAGACGGACGCTTTCATCGGCCAAGTGAACAAGCCTGGGGAAAGCCGGCCAACCCGCCGAGGTCGGCGCGCTCAAGCAGCTACGCCGCGCGAAGCTGCGTCAGCGCCCGTGCCAGGGTGTCGCGCAGTTCGTTGGACTCGCGCGCGAGGCCGCCGGCGATGGTCACCGCATCGACGGCTGCCGCGCTCGCCTTGTTGGAATCGTGCTCGACGCCAGTGATCGTCTGCGAGACTTCCTCGGTCTTGCGCGCCGCTTCCGTGACCTTCCTGGCGATTTCCTGCGTCGCCGATTGCTGGTGTCCGATGGTCGCGGTGATCGTCGTGGAAATCTCATCGATCTCGCGGACCGTGCCGCCCACCTCGGCGATTGCCCGCACGACCTCGTCCATCGACGAGCGGACCACGGCCACGTGGCTGCGAACCTCTTCGGTGGCGCGCGCAGTCTGATTGGCCAGCGACTTCACCTCGCTGGCAACGACGGCGAATCCGGCGCCGGCTTCGCCGGCGCGCGCCGCCTCGATCGTCGCATTGAGCGCCAGCAGGTTGGTCTGGTTGGCGATGGTGTTGATGAGAACCAGCACGTCGTTGATGCGGCCGATCGCTTCGGTCAGCGAACGCATGCTCGCATCGGTGCGCTCGTTGTTGGACGCGGCTTTGCGGGCGACGTCGGAATACCGATTGAGCTGGCCCGCAGTTTCCGCGAGCGATGTCGCGAGCTGTTCCGACGCCGTTGCCGCGAGCTGGACGTGGCTCGAAGCCTCCTCCGACGCGGTGGCGACTGCCGTCGCGCGCTGCCGGGTCTGGCCGATCACGCCCTCGACCGCGTCGGCGCTCTGCTTGACATCGTCGGCGCCGACCGACACCGCCTGTACGGCGCGGCCGATCTCGGATTCGAGCTGGGTGGCGATGCTCGTCAGCAACTCGCGCCGCGCGGCTTCGGCCCGCTCGCGATCGACCACCTGCTGGGCCGAGAGCTCGCGATTCTCGATCATCTTCGCGTGGAACACCGCGAAGGCGCGCGACATCGTTCCGATCTCGTCGCGGCGATTGAGCTGCGGTACGGCGACGTCGAGATCGCCCTCGGCGACCCGCTGCATCGCCTGCGCCATCCGTGCCAGCGGCTTCGAGGTGCGCTGACCGACGTGGAAGGCGACCGCGCCCGCGCACAGGACGGTCAGCCCGATCGACCAGATCATGCGCGTCGTCGTGGTCTCGCGCGCGGCGACGATGGCCTGCTGCGCGGTTTCGAACCGTGCGGTGGCGGCGCGCTGCACCTCGGTGACGGTCGGCCGCAGGCGCTCGAAGATCGTGCCGAGGTCGTCCGCCTCCTCGTTGAGCTGCGACTTGCCGACCGCATAGACGCGGAAGGTCTGCTGGTAGGTGCCGATCAGCGCCTTGATGTCGTCCTTGACCTGCGCCGCCAGCGCGACCTTTTCCAGCGCGCTCTCGAATTCCTCGACGCGCTTGTCGAGCTGGTCGCCGTATTTGTCGTCGCCGCGCAGCATGAAATCCTTCTCGTGCCGCCGCATCATCAGCATCAGCACCGCAAGCCGCGGCTGATCGTATTCGGACAGCCGCTTCTCGACCTGGTGCACCGCGGCGCGCAGCTTGCCTTCCGACCCCTCGTTCTCGTTCAGGCCGATCTGGCGCTGCACCAGCACCACGTTGTTGAACCGGGTCTCGTAGAGATTGAGCCCGGCCCGGAGGGCCTGGGCGCGCCGCATTGGATCGTCCTTGTCGAGCTGCTCCACCATCGCCTCGAGCCTGGTCATCCGCTCGCGCGCCCGTTTGATGAGGTCATTGTGCTGTGCAACGCGCTTCTCGTCGCGCTTGATCAGGAACTCGAACGCGGTCTGGCGCGCCTCGAGCAGGTCCTGAGCGATCTGCGTCGTCAGGACCTCGAGGGATACGGCATAGTCGGCAGCGGCCTGCAGCGCCGCCTGGGCGCGCAGCCCCTGCAGATAGATCAATCCGACCAGCACGACGCCGGAAATGCCGACCGCGGCGATCTGAATACGCAGGCTGATGTTCGGGCGAAGCTTGGCGAGCGGCTGCAAAATCGCGCCGATACGGAGGTTACGCATATCGGTCGGGCTCGAGTGGCGACGATCACTGCATAGTAAATGCAGGTGGTAAAATGTCGGTAAATTCACCTAGCGCGTGTGGCCGCGGCGCGATACGTCATCCCGCGCAAGGCGCGAGAACTAGAACCACATATCCGCGACACATCGTCCGTCGCGCGGCAGGTCCTTCCAGCTTTCAAGCCCGTCGAAATGGTCGACGATGATGCCGGCCACGGCTTTCGGTTCAGCGAGCCGCAGATTGACGGCGATGCGGCGACGGCCATCGTCACCGGGCGCGAGGCCGCGCCAATAGGCGACGCACCCGCAGACCGGACAGAAATGAAAGCCGAGGTGGCGGTCCCCCCAGGCATAGACCTGCGTTGGGCCCGAGACGCGGATACCCTCGTTTTCGAAATCATAGGCCCACAGCACCCCGTAGCGGCGGCAGACCGTGCAATTGCACGCCGTGGCCGACTCCGGGGTTCCTTCAAAGCTCCAGCGGACGGCGCCGCAATGACAAGAACCTTCGATCATTCGCGGGTGGTGACACCAAACTGAATCAACAATGGGGCGAAAGCGCCTACGCAATATCGTCGCGATGTCACTGCCCGATCGTGATGCCGACCTCGCGCAGCACGCGGCCGAATTTGTCGCGCTCGCCGGTCAGGAACGCGCGCACGTCCTGGGTCTGGCTCGCCTCGACACCCTGCGCCGACAGCGTCGCGCGCACCTGCGGCTCCTGAAGGATCGCCAGCACCTCCTTGCGCAACTTGTCGAGGATGTCAGCCGGGGTGCCTTTGGGCGCCAGCAGCACGTTCCAGCTCGCGAGATCGAAGTCGGCAAGGCCGGCTTCGGCGAAGGTCGGGATGTCCGGCAGCGCCGATGACCGCACGCCGGCGATCGCGATCGCCTTGACCGTCCCGCCGTCGATCGCCGGCTTGGCGACCGAGATGCCGGAATAGAACATATCGGCATGGCCGCCGACCACGTCGGCGACCGACTGCGCGCCGTCACGGTTCGGAATGTGGCGCGCTTCAAGGCCTTTCAGGCGGTTGAGCCACGAGCCGAGGATGTGCGACGGACTGCCGGTGCCGCCGGAGAACGTGTATTTGCCCGGCGACTGGCGGATTTCCTCCAGCAGGTCCTTCAGGCTGTCGGCCTTGACGTTCTTCGAGACGATCAGCACCACGGGCACGATGCCGGTGACGGCGATCGGCTCGAAATCGTCGATCGAATATCTGATCGTCTTGTTGACCTGCGGCGCGACGACCAGCTCCGACGTGTAGCCGAGGAACAGCGTGTAGCCGTCCGGTGCCGCGCGCGCCGCGGTGGTGACACCGATGGTGCCGCCGCCGCCCGGCCGGTTGAGCACCACGACGGATTGGCTCCAGCGCTCCTGCAGTTTCTGGCCGATCGTGCGGGCAACAAAGTCGGTCGAGCCGCCGGCGCCGTAGGCGACGATAATCTCGATATTGCGAGCCGGGTAGGGCGCCTGGGCGCGCGCGAGATGCGGCGCGAGTGCGAGCGCCGCACCAAGCAGGAAGGTTGGAGCGGCGCGTCGCATCCGTCTTGCCTCAGCGCTATAGCTTGGTGACGCAGACGTGCAGCACGGCGGAGCGGCCGGACTTCACCGCGGCGACGCCGCGCTTGATCGCCGCCGGGACCTCCGTCGGATCGCTGACCTTCTCACCGTACGCACCAAAGGCCTCGCCGACCTTGCTGAAGTCGACGTCGGGCGCGAGGTTCGACTCGAACTCGTTCTGCGCCTGCGCCTCGCCGTCCGGATAGACGCGCAGCGTCGACTCCTTCACAGCCGACCAGCCGGAATTGTCGAGCACGATGGTGAGGATCGGCAGATCGTATTGTTTCGACACCGCGTAGACCGAGCACGGATTGTTGAAATAGAAGCTGCCGTCGCCGACCACCTGCACGATCATGCGCTCGGGCGCCGCGAGCTTGGCGCCGAGCGCCATGCCGCCGGAATTGCCGAGCCCGCCGCCGCCCATGCGCATCAGCGTACCGGGCACCGGACGGGTGAGCTGCGCCAACAGCGCCGGCGAGTTGCGGATCGCCTCGTTGAAGACGATGTCGTTCGGCCCGAGCACCGCGTCGAGCTCGGCGAACAGGTAGTGCGGATTGATCTCGCCGCGCTTGCCCTGGTCCTGCGCGAGCTTCTTGCCGCGCGCCAGGCGCTCCTCCCGTTCGGCTGCGAAGGCCCTCATGCGCTCGGCGGCGGCCTGGCGGAATGCCGGCGTCGCCTTCTCGCGCAGCACCGCGAGCAGCTGCTCGAGGATGCGCGCGCTCGATCCCTGCAGGCGGACGTGGCCGGGGAACGTCCACATCGGCGAGGCGCCCTTGAGCACGTCCACGTCGATATGCGCCCAGAAGGCGTCCGGATTCGGCGTGACATCGACCGGGAACCACGGCACGTCGACGTCGACCAGGAGGCCGAAATCGGTGTTCGGCAAGTGCTTGTTCGGCTGGAAGCCGAGGAAGCACGGTGCGTCATGGTCGATGTTGACGACCATATTCGACTCGAACACGCCGATGCCGGCGAACTCGGCAAGCTCGAGGATCGCCTGTGACCCCTTGGCATTGCGTCCCGCGTAGGCGGTGATCAGGATCGGGTTCCTGGCTGTGAGCAGGCGCTCGGCAAGCTTTGCAACCAGCTCCGGATCGGTGCCGCCCGAAGCCATGTCGCCGTATTGCTCGCCGGAATAGCGGCGGATGTCGTCGTCGTTCCATTGGCCGGTCAGGGTCTCGCGGGGCATCATCAGGTAGACCGGCCCCTGCGGCTCGCTCTGCATGATCGATTGCGCGCGCCGCAGCGTTTCCTTCACCACCACGCCGGACGGCAGCGTCCATTCCCACTTGGTATAGGGCCGCACGATGCTGCCCTGGTCGAACGGCTCCTGCACGAAATGCACGTAGGTGTCGCGCGAGCCGGTCAGCTCGCCGCCGGTCGTGTAGGGCGCGCGGCCCGCCATCAGCAGCACCGGCAGGCGGCTCCTGAAGATGTTGTGCATCGCGTTCGCGGAGTTCGACGTGCCGACGTCGACGTGGACAAGGACGCCCTGGCCGCGGCCGGTCACGAAGGCATAGCCCGCCGCCATGTGCGCCGCGGTGTTCTCGTGGGCGCAACGCACCACCTTGGGCATCGGCGCGCCGAGCTTTTTGCGGTGCGCCATCTCCTCGATGATCGGCGCATGATCGGTGCCGAAATTGCAGAACAGATACTCGATGCCGATCTCGCTCAGGCCCTCGAGGAAATAATAGGCGGCCGAGTTTGTTGTTGTGTTGGAAGTCGTGCGGGCGTCCATCCTGCGCGTCCTCGCCTGGTGTCGTTGTGTTGTGTGCGCTGAGACTAGCGGAATTGGCGGCCGGCCAGAACGGGCCCCCGCGCAGGGGCTGTCCCGCAAATGCGCGGGCGGAGGCAGTGGGCAATCTGCGCTGTTCGCTTGTGGAATAGAGAAATCGCGTGCTGCGCTGCGGTCGGACGCTTGAAGGGCGGTTGCCACGGAGCTAGATATCAACCGCAATCTCAATGGGGTGTCCGGCGGATCCGCTGCCGGACTGAGAGGCGGGGGTCGCCAACCCATCGAACCTGATCCGGGTCATGCCGGCGGAGGGAGCTTGAGATGCATGCGCCTGGCAGCGAATTTCCGGACATGGCCGCCGACGTGCTCGCGCGTCTGCGTGAGCGCAATCCGCGCGTCCACAGCGTCACCAACTCCGTCGCTCAGAACTTCACCGCCAATGTGCTGCTGGCGGCCAGCGTGACGCCGTCCATGACCGTCGCGGCCGAGGAGGTCGCCGGCTTCGTGGCGAGCTCGGACGCGCTGCTCATCAATCTCGGCATGTTCGACGCCGAGCGTCGCGAGGCGATCGAGATCGCCGTCGAGGAGGCGACGGAGGAGGGCGTGCCCTGGGTGCTCGACCCGGCCTTCGTCGACCGCGCCCGTCCGCGGGCGGCCTTCGCGCGCACGATCATCAGGCGCTATCCACGCGTGATCCGCCTTAACCCTTTGGAGTTCGCCGCCATGGCGGGGACCGAGGCGCAGCCCGACGCGCTGATGCGCTACGCCAAGGAGAGCCGCGCCGTGATCGCGCTGACCGGCGAGATCGATGTCGTGACCGACGGCACGCGGCAGGCCTCCGTTGCCAACGGCCACCCGCTGATGCCGAAAGTGACGGCGATCGGCTGCGCCGGCTCGGCGCTGCTCGCGGGCTGCGTCGCGGTCGAAAGCGATCCGTGGCGCGCCGCGGTCGCCGGGTTGATCATCCTCGGCGTCGCCGGCGAGATCGCGGCTGCCGCCGCGAACGGGCCGGGCAGTTTCGTGCCGGCGTTCATCGACGCCCTCTACACGCTCGATCGCGACACGCTGATCGCCAAGGCACGCGCATCATGATCGACCAGCTCGACCTGCGCCTCTATGCCATCGTCGATCCCGACCACGCCGGCGGCCGATCGTTGCCCGAGCTCGCGCGCCTCGTCGCGGCCGGCGGCGCGACGCTGGTGCAGCTGCGCGACAAGGTGAACGACAAGCGCGCCATGATCGAGCTTGCGCGCGCCATCAAGGCGGCGCTGCCCGCCGCCGTGCCGCTGATCGTCAACGACCACGTCGATGTCGCAATCGAGGCGGGCGCCGACGGCGTGCATCTCGGCCAGGAGGACGGCAGCGTGATCGAGGCGCGCGAACGGCTCGGTCCGGCGCCGTTCATCGGCCAGTCGATCAAGACCGTCGAGCAGGCCATGGCTGCGCCGCTTTCGGTCATCGACTATGTCGGCATCGGCGGCGTCTACGGCACGACGTCGAAGCACAACACCAAGCCGCCGCTCGGGCCGGAGGGCCTGCGGCGCATCGTCCAGGTGTTCCGCGACCGGATCGGCAATTTCCCGATGTGCGGCATCGCCGGCATCACCGCCGCGAATGCGGAGGCGGTCGTCGCCGCCGGCGTCGACGGCGTCTCGGTGATCTCGGCGCTGTCGCTGGCGCCCGATCCGACGGCCGCCGCGCGCGAGCTGCGCGCGATCGTCGACGCGGCGCGCAAGACGTACGCGCCCAAGGTGCCGGCGGTCGGCGCGGTCGGACACCATGCGCACGCGGCCGAAGGTGGCGCGTCGTGAACCTCCCCCTCACCCGGCGAACTTCGTGCGCCGACCTCTCCCCAACCGAACGCGGGCTTACCCGAGTTCGGCATATTAGATGGCCTAGTCCGGGGGCCTCAGTCGCCCGGGTCGCCGCACCATGAGCACCCCCATCGCCGTCACCATTGCCGGCTCCGACTCAGGCGGCGGCGCGGGCATCCAGGCCGACCTGAAGACCTTCTCGGCGCTCGGCGTCTACGGCGCCTCGGTGATCGCCGCGCTGACCGCGCAGAACACCAAGGGCGTGACCGGCATCCACGACGTGCCGGCCGACTTCGTCACCGCACAGATCGACGCGGTGTTCTCCGACCTCGCCGTCAATGCCGTGAAGATCGGCATGCTGGCGCGCGCGCCGGTCATCAAGGCGGTCGTCGACGGGCTGGTGCGCTGGGAGCAGAAAGCGATCGTGCTCGATCCGGTGATGGTCGCGACCTCGGGCGACCGGTTGCTCGCGGCAGACGCGGTCGACGTGCTCAAACGGCTGCTGATCCCGCGCGCCCTGGTGATCACGCCAAATCTGCCGGAGGCGGCGGCGCTGCTCGACGCGCCGATCGCGCGGAGCGAGACCGACATGCGCCGGCAGGCCGAGCGGCTCCTTGCGCTCGGCGCCAAGGCGGTGCTGATGAAGGGTGGCCACGACAGCGGGCCGGAAAGCGCCGACCTGTTGATCGACGCGACCGGCGAGACGCGCTTTGCGGCGACGCGTATCGCGACCCAGAACACGCACGGCACCGGCTGCACGCTATCGTCGGCGATCGCCGCCGGCCTCGCCAAGGGCCTGACGCTGGTCGAGGCCGTGCGTGTGGCCAAAGCCTATGTCACCGCCGCGATCGCCGCGGCCGACAGGCTCGAGATTGGCTCCGGCCATGGTCCGGTGCATCATTTTCACGCGTGGTGGCGATAGAGTCCCGTCGCCGCCGTTCAGGAGACCGCAGATGACCAAGCTCACGCGCCGCCGGCTTGTCCGCAGTGGAGGCCTCGCGTTTCTGGCCGCGCCCGCCACGCCCGCGCTCGCGCAGTCCCAGACCAAACGCTGGCGCATGGTGACGTCGTGGCCGAAGCGCCTGCCCGGCCCCGGCCTGTCGGCTGAGCGCATCGCCGAGCGAATCGGCGCGCTGTCCGGTGGCCGCATCCAGATCACGGTGCATGCCGCGGGCGAGGTGGTGCCGGCCTTCGAGGTGCTCGACGCGGTCGGCGGCGGCGTCGCCGAGATGGGGCACACGGCCTCGTTCTACTGGCAGGGCAAGGAGGCGGCGGCCGCCTATTACACCACGGTACCGTTCGGGCTGACGCCGGGCGAGCACGTCGCCTGGGTCGAGGCGGGCGGCGGCCAGGCGCTGTGGGACGAGATGTATGCGCGCTTCGGCGCCAAGCCGTTCATGGGCGGCAATACCGGCGTCTGCATGGGCGGCTGGTTCCGCCGCGAGGTCAACGCGCTCGAGGACGTGAAGGGCCTGAAAATCCGCTCGCTCGGGCTCGGCGGCGAGGTGTTCCGCCGGCTCGGCGCGACGCCGCAGACCACGCCGCCCGGCGAGATCCTGGTGAGCCTGCAGTCCGGCGTGCTCGACGCCGCCGAGTTCGTCGGTCCGGGCACCGACATCGCGCTCGGCCTCTATCGAGTCGCGCCGTCGTATTATTATCCGGGCTTCAACAAGCCGAACGGCACCGGCGAGTGCCTCGTCTCGCTCAAGGTCTGGGAAACGCTCGACAGCGAGATCAAGGCGATCATCGCCCATGCCTGCGCGACCGAGGCGAACTACGCGCTCGCCGAGATGGAGCGCCTCAATGCCGAGGCGCTCGCGGCGCTGACCGAACGTAACAATGTGCGGCTGCGCGCGTTTCCGGCCGACCTGATCGCTGCCGCGCGCAAGCAGGCGGGCGATGTGCTGTCCGAGCTTGCGACCAAGGGCGAGACGGCGCGCAAGGTGCATGATTCCTACGCGGCGTTCCGCGCGCGCACTGCGCCATGGTCGCGGGTGTCGATGCGGGCGGTGCTGGAGACGCGGGAGGGCTAAGCGCCTGTACTTAGGTATTGGCGTAGGATGTGCTTTGGAATAAAGGTATAATGCTCGGGAGCGCATAAGTATGTTTCGGTATTAAATAGCTTTTTTACGCTGTTTTCACTGTCTTGGCCGCACTTGCTCCAGATCAACCATTTGGGGCGGCTCATGTTCAACTTGAAATTTCGCATCGGTACCAAGCTCGCGATCAGCTCCGGCCTAGGCGTCCTCCTCGTCGTCGGCATGCTGGTCAATCAGCGGATGAGCGACGGCAATGTCGACGCCCAGAACGCGGCGGCGCACAACCAGCAGGAGCTTCGCCGTCACGCGCTCGGCATCGAGTCGGGGGTGCGGCGCATGCAGATGAACGTGCGCGACGTTCGCCTGGCGCGCACCAGCAAGGACCTGGACACGCATACCGAGACGCTGCGCAACAATCTCAAGCGCACACTGGGCGAGGTCGGCGAGGCGCTCAAATACGTCAGGCGGCCGGAGAACCGCGAACGCCTCGAGAAGATCAGGTCGCTGGTCCAGACCTACGGGGCCGGCGGTGAGGAGATCGCCAAGACGCAGGCCGAGAGCTTCGAGCTGATCGCCAAGCGCGCCGCCATCACGCCCGCCTGGGCCAAGGAATTCGAGGCCGTGCTGGCGTCCCCGACCTTCGCCGCCTTGCCGAACCGTTCCGCCGTCGAGGCGGTTCTGCGCGATGCCGATGCGAAGTTCGCCGCAAGCCGCGCCGCTGCCTGGCGGTTCGAGTACAGCGGCGAGAAGGAGCAGGAGCAGCTCGCGAAGGCGAGCGCCGCCAGGATCGGGGAGCTGATGAAGCGCGCGCGCGAGCTCGCCGCCGACAGGACCGTCGGCGAGGCGATCGATCGCACAACAGCCACCGTGTCGGGCTTTGCCGCGCTCGAGGACAGGCTGGCGGCGGCGGCGGAGCGGATGACGGAGCTGGTGCGCACGCGCACTTTGCCCGCAGCTCAGGAGGCGAATGAGCTGGTGGACAAGGCGGTCCAGTCCGCCAGCGGGCTCGCCGACGAGGCCACTGCCGCCGCCGAGGCGACGCGCGCCGCGGCCGCCCGCATGTCGCTCGGGGCTGGCGTGCTGGTCGTCATCGTCCTGATCGGTTCCGCGGTGTTCGGCGCGCTGTCGATCGCCAAGCCGATCCGCCGCATCGGCGAGGTGCTGCTGCAACTCGCCAACGGCAACAAAGCCGTCGACGTGCCCTATGCGGAGCGCGGCGACGAGGTCGGCGACAACGCACGGGCGGCCAAGACCTTCAAGGAAAATCTGCTCCGCATCGAGAAGATGGAGGCCGAGCAGAAGGAGGCCGAGCGGCGCGCCGCCGCGCAGCGCAAGGCCGACATGCACAAGCTGGCCGACGAGTTCCAGGCGGCGGTCGGCGGCATCGTCGAGACCGTGTCGTCGGCCTCGACCGAGCTGGAAGCGGCCGCCGGAACGCTGACCAAGACCGCGGAGCGAACGCAGAGCCTCTCGGGCTCGGTCGCCGCCGCGTCGGAAGAAGCGTCAGCCAATGTGCAATCCGTCGCATCGGCGTCCGAGGAGCTGGCCGGCTCGGTCAGCGAGATCGCGCGGCAGGTCCAGGCCTCGAGCCAGATTGCCGGCGAAGCCGTGAAGCAGGCTGAGAAGACCGACGGCCGCATCTCGGAGCTGTCGCAAGCCGCCGGCCGCATCGGTGACGTGGTGAAGCTCATCACCGCGATCGCCGAGCAGACCAACCTGCTGGCGCTCAACGCCACCATCGAGGCGGCCCGGGCGGGCGAAGCCGGCAAGGGCTTCGCCGTCGTCGCGCAGGAGGTCAAGGCGCTCGCCGCGCAGACCGCCAAGGCGACCGACGAGATCGGCACCCAGATCGCCGGCATGCAGACGGCGACCCAGGAGTCGGTTGCGGCGATCAAGGAGATCAGCGCAACCATCGGCAAGATCTCGGAGATCGCCACCACCATCGCCTCGGCGGTGGAAGAGCAGGGTGCGGCGACGCAGGAGATCTCCCGCAACGTGCAGCAGGCGGCGGCGGGCACCTCCGAGGTCGCGACCAACATCACCGACGTCAATCGCGGCGCCAGCGAGACCGGCTCCGCCTCCACGCAGGTGCTGTCGTCGGCGCAGTCGCTGTCGAGCGAGAGCAATCACCTCAAGCTCGAAGTCGACAAATTCCTCACGACGGTGCGGGCGGCCTGACGAATCCATTCGTCTGTGGTCGCGCATCGCGGTGAACCGCAGCTTGAAGGTCGCCAGACGTGCAAGGAAAGGGCCCCCGGGCGATCGCCCGGGGGCCCTCTTGTCGATGTGTTCGCTTACGCCTTCGGCTTGACGATGTTCTGGGTCTGCTCGCCGAGACCGGCGATGCCGAGGCTCACCACGTCGCCGACCTGAAGGAACTTCGGCTCCGGCTTCATGCCGAGCGCGACGCCCGGCGGCGTGCCGGTGATGATGACGTCGCCCGGCTCCATGACGAAGAACTGCGAGCAGTACCAGACCAGGTGCTCGACGTTGAAGATCATGGTCCGCGTGTTGCCCTTCTGACGCGTTTCGCCGTTGACGCTGAGCCACATGTCGAGGTTCTGCGGGTCCTTGATCTCGTCCTTGGTGACGAGCCACGGACCGAGCGGGCCGAAGGTCTCGCAGCTCTTGCCCTTGTACCACTGGCTGCCCGAGCGATCGATCTGGAAGGAGCGTTCCGACACGTCGTTGGCGAGGCAGTAGCCGGCGACGACGCTCATCGCCTTCTCCTTGGCGAGATAGCGCGCGCGGCGGCCGATGACGATGCCGAGCTCGACCTCGTAATCGAGCTTGGTCGACTCGAGCGGCATGGCGGTCGCGTCGTTCGGCCCGCAGATGCTGGTGGTGGCCTTGGAGAAGATCACCGGCTCCTTGGGGATGGGGAGCCCCGCCTCGGCGGCGTGGTCGGCGTAGTTCAGGCCGATGGCGATGAAATTGCGGACATTGGCGATGCAGGCCCCGATGCGCGGCTTGCCGCCGACCTTCGGCAGCTTGTCGATCTTGGCCTTCTTGATCTTGGCGAGGCTCGAGGGGCTCAACGCGTCGGCATTGATGTCCTTCACCACCTTGGAGAGATCGCGAATGCGGCCGTCCTGGTCGATGATGCCAGGCTTCTCGCGGCCGGGCGCGCCATAACGCACGAGTTTCATGAGCGTCTCTCCTTGAGCAAAGTGATCATCTGGGAAGGAATGGGCCGGACTATGCGTCGGGCGGCGGGACCGGGGCAAGGCGCCGGGCGGAAAAATATCCTCGTCAGAACGCCCCGGGAAACGCGCCGCCGTCCATCAGCAGGTTCTGCCCGGTGATGAAGCCGGCATGCGCCGAGCACAGGAAGGCGCAGGCGGCGCCGAATTCCTCCGGCTGACCGAACCGGTGCGCCGGAATGATATTGAGCCGTTCCCGCCTGGCCTCATCGACCGTGATCCCGCGCTTCTGCGCCGCGGAGGCGAAGTTCGATGCGAGCCGCTCGGTCTCGAACTGGCCGGGCAGCAGGAAATTGATGGTGACATTCGACCCTGCGACCGAGCGTGCGACGCCGGCGAGGAACGCGGTGAGGCCGGCGCGCGCGCCGGACGACAGGTCGAGCCCGACCAGCGGCGCCTTCACCGTCCCCGAGGTGATGTTGACGATGCGGCCGAATTTTTTGCGCGTCATCGGATCGATCGCCGTCTGGATCAGCTCGATCGCGACGATCATGTTGGCGATGACGCCGTCGATCATCTTCTGCCGGTCGAGCTCGCGGAAGTCGCGGAACGGCGGACCGGCATTGTTGTTCACCAGGATGTCCGGCTCGGGGCAGGCGGCGAACAGCGCCCTTTGCCCGTCGGGCGTCGCGACGTCGGCAACGACGGCGGTGACCTTCGCGCCGGTCGTCTTGCGGATATCGGCCGCGGTCGCCTCGAGCACGTCCTTGGTGCGGCCGTTGACGACCACGTCGCAGCCGGCCTCCGCCAGCTTGAGGGCGCAGGCGCGCCCGAGGCCCTTGCTCGACGCGCAGACAATGGCCTTGCGGCCGGCGATGCCGAGATCCATGGACATCTCCGCAGTGTGATGGTCGCGCCGATTGGCGCTCGGGCCGGGGATAGTCGGGAAGATGCCAGCGAGCGTCAAGCCTGCCGGGGCAGCGGCTCGTCGTCCTCGGCGGTGGTCATCTGGTTGCCGCGCCAGACGAATTCGCTGCCCATCAGGCCGGCGAGCCAGAGCGCCGGCAGCAGCAGATCGCGGGCGAGGCCCTGCAGCGGATAACGCGCCGACACGTGCCAGCCGGCCGCCCAGGCGAGCAGCATCTCGCCACCGTACCAGACGATAGCGAGGGCGAGGAGGCTCGAGGCGACCGGTGCGCCGGCCGTAGCTGCGACGATTGCCGCCGCGATCGCCGGCGGCAGGAAGCCGCCGAGGATTTCCGGAAAGAAGTAGCCGGGGAAGCAGGCCCGCCGCAGCCGCGCCCAGCGCATCTGCCGCTTCCATACTTCGATCGCGCCGCGCCGACCGAGCGGCTGCTCGAACGCGCGGTCGACCAGGCGCACGTTCAAGCCGGCGGCACGCACGACCTTGGTGGACGCGGCGTCCTCGGCGATCTCGGCGCCGAGCGCGGCGATGCCGCCGGCCCGCTCGAGGAGATCGCGCCGCCACAGCATGGTCTTGCCCTGCGCGAAGCCGCGCCCGAGTGCGTCGCCGAGATACTGCCAGCGCAACTGATAGGTGTTGAGGAAGGCGCACTCGAGCTCGGCCCAGAAGTTTTCCGGATGCGAGCCGACCGGCGGCGCGCAGACGAGGCCGGTTTCGGCGTCCCAGCGCGACAGCAAACGCTGCAGATAGTCGGGCGGCATCAGCAGGTTGGAGTCGGCGAGCACGATCCAGTCATGCGCGGCCGCGTTCCAGCCCTTCACGCAATTGTTGAGCTTCGGGTTGGTGCTGACGCGCTCGTCGCCGACCAGCAGGCGCGCGCGGCGCTGCGGATGCTCTGCGATCAGCCGGCGCACGATCGGCACCACCGGATCGCGTTCCGAGGCGACGCAGAAGATGATCTCGTAGTCGGGATAGTCGAGCTCGAACGACGAGCGCAGCGTCTCTTCGACGAAATTGTCGAGTCCGCAGACCGGACGCACCACGGTGACGGGCGGATGTTGTTCGAGCGCCGGCGTGCGCGCTGACCTGCGGCAGCGGATCGCCGTCACTGCGATGCTGGCAAAATGGCAGGTGCTGGCGAAGATGAGAAAGGCCGCGGCGAGCCAGGCTGCGAGATACATCTTGCGACGCGTACGTCAGTGCGGTGACATGACGGTGACAAAAGCATGGTTAAGAGCGCATTAACCAATCGCGTCCACCGCAATCCACCGTCATCGAACCGCAATACAAATCAGCGAATACGCTCGTCATGACAGTCATCTGCGGAATTGCAAGATAGTGATGGCTCAGGTCGGAACGCGTCATTTCCGCACACTCTTCATCTCCGACATCCACCTCGGCACGCGCGGCTGCCAGGCCGGCCGCCTGATCGACTTCCTCCGCTATCACGAGGCCGACACGATCTACCTGGTCGGCGACATCGTCGACGGCTGGGCGCTGCGTTCGAGCTGGTACTGGCCGCAGGAGCACAACGACGTGGTGCAGAAGCTCCTGCGCACCGCGCGCAAGGGCGCCCGCCTCATCTATGTGCCGGGCAACCACGACGAGTTCCTGCGCGACTATTACGGCACGCATTTCGGCGGCATCGAGGTGATGGAGCACGCCATCCACACGGCCGGCGACGGCATGCGCTACCTCGTCATCCACGGCGACCTGTTCGATCTGGTGGTGACCCAGGCGCGTTGGCTCGCGCTGCTCGGCGACAAGGCCTACGACTTCGCCATCACCGCCAACCGGCTGTTCAACGCCGCGCGGCGCCGGCTCGGTTTCGGCTATTGGTCGCTGTCGAAGTGGGCGAAGCTCAAGGTCAAGAACGCGGTCAATTACATCGGCGATTTCGAGAAGACGCTGGTCGCGGAGGCGCATCGCCGCTCCGTCGACGGCGTGATCTGCGGCCACATCCACCACGCCGCGGTCCACCACGATTTCGGCATTGCCTACGTGAATTGCGGCGATTGGGTCGAAAGCTGCACCGCCATTGCCGAGCACGACGACGGCCACTTCGAGATCATCACCTGGACGCATACGCCGTCCGGCTATGAGCTCGAGCCTGAGTCCGAGTCGGCCGCGGTCCGCGCCGCCTGACGTCCAGCCGTCGCTTCTGCGGCCGCCGCGGAAGCTCCTTCCAGCAAGGATCAAGCACATCAAGGATCAAGTACATGGCGACAGAGCAAGCCCCACTGTCCGATCTCGATCGTACCGTCGTCGAGAAGGCCTATGCCCGCTGGGCGCCGGTCTATGACCTCGTGTGCGGGCCGATCTTCGAGGTCGGCCGCCGCACCGCCGCGCAGGCGGCGCGCCGCGTCGGCGGCCGCATTCTGGAGGTCGGGGTCGGCACCGGGCTGTCGTTTGCCGACTACAACGGCGCCACCGAAGTGGTCGGGATCGATCTCTGCGAGCCGATGGTCGCAAAGGCGCGCGAGCGCATGTGGAGCGGGCTTTATCCGCACGTGAAAGCAGTCATGGTGATGGACGCCCACGACATGGCGTTCGCCGACGCCTCGTTCGATTGCGTGGTGGCGCAATTCGTCATCACCCTGGTCGCCGATCCGGAGCGCGTGCTCTCCGAATGCGCACGGGTCGTGCGGCCGGGCGGCGAGATCATCCTGGTCAATCATCTCTATTCGGAAACCGGCGTGTCGGCGGCGATCGAGCGCTGGTTCGCGCGGCCCTCGCGCAGCCTCGGCCTGCGGCCCGAGTTCCCGTTCGCGCGGCTCGCCGCCTGGGCGCGCGCCCACGGCGGCGCCGAGCTGGTCGAGCGGCGCCCAATCAAGCCGTTCGGCGTCTACACGCTGGTGCGGTTCCGCCGCAGCGACCCCGGTGCCGCTGTCGCCGCTGCATAAAGTCCAACCTGCCTTCGCCCGCCGAAGCGTCAAGCTGCCCGGCATGCTCGCAAAAAGGCTGCGCCCCGGCGGGAACCGGTTTCCACGCCTCGGCGCTTGCGCTAGGTTGGCGCATGGCCGCTCACACCACATCGGCCGCGCTGCCGACATCCGCCGACGTCGATGCCGCCGCCCAGCGGCTGGCCGGCGTCGCTCTGCGCACCCCATTGATCTCCTCGCCGGTGCTCGATCAGGCGACCGGCGGGCGCGTGTTCCTCAAGGCGGAGACCTTGCAGCGGACCGGCTCGTTCAAATTCCGCGGCGCCTACAACAAGCTGTCGTCGGTTCCTGAGACCGGCCGGCAGGGCGGCGTGGTCGCCTTTTCATCCGGCAATCATGCCCAAGGCGTCGCCGCCGCTGCCAAGCTCCTCGCCATGCCGGCGGTCATCGTCATGCCGTCCGACGCGCCACGGGCAAAGCGCGAGCGCACCGCCGCGCTCGGCGCCGAGGTCGTGCTCTACGACCGCGAGCGGGAGGATCGCGAGGCGATCGCGCGGGGCATCGCCGACCAGCGCGGCGCCGTGCTGGTGCCGCCCTATGACGACCCGTTCGTGATCGCCGGGCAGGGCACCACCGGCCGCGAGATCGTCGAGGACTTGGCCGCACTCGGGCTCGCGCCCGACGCGGTCATCGTCAATGCCTCGGGCGGCGGTCTGACGGCGGGCGTCGCCCTCGCGGTCAAGGCGCGGGTGCCGGCGGCCAGGCTCTATACGGCTGAGCCTTCGGGCTTCGACGATCACGCCCGGTCGTTCCGCAGCGGCAAACGCGAGCGCAACGAGCGGCTGACCGGGACCATGTGCGATGCACTGATGGCGCAGTCGCCGGGCCAGCTCACCTTCGAGATCACCCGCAATTTGGTGGGAGACGGACTCACCGCAAGCGAGGACGAGATCGGCCGCGCCGTCGCATTTGCGTTCCGCGAGCTGAAACTGGTGGTCGAGCCGGGCGGCGCCGTCGGCCTCGCCGCTCTCCTTGCTGGCCGGCTCGATGTGCGTGGCAAGGTCGTGGTCGCCGTGCTGTCCGGCGGCAATGTCGACCCGGATTTGTTTTCGAAGCTGGTCGCGTAGCTGGCTCCGCAGCTACATCAAGTGAATAGCGCGATCTTTTCTTCTTCGCTCAGAGCCGCGATCGGCGCGAGCGGATCGGCGGGGGCGCGCGCGGTCGAGGGCTTCGCCGCTGCAACTGCCGGCCGGACCATGGGCGCGGGCGCCATGTCGCTCGGCAGCGGCGGCGTCGGCGCTGGTGAAGGCGCGGCAGCCTCAGGCTCTGGCGCCGCGGCAGGCACGATCTCCGGTGCAGGCTCCGGCGCTGCCGCCGCAGCAGGCGGTTCGGTTGCTTCCGGCGCGCGCGACTCTTGCTCGATCGTGACTGCAACGCGCTGGAGCTCTGCGACGGCTGCGGCCAGGGCCTCGGCCGCCGGCATCGGTGCCGGCGCGGCCGCCTCCCAAGCGGCGACCGGCGTCTCGTTGCTCATCATCACGTCGACGTCGGCCTGGTCGAGGCCGTGTCCCGGACGCGCCGGGCCGTTGACGAGCGGATCCTTCTTGGGCCTGGGCTCAGCCCCGTCGGTCTCGGCCGACTCGTCGGCCCAGATCTCGACCATGGCGTTGATGCGCCGCTCGAGATAGCGCATTGCCGCGACCACCTTGCTGATCCGCTGACCGGTCAGGTCCTGGAACGAGCAGGCGGTGTAGATGTCAGTCGCGCGGCTATCGAGCTGGTCGCAGATACCGGCGTCGAGACCCTGCTCGCGCATGGTCCAGGCGACCTCCTGCACCTGCTCGGCCGCCGCCAGGATGCCGGAGGTGGCGCGCTCGGTCGCAGCCACGATCGCGTCGAGCTCCTCGGTGGCCTCTTCGATCCGGCCATGATGCTCGGGATCCGGCTGGATCGCGGCAATCTCCTCCTTGGTGCGCGAGATCGCCTTCGCCATTTCCATGATGTTGAGGCGGAAACGGTCGTGCGCGCTCGCCTCGCGCTCGCGCCGGATGGTTGTCTCGATGCGCTCGACCGCGGCCAGCACCATGGCGGTGTCAGCATTGCGGTTGCGGCGGGCATATTCCGAGAGGAACCAGCGGCCGCGCCAGGTCTCCAGGACGGCGGCCTGGATGGCCTCGTAGTCCGCCTCGGACGGGCTCGGGTGGCCGTCGAGGGGAGCGGGCAGGGCAGCGGCGGTGGACGAATCGTTCGGCATGGTCTGACCAACAGCACCATATTTTCAGGATCAAAACGATGCTTTAACGCGATTGACGAATTTCTCGGGCGGTCCCTTAACCGGCCTTCAATCCACTTCCAGCGCCGGTGAAAAACCGGCAACAACCCATGCGTGACCCTTTCGTTCTGCGCCTGATCGCGTTCTACACGGCGCAGTTCATCGTCATTGGTATCCAAATCCCGTTCTTTCCGGTCTGGCTCGACGCCCGGGGCTTCGATGCGCGCGCGATCGGCCTGGTGTTGGCGGCATCGCGAATCGCCCCGGTGCTCGTCATCCCGGTTGCGACGCGGCTGGCGGACCGATTCGGGGCTGTGCGCGGCGCGCTCATTGCGACGGTCGCGGTCGCCATCGTGGCCTATGCAGCCGCCGCGCTGGCCGACGGGCTGTTTCTGATCGCGGCGGCGGCGGTGATCGGCTCGATCGCCTTCAGCATGACGTTTCCGTTGGGGGATGCCTATTCGCTGCGCGCCCTGGCCGAGCGCGGCCGCAGCTACGGCTCGGTGCGCATGTGGGGCTCCGCGGCGTTCATTGCCGCGAACGTCGCCGGCGGCGTGATCCTCGGCCTGATCGCGCCGGCAAGCCTGATCTGGCTGCTGCTCGGGACTTATGGCCTGACGCTGGTCGCCGCCGTCGGGCTCGCCCGGTCCACGACCGACACGACGCTGCATCCGACCGAAGCGGCCGTGCACGGGCCGCTCTGGACGTCGCCGGCCTTCATCTCGGTTGCGCTGGCCTCGGCGCTGATCCAGTCGAGTCACGCGGTGTTCTATGGCTTCTCGACGCTCGACTGGGCCGTACAGGGCCTGAGCGGGACCACCATCGGCCTGCTCTGGGCGATCGGCGTGACTGCCGAGATCGGGCTGTTCGCATGGTCGGCGCGGTTGCCGCGGGTGATCGGACCGGCCGAGCTCGTCTGCATCGGCGCCGGCGGCGCGGTGCTGCGCTGGCTGCTGCTGATGGTCGAGCTTCCGCACATCGCATTGCCGTTCGTGCAGTGTCTACACGGGCTGTCGTTTGCGGCGACGCACCTCGGCACCATGCAGCTGATCACCCGCATCGCGCCGCGCCACATGGCCGCCACCGCGCAGGGCGACGTCTCCGCGCTCGGCGGCGTCGTCATGGGCCTGTCGATGTCGCTCGCCGGGGTGTTGTACCAGGCGGTCGGCGGTGCCGCTTATGGCGCGATGGCCATTGTCGCCGCGCTCGGTGGTATCGCCGCGATCGTGCATCTGCGAATAGCGAGATCCGCAACGAAGAGTTAGCGCATGTCCCGGAAAAGTGGACGCCGGTTTTCCGAAGAGGACATGCGCAATCAAAGAAGCTGGAGCGCATTCCGATTTCTTCAAATCGGAATGCGCTCTAGCCCCACAGCTCCGGCGTCGCCGGATGAACCAGGCTGTCCTCGTAACGCAGGCCGTGCGGCCGGTCGCGCGCGAGCAGCAGCGGGCCGTCGAGATCGACGACGCGGGCGCGCTGCGCGACCAGCATCGCCGGCGCAATCGACAGCGAGGTGCACACCATGCAGCCGACCATGATGGCGAAGCCGAGCCGTTCCGCCTCGGCGGCGAGCGCGAGCGCTTCGGTCAGCCCGCCGGTCTTGTCGAGCTTGACGTTGACGGCGTCGTACTTGCCGACCAGCGTCGCGAGCGAAGCGCGGTCATGCACGCTCTCGTCGGCGCAGACCGGGATCGGCCGTGCGATGTTGCCGAGTGCATCGTCCGCGCCGGCCGGCAGCGGTTGCTCGATCAGGGTGACGCCGGCCTCGGCACAGGCGGCGAGATTGTCGGCGAGGTTGTCCGGAGTCCACGCCTCGTTGGCGTCGACGATCAGCTCCGCCTCGGGCGCCGCGCGGCGCACCGCGCGGATGCGATCGCGATCGCCGTCGCCGCCGAGCTTGACCTTGAGGAGCCGCCGCGCACGCGCCTGCGCCGCCGCGGCCGCCATGGTTTCCGAAAAATTAAGAGATATGGTTAACGCAGTGATAAGCGGTCGCGGCGGAACCTTGAGCCCGGCGAGCTGGTGGACGGGAACCGCGCGCGCCTTGGCGTCGAGATCCCACAGCGCGCAGTCGACCGCGTTGCGCGCGGCGCCTGCCGGCATGATCTGCTGGAGCTCGGAGCGGCTCACACCCGATTCCAATTTCCCAGCCATTTCATGGATTTGCGCCATCACCTTGGTGACGGTTTCAGCGTACCGGGGGTACGGCACAGATTCGCCGCGCCCGCAGTGACGGCCGTCATTGAGTTCCACAACGACCACGTCAGCCTGGGTTTTTGATCCGCGGCTGATGGTGAAGGCGCCAGCGATCGGCCAGGTCTCGGTTGCAACGCGCAACGACAACTTGTGCATGAAATTGGGCGGCCTCGACAGGTGAGAGGTGGATGGGGAATATGACGGTCGGGGGCGGCTTCGCTCAAGGGCTCAGCGCATAACCCGGAAAACGCCGGGCGCCGGCTTTCCGGCATGCGCCAACGCAAGGGCCTCAAGGGCAGCGGACGCCAAAACCAGCATCTTCGTTCGGAGGCCGGACGTGGACGACACACCTCTGCTCACGACCGTGAGCGACGGCAGACGTCTTGCGCTTGTCGCTGCCGGCTCGTGGACCGTCGAGCGGGCGGACCAGCTCGAGCGGCTGGTCGACGCGGCCACCCGCGACCAGGGGACGCCCGACGCGGTCGCGATCGACATGCGCCGGCTCGAGCGGCTCGACACCTACGGCGCCTGGCTGTTCGAGCGGCTGGTGCGCGAGTTCCACGCCGCCGGTCGCGATCCGAATGTCGTCGGCATGCCCGAGCAATACCGGGCGCTGCTCGACGAGGTGAATCACTCCAATCGCACGCCGTTACAGCGGCGCCGCGACAACGTGCTCGTCAGCGCGCTGATCATCGTCGGCAAGACCATGGCGTCGGTCGGGGCCGACCTGCTCGCGATCGTGCAGATGTTCGGCGCCGTCACCGCGGCGATGGGGCGCGCGGTTCTGCACCCGCGCCGGTTCCGCTTCACCTCGATGGTGCACCATATCGACCGCGTCGGCTGGCGCGCGGTGCCGATCATCGTGCTCATCACCTTCCTGATCGGCGCCATCATCGCCCAGCAGGGCATCTTTCATTTCCGCAAGTTCGGCGCCGACGTGTTCGTGGTCGACATGCTCGGCATCCTGGTGCTGCGCGAGATCGGCGTGCTGATCGTCTGCATCATGGTGGCCGGCCGCTCGGGCAGCGCCTACACCGCGGAGCTCGGCTCCATGAGGATGCGCGAGGAGGTCGATGCGCTGCGCACCATGGGCTTCGACCCGATCGATGTGCTCATCCTGCCGCGCCTCGCCGCGCTGATCATCGCCGTGCCGATGCTGTCGTTCCTCGGCGCCATGGCGGCGCTCTACGGCGGCGGCCTGGTCTGCTGGCTCTATGGCGGCATGTCGCCGGAGATCTTCCTGCAGCGCCTTCGCGAGGCGATCACCATCGATCACTTCGCGGTCGGCATGTACAAGGCGCCGTTCATGGCGATGATCATCGGCATCGTCGCGACGGTCGAGGGGCTCGCAGTCGAAGGCAGCGCCGAGTCGCTCGGGCTGCGCACCACGGCTTCCGTCGTCAAGTCGATCTTCCTCGTCATCGTGCTCGACGGCTTCTTCGCCATCTTCTTCGCCTCGATCGGAAAATGATGATGGCCGACCTGCGCAACCAAGACGTGGTGATCCGGGTGCGCGACGTGGTGGTCGGCTTCGGCGAGGTGAACATCCTCAAGGAGCTGACGCTCGACGTCTACCGCGGCGAGGTGCTCGGCTTCGTCGGCGGATCGGGGCAGGGCAAGTCGGTGCTGATGCGCACCATCATCGGCCTGCTGCCGAAGCGCTCCGGCACCATCGAGGTATTCGGCATCGATCTCGGCAATGCCAGCATCGCGGAGCGCCAGTCGGTCGAACGGCGCTGGGGCGTGCTGTTTCAGCAGGGCGCGCTGTTCTCGTCGCTGACGGTTCGCCAGAACGTCCAGTTCCCAATGCGCGAATATCTCAAGCTGTCGCGCCGCATGATGGACGAGATCGCGATGGCGAAGCTGGAGATGGTCGGGCTCAAGGCCGACGTCTGCGACAAGTATCCGTCCGAGCTGTCCGGCGGCATGATCAAGCGCGTCGCGCTGGCGCGGGCGCTGGCGCTCGATCCCGACATCGTGTTTCTCGACGAGCCGACCTCCGGCCTCGACCCGATCGGCGCCGGCGATTTCGACGACCTGATCCGCACGCTGTCGCGCACGCTCGGGCTGACCGTCTACATGGTCACCCACGATCTCGACAGCCTGCATGCGATCTGCGACCGCATCGCCGTCCTCGCCGACGGCAAGGTGATCACCCAGGGCCCGATCTCGACCATGCTCGCGTCGGAGCACCCGTGGGTGAAGGAATACTTCCGCGGCAAGCGGTCGCGCGTCAAAGCGGCCTGAGGGTGATGCCCGACACAGATTTCCGGAAAAGATCGTGATCCGAGCAAGCGGAGACGGGTGTGCGGAACCCAGCGCAATAGCTGGAGCGCCGCGCGAATAAGGCGTATAAGGCGGTAACGAACGATGGAAACGAGGGCAAACTACATCCTGATTGGCGCGTTCACGCTCGTGACGATCGTGTTCGCCTTCGTCTTCATTTACTGGTTCGAGCATCTCACCACCGGCATCACCCGCGTCGGCTACCGCGTCGTGTTCGAGAGCCCGATCTCCGGCCTGCGCTCCGGCGCGCCGGTAACCTTCAACGGCGTGCGCATCGGCGAGGTCTCGCGGGTCGATCTCAACCCGACCAACTCGCGCCAGGCCGTGGCGACCATCCTGGTCGACGGCGCGACGCCGATCCGCGCCGACACCTCGGTCAGCCTCGAGTTCCAGGGCCTCACCGGGATCGCCACGCTGGCGCTGCGCGGCGGCACCAATGCCGCCGGCAAGCCGACCGTGACCGACGGCGACTATCTCGTGCTGGTCGCGGATGCCTCGGCGACGCAGGACGTGATGGAGGGCGCGCGCTCGGTGATGCGGCGCGTCGAGAAGCTGCTCGAGGACAACGAAGCGTCGGTGCGGAACTCGCTCAAGAACATCGAGGCGTTCTCGGCGGCGCTCGCCACCAATGCCGAGAAGATCGATCGCATCCTGACGAATGCCGACCATGTCATGGCGAGCGTCGACCGCTCGATGGGCGGCATCGAGAAGCTGACCGGAACCGCAAGCCGGCAGGGCGAGCTGTCCGAGACGCTGGAGACGTTCCGCAATGCGGCGAACTCGGCGATCAAGGATTGGCATGCGCTCGCGGTCGACGGACGGCGCGCCATCGGCACCGCAGAGCAGGTGTTCAAGAACATCGACCGCAACCCGTCGCGGCTGCTGTTCGGCGGGTCGGGCGGCGGCGCCGCCGCCCCGGCCGCCACCGAGCCGGCCGCTACGCCTCGCCCGGCCGCGCCGCGGCCCGCGGCCCAGCCGCGCCAGGCCGCGCAGCCGCGGGTGCAGTGAGGGCGGCTGGCGGTTCCGCCGCCCCCATGGCTCGAGACGCGTCGTTTCGAAGGCATTCGCGGTGGAGGGTCTTTGCCCTCGACGCCCCTCACCATGAGGGCTCCTTGAGGCTGCAACAAACTCTGACCTCATCCTGAGGAGGCCGCGTCAGCGGCCGTCTCGAAGGATGGCCGCCGACATTGAGCTGCCACAAACAAACGGGCGCGCCGCTGGCGCGCCCGTCGTGTCTCGAGAGGGAAGGGGCGCCTCAGTCCCCGAACCGCCCCGCCGCGTGCGCCAGCATGGTGTAGACCTTGCCGGTCTCCGAGGTGAGGTAGCTTCGCGTCGCCGCTCCGCCGCGATCGGTGCGAGAGACGTCGTCGAGCAGTCGTTCGAACTCGCCGATGTAGCGATCGACCGTGCCCTTGAAGTCGCGGTCGGAGCGATAGCGCTTGCGGATCTCGTCGAACGCCTTCTGGCCCTGCAACGTGTAGAGCCGCCGGTTGAACACATTGCGCTCGCCGCGCCGGTAGCGCTCCCACAGCTCGGTGGCTGCTTCCGGATCGATCATGCGGCCGATGTCGACCGAGATCGAATCGAGCGACTCGATGGCGTGCGAGCGGGGTGCCTCGCCGCCGCTTCTGGGCTCTCCAGGCTCGCGCGACGAGGCGCGGGTGAGGAGGTCGGACAGCCAGCCGCCACCGCCGCCGCGGCCGCCGGTATTGCCGGGGCCGGCCGGGATCGGGCCGAGCGCCGGGCCGTCAGCGCGACGCGGGGCCGCGGGGCCGGCCGGGCCCGGACCGGTATGGTCCGGGCGCATCGTAGGGCGCGCGGGCGGGGCGGCCTCCGGCCGCCCGTAGTCGCCGCGTGCATCACCGCGCACCGGACCGCCGCCGCCCACCGCCATGGGTTCCTCGCGTGGCGGCGGTGGCGCGCGTCGCTGTGGCTCCGCCGCGTCGAGGCCGCGGCCGTGGCGGGCGACGATGCGGTTGAGCTCGGCCAGCGCCTCGATCTGATCGACGATGACGCGGCGCATCTGCGCGGCGCCTTCCGCCGTCTCCTGCGGCAGCTCGAACACGCCGCGCCGCAGGTCCTGACGCGTGTTGTCGAGCTCGCGCTGCATCTCGCCGGCCATCTGCTTGATGCCGCCGACCAGCTCGGCGAAGCGCTCGGTCGAGTCGCGCAGCATGGCATGCGCGTCGCCGGTCGCCTGCTCGTAGACCTGGCGCAGCGTCTCGGCAGTCTGCTTGCGCTCCTGCTCGGCGTTCATGCGCACCACGTCGTATTGCTCGGCGATGTTGCGCGTCGAGTTCGCGCTCGAGTCGGCGACGATGCGCGCGACCTCGCGGGCACGGCCGGTCGCCGCTTCGAGCGACTCGTCGAGCAGGCTCGAAAAGCGCTTGAGCCGATCGTCGAGGTCGTTGGTGCGCGCGTCGAGCGCGGCGACCAGCGCATCGAGCGCGGCGCGGCGCTCGTTGACCGAGTCCTCCGAGCGGCGATTGCTCTTGTCGACGAGCTCCACGGCCTGCGCCAGCAGGCGGCCGTGGTTGTCGAACTGGCCGGCCAGGCTGCCGAGATCGGCGAGCACCTTGCCGGTGAGCTTCTGGAACGTGCCGACATGCTCGTCCATCTTCGTGGTGGTCGAGCCGCTCCGCTCGAGCAGGTTGTTCATCGCCTTGACGAAGTCGGAGACGCGCTCCGACAGCGACTGCTCGACCAGGCTCATGTTCTCATGCGCGCCCTTGAGCACGTCCTGCAGGAGCCCGTTGGCCTCGCGCAGGCGCTCGAACAGCTGGGTCGCGTCGTTGCGCACCATGCCGTGGGTCTCGAGCAGCTCGGCGACCGTCGCGGTCGCGGTCTGCTTCGACTTGTCGACCACGGCCTGTGTGGCCGTATTCAGGTCGGCCATCGTCTTGTTGACGGTGCGCGTTGCGGCGTCGCCCGCATCGGTCACCGCCTTGACGACCTCGGCGCTCTTGTCGCCGACGCTGCGCGTCAGCTGGGCGCTCTTCGCCTCGATCGCCTTGACGGTCACGTCGGTGACGCGGCCGATCTCGGTCGAGAACTCCGCGCTCTTGTTGGCGATCGACGCCATCAGCTTGTTGCTGCGCTCGTCGAGCTGCTTGCTGAGCTCGATCGAGCGCGTGTTGATCGAGCTGGCGATCTCGTCCGCCTTGCCGACGAAGGTGCGCGCGACCTCGGCGCTGACGCCGAGCAGGGTGCGCTCGACCTCGCTGGCGTTCTGCTTGAGCACCGTGGTGACGCCGGTCGACAGCGCGTTCAGCGTGCGGTCGACGTCGGCCGCCGTGCTCTTCATCGCCTCGGTCGAGGTGGCCGTGACCTTGGTGATGGTGCGCTCGACCTCGCCGGTCGAGGCGCGCACCGCCTCGGTCGACGTGGCGGTGACCTGGTTGATCGTATCGACGGTCTTGGTGGTTGCGAGCGCGAGGGCGCGCTCGAGGTCGCCGGTCGAGCCGCGCACCGTCTCGGTGGACATCGTGGTCAGATGATTGAGCATCTCCACGGTCTTGGTGGTTGCCTGGGCGAGGGTGCGCTCGAGCTCGCCGGTCGACGAACGCACCGTCTCGGTCGACGCGTTGGTGATGTGCTTGACCAGCTCGGTGGTCGACGTCGACGCCTGGGCGATCGTCTCGGTGGTGGTCGAGGCGACGTGCCCGAGCGTGCGCTCGAGCTCGGCGGTGCTGGTGCGGATCGCGCCGGTCGAGGCCGCGGTGAGCTGCGTCAGCGACTCGGTCGAGGTCGCGGTCGCGTGGGCGAGGGTGCGCTCCACGTCGTTGGCGCTGGCGCGGATCGCCTCGGTGGTGACCGTCGTGAGCTGCGTCAGCGCGCGTTCGGCCTCGCTGGTCTTGCTGCTGACCGCGTTCGAGAGCTGCTCCATGCGCGCATTGAGCAGGTCGGCGGCGGCCTTGCCGCGGGTCTCGATCTCCTTGGTGACGGTCTCGGCGCGGCCGAGCAGCAGCTGCTCGAACCGGGTGATGCGGCCGTCCACCGCGTTGGCGACATCGATCGCGCGCGCGCCGAGCGCCTTGTCGATGTCATCGATCTTGGCGTTGAGCGTCTCGGCCAGCTTGGCGCCGCGGTCGGAGATCGTCGAGGTGACCTCGGTGATGCGGCGGTCGAGCGCGCCCACGACCTCCTTGCCGCCCTCGGCGACGGTCTTGGCCATGTCCATGACCCGCGCGTTGAGCGCGTCGTTGAGGGTCTGGGTGCGGCCGTCGAGCGCTTCCTGGAAGCGGGCGAGGCGCTGGTCGAGCGAGTTGGTGACCTCGACCGCCTTCGAGGTGACGCGGCTGTCGAACCCCTCGAGGTACGACTTCATCGCGTCGTTGACCTCCTGGGTGCGCAGGCCGAGCCGCTCGACCAGCTCGCCGCCGTAGTTCTTCACGGTGCGGTCGAACTCGCCGAGATGGCGGGTGACGAGGTCGCCCAGCATGGTCGAGTCGCGGCCGATCCGCTCGGCGAGCTCGGCGCCGCCATGCGTGAACATCTCCTCGAACGCCTGCAGGCGCTGCGCCAGCATCTCGCGCACCGCGTCGCCGCGGGTGCCGATCGCGGTCGCGAGCGCCTCGGCGCTTTCGCTGAAGGTCGAGATGACCTTGTCGCCGCGCGTCACGATCGTCTCGGTGATGCGGGTGCCGGTCTGCTCGAGCTTGGAGACGACGTCGCCGCCGCGCAGGCTGAGGTCGAGGATCAGCGAGTCGCCGGTCGCCTTCAGCGTCGAGTTCACTTCCTCGGCGCGGGTGGCGATCGTCTCGGCGAGCTGGCTCGACGTGTCGACGATCGCGTCGGTGAGCTGGCGCGAGCGGTTGTCCATCGAGTCGATGATGTTGGTGGCCTTCCCCTCGAAGCCCTCGACCACGCGATCGAGCCGCGCCGACATCATCTGCTGGAGGTTGGCCGCGACGTCGGCGAACTCCTCGGTCAGGTGGTCGGTCTTGAAGTTGAGGCTCGAGGTCAGCCGGTCGCTGGCGCCCTCGATGGCGCGGCTGGTGTCCTCGCTCGCCCGCTCGAGGCGCTCGAGCAGGTCGCCGCCGCGGTCGCCGATCGCGCCGATCATGGCGTCGCCGGCGCGGCCGAGCGCGAGCGTGATGTGCTCGCCTTTTTCCTGCAGCGTCGAGGTGATGCGGGTCGCGGACTCGTTGATGCGCTCGGCGACGCGGTCGCTGACGCCGGCGATGTCGTGGGCGATGTCGACCTGCACGTTGGAGATCGCCTCGCGCACCTGCTCGGACTGGCCGACGAGCGCTTCGCGCTGCTGCGCCAGGCTCTGGATCAGCGCGCGGATGCGCACCTCGTTGTCGTTGTAGGCGCGCTCGAGCGCGGCCACCTCGTTGTTGACGAGGGTTTCGAGCTCGGCGGCGCGGGCGAGCGCCCGCTCGACGCCGTCGCCCATCGCCGCGACCTCGCGGCGGATCGCCTGTCCGACCGACACGATGGAATCGCGCGCGAGCGATTCCGGCTCGGCGAAGCGCAGCGCCACCTCGGTCATGGTCTGGCCGATGGTGCGCAGCTCCTGCGCGCGCGACACCATCTGCGCCATCACGTGGAAGAACACGATCGGCGCGAAGAACAGCGAGAGCAGACCGACCACGGCGGGGACCGCCGTCGCGCCCTTGCTGACCATCGCCTCGATCTCGGACGAATAGGCGTAGGTGAGGCCGAGTGCACAGATCGCCCAGGCGATCGAGAAGCCGGTCGCGGCGAGGAACGGCGTGCGATTGGGCTTGCGCTGCATCGCCTGCAATACGTTGCCGATGGTCTGACGGTCGTCGTTGGCGGCCATCCGCCCGGTCTGCGTGTCGGTGTTGGCAGCCTTGGCCGGCGTGTCGAGGAAGAGCTCGTCGTCGAGCGAGGGCGGCGTACGCGTATTGCGGCGGCGAGTCTCGGCGGGCGGCGGTGGCGGCGGCGTGACGGACTCGACGGGCGGGGCCATCGGCGTCTTGTCGCCCACATTCAGCGCCACCTGGATCGCTTCCATCGCGACCTCGGTCGGGTCCTTCATCTTCTTCGGGTAGTTCGCCATCTCCGTCGTCGCCTCGCGTTGATACGCTGAACCTTGATCGCACCCGACGATAATGTCGCGGGCGCGCCACGGGCGCGTGGTGGTCACGATCTGCTGCGGGCTGGTGCGGGTCCCCAGTCCCCGCCCCTTCATGTCCCCTGCCGCATAGATATCCTATCGGCCTGTGATAGCGAAAGAAACCGAGATCGGTAACCTCCTTTTAATCATCGTTAACAGGTGTGATTTTTGTCAGCGGCGGTGCCGTAGAAACAGGCGTCGGCCGGCCAGATTCATGGTTACCCGCTCCATCGTGTACGGCGATGTACGTAGGTCCCCGCCCGCAAATGGTAAACTGATGCGGCTCGGTTCCGGTCGCGTTCGCGACACCCTGGGGACAGCCAGTGGAAAACTCGCCCGGGCGCGTCGAGCCGAATGAACAATTCATCGCCCGCCGCGACAGTGCCTTAGCCGTTCCTTAACCGCGTCCCGTGATGGTCTCGGTGGGTAACCTGTGGGTAGGCCATGTATTTACCCGGATTTGGTCCCCGCACAGCCAAACTCGCTGGATTAAGTGCCCGCTGAACTTCGGAAGCGGGGCGCTCGATGGGACATCAAGATCGCCGGGAGGGCCTGTCTTGCTCGACCTTTTTCCTGCCACGACCGACCAGGTGGCTTCGCCGCCGCTCGTCCCGGGCGAGCAGGCGATCGACCTGACACATCTCTATCGAATGACGCTCGGCGACCACTCGCTCGAGCGTGAGGTGCTGCAGCTGTTCGAGCAGCAGGCCGACATGCTGATCGGCCGCATGCCGGGCCTCGAGGCCGCGGCAGTCGGCGCGCTGGCGCACACGCTGAAGGGGTCGGCCCGCGGCATCGGCGCTTGGCGGGTCGCGCGAGCAGCGGACACGGTCGAACGGTCGGCCGCTGCGGGCGGTGCGGATCTGCCGCAGGCGATCGATGGGCTGGCCATGGCCGCCCGCGAGGCACGCAATGTGATCGCGGATCTGCTGCGCAGCCGGTAGCGCAAGACCAGGAATGCGCCCCGCCGTTGCGAAATGGTAGGCATCGACGCACTGGCGCGCGCGGGCGTGAGCCGTTATAGGAAGCACGCCCGGCCGTCCGGACGGGTCTTCTCCCGGCTGCTGCGCGCTGATGGTCAAAATCACCTATATCGATTCCACCGGCAAATCCCGCACGGTCGATGCCGAGGTCGGCGCGACCGTGATGGAGACCGCCCTCAAGCATGCCATTCCCGGAATCGAGGCGGAGTGCGGCGGCGCCTGCGCCTGCGCCACCTGCCACGTCTATGTCGATGAAGCCTGGCGCGAGAAGACCGGCGCGCCGTCGCCGATGGAAGAGGACATGCTCGATTTCGGCTACGACGTGCGGCCGAACTCGCGGCTGTCGTGCCAGATCAAGGTGTCGGACGATCTCGACGGGCTGGTCGTGACGGTGCCCGAGCGTCAGGCATAGCGCATATCCCGGAAAAGTGGACGCCGGTTTTCCGAAAAGGATAGCGCCAATGCAAGCGTCCGAGCTTATTCGCCACGATATTTCCAGCGGCTGAGACTTTCGATCGCCTCCGCGGTGAGCGGGCGAGAGCGCCGCGTCGCGGTGTCGATCAGTACCATCCGGGCGAGACCGGTCGCCGCGCAGGCGCCCTCGTTGAAGATCACCTGCTTGACCAGAAAGGAACTGCGGCCGAACTCCGCGACCGCGGTGCCGATCTCCACATTGCCCGGCCAGCGCAGCTCGCGCAGGAAATCGATCTCGGTGTGAACGAGCACGTAGGTGCCGCCGGGCACGCCGATGCCGAGGTCCGGCCGACGGAACATGGCGACCCGGCCAGTCTCGAAATACGTGGCGAACACCGCGTTGTTGACGTGGCCCTGCGGGTCGAGATCGGCGTAGCGGATGATATCGCCGGTCTGGTGTGGATAGTCGTCGAGCCGCGGCTCGGGCCTGGGTGCTGGTCTGGATTGATCGTTCACGGAACAAACTCCTCAACCAGACCCTTAACGGGCGTGGACAGGCTCAAGCAAGTCCTTGCCTGTCTTAAGCAAGTCCTTGCTCGGCATGGCCTGTTCCGCGAATTCACCCTTTACCCTGCGGGGGTGCCCCGGCTAGAGAAACGCCGGCTTCCATTGACCTCGCTCAAGGCGCGCCCGCGCGGGCGCTGCTCCAGGGATAGAGTATGAACGACGCGACCAGGGGCACCGAGCCCATTAAGACCGACGTGCTGATCATCGGCGCCGGACCGTGCGGCCTGTTCGCCGTGTTCGAGCTGGGCCTGCTCGACATCAAGTGCCACCTCGTCGACATCCTCGACAAGGTCGGCGGCCAATGCGCCGAGCTCTATCCGGAGAAGCCGATCTACGACATCCCCGGCATTCCCTACGTGACCGGGCAGGGCCTCACCCAGGCGCTGATGGAGCAGATCAAGCCGTTCGGTCCGACCTTCCATCTTGGCGAGATGGTGGAGACGGTCGAGAAGATCGGCGACCCGATGTTCCGCGTCACCACCGACGGCGGCAAGGTGTTCGAGACCAAGCTCGTGGTGATCGCAGCTGGCGGCGGCTCGTTCCAGCCGAAGCGTCCGCCGATCGCCGGCATCGAGCCCTACGAGGGCAAGTCGGTGTTCTACGCGGTGCGCCGCATGGAGGATTTTCGCGGCAGGAACCTGCTGATCGTCGGCGGCGGCGACAGTGCGCTCGACTGGACGCTCAACCTGCATCCGCTCGCCAAGCGTGTGACGCTGCTGCACCGGCGCGACGAGTTCCGCGCGGCGCCGGACAGCGTCAACAAGATGCGCGCACTGGTCGCGTCGGGCGCGATGGAGCTCAAGCTCGGCCAGGTGACGGCGCTCGAAGGCGAGGGCGGCATGCTCGCCGGAGCGACCGTGAAAGGCAATGACGGGGCCGTCTCGAAAATCGCCTGCGACGCCCTGCTGCCGTTCTTCGGCCTGACCATGAAGCTCGGTCCGGTCGCCAACTGGGGCGTCAAGCTCGAGGACGACCTGATCCCGGTCGAGACCGCCTCGTTCGAGACCAATGTGCCGGGCATCTTCGCCATCGGCGACATCAATACCTATCCGGGCAAACTGAAGCTGATCCTGTGCGGCTTCCACGAGGGCGCGCTGATGGCGCAGAAGGCGTTCCACTACGTCTTCCCGGAGAAGCGCCTCGTGTTCCAGTACACGACGTCGTCGACGAACCTGCAGAAGAAGCTCGGCGTCGCGTAGCTTTTCTTATTGTGGCGCCGGTTGCGGCGCCTGCTCCTGCGGCGCCGGCAGCGGTCGCGCGGTCACCGGCGCGTCAGTCAGGCCAAGCTCCAGCTCGCGCCGCGCCACCGCGACGGCGGCGTCGGCCATGGCCGCGTGGCCTTCGGCGGTCGGGTGGATGGCGCCGCCATAGACCGCGGACAGAATCCCCCAGGTCGCGTCGTGGATGTCGGCGGCCTGAATGATCGACGGCACGCCTTCCGGGAACGTCATGGCCGCGAAGTAGGAATCGTTTGCGGTCCGCACCCAGCGCGCCCGCGATGCATAGGCGCGGAACTCGCTTGCCGACAGATCGCAGGCGAGCGGCTCGGTCGCCGCGTCCACAGGGCTGGTCCGGAAGCTGTCGCCCTTGGGCGAGAAGCATTCGCGATCGAACTCGGGGTCGGTCTCGGCGCGCGCGCATACGCCATGGCCGATAAAAGCGGGCTGATGCGACTCGGCGAAGCTCATGCGCTCGCCCTCGTTGCAGCGTGCGCCGCCGGTGCACGTCGCAAGCGCCTTGATGCGCGGCAGGAACCGGTCGCGCACGAAATCCGAGACCTCGCGCATGCGCCCGGCGTCGGCGGCGAATGCCGGATGGACGTCGAAGCCGTCGCGTCCGCCGGGACAGGCATTGCCGTCCGCGCCAAGCGCCGGATGGCCGTAGGTCACGTAGACGACGCGCTCGAGGGTACCGCCGAGCAGCGGCTTGAGCGCGGCGCGCAGCCGCGCGAAGTCACGCGGCAGCGCCTGGTCGAGCGCCTTGCGCGACACCTCGACGGTGGTCATCACGCCGCCCTGCCAGGCCACGGCGCGCTCCGCTTTCGCCTCGATGATGACGTCGGCGACCAGGCCGGAGAAATTGATGTCGTTCGCGCCGACCGTGAGGAACACGAGATCGAGCTGGCGCGCGGGCTGGCGCTGGCGGGCACGCGCGACGAGGGTCTGCAGCTGCCCGATCTGGCCCGGCACCGAGCCCGGACAGGCGCGATCGCCGCAATTGAGCTCGCTCGCGCGTTGCGCGGTGAACAGGCCCGCTTCGATGGTCGCGCCGGTGCAGGCAAGCGGCACGAACGTCACCGCGACATGCGTGCTGCCGACCGCGAGCGCGAGCGCGGCACGCAACTGATAGCCGTACAGCGAGCGATGGCAGGCGGAGCTCATCCAGCGCGCCGACAGCTTGCTCCATTCGGCGGTGTCGCCACTGCGCACGCCGGCCGCGTCGCACGACTTGTCGCCGGAGAAGCCGACCCGGCCCGGCCGGAAATATTCGGTGCGCACGTTGGCGACGAATTGCCGGAAGCAGAAGCCGTCGTCCGAGAGCGACACCGGCCGGTCGGGATTGCCTTCACCGGCGGCGATCGAGTCGCCGAGCCCGGCGATCAGCAGATCGCGCACCAGGATTTCCGCGGTGATGCGCCGGGTCGCGCCGTCGGCGGTCGCGACATCGACATTGGCGATAGTCGGCGTGCCGTAGCGCACGCGCAGGGTCACCTCGGCGGCGCACTCGCCGCGGAAATTCTGTGTCTCGCCCTTCGGATCCTCGAACGTCCACAGGCAGGTCATGCCCGGCGCCACGGTGCCTGCGAGCCGCACGCCGATGCGGTGATCGGCCGGCGTGAGATAGCTTTCGCGCACCCCATCGCGCACGCAGGTGTCGACGACCGCGCCGGCGAGATCGACGCACAGCCGCACCACCGTGTCGCGCGCCCAGCCGCGACCGTCGGTCGCAGCCGCCAGCGTCCGCTCGGCTTCCAGCACGCTGCCGCTCTGCAAGGCGGCGACGTGGCGCTGAAAATCCCGCTCCTCGCGGAACAGCCGGAAGCGGTTCTTCACCTCCCAGGCGACACGCAGGTCGTCGCCCGGACCGGCTGCCTGGGCGAACACGCGGTCCGGCGCGAAATACGTGGCGAGGATCAAGGCAGCCAGGATCGTAGTGCGATACAGGGCAGGGAACATCGGTTGATCTCGGGGTTCTTGGCGGCCCTCGTTTATAGCGGCGGTCGCGGCGAGATCATGACCGTCATTTGAGCAGCCGGCCAAGCAGCTCGCCCAGTGCCGATGCCGACTTGTCGTCGAGCTGTTCGCCGACATGGCGCTGGATCGCGGCCGCATAGGCCTTCCACATCCTCTCCCGCAGCGCGCGGCCCTGCGGCGTGACGACGATCCAATGGCCGCGTGCGTCGTCGTCGCAGGCCTCGCGGCGGATGAGGCCTTCGCGCTCCAGCCGATCGAGCAGGCGCGACAGATTGTACTGGGCGAGCAGCGTCTTTTGCTCGATCTCGTAGGGCCGCAGCCGCCCGTCCGTGGCGCGGGCGAGCTCGAGCAGCACGTCGTACCAGGCGAGCGGGGGAAAGCCGGCGGCCTTCAGGTCGCCCTCTACGGCGGCGAGCACGGCCTGCTGGGCGCGGACGAGCCTGGTCCAGGCGTGAACCACGCGGTCGGACGGCTGATCGGACGGTTTGCGCGCCACGCAACGCTCCTAGCAATTCCATGCATCTGCATCAAGCTTGACATATAGATGCATGTACATCTAGAAACATGCAATTGCATTAACAGAGGAGGAGGCCATGCCGGCCCTCAAGCTCGTCAGCCACAAGCTGTGTCCCTATGTGCAGCGCGCCGTCATCGCGCTTGCCGAAAAGAACGTGCCGTTCGAACGCGTCGACGTCGACCTCGCCAACAAGCCGGACTGGTTCAAGGCGGTCTCGCCGCTCGGCAAGACGCCGGTACTGATTGTGCATGTCCCGGAAAAGTGGTCACCGGTTTTCCGAGAAGGACATGCACGGAACGAAATCATCGGCGACACCGCCATTTTCGAGTCGGCCGTCATCCTCGAATACCTGGAGGAGACGCAAGCCTCGCCGCTCCATCCGGCCGATCCGCTCGCGCGCGCCGAGCATCGCGCCTGGATCGAGTTCGGCTCCGCGGTGCTCAACGACATTGCCGGTCTCTACGCCGCGCCCGACCAGACCACGTTCGACGCCAAGCGAACGGCCTTGCGCGAGAAGTTCGTGCGGCTCGATGCGAGGCTCGGTGGCGGGCCGTGGTTCGCGGCCGAGCGCTTCAGCCTGGTCGATGCGGTGTTCGGTCCGGTGTTCCGCTATTTCGACGCGTTCGACCGTATCGGCGACTTCGGCATCCTCACTGGATTGTCGAATGTCGCGGGCTGGCGCCACGCGCTCGCCGAGCGTCCGTCGGTCCGCGCTGCGGTCGCGCCGGATTATCCGGATCTGCTGTGGAGCTTCCTGGAGCGGCGCGGCTCGTATCTGTCGCGGTTGATGCCGCGCAATGCGGCCGCCGCATAGCGCATGTCCCGGAAAGTGGACCCCGGTTTTTCCGAAAAGGACATGCGCAATCGAATAACCTGCCTACTTGCCTTTCAATCCGGCCGCCTCGGCGACGTCGCCCCATTTCTTCGCCTCGCCCTGAATGTGCCTGGCGAGCTGGTCGGGGCCGCCGGCGAGGCGGTCGAAACCCTGCTGCCGCAGCGGCTCCAGCACCTCCTTGGACGCCATCGCCTCGTCGACCGCACGGGCGAGCTTGTCGACGATGGCGCGCGGCGTGCCGGCCGGCGCAAGCAGGCCGAACCAGATCGACGTATCGAAATCCGGCATGCCGGCCTCGGCCATGGTCGGCAGGTTCGGCAGCATGCTCGGACGCTTGGTTGCCGCCGAGGCGAGGGCGGTCAGCTTGCCGGCCTCGATCTGCGGGATGACGGCGGACGCCGGCGAGAACATCACCGAGGTCTGGCCGGCAAGCAGGTCGGTGACCGCCTGCGGGCTGCCCTTGTAGGGCACGTGCACGAGCTTGACGCCGGCGCGCATGTTGAACAATTCGCCGGCGAGATGCGGCGCGGTGCCGACGCCGGTCGAGGCGTAGTTGATCGCGTTCGGCTTCGACTTGGCGAGCGTGATCAGATCCTTCACGTCCTTGGCGCCGGTCGACGGATGGACGACCAGCACGACGGCGCTCGTGTCCACCATGGCGATCGGCGCAAAATCCTTGCCGAGATGTACCGAGATGGCGGGATTGATCGCCTCGTTGGTGATGTTCGCGGACGAGCCGAGGAACAGGGTGTAGCCATCGGGCTCCGCGCGGGCGACGAACTCGGCGGCGAGCGTCGAGCCGGCTCCCGGCTTGCTCTCGACGATGAACTGTTGGCCGAGGATCTGGCCCATGCGCTGGCCGAGCAGACGGGCGGTGATGTCGGCCGACGATCCGGCGATGAAGCCGACGATGATGCGCACCGGCCGATTGGGAAAATCGCTCTGGGCGCGCGACGCGGGCGTGAGCGTGACGAGCATCGCCGCGGCGACGCATGCCATGCGGGCAACACGAATCATGGCCGCTTCCTCCATCGATATTTTTGGCGAGCCAAGCATGTTCGCGTGCCAGGCGCCAGCGGAGTGCGGCGATAGGGCAGGTCCCGATGAGAGGCGCTATTCGGCCGAGGGCTTCTTCCCGCTGCACGGCGCCGGCAGCTGCTTCGGCGCGCGATGGCGCACATGCGCCGCGGCGCGTGCGCTGAGCCACAATTCGCGGCAGCCGAGCAGCGTCAGGGCGAGCGTGAACGGCACGATGTAGTAGAGCAGGCGAAACAGCACCAGCGAGGCGAGCAGCGCCTCCTTGTCCATCTCGCGCAGGCCGACCAGCATGGCCGCGTCGAACACGCCGAGCCCGCCCGGCGCATGGCTGGCGAAGCCGAGCAGGGTCGCCAGCACGAACGTGACGAGGATGGTCACGAAGCTGACGTCGTGGCCGGACGAGGTGAGCGCATACATGGCGAGCCCGCTCAGGCCGAGGTCGAGAATGCCGATGCCGATCTGCACCAGGGTCAGCTTCGCGGTCGGCAGCCGGACTTGCCAGCCGTCGCGGCCGATCACGCGCGGTCGCCGGCCAACCCACGCGAGATACAGGACGATGGCCGTGAGCATCGCCAGCGCGAGGGCGCGGTTGATCCACGGCGGCAGGTGATTGATCGTGCTCGCCGCGTCGGGCGCATAGGCCATGCCGAGGCCGAGCACGAAGGCATTGCCCAGCCAGAATGTGAGCCCGGTGATGAAGGCGAGCTTCGCCACGTCGATGATCGTCAGATCCCAGGCCGAATAGATCCGGAACCGGATCGCGCCGCCGGTGAATACTGTCGCGCCGATATTGTGGCCGATCGAATAGCTGGTGAAGGCGGCGAACGCCGCAATCCGGTAGGGCACGTCGTGCCGGCCGATCGTGCGCAGCGCGAACAGGTCGTAGAACGTGAGGGTGACGTAGGCGGCGGCGATCAGTGCCGCGGCGACGACGATGTTGTGGCTCGGCGTCTCCCGCAACGCCAGCGTGATCTTGTCGATCTCGACGTCATGCAGGATGTGGACCAGGGTGACGACGGCGAAGGTGATGATCGTGAGGCTCGCCGCGATGCCGATCGCGTGCCAGCTGACGCGCTGTTGGATCATCCGCACGGCGGCGGCCAGCAGTTTTCGCATTCGGCCTTAGCCCCGCGTGTTTATCCGTCAGAGTGATTCGCACGGTGTCATGGATTTGCAACAGAAACCTGACGGCGCCCGCTGGACAGGCCCGGTGTCATGGAGGCCAGCCCCGGCTGCCCAGTCCGTGATCAGAGGTCGAAACCCATTGTCATGAGACTGAGACAGGGCTTCGCCATGTTCGCTGCATGCGATTCGAAGGTGTCACTGATGACGAATGGGCACGGCGGCGGACGCGCCGCCTTCGTGCCTTGTTTCTCTCGGACGTGCATCTCGGCACGCGCGCCTGCCAAGGCGAGCGGCTGATCGACTTCCTCAATCACCACGAAGCCGACACGATCTATCTGGTCGGCGACATCATCGACGGCTGGCGGCTGCGCTCGACCTGGTACTGGCCGGCGAGTCACAAGGACATCCTGCAGGTGCTGCTGCGCGCCGCCTGGAAGGGCACCCGCATCGTCTACCTGCCGGGCAACCATGACGCGTTCCTGCGCGACTACTACGGCCGGCATTTCGGCGGCATCGAGGTGGTCGAGCAGGCGATCCACGTGGCAGCCGACGGGCGACGCTATTTGGTCGTCCACGGCGACCACTTCGACCGTTCGCTCCGCCACACGCGCCGGTTCGCCTTCCTCGGCGGCACGGCGCTGCGCCTGACCGTGGGCGCCGACCGCGCGCTCGATGCGGTGCGGACGATGCTCGGGTTGTCGTCGCCGTGGTCGCCGTCGCGATGGGTCAAGCGCAGGGTCAAGCAGGCGACGCGCTACCTCGACGACTACGAGCAGAGCCTCGCGGACATCGCCCGGCGCCATGCGGTCGACGGCGTCATCTGCGGTCACGTGCACCACGCCGCGATCCATGACGACTTCGGCGTCCGCTACATCAATTGCGGCGACTGGCTCGAGAGCTGCACTGCGGTTGCCGAGACGGCCGACGGCGATTTCGAGCTGCTGCGGTGGATCGGCAAAACGCCGCGCGGCGAGCCCAGCCTCATCATCAACGAAGCCCGGACTGCATGAAGAACATTCTTATCGCGACCGACGCCTGGCACCCCCAAGTCAACGGCGTCGTCCGCACGCTGAACTCGCTCGCCAAGGCGGCGAAGAAGCTCGACGTCGATGTCTCCTTCCTGACGCCCGACGGATTTCCCTCGATGCCGCTGCCGACCTATCCCGGGCTGCGCTGCGCGCTGCCCAACCAGCGGGAGATCGCAAGCCGGATCGAGGCGGCGGCGCCCGACGCCATCCACATCGCCACCGAAGGACCGATCGGCCACTACGTGCGCCGCTACTGCATCCGCCGTGGACTGCCGTTCACGACCAGCTACACGACGCGCTTCCCCGAATATGTCTCGGCGCGGCTGCCGATCCCGGAAGCCTGGAGCTACGCGGTGCTGCGCCGGTTTCATGCTGCCGCGACAGTCACCATGGTCTCGACCCAGTCGCTGATGTGGGACCTCTCCGCGCGCGGCTTCAAGAATCTCGGCATGTGGACGCGCGGCGTCGACACCGAGCTGTTCCGGCCGGACCGCACCGTCCCGCTCGATTTTCCGCGGCCGATCTTCGTCACGGTCGGGCGCGTCGCCGTCGAGAAGAATCTCGACGCGTTCCTGTCGCTCGACCTGCCGGGCACCAAGGTCGTGATTGGCCGCGGCCCGGAGGAGGCGGAGCTGCAGCGTCGTTTTCCCGACGCGAAGTTCCTCGGACCGCTGGCCGACGAGACGCTGGCGGGACATCTGGCGGCCTCCGACGTATTCGTGTTCCCGAGCCGCACCGACACGTTCGGCGTGGTCCAGCTCGAGGCGCTCGCCTGCGGCGTGCCGGTGGCGGCGTTTCCGGTGACGGGTCCGCGCGACGTGATCGGCAATCAGCCGATCGGCGCGCTGAACGAGGACCTCAGATCGGCCTGCCTCGCGGCGCTCGACGTCTCGCGCGAGACCTGCCGCGCCTTCGCGCTCCAGCAGTCGTGGGAGATCAGCGCGCGGCAGTTCATCGAGCATGCGCACCGTGTCGCGACCGACAGCTTCCGGGCGACGCGCGCGGCTTGACGGAGCCGCGCCGGGGGCTACCTTGCCCCCATGTTCGTGACCTTCTTCACCGAGCTCAAATCCGCCGGCGTGCCGGTGACGCTGCGCGAATACCTCACCCTGATGGAGGCGATGGACCAGGACCTCGCCTCCCGCCGGGTCGAGGACTTCTACTATCTGTCGCGCGCGGTGCTGGTAAAGGACGAGCGCAACCTCGACAAGTTCGACCGCGTGTTCGGCCACGTATTCAAGGGCCTCGAGCTGATCAGCGAGGTGACGGCGGAAATCCCGGCCGAGTGGCTGAAGAAGCTCGCCGAGAAATACCTCACGGAGGAGGAGAAGGCGCAGATCGAGGCGATGGGCGGTCTCGACAAGCTGCTCGAGACCTTGAAGAAGCGCCTCGAGGAGCAGAAAGGCCGTCACCAGGGCGGCTCGAAATGGATCGGCACCGCGGGCACCTCGCCGTTCGGCGCCTATGGCTACAATCCGGAAGGCGTGCGCATCGGACAGGACAAGAACCGCAACTTCCGCGCCGTGAAGGTGTGGGACAAGCGCGAGTTCAAGGATCTCGACGGCGATGTCGAGCTCGGCACCCGCAACATCAAGGTGGCGCTGCGGCGGCTCCGTAAATTTGCGCGCACCGGGGCGCCGGACGAGCTCGACCTCGACGGCACCATCAAGGGCACGGCGCACAAGGGCTATCTCGACATCCTGATGCGGCCCGAGCGCCATAACGCGGTGAAGGTGCTGCTGTTCTTCGACGTCGGCGGGTCGATGGACTGGCACATCAAGGTGACCGAGGAGCTGTTCTCGGCGGCGCGCACCGAGTTCAAGCACATGGAGCATTTCTACTTCCACAATTGCCTCTACGAGCGGGTGTGGAAGGAGAACCGCCGGCGCTGGGACATGACCACGCCAACCTGGGACGTGCTGCACAAGTATCCGCACGACTACAAGGTGGTCTTCGTCGGTGACGCGTCGATGTCGCTCTATGAGATCGTCGTGCCGGGCGGCTCGGTGGAGCACACCAACGAGGAGACCGGCGAGACCTGGATGCGGCGCGTCACAACGACCTATCCGGCCTGCGTCTGGCTCAATCCGGTGCCGGAGAGCCAGTGGGACTACACCCAGTCGATCCGCGCGATGCGCCAGCTGATGGGCGGGCGGATGTATCCGCTGACGCTCGAGGGGCTCGACAAGGCGATGCGCGAATTGGTGAGGTGAGGGCTAAGCTCTCAAAAGTTATTGAAAATACAAATATTTTTCTATTTTTCTTGACGAGAACATTACGTGAACTAATCTGCGCTATCGCTTTCCGGCCTGCAAGTACTCCCCCGTCACATAACCCCATCAGATGATCGAGGCTCACTTATGGCTGACGGCTGGATACCGGTCATGCGGACGGTCGGAACGGCGTACCACGACATGTGGCGCGTCGTTCATGCGATGCCGCAGCTCGTTCTGCTCGTGGCGGCGATCGGCCTAGTGTTCGACTTTACGGATTGGCTCGTCATACCGACATCCTTCAAGGAAGACCTCGCTACCTACTTTGCAATTTCGGCTCTACGCGATTTGCTGACGATGCCCCTCCTCATTGCAGTGCATCGCTTTATCTTGATCGATGAGGTGACGGGCCGATACGCCATCGAGTTCGGCCGCTCGCGTTTTTTACGCTTCTTCGCGTGGTGGGTGGCGTTGAACGCGCTGCCGGTCGGATTGATAGCTATCGAGAGGTACTTGTCTGCGCTGCCCGGCGTACCTCCGCTGGTCATGATCGGCCTGTTCGTCGTCGCAATTTTCCTTGTTGCAGTTCTCGTGTTGCATCTGACAATTCTGTTCCCGGTCATCGCGGTCGAGGCTCCGGGAGCCACGGCGTCGAATGCCATCGCCGATGCCAGGGGGCATGGGCTGAACATCCTCTTGATCGTGGCCGTGACCTTGCTGCCGTTCGTCGTGCTGGCGGTGATCGACTTCATGGACGGCAGGCTTGAATATGCGTTTCTGCCTGATTCCGACGTCTGGCGCGCGGCATCGATCGTCATCTGGACGGTGCTGGGTCTGGCCTCGAGCGCGTTGCTTGTTGCCATTGTGTCGCGCATTTTTCAGGCGCTTGCCGACCGACTGGCACGGTCTCCGGCTTGAATTTCGTCCGCATCCCGCACGGAGGCGCGTGGACGCCGCGTCGGACCTTGGACAAAATGCAATCAAACTGAGAGGAGGACGCTATGCTGACACGCCGGACGCTTCTGGCCAGTCTGGCCGCCGCCGGTACTCTGCCGTCATTCCGCTCCGGGTTCGCCCAGCAGCCCGCGCCCAATCTCGGCCCCAACCGCCTGGTTACGCTCGGCACGCGCGGGGGACCTTCGATCCGCACCGGCTTCACGCCGACGCCGTCGGCCAATCTCATCGTGTTCGACAACGTGCCTTACGTGATCGACACCGGCTACGGCGTGAGCGGCAAGCTCGTCGAGTCGAAATTCCCGCTGCCGCAGCTGCGCTACGTGTTCATCACCCACCATCACTCCGATCACAACGCCGAGTTCGGCCTGCTCGCCTACAACGCCTGGGCCATGGGCCTGAAGACGCCGATCGACGGCTACGGCCCGGCCGGCATGAAGCGGCTCGCCCAGGGCTTCATGGACGCCTATACGTTCGACATCGAGACGCGCGTCGCCGACGAGGGCCGGCCCGACCTGCGCAAGCTTCTCAACGCGCACGAATACACCGAGGGGGAGGTGCTCAAGACCGACAAGGTGCGCGTCTCGGCGCTGCGCAATCTGCATCCGCCGATCGTCGAGAGTTTTGCGCTCAAGTTCGAGTTTCCGGGGAAGACCGTGGTGTTCTCCGGCGATACCGCCTATCACCCGCCGCTCGCGGCGTTCGCGAAGGGCGCCGATATCCTGGTGCACGAGGCGATGCTGTTGCCGGCGATTGAGTTCATCGTCCGCGCCAATCCCAACGCGGCGACCATGCTCAAGCACCTCAAGGACAGCCACACGGCGGTGGCCGACGTCGGCCGGGTCGCCACCGATGCCGGGGTGAAGACGCTGGTGCTGAGCCACTACGTGCCGGCCGATGCGCCGAACGTCACCGATCAGCAGTGGATCGACGGCGTGCGCGAGACCTGGAAGGGCGACCTGGTGCTGGCCAAGGACTTGATGGAGATCCCGCTCTGAGCGGGCGCTCAGCACCGGCTCCGGTGCGAGTCCTGGACAAGGCGATGCGCGAATTGCTGAGATAGCGCGTCGCTTGCTCGTCGCGAGTTGACTCTTCCTGACAAGTCCATCGAGGGTTCGCCGTGGCCATCGTCGGGATACCCGTCATTCGCACGGTCAGAATGGCCTATGTCGACGTGTGGCGTGCGGCTCGTGCGATGCCTGGTCTCGTCCTCGTGTCGGTCGCGATCGTATTTGCGCTCCGTCAGGTCGAATTCGGCACCATTCCGAAGTCCATGCGGGAGTTTCCCGTCGCCGAGCTCGCGTCGATCGTCATGGTCAATCTGATGCGGATGCCGCTGTCGATCGCGATCTATCGCTTCCTGCTGGCGGCCGAGGTGACGGCCGATTATGCGATCGACCTCAGGGCGCGGCGTTTTCTTCGGTTCTTTGCGTGGTCGGTCGCGCTCTCGTCGATCTGGCTGATGTCGGGTGTCGTCGCGTACATATGGTCCGCCGAAGATCGTGTGGACTGGATCGGCATAGCGGTCGCCATGTCGGCTTACGGCATCGCGGCGGTGTGGCTGGTCATCCTGTTCCCCGCGATCGCGACCGATGCCCCCGGGGCGACCGTCGCCAATTCCATCGCCGACACCAAGGGCCACGTGTTGAATGTTCTTCTCATCTACCTTGCGGCATTGGCGACGATCTCGCTGCCGATCATGGTGTGGGTCGGCTTGGTCGCGTCTCTCGCCGTGCTGGTCAGCGTCTTGGTGCCGGGCGCGGTGACGGCGTCGGATCCGCCAGGCTGGCTCTCGGCTGCGGTCCTGGTCGTGATAGACCTCGCCCCCATGTCCTTGCTCGCCGGGATCGACGCTCGCATCTTCCAGGTGCTGGCGGACCGGGTGTTGCGGCCGGCAGCGTGATCGGGCTCGGAAGGCCGCTCAGTCCTGTTTCCGCTCGTTGTCGTCGAGCTTCGCAGGCTCGTCGAAGCCGCGCCGGCTCGAATAGAAGATCAGCGCCATCAGGCCGATCCCGACCACCAGCGAAAACACGATGCCGAACGCCATGGCGATGTAGCCCTCGGGGGGCATCGGCGTGCCTTCGAGCATGAAGGAGCGCGCCGCAAACCACAGCGAGGCACCCAGCAGCGCCAGCAGCGCAATGATAATCGCAGCCTTGCCCATACCACAGATATAAGCAGTGGTGCGGCGATAGGAAGCGCTGGCCTCAGTGCCGCTCGGCCACCCGGCCGATGCGGCCGAGCTCGCGCGAGAACACGATATCGGTGACGCGGGCGCGCAGGTTGGGGATGGGCACCATCCCGTGGGTCGACGCGACGCGGCTGTCCGACGAATTGGCGCGATTGTCGCCGAGCATGAACAGGTGCCCGGGCGGCACCGTCACCTCGGCCGTGTTGTTCGCGAAAGCATTCGGATCGCCGAACATCGCGAAGGGTTCATCAAGACGCCTGCCGTTGACGATCGCGTGGCCGTTCTTGACGACGATGTGGTCGCCCGGCAGCGCGGCGATGCGCTTGATGTAGAGCGTCTCCGGGTGTCGCGGCAGCGCGTAGATCGCGAGGTCGCCACGCCGCGGCACATGCGTCTTGTACCAGAGCGTGTCGGCGAGGATGTATTCGCCGGGCCGCAAGGTCGGCTCCATGCTGGCCGACGGCACGTTGAAGTATCCGGTAAAGCCCGCCGCCTTGGCGTAGTCCTTCGCCGAGTCGATGCCGACGATGACAGTCCAGCCGGCGATGACCGCGCCGAGATAGACGAACCAGCGATTGTAGCGGCGCGGCGTGAAGTCGCGCGTGCGCCACGCGGTGATAGCCGCATCGACGATCGCGTAGACGAACAGTCCGCTCGACAGAGTCGCGGCGGCGATGAAGATCGGAAAGCGCGGCAGCAGTCCCGTCACGCACAGCATGCCGACCGCATATGAGGTGACCACCAGCGCGAACACGATCAGGCCGCGTTGGGCGCGCCCGACATAGAGCTGGCCGAGACCCGACACCAGGAAGGACAGCAGCGCCGCGGCGATGACGGATCGTTTGCGGCCGGCTGACGTATCGATTGGCGTGCTCATGGCATCGTATCGGGATACATTGCGCGCCGTTCCAGTTGGTCGCGTCGCGCCGCGAAACGGTTCGCTGAAGAAATCGTGATGCGCGCGTGAGCCCCCCGTGCGCATGCTGCGCCTCGCAGCAAATCGCTGATTTTTCGCGCAATTTCTCATCGATCGGCGCCGTCGATCGGATGAATCAAGAATTCTTGCGTTGCCTCGGCCGGGCGTGTGTTGCAAGAGCCGCGCCTCGCACGGCCGCGCGTTGCGAGATCTGCCGCGTCTCGGTCGTTGGAAGGAAAGTGATGTCGTCGTCTTTCGAGGTGCTACGAGGCGGTGAGGCCGCGAGCAGCACGGTGACCGCGCAGGCTCGCCCGGCCATCGACGTGGCGCGGCCGCGTCTCGATTCGGTCGATCTGCTGCGCGGCCTGGTGATGTGCGTGATGGCGCTCGACCACGTGCGCGACTTCTTCGCGCCGGGCGGCATGAACCCGCGCGACGTCGCCGACCCGGCGCTGTTCCTGACGCGCTGGATCACCCATTACTGCGCGCCGACCTTCATCTTCCTCGCCGGCATCTCGGCCTGGCTTTACGGCGCGCGCGGCCGCAGCACGGGGGAGCTCAGCCGCTTCCTCCTGACGCGCGGGCTCTGGCTGATCGTGATCGAGCTCACGCTGGTGCGGTTCGCCTGGCGCTTCGCCGTCGACGTGCAATTGTTCGTTGCGCAGGTGATCTTCGCGATCGGCGCGTCGATGGTGGTGCTGTCCGCCTTGGTCTGGCTGCCGCGCTGGGCGGTGGCCGGAATCGGAATAGCCATGATCCTCGGGCATAACCTGCTCGACGGCATCAAAGCCGAGCAGCTCGGCGCTTTCGCCTTCGTGTGGAACATGCTGCACCAGCCCGGGATGCTGCGGGCCGGCGATACCACGCTGTTCGTCCTCTATCCGCTCGTCCCGTGGATCGGCGTGATGGCTGCCGGCTACGCGCTCGGCCCGGTGTTCCGGCTCGACCGCGCGGCGCGCATGCAGTGGCTGCTCGTCCTCGGCACTGTGACGACCATCGGCTTCGTCGCGCTGCGCGCGTCGAACCTTTACGGCGATCCTGCTGCGTGGACGCATCACGAGGGCACGCTCGCCACGGTGCTGTCGTTCCTCAACTGCGAGAAATATCCGCCTTCGCTGCTTTACCTCGCGATGACGTTGGGTCCGGCCGTGCTGCTGCTCGCGGCGTTCGACGGCGTGCGCGGCCGGATCGCCGACTGGGTCATCGTGTTCGGGCGGGTGCCGTTCCTCTACTACGTTGCGCACCTGTTCCTGATTCATATCCTGGCGGTGGCGTATTCCGGTGCGACGATTGGCGACGTCAGCTGGCTGTTCGGCGGCATGCCGGGAAACAAGCCGGCCGGCTATGGTCTGCCGCTGCCGGGCGTCTATGCCGTGTGGATATTCGTGCTGTTCGCGCTGCACCCGCTGTGCCGCTGGTTTGCCTCCGTCAAACAGCGGCGCCGCGAGTGGTGGGTGAGCTATCTCTAGGTCGTGAGGAGGTTGAGATGTCACGGTTCCAGATGAATTCCCTGGCCGCTGGATTGGGCTTGGCGCTGATGGGCGCGACGTCTCTCTCGGCCGCACCGGCGACCGAGTTCTTCGATCCGCTGTTGAACGATGCGACCGCGCTGTGCGGCCCGACCGGCATGGATCAGCGCAAGCTGTTCGCGTTCTACCAGAAGGTCGCAGCCGCGACGCAGGCGGCGAAGGCCAAGAACGAGACAAAGACCGAGAAGGCCGAAACCAAATCCGAGCCGTCGGTGTTCGGCGCCACCGCCGACGCCCCGCTCTACGACAATCTCGGCTCGATCACCTTCAAGGTCACCACCAAGCGGTTCCTGGCGCAGCGCTACTTCGACCAGGGACTGCGGCTCGCCTATGCGTTCAACCATCCGGAAGCGCGCCGTGCCTTCCGCACGGCGCAGAAGCACGATCCGGACTGCGCGATGTGCTACTGGGGCGAGGCGCTGGTGCTCGGGCCGAACATCAATGCGCCGATGGATCAACCGGCGAACCTTGCCGCGCTCGCCGCCATCAAGCAGGCCATGGAAAAGGCGAAGGACCAAACGCCGCGCGAGCAGGCGCTGATCGCCGCGCTGGAGAAGCGCTATTCGGGTGACGCCAAGGCCGAGCGTGCCAAGCTCGATGCCGCCTATGCGGCGGCCATGGAGGAGGCGGCGAAGCGCTTCCCGGATGATGCGGACGTGCAGGTCCTCGCCGCCGAGGCGATGATGGACCAGCAGCCGTGGGACTATTGGGAGGCCGAGGGCACCAAGCCCAAGGGCAAGGCCAGGCAGATCGTCGCGCTGCTCGAGAAGACGCTCGACTCCTATCCGGAGCACCCGGGCGCCATCCACTATTACATCCACATGATGGAAGCCTCGGCGAGCCCGGCGAAGGCCGAGCCGTTCGCGCGGCGGCTCGCCTCGACCATGCCGGGCGCGGGACATCTCGTCCACATGCCGTTCCACATCTATTACCGCACCGGCGACTACAAGGCAGCGGTTGCGGCGAACCGGTCGGCGGCGGCGATCGACGAGGCCTACATCAAGAAGGAGAGCCCGACCGGCATCTATCCGGCCGCGTACTACTCCCACAACGTGCATTCGCTGATGGCCTCGGCGCAGATGGCCGGCGACGGCAAGAGCGCGGTCGCAGCGGCGGAGAAGCTCGCCCGCATCGTCTCGCCCGACATCGCGCGTCAGGTCGCGCAGGTGCAGCCGATCATGGCCTCGCCGTACTACGCGCATGCGCAGTTCAGCACGCCGGACGTGATCCTCAAGCTCGCGGCGCCGGCGGACGATCTGCCCTACGTGAAGGCGATGTGGCACTACGCGCGCGGCGTCGCGCTTGCCGCCAAGAACGACGTGGCCGGCGCACGCGCCGAAGCGCAGGCTCTCGCGACGCTCAAGTCCGGCAAATATGAGAAGCTGGTCGAGGCGGGCACGCCCGCGCCGGACGTGCTCGCGCTCGCGCACGAGATCGTGCTGGCGCGCATCGCGCTCGCCGAGAACAAGCTTGACGACGCGCGCGCCGCGTTCGAGGGCGCGGTCAAGCTCCAGGACGGCCTCACTTACACGGAGCCGCCGCATTGGTACTACCCGGTGCGCCAGTCGCTCGGCGCGGTGCTCGTGCGCTTGGGCAAGCTCGATGCTGCCGAGGAGGTGTTCCGCGAGAGCCTCGCGCGCGCGCCGAACAATGGCTGGGCGCTCTACGGACTGAGCGAGGTCTATCGCCGCAGCGACCAGAAGGCGGCCCACGCCGCCGCGCAGAAGCGGCTCGACAAGGCGTGGGCCGGCAGCAAGCGCGACCTCGATCTGGCGCGGCTTTGATTCTGGGTCCCGGCTCTTCGCGAGCTACGCTCGCTTCGGCCGGGACAAGAGGCACAGACTCGTGTCCACCAGGGCGTTTACGCCTGTCTTTGACGGGCTATGCGGAGCATAGCGAGAGCCGGGACCCAGTCGATCAGCAACGAGTTTGGCCGCCAGTCGTACCACCCGCCACCGAGCCGGTGGTGTCGGTACCAAAGCCGCGCGGCGCGGTCTGATTTGGCGCTGCCGCACTGGTGCCTGTACTCGGATCGTTGATGATGTTCGGCGTGCCGAGCCCGCTCGGCGACGCGGTCGAGTTGCAGCCGGTCCGGCTGCCGCTGCCGGCGGTCGCGCTGCCCGACGTGCTCGGCTGGTTCGCGCCGCCGGATCCGGGCACGCCCGCCGCGCCGGGTGCGTTGAGGCCCGAGGTGCCGCCGGTGCCGGGCACGCCCGGATTGGTCGGCGACGCGCTGGGCTGGCCGGGCATGCCCGGCGTGGTCGGCGTCACCGGCCCGGTGGTGGTGCTGGAACCCGCGCGCGATGGCCCGGAAATCCCGCCGGTGCCGGTGGTCCCGGTTCCGGCGCTGGTTCCGCCGGCAGCGCCGCCGCTGGCTCCGCCGCTCGCCCCGCCGGACGAGCCGCCACTTTGCGCCAGCGCCGCGGCCGCGCTCAAGCTGAGCGCGAGTGCGCCGACGATCACAGGATTTGTCGGACGAACTTTCATGATGCGCTCCGTTCAGTCGTTGGTGTGTAAAGGGCCAACGGCCGAACGCAGCTTGCGTTCCGGGCAGAGCAGGGCAGCTCAATCAGGTTTGATCCCGGCTTTCTCCGCGACGCTGCGCCAACGCTTGATCTCGCTGGCGAGATGCGCGGCGGTCTCTCCCGAATTGCGGAAGCTCGGCACCATGCCTTGGCGCTCGTAGCTGTTCTGCAGATCGTCGAGCCTGCTGATCGCGGCGAGCTCGCGCTCCCACTTGCGCGAAATCTCGACCGGCAGCCGCGCCGGCGCGAAGAAGCCGTACCACAGCTCGAAGTCGACGGCCGGCAGGCCCACTTCTGCGAAGCTCGGCACCTCGGGCGCGAACGGCGAGCGCCGCGGGCTCGCGACCGCGAGCATGCGCAGGCGCCCGGCCTGCACGTGCGGACGCGCGCTATGCACCGGCAGGAACGTGAACTGCACCTGGCCGGTGAGCAGGTCGGTCAAGGCGATCGAGGCGCCGCGATAGGGCACGTGCACCGCATTGAGCCCGAGCTCCTGCTTGAACAGCTCCATGCCGAGATGTTGCAGCGTGCCGGTGCCCGGCGACGAATAATTGTACTGCCCGGGCTTCGCCCGCAGCGCCGCCAAAAATTCGTCGACCGAATTGACCGGCATGACGTTCGGATTGACCACCAGCGCGAGCCCGCTGGTGCCGATGGCGCCGAGCGGCGTGAAGCTCGCGATCGGATCGAAGCGCAGGTTCTTGTGGAGCGCAGGCGACACCGAGTGCGGCGGCCCGGTCACCAGGACGGTGTAGCCGTCGGGCTCGGCATTGGCGACCGCCTCGGCGCCGATGTCGCCGCTCGCGCCCGGCTTGTTGTCGATGATGACCGGCTGGCCCCAGCGCTCGGAAATCTTCTGGCCAACGGTGCGGCCGGTGAAGTCGAAGCCGCTGCCGGCCGTATAGGGCACGATCAGCGTAATGCGCCGGTCGGGATAGGTTTGCGATTGCGCCGCCGCGGCGATGCACGAAAGCGCGGACGCGACGACCACGATCGGCACGCGCCAGGCGGTGGATTGGCGGCTCATTGTCCGGTCGCCTTGGTGTTTCCTCCAGAGCATGATCCCGAAAAGTGGATACCGGTTTTCGGAGAAGATCATGCTCCAACAAAGAGCCAGTCTATCGATTCCGGCACCCTTTGGGATGTTCATCGAACTGTCATCTGGCGGCGGCTATGGTCCGCCGGCTTTTGGAGGGGGTTGCGCATGGTCGAGAACAGCCGACGCCGCACGGCTTGCGGTCTTGCTGCCGCGCTTGCAGCGCTGGCGCTGGTCGGCTCGCCGGCGTCGGCCGAGATCGAGACGCGCATCTATACCAGTGACGACACCTTGCTGCGCCTCGGGTCGTATGCGTTCGAGGGCGGCGAGACGCTCACGCTGACGGTCGGCATCGGCAGCGGCGCCACGCGTCATCCGAGCGACCCGCCGAACATGATCTGGACGATCGGCGACCGCGGACCGAACATCGCCTGTGACGAGATGAAGGCGACCGCCGGCATCGAGCCGGCCGGCTGTCGCGAGGTGAAGAGCGGCCGCGTCTATCCGACGCCATCCTACACGCCGTCGATCTACCGCGTCATGCTGCTCGACGACGGCACGTTCCGCGTCACCGACGTGATGACGCTCAAGGACCGCACCGGCCGGCCGCTCAACGGCATGCCCAATCCGCTGCGCACAGCGACGACCGAGACGCCGCTCGACGGGCAGGCCAGGCCGCTCAAGCAGGACGTGCACGGCGTCGACGCCGAATGCCTGATCCGCCTGTCCGACGGCACGTTCTGGATCGGCGACGAGAACGCGCCGTCGCTGATGCATTTTTCGGCGGACGGCCGCATGCTCGCGCGCCACGTCCCGCGCGGCACCGAGGGCGAGTTCGCCGGCGCGCGCTACGACGTCACCGGCACGCTGCCGGCGATCCTCGTCAAGCGACAGGCCAATCGCGGCATCGAGGCCTGCGCCGCCTCGCCGGACGAGCGCTTCCTGTATTTCGTGATGCAGAACCCGCTGGCCAATCCGAATCCGGTGGCCTACCGCCAGGCGAAGAACACGCGGCTCTACAAGATCGAGCGCGCGACCATGCAGGTGGTCGGCGAGTGGGTCTACGCGCTCGACGATCCGCAGAGCTTCCGCCGCGATCCGTCCGACAAGCAGAACGATCCGCGGCTGAGCGAGATGCTGGCGATCGGGCCCGATCGGCTCGTCGTGCTGGAGCGCACCGAGAAGACCACCAAGCTCTACGAGGTCGCGCTGAGCGACGACACGAAGATCGACATGGGCAAGTGGGACGACGCGGCGACGCGCCCGACGCTCGAGCAGGTCGACGCGCAGGCCGTCGGCATCAAGCCCCTCGCCAAGACGCTGCGCTTCGACAGCTTCGATTTCCCCGACATCGTCGGCAAGACCGAAGGCATGGCGCTGCTCGGCGACGGCTCGCTTCTCATCATCAACGACGACGATTTCGGCATCAACGGCGCGCGCACGCAGATCGTCGTGCTGCGCGGCACCGGCATCGCGCGCCGGTGACCGCAACGGCGAGTGCTGCTGCGTAGCACCGCGTTGCCACGAGTCCACCTCTCCCCGCAAGCGGAGAGAGGTGCGCGTGTGGCATCGCAGTGGCACAATCCAGCTCTTCGATTAGCGGCCCTGTCGCGCGTCGAGGCCGGCTGCTAGCCTCTCTGCAAAGATTAAAGACATGCAGGGAGGAGTTCGTGCGCAACGCTCTGCGCGCCGCGATGGCCGCGGCCGCCATATCGTGCGGTCCGGCGCTGGCGCAGGATTACCCGAGCCGCATCGTCACCATCGTCAATCCGACCCAGGCCGGCGCCACCACCGACGTGCTCGCCCGGGCGCTCGCGGTCGGCCTGTCGAGCCGACTCGGCCAGCAGTTCCTGGTGGCGAACCGGCCCGGCGCGAGCGGCGCGATCGGCACGGCGTCGGTCGCGCGTGCCGCGCCCGACGGCTACACGCTTCTGTTCGGGGCGGTCTATGTGCTGTCGGTGCTGCTGGCGGCGCGCAGCGCCGACATCGGCTATGACGCGCGCTCGCTCGTCCCAGTCTGCCAGACCGTGTCCAACGCGATGGTGATCGCGGTGCGACCGGACTCGCCGTTCAAGACGCTGGCCGATCTCGTCCAGGCCGCGCGCGCCGCGCCGGGCAAGCTCAACTACGGGCACCAGGGCGCGGGCTCCATCCCGAACCTGTCGATGGAAGAGTTCCTCGACGTCGCCAAGCTCGACATCAAGGGGATCCCGGGCCGCGGCGATCCGGCCGTGATGACCGATCTGCTGGGCGGCAGCATCGACGTCGCCGCGCTGGTGCAGGGGAGCGTGGCCGGACAGAATTTACGCCTGCTCGGCATCTTCGCCGAGGAGCGCCACCCGGCCTTTGCCGACACGCCGACCGTGCGCGAGCAGGGTTTCGACGTGGCGCCGATCAGCTTCGGAGGGCTGCTTGCGCCGGCGGCGACGCCGCCTGAGATCATCAGCAGGCTCGAGAGCGCGTGCGAAGCCGCGGCCAAGGACGAGACCTACGCGTCGGTCGCGCAGCGTGGCGGCCAGCCGCCGAGCTACTACGCCAGCCGCGAGGTCTTCGCGAAACGCCTCGATCACGACATCGAGGCGAAGCGGCGGTTGATCAGCCGGATGCGGCTGCAGATGTAGGATCGCGCGTCGCGACCGGCGGCGACGACGCGGGTGCCGACGTCGCGAAGGCCTTGGCGGTGGCGCGCGTGTTCTCCACCTCCTGGGCGATGCGGGCGAGATGCGGCAGCACCGCCTCGCCGAGCGCGGACAGCCGGACCGGCCGTTGCCGGCAGAACAGCTCGCCGCCGAGCTCGCGTTCGAGCGCCTTGATTGCGTTGGTGACCGAAGGCTGCGCGACGTTGCAGGTGCGCGCCGCGCGGCGGAAATTGAGCTCCCGCGCCACCGCCAGGAAATATCGGATCTGCTGCAGTTCCATCTCGCCCTGCCATGTTGCGAGGCGTGGCGTCCCAACGCGGGACGCCCGCCGCCCGACTCGGCGCCTGGTTCGCAGGCGCGCTACTTTCGTAAAAGTACGGAGGGGGAGGGCAGGGGTTTCGGCGGGATCACGCGTCGGTGACCGTCACGTGACTTATCAGCGGGGGGCGGTGTGTTGCCGGCGCGCGATCGCGGGCGCGGGTCGCCGGCTGCGCAAGCCGAGCTTGCGAAGCGGCCGCCGCGCGAGCAGGCGGAACCTGCCGAGGCGCGCGCGCGAGGCCTCGGATGTGCTGGCCGTCACAACGAGACGCGCCGCGATGACCAGCGGAATCGACAACGCCGCCAGCACGGCCACGGCGGACTCGAGATCGATGAACGCGGCGAGAAACATGACGGCTCCCTGGTTCGACGATAAGTCGCCTCAGAATCCGTCGGGTTCGTGGACAACACGGTCTCTTGATCGGGCCGTGTGGGGGCGGGGAGTGCCCTGCTAAACGTCATGGCCGGGACAAGCCCGGCCATGACGAATCACTTGTTCAGGTTCCGCGGCAACCGAACTTCAATCGTCGCGGTAGACCCGCTCACGTCGCTCGTGGCGCTCTTGCGCCTCGATCGACAGCGTGGCGATCGGCCGCGCTTCGAGCCGGCGAATCGAGATCGGCTCGCCGGTCTCCTCGCAATATCCGTAGGTGCCGTCCTCGATGCGCTGGAGCGCGGCATCGATCTTGGCGACCAGCTTGCGCTGGCGGTCGCGGGCACGGAGCTCGATCGCCCGATCGGTTTCCGACGACGCGCGATCGGCGAGGTCGGGATGGTTCTGATTCTCGTCCTGAAGGTGCTGCAAGGTTTCGCGCGCTTCCTTCAGAATGTCCTCCTTCCACCCCATGAGCTTGTTGCGGAAGTATTCGCGCTGACGCTCATTCATAAACGGTTCTTTGTCGGAGGGGCGGTAGTTCTTTTCTTTCTCAAGCACAGGCATGCACGTTCACTCCAGTCCCCAAGGTGGCCGCCTTATATAGGGCGGGGTGATCGCCGACAACTGCGAAGTGACGGAACTTACAGGTCATTTCGCGTTTGCGAAATGACTGCGCGTCGCTGAGCAGGAGGTGCCTAAGCTGCGGACATTGCGGCCATGTGACGGCGCCGATCTGCCCTTCGGGTGACCACGTAGGTGTCACTCCGCGCCGGGCTTGCCGCGCCGTTTGGCCGATCAGCTCGCGCCCATTTTGGCGATCTCGACCTCGACCCGCAGCTCGATTTCCGAGAGGACGCCGTCGAGGCGCGAATCGCCCGAGCCGTCCTTGAGGCCGGAGGCCGCCGACCGCAGGCGCTCGAGTGTCGCCGGGTCGAGCGTGCCGGAGAGAAGACCGATCTTGAGCTCGTCGAGCGCGTCGAGCGCGGTACGGCCGCGCGCCACCGCGCGGCGGCGCCGCTCGGTCGGATCGCCGATCCCTTGCAGCGCGATCAGCGCGTCGATGCCGCCGACCGTCCGCATGCTCGATGCGCCGCCCGACGGGCGCGAAGCTTCGCCTTCCGACAGCGAGAAGCTCCCGGAGTTCGACCGACGTGCCGTCGGCGTGTTGGCGATCGCAGCTGTTCCGTTCGGTCCGGTGACGCGCATGGTCAGATCCTTGAGGCCCCGCGAGTCGCATTCGCGTCTCCCGGCGAGCCCAGGGTCCCGCCGTATGGTTAATGCGCGGTAAACGGCCCGGCAAAATCTGCCGCCTGCGGGCAACGCCTACCGGCACGCACGCCATCCATAGCAGCCAGAGCTGATCGAAAAGCTAAGTCGCATCAGCATTTTGAATCAAACCGAAGCGTTGGCACGGATCTCGCTAAGCTTTGTCCGATGGAAAGGTCTGCCGAAATGTTCGGAAAACAGTCGATGATGAGGACGTGGTCCTGGATGCGTATCGCCATCGTTGCGGCCGTGCTCGGCGTCGCCGCGACCTCGGCCGACGCGGCCTCGCGCATCAAGGACCTCGCCAGCGTCGAAGGCGTCCGCCAGAACCAGCTGATCGGCTACGGCCTGGTGGTCGGCCTCAACGGCACCGGCGACACCATCAACAACTCGCCGTTCACCCGCCAGTCGCTGCAAGCCATGCTCGAGCGCCTCGGCGTCAACATCCGCGGCCAGACGCTGCGCACCGGCAACGTCGCCGCCGTCATGGTCACCGCCAACCTTCCGGCGTTCTCCACGCAAGGGACACGCATCGACGTGACGGTGTCCGCGCTCGGCGATGCCAAGAGCCTGATGGGCGGCACGCTGCTGGTCACGCCGCTGCTCGGCGCTGACGGCAATGTCTACGCGGTCGGCCAGGGCTCGCTGGCGATCGGCGGTTTCCAGGCCGAAGGCGACGCCGCGAAGGTCACGCGCGGCGTGCCGACGGTCGGCCGCATCGCCAACGGCGCCATCATCGAGCGCGAGATCGAGTTCACGCTCAATCGCCTGCCGCATCTGCGCCTCGCGCTGCGCAACGCCGACTTCACCACCGCGCGGCGCATCGCCTCCGCCATCAACGACTATATCGGCACGCCGACCGCGGAACCGATCGATCCGTCGACCGTGCAGCTCACCGTGCCGCAGCAATATGTCGGCAACGCCGTCGCTCTGCTCACCGAGGTCGAGCAGCTGCAGATCGAGCCGGACCTGCCGGCCAAGATCGTGATCGACGAGCGCTCCGGCATCATCGTCATGGGGCGCGACGTGCGCGTGTCGACCGTCGCGGTGGCGCAGGGCAATCTCACCGTGACCATCGCCGAGACCCCGCAAGTCAGCCAGCCGGCGCCGTTCTCGCGCGGCCGCACCCAGGTCGTGCCGCGCACGCGGGTCGGCGTGCAGGAGGACGGCAAGAAGCTTGCCGTGGTCCAGGAAGGCGTGTCGCTCCAGCAGCTGGTCGACGGCCTCAATGCGCTCGGTGTGAGCCCGCGTGACCTGATCTCGATCCTGCAGGCGATCAAGGCCGCCGGCGCGATCCAGGCCGACATCGAGGCGATGTGATGACGACCGCGCTCGCGCTCGATCCGCAGCTCGCGATGTCGGCCGCCAACGCGGCGCTGGCGAGTCGCGGCAAGGCAGTGCAGTCCGTGCAGGCCAAGGCGCGCCAGCAGGCCGAGGATTTCGAGGCGGTGTTTCTCAACACCATGTTCCAGAGCATGTTCTCGGGGCTGGACGGCGAAGGCCCGTTCGGCGGCAGCGGCGCGACCGGCGTGTGGCGCTCGTTCCTCACCGACGAATACGCCAAGAGCTTCGCCAAGGCCGGCGGCATCGGCATCGCCGACCACGTCTATCGCGCGCTGATCGAGCGCCAGTCCCAGACCAAATAAAAGTAGAGCATGACCAAGAGAGCACAGCCTTGCCACACGGTCACCTCTCCCCATCGGGGAGAGGTCGGCGTGCGAAGCACGCCGGGTGAGGGGGCCTCGGACTTACAGAGAGTCCTAGACCCCCCCCCCCCCACCCCCTCCCCCCCCCGGGGGGGGGGGCCGCCGCGCCGTCGGCGCCGCCCCCACTCAACACTACGACCTGCCGCCCAAAAAACATCATCAACAAAAGACCACGACCAA